>Ga0207711_10000055_pt1 | contig 136126 bp, 140 predicted proteins | sample KBSS34metaG_FD_184401 | JGI IMG/M metagenome (GOLD analysis project Ga0207711, IMG submission 184401) | Switchgrass rhizosphere microbial communities from Kellogg Biological Station, Michigan, USA - KBS S3-4 metaG (SPAdes) (version 2) | ecosystem: Host-associated > Plants > Roots >... | reverse complement strand
GCGGCCACCCGGCGGACTGTGTCGCCCCGTCGCCACGACCGCACCGCCGCGGGCAACGCCAGGCAAAGCATCAGGAGATATGCCGCGAGGCTCGCCGCATAGACCATGACGGTGCCGATCGCCCCGTCGCCGTACTGGGTCAGCTGCGTTCCCTACAGAGACACCACGATCGCCACGCAGCAAAGGCCGAGGATGGGCGGTTTGAGAGGATCGTTCAGATGCTGCTCCGAATGATTTGCCATTGCGGCGCTAGCTTAGCGGCTTCAGCGCAGTGCCAAAGCCCCAATCATCGTCGCGCGCCGGCGTCATCTCCGTTAGGCCGCCAGGCCCGACAGTCAGCAAGTCTGCGTGGCCGAAGCCCTTCGAGTAGTCGAGAACCGTGATGATCTCCGGATTGGCGCGCATCACCGCCGAATGGTCCGGACTTGGCGGTTCGAGCCTCCTCAGCCCCGGATGACGCTCCAGGAGGAGCTTCACTGCGCGTCTGCGCTGGTCCGCATCGCGAACCTCCGAAGCGCGCGCGGCGATCGAAAGGGCACTGATCCGCGCTGGATCATGGAAGTCGCCGCCGATGGCAATCGACACCCGGTCGTCGCGTCCGATGTTGGCGAACTTCTGGCTCTGCCGTGAAATCACGAAATAAAGAAGGATGTCTTCATTCGCGTAGCTGACCGTGGTGCATTGCGGCCATCCGTTCGGTCGAACGGTCGAGATGGCCATGAGCCGGTGCTGGCTGAGGATGTCGACGGCCTTTTGCTTCATCGCTCGCCTCCGATTGCATAGGGGCTTTCACCTAATGAAAGGGCCTAGGTTTGTGATATTTATAGCAGGAAGGACGGCCGCCGGCTTCATCGAGTCGTCTCATCTGGGAGGTTTGCATGGAGCAGCCGGCGCTCGCCATCCTGAACGATAACAGGATCATGACCATCGCTACGGTGCGGCCCGACGGATGGCCGCAAACGACGGTCGTCGGCTATGCGAATGAAGGGTGGCGTCTCTATTTCCTGATCTATCGAACCAGCCAAAAGTTCGCGAACATCAATCGCGACAACCGCGTCTCGATCTCGATCGCGCCAGAGCCGCGGGCGTTGCGCGACGTGAAGGCAGTCTATGCCGGCTGCACGGCCCTCGAGATAACCGACCTCAAGGAGAAAAGCCGCGCCTGGACCCTCCTCGCAGAGCGGCATCCAAACCTTACCGACCTCGCCCCGCCGGGTGACGACGAGGTTGCGACCATGGCCGCCGATTGCCGCCATGTCTCAGTCCTCGACTACAGCAAGGGCCTCGGCCACACGGAATCGCTGACCGTCCAGCCCGTCTAGGCGAGCCAGTCGTGATGGCCCGCGAAGTGCATATGTTCATGCGATTGCCAGTCCTTTCGACGGCGGGCGCGACCACCGCCGTGGCGGCAGTAGCCTCGACGAAGAACGGCCGCATCATCTCAGGTCGTAGGAGCCGCCAGGAAGTATGCCGTCATGCTGAAGCTGCGTGCGCTGGTCGTCCTGCAGGATCTAGAAACCGGCAAGCCCGGCATAGACATTAAGTATGGACGCATGCGGGGCACCAGCCGGTGACGAGTCGCGGCTTTGAAAACTATTTCAGCTGTAGCTTTCCGACGCGACGCTAGCCGAAGCAGCGTCGAGGTGACGAACATCGCCGGTTATGTCCGTAACGGGGCGATTACCGGCCATTAGCTCGCGCAAAGAAAGAGGGCCGCCCCCCTCACGGGACGGCCCTTCCTTACTCAAACCCTCGATCGAAGCAGCGCTTCCCGAAACTAGTTATCCGAGCATTTCCTGCTCGAGCTTCTTGGCCATCTCTTCGATGTTCTCCGGCGGCCAGCCGGGGATGTCCATGCCGAGACGAAGGCCCATGCTCGCGAGCACTTCCTTGATCTCGTTCAGGCTCTTCCGGCCGAAGTTCGGCGTGCGGAGCATCTCGGCCTCGGTCTTCTGGACGAGGTCGCCGATGTAGATGATGTTGTCGTTCTTCAGGCAGTTTGCGCTGCGCACCGACAGCTCGAGCTCGTCCACCTTCTTGAGGAGGTAGCGGTTGAGCTGGTTGGTGTCGGTCGGAGCCTCCGCCGCCATCGGCACGGCCTGGCCGATCATCGGCGAGGTCGGCATGCGCACCTGGCTCTCGTCGAAGTGGACGAACAGCTGCAGCTGGTCCTGGAGGATCCGCGCGGCATAGCCGAGCGCGTCTTCCGGGGTCACCGTGCCGTCGGTCTCGATCGTCAGCGTGAGCTTGTCGTAATCGAGTTCCTGGCCGACGCGGGTGTTCTCCACCTTGTAGGCGACCTGGCGGACCGGGCTGTACAGCGCGTCGACCGGGATGAGGCCGATCGGCGCGTCGGCCGGGCGGTTCGCGGCGGCCGGCTGGTAGCCCTTGCCGATGTCGACGGTCAGCTCGGCGTTGAGCGTCGCGCCTTCGTCGAGGTGGCAGATCACGAGGTCGGGGTTGGTGACCTCGATGTCGCCGGTGGTCTGGATCATGCCCGCGGTGACTTCGGTCGGGCCGGTCGCGGAGAGGTGGAGCCGGCGCGGGCCCTCGCCTTCCATCTTGAGCGCGATCTGCTTCACGTTGAGCACCATGTCGGTGACGTCCTCGCGGACGCCCGCGAGGCTCGAGAACTCATGGAGCACGCCGTCGATCTTGATCGACGTGATCGCGGCGCCCTGCAGCGAGGAGAGGAGCACGCGGCGCAGCGAGTTGCCGAGCGTCATTCCGAAGCCGCGCTCCAGCGGCTCGGCGACGAATACGGCGCGGCGGCGGCTGTCGCCCCCGGCCTGCTTCTTCTCGAGCGCGTTGGGCTTCTTGAGTTCCTGCCAGTTCTTTGCGTTGACGGCCATTTTCATCCCTTGGCAGTTGGGGACCTAAGTCCCTGACTGATTTCAATATCTTTTCGTCACCCCAGCTTTGGGGCTCAAGCCAGGTTCGCCTTAGACGCGGCGGCGCTTGGACGGGCGGACGCCGTTGTGCGGGATCGGGGTCACGTCGCGGATCGAGGTGATCGTGAAGCCGACCGCCTGCAGCGCACGGAGCGCGCTCTCGCGGCCCGAGCCCGGACCCTTGACCTCGACCTCGAGCGTGCGGACGCCGTGGTCGGCGGCCTTCTTCCCCGCGTCTTCGGCAGCGACCTGAGCCGCGTAGGGAGTCGACTTGCGGCTGCCCTTGAAACCCATCATTCCGGCGCTCGACCAGGCAATCGCATTGCCCTGCGCGTCGGTGATGGTGATCATGGTGTTGTTGAAGCTGGCATTCACGTGGGCGACGCCGGCCGTGATGTTCTTGCGCTCTCTCCTGCGGAGGCGCTGCGGTGCCTGGGCCATTTTTATTCCTACAATCTAAGCTGCTGAGGACGATCGGTCGGTGAAGAAGCGCTTACTTCTTCTTGCCAGCGATCGGCTTGGCCTTGCCCTTGCGGGTGCGCGCATTGGTGTGCGTGCGCTGGCCGCGGACGGGGAGACCCCGGCGATGGCGAAGCCCGCGGTAGCAGGCGAGGTCCATCAGCCGCTTGATGTTCATCGCGGTCTCGCGGCGAAGGTCGCCTTCGACCGTGTGGTCCTTGTCGATCGCCTCGCGGATGTGGAGTACTTCCTGGTCGGAAAGGTCCTGAACGCGCTTCTCCGGCGCAATCCCGAGCTGCTCGGTGATCTTCTTGGCCGTGGTGCGGCCGATTCCGTGGATGTAGGTCAGCGCGATCTCGACGCGCTTGTTGGTGGGGATGTTCACCCCGGCAATACGAGCCATCAGTTACCCTTCTTCAGCTCCACAGGGCGCCCGTCGCCCCATCTCGTCGCTAGAAAAGTCCCGATTCAAAACGAAAAGCCGACGCGCGCACGAATGCGCCGCCGGTCAGCCGGTGGATCGGGATGGGCGCGAGATAGGAGCGGCCTCTTAGCGAGTCAAGGGTAGGGAGAGGGTGTGTCGGCTTTGTCGACTTCGACTCCCTCGTCCTTCCACACTCATGAATGGCAAACTCCTACTTTTCCAGCATTAATGCGTTGCGACCGCGATGCAGGAAAAGCGGATACACCAGATTTTCGCGATCAGCGTCAGCCTCAAGGGGCTTCACGCGATCATCGAGGTCATTGGCGGCCTTGCGCTTTACCTAACGAGCACGGCGACGATCATCCGCTGGATCAACCGCTTCAGCCAGGGCGAGCTCACCGAGGACCCGAACGACTGGATCGCGAGGCAGGTGCTCGAGTTCGGCCGGCATTTCTCGGTCGCGCAACACCATTTCTACGCCTTCTACCTGCTCAGCCACGGGCTGGTGAAAGGAGTGCTCGTCTACGGGCTCCTGAAGGAGAAGCTGTGGGCCTATCCGGCAAGCTTCGTCGTTTTCAGCGCCTTCATCGCCTACCAGCTTTACCGCTACAGCTTCACGAACGACTTCAGCCTGATCCTGCTCAGCATCTTCGACCTGTTCGTGATCGCGCTCGCGGTCCACGAATATCGGCTGCTTCGCAAACACCTCCCGACCCACTAAGACCCCCGCGAATGCAGCGGTTCACCCTCGCCGGCGGCGTCCCCGACAACCTCAAGGGGAGCATCGTCGCGCTCGGCAATTTCGACGGATTCCACCTCGGCCACCAGGCGGTGGTCGGCCGCGCCGTCGCGCGCGGCTTTCACGAACGACGGCCGGTGATCGTCGCCACCTTCGACCCGCACCCGGTCAAGCATTTCAAGCCGGACGTCCCGCCCTTTCGCCTCACCAGCATCGACCAGCGGCAGGCGCTGTTCGCCCATGCGGGCGCGGATGCGATGCTGGTGTTCGAGTTCGGGGCCGAGTTGGCGTCGCTCGATGCCGAAGAGTTCATCGCCGAGGTACTCGCGAAGCGGATCGGCGCGGCCGGCGTGATCACCGGTGACGACTTTAGCTTCGGCAAGGGCCGGAAGGGCGATGCGGGGCTGCTTGCGAGGCTTGGGCCGGCGCACGGCATCGCGGCCGAAGCGGTGCCGCAGGTGCTTCTGGAGGGCGAGCGCATCTCTTCGGGCCGCATTCGCGACGCGCTCGTCGAGGGCGACAGCCGCACCGCGACGCGGATGCTGACGCGCGATTATGCTATCGAGGGCGTCGTGCAGCGCGGGGACCAGCGCGGTCGCGATCTTGGGTATCCGACGGCCAACCTGACACTCGGCGATTATCAGCGGCCGAGGTACGGCATTTATGCGGTTCGGGTGACGCTGGAGGACGGTAGCGAGCATCCCGGTGTGGCGAACCTCGGCGTGCGGCCGACCTTCGATCCGCCGCAGGAATTGCTCGAGGCGCATCTGTTCGACTTCTACGGCGACCTTTACGGCCAGAAGATTGAGGTCGCGCTTCATGCCTTCATTCGCGAAGAGAAGAGGTTCGATGGAATCGAGCCGCTGATCGACGAGATGCGCCGGGATGAAGCCGAGGCGCGTCAGCTGTTGGCGCTCGATTAGCGCAGGCTCGCTCGTCCTGAGCGAAGTCGAAGGGCGTCACTCGGCCGCTGTGCCAAACGCCCTTCGAGCTACGCCCCTTTGAGGCTCCGCTGAGGACGAACGGGTTTGCATAGTGCGAAGCGGTCGCTAGAGCCGCGCACCAAATGTCCGACGCTCCCGAGACCACCAAGACCGACTACCGCTCCACGGTTTTCCTGCCGCGCACCGATTTTCCGATGAAGGCGGGGCTGCCGCAGAAGGAGCCGGGGATTGCCGCGCGCTGGGAGAGCGAGGGTCTGTACCAGCGCATCCGCGCCGCGCGCGAGGGGCGCGAGAAGTTCATCTTCCATGACGGCCCGCCCTACGCGAACGGCGACATGCACATCGGGCACGCGCTCAACCATACGATCAAGGACATGGTCGTGAGGACGCAGACGCTGCTCGGCAAGGACGCGCCCTACGTGCCCGGCTGGGACTGCCATGGGCTTCCGATCGAGTGGAAGGTCGAGGAGCAGTATCGCAAGAAGAAGCAGAGCAAGGACGAGGTCCCGGTCCGCGAGTTCCGCGCCGAGTGCCGCGCCTATGCCCAGCATTGGGTGGACGTCCAGCGCGAGCAGCTAAAGCGGCTCGGGATCAGCGCCAACTGGGACAAGCCCTATTTAACGATGAACTTCCACGCCGAGGCGACCATCGTCTCCGAGCTGTTCAAGTTCGCCGAGACCGGCCAGCTCTATCGCGGCGCCAAGCCGGTGATGTGGTCGCCCGTCGAGAAGACGGCGCTGGCCGAAGCAGAGATCGAATATGAGGACATCGTCTCGACCCAGATCGATGTCGCGTTTGAGATCGTCGAGAGCCCGATCTCCGAGCTGGTCGGTGCTTACGCAGTGGTGTGGACGACGACGCCTTGGACAATCCCGGTCAACCAAGGGATCGCCTACAATCCTGAGGTCGATTACGTGCTGCTCTCGGCGGAAGGGGAGCACATTCTCGTCGCCGAGGCCCTGATTGGCTCATTCAAGGAGCGCAGTGGGCACGCGCACCTCCAGCCGGTCAAGCATCTCAAAGGCTCCGAACTCGCCGGCACCATTGTCCGGCACCCGATGCACAAGCTCGGCGGGTTCTTCGCGAAGCCGCGGCCGTTCCTGCCGGGCGACTTCGTCACCACCGACCAGGGCACGGGCCTCGTCCACATGGCGCCCGACCATGGCGAGGACGACTTCGAGCTTTGCCGCGCCAATGGCATCGACCCGGTGTTCGCGGTCGATGCAGGGGGCTTCTACCGGCCCGACTGGCTGTGGCTCGGCGGGCAGGGCAGCGTTATCAACGCTAAGTTCAACGCGCCCGACGGGCCGATCTGCTCGGACCTGCGCGAGGCCGGCGGGCTACTCGCGGCGAGCGCGGACTTCCAGCACAGCTACCCGCATTCGTGGCGGTCGAAGGCCAAGGTCATCTACCGCTGCACGCCGCAGTGGTTCATCGCCATGGACAAGCCGCTGCCGCATCTCCTCGCCGAGACGCGCGGCGAGCAGCGCTGGGACAATGAAGGCGGATCGGACCTGTTCGACGGTTCGGAATCGCCGACGCTTCGCAAGCTGGCGATGAACGCCATTGCGGCGACCCGGTTCGTGCCGGAGAAGGGCCGTAATCGCTTGGGCTCGATGGTCGAGCAAAGGCCCGACTGGGTCATCAGCCGCCAGCGGGCGTGGGGCGTGCCGATCGCGCTGTTCGTCGACAGGAAGAGCGGCGAGCTTCTTGTCGACCATGAGGTGAACGCGCGGATCGTCGCCGCCGTGCACGAGCAGGGCGTGGATGCCTGGGACGCCGCCAACGCCGCTGCCTTCCTCGGCAACCGCAATCCCGACGATTACGAGATGATCACGGACATTCTCGACGTCTGGTTCGACAGCGGCTGCACGCACGTGTTCACGCTGGAGAGCGGGCACTGGCCCGACGAGCGCTGGCCGGCGGATATCTATGTCGAAGGCTCCGACCAGCATCGCGGCTGGTTCCAGTCTTCGCTCCTTGAGAGCTGCGGGACGCGGGGGCGGGCGCCCTACAATGCGGTGCTGACCCACGGCTTCACGATGGACGCCAAGGGCATGAAGATGTCCAAGTCGCTGGGGAACACGATCAGCCCCATCGACCTGATGAAGGACTATGGGGCGGACATCCTGCGGCTGTGGGCGCTGTCGGTCGACTTCACCGAGGACCACCGGATCGGGAAGGAAATCCTGGCCGGGGTCGCGGACCAGTATCGCAAGCTCCGCAATACCTTCCGCTATTTGCTAGGCGCGCTCGACGGGTTCGGCGCAGAGGACCGGCTCGACGACGTCTCGGCCTATCCGGAGCTCGAGCGGTACATGCTGCACCTGACGGCGGTGCTCGACCAGAAGCTGCGCAATGCGGTCGGTGATTATGACTTCAACACCTACGTCCGGGCGCTGACCGACTTCTGCAACGAGGATCTGTCGGCCTTCTTCTTCGATATTCGCAAGGACGTCCTCTACTGCGAGGTGAACGCGGAAGACGGTAAGCAGACCGAACGGCGGCGGGCGTACCGGACGGTTCTCGATACCCTGTTTCAGGCGCTGGTGCGGTGGCTGTCGCCGGTGCTGGTGTTCACGAGCGAAGAGGTGTGGGGCACGCGCTATCCGGACGCGGGGTCGGTGCATTTGCTCGAATGGCCGGTGGTGCTCCAGGTCGATGCGAACGAGGCAAAGTGGGCGGCGCTCCGCGCACTTCGGGCGCAGGTGACCGAAGCGATCGAGCCGCTGCGGCGGGAGAAGGTGCTTGGGTCGAGCCTCGAAGCCGAGGTGACGCTCGCCGAGCTTCCCGCGTCGGCCGAGGAGCTTGCGGAGCTGTTCATCGTGTCTGCAGTTCATCCGGGCCAAGAGTTCGCCGTGGCGAAGACGGACAAACATAAATGCGGGCGCTGCTGGCGCTTCTTGCCCGAAGTGCGCGAAGACGGTTCGCTGTGCGACCGCTGCGAGGATATGCTGAATGACTAAGTACCGCCTCGGCTTCGCGGTTGCGCTGGCGGTGTTCGCCCTTGACCAGCTGACGAAATGGATTGTCACGGGGCCGCTTGGGCTGAACCAGCTTGGCGACCAGCTTTACCTGCTGCCATTCTTCCAGTTCACCTACACCGAGAATAACGGGATCTCGCTCGGCCTACTCAATGCGACCAACCCGGTCGGGCGCTGGATGCTCGTCGGCCTGACCTCGGCGATCGCAGTCGCGGTGGCCGTCTGGATCGGGCGCGAGGCGAACCGCACGGACAAGCTGGCGCTCGGGCTGGTGCTCGGCGGCGCGCTCGGCAACATCCTCGACCGGACGCTGCACGGCTATGTCACCGACTTCCTCGACCTGCATTTTGGCGTGTGGCGGCCGTTTTTGATATTCAACGTCGGCGATGCGGCGATCAGCATTGGCGTCGTGATCCTGTTGCTGCGCGCGTTTCTCGCCCGTAAGGATCATCGTGAAGGGCATGAGCCCAAGGAGACCATCGAACATGCGTAAAGCCACCCTCGCCCTCATGGCTATCGCCGCAGTGGCGACGACCGGCTGCTCTTCGCTGGGCGGACGCCGCGCCGCGCCGGACGAATTCGCGGTTGCGCGCAACGCGCCGCTGGTGATCCCGCCCGACTTCAGCCTAGCGCCGCCGGTTGCCGGCACGCAGGGCTTGTCCGCCGGTGAGGCCCAGCAGCAGGCGATCGACGCTCTGTTCGGCGGCCCCGCGCCGCGCTCAGCGGCTGAGACGAGCATGCTCGATGCGGCAGGCCGCGGCGATGCGCCGATCGGCATCCGCTCGACGGCCTGGGATCCTGACACGCGCGTCGTCGACAAGGGGCAGACAACGCTCGCGATCCTCTCCGCGCCGGCAGCGAACAGCAGCATCGCCAGCGCGCAGTAAACGGCGACAAGCGGCGGGAGCAGCGTAGATGTCCGAACAGAACCTTTCCGGGAAGCTCGTCGAGATCGAATCGATGCTCGACCGCTCGCGCCGCCGTTTCGAGGAAGGCACGCGCCTCGTCGAGGATGCGCACAAGATGCTGGCCGATATCCAGCAGGCGCTGCTCGGCAGCCCGCGCACCATGTCGCCGGAGGACAGCGACGAAGCAGCCTCGCGCCTGCTCCAGTCGCTGAAGGCGAGCGGCGGGGATATGCCGGAGACCCTTTGCGGCGGCCGCCTCAGCGTCGACCAGGTGCAGCGCCTGATCCGCATCGACGGTCACCCGATCGGCATCACCGAGATGGAATATCGAGTGCTCGAGCTGCTGGCGTTCGCGCGCAACAATGTCGTCACGCGCGCGATGCTTCTGAAGCATCTCTATCGCCGCTCCGACGACCAGCCGCAGCCGAAGATCATCGACGTCTTCATCTCGAAACTGCGCAAGAAGCTCCGCAATGCGAGCGGCGGTGCAGAGTTCATCGAGACGATCCCCCAGCGCGGCTGGATCCTCCGCGACATCGGCGAGAAGAGCGGGGCCTAAGAGCCCCCCGCAAAGTGGTACTTTGCGGGGACCCCGATTCATTCTTTCATAACCGTGCCGGTTTACCCCGGGACGATGCTTCACCTTTCTCCGCAGCCTTCGCAGAGCGATTCGCAGCCCTATGCGGAGGCGGTGAGCCGCCTTGCGAGCGTTCGTCATGCGTTGCGGCTCATCAGCCCATTCGGCAGCGGGCCGGCGCCTGATCATCGTGACGACGACGTGATCGCGGCCGCCTGGGACGCCGCCGGACAAGCGAAGCAGCGTCTGTTCGACCGCCGCTCTCAGCAGACGGTCAATGCGACTTCAGCGGGAGTCGAAGCGCTGATGGTCGAACAGGACGAGGGCCGTGAGCCGAACTGGGCCGCGAGCGACGCGCTGATCGAGCAGATCCGCCGCGAGCTTCGCGACGTCGCGGGGGTCGTGCTCGGCTAAGCCGGGCCGATTTCTTTCGGGGTCGCCGGGTCGGCGCCCCATTCACTCCAGCTCCCATCGTAGAGCTTGCCGTTGTCGCAGCCCAATAGGTGCGCGGCGAAGATCAGGCTGGTTGCGGTAACTCCCGAGCCGCAGCTGGCGATGAATGGCTTCGCCGGATCGATCCCGGCTTCGTCGAAGGCGCGCTGAAGCTCTTCGCGCGACTTGAAGCAGCCCTGTTCGTCGTAGAGCATGCCGAAGGGCAGGTTGCGAGCGCCCGGAATATGCCCGCCGGCGAGGCCGGGGCGCGGCTCGGGCTCGGTCGCCTCGAAGCGAGCTTTGCCCCGCGCATCGACCAACGCGCAGCCCGGCCCCTCAAGGATTTGCTGCTTGCTGACGGTTTCCCCGCGCTGCTCGTCGGGCTCGAACGTCGCCTCGCGCGGTTTCGGCTCGCCACTTTCGGTCGGACGGCCCTCCGCCGTCCATTTCTGAAAGCCGCCGTCGAGGACCGCGACGTTTCGGGCTCCGTAATGGCGAAGCATGAACCAGCCGCGCGTCGAATTCCGCGTTGGCGAATTGTCATAGACCACGACGCGGTCGCTACGGTCGATGCCAATCCGCTGCATCGCTTCTCCGAATTCGGTTGCTGTAGGGAGCATGTGCGGGGCAGGGTTCGACCGATCGGCCACCTCGTCAATGTCGAGGAATCGCGCGTCCGAAATGTGCGCCTTGAAATATTCCTCGCGCCCGCTGCGGCCCGTCGCCGGCATGTGCCAGCTGGAATCGACGATGGTCAGCCCAGATTCGCCAAGGTGCTCGGCAAGCCATTCTGTCGAGACGAGCGAGTCCATGGAGCCAAGCATAGAAGCGCGGCATTCGCGCCGCTAGGGTGCTGCGCATGGACGAAGGTTTCAGGCTGCCGCCGAGCTGGGGCGAGGCGCTGCGAGACGAACTGGAACAGCCTTACATGGCCGATCTTCAGCAGTTCCTGCTTGGCGAACGCGACGGTGGGAAGAGGATCTTCCCGGAGCAGGCGAACTGGCTTCGCGCGCTCGAGCTCACGCCGTTCGAGAAAGTACGTGTCGTGATCCTCGGCCAGGACCCTTACCATGGCGAAGGGCAGGCGCATGGCCTTTGCTTCTCGGTGCAGCCCTGCGTCCGGACGCCGCCGAGCCTCAGGAACATCTACAAGGAGCTGAGGAGCGACCTCGGCATCGAGCCGCGTGAGCACGGCTTCCTCGAACATTGGGCGGACCAGGGCGTGCTGCTCCTCAACAGCGTGCTGACCGTCGAGATGGGCCGCGCTGGATCGCACGCGAAACGCGGGTGGGAGCGGTTCACGGATGCCATCATCCATGCGGTGAACGCCAGGCGAGAGCCGGTCGTGTTCATGCTGTGGGGCGCCTATGCGCAGAAGAAGGCCGAGTTCGTCGACCACTCGCGGCATCTGGTACTGATTGCCGCGCATCCCTCGCCGCTCTCGGCGCACAGCGGCTTTTTCGGCTGCCGGCATTTCTCGAAGGCGAATGCGTTCCTCGAAGAGCGCGGTATCGAGCCGATCGACTGGGCGTTGCCGGAGTGCGCCGCTGCCGAGTAAGAGCTGCGCCATGGAAACCCGCCACCTCGGCCAGACCAGCGCGCTCCCCGCTTCGCCCGAAGAGGCGGTGCTCGATTATGTGCCGAACCCGCGCGGCGACGCACTCTACCTGGTGCGCTTTGCAGTGCCCGAGTTCACTTCGCTGTGCCCGGTCACCGGACAGCCGGACTTCGCGCACCTCGTCATCGACTATGCGCCCGCCGAGACGATCGTCGAGAGCAAGAGCCTGAAGCTGTTCCTCGGCTCCTTCCGCAACCATTGCGGTTTCCACGAGGACGTGACGGTCGGCATCGGGCAGCGGCTTGTGGCCGAGATGAAGCCCCGCTGGCTTCGCATCGGCGGTTACTGGTACCCGCGCGGCGGCATGCCGATCGACGTCTTCTGGCAGAGCGGCGAGCCGCCGGAAGGCCTGTGGCTTCCCGATCAAGGAGTGCAGCCCTACCGCGGGCGGGGCTAGGCCGATGAGCGGGGGGCCACGCATCGCCATCCTCGGCGCCGGTTCGATCGGCTGCTTCATCGGCGGCTGCTGGCAGGGCGCGGGAATGCCGGTCACGTTAATCGGCCGGCGCAAGCTCGCCGCGGACATTGAGCGACATGGCCTGACGCTCAGCGACTATAGCGGTTGGAGCCGTCACCTCGAATCCGGCGCGGTCGATTACCGCACGAGCACGGAAGCGCTTGGCGAAGCGGATGTTATCTGCGTCGCGGTGAAGAGCGGGGACACGGCAGAAGCGGCGGCGCAGATCGCCGAACACAGCCGCGAAGGCGCGACGGTCGTCAGCTTCCAGAACGGCATCAGCAATATCGAAGTGCTGGAGCAGGGACTCGGCGGCCGCTTCGAGGTCGCACGTGGGAGCGTGGGCTTCAACGTCGCCTATCTGGGGGACGGTTGCTTCCACAAGGGCGTCGCCGGCGATCTTTGGGGGGAGAAAAGGGGCGCAACGCGGGCGATCGCGGAGCGCGTCGGCGGCGGCCCGGGCGCGCTCAAGCTGTCCGACGACATGCTCGGCCTCGCCTGGGGCAAGCTGCTCATCAATATGAACAACGCGGTGAATGCGCTTTCCGGCCGGACGCTGCGGGATGAGCTTCGCCGGCGCGATTACCGGCGGGTGTTCGCGGCGTCGGTCAGGGAAGGGCTGCGGCTGCTTCGGCGCGCTGAAATCGAGCCGGGGAGCCTCAGCCCGCTTCCGATCAACCTCCTGCCAACGATCCTCGGAACTCCCGACTGGCTGTTCAACAACACATTCTTCCGGATGTGGAAGATCGATCCAAAAGCGCGCTCGTCGATGAGCGACGACCTTGCCGCCGGCCGCAAGACCGAGGTCGATTATCTGAACGGCGAACTGATCCGGCTGGCCGAACGCCTCGGCATGGAAGCGCCGGTCAGCCGCAAGATCGTCGAACTGGTCCACAAGGCCGAGACCGGCGCGAAGCCGCTCGCGCCGGACAAGCTCCTGCGGGCTGTACTGGGCCTCTAGCGGAACGTCGCTTCGGGCGTCGGCGCGTCGTCGCCTTCGAGGGCAGGGACCGCAGCCTGCTTCTTGGTCCAGGCGTAGAGCACGATCACGGCGGCGGCGAAGACTACAATGCCGAGCGGGATCGCAAGGTTGAAGTCCTTCACCACGGCAAGCGGCGCGTCGGAATTGGTCGCTGCGACGATGCCCGCGAAGATGACCCCGAACAGACTTTCGCCGACGATTAGGCCGGTCGCGAGGAGAACGCCCATGCGCTGCGCGAACTCGGGGTTCGGAGCGCGTGCCGCCCACTTCTCGTAGAGATGGCCAAGCAGCGCGCCGATCGGGATCAGCAGGGTCAGCGCCATCGGCAGATAGATGCCCATGCCGACGGCGAGCGGCGGAAGCGCGCCGCGCTTAATCTTGCGGAGCAGTTCATCGACGATCACCACGACGACGCCGATGCCGGCGCCAATCGCGATCAGGTTCCAGTCAAGATTGCCGCCGAGCACGCCCTGCGCGATCGCGGAGATGAGCTGTGCTTGGGGCGCTGCGAGCGCCGTCTCTTTGGCGCCCGGCGCGCCCTGGAAGGTGAAGGCGGTGTTGAGTACGTCGAGGATCGGCGGGATGACGACCGAGCCGAAGACGACGCCGAGCACCAGCGCGACCTGCTGCCGCCACGGGGTCGCGGCGACCAGCTCACCGGTCTTCAGGTCCTGCAGGTTGTTGTTGGAGATGGTGGCGACGCCGAAGATGATCGCGGTGACGAAGAGCGCGAAAGCGACGAGCGACTTCGACGCATCGCCGGTCACGCCGGGGAAGAGCAAAGCGAGGATCAGCGCGATGCCGAGCACCGAGAGGATTCCGACGCCCGAGATCGGGCTGTTCGAGGCGCCGATCAGGCCGGCCATGTAGCCGCACACCGCCGCGATCACGACGCCCGCGATGAGGATGTAGATGATGCTGATGGCGATCGTCGCGGCAGGACTGGAGGCGATCGGATTGGTGCTTGCGAAGGCGTAGAGGAGTAGGCCGATTGGAATCATCGAGACAAGAATCGAGACGGTGACGATGCCGATCGGGATGTCGCGCTCGGTGATCGGCAGCGCTTCGCCGCGGCCCGCCTTGCGCTCGCGGTTCGCGGCAAGCGCGCCGCGGATGCCGGCGATGATCGGTCCGATGATGCGAAGGAGGGTCCAGATCGCGGCGATGCCGATGGTGCCGGCGCCGATGAAACGGACCTTGTGAACGAAGACGTCGCCGATGAAATCGTCGAGGCTGGTGCCGGCCGGGATCGCTCCGGCCAGCGACGTGTAGTGCGGGACGAGATAGGCCCAACTGATGAGAAGGCCGACGAACATGGCGGCGCCGACGGCAAGGCCGACGAGATGGCCGACGCCGATCAGCGCGAGCGAAAAGCTCGTCGAGACCTGCGTGGCGCTTGCGCCCGAGCCGACGCGCAGGCTCTTGGACGCCGACGAGGCGACGATGCCCATCGCCGCGAACAGCGAGTAAGCCGCGGCCGCGACCGAGCTCCAGATGATCATGACGAGGCCGCGGCGGTTTTCCTCGACCCCGCCGACGCCAGCGCCGACCTTAAGCACTTCGGCCGCGGCGACACCCTCCGGGTAGGGAAGGTCGGTCCCGGTGACGAGCGCCCGGCGCAGCGGCACCGAGTACATGACGCCGAGGATGCCGCCGATTCCAATCACGGCGACCGACAGCCAGTAGGGGAAGCCGGTCCACCATCCGACCATCACCAGACCGGGAAGAACGAAGATAATCGCCGAGAGCGTCCCCGCCGCAGAGGCGATCGTCTGGACGATGTTGTTCTCCTGAATCGTCGAATCCTTGAAGGCCTTGAGCACGGCCATGGAGATGACGGCGGCCGGGATCGACGTCGCGAAGGTGAGCCCGATCTTGAGCCCGAGATAGACGTTGGCGGCGGTGAAAACGACCGTGATGAGCGCTCCGAGGATGATCCCCCGGACCGTCAGCTCCTTGATGTTCTCGCCCACCCGGAGCGCCTCTTCCCGTGCCATTTATTTCCCCTTGTTGTGGTCGGCCTTGGCGGGCGCCGGTGTCGAGTGACGGCGGATCGACATCCAGCGATCGCCCTGACGCACCCAGACGTCCGTCGAGACGACACGGTCTTCGATTACACGCCCAAGATATTTGAGCTTCCAGCACGCGTGGACCGTGCCGATCATGACGTCGCCGAGGACCGTGACCTCACGGATCGAGAAATCGATCGCGTCGACGTCGCGGTGCTTGATCGCGTCGAGCCATTCGTCGCGATGCATGATGAAGGGGCCGGTCGACCGCGTTCCAATGAGGACGAAGTCCGGGTGCACCATGTCGCCAAGCCGCTCCATGTCCTTACGGCACAAGGCGTCGCGCCATTCGCGCTCGAGCGCTTCAATCTCTTCGCAGGTTTCGACCACTCTATCCCTCTCCGGAACTCTCTTTAGGGCCGAACACGAACAAAGCGAATCTCATCGGCCCCGCATCAGCCCGCCGAGAATGCCGCGAAGCAGCTGGTTGCCGAGCTGCCGGCCGACGGAGCTCGACGCCGCGCGCACGGCGGACTGGATCACCTTGTCGGTCATGGTCGGCTTCGCCGCCTCGCGCGCCTCGCGGGCGGCCTGCTGCTGCTCCATCCGCTGCCGCTGAAGCTCCAATCGCTGCTGCGCAAGCTGGGCGCGGGCCTGCTCCTTGGCGGCCTGTGCGTCCTGCCTGGCCTGCTCGGCGGCCTGCTTCTCGGCGTCGCTTTGCGCCTGTTGCGCCTGCGCGGCCGCGGCGGCCTCATTGGCCTTGGCCTTGAGCAACTCCTCGGCGCTCTCGCGATCGACGGCAGTGTCGTACTTCCCGCCGATCGCGTCGGTCTGGACGATCACCTTGCGCTCTTCGGGTGTGAGCGGCCCGACGCGGCTGGACGGGGGCTTGATGAGCACCCGCTGCACCGGCTCGGGCGATCCGTCAGGCTGGAGGAGGGACACCAATGCCTCGCCGATCTTGAGCTCGGTGATGGCGCTGGCGACGTCGATGGCAGGGTTGGGCCGGAAGGTGTCCGCCGCCGACTTCACCGCCTGCTGGTCGCGCGGGGTGAAAGCGTTGAGCTTGTGCTGGACCCTGTTGTTCAGCTGCGCGGCTACCTTGTCGGGGATGTCGATCGGGTTCTGCGTGATGAAATAGACGCCGACGCCCTTCGACCGGATCAGGCGGACGACCTGCTCGATCTTTTCCAGCAGCGCCGGCGGAGCGCCGTCGAAGAGGAGGTGCGCTTCATCGAAGAAGAAGCAGAGCACCGGCTTGTCGGGGTCGCCGATCTCGGGAAGCTCCTCAAACAGCTCCGAGAGCAGCCACAGGAGGAAGGTCGCGTAGAGGCGCGGTGACGCCATCAGCTTGTCGGCGGCAAGGACGTTCACGTAGCCGCGGCCTTGGTCGTCGAGCCCGATGAAGTCGTGGAGGTCGAGCGCGGGCTCGCCGAAGAAATGGTCGCCGCCCTGGCTGCGCAGCTCGAGCAGCGAGCGCTGGATCGTTCCAACCGACTGCTTCGAGACGTTGCCGTACTGAAGCGTCAGCTGGTCCGCTTCCTCGCCGCAATGGACGAGCACGGACTGCAGGTCGTCGAGGTCGAGGAGGATGAGGCCCTCCTTGTCGGCGACGGTGAAGGCGATGTTGAGCACGCCTTCCTGCACGTCGTTGAGGTTCATCAGCCGGGCGAGCAGCAGCGGACCCATTTCGCTGACGGTCGTCCGGACCGGATGGCCCTGCTGGCCGAACAGGTCCCAGAACTGCACCGGCGTGTCGCGATACTGCCATTCGGTCATGCCGAGGTCCGCGGCGCGCGCAGCGAAGACCTCGTGCATCTTCGCGGTCGGAGATCCAGCCATCGCGAGGCCAGAAAGGTCGCTCTTCACGTCGGCGACGAAGCAGGGAACGCCGGCAGCCGAGAGCGATTCGACGATGCCCTGGAGCGTGACCGTCTTGCCCGTGCCGGTCGCGCCGGCGATCAGGCCGTGTCGGTTGGCGCGCTTGAGCTCGAGATATTGCGGGTCGGAGCCGCCTGACTCCGCGCCGATGAAGATGCCGTTTTCAGCCATTCCGGACCTCCTGCGCGCCTGCCTTTGCCCAGCAACAACTGGAGCGCAAGGGCAAGCGCGAAGGAGTCCGGCCTACTTAACGCTGACCGCGACGAAGCCCTCGGGCGAAGCGCCGCGCTTGACCAGCAGCAGCACGCTCGTGCGGCCGGCCTTCTTCGCCCCGCTGACGCCGGCAATCACCTGCGCCGGATCGGTGACGGTCTGGTTGTTGACCGACATGATCAGGTCTCCGCGCTGCAGGCCCTGGTCGGCGGCATCGGAGTTGGGATCGACGGAGGTGATGATCACGCCGCGCGCGGTTGCGGGCAAGTTGGCGCCGCGCGCCAGCGTCGGGGTCAGCGGCGCGAGCGAAAGGCCGAGCGCCTTTTGCGCGGTGACCGCCGAGCCGGGCGCAGTGCCCTGCGTCGTCGTGTCGCCAGTGCCGAGCTTGTTCAGCGCCTCTTCCGTCGGGCGGTTGGAGAGCGTGACGTAGACGGTGCCATGCTTGCCATTGCGGACGATCTCGATCGGCACGGGTTTGCCGACCGGCGAATTGGCGACGAGGAAGGAGACGGTCTGGTCGGGCGTGACCTGCTGCCCATTGACCTTCACGACCACGTCGCCCTGCTGGATCCCGGCCCGAGCGGCAGGGCCGTCGGCGGTCAGGGTGCGGACGATCTCGCCGCTGTCCTTGGGAAGGCCGAGGCTGGGCGCGAGATCCTCGTCCACCGGCTGGAGGCCGGCGCCGAGGAAGCCGCGAACCGGTCGCTGTCCCTTCATCAGGGAGTCGATGACCGGCTTCGCAAGCTCCGCCGGGATTGCCAGGCCGATACCGACCGACGCACCCGTCGGCGAGATCAGGGCCGAGTTGATTCCGATGACGTTGCCGTTGAGGTCGAACATCGGGCCGCCGCTGTTGCCCATGTTGATGGCCGCGTCGGTCTGGATATAGCGGTCGTAGGCGCCGACGCCGGTGATCCCGCGGTGGAGCGCGGAGATGATGCCGGCGGTCACCGTGCTTCCGACGCCGTAGGGATCGCCGATCGCGATTACCCAGTCACCGACGCGCGCGACGGTGCTGTCGCCCCAGCGAACGTAGGGGAAGTTGCGGCCCTCAATCTTGAGGAGAGCAAGGTCCGACGTGTCGTCGCGGCCGATGATCCGCGCCGGATATTCCTTGCTGTCCGCGAGGGTCACCGTGACGGTGTCGACCGTGCCGGTGCCGGTCAGGCCCTGGATCAGGTGGTTGTTGGTGACGATGTAGCCGTCAGGCGAGATGATGAAGCCCGAGCCGAGCGAACCGGCTTCGCGGGTGCGGGACTGGCCGCCCTGTCCACCCTGGCCGCCCTGGCTATTCCCCTGCGGAGGGTTCTGCCCGAACTGCTTGAAGAATTCCTCGAACGGATCGGTGGTCTGAGATTTTATCGGTATGCGCTGCTTGGTCGAGATGTTGACGACGGCAGGTTGCAGCTTGGCGACCAGGTCCGCGAACGACAGCGGCGCGCCGGGACGCGGCGCGAGCGCGGAAGTGCCCGGTGCGTTCTGCGGCACCTGGGCGCCGGCTTGCCCCGTGGCGAGAGAGAATGTGGTCCCACCGAGCAGCAGGGCCATGGCGACCCCATAGGCGTAGCGCACTTTTCCGGACTCCTTCGGGCGCATCGATACTCCATCATTTGGTGTGAGACGCAAGCGTTTGCCTACCATCGGGGCGCTAATGTCCCCATCCAATGAACGCCATTTGAACGCAGGGGTTCACTTGGTGCGTCCAGTGAATTCCTTCAAATAGTCATTCTGCGGCGACAGAATGATGTTGGTGGGCGCGGGCTTGCTGGTCCCATCGCCGATGAAGGTCGCCTGATAGGACTGCATGGCGCGGTAGAAGTCGTAGAATTGCGGGTCCTTGCCGAAGCTGGCCGCGTAGGTCTTCGCCGCGTCGGCGTCGGCCTGCGCACGGATGATCTGCGCCTGCTTGAGGCCCTGAGCGCGGATCGAGCGAGCCTCCTGGAGGCGGGCCGTGCGCATGCTCTCGAACGCCGACTGCAAGGGGGTGCCGTCGGGAAGGTCGGTCTTCTTGATGCGCACGTCGACGATCTCGACCCCGAACTTCGACGCCTGGACGTTCAAAGACTTGCGGACGTCGTCCATGACGCCCTGGCGCTCGGGCGAAAGCAGCGCCGCGAAGGGCTGGCGGCCGAGCTCGTTGCGCACCTCCGAACGGAGAATCGTCTGGAGCTGGGTGCGGAGGTTCTCCTCGGTGGTCGAGCGGATGTACATCAGCAGCGGGTCGACGATCCGGTAGCGCGCGAAGGCATCCACCATCAGTCGCCGCTGGTCGGTCGACAGCACCGGCTGCGGCTCCATGTCGACGGCGAGCACGCGCTTGTCGATCCACACGATCTGGTCGACGAACGGGATTCGGTAGGAGAGGCCCGCGCCGGTGCTGCCGATCGGCCGTGCCGCCTCGTAGCGGAGAATCCGCTCCGGCTTACCGAAGCGCACGACGACCGCCTGCTTGGTTTCGGGAATAGTCGGGAAGCTGCTGAGCAAGACAATCAGGACGAACGGCGCGAAGACCGCCGAAAGGATCGGCCGCTGGCGAATGAACGCGGTCACTGCTGCGCCTCCTGCTGCTGCTGCTGCTGCTGCTGTTTCTTCACTTCGGGCAGCGGCAGGTAGGGGGTCACGCCGGGCGCCTCGACGATCGTCTTGTCGACCTTCGAGAGCACCTGCTCCATCGTTTCGTAATACATGCGGCGGCGGGTCACCTCGGGAGCGAGCCTATACTGCTCATAGACCTTATCGAACGCCGCGGCCTCGCCCTGCGCCTTGGCGGTGAGCTGGAGGGCGTAGGCGTTGGCTTGGTTGACGTACGACTTGGCGTCCTGCTGGGCGGCTGTCACTTCCTTGAAGGCGTCGTTGACCTCGTCCGGGGGATCAGCCTGCTGGATGGCGACGCCCTGGATTTCGATGCCGGAGCGATAGCCGGTAAGGACCCGCTGCATCCGGTCGGCGACCTGCGCTTCGATCTCGCTGCGCTTGTCGCCCATGGCGTCTTGCAGCGAGACCTGCGCGATCACCGCGCGCATCGCGCTTTCGGCGACCTGGCGGATCGCTTCGTCGGGGTCGGCGAGCTGGAACGAGTAAAGCTCCGGAGTGCGGACGTTCCAGCGGACCGAATAAGCGATGTCGATGAGGTTCTGATCGCCGGTCAGCATCAGGTCCTCGCTGCTCTGGGAGCCGAGGTCGACGGTTCGGATGCTTTCGACGTCGACCTTCTTCACACGATCGACGGGCGAGGGGAGCGTAAGTCCGACGCCGGGGCCGAGCGTGTAGCTGTAGCGGCCGAAACGAGTGACCACGCCGCGCTCGCCCGGCGAGATCGAGTGAATGCTCGTGAAGATGAGCCAGATCGCGAAGAAGCCAATGACCGCCCACAGGATGAGCGAACCGTTGGGCCTGCCGGGAAGTCCGCCGCCGCCGCGAAAGCGCATACGTCCGCGGCGAAGTAGGTCATCGAGCGGCGCGACGGAGCGGCCGCCAGTGCCGCGGCTTGCGGGGCCACCCCACGGCCCGCCGCCATGATCGTCTGACGGCGGCTCGTCGCTGCTGCCGCTCGGTCCCCATGGACCCTTGGTGTCGGTGAAGAGGCCGCGAACGCGACCGGCCCACCCCGCAATAGTGCTCATCAACGCGATTATAGGGAGCCGTAGCGCGAAAAACAGTGGCAAGCCGTGGAGCGCTTCCTATGTGGCCCGCCATGGACGAGCGTAATTTGCTGGAGAACCTCCCGAATGACGAGCGGATCCGCTCGCGCAAATTGGCTTCGGGTGTCGCGACGCTGATCGTCGATGCGACCGGCCTGTCGGCTGCCGATTGCGGGAAGTTTGAAGAGGATTTGCGAACGGCCGCGCTTGCCCGTCCCGGGGTCAAGGAGGCGCGGATCGCAATGACTGCCGCTGAGCCGTCGCGGACGCTGATTGCGATCGGCAGCGGCAAAGGCGGGGTCGGGAAATCGACCGTCTCGGCCAATCTCGCGATTGCGCTCGCCGGCATGGGCAAGAAGGTCGGGCTGATCGACGCCGACGTCTACGGCCCCTCGCAGCCGACCTTGCTCGGCACCGACGCCAAGCCGACGGCCGAGGGAGAGCGGCTGATCCCGGTCGAAGCGCATGGAATCAAGTTCCTGTCGCTCGGGCAGCTCGTCTCGCCGGGGCATGCGCTTGCGTGGCGCGGGCCGATGGCCACGGGCGCGCTTGCAAAGCTGGTCGAAGCCGACTGGGGCGATAGCGAGCTTCTGATCGTCGACCTCCCGCCCGGCACGGGCGATGTGCAGCTGTCGCTGATCCAGCGCTCGCGGCCGGCGGGCGCGGTGATCGTCTCGACGCCGCAGGACCTGTCGCTGATCGATGCCCGGCGCGCTGTGGACCTGTTCAACAAGATGAGCGTGCCGGTGTTCGGCATCGTCGAGAATATGGCGACCTATACCTGCCCGCACTGCGGCGAGGCTTCCCACCCGTTCGGGAGCGGGGGCGCGGAAGCGGCGGCGAACGAGATGGGCGTGCCGTTCCTCGGCCGGCTGCCTCTGTCCCTGTCGATCCGCGAAGCTTCCGATGCAGGCGACCCGCCTGCAGCGTCCGGAGGGGCGGACGCTGAGGCGTTCGAGGCGATCGCGAGGAAACTGTTAGACGCCGTGGCGCATTGAGGCGGGGCCGAGAGGATTTGCCCATGCCCCTGACCCGTGATGAAGACATTGCCGAGCTGCTGACGAACGCGCGCACGATCGCGATGGTCGGCGCGTCGGACCGCCCTGATCGCCCGTCCTACGGCGTCATGCGCTTCCTTCAGGATCACGGCTATCGGGTCATTCCGGTGAACCCCCAGATCACCGGCGAGCATGTGCATGGCGAGTTCGTGTGGCGCGAATTGGCGCAGATCGGCGTGCCCATCGACATCGTCGACATCTTCCGTCGCCCGCAGGCGGCTGCCGAAGCGGTCGATCAGGCGATCTTCGTCGGCGCCAAGGCGGTGTGGATGCAGATCGGCGTGATCAACGAGGAAGCCGCCGCTAAAGCCGAAGCGGCGGGCCTGAAGGTCGTGATGGACCGCTGTCCGAAGATCGAGATCCCGCGGCTGGGCCTGAAGAGGATCGCGGCGGAAGCCTAGGCAGCCGCAACCGTCATTTCCGGAATCAGGATCGTCGGCGCGTCGACGCCGCGGCGGAACTCGAGGTCGCTCGCGGGCTCGAGCGTCGCAAACATGTCGACGAGGTTGCCGGCGATGGTGACCTCGGCGACCGCTTCCGCGATCTCGCCGTTTCTCACCATGAACCCGGCCGCGCCACGGCTGTAGTCGCCTGTGACTCCGTTCACGCCTTGGCCGATCAGCTCGATGACGAGGACGGCCTCGGGAACGCTGGCGAGCAGCTCTTCGCGGCTGCGGGCCCCCGGCTCCATGTAAAGATTGCTCGGCGCCGCGCCCGGTGCGCCGCTCATTCCGCGGGCGGCGTGGCCCGTCGGAGCGATCCCGAGCTGCCGCGCGGCGGCGCTGTCGGCGATCCACTGGTTGAGAATGCCGTTCGACACCAGCTCCTTCCGCGATACACGCACGCCTTCGCCGTCAAAGGGCCGCGAACGGAGACCGCGGAGCCTTAGCGGATCGTCGACGATTGTGACGCCGGCGGCGAAGACTCGCTGGCCGAGCTTGTCCTGAAGGAAGCTCGTCTTGCGCGCGACCGACCCGCCGTTGATGGCCCCCGAGAAATGCGAGAGCAGGCCCGACGAGACGCGCGGGTCGAAGATCACCGGATATTTGCCGGGCTTGGGCCGCGACGGGTTCAGCCTCGCAACGGCGCGTTCGCCGGCGCGGCGACCGATTTCGGCGGGATTGTCGAGGTCCTCGAGATGACGCGCGCTGTGCCAGGCATGGTCGCGCTGCATCGACGCGCCCTCGCCGGCGATGACCGAGGCCGAGTAGGAATGGCCGCTGGCGCGGTTGGCGCCCGCGAAGCCACCCGAGGTCGCAAGGGCGACCGTCGCGGCGGAGGCGCCGGCGCTCGACCCATTCGAGTTAGTGACGCCGGCGACGGCCCGCGACGCTGCTTCGGCTTCGAGCGCGCGTTCGCGCAGCTCGGCCGGATCGGGCTCCAGCTTGTCGTCGAGATCGAGGAATGGCGGATCGCCGAGCTCGAGCCGATCGGCAGGCGCAAGGCCGGCGTAGGGGTCCTCCGGCGCTTCCCTGGCCATCGCGAGGCAGCGGTCGAGGAGTGCCGCAAGCGCGTCGGCGGAAAAATCGGACGACGCGACGGTGGCCGAGCGCTGGCCGACGAAGAGCCTGAGGCCCACCTCTTCGCCCTCGGAGCGGCTGACGTCCTCCAACTCGCCCAGGCGCACCTGCACGCTCGACGAGCGGTTGCCGGTGTAGAGCGCGTCGGCGGCGCTCGCTCCCGCGGCAATGCCGCGTTCGACGAGCGATTCTGCGATGCGGCGTGCTTCTTCGGGCGATTTCATGCCCGGGCGCCTAGCCGCTGGCGAGGCCCACCGCCAGCATGCCGAGGAAGACGAGCAGGCCGCAGGTCCGGTTCGAGCGGAAGAGCTTCAGCGCGAGTTCGCCGTCGCGCGGCTGTGCACGAAGCGCCTGGTTGGCAAGGTGGAGCGCGGCCGGCACGAGGGCGAGCAGCGCCACCCAGTCCGCCCGGACCGTCCAGATCGCCGCTCCCCACAACAGGACGGCGATCGCGTAGAAGATGCCGACGCCGAGCGGGGCCCTGTCGCCGAGACGCCGGGCCGAGGATTTGACGCCGACCAGCGCATCGTCCTCGATGTCCTGGATTGCGTAGAGCGTGTCGTAGCCGACCACCCAGGCTATGCTCCCGAACCAGAGGAGGAAGGTCGTCAGTGCGAGGCTGTCGGTGACCGCCGGCCAGCCGACCAGCGCTCCCCAGGAGAAGACGATTCCGAGCCAAGCCTGCGGCCACCAGGTAATTCGTTTCATGAAGGGGTAGGCGGCGACGGGCGCGATGCTGACGAGCGAGACGATGGCGGCGGTGAGGTTGAGTTGCAGGAGCACGACCAGCCCGATCAGGCAGAGGGCTGCGACAAGAAGCCAGGCCGAAATCAGGGTAACACGCCCGCTCGCCAACGGGCGGAGGCGCGTCCGTTCGACCTTTGCATCGAGGGCGCGATCGACGATGTCGTTGTAGACGCAACCGGCGCTGCGCATCGCGAAGGCCCCGAGCCCGAGCCACATGAACAGATCCCAGCGGCTGCCGACGCCCGCCAGCGCGACACTCCACGCGCAGGGCCAGTAAAGCAGCCAGCTGCCGATCGGTCGATCGAGCCGCATCAGGCTTGCAAACGGCCGCAGGCGCGGCGGCAGCGCGCCGATGAAGCCGCGGCGCTCGCTGTCAGGGACGATCTCGGTGGTGGCCGTCATCGGATAGTATCTGCTGTGATATCCAAGGGCCTATGCTCCATGTTATGATCGTCCCGGCGCCCGTGAGTCGCGCCCAGTTCAGCCCCGCTCAGTACCTCTTCGAGAACCTGAATGGAGGAATGAACAATGAACAAGCTCGTTCATGCTGCTTTTGCTGCCGCCCTATTGGCAAGTTCTAGCCTGGCGATCGCAGGTGAGATCAAGGGGCCGCCACCTTCCGGAAACGTCCCGTCTCCGCCGATGACCAGGATCAGCAACGGCAATAGCTTCTGCTCCTACTCGGGTCTCAACGACACGCCTGACGGCGCCGGACAGCCGGACATGCCCGGTTACGATCCCGGCGGAATCGCGCAGTCGTACGGCTATTTTCACTCGCAAGGCCTGTACGATCCCAGCGATCCGGCCGAGCGCGACACGTTCGCCTTCCCCGGGTTCGGCTGCAATCCGAACTATGGCGGAAGCCTGAACCCAAATAGCGGCCAATAAAGAGGGGGGTGAGCGCGCGGCCGCGCTGCGCGCGTCACTCGACTAAGCGATAGCAGCGTTTATTGCGGGCCTATGCCCGCCACGCCCGCCTGGCCGCTCAAAAGCTTGCCGCGCCTGTTCGTCCGTCAACCCCTGGGCGAAGGCGTCGGCGTGGAGCTGGATGCCGGTCAGGCGAATTATCTTGGGAACGTCATGCGGCTGGGCGTCGGCGCCGAGCTGCTCGTGTTCGATGGTCTGACGGGCGAGTGGCTGGCGCGTATCGCCGAAGCCGCGAAGAAGCGGATGACGCTCACGGTCGAACGCAAGACGCGCGAGCCTGAGAGCATCCCGGACGTGTGGCTCGCCTTTGCGCCGGTGAAGCGCACGCAAACGGACTGGCTGATCGAGAAGGCGACCGAGCTCGGCGTGGCGCGGCTGGTGCCGGTCATGACCCAGCGGACGGTCGCCGAGCGGGTGAAGCTCGAGCGACTGGAGAGCATCGCGATCGAGGCGGCGGAGCAGTGTGGGCGGACGCGAGTGCCGCAGATCCTCGAGCCCGTACAGCTCCGGCGTTTCATCGAGGAGCTCGATCCCGGCCGGCACCTCTATTTCGCGGACGAGAATGGCGGCGAGTCGCTAGGCGCCAGCTTGCGTGAAGGACCGGCGGCAATCCTTGTCGGCCCGGAGGGCGGGTTCACCGACGAGGAGCGCGCGCTGGTGCGCGGCTCAGGCGCATCGGCGATCTCGCTGGGGCCCCGGGTTCTTCGTGCGGAAACGGCGGCGCTTGCATCACTGTCAGGCTATATGGCGCTCGTCGGGGACTGGCGCTAAGCGCCGCCGCCCATGACGACACGAACCGACGACAGCATCTCGCGCCAGATCGAGAACCGAGCCGACCTGCTGTCGGTGTTCGAAGGCGGCGAGAAACCCAGTGACGATTGGCGCATCGGCACCGAGCACGAGAAGTTCGTGTACCGCACGGCCGACCATCGCGCCCCTTCCTACGATGAGCCCGGCGGGATCCGCGACCTGCTGACGGGCCTCACCGAATTCGGCTGGGAGCCCGTGGTCGAGAACGGCAACGTGATCGCGCTGAAAGGCAAGGACGGCAACGTCAGCCTGGAGCCGGCGGGCCAGTTCGAGCTGTCGGGCGCGGCGCTCAAAAACCTTCACGAGACATGCTCCGAAGCGGCGCGGCACCTGAACCAGTGCAAGACCGTGGGCGAGCGGCTCGGGCTCGGCTTCCTCGGCACCGGCATGTGGCCTGACAAGAGCCGGGCCGACCTGCCGCGAATGCCCAAGGGCCGCTACGGCATCATGCTCAACTACATGCCCAAGGTCGGCAGCCTTGGCCTCGACATGATGCTGCGCACCTGCACGATCCAGGTGAACCTCGACTATTCGAGCGAAGCCGACATGGCGAAGAAGTTCCGGGTTGGGCTCGCGCTTCAGCCGGTGGCGACGGCGCTGTTCGCCAACTCGCCGTTCACCGAAGGCAAGCCGAACGGCTACAAGAGCTTCCGAAGCCATATCTGGGAGGACACCGACCCCGACCGGACGGGCATGCTGCCCTTCGTGTTCGAGGACGGGTTCGGATACGAGCGCTACCTCGACTACGCGCTCGATGTGCCGATGTACTTCGTCTACCGCGACGGCAAATATATCGACGTCGCCGGCGAGAGCTTCCGCGCCTTTCTCGACGGCAAGCTGCCGCAGCTTCCCGGCGAGAAGCCGCGCTTCACCGACTTCACCGACCATCTCTCGACCGCCTTTCCCGAGGTGCGGCTCAAGAGCTTCCTCGAGATGCGCGGCGCTGACGGCGGGCGGTGGAGCCGGATCTGCGCGCTTCCGGCTCTGTGGGTGGGGCTCCTCTATGACGAGCAGGCGCTCGATGCCGCCTGGGACCTCGTGAAGCATTGGACGATCGAGCAGCGCGAGAAGCTGCGCCACGACGTGCCCCGCCTCGCGCTCGATGCGGTGACGCCGGACGGCGAGAGAATGCAGGATTTCGCGGGCCGTGTCCTCGACATTGCCGGCGCCGGCCTCACGCGCCGCGCTCACTTGAACAGCGCGGGCGACAATGAAGGCGGATTCCTCGATCCATTGCGCGATGTCGTCGCAATCGGCATGACCCCTGCCGACCGCCTTCTTGCGCGCTACCATGGCGAGTGGAACGGCGATGTGTCGAAGATCTACGAGGAATTCAGTTTCTGATGGACATGCCAACCAAAGCCCGCCGCACGCTCTACCCTGAGCTCCAGCCGTATGAGACGGGGATGCTCGACGTCGGCGACGGACATCGGCTCCATTGGGAGCTGTCGGGCAATCCGGACGGCAAGCCGGTCGTGTTCCTGCACGGCGGTCCGGGCGGCGCCTCAGGCCCCGACCACCGCCGGCAGTTCAATCCCGACAAATACAAGATCCTGGTGTTCGACCAGCGCGGTTGCGGCAAGTCGACGCCCTATGCGGAGCTCGAGCACAACACGACCTGGGACCTGGTCGAGGATATCGAGAAGCTTCGCACGCAGGTCTCGAAGGTCGAGAAGTGGCAGGTGTTCGGCGGCAGCTGGGGCTCCACGCTCGCGCTGTCCTACGCGCAGACCTATCCGGAGCGCGTCACCGAGCTGGTGCTTCGCGGCATTTTCCTGTTCGACCAGTATGAGATCGACTGGATGTACACGGAGGGCGGCGCTTCACAGATTTACCCCGAGAAATTCGACGAGTTCATCGGCCTCATCCCCGAGGACGAGCGGGGCGATCTCGTAGAGGCCTATCGCAAGCGGCTGACGAGCAACGACAAGGACGAGCAACTTCGCGCCGCCCAGGCGTGGAGCAAGTGGGAGGGCGATATCGTCACTTTGCTCCCGAGCGCGTCGACGATCGAGCATTTCACGTCGCCCGACGTCGCGGTCGCGGTCGCCCGGATCGAGAACCACTATATGGCGAACCACGGCTGGCTCGAGGAAGGCCAGCTGCTGAAGGGCGCCGAGAAGCTGCGGGGGATTCCGGGCGTGATCGTCCAGGGCCGCCACGACACCTGCACGCCGCCGGTCGCAGCGTGGAAGCTCAAGCAGGCGTGGCCGGAGGTCGAGCTCAACATCATCCCCGATTCGGGGCATTTGTTCAACGAACCCGGCAACCTAGACGCGCTGGTGCGAGCCACCGACAAGTTCGCGGGGCTGTAACTAAATCCTCCCTAGCCAAAGGCTGTGGAGGGGTTGGGTGCCGACCCCTCCACCATTGAATCTTCGTTCAATGGACCCCTCCCCATCAGCTTCGCAGATAGGGAGGAGCTTTATTCACCCGGTCTGTAGACGCGTTCGGCGTGGCCCTTCAGATCGTCCGCATAGAAATAAACCGGCCTGAGCGCGCCCGAGGCGTAGCGCTGCGCCTGATCGTTGAAGTGCGGTGAGTCCGGGTGGCCGCTCTCGCCGCCGGCGGTTATTGCACGGGCGCGGATGCGAGGACCGAACTCGACGACGGCGACGAAGCTGTTCCCGTAATCGCCGTACCAGCGCTTCGTGCCGGGCTTCGGTTTTGACCGGATCGATGCCAGCGAGCCGAAATTTGCATCGGCGAACGCGACCGGGAGGCTGGGCGCCGAATCGTCGAACTTCGGATTGCCGATGTCCGCCGAGATGCGCTGCGCGCGATTGATCTCTCCCCACGGCACATTCCAGCGGCCGAAGTCTCGCTGGAGATCGGTGAGGGCGTCATCGAGCGCCTGCACCTTCTGTTCCGCGGAGGTGTCGCGCGCAAGGCGCATCATGACCTTGTTCGACGGCTCGTCGGCAGGGGCGTGCAGCGCGGCTTTCAGCTTCAGCCCCCACAACGTCGCCAGGGTCTGGGGAACCGACTGGGCGCTCCACCGGTAATCCCATGTCCTGAGCATTGCGATCGGCGCGGAGAAACGGGCGTAGCGCGGGTCCGAGCTCGGCAATTGCGCATAGGCCTGGAGCAATCCGGGGATCAGCGCGGCAAAACCGGGCTGGTAGCTGTCGTAAGCTGCTGCATTCAGCTTCTCGAGCGTCCAGCCGCGGCTTCGCGACAGCAGATGCAGGGCATGAACGCCTCGGAAGTTCTCGCCGTCCATGTCCATATATTTGGGATAGTTCTTCGGGTTCGGGCTGAAGGCCCCGGCAGCGGACCAGGGCGCGTTGTTGTTATTGTCGACCCAGCCGTTGGGCGGGCTGACGACGTTCGGAAGCTCGGAAAGCGAATGGAGCGAGCCCCAGTCGGTCGCCGGATCACTGCCGTCGACCGGTTTGGTGAAGTCGAAGCGGTCGTTGCGCCGCGGCACGAACTGCGGGTGGAGGTAGGCGATCTCGCCATGATCGTCGGCGAAGATCGTGTCGTTCGAGCTGTTCGCCTTTAGCTGCGCAATCTGCATGAACGAGCCGAGGTCGGTGGCCTTGGTGCGGAGATAGCTTTGCTGGAGCGCTTCGACCGGCCGGTTCATCATCGCGAACGAGATCCAGCGCCCGTCCTTCGCGGCGACGATCGGCCCGTGATGCGTGAAGTAGGTCGTGAAGCTCCGCGTCCCGAGCTTCGCGTTCGGCAGGCGATAGCGGACGGTTACCGGCTGCGTGCCAAGCGCGTTGCACGAGTAGCCGTAGCGGTAGCAGCGGCCTTTGCCGCGCCGCTCGATCGCCTCCGCGAACTCGTCGACACTATCGACGCCGCTCGAGGTGTGCATCCAGCCGGCATGCGGGTTGAAGCCCTGGTAGATGAAGAACTGCCCCCAGGTCGCCGCGCCGTAGGCGTCGAGCCCTTCGTCGCTCGACATCTGCAGCTCGGAGCGGAAGTACCAGCTGGTGTGGGGGTTGATGAGCAGCAGCGCATGTCCGCTGGCGGAGAGCCCGGGCGCAATCGCGATGCCGTTGGAGCCCTGCCTCTCGATCCACGGCGTCGGACGGAAGGCCACCTGCTTGCCCGAATAGAAAGCCTTGAGGTTGTCGAGGTTGATGCGTTCAATGTCGCCGCCGATGCTTCCTTCGGTGAAGCTCAGCGCCATCCACGGCTCGAACCGCTTGAGCACCTTGGGATCCACCTTTGGGTGCGTGGCGAGAAAGAAGTTGAGGCCGTCCGCCCAGGCATTCATCAGCGCCTGCATCTGCGCCGGGCTCTTCGCGTAAAAGGCCCTGAGCTCCGGCTCACTGACGTAAAGCCGCGCGCGCAAATCCTGCCAGATTGCCTTTTCGCCGTCGGCCTCAGCCGTGCGCCCGAGCGCCGTAAGATAATTGGCTTCGATGCGCGGGAAGTCGTCCTCGGCCTGCGCATAGATCATACCGAACACGGCGTCTGCGTCGGTGTGCCCGTGGACGTGCGCAATGCCCCAGTCGTCGCGGGTGATGGTCACGTGCGACGCCTCGGCGCGCCAGCGCGAAAGCTCCGGCGGCGAAGCGGCGGCGGTGAGGAGGAAAAGAAGAGCTAAAGCGGGTGCGGCACTCTTACGCATCCGGCAATGCTTGCTTGGCCTCGCCCCAGCCTGCAAGCATCTTCGATCCGGCGCGTTCGAGGAGCTCGTCGGCATCGCGGATCGTGAAATGGTTGCCGCCCTTGTAGCGGTCGAGTTCCTCCCACGCGATTGGCGCCGCCACCGGCGCGCCTTCTCTGGCTCGGGCCGAGAAGGGCATGACCGCCGTCGCGCCGCGCTGGTTGCGCAGCCAGTCGAGGAAGATGCGGCCCTTGCGCTCGACCTTGCGGATGTTGGCGGTGAAGGTCTCGGGCTCCGCCTCTGCAATGGCGCGGGTGAAGCGCTCGGCGAAGCTCTTCACGGTCGGCCAGTCCTCCGACTGGTCGAGCGGCGCGACGACATGGAGCCCTTTGCCGCCCGACAGCAGCGGGAAGGTCTTGAGCCCGAGGTCGCCTAGCAGCGCCTTCAGCCGGACCGCAGCCGCTTTGACCTTGCCGAAGTCGAGACCGACGTCGGGATCAAGGTCGAATACGAGGCGATCGGGATATTCGACCTTCTCGACCTTGCTCCCCCAACCGTGGAACTCGACCGTGCCCATCTGCACGCAGGCGAGCAGTCCCTTGATGTCGTCGAGGAAGAGATAGTCCTCGAGGTGGCCGTCCTTCTCCTTGATCGGCACGTGCTTGACGTCCGGGCCGAAGGTGCCGCTGTCGTGTTTCTGGAAAAAGCATTTCTTGGCGCGGCCTTGGGGGCAGCGGATCAGCGTCATTGGCCGGTTGGCGACGTCGACCATGATCAGCGGCTCTACGGCCGCGTAGTAATTGGCGAGGTCAGCTTTCGTCAGGCCGTCCTCCGGGAAGATGATGCGGTCGGGATTGCTGATCTTGATCCCGAAGCTCGCGGCGGTGGGCCTTCCCGCTTTCTTCTCTGACTTGCTGAGGTGCTTCGCCGTCTCGACGACCACGTCAGCCGCGGCCTTGTCCTCGCGCAGGCCGAGGAAGCTCGGGTGGCGGAGGATGCCGTCGTCGGTGAACTCGGTGAAGGCAATCTCGCAGACCAGCTCGGGCTTGATGAAATGGGCGCCCTTGCGGTCCGCCCGAGGCACCTCGACCGGCGCCTTGTCGACCTCAAGGGGGTCCATCCGGCCGCGCAAATCCTGGATCAGCTTGGCGCTGAAACCGGTCCCCACCTTGCCGACATAGGTGAGCTTGCCCTTCTCCTTCGCCGCCAACAGCAGTGAGCGGAACCCAATCCGCTTGTCGCTCTCAGACCAGCCGACGATGACGAATTCCTGCCGCTGAATGCATTTGATCTTGAGCCAGTTGCGCGTGCGGGTGCCGCTGTAGGCCGCGCTCGCCTTCTTCGAGACGATGCCCTCGCCGCCCTGCTCGCACATCGCGTTGAACATGGCTTCGCCGCGGCCGATGATATGGTCGCCGTAGAGGATTGGCGCGGGCACGCCCTTGAGCAGCGCCGCCAACCTCTCTTTGCGCTCGATGTTCGGTAATTTGCGGATGTCCTCGCCGCGATCGATCAGCAGGTCGAAGGCGTAATAGACGAGGTTGGCGCCTTTTTGGTCCTTCAGCGTCGCCTGCAGGAGCTGGAAGCTCGGCTTGCCCCTGTCGTCGATGGCGACAGCCTCGCCATCGATCAGGCAGCCGGCGGGCAGCTTGATCGCCGCTTTGACCAGCGCCTTGAACTTGTCGCTCCAATCCTTGCCGTTGCGGGTCCAGGCGGTGGCGACGCCATCGCCGACGGCAATCAGCAGCCGGTAGCCGTCATATTTATATTCGTGGAGCCAGCTGTTCCCAGTCGGCACTTCGTCGACAAGCGTTGCGAGCTGCGGCTCCTCGAACGGCGGCGGGGCAGCACCTGCCTTCTTCTTCGCGCGCCCGCCTTTCTGTCCGCCGCGGTTCGATTTCCAGACGTCCTCGCCCGCCGCGATCTCGGCCATGGTCCGGCCGGTGGTGACGCTGGTCACGCAATTGTCGACCAGAGCATCGCCGTCCTCGGGATCGGCAAAATCGTCGGTTACCTTCTTCAGCATCCACGGCTCGGCTTTCTCGCCGGGCTTGGGCTTCAGGCGGAACATGACCCACTCCCCGCGCATCCGCTCGCCTTCAAGCGTGAAGTGGAGATGGCCTTCCTCGATCGTCTTGCTCGGGTCCTTGCGCGGATCGGGCTCCCAACGCCCTTGGTCCCACAGCATCACCGTGCCGCCGCCATATTCGTCCTTGGGGATCGTACCCTCGAACCCGCCATAGTCGAGCGGATGGTCCTCGGTACGCATGGCGAGCCGGTTCTCGGCGGGGTCGAGGCTCGGGCCCTTCGGAACGGCCCAGCTCTTGAGGACGCCGTCGAGCTCGAGCCGGAAATCCCAGTGCAGCCGCGAGGCGTCGTGCTTCTGGACGACGAAGCTGTCGCCCTTGCCCTTGAGCTTTCGGCCCTTGGGCTCCTTCGTCTTCGAGAAGTCCCGCTTCCGGTTGTAAGTCTCGATATCGAGCGGGATGCGCCTGGCCATGATCAGGCTCTTTTACGTGCAGGCGCCTTTGCGGGTTCCTTCTTGGCGGCGGTCTTCTTCGCCGGCGCTTTCTTGGGCTTGGCTTCCGCCTTGCCCTTCTTCTCGTCCCCGAGGCTCTTCTTCAGCGCAGCCATGAGGTCGATGACGTTGGAGCCCTTCGGCGGCGCCTCGTCCTCCTGCTCGATGATCTTCGCGCCCTTCGACTTCTGCTTCTTCTCAATGAGGGCGTGGAGTGCGTCGACGTAGCGGTTGTGGAATTCCTTGGGGTCGAACTCGCCGGCTTTGCGCTCGATCAGCATCGACGCCATGTCGAGCAGATCCGGGTCCGGCTTGTGATCGCCGATGTCGCGGAAGAAGCCCGTGGATTTGTGGACTTCGTCGGCATAGCGCAGCGTCTCCAGCAGAAGGCCGCGCCCGCAGGGCTTCAAGGCGACCATATATTCCTGGCCGCGCATGGCGAGCTGGCCGACGCCGACTTTCTTCGCCGCCTTCAGCGCATCTCGGAGGACGACATAGGCCTCCTCGGCGAGATCGTCCGCGGGGACGACGTAGTAGGGCTTCTCGAAAAAGGTCGCGTCGATGTCGTCTTCATCGACGAACTGGACGAGGTCGAGCGTCTTGCGGCTCTCGAGCTTGACGCTCTCGATCTCCTCGGGATCGAGCAGAACGTAATGGCCCTTTGAGACCTCATAGCCCTTTACGATCTCGTCGCGGTCGACTGGGCCGACGCCCGGAACCACTTTCTCATATTTGATGCGCTTGCCGGTCGGTTCGTGGACTTGGTGGAACTGGATCTGGGCGCCGCTTTTGGTCGCCGGAAACAGCTCGACCGGTATCGACACCAGCGCCAGCCTGATTTGTCCTCGCCAGATCGCACGCGCAGCCATGTGCCGAACCTCCTTCGCGGGGCGATTCAATTCATTTCGTGGCCGAGTCGTTCCGTGTTGCCCCTTTTAGAGATCGTACCAGTTCCGAAACGTCTTCGCCACGCGCCGCGGAATCGACGATTACAGAGCCGCAGATAACGCCTTTTGCTCCGGCGGCCATGGCGGCGCGGACGTGCTCTGGCTTGGAGATGCCGAAGCCGAAAACGGGCGGCGGAGCGCCGAACTTCGTGAGGCGTTGAACGAGCCCGGTATCGAACTCGCCGCCCGCATGCGTTCCCGTGATGCCCGCCCTGCTGACGCAATAGGTGTAGGCCTTGGAGACACCGGCGATCCGCTGGAGCGTCGGCTCCGGCGTGTTCGCGGCGGCGATCAGCACGGGTTCGATCCCGGCCTGCTCCATGGCGCGAGCGAATGGCTCCACTTCCAGCGCTGGCACATCGGCGATGAGCAAACTGTCGGCGCCGGCCTCTGCTGCGTCGTGCATGAAACCCGTTCGAGCGACGACGATGTTCGCATAGGTGAGGATCCCGACAGGCACGTCGGGGTGCCGGTCACGAAAGCTGCGGATCAGGTCGAAGCAATCACCGACCCTGACGCCTGCGGCGAGCGCGCGCTGCGCCGCAGTCTGGATGACGGGACCGTCGGCGACCGGATCGGAGAAGGGAATTCCCACTTCCACCATGTCCGCGCCGCCTTCAACGACCGCGTCGAGCAGGCGCGCACTCGTTTCGAGGTCGGGGTCGCCGAGCATCAGGAAGGCGCCGAACGCGCACTCGCCGTTCAAGCGTTCGAACATCGCGGCGTAGCGGCTCATGCAAGCAGCGCCTGCGCTTGCGAGACGTCCTTGTCGCCGCGGCCGGAGAGGCCGACGAGGATGGCAGAGTCAGGCTGCACTTCGGCGAGCTTCAGCGCGTGGGCGAGCGCGTGTGCGGATTCGAAGGCGCAGATGATGCCTTCGCTTTCCGCGAGCGCTTTGAACGCGGCGAGCGCTTCGGCGTCGGTGCAGCCGACATAGTCGCCGCGGCCGCTGTCCTTAAGGTGGGCGTGCTCGGGGCCTACCGCCGGATAATCGAGGCCCGCTGAAACCGACCAGGTGTCGGCGATTTGGCCCTCGTCATCCTGCAGGACGTAGGTCTCCGCCCCATGGAGGATTCCGCGTGTGCCGCGCAGCAGGGTCGCGCCGTGCTGCTCGCAATCGAGGCCTCTGCCCGCCGCTTCGACGCCGATCAGGCGCACCGGATCGTCGATGAAGTCGGCGAAAAGACCGATCGCATTGGAGCCGCCGCCCACGCAGGCGACGACGGCGTCCGGCAAACGCCCGAGCTGCTCGATCATCTGCGCGCGCGCTTCGCGGCCGATCACGCGTTGGAATTCGCGGACCATCGTCGGGAAGGGGTGAGGGCCGGCTGCGGTGCCGAGAAGGTAATGGGTGGTCTCGAAGCTCGCCGACCAGTCGCGAAGCGCCTCGTTGATGGCGTCCTTCAGCGTCCGCCCGCCGCTCTCGACCGGCACAACGCGCGCACCCATCAGCTGCATCCGGAAAACGTTGAGCTTCTGCCGCTCGACATCCTCGGCGCCCATGTAGACGACCGTTTCGAACCCGAGCAACGCGCCGACAATCGCGGTTGCAACGCCGTGCTGGCCGGCGCCGGTTTCCGCGATCAGGCGGGTCTTGCCCATCCGTTTCGCGAGAAGGCCTTGGCCGAGCACCTGGTTGGTCTTGTGCGCGCCGCCGTGGAGCAGGTCTTCGCGCTTCAGGTAGATGTTGCCGGGGAGGTTGCGGCAGCGGGTGAGGGGGGTCGGGCGGCCCGCATAATTGGCGAGCAGGCCATTGAGCTCAGCGGCGAACGCGGGGTCGTCCCGAGCATCGAGGAATGCCGCCTCGAGCTGTTCCAGCGCGGGGACCAGGATTTCCGGGACATAGCAGCCGCCGAACCGGCCGAAGCGACCGTCTAGGCGCATGCGCGAAGCCTGCTGCGAGCAGGGGAGCGAAGCGCGTCGAATAGCGCTGCGATCTTCTCCGGAGATTTGCGGCCAGGCTGGGCATCGACCGACGAGCCGACGTCGATCGCATAGGGGCCGAGGCGCTGAGCGGCGCGGGCGTTGTGCGCGCCGATCCCCCCGGCGAGGAGCGCTTGCCCAAGCTTCGGATGGCCCGCGATCTGCAGCCAGTCGAACATGCGGCCGGTTCCGCCGGCGGCATTGTCGAAGAGGAGCCGGTCGCCGCCGCGCTCGATGAGAGGGTCGCGGCCGACGCTGACCGCCGTCCAGATCTCGCAGGACTTGGGCAGATTGGGGCGCAGCGCGGCGAAATAGTCGCCATCCTCGCGCCCGTGGAGCTGGACGGCGTGAAGTTCCAGGTCGTTCGCGGCATTCGCAACAACGTTGAGGTGCGCATCGCGGAAGACGCCGACCGGCAGGATACCCGACCGTCGCGCGGTTCCGGCCAGCGACGCTGCGTCGTCCACCGTGACATGGCGGGGGCTGCCAGGCACGAAGACGAAGCCTGCGAACGCCGCTGGCCGGGCGGCGCGCACATCGGCGCCGCAGTTCAAGCCGCACAACTTTGTTCGCCCGAAGAGCAGCGCGCGGGCGGCTTGAGCCGGATCTTCAGAGCGCATCAGCGACGAACCAATCAAGAAGGCATCGACGAGTGGTGCCAAACGGTCGATATCACCCCTGCTGTTAACCCCGGACTCCGAAACAAGCACGCAATCCGGCGCGAGCTTGGCGAGGCGTTCGGTCGTCGCAAGGTCGATGCTGAGGTCGCGAAGATCGCGGTTGTTGATGCCGATCAGCGGCGCTCCAAGCGCGAGCGCTCGGCGCATCTCGGCTTCGTCGTGGACCTCGACCAGCGCGTCCATCCCGAAGCGCGCAGCTTCCTCGATCATCGCTCGCGCGGCCTCGTCGTGGAGCAGCGACAACATGACGAGGATTGCGTCGGCGCCGGCAATGCGCGCCTCGACGACTTGGCGAAGGTCGATGAAGAAGTCCTTGGCGATGATCGGCCCCTCGAACTCGGCGCGCGCGGCCGCGAGGTCGGCGAGCGAGCCGCCAAAATAAGCGCTGTCGCAAAGAACGCTGAGCGCGTCGGCGACGCCTGAATAGCCGCGGGCCAAGGCGGTCGGGTCGGCGCCCTGTCGGATGGTTCCGGCGGACGGCGACGCCCGCTTGATCTCGAGGATGAAGCGAGCTCCGTCCTGCGCCAACGCGGAGGCCAGACTCCGTTGCGTCGAGCTCGCACCCGCCCGAAGCGCGTCGAGCGAAACGCCATCATAGCGACGCTTCAGCTCTTCGCGCTTTGCGGCTGCGATCTCGCCGAGCACGCCTTCAGCCATGGCTTGCCTCGACGAACTGCGCGAGGACCTTGGCCGCGCCGCCGGACGCCAGGGCATCGCGGGCAAGCGCCGCGCCTTCCTTCAGGTCCGCCGCCGCGCCCGCGGTCATCAGCAACGCAGCCGTGTTGAGGATCACGATATCTTCCTCGGCACGCGCCGCCGAGCGTGCGAGCAGCGCCTTCAGCCGCGCCGCATTTTCGGCGACGTCGCCGCCGGTCACGACCTTCAGCGGTGCCCGCTCGAGCCCGGCATCTTCGGGCGTGATCTCAAGCTCTTCGATCTCGTCGCCTGATAGCCGGAGCGCCCTCGTCTCGGCGTGCAGGGCCACCTCGTCCAAGCCTGAGCCGTGGACAACAAGCGCCTGCTGCACGCCCATCGCGGAAAGCGTCTGAGCGATCCGGCGAAGCATCCTGGGATCGGCGACGCCAAGCAGCTGGACGGGCGGACGCGCCGGATTGATGCACGGGCCGAGGAGATTCATGACCGTGCGCACTTCAAGCTGCCGCCGCACCACCGCGGCATGCTTCATCCCGGGATGATACGCCGGCGCGAAGAGGAAGCAGAAGCCGGTCTCATCAAGCAGCTTGCGCGCCTTCTCCGGCGGGATGTCGATCTTCGCGCCGACGGCTTCGAGCACGTCGGCCGACCCGCAGCGCGAGCTGACGCTGCGGTTGCCGTGCTTCGCTATCGGAAGCCCGCACGCCGCCGCCACGAACGCGGTCGCCGTAGAGACGTTGATGAGCCCCGACCCATCGCCCCCCGTGCCGCAGCAATCGGCATAGAGATAGTCCGGGCGCTCGAACGGCAGCGCCGCCGCGCTCAGCGCCCGGGCCGCGCCGATCATTTCTTCCGCCGTCTCGCCCTTCATTCGAAGCGCGATCAGCATTCCCGCGATCTCGGCCGGCTCCAGCCTGCCGAGCACCAGGCGCTCGAACAGATGCTCGCTGTCCTCGACAGGAAGATCCTCTCCGGTCAGCAGCTTTGGCAAGGGGTTGGGAACGGGCTGCGACGGATCATGGTCGCTGTGGGCGGTGTGGAGCGACCCGGGCGCAGCCGCATCGCGTGGGAGGGTTGAAACCTGGTCCATGAGATTCACCTGAAAACAAAAAAGCCCGCCGGTGGCGGGCGGGCAGTCGAAGATCGGTGCTAGTCGATCAGTCGCGCCATCGCGCCGCAAGGGTCGCGCTGCGCCACCACCAGAGGCGGGCAGTCGAAGAAGCGGCGATGGCGTCCAGGTGCGTCATGCGAATCGCGTGGTAAGGCAGTGGCTTGTGCCGGGTCAAGCCGCTCAGGCGGGTTGACGCTTGGCCGGAGCGTGGGCATCTGGGCCAGGCGAGCGGGTGTAGCTCAATGGTAGAGCAGAAGCCTTCCAAGCTTACGACGAGGGTTCGATTCCCTTCACCCGCTCCAGATTTCGACAGTCCGGGGGACTGTTGAAATGTGGGGCGCGCTTGGCCCGCGACTAGGCCAAGCAGGGACTGGCACGGCCATCCGCGGAACGCGTTGACAGGCCGCACCCACGCCGCCACATGGCGCGCCTGCCTGCATCTCGTGGAGAGGTGGCCGAGTGGTTAAAGGCAGCAGACTGTAAATCTGCCCGCGCAAGCGTACGCTGGTTCGAATCCAGCCCTCTCCACCATCTCAATCAGCGCAGTTTTCTGCCATCCCGGTGCGCTATGCGTTCGCTTTCGGCAGCTGAAAACGATTTTCGACAGGCTCGCGCAATCTCTGACGGTTTTCGTGGGGATCGCGTGCTAGCTGCACGACTCAACCTCTCAGACGTTTATCGTCCTGCAGCTTGAGCTCGGCCGGCTCTAAGGATTGGCCGGTTGCGACGCACTCCCTTTGGTCGAGGAGTGTGAAGCCGCAATGGGCCTGGACTAGGCGTCGCCGCCGGCGGTCTGTTCACTTCGGATCATTCCGGAAAGTCTCGCTACCAGCTCACGGCTGTGTTCCGCCGCCGCCTTGGCACGCGCTAGACGGTCGACCAATTCATGGTCGGTTATCCGGTTGGCGTCGGCGATCGCGGCATCCAGGACGCGGAGCAACTCTGCAAAGTGCTCGCTGGCGCCATTCAGCGCATACTGCGCGTCATCCTCACTCACCTTGGCGCTCCGAAGCGATCTGAAATGCGACCGCGTGACGGTCCCTTTGTGCCACTCAACCTGAAAGTGGCATTAATTTGGACGGGAGTGGACGTCTGGCATGGGGTGACGTCGGGCGCGTGCGTCGCCATTGTCGCGGTCGAGGATTGTACGAAGCGTGCGCAGGCAGTCGACTCCCCGTCTCGTCACCGCCTTCGCAGCTGCAATCCGCTCTAAGATGTCGCTGGCACCGATATCGACAGCTCTCATGGCCGCCGCATCAAGCGCACGGTTCAGCTCGGCGATCGATCTACCGGCTTCGTCGAGAACCCTTTGCGTCTCGCGACTGCTCATGTGGGCTGGCACCCATTCTATCCTGAACGTCTCATTGGTCCGCGTTGGGCCGGTCGTCACTAGGCCTAAGTCCCTACATCGGCCTAGGGAACACCTACGACGCAGCTCACCCGGCTCGCCGCATTCCTGTTACTAAGCCTGGGCCGCGAGCCGACTAGAGACAGAATGAGCGACCGGCCTGGCCGCCTCTCAGAGCGCAGGCTCTTAGTGTGGGGTGTCGCCAACAAGGCATCCATGGGATATAGCGACAAGGAAGCACCGTCCTTCGGGGGGACGAGTATGCAGATTGATCCAGGGCTAACCCAGGGGCGGACTCTGGAATGCGGCGAACGCGCTGGAGCCGCTGAGGCGCAGGCCTTGTTTGGCATCGATTTGGCCGCCACTGGACCCGCTGGGTTCGCGGATATGTGGCAACACGTTGTCGACGGGTTGACCGAGCAGATCGCGTTGCTCGATGAAGACTGGACCATCCTCGTCGTCAATCAGTCCTGGGCGAAGGTCGCGGAGCTTTACGGGCATAGTGCACTGCTGCCGGGGACCAATTATCTGACCTTCTGTCGAGAACTGGCAGCCACGGGCTTGGGCATTGCGATCGATGTTGTGGCGGGCATCGAGGAGATCGCTGAGGGAAAGCGCAGCTCTTTCCAGTTAATATATCGCTCCAGCGACCCTGAGGTCGGTCACGATCATCAGCTCTGCGTGAACCGCTTCGACGTTGGCGGACGCAAGTTCGCCTCCATCACGCGCTACGATGTCACTCGGCTCCTCGAGCTTCGGCGATTACGGCACGATTTCAGCGAGTCCGTCCTGGTCAGTCAAGCGGACGAACGGCGGAGGATTGGCCGCGAACTGCATGACTCGACGATGCAGCTAATGGTGTGCCTCGACTTGAAAATCGGGCAGCTTCAGCGAAGTCGTGCGACGGCTAATTGCGCGCCAATTATCGAGGAAATGCGCGAGCTGCTAGCCGAGACGGAGGAGGCGATCCGTTCGATTTCTTATCTCACTCATCCGCCCCTCCTCGGTGAGCTGTCGCTGCCGCAGGCGTTGCAGGCACTGGTCGAAGGCTTCGGACGCAGAACCGGACTGGACGTGAAGTTTGAGGTGGTCGGCGAGGCTACTGGCCTTTCGCCAGCTGCAGATGCCGCCGCCTATCGCATCGTCCAAGAGGCGCTCTCAAACGCCCACCGACATGCGGATGCAAGACAAGTGCTCGTGCGTCTTATCCGTCGCAATTCGATTGCGCACGTTGTCGTCGCGGATGACGGCAGTGGAATGCCCGATGTGATCCGGTCCGGCGTCGGGCTGGCAGGGATGCGTTCGCGTCTGTCAGAACTTGGCGGACGACTCTCTATTCGGTCGCGGGCTCCAGGAACAGCTGTTGTCGCCAGCATTCCGGTCCAACCACATCCAGAGCGGATGCGGCAGTAACTGCTGCACCTTGTCGCGAGCGAGTTGAGATTTGCCCTCTGTCTAGCCTGTTCGGCCTAATCTCCTTGTTATCGTGAAGTTAACATGCTTGGGTAGGCGTTGCGGACCGGGCATGGTTCGCGGCGACGTGGAGCGTTATCGTGCCAGCGCGTGACGGGCCGGCGAGTTGGGGTCCTCTCTTCGAAGAGGCCGCGCTCGATCCTTCGAAATGGCTCAATGCTCTGGAAGAGTTTGCGCGAGCGACGGGGTCATCGCGCGCCGAGCTGATTGGCGCTGGTTCGCAACCCGGCAGCAGCTTCAGCTGGGTCACCTCCGTCGACGACCGCGCGATGCAGGATTTCTTTGCGTCCGGCGGCCATTCTCCGGAGACCAATTTCCGGATTGCGGCGGACGACGGACGAAGCGTCCTCCAGATTGCCGACGAGCGCCGATACGATCAGGCCAAGCAACATCTCGCGAGGGACGATTTCGTCGATTTCTGCGAGCAGTATGGGATGGTCCATGGCTGCCAGACGGTGCTTCTCCGAGAGCGCGACGGTCTCATCGGGATGAGCGTCCTGCGTACGCGTGGCGAAGGACGCACGAGTGAAAACGAGCAGAAGATCTTCGCCGACGGCGCCGTAGCGGCAGCGCGCGCAGTCCGCCTCCAGCGCGCCGTGGAGGAACAGGGGCGCCACCTGCTCGCCGGTACGTTCGAGGCGATGGCGACTCCGTGCGTGCTGATTGACGCGTTCGGTGCGGTGCGCTCCGTGACCAGCGCCGCGGAGCGGTTCCTGACCGATCAGGACCTTATTCACGTGAGGGAAGGCCAGCTGGGTTCCCGTGACCCGGTGCTGGACAGCGAGATGGCGCGCGCCGTTCGCGCCGCCATCGCGCCGGTCCCGGCGCGCTACGCGCGGCTCGTAGCCGGTAAGGCGACCGCAAACCCGCTGGTGATCGAGATTTTCGCGCTGGCGCGGGCGGCCTGGTCGCTGCCGTTCGCAATTTCGGTGCTTGCCGTCATCCGCAGTCCGGGAAAGCTTCCTCTCGATGCCGCTCAACGGTTGATTCGCGCTTTCGAATTGACGCCTGCAGAGGCCGACGTCGCGCTGCTGCTATGCCAGGGCAGGCCTCGGGACGAGATCGCCGCCCATCGCGGTGTCAGCTCTGAGACGCTGAGATCGCAGCTCCGCTCGATATATTCAAAACTGGGATGCAACCGCGAAGCCGAGTTGATCATCCTCGCAAGAAGCGTGCTCGACTGAAGATTCATACCCCATTTGGGGGATGAAGCGCGGCGCCCGCTCTTCGATAATGCCTGCCGGTGAAGCGGAGTATCCGAGCAGTGCATGGCTGCGCCCGTGGCGACATGATCAACAAAGCGCCCATGATCGACGGCGCGGTGGCAGCGCTGATCCTGTCATATGTTCGCGATGTCGTGATCCTGCTCTCGAGGGACCGGAAGGTGCGGTTTGCGAACCCCGCGGCCCGTCAGCTTCTCGAGCGCAGGAATCCGCTCCGCCTTCAGGGCGGCCGATTGACGGCAGCCTCATCAATGCATGCACTCGCAGTCGAGCGCGCAATCGACGAAGCCTGCGCCGGGAACGGTGCCGATGACGAGGTCGTCGTCATGCGCGGCAGCTCCTCGCCGCTGCTTTTGCTGAGCATAAGGTGCCTGGCGGACTCGGGGGGGGACAGCATTCTTGTTCTGGCCAGCGATGGGCATGTCGAATCTGCGCGGGTCGAGCCCTCTCTCCGACGCTGCTTCAAGCTGACCGGTTCCGAGGCCGAGGTCGCAACTTCGCTCGCGGCCGGCCAATCGCTCGCGAGCATTGCGACCGCGCGCGGCGTGCGCGTCAACACCATCAGGACCCAGATCAAGGCCATCGCGGCCAAGCTCGGCTGCGCGACCCAGTCGCAGATCTCGGCGATCGTCCGCGCAACGCCGCTGTGGGTGGCTACCCGGAACTGAGTCCCGCCCGAGCGTGGGAACGTTATGCGCCCCTCCTGCGCTGTGGGCCGGACTAGAATCTGTTCTGTAAGGATTGAACCATGCGTAACCTTGGTCTCGATCGGGCCGTCGTCGAACGTTGTCACGCAAGACTGGCTCGTACCGAAAAGATGCTACAGCGGCGCTACGGGGTGCGGAAAAGCCCTGCGCGGTAACCCCCGGCACATTGGGCGACCCGAGTCCCCCAAGGCCGACTCGGGTCGCCCCCTAACGAACGTTAACTTCATTCGTAGGAATTCGCTGAAAACTTGGCGAAATCCCCGCGGATAACTAAGCATGCCCAAACTCGTTGCTCGGGAGTGGCGCAATGCTGCGCGAGGTGGGGACTGCGTTGGAAGACCGAAACGGCTCGCCGGACGAAGACGGGCGAGCTTCGCAAGTGGCACAAGATCCGATGGCGCAGCGCGTTGCGCGCCTGACCGCCGGGCAGCTCGACTGCCTCCGGCTCGTCGATCAGCACCTGAGCTCCAAGGAGATCGCCGCCGAGCTCGGGATTTCTCCCCACACGGTCGACCAGCGCATTCGTCAGTCGCTGCACACCCTCGGAGTCGAGCGGCGAACGCAGGCGGCGCGCATAGTCGCGCAACATTCCGGCCCATATCAGCGATTGATACATCAATCGCCGTACATTCCCGACGAGGCCGAGCCGGGCCAACCAGATGCCGCGGTCGGCATTCAGATTCGGCACGCTGACCGCGCAGGGGAGGTCGGGAAAGCGAGTTTCCTAACCGAGCAGAGGCCCGTTTCAACCCGGTCTTCCCTGCAACCGCCGTTCGCAACGAGGAGCAACCCCCGGAATGAGATTAGTGTTGGCCAGAGGCTGTTCTGGATTGCGGCAATCGCGATCGGAGCGGCGTTCTCGGCGGGCATGTATCTCGCCGGGCTCGAGAGCCTCGCCAGGCTGGTTCTTCGCTAACCGCAAGCCGACCTTCAAATCGGACCGACAGCCACTTCGGCGCTGCGCGCCGGGGAAGGAGCAGTCATGCGCAAACAGATCATCCAGAACGCCGCTTTCGAGGTCGCTACCCAGGTCCGCGCCGTCGAGGACACGATCGACAGCGTCATCGCCGAGATCGCGGAGCTTCAGGCGCGTATCATGCGTGCGAATAATGTGGCCGGCGTTGGCTTCGCTGCGGTTCATCCCGCGCTCGAGCAGATTGCGACGGCGATGAGCGGCCTCGTTGCGTCGCGCGGCGCGATCGTCGGCTGCCACGCAGCGCTCGCTGAAGCCAAGGGCAAGGTCCCCGGCCTGCGCACCGTCGCGATCGGCGACGAGGAATGCCCGCCCAAGCCGTCGGGCTTCGCCGACCTCCGCGTGGTCGCCAGAATTCGTCATTGACGGGGCGCGCCCGGGCGTGCTCCGTCGCGGGTCCATCCCATGGCACCGACGGTCTTTCGCATTCTCCTGGCGTTGGTCGCCCTTTACGCGTTGATTCGCGGAAGGCGTGACGAGCGCCAGGTATGCATCATCCTTGTGGTCGGCGTTCTTGCCACGCACTTCGTCATCTCTCCCGTCAGCCACCGGTTCGCGGGGCTTGAGACCCATGTCATGGAGGTCGACGTTGCGGTTCTTGCCGGCTTCGTGTGGGTCGCTTTGCGGTCCGAGCGATTCTGGCCGCTGTGGATCGCGGGGCTCCAGCTGACGACCGTCCTCGGGCATCTTCTCAAGGCGATGGAGAATAGCCTGATTTCCTGGGCGTACGGCGCGGCGCTGGTCTTCTGGAGCTATCCGATCGTGCTGATCCTCGCGGTCGGTACCTGGCGCAGCCACCGACGCTCTCTGCGCGAGCGCGAAATTATGGCCGCTTAAGCCGCGACTTGCGCCGCGCGCCTTCCCTCCGCATGGACCTTCGAATGTCGAAGCGGAAAAAATCACATCAAAGCCACGGGACGGCCAACCGGCCTAGATTGTGGGGCAAGCATGCGGTCTCGGCGGCGCTCGACAATCCTTCGCGCAAGGTGCTGCGTGCATGGGCGACGCGCGACGCCGCTACCTTCATGCAGTTTCCCAAGGACGTTGCGGTCACGCTCGCCGAAGCGCCGGACCTCGGACGGCTGGTCCCGCACGATGCGCCGCACCAGGGCGTCGTCATCGAGGTCGAGCCGTTGGAGGATGTATGGCTCGATGAGATCATCGGCGATGCGCCCGACCGGTGCATCCTGCTTGTCCTAGACCAGGTGACCGACCCGCATAATGTCGGCGCCATCCTGCGGTCGGCCGCCGCGTTCGGAGCGATCGGGATCGTCACCCAGGACCGTCATTCGCCTCCAGAGAGTGGCGTCGTCGCGAAGGCGTCTTCGGGCGCGCTCGAACGGGTGCCGTGGGCGCGCGTCGTCAACCTCGCTCGCGCCCTGGAGGAAATCGGCGAGGCTGGTTTCTGGCGCATCGGCCTGACGGGAGACGCCGATACCGATCTCAAGGAAGCGCTCGGCCCGCCGCGCGTCGCGTTGGTCCTCGGCGCCGAAGGGGCGGGCATGCGCCCCAACACGCGCGAGCATTGCGACGCCTTGGCGCGTCTGCCGATCACCGATGCCGTCGAAAGCCTTAACGTCTCGAACGCCGCGGCGGTCGCGCTGTACGCGGCGAGCATCGGCTGATGGTTCGCACCACGGGGAGCATTCGTTCGCACGTCGAGGAACTCGCAAGCCGAGAGCCGGCGTTCGCGCGCGTCGTCGAGCTGCACGGAATACCCGAGCCGCGGAAAAGCGAGCGCGGCGCGCAGACGCTGCTGCGAACGATCGTCGGCCAGCAGGTCAGCGTCGCCGCTGCGCGATCGATGTGGGCGAAGCTCGAAGCGGCGTTCGGCTCGCCGCCCGATCTCCACCGACTGCTCGCCGCCAGCGATGAAGAGCTTCGCGCCGCCGGCATGTCGCGCCAGAAGTCCGGGTACATCCGAAGCCTGGCAGAGCTGGTCGTCTCCGGCGAACTGGATCTGGAGAATTTGCCCGAAGACGATGAGGAAGCCATCGCGCTGCTCACCAAGATCAAGGGCATCGGCCGCTGGTCGGCGGAAATCTATCTGCTGTTCGCGGAAGGGAGGGCGGATATCTTTCCCGCCGGCGACCTTGCAGTGATGATCGAGCTCGGCCGCCTCATGGGCCTTTCGGAGAAGCCGACCGAGAAGCAGCTCCGCGAGATTGCAGAGCCGTGGCGTCCGTACCGGGGGGCCGCCGCGATCCTCGCTTGGCACAGCTATAATTCGGCAGTGCTTTGACGGCCTGAATTGTCTTGAGCGGCGAGCCCGGGCATCTTCACCCGATGGGGGATGTGGAGGGGGCTGCCGATGCTGAGCTTGTCGCCTCCGCCGCGGTCGGGCAGCGCGATGCGTTCGAAGCATTGCTGCGCCGGCATTATGACCGGATCCATGGAATTGCCTGGCAGCTGACGGGATCTCGGGCGGACGCCGACGACATTGCGCAGGACGTGTGCGTCGCGCTGGTCGAAAAGATCGCGACCTTCCGCGGCGAAGCCAGGTTCACGACATGGCTGACCGGCATCACCTTCAATGCCTGCCGCGATTTCCGGCGCCGGCGGCGTTCGCTCGGCGGAATGATCGAGCGGCTGACGGTGATTGCGGGCCTGTCGCAAGCGCCGGACGGGCGCGATGCTTATGACGCGGTATGGCTGAGGAGCGCCATCGCGCGGCTGAAGCCGGCGCTTCGCGACACCGCCGTGCTTGTCGTGGGCCAGCAGCTAACCCATGCCGAGGCGGCGGAAATTTTGGGCGTAGCGGAGAACACGATCGCGTGGCGGATGCACGAGGTGCGGCGACTACTGGCGGGCAGCTGAGTTTCCCATCCGCCTAAGGGTTGGGGATATGGCCCTGCATGATCGTGGTGATATCGCGCATTTCGCGCAAAAGATCACGGGTCCCGCCGCCATTTGCCCGAAGCGATCTTCATTTCCCAGCTTTCGCACGAACACAATCGGTAGTTGCGCGGGCGCGCGGCCCCCACGGCGTCACCCAGAAAAATCTTCAAAGGATTTGGCGTGCAGCCGCGTCTCAGTTGGTGGCGGGCAATATCGCGCCGCTGATAAAAGGGAGTCCCGCCATGTGGCGCCAGCATCGTTCCATAAGCGCGGCCTGCGCCGTTCTGTTCCTCTGTTCCTGCGCGAGGCCGGGTGTCGACACTAAGGTTTCAACGACGTCCGATACGACCGAAGAAGCGAAGGCGTCCGACGTCGTCGTGACGGGCTCTCGAATGGCATTGCCAACCGTGCAATATGCACCGGCTGCGCCGATGGTCGCTATGGAGGCGCCTCCTCCTCCTCCTCCACCTCCGCCTCCTTCACCTCCCGCACCAGGGATGTACGTGCCGCAATGGGCGTCACCGCCTTATCACGACCAGGGCCGCGACAAGTTCACGAGCGTCGCCGAGAACCCGTTCAAGATCGTCCGCGAGGTGCCGGTCTCGACCTTCTCGATCGACGTCGACACGGCGTCTTACTCGTGGGTGCGCGCTTCGCTGAACCGGAATGTCCTGCCGCAGCCGGCGTCGGTGCGGAGCGAGGAGCTGATCAACTACTTCCGCTATGATTATGCGCCGCCAAGGAGCACCGCGCAGCCGTTCAGCACGAACGTCGCGGTGATGCCCAGTCCGTGGTCGCCCGGACGCAAGCTCGTCCGCATTGGGATCAAGGGTTATTCGGTCACCCGCGCGGCGCGACCGCACGCAAACCTAGTCTTCCTGATCGATACGTCGGGCTCGATGCAGGAACCCAACAAGCTGCCGCTGGTGAAGCAGTCGCTCGAAATGCTCATCGAGGAGCTCGCGCCGAACGACACGGTCTCGATCGTCACCTATGCCGGTTACGCGGGCACGGCGCTCGAGCCGACGCAGGTCCGTGACAAGGCGAAGATCGAGGCGGTCATCGACTCACTCGGCGCGGGCGGAAGCACAGCCGGCGCCGAGGGGATCCGCGACGCGTACAAGCTTGCTGAAGCGAACTTCGACCCTCGCGGCGTCAATCGCGTGATCCTTGCGACCGACGGCGACTTCAACGTCGGCATCACCAACCAGGAGGAATTGAAAGGCTATATCGAGCGCGAGCGCGAGAAGGGCGTGTTCCTGTCGGTGCTCGGCTTCGGCATGGGCAATTACAACGACGCCCTGATGCAGACGCTCGCGCAGAACGGGAACGGCGCCGCGGCGTATATCGACACGGTGAACGAGGCGCGGAAGACCTTGGTCGAGGAGGCCAGCTCGACGCTGTTCCCGATCGCCAAGGACGTGAAAATCCAGGTCGAGTTCAATCCCGCGGCGGTCGCCGAGTACCGCCTCATCGGATACGAGACGCGCGCTCTCAATCGCGACGATTTCAACAATGACAAAGTGGATGCGGGCGATGTCGGCTCCGGCCAGACGGTCACCGCGCTTTACGAAATCGTGCCGATCGGTGGACCGCGCACGATGGGCGACCTTCGCTATTCGGCTTCGGCGAAGGTCGCCTCCAGCGGCAGCGAATATGGCTATGTGAAGATCCGCTATAAATTGCCGAAGTCGAGCACGAGCCGGCTGATCGCGACGCCGATCACTCGCGGGCTCGAATATCGAAGCTTCGCCGCGGCCCCGCAGGATGCGCGCTTCGCGGTGGCCGTCGCCGGGTTCGCGGAGCTGCTGCGAGGCGGCAAGTATAGCGGGATGCTGAGCTATGACGACGTTCTGCGCATCGCGAGCGCGGCGCGCGGCCGAGACGAGTTCGGCTACCGCTCAGAGTTCGTCCAGATGGTGCGCGCCGCGAAAAGCGCGCGGACGCTCGCCCAACTGGGCGGGTGAGGGCCAGGCCGCCGGCGCCCTGGACGCCGCGCCGGCGGCCGCTTCTCAAACGGTTCGACTAGCCGGCGATTGCCGCTATTCATTCGGGCGATGGGCGAGGCGCAATAGATGGCGGGCGAGGAGGACCAGTCGACGTGGCTTCCAAAGCCGCCGCCGCCACGCCCCGCGCGGCGCGATGCGGCGATCGACGCCGCGCTTCGCAAGTTCGACGGAGAGAAAGAAGCACCCGAGCCGGTCCGGGAGCGGCGTGAACGGCGGTCGTGGACCCGGCGGCCGCAATTCGCGGTAGCCGTCTCGGCGATGCTGCTGCTGATCATCGGCATCCCGGCTGCGCTGGTTGGAATCCGGAATGCGCCGCACAGTGTCGAACGCTCGTCACCACCCGCAGTGCAGTACGCGCCTGCGGCCCCGCCTGCGGCTGCACGCCTTCCCGCTCCAGTTGCCACAACCGACGTCGCGCAAACCCCGGCTTCTCCGCCAGTAGCGCCCGCGAAGCCGGCCAGCCCTTCGTCGAACAACGCGGAGGCGAAGGTGAGCGCGCCGACGGAAACGCTGGCCGCCGAGCCGCCCATGGTCGCCGCGCCGCCTGCGCCCGCCCCGGTGGTCGCTGCCGCACCGCCACCACCACCGCCGCCACCACCACCGCCGCCACCTCCACCGCCGCCACCGCCGTCCCCGCCCGCGGCGGTCGCGAGCGAGCAGGGGATGGCGGACAATGTCGTCGTCACGGGTTCGCGCATGCGCAAGCCGGCGCTCGAGGCGCCGAGCGCGGCGCGGTCAATGTCGTCGGGTCAAAAGTACGCAAACTTCCTGTCGCGCCTGCAGTCGGCGGTCCGTACCGGCAACCACAGCGAGGTCATCGCGCTCATCGATTTCCCGCTCCGCGTGAATGCTCCGGGTGGTGCGCGCATCTACCGTGACCCTGCCTCAGTCGAGCGCGACTTCGACCAAATTTTCACGGCGCGCGTGAAGCGGGCGATCGTTCGCCAGCGGGCCGACCGCCTGTTCGTGCGCGACCAGGGCGCGATGATCGGCGACGGGGAAGTGTGGTTCGATCAGACCTGCCCCAATGCGGCTTGCTCGCCGCCAGGGCCGGTGTTCATCAGGGCGGTCAATCCCTGAGCTAGTTTGCGGGGGCGAGACCGGAAACGAAGAAGGGCTTTGCCCAGCCGCATTGCTGGTGGAACGGCGCAAAGGTTGCGGGATCGAGCTGTGACCAATTGGCCGGTATTCCGTCGAGGCGGATCTCCTGGTTCAGGACTGCGCGTTCGTCGTCTTTCGAGGGCCGGTGAAAGGTCACCAGCGATTCGACGAACTTTGTTCCGTAGGGCCAGATCGGAAGCAGCCGCGGCGACCCATTGTCGCCGTTGAAGACCAGGCAGCCGTTTTCGTACATCAGGCTTCCAGCGAAGCTGTGTGTCGGGCGCTCGTAAAAGGGGCCGATAGCGATCTCGTAGCGGTGCAGCGGACGTACATTGTGTACGCAAGATGGCAACGCCAGGAGTGCGACGAGGATGATCTTACGCATAGCAAGGATCCTTCATTGTAACGCAACGCGACCGTCGTTCGGCCGTTGATGCGATGATAATCGGAAGACGCAATGCTTGCACTGATGCTCGCCGCTGCGATTGCAGCGCAACCCACGAACGACGCAACCGTCGACCCGGCCCTGCAGGCCTGTCGGACAAAGCTTGCGAAACAGGTTTCCGGAGACATCAGCGCGATTACGGCGGACGCCTCGTCCGAAACGCGCGGCTGGACCGTCATCCGAGGATCGATGAGGGCGCTGATTGGCATGGGAGATGCGCCGGCGGGCAGCGCGAGGACCCATCACCTGATCCGCGCCGATTATGATTTCACGTGCTGGCTAAAGCACAACCAGGTTAAGAAAATTAGCGTTAACAGGCTGCATTAACCCCTCGATTCGCAACGACTTTTTCCGAGTCGCGCGATTTTCGCGGTGTCGCCTTGACGACACACCCCTCACAAAATCCGCGTGATTTGCAATTCCCCAAATCGCTGTCAGCATCTTTGCCGCTCGCTTCACGAGTGAATAGGGGAGTTAACGAATGAACCTACGTATTTTGAGTGTAGTTGGCGTTGCGTCTGCGGTAGCGATGACGGCATCAGTGCCGAGCTTTGCGCAATCGGAGCGAGCGCAACTCGAACGCAGTGGCCATACATATCACGCGGCGGTTTGCGCGCGCGGCAATCCCGCCGGCACCGCACGTTGCTTCGCGCATGTCGTCACGGACGCGCGCGGCAACCCCATGAATGGCAAGGCAAGTCCCGCGGCCGTACCGTCAGGCTACGGCCCGGCCGACCTGAAGGCTGCTTATGCGGTTCCGGCCGGCAGCGGCACGCCGACGGTCGCGATCGTCGACGCCTACGCTTATCCGAATGCCGAGGCGGACCTCAACGCATACCGGGCGCAGTATGGCATTCCGGCCTGTACGACCGCCAGCGGTTGCTTGAAGATCGTCGGACAGACCGGCGGCAAGCCGCCATCGCGCGTCGATGTGGGTTGGGACCAGGAGCAGGCGCTCGACCTCGACATGGTCAGCGCGGCGTGTCCTAATTGCAAGATCGTGCTCGTCCAGGCGAGCTCGGCGTCCTTCTCGAACCTGTGGACGGGCGTCGATTACGCCAAGACCATTCCGGGCGTGCGGGCGATCTCAAACAGCTATGGCAACACCGATTCGTCGTCCTACTCGGCTTATGACTCGCACTATGCCGGCAACAACATCGCGATCACCGTCAGCACTGGCGACTACGGCTATGGCGCGCAGTGGCCGGCGACGGCGCCGGGCGCGGTCGCAGTTGGCGGCACGAGCCTGTTCAAGGGTGGTTCCGGTTACACGGAAAGCGCGTGGAATGGCGCGGGCAGCGGATGCGGCCTCGGCCACGCCAAGCCTAGCTTCCAGAACGGCGTGACCGACGCTTGCGCCGGCCGCATGGAAGCGGACATCTCGGCCGTTGCCGACCCGAACACGGGCGTCGCGGTCTATGGACCGACGAGCCGCACGACTTCGGGCTGGATGGTGTTCGGCGGAACGAGCGCTTCGGCTCCGTTCGTCGGCGCGCTGTTTGCGCTTCGCAACGGCAACATCAACGGCGCTTCGTCGATTTATGCGAACAAGTCGGCGCTTCATGACGTGACGTCCGGGAACAATGGCACTAACTGCCCGGTCAGCTACTATTGTGACGCGGGCGTGGGTTACGACGGTCCGACCGGCCTCGGTACGCCGAACGGGTTGACTGTCTTCAGCAACTAAAATTTTATCGAAAGGAGGCGGGCTGTGCCGCTCGGCACAGCCCGCTGTTTTTACCATCGAAAGAATCAAATCGGTTGGCCGGGCTCGGCCCTTTTCTAAGTTTCTAATAGCCTTCGCCCTCGGCGCTTCTGCGCTGGGTACGAGCAGTGTCGCGCTCGCTTCGCAGGCAGCTCCGGTGCCGCGGCCAGTGGCGCTCACAAAGATCGACGTGGTCAGCGAAAGCGAGACCGAGTCCCACTTCCAGCTGACTTTGCAGCCTGGCGCCAATCCATTCCAGGCATTGACGAACGACCCGCGCGACCCCGCGCTCGCGCTCGCTCTTACGACGCGTTCGGCTTCAGCCGTTGCTCCGCGCGGGATGAAGGGCCTCGTCCGGTCGATCCAGTTCGTCCAGTCGGAAGGCGTCCTGGTGCTTCATTTCAAGGTGAACACCAACGCGACCATCACAGTCTCGCGCAACGGCGACCAACTGATTGACGTCGTCGTCAGCACCGGCGCGGCTCCCGATCAGAACGGCGCGGAGGCGGCGCCAACTGAGGGAGGCGGCGGAGCGCAGTTCGTCGGGTCTCCGGAAGGGCAAGGCTACCAGCTCGTACTCTTGAAATATGCCGATGTGTCGGAGGTCGTCGGTCTTCTGACCGATGCGACAGTCAAGTCGAACGACGTCTTCGTTCCCGAGCAACCGTCGTTCGGATCGAACAGCCTCACCGGCAACAATTACCAGCCCGCGCAGACGACCACGGCGCCGGGAACGAGCGACGAACCGCTCGGACAGTCGATCAACCCTTCCATCGCGGTTGACCGGCGATTGAACGCGATCTGGCTTCGCGGGACGCCCGACGAAATCGCGCGCCTCAAGGCAATGATCGCGATGATCGACATCCCGGTCGACAGCGTGCTGCTTGAAACGCAGATGGTCGAGCTGACGGAGACGGGCGCGAAGGCGGTCGGTATCGACTTCGCGAACGCCAACGGACAGCTCGCGGTGGCGACCTACCAGGCCGGACAGTTCATCCCGGTCGGCGTCCCGACAGGAAACCACCTCAGCAGCGTGCAGCTGCAGGCGGCGGTCTATGCAGAGATTCGCAAAGGCAACGGCCGGATTGTGTCCAAGCCGCGGATTGCCGCGCAGAGCGGCGGAACCGCCAAGATCATCACTGGTGACGCGCTGCCGATCCTCACGGCGATCACCCTGTCGGGCGTCAACGGCGTGTCGCAGCAGGTTCAATATGTGAATGTCGGCGTCACGCTGCAGATCGCGCCCCGAGTTAGCGCCGACGGTTACGTCTCGAGCCACGTTTATGCGGTGGTGTCGAGCGTCACGGGCTTCAGCCAGGGCTATCCGACGATCAGCCAGCGCCAGGCCGAGACGTCCGCCACCGTGCGCGACGGGGATTCGTTCATAGTGGGCGGGCTGACGCAGGACGAGAACATCACCAACAAGTCCAAGATACCGCTTCTCGGCGACATTCCGGTCGTGGGGCAGGCATTCCGCACGGACCGCAACACGCGCACGAAGACCGAGCTGTACATCATCGTGACGCCGCACATCGTGCATCGGATGGGCAACCAGGCGCTGACCACTGCCCGGCAGGAGGCCTATGATTCGCAGCCGGTGACCACGGTGCCCGCGGAGCCGGGGCAGAGTAGCTATTACCCTGCACCGGCGCCGGCGGAACCGCCGGTGCAGCCGCAAGCCCGATAATCTACTCTTCGGTCCTGACGAGGACGGTTTCGCCGATCAGCAGGAAGAGGAAGAAGGGCGCCCACGCTGCGATCATCGGCGGATAGGCGCCGGCATTGCCCATCGCGAGGCTGAAATTGTCCGCGACGAAATAGGTGAAGCCGAGCGCCATCCCCAAGGCCGCGCGCATCAGCACCTGACCCGAGCGGGCGAGGCCGAACGCTGCAACCGCGGCGAGGAGCGGCATCAGCAGCATCGAGAGCGGTTGCGAAATCTTGTGCGCGAGGCCGGCACGCGCCTCGTCCGCCGGGCGGCCGGCGGCCTTGAGCTCGGCAATGCGGCTCTTCAGCGTCCAATAGTCGAGCTCGGTCGGATCGACCTTGGCGATCGTGAACTCGTTTGGCATGATCCCGGCGAGCGCCTTCATCTCGGGATAGCGGCGCACGACATTCATACTCGCGTCGTAGACCTGGGCTTTCTGCAGCACCCACCCGCCGCTTGCCGGATCAGGCATGGCAGTAGGCGCCGTAACCACCTGCTGGAGGATCCCGCCGGTACGGTTGTAGATGCTGACCTGATCGAGCCGCATATGGTCGCCGCGGCCGGATACGATGCCCGCGCGAACGAGGTCGTCCCCCTTCAGCAACCAGATATTGCTGAGCACGCCGCTGGCGGCGGGGATCGGCTTGTAGTCGTTGTTCGACCAGGCGTTCACCACCCGGGAGCTGTTGACGACCACGCCTTCGTTGAACGCGAACAAGGCGGCGGAGATGCCGATGCTTGCGACCACGAGGGGGGCGAGGATCTGGTGCGCCGAAAGGCCTGCCGCCTTCATTGCGACTACTTCGCTGTTCTGGTTGAGGCCGACGAAGGCGATCAGCGTTCCGAGCAGGATCGAAAAGGGCAGGAAGCGCGACGCGAGGACCGGGATCCGGAGCCCGACATAATGCCAAAGCGCTGAATCGCCGTTGCCCGGCACGGCGAGGATCTTCCCGGCCTCACCGAGGAGATCAAGCGTCATCAGCACTAGGATCAGCGCGAAGAGCACCGCGAGGCTGCGCGTCAGGAACAGCTTCACCATGTAGAAGGCGAGGCGGCGCGACGGGAAGAAGGAGAGGTTGATCATGCCTCGGTCTGCGCCGCCTTCAGCTTCGGAAGCAGCGAACGGGCAAGCCGCGCGCCCTTCGCAAAGAAGCGTTCGAGCGCGCCGATCGGCTGCCCGCCCGGGCGGTGTGCGAGCACGTGGTACATCCACAGGATCATGCTCGCGAACAGGATCAGCGGTACCCACAAGGCGAAGATCGGGTTAAACTGGCCGTTGGAGCCGGCCTGCTGCCCGTACTGGTTGATCTTGTGATAGGCGACGACAACCAGGATCGCGATGAAGATACCGAGGCCCGACGAGCTGCGCTTGGGTGGGACGGCGAGCGACACCGCGAGGAGCGGCAGAGTCAGCATCATCAGCACTTCGACCAGCCGGAAGTTAAAGCGCGCCTGCGCTTCCAGCTTCTGGCGGTGGTCGACCGCGCCGCCGCCATAGCCGAGGCGCCAAAGCTCATGGAGGTAGAGCTCATCGGATTCGCTGCCCCCGCGGCGGCGGAACTGCTCGATCGCGGGAAGGCTGACGGGGAGGTCGTAACTCTCGAACGCGAGCGTGCGGGGAACCGCGAACTTGGGTGATTGCTGGACGAGACGGCCCTGGTTCAGGCGAAATAGGATCTTGTCGGGATCGTCGGTCGAGAGGAACTTTCCATTCTGCGCGGTCGCGGCGACGGTCGTGCCCTTGCCGTCGTCGGTCTCGACGAAAATGCCGTGGAGCTCCGTGCCCTTCTTCTGGCTGCTCTCGATCCTCAGGGTGAGGCGTTTCCCGAGCCGGTTGAACTCGCCGACCTTGATGGCGGCGCCGAGCGCGCCCGAATTGAGGTCGAAGCGCAGGCTCTCATATTTATACTCGGTATAGGGCTGGAGGTAGCCGACAATCGCGAGATTGAGGAGCGCGAGGGGGATCGCATAAGCGTAGGGGACGCGCAGCAGCCTGCCGTAGCCGACGCCGATCCCTCGCAAGGCATCCAGCTCGGATGAGAGGGCGAGCTTCCTGAAGGCGAGGAGGATGCCGAGCATCAGCCCGATCGGGATACCGAGCGACAGATATTCGGGAAGCAGGTTGGCGAGCATTCGCCAGACGACGCTGACCGGGCCGCCTGCGTCGACCACGTACTGGAAGAGCCGCAGCATCTTGTCGAGCAGCAGCAGCATCGCCGCCAGGATGAGCGAGCCGATGAGCGGCACGGCGATCGACTTCGCAAGATAGGAGTCGATCAATCGGAGGCGAGGCACGATCAAGGCGGATTCCGTCGTCCGAACACCATCATTTGGCCGCAAAGGCAGCCGAGATTCCATAGCGGACCGGTGTGCCCGAGTTTTGGGAGCATGGGTTCACTGTTGCCCTATAGCGGACTGTTTCGTGAATTCATGTTGAAAGTGCCGGCAGAGACTGAAGCGAAGCAGCCCGGGAGTGGGGCGTGCAATGCGTCGGACTGCGCCGGCTGGCACAGCAGGACGCGTATCGCCCTGCTGTCGAACCCCAAGTCGACCGGCAATATCGCGCAGCTGCCGCGGATCCGCGAATATTGCGATTCCCACCCGGACGTCTTCCACTACGAGGTCGAGCAGGCGAGCCAGATCGGCGAGGCGATGAAGATCATCGCCCGGGTGCGGCCCAAGGTCTTGGTCATCAATGGTGGTGACGGTACCGTCCAGGCTGCGCTCACGGAGCTCTACAACGGCGGCCATTTCGGGGACGAAGCGCCGCCGGTCGCAGTCCTTCCGAGCGGCAAGACGAACCTGATCGCGCTCGATCTGGGCGCTCGGGGTGATCCCATCGAAACCCTCGAGCGGCTGATCGAGCTGGCCCGGGCCGATGACCTCGGACGCTATACGGTTGCCCGCGAGCTGATTGCGCTTCGGCGTGCGGGTGAGGAAGAGCGTCCGGTGATCGGCATGTTCATGGGTGGCGCCGGCCTTGCCGAGACGATGCTCTACTGCCGCCACAAGATCTATCCTCTCGGGCTGCCGAACAGCGTCAGCCATGGCCTCACCTTCCTCGCTTATATTGCGCAGCTGGCGCTCAAGCTGAAGGCGAGCTTCCTGCCGCCGCCCCCCACCCCGACCGATCTCGACATGCCCGCTCGCGATCGAATTTCGGGCAAGTTCGCCTTTCTCGCCGTGACGACGCTCGACAAGCTGCTTCTGTCGAACACACTCGGTGGAGAGGGCCGCGGACCGCTCAAGGTGGTTGCAATCGAGCAGAGTGCCGGATCCGTGCTGCGCGCTATGCTGACCGGGATCACCGGAGGCTACCGGGGCAAGAAGATGCGTGGCGTTCACTTCGAGGAAGTCGACGAGATCACGATCCACGGCGAGAGCTCGCACCTGATCCTCGATGGCGAGACCTTCCGTACGGAGCGCGGCAGCCCGATCCACCTCCGCCCCGCGCTGCCGCTGTCCTTCGTCAAGCTCGCGGCCTGAGGCCGCCCATGTCCGAGCTGCGCAAGCTCGTCGCGGAGGAATTGACCAGCCCCGTGGACCCGCGCGTCAGTGCGATGGCCGCTGCGATCGCCGAAAAGCATGGAGCAGCCAGCCGCGCAGTGCTGTTCTACGGCTCATGCCTTCGCCAGAAGCGGCTCGAAGCCCTGATGCTCGATTTCTACATGATCGTGTCGGACTATCGCGCTGCGTATGAGAAGCGCTGGCTGGCCGCCGCAAACCGGCTGATTCCGCCCAACGTCTTCTATTTCGAGCATGGCGGACTCGTCTCCAAATATGCGGTGCTGAGCGAAGCGGACTTCGCCCACGAATGCTCGCCCGGGGCCTGGACGGTGTCGACCGCCGCGCGTTTTGCGCAGCCTTCGCGGCTCGTGTGGAGCGCGGATGAGCAAGCAGTGGAAAGCGCGATCGATGTTGTTAGCCAGGCCGCGCCCACCCTGCTCGGCTGGGCCCTCCCGCTTGCCGACAAAGCTGACGTACTCGGGCTTTGGAAACGGGCTTTCGAACTGACCTTCGGCGCGGAACTGAGAGCAGAGCGCGGAGGGCGCTCGGCCACGATCGTCGATGCGGATCCGATCCGCTATGAGCGCTTCGGCAGGGCGGTCGGACTCGCCTCATCCCCGAGCGCGGCGCTGGCGCGACGCTGGTGGCGGGCGAAGCAGCGGCACGGCAAGCTCTACTCGATCGCACGTTTGTCGAAGGCGAGCCTGACCTTTGCCAATGGCGCCGATTACATTGCGTGGAAGGTCAATCGCCACGCCGGGACGGACATCCGCCTGAAACCCTGGCAGCAGCGGCACCCGCTTCTCGCCGCGATCACGCTGCTTCCGAAGCTGATCCGCTCGGGAGCGGTGCGCTAGCCCTTCGCCGCTGCCCTCGGCGGCTCGCTCGTCCGAGAGAGAGCGGCGGCGACCGCGCTCGCAAGCGCGCCGACCGTGAACGGCTTTCTCAGCAGCTCGTAACCGCGCAGCTCGTCGCTTTCGCCTTCCCCGACATAGCCCGTGACGAACAGCACCGCGAAGTCGCGGGGGCTGTGCTGCTTGAGGTGCCGGATCAATTCGGGACCGGTCATCTCCGGCATGATAACGTCGCTGATGACGAGGTCGAAATCCTGGGCGCCGAAGATCTCGATGGCCTCCGCGCCGCTGCCGCAGGCCACGGGCTCGTAATCGAGATCCTCGAGCGCGCCGACCGTCGCCGTCCGAACCCGCGGATCGTCCTCGACGAGCAGGATCCGGGCGCCGGCGACGTGGAGGTCAGCATCCTCGCGCCGCTGGACGGCCGGATGGACCCGGACCTCGGCGGCCTTCTCGGTGCGCGGAAGATAGATCGACACGGTGGTCCCACGGCCGACCTTGCTCTCGATTCCGACTTCGCCGCCCGACTGGTGCGCGAAGCCAAAGATCTGGCTGAGGCCGAGGCCCGTGCCCTTGCCGACCGGCTTGGTGGTAAAGAAGGGCTCGAAAGCGCGCTCGAGCACGTCCGGCGCCATGCCGCAGCCGGTGTCCGTGACGCTGATCCTGACATAGTCGCCCGCGCGGATATCGCCGACCTGGTTCGCCGCGAGCCGGACATTTTCCGTTGCGATGCGCATTAGGCCTTCGCCTTCCATCGCGTCGCGCGCGTTGACCGCGAGATTGACGATCGCGTTTTCGAGCTGGTGCGGATCGACATAGATCGGCCACGCGTCGCGATTGAGGTCGACTTCGATCCGGATCCGCTCGCCGAGCGTCCGGTCGAGAAGGTCGGACATGCCGCCGATAAGATCGGTCGAATCCACCCGTTCCGGAAGTAATGGCTCGGAGCGGGCGAACGACAGCAGGCGGCGAGTGAGCGCGGCGGCGCGAGTCGCGCCTTCCATGGCGTTGTTGAGGTGCATCATCACCTCCCGCCGCGGGCCGTTCAGCCGCCTCAACGCCAAGTCTATGCCCCCGACAACGACGGCAAGCATGTTGTTGAAGTCGTGCGCGATGCCGCCCGTCAGCTGGCCGACCGCTTCCATCTTCTGGACCTGGCGGAGCTGAGCCTCGGCGGCTTCGCGTTCCGCCGCCTCGGCCTTCAGCGCCTGGTTGGCCTCCCACAGCTCCTGCGTGCGGTCCCGGACCGCGAGCTCGAGGACTTCGGCACGCTCGGCCTCGGTCTCCGCCTGCCTCCGGGCGAGAAAATTCTGGCGGAGAGCCGCCACCGAAACCACCGCGAGGAAAATCGCGCCCAGCCCGACGAGAATACCCAGCCAGCTGAGGTAATCCGTGAGCTCGTCCGCCTGATCCGAGAAGAACTGGCTCTGCTCAATCCGGGTCCGCAGCGCTTCCCGCTCGGCGCGGATGATGAACTCCATCTCCTTATCGAGCTGTTCGCCGGTGCCGGTCTTTGCGGCCTGATAGAAATAGCCGATGCCCGCATCGCCCTGTTTCGCAATTGCCGCCCTGGCCGCGAGGGACAATTCCAGGTTTCGCTTCGAGTAGAGCTGCTGGACCAGGGCGACGCGCCGCATCTGGTCGGGGCTGCCCTTCATCAGCTCCTGAAGCTGCTGGATCTGATAGCCGGCCAGCTGCCAGTAGGTGGCGTAGGCGCGTCCCGTGTGCTCCGCATCTTCGTCGAGCACGAACCGGGCCAGCGTCGCCTCAGCTCGGGAGATGTTCGAGCTAGCGTTGCGCACGATAAGCGCGACTTCGTAGGAGTGCCGTTCCGCATCCAGCGCATTCTCGCGCGCGTCGTTTGCGAATTTGACGAGGAACACCATCGCGACGAGGATGAGAGCGGCGACCAGGCCGCCGGCCGCTGCACCGCTACGGCGCCAATCGAAGCGAACCTCGTCTTCGTCCCCGTCCCCGATCATTGCGGGCAATCTAAACGTGTTAACCTTTGGGGGGAAGCGAAAGGTTCCGCCTCAATTCGTCAACTTATACAGTTAGTTGCACGGCCTGCCGCAGCGAACATGCCGAGGATCTCTCCAACCTGCTCTTCTGTGTGCAGCGCGCAAAGCGAGCAGCGCAGCAGCGTCATCCCTGCCGGAGTGGCGGGCGGACGAGCGAGATTCACGTAAAGCCCCTCGTTGAGGAGGGCTTCCCACATCGCGGCCCCCTTCTCGAGGTCGGGCATGATCACGGCGATGATCGCGGACTGCGGCTCTTCCGTGCCGAGCTGGAAGCCGAGCTGGCGGAGACCCGCGTGGAGGCGCTTGCTGTTCTCCCAGAGGTGGGCGCGCTTGTCGGCGCTGTCCGTCAGCTTGCGGATCGAGGTCGCCGCGGTTGCGACGACCGACGGCGGCAGCGAGGCCGTGAAGACATAAGGACGGCAGACTAGGCGGAGGATCTCGAACTTCGGGTGGTTCGAGACACAGAAGCCGCCGACGGTGCCGACCGACTTGGAGAAGGTACCGATGATGAAGTCGACGTCGTCGATGACGCCCTGCGCTTCGGCGACGCCGCGGCCGTGCTCGCCAATGAAGCCCATCGAATGGGCCTCGTCGACGAGGACCATAGCGCCATTCTCCTTGGAGACGTGGACCATCTCCTTGAGCGGCGCGATGTCGCCGAGCATCGAATAGACACCTTCGAGGACGACGAGCTTGCCCGCCTCGGGCGGAAGCCGTTTCAGCCGCTTCTCGAGCGCGTCGATGTCGTTGTGGCGGAACGGAACGATCTGGGCATTGCCCAATGCGCAGCCGTCGTAGATCGATGCGTGGCTGTCGATATCGAGGATGATGTAGTCATCCTTGCCGGCGATGGTGGAGATGATGCCGAGGTTCGCCTGGTAGCCGGTCGAGAAGACCATGGCATGGTCCATGGCGTAGAAGTCCTTGAGCGCTTCTTCGCACGCCTTGTGGCCGGCGTAAGTGCCGTTGAGGACTCGGCTTCCAGTGGTCCCCGAACCGAAATCGTCGAGCGCCTGCTTGCCTGCCGCGACCACGTCCGGATCGAACGTCATCCCCATGTAATTGTAGGTGCCGAGCAGGATCGTGCGGCGGCCGTTGCAGATGGCGACGGTCGGGCTTTCGACCCTTTCCATGACCAGGTTGAACGGATCGGTGATTCCGCTTTTGAGAAGCGTCTCGCGCTGCTCGATCAGCGGATCGAATTTGGAGAAAAGATCGCTCACGCCGTCAGCTTCACCAGCGCGTCGACCAGCTGGCCGACGGTTTCGATCTCCGCCTGCATGTTCATCGTGATGATGACGTCGAACTCGTCCTCGACGTTGGCGACGAAATCGAGGACGGTCAGGCTGTCCCACTCGAGATCCTGGGCGAAGCGGGTCGCTTCGGTGACGGCGACGCCCTTCTTGTTGAAAGGCTCGATTAGCTCGAGGGTCTTGGCGGTGATTTGCTGGCGGTCGGACATGGGTGGGCTCGTTAATGATCCAGCGCCGGCTTCGCAACGTAATGGGGCGCGATTGCGGCGCTGCTGCGGCTAGCTCTTGCGGACGAGCGCGGCGCCGACGAGAACCAGCACCAGGCCGGCGGCGCGTGTGAGCGTGACCGGATGGCGGGCGAGACCAAACAGGCCAAAATGGTCGAGCACAAGCGCGGCAGCGAGCTGACCGGCGATAGCGGCGGTCAGGAGCACGCCGACCCCGACGCGCGGCGCTCCGAAAGCCGCGACGGCTACGAAGAAAGCGCCGTAGAAGCCGCCGAGCCAGGCGTACCATGGCACCTGCCGCAGCGAGGGATCGAACGGCCTGCCCGACGTCCCCAGCACGGCGGCACCAAGGGCGATGGTGCCGATCAGGAAGGAGATGAAGGCCGCGACGATCGGTGAGCCTGAGGCCTTGCCGAGCAAGGCATTGGTGGGCGCCTGCACGGCGAGGAGAACGCCGCCGATCACGGCTAGGACGAGGGCAAGAAGACCGCCGTTCATCCTATTCGCCCGACTCGAAGAGCTCACGGAGGCGGCGCGGCTGCGAGCGGAGATATTGCGGCGGCGGTTTCACCTTTGCGCCGAGCTCGGCGGCCGCGTGCCACGGCCAGCGCGGATCGTAGAGGATGCCTCGGGCGAGGGCGACCATATCGGCGTCGCCGGTGCCGACAATGGCCTCGGCCTGCTCGAAGCCGGTGATCAGTCCGACGGCGACCACGGGCATATTGACGGCGCGCTTGATCTCGCGAGCGAGCGGGACCTGGTAGCTTGGGCCGACGGGAATTTGCTGACGCGGGTCGAGGCCGCCGGAGGAGACGTGGATCGCTCCGCAGCCGCGCGCTTCTAACGCCCGGGCGAACTCGATCGTCTGCTCGACGTCCCAGCCGCCTTCGATCCAGTCGATGGCCGACACGCGCATCGTAACGGGCTTGCCTGCCGGGAAGACGGCGCGGACAGCGTCGAACACCTCAAGCGGGAAGCGCATGCGGTTCTCGAGGCTGCCGCCATATTCGTCAGTGCGCCTGTTGGAGAGCGGCGAAAGGAATTGGTGGAGGAGGTAGCCGTGGGCGCCGTGGAGCTGGACCGCGGCCAAGCCGAGCCGGGCGGAACGTTCGGCGGCGTCGGCGAACGCCTGACGGATACGGTCCATGCCCGCGCGGTCGAGTTCGACTGGCGGGTTCTCTCCCTCCGCGAATGACAAGGAGGACGGCGCGACGGTCTGCCACCCATTTTCGGAATCGGGCGCGATCTGCGCCATCCCGAGCCAGGGCTTGTCCGTCGACGCCTTCCGGCCCGCGTGGCCAAGCTGGATCGCGATCGGCATGTCCGACCAGCGGCGGACGCTCGCAAGCACCCGCGCCATCGCTTCCTCATTCGCGTCGGACCACAGGCCGGTGTCGGCGTAGCTGATGCGCCCCTCGGGCGTGACCGCCGTTGCTTCGATCGTGAGCAGAGCCGCTCCGGACAGCGCAAGATGACCGAGATGGATCACATGCCAGTCCGTCATGCAGCCGTCCTCGGCCGAGTACTGGCACATTGGCGCGATGACGATGCGGTTGGCGAGCTTGAGGTCGCCGACCTCCAACGGGGTGAAGAGAGCGGACATGCGTTCCTTTATTCGGCGGGTGATTAGAGCGCGAGCCCTCAATTGGGCCAGTAGACGAACTCCTGACCGGGCTTCCACGGCGCGTCGGCCGGCTCGTCGATGCGGATCGGCTCCTCGAGAAGTGCGGGCCAGAGCGGCTTGGCGAGCTGCCGGTCGTGGGCGGCCATCTCCGCGCGCAGGCGCTGGACGATGTCGGGGCGGGTAGCTGCGAGGTCGGCGTGCTCGGTTGGGTCGGAAGCGAGGTCGAAAAGCCAGGTTCGCCGCGGGTTGTCGGAGACCTGGAGCTTCCAGTCGCCGTCGCGGATCGCTTCATAAGTTCCGGAGCGCCAGAAGAAGACCCGGCGCGCAGGCGGCGTTGCTTTGCCGGTCAGGGGGGGCAGCAGGTTCATACCGTCGACGACGCGGTCTCGCGGAAGTGGCGCGCCAGCAGCGGCGGCGAGGGTTGGAAGCACGTCGACGTGCATAGTCGGCATGGAGATTTTCTGTCCGGCTCTAATCGTTCCCGGCCAACGGACGAACATCGGCACCCGGATGCCGCCTTCGAAGAAGGTGCCCTTCCACCCGCGATAAGGCTTGTTGATCGTCGGGAGACCCGCATACCAGGCGCCGCCGTTGTCGTTCGTGAAGATGACGAGCGTGTTGTCGTCTAGGCCCTGCGATTTGAGCGTCGCCATCACTTCTCCAACGCCGCGATCGAGAGCGCGGATCATGGCAGCGTAAACGCGCGCCCGCTGGTCCTTGATCGCGGCCACCGCGGCGAAGTCGGCCTCCGTCGCCTGGAACGGCGTGTGCGGCGCATTGTAGGCGAGATAGAGGAAGAAGGGGCGGTTGCGGTTGGCACGGATAGCCGCCGCGGCCTGGTCGCTGAGATAGTCGGTCATGTAGCGGCCGGCGTGAAAAGGCGGGCTGCCGTTGAACTGCACCCCGTCGCTGAGCGCGAGCCTCAGGAAGCGATCTAGAGGATCGCCGGGCAGCTTCGCGTCGACGGCGGTATCTGCCGTATATCGGCTGGCCCCCGGCATGAATCCGAGGCTCTCGTCGAAGCCCTGGTCCTCGGGACGCATGCCGCGCGCTTCGCCAAGGTGCCACTTGCCGATGTGGATAGTGTGATAGCCGCGCTGTATCAGCAGCTCGGCAATCGTGATCTCGGAGGACGGCATTCCCATGTCCGCCATCCGCGGCGCTCGGCTCTGGCGGTCCGCATGGTAGATGGTCGGATAGGGCCGGTTCTTCGGCGAATAGCGGGGGACGTACTTCGCGAGCTGGTCCGGGACTGCGGTGAACTCGAACCCGAACCGCGTTGGATAGCGACCGGTCATCAGAGCCGCCCGCGACGGAGAACAGGTTGCATTCGCCGAATAAGCGACCGTGAAGTCCGCGCCTTCATTAGCGATGGCGTCGATATTCGGCGTCGGCACCTCCCCGCCGAGAATGCCGGCGCCATGCCCTTCTGCAGTGACATCGTTGATGCCTAGGTCGTCGGCGACGATCAGTACGATGTCCGGCGGTCGTGGTCCGGGTGCAGGGGTCGCGGGCCCTTGTTGCCAGTGGACAGGCCGGTTGGCGGCGACGTGATGGGTCAGGCGGTAGGCCGCCACCATGATCTGCACCGGCCACAGGAGCCAGGCGACCAGCGCCGCAGCAACCGCGAGGAGCAGGGCAGCTCCTATTAGCCTCAGCCTCACACGGATGGATTACGCGAGAATCCGCGCGCCTTGAAGTTACAACCAGCCGCGCGACCGGTACCAGTCGGCCGTTTCCTTGAGGCCTTGTTGCGTCTGAATCTGCGGCCGCCACAACGCCGGCGGTGCGGCGCGCTTGGGCTCCACGACCCAGTTCCGGTGGGAGAAATAAGCGGCCCGGTCGATGGTGAGCTTCGCCTTTTGGCGGCGGAAAAGCTGGTCGGCGCGGGCGGCAAGGCGGAGCAGGGCTCCGGGGGACGAGACGATTACAGGTTTTGTCCCCACGGCCTCGCCAAGCGCGCGCGCAAATTCCCGATGGCTCCAGCCGCCCGCCTTCCGGTCGTCGGGTTCGATGAGGAGCTTCGAGGGGGCAGCCTCCGCGGTTAGGGCGAGCAGTAGCCGCGCCAGATCGTGGACGTGGATGAGGGAGACGTGGCCCTTGGGCGGCATCAGCATCAGGCCGAGCTTCGCCATCCGGAAAAGCTCCAGCGTTTCCTTGTCGCCGGGTCCGTAGACGGCCGGCGGGCGGACGATCGCCCAGTCGAGCCCGGAGCCATGGACCAGCTCTTCGGACCGCGCCTTGGATGCGCCGTAAAGCGACAGTCCCGGTTCGCGTGCGGCCAGCGAGGAGACGTGAACGAAGCGGCGCACGCCGCCGGCCGTCGCCGCAGCGAGCATGGCGAGGCTACCTTCGACATTGCCCTTCTCGAACGCCGTCGCGTTGTGCCCGCTGATGACGCCGGCGACGTGGATGACTGCGTCGGTCCCGCTCACCAGCCCCTCCAGCGCCCGGGTGTCGTGCAGGTCGCCGGGGATCCAAATGACGCCTTCGCGCGGCGGCTGGTCGCGGCGGGTGAGCGCAGCCACTTCATGTCCGGCAGTCAGCGCTGCATCGACGAGGTGCGATCCGACGAAGCCTGTCGCGCCGGTGATCGCCAGCCTCATAGAGGGGACCAGGGACTCTCGCCTGTTGCTTCCTCGGCCACCTCTTCTGCCGCACTACCCAAGCGTTCGATCACTGCATCGAGCAACGGATCGAGGCCTTCCTCCAGCGGGGCCGAGACGGGGAACACCCTTGCGCCTGATTCCTTTTCAAGCGCTTTCACGATTTTCGCGCGCTTTTTGTCGTCGAGAAGGTCGGCCTTGGTGAGGGCGACGAGCTCGGCCTTGTCGTCGAGCCCGGCGCCGTAGCCCTCGAGCTCGCCGCGAACGATGCGCCAGGACTCCAGTGGGTCCTCGGCCGAGCCGTCGACGAGATGAAGGAGTAGCCGCGTCCGCTCGACATGGCCCAGGAAGCGGTCGCCGATCCCTGCGCCTTCCGCCGCGCCCTCGATCAGGCCGGGAATGTCGGCGACGACGAACTCGCGGCCCTTGTACCGAACTACGCCGAGCTGCGGACGCAATGTCGTGAAGGGATAGTCGCCGACCTTGGCCGACGCGTTGGTCACGGAATTAAGGAAGGTCGACTTGCCGGCGTTGGGAAGGCCGAGAAGGCCGACGTCGGCGAGGAGCTTGAGGCGGAGCCACACCCACATTTCCTCGCCCGGGATGCCGGTCTGATGCTGGCGCGGGGCGCGGTTGGTCGAGGTCTTGTAGCTCGCGTTTCCGCGGCCGCCGATGCCGCCCTTGAGGAAGACGATGCGCTGCCCCTCGACGGTGAGGTCGGCGAGCAAGGTGCGGTCTTCGTCGTCGGCGAGGATCTGGGTGCCGACCGGGACCTTGATGACGAGGTCCTCGCCGCCGGCACCGGTGCGGTTGGAGCCGGAGCCGCCCTTGCCGCGGGGCGCCCGGAAATGCTGGGTGTAGCGGAAGTCGATGAGCGTATTGAGGCCGGCAACCGCCTCGAAGATGATGTCGGCGCCCTTGCCGCCGTCGCCCCCATCGGGGCCGCCGAATTCGACGAACTTCTCACGCCGGAAGCTGACAGCCCCGGGTCCTCCGGCGCCCGAACGGACGAAAATCTTGGCCTGGTCTAGAAAATGCATGGTCGGCGCCGGTTACGCGATGCGGCGAGAGAGGGGAAGCTAGGCGGGATTCTGCGGATGATGCGGCACGAGGACGAGCGTGCGACCCTCGACGCGCCACGAATCCAGCTTCGACAGGAAGTTCATGCCCAGCACGTCGAGGGTTCCGAGCCCCGGCGCGGTCACGATCTTGAGATTGCGCGCGACGATATTGCCGACCCGGAGCTCGTCGATCGAGCCGGTCTCCGCCTGCGCCGCGCCATTGGCTGTGCGCAGGATCACCGGCGCGAGGTTCGAGCCCTTGTCCACGTTCGCTTCCCTGACGGTGTCTTCGGATAGCGCGGTGACGGTCGCGCCGCTGTCGATCAGCATGCGCCGCTTCACCCCGTTGACGGTCGCGACGACCCAGAAGTGGCCGTCGGAAGCCATCTTAACCCGCAGCTCCTTGCCCGAGACCTTCTGGTCGTCGAGGCCAAGGCTGCTGGTGAAGCGCGACAGCTCGGGCTGGTAGGGCGCTTGCTGGAGCAGGATGAAGATGAGGAAGGCGAAGAGGGCCAGCGAGAGGGCGAAGCGGACAATGCGGCCGATCACCGGCACGCGCTGGAGAAGCATGATCAGCAAGGCGATGCCGACGGCGTAGATTGCCAGCTGCTGCCATTGCGGAACGGTGGACGGGATCGCGAGGATGCTCACGGGGTCAATGTGGCGCGGGGTGCTGCGCGGGCCAAGGGGCGGTTCTCATGCTGATTGCCGATGCGGCAATGCCGGTGAACGATGCAATGGCGAAACTATAGGCACTCCAACCGCTTAGGCGCGTTACCAATATAAATCAGTTAGAGAGTACCCACCCATGCCGGAACATATCGTTGCGGTGGGCCTCCTCACGAGTCGAGACCTGGAAGTGCTTGGTCCGACCTTCGACCGCATCTGGCCCGTTGAGGAAGCGCCGCATTTTACAGAGTTGCTAAGGGCGATCGACGATGCCGATCGCAAGCTTGGAGGAGGAGATCAGCCGCGCATTCAGGCGGGCTGATTAGAATCGTTCTAGGAGACGGTCGACGGTGTCCTGCGCCGTTCGATCCTTGCTGTTCGCGTCCTTCGCGTACCGTTCCAGCGCGCTTCGGACGAGCTCGATCTGCTGGTCGGTCAGATGCTCGATTCCGATGAATTTCTCGCGCGCCTTGTCGACGGCGCGCAGGAGTTCGTCGAGCTTCGCCTGCATCGCCGCGCCGTCGCGATTCTGGCTGTTCTGGATCAGGAAGACCATCAGGAAGGTGATGATGGTCGTGCCCGTGTTGATGATCAGCTGCCAGGTATCCGAGAAGTGGAAGATAGGACCGGTGATCGCCCAGATCAGGATCACAAGAACGGCAGTGACAAACGTGAAAGGCTGTCCCGCCGCCGTCGAGGTTTTCGTCGCGAACCAGTTGAAGAACTTACGCATGCGCGCCGTAACGCGCGTGCAACTACAATGGATGCGTTACATGAGCGAGGTCGCGAGCATGGCGCCCGACGCCAGTGCCATGATGAGCGTGGCTGCCCAGCCGAAGATCATCACGGGCAACCGTTCGGTGAAGCGACCCATGATTTCGCGGCGATGAGCGACAACCATCATCGCCACCATGATCGGAACTGCGGCAACGCCGTTGAGGACGGCGCTCCAAAATAGCGCTTTCATCGGATTGAGACCGAACCAGTCCAGAGCGACACCGAGGATCATCGCGGCGACGATGATCGAATAGAAACGCACTGCCTCCTGCGGCTCATACTCGAGGCCTTCTTTCCAGCCGAGCGCCTCGGCGACGGCAAAGGCGGCCGACCCGGCGAGGACCGGAACGCCGAGCATCCCGGTACCGATGATACCCAGCGCAAAGAGCGCCGAGGCGAAGCGGCCGGCGAGAGGCTGAAGCGCCTCCGCTGCATCCGCTGCCGTGCCGATGTCCGTAATGCCGTTCGCGTTAAGAGTGGCGGCGGTGGCGAGCATGATGGCAAGCGCGATTATGTGCGCGAAAGCCATTCCGACGAGGGTATCGAAGCGGATTGCGCGGAATTCGGCGCGTGCGCGGCGCGGTGTCCTCTCGAGCGGCTCTTCTGTCGGCGAAACCGCTATTTCCTCGGCTTCCTCAGCGCTCTGCCAGAAGAAAAGATAGGGGCTGATCGTCGTTCCGAAGATGGCGACGACGGTCAGGAGCGCCCCCGTGCCGAGATTGGTCGGCCAAACGAGGCCCACCAACGCCCTGTGCCAGTCGATGTGCACAAGGAAAACGACCGCGAGATAGGCGAAGAGGCTGAGCGTCAGCCACTTGAGGACCCTCGCGTAGCGAGCATAGGGGATAAAAAGCTGCAACCCCGCGGAAAGGATCGCGAAGCCAATCACGTACAGGCGATCGTCGCCGCCTATGACGAGCTCCGCAGAAGAGCCCATCGCGGAGAGGTCCGCGCCGATGTTGCAGATGTTGGCGATGAGAAGGATGCACACGAGCAACGCGACAACCGGCTTCGGGAAGCTTCGTTCGAACGCCTTTGCCAAGCCACCGCCGGTTACCCGGCCGATGTGAGCGCTTACCAACTGAACAGCCGCGAGAAGCGGATAGGTGAGCGGTATCGTCCATAGTAACGCGTAGCCGAACCTCGCACCCGACTGCGAGTAAGTGGCGATGCCGCTAGGGTCGTCGTCCGCTGCGCCGGTAATCACACCGGGGCCGAGCTCTGCTGTCCAGCCGCGAACCGTCCGCTCCACCCGCGCCGCGAAACTGCGGCGATGGCCAACGCGACGGTTGTTCATCAACTCCGATCGCCCTCCGGATGATCCAGCTCGAGCCGGTGCCGAAGGCGTGCGGCAGCGAGTTCGCGGGCGGTGTCGCGCGGCAGGGCGAGGGCTTGAGCGATCGGGGCGCCGAGCAGGGAATCGCCCAGAGCGTTCAGGACCAACGTCAGTGTGCTTTCGGCTACGTGACGTTCTTCGTGCCCGATGCTCAGCTGGGCAACGAGTCCGCGGATGGATTCGAGGATTGCATTAAGTGCGTCACGGTTGCCGGTGAGGATCATCCAGGCCGCAAGCGCGCCTGCTCCTTCGCGGTCGAAGACGTCGAACGTGCGGTCGACGATATCGCGGGCGTCGGCCTCGCCGTGCCGGGCCTTTTCGACGGCGTCGGCAATCGTCGAAGTCACCGATTCTGCGATTGAGCGAGCGAGCTCGCCCTGGAGGCCCGCGGCCGAGCCGAAATGATGCAGGAGATTGGCGTGCGTGCGACCGACTTCGGCAGCGACAGCCTTGAGCGTGACCGCCTGCGGACCATCTTCAAGAAGCAACCGTCGTGCCGCTTCGATCGCGGCCGAGCGGCTCTCTCGGGGGGTCAGTCGTTTGCGAGTTGTTGACACTAGTGTAAGTTAGCCTATCCTGCCCTCGTGGTGACAACAACTCTTCCAACCCCGGCGGACCTCAGCATTACGCCGCGCGATCGCCGCTTTGGCCGACAGGCTGCCGCGACGCGACTTTGGCACGGCGGTCGCGTCGAAGCGACCGCTATTTACAATGCATTATCCACCACCTTCCCACGCGGCGAAGCCTTCTTTGTCGAAAGCGTTCGCGCGTTCCGCGACGACGCACCGCCGAAGCTCGCCGAGGAGATCCAGGCGTTCACGACCCAGGAGGCGATCCACAGCCGCGAGCATGACGCGTTCAACAAACGCGCGGCTGAGGCGGGTTACGATCTGACCGCGCTCGAAGCGCAGGTGGAGAAGCGGCTGGCCGTGACCCGGGGCAAGCCGCCGATCGTCAGTCTCGCGGCGACCATGGCGCTCGAGCATTTCACGGCGATCCTCGCGCACCAGCTGCTTGCCGAACGGCGGCACCTCGAAGGCGGTGAGCAGGAAGCCGCCGACCTCTGGCGCTGGCACGCGGTCGAGGAAATCGAGCACAAGGGCGTAGCCTACGACACCTGGCTCCACGCGACGCGCGAGTGGCGGAGGACTAAGCGCTGGAAGCTCAAGGCCCGCGTGATGCTGTATGTCACTAGGAATTTCGTCGTCGATCGCACCGCGGGCGCGCTCGAGCTGATGCGGCAGGACGGCGTCACCGGCTTAAAAGCGTGGCGGATCCTTCTTTGGCACCTGTGGATCCGGCCCGGCATGTTCCGGAAGATCGCCGGCGCCTGGCTGAAGTTCTTCCTTCCCGGCTTCCACCCGTGGAACGAGGACGACCGCCACCTGCTCGGTGCCTATGCGTCGATTGCCTCCGGCGAAGAGTCCAAGCGGAAGGTGAGGCGGGCGGCTTAGGCCGCCAGCGCCTCATCTTCTTCTTCGACACCGTCATCGCTCAACCGCAGCCGCATCAGCCGCGCCGGCACATCTTCGCCGCGCGCGCAGCTGAGCCGCGGCGCGATGATTCCGAGCGGCTCGAAGCCCAGCTTCTCGAGCACCCGCGCTGAGGCGGGGTTGTCGATGAAGTGCGAGCCTTCGAGGCTGGCGAACCCGAGCGCGCGCGCGATCTCGATCAAGGCACCGCAGGCTTCCGTCGCGAGACCGAGGCCCCAGTAGGGACGGGCGATCCAATAACCCATTTCGACCGAGCCCGACGGACGGCGGCCGAGGCCGCACGAGCCGACCAGCCGCGGCTCGGATTCGGTCCGCTCGAAGATCAGGAAAGAGGGAAGCACGGGATCGCGCGGGGACGCGATAAAGGCTTCTGCGTCGCGGAGCGTGTAGGGCCAGGGGACGACCGCGAGATTGCGGGCGATCATCTGGTCGGAGATCGCTCTGGTAAGCGCCGGCGCGTCCTCCGGGAAGCCCGGTCTCAGCAATAGTCTTGGCGTCCTCGCGAACATTGCCTTTTCTCCTCGCGACGGGCCCTAGTCGGCGCCCGTGACAGTTCCGGGAGAAGGCAATGAAAAAGGGGAGACCCCTTCCGGGGCTCCCCTTCTCCCTTTTTTGGTCTCGATCTTTCTTGAGATCTCGTCCGGGCCGCCCCTTTAAGGGAACGGTCCCTTTCTGACCGTTCCTATTTAGTCGCTTCCGTAAATGCCGGCATAATATGCACGTACTTGCGGCCGAGCTTGCCGTCGCGGAACGCGACTTGGCCGTCGGTAAGCGCAAAAAGCGTATGGTCTTTGCCCAGGCCGACGTTGTCGCCCGGGTGCCACTTGGTGCCGCGCTGACGCACGATGATGTTGCCGGCGCGCGCCTGCTGGCCGCCGAACAGCTTCACGCCGAGGCGCTTGCTCTCACTGTCGCGTCCGTTGCGGGACGAGCCGCCTGCTTTCTTATGTGCCATGACGAAATACTGCCTGAATTGTCTGAATAGGTGATTACTGGGCCTTCGGGGCCTTCTTGGCCGCAGCCTTAGCAGGTGCAGCATTTTCTGTCGACGGGGTTTTCGCCGTCGGCTTGTCGGCCTTCGCCTTCGCAGCCTTCGCCGGAGCGTCGGTGCTCTGCGCAGGCGGATTCGCTGCGGCCTCGTTGTTCGGCGCCGGGTTCTCCGTCGGCGTCGCATCGACGGTCGCGGGCTCGGAGCTCGACGGCTTGGCCTTGCTCGCCTTCGCAGGCGCAGCATCGCTCTTCGGAGCGGCCTTCTTCTGCTCCTTCTGGTCGCCGATCGCGACGATCTTCAGGATCGTGTGCTGCTGGCGGTGGCCCTTCTTGCGGCGATAATTGTGCCGGCGGCGCTTCTTGAAGACGGTGACCTTCTCGCCCTTGGCCTGGGCGACGATCTCCGCCGCGACGGTCAGGCCGTCGGTCGACTTGAGGTCCCCGCCATCACCGGCGATGACGATATCGCCGAGCGTGATCTGGTCACCGGCGTTGCCGTCGAGCTTCTCGACGACGATCTTGTCTCCGGGGTGCACACGGTACTGCTTCCCACCCGTGCGGACGACTGCGAACATGGCTATTCTTCCTCAGAAAATTCGTGATCCCGCGCGCGCCGTCGCTCGAGAAAGCCGTGCCGCATTCGGGAAGTGTGCGCGCCTAGGCAAGGGGGCGGCGGGTGTCAACCGTGGCGACTAATGCCGAAGTTGGTCCCGAAGCCGATAGCGCCCGTCCTCGAGGCTTTCGAACATGGCTTCGATAGCCGGGTTTTCGAGCGGTTCCTCACTGTCGTCCGCGATCAAATTCTGCTGACTGACGTAGGCGACGTAGCTCGTCTCCACATTCTCGGCGAGCAGATGATAGAAGGGCTGGTCCTTGGAGGGGCGCAGCGCTTCGGGGATGGATTCGTACCATTCCTCGCTGTTCGCGAAAACCGGGTCGACGTCGAAGATCACGCCGCGGAAATCGAAGATCTTGTGACGAACAACCTCACCAATGCCGAAGCGGGCAAGAGGGATGTCGAGCAGCTGGCCCATGGGGTCAGAACGTTCGAAAGGCTCAAAAGGGGTCATGACTACTATCTAGGCAAGCCGCGGGACCGCTGCTAGAGCGCCGCGTCCGACCGGAGCCGGCACTCGTCCGGCCAGCGCGCACCCTTAAGCGGAGAGGTGGCTGAGTGGTCGAAAGCACCGCACTCGAAATGCGGCGTGCGGGCAACCGTACCGTGGGTTCGAATCCCACCCTCTCCGCCATCACCTCGATCCGCCGCTAGGCGGCCGTGGCCGCGCCCGGGACAGGCATCTTCACGCCGAGCCGCTTCTTCGCGTCGGCGATCGCCTTCTGGAAACGCGGGTCGTCGCGGATGCTCTGCAGGTCGGGATCGAACTCGGCGTTGCCGATCGAGCCCTTGATGCGGTTGATGGCATATTCGAACATCCGGAGCGCGCCCTCACGATCCCCGAGGTCGCGCGCCAGCGTGCATGCGAAATTGTAGCGCATGTTCAGATTGTCCGGGTCGATGAGGAGCGCCCGTTCCATCCACTCCATTGCCCGCTCGCGCTGCCCAAGCACGGCAAGAGCGGTGACGCCGAAGCTGATCGCCGCTCCATTGCTCGGGTCCTTGAGGAGAACCTGCTCGACTTGCTGCAGCGTCATCCTCGCGCCCTCGAGGCCGCTGTCCTCATCGCCGAGCGCATAGTGGCAGCTCGTGAGCATCCCCCAGGCGTGATAGTCGGTCTCCATCACGGATGCGGCCTTCTGGAAGTGCGGCTTCGCCTCGGCGACCTTGCCGCGGAACATCAGGAAGTTGCCGAGAGCCTTGTTGAGCTCCCATGATTCCGGATTGAGCTCCAACCCCTTCTGCAGGTGCGCGAAGGCCTCTTCCTCGCGGCCCTTCTCCTCCAGCCGCCGCGCCATTCCGCAATAAGCCTCCGCCATCCGCGGATTGATCGCGAGCGCGGCATGCGCTGCCGCCCAGCCGTCGTCGACCTCGTAACCGAAACCGTAGCGCAGGTTCGACTGAGCGATGGAGAGAAGGGCCCAGGCGTCGGCATAATAAGGGTCGATCTCGACCGCGCGGCTGCAAATGCGCATGACGCGTTCTTCGCGGCGCGGGTCGCCGTGGTTGCCCGTCACCCAATATTGCCGCGCGAGGAGATAGAGGTTGTAGGCCTCGGCGCTGGTCGTCCCGCGCTGCTCGATCGCCTTCTTCTCCTCGGGAAGGAGCTTCAGCTTGAGCGCGCTGACGATGGCCTTCGAAATCTCGTCCTGGATCGCGAATATGTCCTCGAGATCGCGGTCGTAGCGTTCGGCCCAGAGATGCTCGCCGGTCAGCCCGTCGATGAGCTGGGCGTTGATTCGCACCCGGCCGCCCGCCTTGCGAACGCTGCCTTCGAGGACATGGCTGACGCCGAGCTTGCGCGCCACTTCAGCAACGTCGACGGACTGGCCCTTGAACGTGAAGGCAGTGTTACGCGCGACCACTCCCAACGCCGAGATCTTGGACAGGTCGGTCGTGATGTCCTCGCTGATCCCGTCGCTGAAATATTCCTGCTCGGGATCGCCGCTCATGTTCTGGAAGGGCAGGACGCAGACGCAAAGCGGGCGCCGTCTCGCCGGCGCCTTGGTAGCCCGCGAAGGAGCGGCGCCGGCGAGGGCGCTGACGCTGTCCTTGAGCTTGCGCCAGCCCGGCGCATCCGAGTCGCCGTCCCAATCCCTGAGGTCGGCGCACTGGATTTGGTTGAAGGGCAGTGGCGGGATGGTTTCGTCGAGGGCGCCCTGGACGATCGTGCCGCATGACCGCGCCAGGTCCGCCTCCGCACGGACCCATTGCGACTTTGCGGCCTCGGCGGACCAAAGGACGACCACCGCCTTCGCCGACCGCAGCCGCTCGTCGATCACGTCCGCATAGGTGCGATGGGCCGGCAGCTGGTCGTCGCGCCAGACCTGATAGCCTTCACCGCGCAAAGCGTCCGCGACGCGCTCCGCGATCGATTCGTCTGCCCGCGCATAGGATACGAAAATATCCGCCATCAGGGTTCGGCCCCTCAACCCCTTTTAAGGGCTTGAATATCAGGACTCTGGCGGCGAGTCTTGGCTTACTCCGCGGTCGTCGGATCTATCGTCTGATGAACCTTGGAGATCTTGTTGCACGGGAATCCGCCCCGACGCGCATGCTCGCGGATGAGGTCCTCGTTCGGCGACCGATAGACGCAGTAAAGCTTGTTGTCGGTGACGTAGCTGTGGACCCACTGGATCTGAGGCCCAAGATCGCCGAGCACGTTGCAGGAGGTCTGGGACGCCATCTTGATGTCCTCGGCGCCGAGCTGGCCAACGCCTGGCATTTCTCGCTCGATGACAAACTGAGGCATAGTCATCTTCTCCCGCTGCCTTCCCGCCGCCGCCATACCGTATCTGCGGTTGAGGCGATAGCGAGGCTCGGGGGAGAGGTTTCAGTCGCCGCTGAGGCGGCCGATCGCGCGGTCGAGGCGTGCGGCAATTCGCTCCACGTCTTCGTTGAGCGCGCGAAGCTCCGCGAGAGCGTTCTGCGGCGCGGCAGGCTGGCCCGGGGCGGGTTCGCTCTGCAGCCGCGCGGCGCTCACGGCCGCTGGCAAGACAGGATATTCGAACTCGCAGCCGTAAAATTCGCCGCTGTTCCAGACGACCGCGACGGCGATCTTGCCTACATGGGGAAGCTCGGCCTCGAAGCCGGATCCGACCAGCATCGGAGTCGTCGTCTCTAGCAGCATGCCGGTCAGGGAAATGTCGCGGATGGTGACGGGTTCGCTGCCGGCTTCCGCGCCAAGCATCAGCGCCCGCCGCGGCGCGCGGCGGCGCTCGCCTTGGTTCGGCAGGTCGTGGAAATGGGCGAAGACCGGCATGCACGCCTCCTCTGGGCGAGCACTGGTGGCCAAATGGTTAACAAATGGTAAGCGCCGCGTCGGGATCCGGCAGGGCGCTGCTGCAGCTCGACGAGCGCCCAATCCTTCCCCAGAGATCAGCCGCTGGGTCGCATCATACTCGTCCGAGATCGGCCAATGGCTTGCGAGCACCAGCCGTCCGAGCCGCTGCCGCCGAAGCTGGTGAGGAGCGCCGGCTGGGAAGGACATTTGGCGCGGGTGAGGTGACGACTCCGTGCATCGCGAAATGGATGATCCGATAGTCGCTGAGGTCCGTGCGCCCCTCAAGTCCGGTGTCGCTGAAGGCGTCGCCCGTGACGATCTGCACGCCGGCCGGACCGTAGGGCTGGAGGATCGAGCTCGCGAGCTAGCTCCTTCGCCGAGATCGGACTGCGCCAATTGGTTAGCGGAAGCGTGCAGTCGCGATCGGCCGCCGCGGGAACTAGGGCTTCCGCGCCCGCGGACGGCGGCGTTTTCTGGCCGAGACCTAGATATTCCTTGCGGGCCGCGGATGGCGGCGCGCTTCGCAGTCGCGCGAAGGAGCGGGGGCTTACCGAAGTACTGATGTGGCGATCGCGGCCCAGCCAGGCAACGCCCCGGAAGTCGTACGCAGCATAAGGCAGCAACATAAATTTAAATTCCGTTTAACCTCCTGGGTTGGCGCGCTTGTCCCAAGGCGGCATTTACATCAGATAGAAAAGGTGCAGCCAGCGCTCCCGCCGCCGCAACCCCAAGCGGCAATCGTCATCACTGGCAAGGCGCTTCCCGAGCCGAAGGCCGAGCGGGTCTACGACGCCCAGCGCATCTCTCGCCGCCAGATCGAGCAATCGCCGACGCACGAGCTTGACCAGCTGCTGAAGGATGTGCCCGGCGTGCAGCTGTTCCGCCGTTCCGACGCGCGCAGCGGCCATCCGACCAGCCAGGGCGTGACGCTTCGGGCGCTCGGGGGCAATGCGTCAAGCCGCGCGCTGCTGGTCCTGGACGGAGTCCCGCAAACAGATCCGTTCGGCGGATGGGTGAACTGGCCCGCCTACGATCCGCTCGACCTCTCGGAGGTTCGGGTCGTCCGCGGTGGAGGCAGCGTCGGCAATGGACCCGGCGCGCTCGCCGGGACGATCGAGATGACGAGCCTGTCCGCCGCGGGGCTGACCGGCGCGATCGACGGCGGCAGTCGCTCATCGCTCGAAGCGCGCGGACGCGCTGGGTTCGCCGTCGGAGGAGGGGTGCTGAGCCTGTCGGGCCGGGGCGAACGAAGCGACGGATTCGTGCCGATCACGAGCGATACGCGTGGACCCGCGGACGAGCCGGCACCCTATCACGAATGGAGCAGCCGGGCGCGTTGGGTCGCGCCGCTTGGCGGGGACACCGAAGTTCAGGGGAACCTCGACGGTTTTCACGACTGGCGAACGCGCGGGACCGACTTCAGCGTCAACCGCATGAACGGCGCCGATGCGTCCGTCCGGCTCGTCGGTCGAGGCGCATGGCAGTGGAGCGCGCTCGGCTATTGGCAGTGGCGCAACCTAATGAGCAGCTTCGCGAGCGTCAGCCCGGGCCGCGCACAAGCGAACCGGGTGTCGCTCCAATATTCGGTGCCGTCTCACGGTATCGGCGGCAGCGTCGAAATGCGGCCGCCGATGCCGAGCCGCATCGAGCTGAGGGTCGGCGCCGATACCCGCGAGACCGATGGGGAATCGCGCGAGTTCTTCTCCTACGTAAGCGGAAACCCGACGCGCCGGCGTGCCGCAGGCGGCGAAACCTGGACGGTCGGCGCCTTTGCCGAGGCAAGCGCCGATGTCGGGCGAGCAATCCTCACTGGCGGCGCGCGGCTCGATTATTGGAGCATCAGCAACGGCCATCTCTTCGAGCAGACGATCGCGACCGGTGGCGTGCTCACCGACGACCATTACGAATGCCGCGGCGGCTGGCGGCCGACCGCGCGCGGGGGCGTGATTGTCCCGCTTGGGGCGGGCGTCAGGCTTCGCTCGGCGGCTTATTTCGGATGGCGGATGCCGACGCTCAACGAGCTGTTCCGGCCGTTCCGCGCAGGCGCCGACGCGACCGCCGCCAACCCCGACCTCGACCCCGAGCGGCTCGCCGGCGCCGAAGCCGGGCTGGACTATTCAAAAGGGCATTTCGCGGCTTCGCTCACCGGCTTCACGAACCGACTCAAGGACGCCATCGCCAACGTGACCCTCGGGCACGGGCCGGGGACGTTCCCCGGTGTCGGCTTCGTCGGTGCTGGCGGGACCTTCAGCCAGCGGCAGAACATCGACGCCGTGAAGGTCAGGGGCGTCGAGGCGTCGCTCGCCTGGAACGACGGTCCGTGGTCGGTCAGCGCCGGCGCCAGCGTCACCCACGCACGAATGGACGGCAGCAACGCCGCCGCCTTCCTCGACGGCCTGCGGCCGGCGCAGACGCCGAAGTTCTCCGGCACGCTCGCGGTCGCGTGGGAGGAAGATGGCAAGGGCGCGCAACTCATCCTCCACCGCGTCGGCGCGCAGTTCGACGACGATCTGAACGCGGATCTGCTGAAAGCCGCGACCACGCTCGACGCATCGGCGTCATGGCCGTTGACGCATCGCCTCCAACTGGTCGTACGCGCCGAGAATTTGACGAACGCGCTGGTGATGGCGGGCATCAACGGCGACGGGTCGGTCGAGCGCGCGACGCCGCGCACCTTGTGGCTCGGGTTACGGCTGCGCTGACGGCTGCTTTCTACCGTTGTTTCTAATCTGAATCAGCGCGCACTACGGCAGTTCCCTAACCTCCATCAGCATTGTGAACCGCGCGAAATCGGCGGCGTTACCCGAACGCCAACCGGCATTGGGAGATGAACATATGGCGACAAGCAGGAGCGGAGGATCGAAGCGCGGATTCGCGGCAATGGACCCCGCGAAGCAGCGTGAAATCGCGAGCAAGGGCGGCAAGGCCAGCCACGGCGGCGGTCGCAAGGCCGGCTCGCACCGCTAAACAAGTTTGAGCGTCGTTAGAGCGCCGGGCAGCCCTTCGCTCGGCGCTCTTCTGTTGTCCGCAACGCCCTGAGAGCCGTCGCGTTGAGACTCCGTGGCTTATCGCACGGACATCACTAACCGCGACCGAAGCGGAGCCGTAGCGGGCGTCATCGCGATCCACGCGCTTCTGTTGTTCGCGGTCCTGCACCACTGGGGTGGGACGATCATCGACGAACAGTCGCCGGTCATGAAGATCTTCGATTTCCGTAATCCGCCGCCTCCTCCTCCACCTCCGCCTCCGCCGCCTCCCCAACCGCGGCATCAGGAAACGCCCAAGGAGAAGGAGGGCGGGTCGGCCCCGAACATCAAGAGCGAAGCCACGCCCATCAAGGCGGTGATGCCGAAGGTGGTCGTCCCACCGCTTCCGCAAATCGCCGCGAGCGAGACTCCGCGTCAGGGTACGTCGGCAACGCAGGGCGAGGCGCCCGTGCCCGGTCCCGGCACCGGCTCCGGCGGTAGCGGAACGGGCACTGGCACCGGCAGTGGAAGCGGTCCGGGCGGGGGCGGAGAGGGGGGTGTCGCCGAACCGCCGCATCTCGTCAGCCCGGTCCTGACAGGCCGCGACTTCGGGCGCGACCTTCTCGAACAATGGCCGCGCGGGGCGACCGTCTTCATGCGCTTGCGCGTCGATCCTCGCGGCTATGTTAGCGAATGCGTGGTCGACCGCGGCACCGGCGTGGCGGCAATCGATTCGACGGTCTGCAACCTCGCGCACGACCGGCTCCGCTTCCATCCCGCGCTCAACCGCAGCGGACAGGCGGTTGCAGGATGGTTCGGATACGCGCAACGAGCGCCGCAATAGCTCCAAAAGGAATCACATGATCGAAGCGGAATGGTGGGAGTACGACTCCCTTGACGAGCTTGCGGACGCGGTCGCGGGCGACGTCGGGTTCATCATCGAAAGCGCGGTCGATGCGCGCGACGCGTCGCTGATCGCGGTCCCCGGCGGCAAGACCGGTCCAGCAATCTTCAGCAAGCTCGCTAAGCAGAAGCTGCCGTGGAAGAAGGTGACAGTCATCCCGACCGACGACCGGCTGGTCGCGGTCGACAGCGAGCTTTCGAACGTGCGCGGTCTCGCCCGAGCGTTCCTACCGCTTGGCGCGCGGGTCGTCCCGCTGACGAGCGAAGCGGCGGCGGACTACAAGATGGCCGGCAACGCAGCGGACGCTCGGCTTCAGGACCTTCCCTGGCCGCCCGATCTCGTCTGGCTCGGCATGGGCGCGGACGGGCATGTCGCCTCCATCTTCCCGGGTTCCGATTTCCAGTCGGCGCTGGATGCGCCCAGGGCGCGGCGCGCGATCGGCACGATGCCCGATCCGCTTCCGAAGGAGGCACCCGTCGCCCGAGTGACCCTGACCCGCGCCGCGATCCTGTCGGCCCGCACCGTGCTGATCACGATCACCGGCCAGCAGAAGCGCGACGTCCTCGAGCAGGCGATTGCCGACGGCCACAGCTCGAAGCTGCCCATCGGCCGTGTCCTCGCCGAGGCCGAGCAGCCGATCGACATCCACTGGTGCCCGTGAGCGGCTAAACCTCCTCGAGCCGGCGGCCGGCGGTTTCCTTGAGGAAGAGCAGGGAGACGACGACGGAAATCCCGGTGAAGATCACCGAGTACCAGAGCCCTGCGTAGATGTTGCCGGTGATCGCGACGATGGCGAAGCTGGTCACCGGCAGGAAGCCGCCGACCCAGCCGGTGCCGACGTGGTACGGGAAGGACATCGCCGTGTAGCGGATGCGGGTCGGGAACATCTCGACCAAGGCCGCAGCCTGCGGCCCGTAGAGCGCCGTCGCGGCGACGACGAAGGCGAGCAGGATGATGATCAGCAGCGTCATGTTCGCCTGCGCCGGGTCCGCGCTCTTGGGATAGCCGGCAGAAAGCAGCTCGGCACCGATCGCATCGCCGGTCTTGGTCTTGAGCGCCTTGAGGTCGGGGCCGGAAAGACCTTCGCCGCCGCTCACCGCCACCTTCTCGGTCCCGATGACGACGTAGGTGCGATCATCATTTGAGGTCCGTGTCGTGAAGCCGATGCCTTTCGTGACCAGCGAGCTTTTGGCGATGTCGCAGGCGCTGACGAACTTGGCGGTGCCGGTCGGATCGAACTGGGCCGTGCAGGTCGCCGGATTGGTGTCGACGAAGATCGGGGTGCTCCGTTGCGCCTCGACGAGGCGCGGGTTGGCCGCGCTGGCGATCCAGTGCGACGCCGGAAAGTACAGGACGAGTGCGAGCAGCATGCCGCCGATCATCACCGGCTTTCGGCCGAGCCGGTCGCTGAGCCAGCCGAAATAGACGTAAAGGGGTGCGCTGACGACTGTCATCACGATCAGCAGTAGATCCTTGGTCTGGCTCGGAAGTCCAACCAGCTTCTCTAGGAACACCTGCATGTAGAAAAAGGCGAAGTACCAGACTGCGCCCTGCGCACACATGATCCCGAAGAAGGCGATGAACACGCGCTTCAAATTCTTGCTCGTGCCGAACGCTTCCCGAAGCGGCGCCTTGGCGATCTCGCCTTCCTCGCGGATCCGCGCGAACTCCGGGCTTTCGCTAAGCTTTGCGCGCATCCAGAGCGAAATCGCGAGCAGCACCGCGGACGCCAGGAACGGCACGCGCCAGCCCCATGCGTTGAAATCCTCCTCGCCCAAATAGGTGCGCGTGGCGACGATCACGAGCAGCGCCGCGAGCAGGCCGAAAGAGGCGGATGACTGGATCCATCCGGTCGCCGCGCCACGCTTGTTGTTCGGTGCATGCTCGGCAACGTAGATGGCGGCGCCACCATATTCGCCGCCAAGCGCAATCCCCTGGAGAATGCGCAAGAAAATCAGCAGCACGGCGGCCATCGGACCGGCCGTCGCGTAAGTCGGCAGCAGGCCGATGAGGAAGGTGGCCCCGCCCATCAGGCTGACCGTGACGAGGAAGGCGCCCTTGCGGCCGAGCTTGTCGCCGACGACGCCGAAGATCAGCGCGCCCAGCGGGCGGAAGGCGAAGGCTGCCGCGAACAGCGCCAGTGCGGCGATCAGCCCCTGCGTGGGTTCGAGGCCTGCGAAGAAGACCTTGGAGATGACCGACGCGAGGTTGCCGAAGATGAAGAAGTCATACCATTCGAACGCCGTGCCCGCCGACGACGCGATGATGACGCGCGCCATCGACCAGGGCTTGTGTTCATGTCTCGCGACGGTTGCCATTCAATTCCCTCCCCTTGCCGGAGGGATAGCAGCGCTCTTGCCTCAGTCCAGCTTGCGGATGGTCTCGTCGTAGTTGGCGACCGTGATGCCGAAGCGCCTGACGAGCATCTTGTTGCGGACTTCCCTCGCGTTCACCGGGGTGAGCGTCTGGTCGAAGTTCAGATGATCCTTCGCCGTGTAGCGGATGCGGATGCTGTTATTTCCGACATCGACCCGTACGGCGCTCGCCGCGTCGGTCAGGGTTCCCTCGAAGCGGTTCGGCCCCGCCTGCCGCATGCGCCAGTAGCGCGTGCGCGGCGGTTTTCCAGGCTCATGGATGATCTGCTTGAGGACGAGCGACCCGTCATTTTCGGCAAATCCCTCGCTGTCGACCGACATCTTTTTGGCCGACTGAAAGATGATCTTGAGCATGCCCTCGCCGTGAGTTTTGCCCTTGAAGAACTCCACCGGGTTGAATGCCGCTTGCGCGGGCGCTGCGATGACAAGCGCGGCCGCTGCCGCAATCCACGCCCTCACTGGCGCCCCGCGAGAAGCGCGTCGACGATCGTCGGGTCGGCAAGGGTGGAGGTGTCGCCGAAGCCCTCGTTCGCGCCCTCGGCGATCTTGCGTAGGATCCGGCGCATGATCTTGCCCGAGCGCGTCTTTGGAAGCGCAGGGGTGAAGTGAATTTTGTCCGGTGCGGAGAAAGCGCCGATGTCCCGCCGTACTTCCTGGATCAGCTCTTTACGCAATTCGTCGGTTCCTTCCTCGCCGGCGTTCAAGGTTACGTAAGCGTAGATGGCCTGTCCCTTAATATCGTGAGGGAAGCCGACCACCGCGGCCTCGGCGACCTTCCGGTGCGAGACTAAAGAGCTTTCGACTTCCGCGGTTCCAATGCGGTGGCCGGAGACGTTGATCACGTCGTCGACACGGCCGGTGATCCAGTAGTAACCATCCTCGTCGCGGCGGCAGCCGTCGCCGGTGAAATAGAGGCCGGGATAGGCCTTGAAATAGGTCTCGAAGAACCGGCCATGGTCGTTCCAGACGGTGCGCATCTGGCCCGGCCATGACGATGCGAGGCAGAGGTTGCCGCTCGCCGGGCCTTCGAGGACGTTGTGCTCGGGATCGACGAGGAGCGCCTCGATTCCCGGCAGGGGTTTCGTCGCGGAGCCCGGCTTCATGTCGGTCGCGCCGGGGAAGGGCGAGATCAGGATTCCGCCGGTCTCGGTCTGCCACCAGGTGTCGACGACGGGACAGCGGCAGTCGCCGACGACGCGCCAGTACCATTCCCACGCCTCGGGATTGATCGGCTCGCCAACCGTGCCCAGCAGCCGGATCGACTGGCGGCTGTAGCGCTTCACCGGCTCGTCGCCTTCGCGCATCAACGCGCGGATCGCGGTCGGCGCGGTGTAGAAGATCGTGACTCCCAGCCGGTCGACCGTTTCCCAGAAGCGGCTGAAATCCGGGTAATTGGGTACGCCGTCAAACATCACGCTCGTCGCGCCGCAGGCGAGGGGGCCGTAGACGACGTAGCTGTGGCCGGTGATCCAGCCGATGTCCGCGGTGCACCAGAAGATGTCGTCGGGCAACGTGCCGAAGATCCAGTCGAACGTAGTCGCTGCCCAGACCGCATAGCCGCCGGTCGTGTGCACGACGCCCTTGGGCTTTCCGGTCGACCCCGACGTGTAGAGGATGAACAGCGGGTCTTCCGCGCCCATGATCTCAGGCTCGCATTCGGTCGAAAGCTGGCCGCGGTGGTCCGAATAGCGAATGTCGCGGCCGTCCTTCATCGGGACGTCGGCGCCGGTGCGGGTGACGACAATCACCGTCTCCACATCGCGCCGTGTCAGCGCGGCGTCGACGTTGCTCTTCAGCGGGATCTTCTTGCCGCCGCGGACGCCCTCGTCGGCGGTGATGACTGCGCGGGCATCGCAGTCGACAATCCGGCCGTGCAGGCTCTCGGGCGAGAAGCCGCCGAAGACCACCGAGTGGATCGCTCCGATCCGGGCGCAGGCGAGCATCGCCGCCGCCGCTTCGGGGATCATCGGCATGTAGATCATGACCCGATCGCCGCGCCTGACCCCGCGCTGCATCAGCAAATTGGCGAAGCGGCAGGTCTCTTCGTAAAGCTCGCGGTAGGTCCATCGGCTGCCATGGCCCGGCTCATCCGCTTCGAAGATCAGCGCCGTGCGGTCGCCATGCTCGGCGAGGTGCCGGTCGAGGCAATTGACCGACAGGTTCAGCTGTCCGTCGGCGTACCATTGGATGTGGAAATCATCTTCGTCGAACGACCAGTCGCCGGCTTTCTCCGGAGCCTTGCTCCAGGTCAGCCGGCGCGCCTGGTCGAGCCAGAAGCGGTCCGGATCGGCATTTACCAGCTCGTTCAGTTCGGCGAGCTCGCTCGGGCCGATCCGCGCCTCGAAATCGGCCGGGACCGTATGGACGCTTGAACTCACAGGCCGCGGGCCATGTCGATCACGAACCGGTAGCGGACGTCATTCTTCAACAGGCGCTCGTATGCCTCGTTGACCTCGTTCATGGCGATGAACTCGACGTCGGGGTAGATTCCCTTCTCCGCGCAGAAATCGAGCATCTCCTGCGTCTCGGGGATGCCGCCGATCGCCGATCCGCCGACCGCACGGTTCCACCAGATGATGTTGAAGCCGGTGAAGCCTGGCATCTGCATCAGCGCGCCCACGATCACCATGCGGCCCGAGCGACCGAGCAGGTTCAGGTAGCCGTCGATTTCATGACTGACGGGGATGGTGTTGAGGATGAAATCGAAGCGCGTCGCCGCAGCCTCCATCTGGGCCGGGTCGGTCGAGATGATGACGTCGTGAGCGCCGAGCTTTCGGGCATCCTCGCCCTTGCTCGGCGTCGTCGTGATCATCGTCACGTGCGCGCCCATCGCGGCGGCGAGCTTCACGCCCATGTGTCCAAGCCCGCCGAGGCCGACGACGGCGACCTTGCTGGTCGGTCCGACATTGTACTGACGAAGCGGCGAGTAGGTTGTGATCCCGGCGCAGAGCAGCGGCGCGACGCGGCTGACGTCCATGCTGCTCGGCACCCTCAGCACGAAATGGTCGCGGACGACGATATGGTCGGTGTAGCCGCCCTTCGTCATCGTGCCGTCGTGATAATCGGCGCTGTTGTAGGTCTGGACGCAGCCCTTGCGGCAGAAGACCTCCCAGCCGGCGAGGCACTGGTCGCACTCCATGCAGCTGTCGACCATGCAGCCGACGGCGACCGTGTCCCCGACGCGGTGGCGCGTGACCTCGTCGCCAACCGCGGTGACGGTGCCGACTATCTCGTGGCCCGGGATCACCGGATAGTTGGTGCCCTCCCAATCATTGCGGCAGGTGTGGAGGTCGCTGTGGCAGATGCCGGCGTGGGTGATCTTGATCGCGACGTCGTCGGGCCGAAGCGCTCGCCGCTCGAACTCCATCGGCCGGAGCGGCTGGTCAGGTGCGTCGGTGCCCCAGCCTTTCGCGGTGGTCGGTTTGTTGATGGCCTCTCGGGTGGTTGCGGGTTCAGCAGTCGTGGCCATCGCGAGTTCTCCTTATCGTGCTCGTTCCAATACGCGTTGCGCTTGAACAAGATGCGGGCGGTCGACCATCTTTCCGCCCACCGAAAGCACGCCTGCGTCGGGATGTGCCTCGAACGCGGCGACGATTTCCTCCGCGTGCGACACGTCCTCCGCCGACGGCGTGAATGCGGCGTTGATAATTGCGACTTGTGACGGATGGATGGCGAGCTTACCGGTGAAGCCCTCGCGCCGGGCGGCCTCGGCTTCGGAGCGGAGGCCCTCATCGTCCTTGAAGTCGGCGAAGACGCCGTCGACCGGCTGGACGCCGGCTGCATTGGCGCCGGCGAGACACAGCGTGCGCGCGAGCTTGTAGGTGAAGCTGAGCTCGCCGTTGGCGTCATATTTGGACGAGGCGCCGAGCCCCGCCGACAGGTCCTCCGCACCCCAGCTCATCGCCGCGAGCGAAGATTTGGGATCGCGGTAGGAGAGGAGGCCGAACAGGCTCGCCGCAGTCTCGGTGACGATGGCGTGGACGGGAATATTGCCGGTGTGGTGCGCGAGCTGGACGATGTCGGCGCCGCTCTCGGCCTTGGGCAGGACGATGCCGTGAATATCGCCGATGCCGATCAGCTCCAGGTCGTCCTTAATGAACTCGCTTCCGAGCGGGTTCACGCGCACCCACCATTGCGGGCCGCCGGAGCGCTTGAGCATGTTCCTGAGGAGGTCGCGGCCGATCGGCTTCATCGCCGGCACGACGCTGTCCTCGAGGTCGAAGATGATCGCGTCGGCCTCGCTATCGAGCGCCTTCGCGATCTTGCGCTCGCTGTCGGCGGGGACGAACAGCCAGCTTCGCGGGTGCATCAAACGGTCTTCTTCAGGAGGAGCGCGCTCCGCGTGCATTCGCACACCAGCTCGTCGCGCTGGTTGAAGGCCCGGTGCGCCCAGGTGACGATGCCGGCGTTGGGCCGCGACTTGCTCTCGCGAACCGCGGTGCACTCGCTTTCGCAGCGAAGGGTGTCGCCGACGAACACCGGATTGGGGAAGTTGAGCTTCTCGTAGCCGAGGTTGGCGACGAGCGTTCCGAGCGTCGTGTCGTGGACACTGACGCCGACGAGCAGGCTGAAGGTGAAGCAGCTGTTTACAAGCGGCTTCTTGAACTCGGTTCTGGCCGCGGCCTCGTAATCGAGGTGCAATGGCTGCGGATTGTGGGTGAGCGTCGTGATCAGAATATTGTCGGTCTCGGTGACGGTCCGCGTGATCGCGTGCGCGACCTTGTCGCCGACCTGCCACTCGTCGAAGAAACGCCCGGCCATGGCTGCTCCCTAGGCAGGCAACAGTAGTTCGGCAACGGCCTCCGTGATGGCCGAGCCGTCGAGGCGGTAGGCGGCGTAGAGGTCGGCGAGGGTGCCTGTCTGGCCGAACTTCTCGACGCCGAGCGGCGCCACGCGCTGGCCGAGCACTCCGCCGAGCCACGACAGCGAAGCGGGCGCGGCGTCGGCGATCGTCACGAGGCCGGCGCCGGGAGCTAGCCGCGACAGCAGCTGTTCGACATGGCTCGGCTTTCGCTCGCCTTGCCAGCGCGCCGCCTGCGCGGCGGTCCAGCCGCGGTGCAGCAGGTCGGGGGATGTGATCGACAAGAGGCCGAGTCCCGGCACATCCTCGCTGAGTTCCTCCCAGGCGGCCAGCGCCTCAGGCATGACCGCGCCCATCGCGACGATCGCCGCCTCGGCGCCCTGCGCGGGCTCGCGGAGCCAGTAGCCACCTCGGAGCGCGCCATCGCGCCAGTTTTCGTCGGTTCGCTCGATCTGCCGGATGCTCCGCGTGGAGAGGCGGAGGTAGGTGCTTTCGCCGTTCGGGTCGTCGATGAGGCGGAAGGCCTCCTCCATCATCGCGGCGAGCTCGTCGGGATAGGCCGGCTCGTAGTGGCGAAGGCCCGGCTGACCGAGCGCGATCAGCGGCGGGTTGATCGACTGGTGAGCGCCGCCTTCGGGCCCGAGCGTGATTCCGCTCGGCGTCGCCACCAGCAGGAAGCGCGCGTCCTGGTAGCAGGCGTAGTTGAGGCTATCGAGACCGCGGGCGATGAACGGGTCGTAGAGAGTGCCGATCGGGAACAGGCGCTGCTCGAACAGGTCGCCCGCGAGTCCCGCAGCGGCGAGCATCAGGAACAGGTTGCTCTCGGCGATGCCCAGCTCGACGTGCTGGCCATTGTTGTTTCCGCCCCACTTTTGCGCGGATGCAATCTTTGCTTGCGCAAAGACGTCGGGGGTCTCGCTCCGGCGGAAGAGGCCGCGCTGGTTCACCCATGCGCCAAGGTTGGTCGAGACGGTGACGTCCGGCGAGGTGGTGACGATGCGGTCGGCGAGGTCGCCGCCCGCCTTTGACAGGTCGAGCAAGATTCGGCCGAACGCGGCCTGTGTCGATTGCTCCTCGCCGGCCGGCGCGGGGAGGTGGGGCACCGCGACCGTCCCGAAGCTCCGGCGGCGCTTGTCGCGGGAGATGCGGGTGCGGTCGATCAGAGCTTCGACACCGGGTCGAGCATTGTCGCCGACGCCTTCCAGCGCCTCCCATTCCTGGCCTTCGCGCACCCCCATCGCCTCGCGCAGCGCTGCGGTCTGGGTCGGGTTCATCAGCCCAGCGTGATTGTCCTTGTGCCCGGCGAAGGGCAGGCCGAAGCCCTTGATCGTCCAGGCGATGAAAAAGGTCGGGACGTCATCCTGCGCAGCGTCGAAAGCCTCGACCAAGGTCTCCATGCAATGACCGCCGAGGTCGGTGAACAGCGACGCCAGCGCCACGTCGTCATATTCCCCTAGGAACGCCGCTGCCTTCTTGCTGAGGTCGGTCTCGATCCGCTTCCGCCACGCAGCGCCGCCCTGATAGTGAAGCGCCGACAGTTCCGCGTTCGACAGCCCCTCGAACCACGGCTTCACCGCCTCGTGCTTGTCGAGCGCGGCCGAAAGCTTCTTGCCGTAGCGGAGCTCGACGACGCGCCAGCCGCAGCTTCGAAAAATCTCGTCGAAGCGCTCGAACATGCGGTCGGTGCTCGTCGCATCGAGGCTCTGGCGGTTGTAGTCGACGATCCACCACAGGTTGCGGACGTCGTGCTTAGCGCCCTCGATGATCGCCTCGTAGATATTGCCTTCGTCGAGCTCGGCATCGCCCATCAGCGCAACGAAACGGCCGCGAGCCTGCTCGTCGAGCCGGCCGTGCGCGCTCAGATAATCCTGCACGAGGCTCGCGAAGAGCGTGATCGCGACGCCGAGCCCAACCGAGCCCGTGGAGAAGTCGACCGGGATCTTGTCCTTGGTCCGGCTCGGATAGCTCTGCGCGCCGCCGAACCCGCGGAAATTCTCCAGCGCCTCGCGCGACTGCGTGCCGAGCAGGTAGTGGATCGCATGAAGCACCGGCCCCGCGTGGGGCTTAACTGCGACGCGGTCGTTCGGCCCGAGCGCGTGAAAATAGAGCGCCGCCATAATCGCCGTCATCGACGCGCAGCTCGCCTGATGCCCGCCGACCTTCAGCCCGTCTGAACTATCGCGAATGTGGTTCGCATGGTGGATCGTCCAGGCGGAAAGCCATCGGAGGCGGTCGTCCAGCACCTTGAGCGCGTCGATATCGGTGGTCACGGGCTTCAGCATCGGGGCCGCCTAGACCATCCGGGGGTGTAGCGAAACTAGGCGGCGGCGATCGCTCGAACGACGGCGACGTCCTTGCTGCGGATCTGATGGCGGAGGTGGATCGTGATCGCCGCGCTGGCGAGGAACACCAGCGGCAGCAGGCTCAGCCCAAGATGATAGGACCCGGTCGCGTCCTTGCTGATCCCCCAGAAGACGGGGACGACGAACGCGCCAAGTTGCGCGAGCGTGTTGATGGTTGCGACGGCGACGGGGACCATCCGGCAGGGCACCACTTCGGTCGCCACGAGATTGGTCGAGAGCGTCAATGCCGGCCAAAAGAATGACATCGCCAGAAAGGCGGTGATCAGCATCGCGGGCGTTTTGGCTTGCGACATGAACGCGAAGCTGGCGGCCACGAGAAGCATGCTTCCAATCAGATGCCCGAAGCGGCTGCCGATGCGGTCGCTGTGCCAGCCGGACGCGAGCATTCCGACGACGATCATCGCCCCGCCGCAACTGATGAGATAACCCACGTGGCTGACGTCCAGCCCGGTCCCGGTCATCAGGACCTGCGGGGCGATCAGCGCGAAGCCCATGTAACCACCGATCGTCAGGCACGCGATCGCCGCCAGCTGGAGGACGAGCGGGTCCCGCAATGCGCGAAGCACATGGGTGTGCTCAGCGGGGCTGAGGCGGGCATTCTCCTGTTCCAGCTCCCGCACCACCCATGCCCGCTCGGGTTCGGTCAGCCAGCGCGAAGTCGCCGGAGCGTCCGGAAGCAGCCAGAACATCGCTGCTCCGAGAACGACCGTGGGCAAGCCTTCGAGCAGGAACAGCCACTGCCAACCGCGCAATCCGCCGAGCCCGTCAAGGCCGAGCAGCCAGCCGGACAACATCCCGCCGACGATCGTGGTTATCCCGCCGAAACAGTAAAAACGGCTGATCGCGCGGCCGCGGTGAGCGGCCGGAAACCAGCTCGCGAGGTAAAACATACAGGTCGGCCAGAAGCCGGCTTCGGCAGCGCCGAGCAGGAGCCGCATGACGTAGAATTGCAGCGGTGTTCGAACGAACATCATGCCCGCCGAGACGAGCCCCCAGCTGATCATGATGCGCACGATCCAGCGTCGGGCACCGATGCGCGGCATCACCAATCCCGACGGGATCTCCAGGAGCGCATAGGTCAGGAAGAAGAAGCCGCTGCCGAAACCGTAGACGGTCGCGCTGAACTTCAGGTCGACGTTCATTTGCGTCGCGGCGAAGCTGACGTTCAACCGGTCGAGGTAGGAGCAGAGGTAACCGAAGCCGAGCAGCGGAAGGATCCGCCGCGACGCCTTCGCCATCGCGCTGCGCTCGACCGATGTGGAAATCCCCACGTTCCTTCTCCCGTCGGTCTGAGCAGCATGCTTCGCCGAACAGGGGTCGTAGGCGGGAGCGATCAAAGATCGCCCGAGCGGCGCCACGGTGGAGCGCCGGCATTATGACAGGATTCAGCTAAATGTCACCGCGAGGGTCTATGCGGCGACCGCCTTGTCCTGCTCGCCGTCGAAGCGCGCCTGCGCGGCGTGGATTTCCTTGACATGATCCATCGCCCAGGTCGCTAGGCCGCAGATCGGCTTCTGCAGCGAGCGCCCAAGCTCGGTGAGTTCATAGTCCACCCGGGGCGGGATCGTCGGCGTGACCGTCCGGCTGACGAGCCCGTCGCGCTCCAGGTTTCGAAGCGTCAGCGTCAGCATCCGCTGCGACACGCTCGGGATCTCGCGTCGCAGCTCGTTGAAGCGCTTGGACCCGTTTCCAAGCGTCTGGACGACGAGGACGGTCCACTTGTCGCCGATCCGCGAAAGCAAAGTGCTGATGGTCCTGCAGACGGGGCTGGTCGGGTCTTTCATTGCCTGGTCACCTCAATGTTCCCGCGCCACAAATTTGTTCGTTCACCACAAAAAAGTGCGTTCTTGCGGGCGATTCGACGGCGGTTATTTAGGGTGCCTCGGTAACAAATCCATACCAAGGAGGCAATAGTGACCATCCTTCACATCGACTCGAGCATCAGCGGCGAAGACAGCGCGAGCCGCGCGATCACCCGCTCGATCCTCGACCAGTTGACGATCGAGCGCGGCGGCGCCGATGTCGTCTATCGCGACCTTGCCGCGGACCCGATCCCGCACCTCACGCTCGACGCCTTCGCCGACAGCTCGGTGATCGACGAGTTCCTCGCTTCCGACACCGTCGTGATCGGCGCGCCGATGTATAATTTCACGCTGCCGACACAGCTCAAGGCGTGGATCGACCGCATCGTCGTCGCGGGCAAGACCTTCCAGTACACCGCGAACGGCCCGGAAGGCCTCGCAAAGGGCAAGCGCGTGATCATCGGCCTCGCGCGCGGCGGCTTTTATAACGAGGGCTCACCCGCGGCCGCGCTCGAGCATCTCGAGACTTACCTGCGCGGCGTGTTCAATTTCATCGGTATCGAGCCCGAGTTCGTCGCCGCCGACGGCCTCGCGATCAGCCCGGAGCAGCGTGCCGAGTCGATCAAGCTCGCGCTCGGCGAAACGGTGCGCCTCGCAGCCTGACCGAACTCAATTCATGGACCGGCGGCGGGGACGAAGCGTTGTCCCCGCCGAGGAGAACAACCATGAGCGAGCTCGACGCCAAGCACCGCAACAAGATCGACGACGACAAGTTCGCCTTTCCGAAGCACCGGAAGGAACCGCTCGAAGACGCCAGCCACGTCCGCAACGCCATCGCCCGTTTCGACCAGGTCGAGGGCGTGAGCGACGACGAGCGCGACGAAGCCTGGACCCGGATCAAGGCCGCCGCGAAGAAGCACGGCGTCGAGGTCAGCGAGAAAAGCTGGCGTGAGCTCGGGAAGAAAAGCTGAGCGTCAGCGCCTGAGGAATATGTCCGTGGCGATGGCGCCGATGCCCATCGCCAGGAACAGGACCGGCGCCAGCGTGTAGGTCCTGGTCCGCGTCGGCTCCTTGTTCGCGAGCAGATTGTTGGTCAGGTCGATCTGCCCGACGAGGGCGAGCATGGCGGCGATCCGAATTCCGCTGTCGCCATCCAGACAAGCGCGCCCAAATTCTTGAGAACGCCGCCGATCCCGAGGTTCGTGAGCTACTCGAGGGTGCGAAACTGCAGGTCGTGCGCAAGGTCGCGCGACGTCCGTGCGCCGGCTTTAGCTGCAGTCTAGGGATCGTCCATCAGGCGGAGAGGAGCCGCAGCGGGTTCTCGATGTAGCCTTTCAGCGTCTGCATGAAGCTCGCCGCGTCCCAGCCGTCGACCACGCGGTGGTCGCAGGAGAGCGACAGGTTCATCCGCTTGCGCACCTCGATGTCGCCGCCGATCGGCACGAGCTTGTCCTCGATCTTGTTGACCGCGACGATGGCAACCTGCGGCGGGTTCACGACCGGCGTGGAGGTGATGCCGCCCATCGGGCCGAGGCTCGAAATGGTGAAGGTCGCGCCGCTCAATTCCTCGCGGCTCGCCTTTCCGGTGCGGGCAGCTTCCGAGAGACGGACGATCTCGGCCGCCAGCTCCCAGATCGAGCGTGACTGAGCATCACGCAGCGTCGCCACCATCAAGCCGTTCGGAGTCTGCGTCGCCATGCCCATCTGGATAGGGCCATGCCGGGTGATGACCATCGATTCGTCATCGAAGGTTGCGTTCAACATCGGCCATTCCGCGAGCCCGCGGCACAATGCGGTGATCAAGAATGGCAAGAGAGTCAGTTTGGGATTGGAGCCGCGATCGCGGTTCATCATCGCCCGCGCTTCCTCGAGCGCGGTGACGTCATATTCCTCGACGAGCGTGAAGTGCTGAATGCGCCTGTTCGCCTCAGCCATGTTCTCGGCAATCTTGCGGCGGAGGCCGACGACCTTGATCGTCTCGTCCTGGCGCGGCGCCGACGAGCGCTGGCCGACGCTTCCGCCATTGTAGAGGAGATAGGCGTCGAGATCGGAGTGACGGAGGCGGTCCGAGGTCGTCTTTACCTGCGAGAGGTCGATGCCGAGATCGCGGGCGCGGGCGCGGACCGCGGGAGAGGCGAGGACGTGTGCGCGAGGCCCCTCATCTTCGCTCGTCCTAAGCGAAGTCGAAGGGCGTTGCTCCGCCGCCGGTGCCTGACGCGCTTCGACTTCGGGCTCAGCCCTCCGCTCAGCACGAGCGGGTGTTTCGTCCACCGCGACAACCGGCATCTCGTGCGCCATCTCCGGCGTCGCCTCGACGGCGCCGTCGGCAAGCGGCCGCTCTTCGTGACTGTCGGCAACCGGCTCCGCGGCGCGATCAGCGCCCGCGGTCTCGATCACTGCAAGCACCGACCCGATCGGGATCTGGTCCCCGACTTCGCCCGCGAGTTCGAGCACCTTGCCGGCGACGGGGCTCTCCATCTCGACGGTTGCCTTGTCGGTCATCATGTCGGCGATCTGCTGGTCTTCGCCGATCGTGTCGCCGACCTTTACGTGCCAGGCGACGATCTCCGCCTCGGCAATGCCTTCGCCGATATCCGGCAGCTTGAATTCGTATCGAGCCATCAGTCGGCCATCACTTTCTCAAGAGCCTTTTTCAGCCGCTTCGGGCCGGGGAAATAGGACCATTCGTAAGAGTGTGGGTAAGGCGTGTCCCAGCCGGTGACTCGCTCGACCGGCGCTTCGAGGTGATAGAAGCAGCGCTCCTGCACCATCGCGACCAGCTCGGCGCCGAAGCCGCTGGTGCGCGGCGCTTCGTGCACGACGAGGCAGCGGCCGGTCTTCTTCACCGACTGCTCGATCGTTTCGAGGTCGAGCGGAACGAGGGTGCGCAGGTCGATGACCTCGGCGTCGAGTCCCTGCTCTTCGACCGAGGCAAGCGCCACATGCACCATCGTCCCATAAGCGAGTACGGTGAGGTCGCCGCCCTCGCGGACGACCGCCGCCTTCCCGATCGGCACGGTGTAATGGCCCTCGGGCACGTCGCTCGCCGGATGCTTGGACCACGGCTTCACCGGCCGGTCGTGATGACCATCGAAGGGGCCGTTGTAGATGCGCTTGGGCTCGAAGAAGATGACCGGGTCCGGATCCTCGATCGCAGCGATCAGCAAGCCCTTGGCGTCATAGGGCGTCGACGGGATCACCACCTTCAGCCCCGCGATATGCGTGAACAGGCTCTCGGGCGACTGGCTGTGCGTCTGGCCGCCGAAAATGCCGCCGCCATAGGGCGTGCGGATGACCATCGGCATCGTCCACTCGCCGGCGGTGCGGTAGCGCATCTTGGCGACTTCGCTGACGATCTGGTCGTAGCCAGGATAGATGTAATCGGCGAACTGGATCTCGATGAGGGGCTTGAGGCCGTAGGCGGCCATGCCGACCGCAGTCGCGACGATTCCGCCCTCTGCAATCGGCGCATCGAAAACGCGGGTCTTCCCGAACTGCTTCTGCAGCCCCTCGGTGACGCGGAAGACGCCGCCGAAATAGCCGATGTCCTCGCCGAACACGACGATGTCGTCGTCGCGGGCCATCATCACCTTGTGCGCGTCGTTGAGCGCCTGGATCATGTTGAGGGTCGGCATCAGTTGCGGCCCTCACTCAGCGCCTGCTCACGCTGCTCGGCGAGGTGCCACGGCACTTCGGCATAGACGTCGTCGAACATGGAGCCGATGTCGTCCTTCCCCTGCTCCGGAAGGATGCCGAGCTTCTCCGATTCCTTCTGCGCGGCGCGGACCATGGCATCGCACTCGGCGGTCATTGCGGCGTGCCGCTCGTCGTCCCATTCGCCGATGGCGAGCAGGTGCGCCTTCAGCCGTTCGACCGGGTCGCCGAGCGGCCACAGCTTGGCTTCATTGGTTGGCCGGTAGCCGGATGGGTCGTCGGAGGTCGAATGACCCTCCGCGCGATAGGTGAAGAATTCGATTAGCGTCGGGCCGCTGTTCGAGCGGGCGCGCTCGGCGGCCCATTTCACCGCCGCATAGACGGCCAGCGCATCGTTGCCGTCGACGCGAAGCCCGGCCATGCCATAGCCCACCGCACGCTGCGCGAAGGTCGCCCGCTCGGCACCCGCGATCCCCGAAAAGCTCGAGATCGCCCACTGGTTGTTCACCGTCGCGAGGATGACAGGCACGTTGTAGACGGCGGCGAAGGTCATCGCCGAGTGGAAGTCACCTTCCGCCGTCGCGCCGTCCCCGATCCAGCCCATCGCGATCCGGCTGTCGCCCTTGATCGCCGCGCCCATCGCCCAGCCGACGGCCTGCGGGAATTGCGTGCCGAGATTGCCCGAGATGGAGAAGAAGCCGTGCTTCTTGTCCGAATACATGATCGGCAGCTGGCGCCCGCGCAGCTTGTCGCCTTTGTTCGAATAGATCTGGCACATCATTTCCGTCAGCGGATAGCCGCGCGCGATGAGCAGCCCCTGCTGGCGGTAGGTGGGGAAATGCATGTCCTCGCGGTCGAGCGCGGCGGCCGCAGCGACCGCGATCGCCTCCTCGCCGGTGCACTTCATGTAGAAGCTGGTCTTCCCCTGCCGCTGCGCCCGGTACATGCGGTCGTCGAAGATGCGCACCGTAACCATGTCGCGCAGCATCTTGCGAAGCGTGTCGGGATCGAGCTTCGGGTCCCAAGCGCCGGCCAGCTTGTCATCGTCGCCGAGCACGCGCACCAGCGCGGTCGTCAGCGGATGAGTCTCCGCCGCCGCCGCGCTCGTGTCCGGCCGCGGCGCTTCACCCGCCGCGGGAATCTTCAGCTTGGAGAAATCGGGAGCATCGCCCGGGCGGAATGCCGGCTCCGGAACGTGCAGTGCAAGCTTGGGCGCGTTCGGGCGCAGGCTGGGGTCCTTGTCGCTCATTGCGCGACGCGCTTAGTCCGGAGTCGAGCAGGCGGCAACTAGCCATGACAAGCATACTTTACATCAGCCGATGACGCGCCCTGCGTTGACGGTCGAATAGGCCAAAGAGTAGGGCCGCGCTCATGGCTGACAATGCTTCCGACACCCCGCCCGACCGTCTCTCGCTCGATCCGCGCAGCGACTATTTCGACGAGGCACTGCTGAATCGCGGCGTCGGGATCAAGTTCAACGGTCAGGAAAAGACCAACGTGATCGAATACTCGATCTCCGAAGGCTGGATCCGCGTCGCGGCCGGCCGCAGCCGGGACCGCTTCGGCCAGCCGATGACGATCAAGCTCAACGGCAAGGTCGAGCCCTATTTCGAGCATCCTCCCGAGGGAGAGGGTCAGGACGAGGGCGTCGCCTCGGAGGGATAGGAAGCGTTCGCGCGGCGACGGTCGCGCCATTTCCTGAACGCCCATCCGCCAATCGCCACCGCGGCCAGCGTCGGAACGCTGCGCCTTGCGAGCGCTGCTGCTCCATAGCCTATGAGGGCGCCCTTCGTGCCTTCGTTCTTGCCGGCGACCTTCTCGCCGAGCCACGCACCGAACAACTTGCCGACCATCACTAGCTCCTGCCGATTATCTGGTGGGATTCGACGCGCCGGGGGTGGCGAATGTTCCCAACCATTGCTTGGGATTCGCCACCAACTCTTGGTTGGCAAAATCTCCCAATTGCGCCCCGCGGCAGCTATTTTTCGCAGTTTTTCGGGATTGGCACGCTCCTTGATTAGGAAGTGGCATCGGCCAGCCGAACAAAAGGCGGGTCAAAAAGGGAGAATAGAAATGTCGTCGCAGTCGTCCTTCACCCGCACCCTGGTCGCCATCGCCGCGGCACTCGTCATGAGCACGGTTGCGATCGGCGCGGCCGTCGGCCCCGCCCAGGCGAATGCCAACACCTTCAACTCTCTCCAGGTTCAAACCTATGCGTGAACTCGAAATTCTTGAAGCGAAGGTCCCGGTCCGCACGCCAGTGCTGGTGACGCAGCCCGAAACCGCCTCCTCGCGGCTGGCTCCCGTCGCCGCCTGGTTAAGCGGTCCCGTGTTCAGCCGCGCCCGTGACATCTTCGCGGCGAACATGACCGAGCTTCTCGACCGAGCCGAAGACCCGGCGCGGATGATCCGGATGATCATCCTCGAGATGGAAGAGACTCTGGTCGAAGTCCGCGCGACCGCGGCCCGCTCGATCGCCGACATCAAGGAGATGCGGTGCGCGGTGAGCCGGCTCGACGCGCTTCACGCCGACTGGACCGGTAAGGCCGAGCTCGCGTTGGACAAGGGCCGCGACGATCTCGCCAAGGCGGCGCTGGTCGAGCGGCAGAAGGCGGCGGAGATGGCCAGCGGCATCCGCGACGAGCTAGGGCAAATGGAGCAGGTCCTTCGCGGCTACGAGGCCGACATCGCCAAGCTCCAGGGCAAGCTCCGCGAGGCGCGCGCCCGCCAGAATGCGATCGCGGCACGCTTCGAGAGCGCAGTGGCCCGCGCCAAGGCCCGCGAGATCATGCACGGCAGCCGGACGCAGGATGCGTTCGCCAAGTTCGAGATCCTCGAGCGCCGCGCCGACTTCGCCGAAGGCCGCTGCGAGGCGCTGGGCATCACCAGCCTCGAGGACGAGATCGACCAGCTACGCGCCGACGAGAAAATCGACGCCGAGCTGGAAGCCATGAAAGCCGCGCTCAAAGCGCGCGCGAATTAAAGGACAGGGGACAATGACGATGGCACGCAAGATTTATCCCTACTCGCTGCAGAGCAAGGATGCGAAGATCGCCGGTGTCTGCTCGACGCTCGGTGCGAGGATGGGCGTCGATCCGACCTTCATCAGGATTGCCTGGATTGCGGTTCCGCTGCTGACGCACATCCCGCTCAGCGTTGCACTGGTTGCCTATGCGATCATGGGCGTCATCCTGGCGGTACAGAAGAAGCGCACCATGACCGGCAACCGCCGCATGAGCGACTTCGACCGCATGGACATGACTTCCACCCGCAAGCCGACGGTGCACTCGATGCGGACCGAGCTCGACGAGACCGACCGCCGCCTGATGGCGATCGATCATCACATCAACAGCCAGAACGAAGAGCTGGCGCGCGAGATCGAAGCGCTCCGGCAGGAGGAGAAGTGATGGACCCGCTGACGATTGGAGTGCTCTCGGCGAGCGTGATCGCCGGACTTGGAGGAGCGAGCATTGCCGGCCTCAAGGCCTGGAACGGCTGGCTGGATCTCAAGAAGCTGGAGCTGGCCCATGCCAGCGACCGCGCCCTCCCGCCGGCAAGCGGCCGGATCGAGATGGCTGACCTTCGCGAGCGCGTCCGCAAGCTCGAGGCGATCGCTGCCGGCATCGACCTGTAAGCCGCAAGACCAAGCGCGCTTTGCTCCCCAGGCGCGCCAACAAGAGGCGGTTCGGATCCCCTTCCCGAGCCGCCTCTTTTCTTATCTGGATGATCCGGGTGCGGAGGACTATCCTCGGCAGGTGCGGAAGCTCCTCTCCGAGATTGTGCTGCTCCTTTCGGTGCTGCTGATGCCGTTCGGCATGACGCCGGCCAGCGCGGCGCACGATCAGCGGCCGATGGCTTCGATGCCGATGGGGCACTGCGACAAGGACACGTCCAGGCACGGCGTGAAGGGCGGCGTCGCCGATTGCACGATGGCCTGTTCCGCAGCGCTTCCAGCAACCGACACGGCGCGCGAAGAGCCGCTGCTGCTCGCCTGCACACCTGCGCGCCCGGTCGCTGCGCAGGTGCTTCACGGCCTCACTCCTGAAACGGCCGATCCCCCTCCAAGGCGCGCCTGAGCCTCGAACACTTCCATTCGAACTCAGGAGAATTGATCATGATGACGTTGATGCTCGCCGCTGCCGTTGCTGCGGCCCAACCCGCTCCGGCTCCGGCTCCGGCTCCGGCTCCGGCGAACCCGCCGCACACCATGAAAATGGGCCAGTCGGGCGAACATAAGGACATGGATTGCTGCAAGGACTGCTGCAAGGACATGGACGCAAAGCATCAGGCCCAGTCGGGCGAGCATGAGGGCCATAGCGCCCGATAGCTGAGCGTTGGGGGAGGCGCCGCCGCGCGGCGCCTCCTTTCAGGAGAGTTTCGTGAAAATCATCTTGTTAGGGGCCGCGATCGCGCTCGCCCTCGGCTCCATTTCCGCGCGCGCAACCGCGCAGCATATGAACATGCCCGGCATGACCGTGCCGATGCCGGCGAAAAAGGCGCCGGCCAAGAAGGCTCTGCACAAGAAGCCGGCTGCCGAGAAGCGGGTCGCAAAGAAGGCCGTGAAGAAGGCGCCGGTGCATCACCAGCATCCAGCGACCTCTGAACCGATGACCATGCCGATGGACCACCGCAGCATGCCGATGGCGCAGCATCCATCGGCCGAGCCGATGCCGATGGACCGTTCGCAGATGGACCGTTCGCAGATGGACCATTCGCAGATGAACCATGGAGCGATGCCGGGCATGGCCATGCCTGCCGGCGAGCATGCCGGCCATGAAATGGCGATCACCGGCGCCCTTGGCGTCTATCCGATCGAGCGCGAGAGCTCCGGCACGGCATGGCAGCCCGACTCATCGGAGCACACAGGCCTTCACGTGATGAGCGGCGACTGGATGCTGATGGCGCACGGGGTTCTAAACCTCGTCTACGATCACCAGTCAGGGCCGCGCGGCGACGACAAGGCCATCGCCAGCGGCATGCTGATGGGCATGGCACGCCGGCCGCTCGGCAACGGCACGCTCCAGTTCAAGGCGATGGTCAGCCCGGATCCGCTGATGGGCCCGCGCGGCTACCCGCTGCTGCTCGCAAGCGGAGAGACGGCGAACGGCCGCGACCGCCTGATCGACCGCCAGCACCCGCACGACTTCTTCATGGAGCTGTCCGCATCCGCCTCGCAAAACATCGGCGCGAAAAGCGGCGTCTTCCTCTACGGCGGCATACCCGGCGAGCCGGCGTTCGGGCCGCCGGCCTTCATGCATCGCGAGGCGATCCTGGACTCGCCGGAGGCGCCCATCACCCACCACTGGCTGGACTCGACGCACATCACGTTCGGAGTCCTGACGGCGGGCCTCGTGCTCGACCGGGTGAAGGTCGAAGTCAGCCGCTTCAACGGACGCGAACCGGACCCGCATCGCTGGAACATCGAGACCGCGCCGCTCGATTCGACCGCGGTTCGCCTGTCGTGGAATCCGACGCGCACGATCTCGCTTCAGGGCAGCTGGGGCCATTTCACCGATCCAGAGCAGCTTGAGCCCGGTGTCGACCAGAAGCGCTGGTCGGCAAGTGCGCTGTGGGCGGACGAGGTTGCGCCCGGCTGGAAGGCGGCGGCAACGCTCGCCTGGGGCCGCAAGAGCGCCGAGGGTCACAAGGACGACGGACTCGCCATCGAAGGATCGCTGAAGCACGAGCAGTGGACGCTCTTCGGCCGCGGCGAGATGACCGAGAACCGCGAGCTTCTCGATGTCCCGGACGGGCCGGCATTCCGCGTCGGCAAGGCTTCCGTTGGCGCCTTGCGCGACTTCCGCATTGCCGATCACGTCTCTCTCGGCGCCGGAGGGCTCGCCTCAGTCAACTTCGTGCCAGACGACTTGGCGCCGCTCTATGGCGGGCGGCATCCGACCGGGGCGATGGCCTTCGTGCGCGTGAAACTCAACTGAGCTAGGTAGCGACCGTGCCGCACGACCATTCTCATTCGCATTCGCACGACCACGGTCACACGCACGCGCCCGCCAGTTTCGGCAGCGCGTTCGCGATCGGGATGGTGCTGAACGTCGGCTTCGTGGTCGCCGAGGTCGTCTTCGGCTTCCTCGCCAATTCCATGTCGCTGCTCGCCGATGCCGGGCACAATCTCTCAGATGTTCTCGGGCTCATGCTGGCCTGGGCGGCGGCGACGATGGCGAGCAAAGCGCCTTCGCCGCGTTTCACCTACGGCCTCAAGAAAGCGCCCATCCTGGCCGCGCTCGCCAATTCGCTTCTCCTGCTGATCGCCGTGGGAGCGATCGGCGCCGAGGCGGTGCGCAGGCTGTTCCATCCGTCGGCGACCGAAGGCGGCATGGTGACGATCGTCGCCGGTGCCGGGATTGTCGTGAACGGCCTGACCGCCTTGCTCTTCGCTCGTGGCCGGGAGCACGACATCAATATCCGGGGCGCCTATTTGCATATGGCGGCGGATGCGTTGGTGTCGCTAGCGGTTGTCGTCGCCGGGCTCGTGATCCTTTGGACCGGGCAGGAGTGGGTCGACCCCGCGATGAGCCTCGCCGTCGCGGTTGTCATCCTGTGGAGCAGCATAGGCCTGCTCAAGGAGTCCGTCTGGATGTCGCTCGCGGGCGTGCCGAGCGGGATCAACGCCGACGAGGTCGAAATGAGCCTGGCGGAGCTGGACGGAGTCGATGCCGTGCACGACCTCCACATCTGGCCGCTCAGCACGACGGAGACGGCGCTGACGGCGCATATCGTAACGGCGCAGGCCGATTATCCCGACGCGCTTCTCGAGAGCGCGCGCAGGCTCCTGCACGACCGCTTCCACATCGAGCATTGCACGATCCAGGTTGAACGCCACCACTCTTCACACCACAGCGACTGTTAGCGAATGAATGTCACCCATCTCGAATGCTCGCTGACCGGCGAGCGCTACGAAGCGGGGGTGCCGCACAACCTCAGCCGCGCCGGCAAGCCGCTGCTCGTCCGCTACGACCTCGAAGCGGCAAAGCGCACGCTGACGCGCGACAGCATCTCGGATCGCGAACCGGGAATGTGGAAGTGGCGCGAGCTGCTCCCGCACAGCGTGGATCCCGTCAGCCTAGGCGAGATCGAGACGCCGATCGTCGCGCTGCCGAACACGGGCACGAACCTGTTCGTGAAGGACGAGGGGCGGCTTCCGAGCGGATCGTTCAAAGCGCGCGGCCTGGCGATGGCGGTCACCATGGCGAAGCAATTCGGGATCGAGCGGATCGCCATGCCGACCAACGGCAATGCCGGCGCCGCGCTCGCCGCCTATGGCGCGAGGGCAGGCATCAAGACGATCGTGATCTGCCCCGCCGAGACCCCGCTCATCAACGTCACCGAGACTGCGGCCTACGGCGCGCGCGTCTATGTCGCCGACGGGCAGATCGACGAATGCGGCGCGCTGGTCGAGAAGGGCGCGGCGGAAGGGCTGTGGTTCGACTACTCGACGCTGAAGGAGCCCTACCGGCTCGAGGGCAAGAAGGTCATGGGTTTCGAGCTTGCCGAGCAGCTCGGCTGGGCGCTGCCCAACGCGATCTTCTACCCGACGGGCGGTGGGACCGGGCTCATCGGCATGTGGAAGGCGTTCGACGAGCTTGAGGCAGTGGGCCTGATCGGCTCGAAGCGGCCGCGCATGGTTGCGGTGCAGGCGGAAGGCTGCGCGCCAATGGTCCGCGCGTTCGAACGCGGCGACGAGTTCGCGGAACGCTGGGACCATGCCGCGACGGTCGCGACCGGAATCCGCGTGCCCAAGGCGGTCGGCGATTTTCTGATCCTGCGCGCCGTGCGCGAAAGCGGCGGCGCGGCGATCGCGGTGTCGGAAGAGTCGATCCTGAAGGCGGTCGAAGATGCCGCGAGGGACGACGGCTTCCTGTTCTGTCCCGAAGGCGGCGCGGTGCTCGCTGCGTGGAAGAAAGCGATGGCGCAGGGCCTGGTCGGCAAGGACGAGCGCGTGCTGCTGTTCAACTGCGCGAACGGCAACAAATATCCGCTGCCGGACCGGTCGAAGCGACTGAAGCTGGGAGAGGCGAGGCCCGAGGCTCTCTAGCCCACATACGAGTAGCCCCGGCAAGTTTGACCTTGCCGGGGCACCATGCTTCGTTTGTCTTTCGACTCCTGAAGCACAAATTCACAATAGCTGATTCCGCGGGTTTGGCGAGTCCAAAAATGTCGTCCACATGACAAAACTGTGGACGATTCTGTGCATAAACCTGTGGAACCGGCCGCGACTCGGGAAACAGCGCAAAAAAGAGCCCCGGCACGCTTTCACGTGTCGGGGCTCCCATGCTCCAGATCCGTTGATCCGCGTCATCAGACGGTGCCGATCCGCGGGCTTCTCAGCCCGGGTTCCGCGCCGGAGACACCGATCGGTGGTTCCGAAGCACGCCGATAGAACGGTTTGGTCTCCCGCGGGTTCCTCCCGCCATGGCGAAGAAGCGGCTGCTCCGGATCGCGAGCTACAACATCAACGGAATCAACTCGCGGCTAGCAATCCTGACCCGCTGGCTTGAAGAGTTCGGGCCAGACGTCGTCGGGCTGCAGGAGCTCAAGTGCACGGACGAGCAATTCCCCAGGGAAGCGATCGAGTCGCTCGGCTATTCGGCGATCTGGCACGGCCAAAAGAGCTGGAACGGAGTCGCGCTGCTCAGCCGCGTCGGTGAGCCGGTGGAAACCCGGCGCGCGCTTCCTGGCGACCCGAACCTCGAACAGAGCCGCTACATCGAAGCGGCAATCTGCGGGATCCTGATCGGCAACATGTACGCCCCGAACGGCAATCCGAAGCCGGGGCCGAAGTTCGACTACAAGCTAGCCTGGCTGGACGCCTTGCATGTCCACGCGCAGGATCTGCTCGACAGCGGCGTGCCGGCGCTGCTGATGGGGGACTTCAACGTCATCCCGACCGACGAGGACGTCTACAAGCCCGAGCGCTGGCTGAAGGACGCGCTGTTCGCGCCGGAAGCGAAGGAGAAGTATCGCGAGCTGGTTGGGCACGGGTGGACCGACGCGATCCGGCACCTCTACCCCGACCAGCGCATCTTCACCTTCTGGCACTATTGGCGGAATTCGTTCCAGCGCGACGCCGGCATCCGGATCGACCATGCGCTGCTGAGCCCCAGTCTAGCGAAGAAGCTGAAAGGAGCGGGCGTCGACCGCACCCCGCGCGGCTGGGAGAAGACCAGCGACCATGCGCCGGTATGGGTGGACATCGAGGTTTGACTGTCCGCCGCGTCCGGCAGTCGCGCGCACGAACGGCAGCAGATAGGGTGCGGACATGAGGGATGTTCGCAAAACGACATACGCCGGTGTCGAGCTCGGCGGCACCAAATGTGCCGCGCTGCTCGCGCGAGGGCCGGGGGAGGTGCTTGCACGCGAGACCGTGCCGACCTCCACACCGGCGGAGACCCTCGGTACGATCGCGAAGACAATCGGCCACTGGCAGGCTGAAGAAGGGTTCGACGCGCTGGGGATCGCCAGCTTCGGACCCGTCGATCTCGACCCTCGTTCGAAAACCTACGGCCACATCACCAAGACCCCGAAGCCGCATTGGTCGGGTGCCGACGTGCTCGGCACGCTGCAGCGGGCGGCGGGTGTCCAGGCAGCGTTCGACACCGACGTCAACGGCGCTGCATTTGCTGAGATGCGATGGGGCGCAGGACGCGGCTTCGACGACTTCGCTTATGTCACGGTCGGGACTGGCGTCGGCGTCGGCCTGATCGCCAACGGGCTGCCGATGCGCGGCTTCGCCCACTGCGAGCTGGGGCACATCCGCGTTCCACGACTGGCGGGCGACGACTTCGCAGGGTCGTGCCCGTTCCACGGCGATTGCGTCGAAGGCCTCGCTGCTGGACCGTCGCTGATCGACCGCGTCGGCGCCGAGCGGGTGAAGAGCCTCTCTCCCGACGATCCGGTCTGGGAATCCGTCGCATGGACGCTAGCCCAACTCTGCCAGTCAATCGTCTGCGCCGCCGCGCCGCGCGCGATCGCAATCGGGGGCGGAGTCGTCGGAAACAATCCGCACCTGCTGCCTCGCGTGGAAACCATGCTCGCGGAGAGCCTCAACGGCTACATGCCGCTGCCGGCGAATGGGCCCTATGTGCGTGCGCCGGACCTCGGAGACGATGCCGGACCGATGGGCGCAATCGCGCTTGCCATGGGCGTCAGGCGCTAGCGGGGCGAAGCATCCTTGCGAGCACCGGTTCGATTACCGTCGCCATCGCATCATAGCCTGCCTGGTTCGGGTGTACCCCGTCATCGGCTAGGCCGGGCTTCATCGCCCCGGTGCCGTCGTCGAGAACCGGGTGATAGTCGACCCAGGTTGCCCCCGCCTGGCGCGCGACATTCTTCAGCCGCCGGTTGAGCTCGGCGATCGCGTGCCGGGTTTCGACCGTCGGAGCCCAGGGAAACTTCGCCGCCGGCGGCACCGAAGCGATCAGCACCTTGATGCCCTGCCGCTGCGCGATGCCGGTCATGGCGCGCACATTGTCCTCGCTCATCTGCGCCGTCATCGGTCCGGTGTTCCCGGCAATGTCGTTCGTGCCGCCCATGATGTGCGCGGCGCACGGACGGAGCGCGACCACGTCGCTCATCATGCGCAGCACCATCTGCGAGCTCGTCTGGCCGCTGATCCCGCGGTCGACGCGGCCGCGCTTGAAGAAACCGGGCCGCTTATCGAGCCAAAATTCGGTGATGGAATCGCCCATGAAGACCACGTCAACCGGCGCCTTCGAGGCAATCAGGGCTTCGTTGTCGTCGGCATAATAGCCGACCATGCCGAAATCGCGTTCGAACCAACTGTGAAGCCATTTGCCGAAATCGACGCCGGGCGGGACCTTCTGCTTTGCAAGCGCGCCGCCCGGCGCGAGCAGGAGCGGCGCAGCAAGCGCCGCGCGGATCAGGTCACGGCGATCGAAGCTCGGGAACCGCATGGTCGACGACGTTAGCGCTAACTGCGCTGCTTGTGCGATGGAATTTTGGCTGCCACTCTGCCGGGAATCTGAAGGGGAAGAGAAGTGCAGCAACAGCGGCAATCGGCCGGAGTCACCGGCGCATATGTGATCGTCACCTGCCTGTTCTTTGCCTGGGGCTTCATTACATCGCTCAACGATCCGGTGGTGACCGCGGTGAAGGGCATCTTCTGCCTCACCGACGTGCGCGCGCAGTTGAGCGCATTCGCATTCTTCATCGCTTACGGCGTGATGAGCTTCCCCGCGGCGCTTCTGCTCGCGCGGATGAAGTCGATCCCGACCATCCTGATCGCCTTCGGGCTGATGGCAACCGGCTGCTTGCTGATGCTCGCAGCGGCGAACCTCGTGAACTACAATCTCGTGCTGCTCGGCCTGTTCATCCTGGCGAGCGGGATCACGATCCTGCAGGTGGCGGCAAACCCGCTCGCCGCGGCTCTCGGCACGCCCGAGTACAGCCACTTCCGGCTGACGTTCAGCCAGACATTCAACTCGCTCGGAACCTTCATCGGCCCGTACCTCGGCGCCGTTCTGTTCCTGAAGGGCATCGAGACGAAGCAGTGCGAAGCGACCAGCCAGGCGGCGCGCCTGACGTCGCTCGCCGGCATCGACCGCGCCTATTTCTGGATCTGCGGATTCATCGTCGCCCTCGCGCTTTTGTTCATCCTTTTCAGGCGCACGGTGACGGAGGCGGCGCCTCCGCCGTCGCAGGAAATCGCGCGCCGCGGAGTCGCCGCCGTCATCGGCGATGCTTTGTCGTCGAAATGGGCGATGCTCGGCGGTCTGGCGATCTTCCTCTACGTTGGCGCCGAAGTGTCGATCGGCACGCAAATGGCATTCTTCCTCCACTCGGATTCCGTGTGGGGAGCGAGCGACGCGCCGTTCCACTTCCCGCTCATCGGCCACATCATGGGCAATGACGGCGTGTTCGGCGTCTCCGCCGAGGAAGCGGGCAAGGCCGTGGCGCTCTACTGGGGCGGCGCGATGGTCGGACGGGCGATCGGTTCGGCATTGCTCGCGAAGGTTCGCGCGCCGATCCTCCTCGCGGTGTTCACAGCTCTCGCCTGCGCGATGTGCCTCTACGTCTTCACCGTCGGCGGAGTCGCTGCCGGAGTGATCGCGCTGTGCATCGGCCTGTTCAACTCGATCATGTTCCCGGTGATCTTTACGATCACGCTCGAACGGTCGACCGCGAGCACCGAGGCGACGTCGGGGTTCCTATGCTTCTCGATCATCGGCGGCGCGCTGATCCCGCCGCTCGTCGGCCTCGTGTCGCAGCACAGCAGCTACGTCAAAGCGTTCATCGTTCCAGCGGCCTGCTACGCGGCGCTGTTTCTCTTCTCGCTCGCCGCGCACCGCGCACGGGTAATGCTGCGCGACGAGCCTGCCGCTGCCACCATCCACTAGGCGGCATCAGGGCAAGCGGTAGGGGACCCAGTCGCCGAGGTTGCAGGTGGGGCCGGGGATAGAGGCTCCGTACTCGCGGCCGCGGACATGATCGCCGCGGCAATATCGGCCCGGCAGGCCCGGCTCGACGATCAGCGTCGCCAGGGGCTCCATGCCGGGGCACGCGGCGCCCATGGTGTTGACGTAAATCGTGCGGCCATGGCCGTAGGCGACGGTTCCGGAATCGAGAACGCGCAGGTTCTCCTGGGTGAACGTCGATACACAGCTCTGCGGCGGTCCGGCGACGCGGCCCGCGGTCTCCTGAGCGGCGGTGCTCCCGGACGGCGCGACCGGGCTCGAGCAGCCAGCGACCAGCGCGGCGGCGGCGGTCAGCATCAAAGCGCGCATGGAAACCTCCTTGCCGTGCAACGCACGAAAGCCGGCTGGCGCTTCATACATGAAGGCGGCTGTCGATTGCATTGCTCTTGGCGCGCACCTAGCACCGCTGCGGGGGTTGAGTGATGGCGAAGCTAAGCCGGCGCAGACGTGGAGTAACGACGATCGAGGATGTCGCGCGGGCCGCCGGCGTGTCCGCGATGACCGTTTCGCGCGTCATCAACAATGGCAAGAACGTCCGCGAGACGACCCGCGCGGCGGTGCTCGAAGCGATCGAGAGCCTGAACTATTCGCCGAACACCGCGGCGCGCAGCCTGGCCGCGGGGCACGCGACGCACATCGGCCTGCTCTACGCGAACCCGAGCGCCGCCTATCTGGCGCAATTCCTGATCGGCTCGCTGCATGCTGCGCGAAGCGCCGGCGTCCATCTCATCATCGAATCCTGCGAATCCGAGGACCCCGACGAGCAGGCGGAGGTCACCAGGCGTTTCGCGAACAGCGACGTCGAAGGCGTGGTCCTCCCGCCGCCCTTGTCGGAATCGCGGCCGATCATGGCCGAGCTCGAGGATTTCGGCATTCCCATCGCGACCGTCGCGGGGGCGCCGAAGGATGGCGACCTGAACGTCCGCATCGATGACCATGCGGCGGCCATGGAGATGACGCGCTATCTGCTCGACCTCGGCCACTGGAACATCGGCTTTATCAAGGGCCATCCGAAGCACGTCGCGAGCCATGCTCGCTTTCGCGGCTTCTGCGATGCGCTGACCGAAGCGGGCTTCGACGCTGCGACGGCTCCGGTGGAGCAAGGATATTTCAGCTACCGGTCGGGCCTGAGCGCCGGCGAGCGGATGCTCGCTCGCTCCGACCGGCCGACGGCCATCTTCGCGAGCAACGACGACATGGCGGCGGCGACGGTCAGCGTCGCGCACCGCATGGGGCTCGACGTTCCCGATGACGTCAGCATCGTCGGGTTCGACGACACCGCGCCGGCCACCAACGTCTGGCCCGAACTGACGACGGTAAAGCAACCGATCGCGGCCATGGCGGAGGCCGCGGTGGAGCTGCTGATCGCGGACCTCCGCAGCCACAAGGCGAGCGCGCCGCGCAAGTTCACCGAACGCGTTCTCAGCCACGCGATGATCATCCGCGAATCTGCGAGTGCGCCGGGCTCGGGAAAAAAGAAGAAGGCACGCGCGCCTCTCGGCGGTTGACCGATCGTTCTGCTCAAATAGCCTGTTGTCGCCAATACCCGAGGGATCTGGGAGAGGAACATGACGGAAGCGAGTTCGCAGCGTGCAAACATGGGCTTCATCGGCGCCATCGTCGCGGTGGCGACGATCGGCGGTTTCCTGTTCGGTTACGACAGCGGCGCCGTAAACGGCACGCAGGACGGGCTGACGAAGGCGTTCGGTCTCATTCCGGGCAGCTGGTCGCCCGGCAACGGCCTCGGCTTCACCGTGGCATCGCTTCTGATCGGCTGCTTCATCGGCGCATTCTTCGCCGGGCGCCTCGCGGACGCGATCGGACGCCGCAACACGATGATGCTGGCGGCCGCCTTGTTCCTCGTCGGCGCATTGGTGCAGGGCGCAGCCTCATCTCATCTGGTTTTCGTGCTCGCACGCATCTGCGGCGGCATGGCCGTCGGCGCGGCAAGCGTGCTGTCGCCCGCCTATATCTCGGAGGTTGCGCCCGCCGAGATCCGCGGCCGGCTTACGACCGTCCAGCAGATCATGATCATCACCGGCCTGACCGCGGCGTTCGTGGTCAACTTCTTCCTTGCGAAGGGCGCCGGCGTTTCGACGGCCCAATATTGGGGCGGCATCGAGGCCTGGCGCTGGATGTTCCTGATGCAGGCATTCCCGGCCGCGATCTTCCTCGTCGCGCTGTTCATGATCCCGGAAAGTCCGCGCTACCTCGTTTCGAAGCGCCGCGACGAAAAGGCGGAGAGCGTCCTCACCAGCCTGTTCGGACCTTCGGTGGCCCGCACGAAGCTCCAGGAGATCAAGGCGACCTTCAGCGAGGACCATCGGCCCCGCCTCAGTGACATCAAGTCGCCGACGGGCGGCATCCGCAAGATCGTCTGGGTCGGCATCATGCTCGCTGCGTTCCAGCAATTCGTCGGCATCAACGTCATCTTCTATTACGGCGCGACGCTTTGGCAGCTGGCCGGCTTTACCGAGAAACAGTCGCTTCTCATCAACATCGTGTCGGGTGCCGTCTCGATCGCGGCCTGTCTCGTCACCATCGCGGTGATCGACAAGATCGGCCGCAAGCCGCTGCTTTTGATTGGCTCGGCGGGAATGGCCGTGACGCTGGCGGTGATGACCTACGCCTTCAGCCAGGGCTCGCTCGATCCGCAGGGTAACCTGGTGCTCTCCAAGGACCTCGGCTTGGTCGCGGTGGTTGCGGCCAACCTCTACGTGATCTTCTTCAACGGCAGCTGGGGGCCGGTCATGTGGGTCATGCTCGGCGAGATGTTCCCGAACCAGATCCGCGGCTCTGCTTTGGCGGTCTCAGGCTTCGTCCAATGGTTCGCGAACTTCCTCATCTCGTTCAGCTTCCCGGTGATGGCGGCGAAGCTCGGCCTCACCGTCAGCTACGCTTTCTATGCCGTGTGCGCGGCGATCAGCTTCTTCCTGGTGAGGAGCTTCGTGCACGAAACGCGAGGCAAGGAACTGGAGCAGATGGAGGGGTGAGCCCTCAGTAGCGAACGAGCGGCGAGGTCACTCCGGGAACGTCGACGCGAAACTCGAAGAGGTCGCCGATCTGCGGCTGCCTGGCGATCTCGTCGGGCTTCAGCAGCTGGCGCGCGGTGGTCGCATACGCGCTGCGCAGATCGTCGCCGCCGAATGCGATCTTTGTGATGTTCGAGACTGGGAAGCGAACGCGGCCGACCAGCTCGCCGGACGGCGCGTAACGCCACGCTTCCCACCCGGCGTAGAGCGAGATCCAGACGCAGCCTTCGCTGTCGATCGTCGGGCCGTCGGGATGGCCGTCCTTCGGATCGATCCGCGCGAACGGGCGCCGGTTGGCCAGAGAACCGTCGCCGCCGATGTCGGCCGCCTCGATCGTGCCCTTCAGCGTATCGACGAAATAAAGGATGCGGCCGTCCGGTGAGACCGCGGGACCATTGGTGATCGCGATGCCGTCAATTCCGGTGGGCTTCAGCTGCCCGTCTACAAAGCAGTAAAAGGCGCCGCTCTTCGCCCTCTCATTGTTGTGCATCGTCCCGAACCAGAGCCGGCCGGAAGGATCGACCACGCCGTCATTGAGCCGGTTGTCCGGCTTGTCGGGTTCAACCGCGACGATTTGCGAGAACTCCCCTCTCTGCTCGTCGAAATGAAAGAGGCCGGATTGCAGGCCGGCAACGAATCCCCCGCGCTCCGCGGGAAATATGAAGCCGACCTGCTCCGGCGCCTGCCAGCTGCGCTTAGCGCCGCTCGCCGGATCGTAGCGGTTGATCTGGTGCTTCTTGATATCCACGAACCACAGCGCTTGGTCCCGCTCGACCCAGACTGGGCCTTCGCCGAGTTCCGCGGCGAGTTCCCACGCGACCTTCGGTTCAGTTCCCATCAGCGCGCCCTAATTCCCAGAAAGGAGCGGTGCCGGCTGAGGGATTTGAACCCCCGACCTTCGGTTTACAAAACCGCTGCACTACCACTGTGCTAAGCCGGCCCCAGGTGACGCCATGTGCGTCATAGCACGCCGAACGTCCAGCCTTCGGCGCACGCGATATGGGACGTCAGCCCTTGCGGATCAAACGCTCCCGGCTCGGTCATCGCCAACTGGCGCATTCCCGCCGCCGTCACCAGCGCGTCGGTCTGGTGGTCGCTCGGCTCGGAACGGAGGCGGACGGGCTTGCTGCCGAGCCCCTCCAGCGCGAGGTTGAGCGCAGCGCGGGTGCGCAGCTTGGTGCCTGTCATCCCGGCCCGGCGAAGATAGATGCGGGTATAGATCTCGACCACCGCGCTGCCGTGGTCCGGAAGCGGATCCATCGGCCAGATCGCGACCTTGCCGTCGAGGCGGCGGAGGAATCGCATGCCGGAGAAGCTGGCCTTGGCGACCTGAGCCGCGCCGATCGCGTCGTAGGCGCTTGCCGTCTTGCGCCCGCCCTGGGCGTTCAGCCGCGCGTCGCACTGGCGGAAGCGGACGAAGTCGGCTTTCACGCCGTCAGCGATCCCGAAATAGAAGTGCGGCCGGTGCACCGCCTCGAGGAAACTCGCGGCGCCGAGATCCTCGTCGTGGCAGCGCTCGTCGACGTAGCGCCAGAACTCCCGCGCCGTCGTCGGCACGTCGGGCTCGCCGGGAAGATATTCGCCGCGTTCGATCAGCGGAGGGGCGAAGCTGAAGTCGAAGCCGAACAAGGTCGGCTCCCTTGCGGCCTGCCTGAGCAGCCACCCAAGCACTTCCTCCCGCGACCAGATGTGGCCAGGTCGGATCAGCCGCGGCGCCGCCTCGCCCCGCGCTTCCGCGATCGCGATACCCTTGTGGCGCTTGCCCTTCGCGCCTGACCAATCGATCGCGACGTAGGCTGCGAACGGCCTCACCTGCACTTGCGCGGGCGAGCGGCCGGCTTCGCAGCGACGAAGTTCCGCGATCGCCCGATCACGTCGCGGACCCGCTCCTCATCGGGGCTATCGTAGCGGACGAGGACGCCTTCCCAGCCGACATAATGCGCCGTCTGCCAGAAACTCGCGGAATCGGTCTCCTTGAGGATCTCGATCGTGTCGAGGTCCATTGCTACGGCGAAGGACGTGTCCGCCTCATGGCCCGGGTAGAGGAAGGCGCGGCCGTTCGCCGTGACCTTCACCGCCGGCTTGCCGTAGCTCTTGCCGAGCTCGGTGCCGGGAAGCGTCAGCGCGAAGGCGACCGCTTCATCCCAGGTCATCAGACCAGCGGCGGCTGCTCGTCCTCGGGCGGCGCCTGCCGGAGGCGCTTGGGCCGGGGCGGCGGCATCGGCGCGCCGCCGGCATCGTCGGCCCAGCGCTCCAGCACACGCGCCGCGGTATCGCGCCCGCCGAGCCCGAAGGCGATCGCGCAGGCAACCGCCGCCGAGCCGAGGATGAGGCCGAACGCCATCATCACGATCTGGTCGGCAAGGCCCATGAAGGTGAGGCCGATCGCGGTGAACAAGGCGATGATCGCGTAGCGGACGATCGTCTGGGCGAAGCTGCCCTCGCCGGTCCCGCTGCCAACGAGGTTGGCGACGATCCTCGCAAGGAAGATGCCGACGACGATGATCAAAGTGCCGAAAATCACCTTGCCGCCGAGGGCCGTCACCTGCGCCAGGAAAATCGCGATCTCATCGCCGCCCAACTGCCGCGCCGCTTCGATCGACGCTGCAAGGATAACCGCGATCAACGCGATGTTGGCGACGATTCGCGAAGGGACGGCGTTCGCGGGGAGTACGCCGGTCGAGCGGATTGCATCGTCAAATCCGGTCGGCGGAAGAATGGCCTCGATGATCGTCTTGAGGAAGCGCGCCGCGATGAAAGCGATTCCGAGCCAAGCCGCCGCTGCGACGACGTGCGGAAGCGCGGTCAAGATCTGATTGAGCATCGCGGTCGCAGGTTGCGAGATCGCATCGATCCCGAGGACTTGGATCGCCCCAATCGAGACCGGGATAATGATCAATGCGAACGCCAGAACTCCGGCGGCGCGAGCAAGGCTGGCGCGAGTTGCGCCCGGGGCGCTGCCTGGTGGAACGGCGTCCGGCGACGTGCGCACCGTCCCCTCAGTCGAACCGATGCCGATGCGAGCAAGCAGGCCATCCACGTTTACGGCGATCAAAACGGTCTCGATGAGCCGCTTCACGATCCGAGCCAAAACCAGGCCGATGAAGAAAATCAGTCCGGCGCCGATGAGCCGCGGCAGGAAGGCGAAAATTTCCGTCACGAGCTCATTGATCGGGGCGAGAACCTGGGGAAAGCCCAGGAAGTTCACCGCCGCCATGATGCCCACGAGCCAGATGATGAGCTTGGCGATGGTGCCGAGCTGATGGCCGACCGTTTCTTCAGGCGTACCGGTCACATGCTTCTTGAGCGCGGGGCTGCGGTCGATCGCCCGCTTGAGTACCCATCCGACCGCCCGCGCGACGACCCATGTCGCGACGAGGATCAGGATGGCGATGAGGACCTTCGGACCCCAGTACATCGTCTGCGCCTGCCAGTAGGCGCTGGAATCGACCTGGTACATTTTGCGCTTGCTCCCTGTTCGGCTCGCGCGGGTTAACCCGCGTCACCGCCCGATTGTTGCAGCTCTTTTCGCCGCTGCTCCCAATAGTCCAGCCGTTCCTTCACCCGGGCCTCGAACCCGCGGTCGGTCGGCTCGTAAAAGGCCTGCCCCTCCATCTCCTCGGGCCAGTAATTCTGCCCGGAAAAGCCCTCGTCGGTCGAATGATCGTAGGCATAGCCCTTGCCGTAGCCGACGTTCTTCATGAGCTTGGTCGGCGCGTTGAGGATGTGCATCGGCGGCATCAGAGAGCCGGTTTCCTTCGCGCTCCGCCAGGCGGCTTTCTGCGCCGAATAAGCGGCGTTCGATTTGGGCGCCGTCGCTAGATAGAGGCAGGCCTGAACGATCCCGATCTCGCCTTCGGGCGACCCGAGGAAGTCGTACATCTCCTTGGCAGCGAGACACTGCAGGAGCGCGTTCGGGTCGGCCATGCCGATGTCCTCGACCGCCGCTCGGGTAAGGCGGCGGAGCACATACAGCGGCTCCTCCCCGGCGACGAGCATCCGGGCGAGATAGTAAAGCGCCGCCTGCGGATCGGAGCCGCGGATCGTCTTATGGAGCGCGGAGATGAGGTTGTAGTGGCCCTCGCGATCCTTGTCGTAGACCGGCACCCGGCGGTGCAGCAGGTCGCTGAGCTCGGCCGGCCCGAGTGGCTCGCCGATCTCAATGGAGAACAAGGTCTCGACCTGGTTGAGGAGGAAGCGCCCGTCACCGTCGGCGCTTGCGATCAGCGCCTCGCGGGCTTCCTGAGTGACCGGCAGCGCCCGTTCCTCGATCGCTTCGGCACGCGCAACCAATTCCTCGAGCGCGTCATGGTCGAGCCGCCTCAGGATCAGCACCTGGCAGCGCGACAGAAGAGCGGCGTTGATCTCGAAGCTCGGGTTCTCGGTCGTCGCGCCGACGAGGGTGACGGTGCCGTCCTCGACATAGGGCAGGAAGCCATCCTGCTGAGCGCGATTGAAGCGGTGGATTTCGTCCACGAACAGCAAGGTCTTCTGGCCCGCCCGCGCGGCCGTCCGCGCTTCGGCGAAGATTTTCTTGAGATCCGCCACGCCCGAGAAGACGGCGGACACCGCGACGAACCGCAGTCCGACGGCATCGGCCAGCAGCCGAGCGATGCTCGTCTTGCCAATCCCCGGAGGCCCCCACAGGATCATCGACGCCAGCCGTCCCGCCGCGACCATCCGCCCGATCGCGCCCTCAGGCCCAGTCAGATGTTCCTGGCCCACGATCTCGTCGAGCGACTTCGGCCGCAGGCGGTCCGCCAGCGGCGCGTCCTCGGCTGGCGCTTGGGCCGGCCGGTCGGGCAGTTCCTGGTCCGCGAAGAGGTCGGGCATCACCGACGAACATAGAGCGAGCGCCGAAAATTGCATCAACAGGCTTGTCGAAGATGCAGCTAAGATATATCTAAGACGCATCTAAAGGAGGACTCGCATGAGATACAGGCAAGGCTGCGGCCCGCGCGGGCATATCGAGATCAATCTGCCGGAAGGCCTGATGGCGATGCGCGGCGGCCGCGGCTGGAGCGGCCATTGGGGACCGTTCCACTTCGACATCGGCGACGAGGGATTTAGCGGCGGCCGCGGACGCGGCCGGCGTGCACGGCGCATGTTCGAAGGCGGCGAGCTCCGGCTCGTGCTGTTGAAGCTCATCGCTGATGAACCGCGCCACGGATACGACCTCATCCGCGCGATCGAGGAACTGACTGGCGGCGAATATGCGCCGAGCCCCGGCGTCGTCTATCCGACCCTCACTCTGCTCCAGGACATGGGGTTGATCGAGGAAGCCGCAGGCGAGGGGCCGCGCAAGCCGTTCCAGGCGACCGACGAGGGCCGGGCGCATCTCGAGGAGCGCGCTGAAGAGGTCGAAGCGCTGATCGAGCGGCTGTCAGACCTGAAGCCGCGGCACTCAGACATGGCCGGTCCGGCGATCGGGCGTGCCGTGCGCAACCTCATGACCGCGCTCAGCCACCGGGTCGGCCGCGACGGCGTCGATGAGGAATTGCTGCACGAGATCGCCGCGATCCTCGACGAAGCCGCGCAGCGGATCGAGCGCGTCAAATAGGGCTCAGCGGCCCGTCATCCGCAGCAGCCGCTCGCGCTTGTGGATGGCGTGCTTGTAGGCGCGGATGACGGTCGCGTTGATCGAGTCCCAGTCCATCGTCTTGGCGATGGCTAGACCCGCTTCGCCATGGCGGCGGCGCAGGTCCGGGTCGCGCGAATAGGCTTCGAGCGCGTCCGCGAACTCGTCAGGCTCCGTCCCGTCGACCAAGGTGCCGGTCAGCCTGTCGCGAACGATGTTTGTCGCACCCGTGGACTCGGCCGCGATCACCGGAAGGCCGCACGCCATCGCTTCCAGAGTCACGTTGCCGAACGCCTCGGTGATCGATGGATTGAGGAACAGGTCGGAGCTGGCGAGAGCGCGCGCTAGGTCGTTCCCCGTGAGCTGGCCGGTGAAGATAGCTTTCGGCAGTTGCTGCTCAAACCACGGCCGTGCCGGTCCCTCGCCGATGACCAGTACGCGTGGCTTGAATCCGCGGTCGGCAAAGGCGTGGATCGCGTCGGAGAAAACGTCGAGTCCCTTCTCCATGACGATCCGGCCGAGGAAGGAAATGACGATCTCGTCATCCCGGATCCCCATCGACCTGCGCCAAGCCATGTCGCGCCGCTCGGGATTGAACTGCTCGCGGTCGACCCCGCGCGCCCACAGCGCGATGTCGCGGTTCATCCGCTGCGCTCGAAGAATGGCCGCCGTCGACTCAGCCGGCGCCAGCACCACCTCGCAACGGTGATAGAAGCGCCGCATGATATCACGCGCGAGCGGCTCCAGCGCCTGCAGGTGGTAATAAGCTAGATAGGTGTCGAACCGCGTATGCACCGAAGCCACCGCGGCAATCTTCCGGCGCCTCGCCCAAGTGACCGCCCGATGGCCGACGATGTCCGGGCTGGAGACGTGGACGACGTTGGGCTTGAACTGGGCAAGGTCGCGCCGCACGCCCGCGGGCAAGGCGACCGGCAGTCGATATTCCGAACGGCCCGGGATCGGGACAGCGGGAATGCTCACGAGATCGCCGGTCGCCGGAAACGCCGGCTCCTTCACCGTCGGTGAGTAGACGCGGACGTGGACGCCCTCTCGCAGCAGATAGCCGACAAGCCGGTTCAGCGCCTGGTTGGCCCCGTCGCGAACATAGTTGTAATTGCCCGAAAAGAGGGCGACGCGGAGCTCGCTCGATTTCACCGCGCGGCTGTAGGGGTTTCTGCGTGAGCGTCAAATTCGGTTTGCCGCCGATCGCGCGTAGCGACGCTCGATTGTTCGTCCTCGGCAGTCTTCCCGGCGACGCATCCCTCGCGGCGAGCCGATACTATGCCCATCCGACGAACCAGTTCTGGCGCCTGCTCGGGGCCGCGATCGGGGAAGAATTACAGTCGCTGTCCTATGAGGATCGCCTCGTCCGCCTGGCGGACCGGCGCGTCGGATTGTGGGACGTGATCGCTTCGGCAAGCCGCCGGGGAAGTCTCGACCAGGCCATCCGCGACGCCGAGCACAACCGCATCGAACACCTTCTGCACGGTTTCCCCGAGCTGAGGGCGATCGCCTTCAACGGATCAACCGCGGCTGCCACGGGACGAAAGCTGATCGGCGAGCCGCCCTCGGGCCTGTCGCTGGTCGATCTTCCATCGTCGAGCGCCGCGAACACGAAGGCGTTCGGCGAGAAGGCCGAGGCATGGGCCGTCATCGGCAAATTCCTTCAGCCTTAGGAGCCTTTGACTTGCGCCGCGCGTAGAGCACGGCATGTTGCAGCTCATGGATGTCATCGAAGAACCGGAAGACGACAGCGACAAGCGGCTCTCGATGGTGGACGAAGCGCTCGTCGCCGGAACCATCGCCAACACGAACGGCCTGCTGGTCATCCTTGCCAAGCTGGTGGCCAAGGGCGTTTTCGATCGCGCCGACCTCCAGTCCTTCTCCGACAGCTATTCCAAGCCGCTGGACCATGTCGGCATGCGGGAGAATGAGCTGGTCAGCCAGATGCAGGACCAGATGGAATCGACGCTCGCCGAGCTGATGCGCTACCTCAGCGAACGCGACCGGGAAGACTGACCGGCAACGGCTCATTGACTAGCGTGCGAACAGCCCACATATGGCCGCCCTCGCGCGAGCGATGGCCCCTTCGTCTAGCGGTCTAGGACGTCGCCCTCTCACGGCGAAAACACGGGTTCGAGTCCCGTAGGGGTCACCAGCAAAATCAACAACTTGACTGTTCTAGCGCGCGCCGATGTGCGGGCTTCGGTGATGCATCGGTAATATGCATCGCCAGTCTCGCCTTGGTGGGTGACTTGCCGAGCGCCGTCTAGGGAGATTGTCTGATATTAAGCTCGCGAAGGGTTCCCTGGTCGCGCGATGACCAACGCGGGCGCTGATGGGCCGGGGAGTGGCTATCCCGCGTGAGCTCGGAAATGGTTCGCTGCTCCACCGGCGACGGTTACGCGCCGGCGTAAGAACCCAAAATCGGGGCTATCCCTATGATGCGGAATTGGCGGCGAGCGTGGACGTCTCTTGGCAGGCGCACTCGTCTGCTGTGGGGTCGAAATCCGACTTAGCGCTCGATTTCGCCTTCGGCGGGGTACGTCCTGTTAGCGAGACCCCAAACGATCCCTAAAGCCAAGCCGGCCCAGGCGGGCGTCGCGTATGCTGATTGAAAGCCCGTCAGCATGATTGTGACAAAGCCGAAGAAGGCGAGCATGTAATAGCCGGGCGGCGTACCGTTGTTGGCGAGCTCATATTGGATCCAGTTTTGCGGAGCGTCTTCGTCTTGGGCAGCCTCGGGTTCATGCCGCCGAACCCTTGCGGCGAATAGCAATAAGGCGAGGCTGCCGACGACCACCGCGAGCGCGGTCGGCAACCAAACAGGCACGCCAATCCACGCGCCCAGAAGCGCGGCGCACAAGGTGAAGACGACAATCGAAGGTGCGCGCTTCGAAAGCGTGTCGATCATACCGCTCACCGGCATGCGGCATCTATCGACGACCAGGACAGGAAAGTCACCAATAGTCGGATGTCGGCGGGACAGCCGTCGGTGACGGCCCGCGTCTCTTCAGCCAATCCTCGATGATCGCCGCGATCCGCGGTGCTGCGTGACCATCGCCGTAGGGGAAGGTGGGCCGGCGCATCGTCGCCAAGGCCGCAGGATCGCCGAGCAGCCTTCGCGTCTCGCTGACGATTCGGTCGGTCGACGTCCCGACCATCCTTGCGCAGCCGGCGGCGATTCCCTCCGGCCGCTCGGTCTTTTGCCGCAGCACCAGCAGCGGAACGCCAAGCGTCGGCGCTTCCTCCTGGATCCCGCCGGAATCGCTGAGAACGAGGTCGACACCGCGCATACGGGCGAGAAGGTCGCGGTGACCGCAGGGCTCCAGCAGCGATACGCCCGGTGGGCCGCTGAGGAGGTTGCGCATCTTGCCTGCAACGTGAAGATTGGGATGGAGGACGAACTGAATTTCCGCCGTCCGTGCGAGTTCGACCACCGCGGCGGCGATCGACTGCAGCCCCGCACCCCAGCTTTCCCGCCGATGACAGGTGACGAGGATCGAAGGCTTCGTTCCTTGACGAGCCGCCGGCTGCGGGAGGTCCGCCGCAGCGGCCAGCACTGCATCGATCGCCGTGCTTCCGGTGACGTGGATCTCGCCAAGAACCCTTTCGGAACGAAGGTTCTCGGCTGAGGTCTCCGTGGGAGCAAAGAGCAGGTCGGACTGCGCGTCGATGGCCGTCCGATATTCCTCTTCCGGCCACGGCAGCGCCGGATCGTGGGTCCTCAGCCCTGCCTCGACATGGGCGACGGGCACCAGCGCGGTGAAGCCGGCGAGCGCGGCTCCCAGTGCGCTCGACGTACCGCCTTGCACGACGAGCAGCGAAGGCGCTGGCGCTAGGCGCGGGAGAACTGCGGCGGTCACGGTGCGAACATGGCGGTGCGGGTCCAGTTCTTCGGGGCAGCCGAGCCGTTCGACCGCGAAGTCCGCAAGGCCGAAATCAGCAGCCTCCAGCTGCGGATGCTGGCCGGTGAGGATGAGCGACGGCCGCAGCCCGCGATCGTCGAGTGCATGTGCCAGTGGCGCCAGTTTGATTGCTTCGGGCCTGGTCCCGATGACCAGCCTAATGTCTTCGCGATACAGCCTTCCCCCTAGCTCGGCGGGGGCATCCTAACTGCCGCTATGAGCGAAGCTCAACGAAAATTGTCGGCGTAGGCCTGGATCTTGAGGCGCACCGGCGACGCGGGGACCAGATGATAGTCGAGCCCGTGCTTCTCGCAGTAGGCTATCGCGGCCTCCTTTGTATCGAAGGCGAGGCGCACCTGCGGCCGGGTGTCGCCCGATCCGTTCCAGCCGGTGAGCGGGTCGGGCCGAAGAGCCTCCTGACGTTCAAACTCGAGGATCCACTTGCCGGCATTGGCCTTGCCGGACTGGGTCGTCTTGCGTTCCTGCTCGGAGATGCGGGCGACTGTCATGGCGCCGGAGGTGGCAAAGTGCGTGCGGCAAATCAAGGCGTTGCCGATGTTCGGCAGTCGGCAATTGTGCTAAGCGGCCGGTCCTCCTGAACGAAGGAGGGGCTCTCATGACAATACAGAAATTGCGTGTAGCGCTTGTCGCGGCGGCATTCGGCGCAGTTGTCGGCGCTGCTGCTGTGGCTCAGCAGCCGGAGCCGATGGCAAGTGCGCCGCCCATGGCAGCGGACCCGATCGCCAGCGCTCAGTCCGCTGCTCCGGCTTCCATCTCCTCAAAGGCGACCATCGTCCAGATGGACGGCAAAGGTGCGATGACCGTCCTGCGCAAGGGCACCAACGGCTGGACCTGCATGCCGGATTCGCCGACGACGCCGGGGCCGGACCCGATGTGCTTTGACGCCAACGCGGGCAAGTGGGCCGAGGCGATGTTCGCCCACAAGCCGCCGCCGAGCGGGGCCGTCGGCGTCATGTACATGCTGGAAGGCGGGACGGACGCCAGCAATGTGGATCCGTACGCGACCAAGCCGACGGCGGAGAATGCCTGGGTCAAGACCGGCCCGCACATCATGGTGGTGGGCTCCAAGGAAATCCTCTCCGGATATCCGTCGGGACCGACGCCGGACACGTCCGCGCCTTACGTGATGTGGGCGGGAACGCCCTACGCCCATCTGATGGTGCCGGTCGGGACCCAGCCCTAGGACGCGCGCTTGGTCCTGAGCGTCGGGGCGGCCGACGCGGGATCGTCCGGCCACGGGTGCTTCGGGTAGCGTCCGCGCATGTCCTTGGCGACGTCGCGCCAGCTGCCAGCCCAGAAGCCGGACAGGTCCTTCGTGGTCTGGATCGGCCGTCCTGCCGGGGAGGTGATGGCGAGGATTAGCGGCACCTGTCCGTTCGCCACCGTCGGATGCTGCGACAGGCCGAACAGCGCCTGCGCGCGGACTTCGACCGTTGGGCCAGCAACCGCGGAATAATCGATCGCGTGGTGGCTGCCGGCGGGGCTGACGAACTCGGTAGGCGCCAGGCGGTTCAGCTTGCGCGCCGCTTCGTAGCCGAGGAGCTGTTCCAGCGCCGAGAATAGTGCGGCGGGTGCGATGTCGCCGAGGCGGCGCTTGCCGGCGAACAGGGGCGATAGCCACTCGTCGATGCGTTCGACGAGTTCGGCGTCTCCGAGCGCCGGGATGTCCGCCTCGAACCGGTGCGCGAAAGCGGCGCGGTGGCGAAGCTGCTGTCTACGCTCGTCCCAGGGGAGGAGGTCGAGGCCATGTTCCCGGACTCCATCGACCAGCGCGCGCTCGATCGCTTCCGGGTCCGGAGCGGGGTCGGGGCCGCTGGAGAGGCGAACGGCGCCGAGGCGGCGGCTGCGGGTGGGCGTGACTGAGCCGCTCGCAGGGTCGAAGGCGCCGTCGTGCCGCACCTCGACTTTGTCGCCGAATAGCTCGAGCACATCCCGTTCTTGGATCGGGGCCGCCGACAGGATGCGCGCGCCGGACGCGCGGCCGGCGACCTCGCCGATCGCGAGCCATTCGCTGCGGGCGAGCGACGACGTGCCGTCCAGTCGAAAGCCGCGGCCACCGACGGACTGCCAATTCTCGCCCGAGGGATCGCGGCGGCGCGACAATCGATCGGGAAAGGCGAGCGCGAGTGCCTTGGCGAGTTCGTCTTCTGTGGAGGCTCTGCCGTTTTCAGCGAGCTTTCGGCACCAGTTCGCCGCCATCTTTCGCGCGGCTTCGGCTCGGGCAGATCGCTCGGTTCGCCAGCGGCGCCAGCGGATGTCCAGGTCGGGGTCGTTTCCGCCGAGCCCGCGCTCTGTCAACAATATCGCCACGTCTGCGGCCGCAGAGACGAAGCCGCGCTCTTTCGCTTCGATCAGCATGTGCGCCAGGCGCGGTTCGAGCGGCAGCCGAGCGATGGCCCGACCGTGATCGGTGATGCGCCCGTCACTGTCGATTGCGCCAAGGGTGAGAAGCCGCTTGCGTGCTTCGTCGATTGCCGCAGCCGGTGGCAGATCGAGGAAGGGGAGCCGGCGCGGATCGGCTTCGCCCCACAGGATCGAGCTTAGCAACAGGCTCGACAGATCGGCCTCGAGGATTTCGGGCGGATCGTGCGCGGGCAGCGACGCGGTTGCGGCCTCTTCCCACAAGCGGATTGCAACGCCCGGTGCCTGCCGCGCGGCACGCCCGGCCCGCTGGGTGACCGCCGCGCGGCTTGCCCGCTCCGTCACGAGCCGAGTCAGGCCCGCACCACGGTCATATCGCGGGCGGCGGGCGAGGCCGCTGTCGACGACGATGCGCACATCGTCGAGCGTCACGCTGGTCTCGGCGATGCTGGTCGCGAGCACCAGCTTGCGCATTCCCGAAGGTGGCGGTGCCAACGCCCGGCGTTGCGCGGCGGGATCGACGCCGCCGTGCAGCTTGTGGAGCTCGACACCCGGCGGCAGCGAGCCGAGGGCCTCAGCGGTCCGCTCAATCTCCGCAACGCCGGGAAGGAAGGCCAGCAGCGAGCCAGGGCAGTCGCTCAGCGCCAGGCGGATCGCCGAAGCTATCTGCGGTTCGACGCGCGCAGCCGCATCGCGACCGGCATAGCGGATATCGAGGGGAAAACTCTTGCCGTCGCTGACGATCGTCGGCGGATCGCCGAGCAGCTTGCGGAAGCGGTCGGCATCGAGCGTGGCCGACATGGCCAGCAACCTCAGCTCGGGCCGAAGCGCGCTTGCGGCGTCGAGCGCGAAGGCAAGCGCCAGGTCGTTGTCGAGGCTGCGCTCGTGGACCTCGTCGAACAGCACGGCGGAGACTCCCGCCAGCTCCGGATCTGCTTCGATCCGGGCGATGAACACGCCGTGCGTCATCGCGATAACCCGCGTCGCTTTGCTAACCTTGCTGTCGAGCCGGGTCGCGTAGCCGATCGTCTGGCCAGCCTTTTCGCCCAGCCCCGACGCCATGAATTCCGCCGCCGCGCGCGCGGCAAGGCGTCTCGGCACAAGGAGCAGGACCTGCTCCGTGCACCATTTCTCGCCGAGCAGGGCGGGAGCGACCTTGGTCGTCTTGCCGGCGCCTGGCGGCGCAATCAGAAGCGCGCGCGTTTCCGAACGCAGCGCCGCGAGCAGCTCCGGCAGGACATCATCGATCGGGAGCCTGCTCATCGAAACGCAGCAATCGCAGCGAGCCCACGCGTGCGCACGCGCGAGCGCCGGCTTGCCAAGGTTCCGGAACGGCAGTGGACGCTGGTCGGCAACAGCTTCATATTTGGCGCCTGTGGCACAGGCGGGTGTGTGTAGGACAGCCCGCAAGGCGTTTGGCTCGACAAGCGCGAGGCGAGCAGATGAGCGACGCATTCGCCTACCTCTCGGTGCTGCTATCCATCATTCTCGGCCTTGCGATTGCCGAAGTCCTGCAAGGCTACCGAGCGCTTCTCCTCGCCCGAAGGACGGTGAAGCTCTACCCGCCGCCGCTGATCTGGTCCGCAATCATGCTTCTTCTTGCGGTCCATTTCTGGTGGGCGAGCTTCGGCCTCGCGAAGCGCGACAATTGGGATTTCGCGGCATTCAGTGCGGTGCTGATGCAGACGGTGATGTTGTTCATGGGTGCCGCCTTGCTTCTTCCGCATAGGAGCGGTGGTGAGGCGCTGGACCTTCGCGCTCATTATTACCGCGAAGCCGGGCCGTTCTTCTCGTTCGGGTTGCTCTTCATCCTTTTCGGCTTCGTGAAGGACTGGCTGCTGGACCGGCACATCATCAGCGGCGGAATCCCGCTGTTCTTCTTCCTGTTCTTCCTCGTGACGACGCTCGTCCTGCTGTTTGTCCGCAAACCCCGGGTGCACGAAATCATGGCGCCGGTGATGGGCACCGCCGTGGCGATCTTCATCGCAATGATGTTCGCGAAGCTCCGGCTAGGGAGCTAGTAAGCGCGGGCGACCGCGAACTCGGCGGCTTCGGTCAGCGCTGCCTTCGCCTTGCCCGCCGGGAACATCGCAAGGGCATCGATCGCGCGGCGAGCATATTGGCGGGCGCGCTCGACCGTATCAGCGAGCGCGTCGGTCGACTTGAGCAACGCGATCGCGTGCGCGAGGTCATCTTCCGACACCCGCTCGCCATGGATGGCGGAGCGCCAGAAGGCGCGGTCCGCTTCGCTCCCACGGGCGTAGGCGAGGATCACCGGAAGAGTCATCTTGCCGTCGCGGAAGTCGTCTCCGACGCCCTTGCCCATCGTCGCGGCGTCCGACGCATAGTCGATGACGTCGTCGGTCAGCTGAAAGGCGATGCCGAGGTTGCGGCCGTAGGAATCGAGCGCGCGCTCCGCGTCCTCGCTGGCTTCGGCGACGACCGGCGACACGCGGCACGCCGCCGCGAAGAGCGCGGCGGTCTTGGCGCTGATGATCTCGAGATAGTGGTCCTCGTCGGTACCGATCTGCCGCTGCGCGGTGAGCTGCTCGACCTCGCCTTCCGCAATCACGGCGGAGGCATGGCTGAGGATGCGAAGGACCTTGAGGCTGCCGTCCTCGACCATCAGCTCGAAAGCGCGGCTGAAGAGGAAATCGCCGACGAGCACGCTCGCGGCATTGCCCCAGATGAGGTTCGCGGTGCGCTTGCCGCGGCGCATGCCGGAGCCGTCGACCACATCATCATGGAGCAGCGTCGCAGTGTGGATGAACTCGACCGCGGCAGCGAGCTTGTGGTGCCGAGTGCCGGGGTAGCCCAGAAGCGTTCCGCAGGCGATCGTCAGCATCGGCCGCATGCGCTTCCCGCCGCCCGCGATGAGGTGTCCGGCGAGCTCGGGGATGAGCGCGACCTTGCTCTGCATCCGCTCGAGAATGACGGCATTCACGCCGTTCATGTCGCTCGCAACGAGCGCGATCATGGGGTCGAGCGAAGGCTCGTGCGTGCCGGGAAGGGGGTGGAGGGTCGCAGCCACGGCGCCGCCCTAGCGGGGCAGCGCCGTTTTTCCTAGCCGCGAGGGCTCAGCCCCAGATGTGTACACGCTGCTCCGGCGGCAGGTACATCTTGTCGCCGGGCTGCACGTTGAACGCCTTGTACCAGGCGTCCATGTTCCGGACGACGCCGTTCACGCGATACTTGGCGGGGCTGTGCTCGTTGGTCAGGAGCTGCGAGCGGAGAGCGCCTTCGCGCTGCTTGGTTTCCCAGCTGTAGCCATAGGCGATGAAGAAGCGCTGGTCGCCGGTCAGGCCGTCGATCACCGGCGGTTCGCCATGTTTGGCGACGTAGCGGCGGTAGGCCGAGTAAGCGACTTCCAGGCCGCCGAGATCGCCGAGGTTCTCGCCGAGCGTCAGCTGTCCCTTGATGTGCACGCCGGGGATCGGTTCGTACGCATCATATTGCTTCACTAGTGCGCTCGAGCGCGTCGTGTAGGCCTTGGAGCTTGCCGGGGTCCACCAGTCGCGAAGACGCCCGATCGGATCGAACAGACGGCCCTGGTCGTCGAAGCCGTGCCCGATCTCGTGCCCGATCGTGGCGCCGATGCTCCCATAGTTCGACGCCGGGTCGGCATTCGGATCGAAATAGGGCGGCTGCAGGATCGCGGCGGGGAAGGTGATTTGGTTCTTCGACGGGTCGTAATAGGCATTGTTGGTCTGCGGCAGCATCTCCCACAGGCCGCGGTCGACGGGCTTGGGATAGCGCTTCAGCTGCAGGTCGTAATCGAACTGCTCGGACCGCATCGCGTTGCCGAAGAGGTCGTCGCGCTTCACCACCAGCGACGAATAGTCGATGTACTTTTTCGGGTGACCGAGGCGCGGGTCGAAGCTTGCGAGCTTCTCCAGCGCCGCCTTGCGCGTCGGCGCGTCCATCCAGCTGTTGTGCTCGATCTTGTCTTTCAGCGCCGCGAGGACGTCACCGACGAGCTCGTTGACCTGGCGATCCGCTTCCGGCGGATAATGGCGCTGGACGTAGATCTGCCCGACCGCCTCGCCGAGGCCGCCATTGACGAGATCGACGCCGCGCTTCCAGCGGTCGCGCTGGGTCGGCACGTCGGCCAGCGTCTTGCCGTAGAAGCCGAAACGCGTGTCGTCGAAGGCTTTGGGCAGGAACTGCGCATGGTCACTGAGAAAATGGAAGGTGAGGTAATCCTTCCACGTGCTGAGCGGCTCGCTGGCGATCAGCTTGCCGGTCGCCCGGACGGCGGTTTTCTGGCCGACGATGACCACCTTGGTCGAACCGAGTCTCTGCTTGGTGAGAAAGCGGTCCCACTCGACCTCCGGCGCATATTTGGCCAGCTGCGCGCGCGTCATCGGGTTGTAATTCGCCTTGACGTCGCGGCTCTGCTCCGGCGTCCAGTGGAGCTTGGCGAGATTAGTCTCGAGCGCCAGGATGCGGTCGGCCTTGGCGTTCGCGTCCGCCTCGCCGGCGAGGGTCAGCATCTTCGCGATGTAATTATGATAGGCGGCGCGGAACGCGTCGTACTTGGCGCCCTGCAGCAGGTAATAATCGCGGCCCATGCCGAGGCCGCTCTGGCCCGCGCCGACCGCATAGCGGGAGGGGATTTTCGGGTCCGGGAAGATGCCGACGCCGACCGGCGATGCGTAACCGATGCTGCCAAACAGGTCGACCAGCTGGTGGCGGTTCTGCACCGCGTCGATCCTGGCGAGATAGGGCTTGGCGGGCGCAAGGCCGCGTGCTTCGATGCCGGCCTCGTCCATCCAGCTCGCGTAAAAATCGCCGATCTGCTGGCCTAGCGCGCCATACTGGGCGGGGTCCTTCGCGGCGGCCTGGATGATGTCGCGGACGTCCTTGTCGATCTGGTCGTTAAGGACGGAATCGATTCCGACGAACGTGCGGTCGGCCGCGATCTCGGCCTTGTTGAACCAAGTTCCGTTGACGTAGGCGAAGAAGTCGTCGCCTGGCTTCACCGATTGGTCCATCGCGGCGCTGTTGTAGCCCCAGTCGCCATAAGCGGGCTTGGCCGTCTGCGCCGAGGCGGGCAGCGCAATCGCGACCAGGCTCGCCGTCGCGAGCTGCAACATTTTGATTTTCATTGCTTTACACCCCTGTCGGATATCGTCGGCGGGAATGGCGCACCGCGTTCGCGATTGGCAAGGTTTTTCGACGAAAGCGCTGTGCTTGGCGATGGACTAGCCGGCGGGCAGCGCAAGGCGCGCAAACAAACCGCCGAGGTCCTCGCTCTCCTCCAGCGAGACCGATCCGCCATAGATCTCCGCAACGTCGCGAACGATGGCGAGGCCAAGGCCGGTGCCCGGCTTGCCCGTCGTGTCGAGGCGCGCCCCGCGGGAGAAAAGCTCGCCGCGCCGTTCGGCTGGAATCCCGGGTCCGTCGTCCTCGACCTCGATGTCCACCGTCGCGCCCTTGGCTTCCACGGTGACGAAGACCCGCCCGCCGCCATATTTGGCGGCATTCTCGACGAGGTTGCCGACCATTTCGTCGAGGTCCTGACGTTCGACGCGGACCTGCGCATCATGGTCGCCCGCGATGTCGATCGTCACATTCTCGTAGAGGCGCTCGACGGCGCGCTGCACCGCCTGAACGCTGTCCCACGCTTTGGTCCGCGCCTGCGCCGCAGCGCGCCGGCCGATCGCGCGCGCGCGGGCGAGGTGATGGTCGACCTGCCGTCGCATCACGAGCGCTTCACGGCAGACGGTAGCGGCGAGATCCGGCGCCTCTGCGGTCGCCGCATTGGTAATGACCGTAAGCGGTGTTTTCAGCGCATGCGCGAGATTGCCGGCATGGCGGCGGGCCTCCTCGGCCTGCTCCTCATTATGCTCCAGAAGCTGGTTGATCTCGTCCGTGAGGGGGCGGATTTCGGTCGGGAAATCGCTTCCGACGCGGGTCTTTTCGCCCGACCGGATGGCGGTCACTTCACGCCTCACCCGACGCAACGGCCACAGCCCGTAGAAGGTCTGCAGCGCGGCGAGAATCAGGAGCCCGACGCCGAGTGCGGTGAAGCTCCAGAACAGCGTCGATCTCGACTGGTGAATCTGGCGGTCGAGAGTCTCGCGCGATTCCGCCACCTGGAATCGCCAGCGGAGCTTGGAGCCGGGAAGGATGATGTCGCGCTGCGCGACCCGCAGCGTCTCGTCGTGCCCGGGCGTCGAGAATTCATCGCTGTCGTAGAGGTTGGGCTTGAGGAAGAAGTGGTCGCCCGACACCCGCAAGCGGCGATCCCACAACGAGCGCGACGGGTAGCAAAGCGGCGATTCCGTGTGCAGCCGGCACGAGTCTCCCGGTACGTCGGTGATCTGGAAGTAGAGTCCCGAATAAGCCTGGACGAAACGCTGGTCGGCCGGCGCGCGCGTGAAGCGGACGGCGCCGATCGGATCGATCTCGGACGCGTCGATCATCGAATTCAACATGTAGAGGAGCTGGTTGTCGAAGCTGTCGACGATGGAGCGCGACAGCACGCGATCGAGCGCGAATCCGCCGATCAGCAGAAGCGCAGCGATCCAGAGCGCCGCCACGCCGATGATGCGCCGGGACAGCGATCCCGTGCGATGCCGATGCGCCCTCCGGCTGGCGGCGGATGGAACCTCGATCGCCGCTACAGGGGCGGCTTCCTTGTTCAACTAGCCCGGGCCTCCGCCGGCTCCTCGAGGCTGTAGCCGAGGCCGCGAATGGTGGTGATGACATCAGCGCCGAGCTTCTTGCGAATGCGGGTGACGAAGACCTCGATCGTGTTCGAATCGCGGTCGAAATCCTGGTCGTATATATGCTCGATGAGCTCGGTCCGGCTAACCACCTTGCCCTTGTGATGCATGAGGTAGGAGAGGAGCTTGTACTCCTGCGCGGTGAGCTTCACCGGCTCGCCCGACTTGGTGACCTTGCCCGAGCGGGTGTCGAGGCGGATGTCGCCGGCCACGAGCTCCGACGATGCGTTGCCCGACGAGCGGCGGATGAGGGCACGAAGACGCGCGATCAGCTCTTCGGTCTGGAACGGCTTGGCGAGATAATCGTCGGCGCCCGCGTCGAGCCCGGCGACCTTGTCCGACCAGCTGTCGCGCGCGGTGAGCACGAGGACGGGCATCTTCCTGCCCTCCTTGCGCCAGCGGTCGAGCACGGTCAGGCCGTCGACTTCGGGCAACCCGAGATCGAGGATCACCGCGTCGTAATTTTCGGTCGAGCCAAGATAGTGACCGTCCTCGCCGTCGGTCGCGAGATCGATCGCGTAGCCAGCACCCTCCAGCGTCGAGCGGAGCTGGCGCCCGAGATTGGGTTCGTCTTCGACGATCAGAATGCGCATCAAGGCTCTCCGGAGCTGTTCCTCTCCACACCGTCAACCCGTGTTGCGGCGAGAGGTTGCTTTCGCGGAACAACTGGGAAGGGGCCAACGAAAGGTCAATACTGCCCCGCAACGAGCAGTTATGGCCGAGAGCGGCGTAGGATGCGGCCAGTCTGTGGGTCGACGTCGACCCAGATCACGCGGCCGTTCTGGATGAACTTCATGCGATAGGCGCCGCCGTTGATCTCCGGGCCGAGATAGTCGGTATTCGGGCCCATGAACGGAACCACGCGGCGCTCCAACTGCGGGAGAGGCATGGAGTTGCCGTCGCGGCGTCCCTGGAACGCCCGCTGCGAATCGCGCGGCGGACCAGCCAGCGCAGGAGCGCTGGTGAGGCCGGTCGCAATCAATCCGGCGAGGAGAAGGGGGCGCAATATGTTCATAACTCGACTCAAATGCCGGGCTGTTTCTAACATCGGCCATTGAATTGGCTATGAACGCCGACGTTTACGGACGTTCAGGGTCACAGCCGTTGCAATGGCGCAACAGCTATTCCGTCGTCCGTCACCCTGAACTTGTTTCAGGGTCCATTTCGGCGACCCGCCGAGCCCATCATCACGATGGATGCTGAAACAAGTTCAGCATGACGATTGAGGCCGCTAGACGCCCACCATGCCCGCACCCGTTCTCACGTACGAAGACCTCGGCCTCATCCAGGGGGAGGGGTGGCTGTTCCGCGACCTCGACCTCTACATCGGCGAACGGGACCGGCTGGCGCTGATCGGCCGCAACGGCGCGGGCAAGACGACGCTTCTCAAATGTCTCGCCGGTATGATCGATACGGACGAGGGCAAACGCACGATCGTGCCGGGCACGCACGTCGTCCTGCTCGAGCAGGACCCGAAGATGGAGGGTTTCGAGACGCTCCGCGACTGGGTCGTTCATGGACCGGACGCGCCCGAGCCGCATGAGGCGGCAGCCATCGCCGACCAGCTCGGGATTGACGTGTCCCGTCCGACCGCGACGGCGAGCGGTGGTGAGCGGCGACGCGCCGCGATCGCCCGCGCGCTCGCCCAGAACCCCGACGTCCTCCTCCTCGACGAGCCCACCAACCATCTCGACCTCGGCGCGATCGAGTGGCTTGAAGATTGGCTCAAGCGCTTCAGCGGCGCCTTCATCGTCATCAGCCACGACCGCACCTTTCTCACCCGCCTGACGCGCAGCTGCATCTGGCTCGACCGCGGCCAGCTGCGGCGCGCCGAGATCGGCTTCGGCGGCTTCGAAGCCTGGACCGAGCGCGTCTACGACGAGGAAGCCCGCGCCGCCGAGAAGCTCGACGCCAAGCTGAAGATCGAGCTTCACTGGCTTCAGCGCGGAGTCACCGCACGCAGGCGCCGCAACCAGGGAAGGCTCGCAAAGCTGCACGAGATGCGCGCGCAGCGGGCGGCGATGATCGGCTCGGCCGGCATCGCCAAGCTCGCGCTCGCCAAGGATGACGTGCGGTCCAAGACGGTCATCGAGGCCGACCACGTCGGCAAGAGCTTCGGCGAGCGCCAGATCATCCGCGACTTCTCGCTTCGCATCCAGCGCGGCGACCGCATCGGCGTCGTCGGGCCGAACGGTGCCGGCAAGACGACGCTACTGAAGCTGCTGACCGGCGAACTCCAGCCCGACACCGGCACCGTCGCGTTGGCCAAGACGCTGTCGGGGATCGTCATCGACCAGCAGCGAAAGCTGATGGAGCCGCAGCGGCGCGTGAAGGACGTGCTCGCCAACGGCGGCGACTGGATCGAGGTCCGCGGCTCCAAGAAGCACATCAAGGGCTATCTCAAGGAATTCCTGTTCGATCCGGCCATCGCCGACGCACCGATCGGATCGCTGTCGGGCGGTGAACGGTCGCGGCTGTTGCTCGCCCGCGAGTTCGCCCGCGAAGCGAACCTGCTGGTGCTCGACGAGCCCACCAACGACCTCGACCTCGAGACGCTCGACCTGCTTCAGGAAGTGATCGCCGATTATGAAGGCACCGTCCTGATCGTCAGCCACGACCGCGACTTCCTCGACCGGACGGTAACGATCACGCTCGGGCTCGACGGCTCGGGCAAGGTCGATATCGTCGCTGGCGGATATGAGGATTGGGTCAGGAAAAGGTACGAGGCTCGTCGCAAACCTCCCCTCCCGCATGCGGGAGGGGTCGGGGGAGGGTCTGTCGCATCGGCAAAGAAAGAAGGCAAACCCTCAGCTCCCGCGAGCGGGAGAGGGGGCCAGAAACTCTCCTACAAGGACCAGCGGGATTACGACCGCCTTCCCGCCGAGATCGAACGCCTCGAAGGCGAGGTCGCAAAGGACGAAGCGGCCTTGTCCGATGCGGATCTCTACACGCGCGACCCGACGCGCTTCGCCGAGCTCACTGCGCGCATTGCCCGCCACAAGGCGGACATCGAAGCCGCCGAGGTACGCTGGCTCGAAGTCGCCGAGATGGCCGAAGCGCTGGCGGGCTAGCGGATCGGCTCGTTCAGCTCGAGTTCGCGGATGAAGCGCACCGGTGGCGAGCCGTGGCTCAGCGCCGCGTTATGGAATTTCTTGAGGTTGAAGCCCGGCCGCTCTTCAGCCGCGGCGCGGAAATCCTTCCACTCCTGATAGCCGACGAAATAGGTCGAGAGCTGGGCCGAGCTGAGCTGGAGGCGCACCCACTTGCCGGCCGCCTCGCGCTCCTGCTGGAAAGCAGTCTTGGTCATCAGCTTCATCGCCTGGTCGCGGGTCATGCCGTCGACGTGGAAGCCCTGGTCGAGGAGCGCGTTGACCGGCATCCGCATCTGGAACTTGTAGTGGGCGAGCAGGAAGCGCGGATCGCGGTTCAGGAAGCCTTCGTCCGCCATGACGTCCTGACCATAGCAGGCCCAGCCCTCAACCATCGACCCGGACTGAAGGAAGGCGCGTAGCCGCGACTTGTACTGGTTGCCGTGCGTCAGCTGCAGCAGGTGTCCGGGCACGCCCTCGTGGTCGGTCAGCTCGTGGATCGCCCATTTGTTATATTCGCGGAGGAACGAAGTCGTCTGTTCCTGAGTCCAGTCCGCCGGGATCGGCATCACGGCGAAATAGCCGCTCTGGTCCTTCTCAAGCGCGCCCGGCGTGTCCGCATAAGCCGCGGAGGTGCCGCGCGCATATTCCGGCTGTTCGATCACCTTGTAGTCGACCGCCGGCAAGGTGACGATGTCGTGCGTCTTTACGAAATTCTCGGAGTCATGAAGCGCCTGGGTGGCGAACGCGATCACCCCATCCCGCGCCGGCAAGTCGTTCTGGACGATCGCGAGCCCGGCTTCGATCACCGCCTGCTGCTGTTCCGTCGTCGGGTTCGCAGGGGCCGCGGGGGCGCCGGCACGACCCTTCAGCATGCCCGATGCGACCGTGTACATCTTCGCGCGGAGATCGGCGATCGTCGCTTCGGCCCGCTGGCGGATCTCCTGCCGGCTGAGCGGCGAGTTGAGCGCGAGGCGCAGCTTCTCGTCGAACAGCGCGGCGCCGACCCGCTCATTGCCCTTCGCCTTGGGGATGAGCTGCTTATCGATCCACTTCTGGTGCTCGGCGACGGCTGCCTTCGCTCGCTCGGCGGCTTGCACCAGCTTGGCCTGATCAGCGGCAGGCAATGCCGCCCTCTGCTCGACCAAGCCGTCGATCAGCGAGTTGAGGCCCGCATTCTGCTTCGACACCGTCTCAGCATGGATGCGCGGCACGCGCGCCGGGACCAGCGACTGACGAGCCTGTTGCAGGTAAGTTGGCAACGCGTTCAGGCGCGCGGTCGCGGACCGCAACCGTACCGGCAGCGGCGCGAAGTTCCGAGTGCCTAGCGGGAAGAGCGCACCGCCGACGGTGCCGTTGTACGTCAGCGGGTCCCACGCCCAATCCTGCAGGCGCTCGTCGCTGAAGAGCAGATAGTCGAGCTGATCCTTGAGCAGGATCGCGTCGACCTGATGCTCGCGGCTGAGCTTGCTTCGGTTGAACTTCGCGAGCTCGGCGAGCGAGCGCTTGGCGAGGGCGTCTCGCGCGGCGCGGCCGGCTGCGGACGCGTCGGGCATCAGCGCGTCGTAGCGGTGATCGCCGGCTTGGGTCGCGCCGACCGGGTCCAGCTTCAGGTTAGCGTCAACGATCCGCTCGCCGAAGGCCATGAAGCGCGCGTCCTCGCTCGTGGCCGCCGAGGTCTTCGCGGGCTTGGCGACCACCGGTGATGCGATGACGGCAGTGCCGATCGACAAGGCAACGAGAAGTTTCATGCAGCGCCCCTTCCTCTTCAGCGCGCGGACGCTGCGCGAGGCCGTGCGAATTGTCCAGCGTCAGGCGGACAGGCGGTACTGCTTCAACAAATCGTAGAGCGTCGGCCGGCTGATCCCGAGCAGCTTGGCCGCGCCGGAGATATTGTTGTCGGTGTGGCTCATCGCCTGGCGGATTGCCTTTCGGTCCGCGACCTCGCGCGCGGCGCGGAGGTTGATCGGAAGATTGTCGCACGTCGCGGCCGCGCGCGATGGAAGGTCGAGGTCAGCTGCAGTGACGCTTTTGCCGTCGGCCATGATGACTGCGCGCTTGATGCGGTTCTCTAGCTCGCGGACGTTGCCGGGCCAGCCGTAGGCGGCAATGGCGTCGATTGCGTCGGGGCTCAGCGACTGGACGCCCGGGTTCAGCTCCCGCCCGAAGCGGTTCACGAAATGGCGCGCCAGCAGCACGGCGTCACCCGAGCGCTCGGCGAGCGCGGGAATTTTCACGACGATCTCGGCGAGCCGGTAATAAAGGTCCTCGCGGAAGCGGCCGTCGGCGGTCATCGCGTCGAGATCCTGGTGCGTCGCGCAGACGATCCGCGTGTCGACAGCGATCGGCTGGCGTCCCCCGATCCGCTCGATCACCCGCTCCTGGAGGAAGCGCAGCAGCTTCACTTGAAGCGGCAGCGGGATATCGCCGACCTCGTCGAGGAAAAGCGTCCCGCCCTGCGCAAGCTCGATCTTGCCGATGTTCGACTTGACCGCTCCCGTGAACGCCCCGCGCTCGTAACCGAACAGCTCGGCCTCGAGCAGGTTCTCGGGGATCGCGGCGCAATTGATGGCGACGAACTCGCCCTTGCGGCCGCTCTTCTCGTGGACCGCACGCGCCAGCAATTCCTTGCCGGTTCCGCTCGCCCCCAGCAGCATCACCGAAACGTCGGCCGAGGCGACGCGCTCGATCGTTTTGGCGACCTTCAGCATTTCCGGTGCGGCGCTGATGATCGACCCGAGCACCGTAGCGTCGCCGGTTTCGAGGCGGCGGTTCTCCTCCTCGATCTCGTGCAGGTGGAAAGCACGCGAGACGATGAGGCCGAGTTCGTCGATGTCGACCGGCTTCTTGTAGAAGTCGTAGGCGCCCATCCCGATGGCCTTGAGCGCGCTTTCCCGGGCGCCGTGGCCGGTCGCGACGATGACCTTGGTGTCGGGCTTCAATCGCAGGATCTCGGCAAGCGTGGCAAAGCCCTCCTCGGTGCCGTCCGGATCGGGCGGGAGGCCAAGGTCGAGCGTGACCACCGCCGGCTCATGCGAACGCACCGCGTCGATCGCTGTCGCGCGGTCTCCGGCGCAGACGACCTCATAGCCGTCATAGGCCCATTTCAGCTGGCGCTGGAGGCCTTCGTCGTCCTCGACAACGAGCAGGACTTTGGGCTGATTGGTCATGCGATTTTCCTTGGCTGCTCTTCAGCCGCGTCGGCAGCCTTGAGCGTGATGGTGAAGGTAGTCCCGTGGCCGGGGCGGCTTTCAACGCTGAGGCGTCCGCCCATCGCCTGGATCAGCGATCGCGCCTCGAAGGCGCCGATCCCGAAGCCGCCGGACTTGGTCGAGGCGAACGGCTGGAACAGCCGGTTGCGGATGAAATCCCCGTCCATGCCGACACCCTTGTCGGTGATCGAAACGCCGACCGTCGGGCCGCTCGCCGAGATGCGGACGGTCACCGGCGTGCCGCTGCTTGCGTCTAGCGCGTTCTGGAGGAGGTGACGGATCGCCAGCTCTAGGGCGCCGGCGTCGATGAGCGCGGCCACTCCCGCATTGCCAAGCAGCTGGACGTCGCGGTCGCCGCGTGTCCCCGCGATCGCCTCGCTGACGATGGTGCGGAGCGGCTGCGGCTGCATCC
>Ga0207711_10000054_pt1 | contig 137188 bp, 106 predicted proteins | sample KBSS34metaG_FD_184401 | JGI IMG/M metagenome (GOLD analysis project Ga0207711, IMG submission 184401) | Switchgrass rhizosphere microbial communities from Kellogg Biological Station, Michigan, USA - KBS S3-4 metaG (SPAdes) (version 2) | ecosystem: Host-associated > Plants > Roots >... | reverse complement strand
AGGTATCGGCCGGATGCGGCGCGGCCTTCGCGCGCGCGGGCGATGGCGGCGCGGGTGCCGGCGCGGCCTTGCGCGCGAACGAAGGAATCATCGGCGGCGCGTGGTCGGCGTCGGATACGTGCGAGCGTTCGCGCGGCGGCGACGCCGACACCGCATGGACGGCCGCGGCTGCAGCGTCGGCCGTCGCTCGCGCCGCAGCCGGCGCGGTCGCCGCCGCGGGTTCGGGCGCCGGCGCCGGCGGACTTGCAGGCGCGCCTTCTTCGCGCACGACGGGTTCGGCGGACGGCAACGCTCGCGATGGCAGTTCCGGTCGATGCGCCTGCGGCTCTGCTTCGCCGCCGGGCGGCGGCGGCATGGCGGCGGCAGGCTCGGCGCGCGCCGTCCCCGTCACCACGTCCTGCGCAACCTCGGGGCTGGCGGACGGCGAGAACGACGCCTGCTCCGGCGCCGCCTCGGCGACCACGGCTTTCGCACGGCTACGGCGGCGCGGAGCAGCAGGCACCGGTGCCGCATCCGTCGCATCGAGGGCGCTCTCCGCTTTCGCGCGCGGCGCTCGTCGCTTGGGCGCGTCCGTCCCCGTGTCGGCAGCGGCCGGCGTGCGTCGGCGCGCGGGTTTGGGCGCGGACGGCGGCGTGTCTTCGTTCGCCGGCGCGGGCTTTGTTCGCGGTTTGCTGGGCGGTGCGGGTTCGTCCATGGCCGGAGTTTAGCCCGAGCGCAGCGGGCGCTTGCGTGTCGGCGGTCGAGCCGCCGCCATGCCGCGCGCAAACTGCGGCACAGGCGCTATCGGGTCGCTGCGCGCGCTCGAACGAGCGCGGTCTGGCGCAGCGTGCCGGAACGGCAAGCCCAGCGTAACGCGGCGCGGCGATCATGCCGGCGTGGCGAAGTACGCGGCCGCGGACCTGCGCCGCCGCAGCCATGCCGCCGTTAAGATAGCCGTCGCGGGTGGCTGCCTGCCGCCCGGCACCACTCGTTCTGGAGGATGTCCGATGGAAAGCTGGTTGCCGGGCCGTTATCTCGCGTTCGCCGTTTCGATCGTCGTGTTCGTGCTCGCCGTCGCCGGCTGGCGCTACGGCACTGGTACGCAGCTGCTCGCGATCGCCTCCGGCGTGCTCGTCGTCCTCGGCATCGGCGACATCGTGCAGAAGCATTCGACGCTGCGCCGCAACTATCCGATCCTGTCGCACATCCGTTTCTTCTTCGAGGACGTACGGCCGATGCTGCGCCAGTACGTGGTCGAGTCCGACAACGAGGAAGTGCCGTTCTCGCACGTGCAGCGGCAGATCGTCGACCAGCGCGCGCAGAACGCCCTGGACAAGCGTCCGTTCGGTACCGAACTCGATGTCTACGCGAACAGCTACGAATGGATGAACCATTCGATCGCGCCGAGCGTGATCGACAGCCACGACTTCCGCGTTCTCATCGGCGGCAAGGACTGCACGCAGCCCTACTCGGCGAGCGTGTTCAACATCTCGGCGATGAGCTACGGCGCGCTGTCGCCGAACGCGATCCGCGCGCTCAACGAGGGCGCGCGCCGCGGCCGCTTCTACCACGACACCGGCGAGGGTTCGCTGTCCTCGTACCACCGCGAGAACGGCGGCGACATCTGCTGGGAACTCGGCTCCGGCTATTTCGGCGCGTGCGAGCGCGCCGGCGTGTTCAGCGAAGCGCGCTTCGTCGAGAAGGCGGCGCTGGCGCAGGTCAAGATGATCGAGATCAAGCTGTCGCAGGGCGCCAAGCCTGGCCACGGTGGCGTGCTGCCGGCGCCGAAGGTCAGCGCCGAGATCGCCGCGACGCGCGGCGTGCCGATGGGTGAGGACTGCGTGTCGCCGTCGCGCCATTCCGCCTTCGATACGCCCGAGGGTCTGCTGCATTTCGTCGCGCGCCTGCGCGAGCTTTCCGGCGGCAAGCCGACCGGCTTCAAGCTGGCGATCGGCCACCCGTGGGAATGGTTCGCGATCGCCAAGGCGATGACGACGACCGGCATCCTGCCCGACTTCATCGTCGTCGACGGCGGCGAAGGCGGCACCGGCGCGGCGCCGCTGGAATTCACCGACCACGTCGGCGCGCCGCTGCGCGAAGCGCTGCTGCTCGTGCACAACACGCTGGTCGGCCTCAGCCTGCGCCAGCACATCCGCATCGGCGCGAGCGGCAAGGTCATCACGGCGATCGACATCGCGCGCACGCTGGCGCTCGGCGCGGACTGGTGCAACGCGGCGCGCGGCTTCATGTTCGCACTCGGCTGCATCCAGTCGCAGAACTGCCACACGGACCGCTGCCCGACCGGCATCGCCACGCAGGACGCCTCGCGCTGGAAGAAGCTCGACGTGCCGGACAAGTCCTCGCGCGTGGCGAACTTCCACGAAAACACCCTGATCGCGCTGAAGGAACTCGTGCAGGCGACCGGCCTCACGCATCCCGAGCAGATCGGCCCGGAGCATCTGATCCGCCGCGTGTCCTCGACCGAAGTGCGTTCGCTGGCGTCGCTTTACACGTTCGTGGAGCCCGGCGAGCTGGTCGGCGGCGTGCCCGATCACGTGGTGTTCCAGCGTTTCTGGACCGCCGCACGAGCCGATACGTTCGCGCCGCCACCGGAAGTGCTGGCGCGGCGTGGGACGAAGCTGCGCTGAGCCTGCATTCCGCCAGGGCGCGCGCTTCGTCCTGAGACGCTGCGCCTGAGGAATCCTGAGTAGCAATTGTTTGCAAATCGCGGGCGTGCGCCTTTAATTATCGCTTATATAATTCCAGTTTAATTGAGTATATTCGGGCGGCACCGATCACTGACATCGCGTTCGCAATGGGGTGTGGCGCGAACAGCACAGCCGGGCCCGTCATGCGCCAGCGACGCATCGAACACATCGCACAGACCTGCACGCAGCAGGCAAGGAGGGCATCGAATCCGAAGCGGTCGCAAGTTTGATCTTTACCCAATAGGAGAACTGGAAAATGGATTACCGAATCAAGATGGCTGCGTTTCTGGTATTCGCCTTCGCGGTGGACGCTCCGGCATTGGCTGCGTTGCCGAGCCTGGTGTGGTGCAACAGCTGTACCGATGCCCAGAAGAAGACGAAGGCTTCGGAAAGCGCGATCGGCACGACCGTGTACGTCGGCGACGTCGTCAACCACAACGTCAACGGCTATTTCATCGACCAGGGCTGGACCGAAACGACGCCGGCGCAGCCGATCAAGAATCCGACGCGCTTCACGCCGATCGCACCGCAGCTCGATGCGATCAACGGACTCATCGAGTTCTATTCGATGGCGCCGGTCGGTTGGAAGAAAGCGGCGGACTACAGCTACCCGGACGGCAATACCAATGTCTACGACGTCGTCAACAACGGGCCGGATCAACGCGAACTGACGCTCTGGGTCGGCAGCCAGCCGTATTCGAAGTCGCTCGAAGTGCGCGGCGAAATCTTCGGCATCACGAACATGTTCAGCATTGGAGACGCCTCCAAGCTGCCCAGCGTCGATTTCGTCATCACGTTCACCGATGGCAGCGAAATCACCGTGACGGTCGACTATTCCGGTCGAACGCCGACCTACAAGGTCAAGGCCAACACCGGTTGGGATTCGCACCACAACCCTGTGTTGACGTCGCCCAGCAACACGCCGGTCAATTTCCGCTTCAACGGCCCCGGTAATCCGAACGACTACAACGACTGGCTCTTCCAGATGCGTCTACTGAACTACGACGTCCCGACCGGGCCGGGTTCGTACTGGGCGTGCACGAATTCGCCGGCAGGCTATCACTGCGTCCATCCGTATTGACGAGCTGTGTATCGAACTCGACGGGAAGGCGGCGCTCACCGCCTTCCCGCTCCATGTCCATGGAACGATCCTCCCCGCAGTTCATTCCGGCGATGCTCGCGTTCGTTCTGGCCTCGAACGCCGGATGGTCGGCCACGCCGACGATCGTCTGGTGCAACGCCTGCAGCGCCGAGCAGAAGCAAGCGGCCGCCGTCGAGAGCAACGCCGGCACGCTCGTCTATGTCGCCGACACCGTCACTCGCGACGCTCTCGCGTTCGACGTCGATTCGACTCAGAACACGCCGAACAACTGGCGCATCGCCGGCGCGCCCGCGCGTGCCGTGCCGACGCCGGAGCAAGCCGAAGCGGTTCGCACGCTGGCCGACTTCTACGAAACCGTGCCGAAGGGCTGGCGCAAGCTGACCACCGTCCACTACACGCAGGCGCCGATCAATGCGTATAGCGTCTCGCGCGCGGGTCCTGCGCAACGCATGCTGGTCGACTGGGTCTCGCACCAGCCCGATGTCGTGCCGGTCGATCTGTTGAAGCGCGTGGCGCAATCGATGGCCCTGCTCGCGATTCACGAAACGAATGCCGTTCCGAGCATGGCATACCGCGTCGAGTTCGCGGACGGCAGCTGGATCAACATCGCGTTTACGATGGTTGCGAGTGCACCGGCCTTCGCCGTTCACTCCGATCCCGGCCGGGATTCGCGCCGCAACCCGGTTCTGATCGAAGCGAGCCCGCTGCCGATGCAATTCGATTTCGACGGGCACGGCAATCCGAACGACGATGCCGACTGGCGCTCGCACATGACGGCGCTGGGATACTCCATCGCCGACGATCGGCCGGCGGGACAATGGGTCTGCGCGAATCCCGGCACGGGGCTGCGCTGCATGCGGCCGCGCTAGCGGCCGAGGTGCGAAAGCCGGCGCCTTACTCCGCCTCGATGCTCACAGATAGCTCAACCACCACTTGTCCTTGTGCGCCTGCTTGTACGCCGCGTAGCGCGCACACAGCGGATACAGCACGAGGATGACCGCAGCCCAGACCAAGTATCCGCGCAGCAGGCTCGGCGTGTAGCCCGGCGGGAATTCGTTGTGGAAGAAATCGCCGAGCGTGACGACGCCGAACGCCGTCGTCGTCCAGATCAGCGCGACCAGATGGATCAGCGGCAGGTGCACCATGTAGTAGAAGAACGGAACGCGGCCGAACACGGCCACGCGATCGGCCCAGGCGCCGTGCCAGCGTTCCAGCAGCGGCATCAGCAGCAGCGACGGCCCGAGCGTCATCAGAAGGTATTGCAGCGACGGCGGGTATTTCGACGTGTTGAGAACCTGCAGCGCGGAGTAGAGCAGCCCGCGCGGATTCGGCGCCCATTGGCGCACGTCGCCGTAGACGTTCGTGAAGCGCAGCACCAGGAACAATGCGATCAAGCCGAGGCCGATGCGTACGAGCAGCCGATCGCGGCGCGCCTGCTCCATGTCCAGCAGCAAGCCGAAGCCGTAGCCGGCGGCCATCACGCCGATCCACGGCACCAGGGGATAGCCGACCGCGACGAAGAAGTGCGGCGAGACCTGATCGAAATAGAACTCGTGCGTCAGCGCCCACAGGAGGCCGTAGTCGCCGAAGTCCTTCACGTGGATGCCGTCGAGCAGGTTGTGGCCGAAGATCATGACGGCGGCGACACCGAGGATCGCCGGCATCGGCAGATACAACAGCCCCGCCAGCGCGACCATCGACCAGCCGAGCGACCACAGCGTCTGCAGGATCACGCCGCTGTAGCCGAACTGCCAGAAGAAGCTGACGAAGGTCAGTTCGAGGAACACCAGCCACAGCCCGCGCGTCAGCAGGAAATACTGCAGGTGCCCGATCGTGCAGCCGCTGTTGCGCCGATACAGATAAGCGCTGGTGCCGGCCAGGAACACGAACACCGGCGCGCAGAAGTGCGTGACCCAGCGCGTCAGGAACAGCCCGGCGGACGCTTGCGAGAGGTCGGTCGGATCGTAGGGGAACGGCGTGAAGTAGTCGCGCACGTGATCGAGCGCCATCACGATCATGATCAGGCCGCGCAGCAGGTCGACCGAGACGATGCGCGAACGGACCGGGGCTGTCGTATTCATCGCGAGGATGGCCAACGCCTGAGGGGGAACGACCGCCGAGCGGTTTGCCGGTCTAGGTTAGCGCAACGTCGCGCGATACGTGTGGTCCGCGCGCAGGCCGTCCGCATGGGGCCATTGCGCCGGAGCGGCCGCGCAGCTTGCCGCTGTCGGCGTCACGGCGATTTCATCGGCGGCTGCTGTAGTCGGCCCCTCGAGCCGGGAGGAGACGCGGATGGGGCCTTGGACGCGATTCGCCGCACGCCGGCTGCTAAGGTCGTGCGCCACGACATCGACCGGGCGCCATCGGCAAGGCGCTGTCCAAATGAACACGCACGCGCGCACCATCGCCCTCCTGATTGCCTCGTTCGTCGCACCGGCGCCCTTCACCATGAACACGCACGCCGAATCCGCCACCGTCGCACCGATCGCGGCCCGTGTGCTCGTGCTCGGCCACCGCGGCGCCAGCGCGCTGCGCCCTGAGCACACGCTGGCGTCGTACGCGAAGGCGATCGCCGACGGTGCCGACTTCATCGAGCCGGACCTCGTATCGACGCGCGACGGCGAGCTCGTCGCCCGCCACGAGAACGAAATCTCCGGCACCACCGATGTCGCTTCGCACACCGAGTTCGCATCGCGCCGGACGACCAAGCGCATCGACGGCGTCGAGGTGACCGGCTGGTTCACCGAAGACTTCACGCTGGCGGAACTGAAGACCTTGCGCGCGCGCGAACGCCTGCCACAGGTGCGCGGCACGGCTTATGACGGCGCGTTCCAGATTCCGAGCTTCGACGAGATCATCGATTTCGTCGCCGCCGAATCGGCCGCACGCGGCCGCGTCGTCGGCATCATTCCCGAGATCAAGCACTCGACCTATTTCTCGCAGCTGCACCTGCCGCTGGAGGACAAGGTGCTCGCAGCGATCGCCGCGCACGCGTACACGCGGACCGCGCCGATCGAGATCCAGTCGTTCGAGACGGCGAACTTGCGCAACCTGCGTGGCAAGCTCGGCCGCGCGCAGGCGAATGTGCGCCTGTTGCAGCTGCTCGGCGAATCGGCGGACACGCCGTTCGACCGCGCGGCTGCCGGCGAAGCGCTGACCTACGCGCAGATGAAGACGCCGGCCGGCCTGCGCGAGATCGCGCGCTACGCCGACGCGATCGGCCCGTCGACGCGCAGCATCATCCCGCTCGCCGGCGACGGCACGCTCGGCCGGCCGACCGCGCTCGTGCGCGACGCGCACGCGGCCGGTCTCGAGGTGCACCCGTACACGTTCCGCCCGGAAAACCAATTCCTGCCGAAGAACCTGCGCAGCGGCGACGGTGACGCGGCGCGCAACGAAGCGGGCTCGCTCGCCGAAATCCGTGCCTATCTCGACGCCGGCATCGACGCGTTCTTCACCGACGATCCGGCGCTCGGACGCCGCGCGGTCGATGCTTCGACGCGATAGGCGCAGTCGCCGTCGCAGCGCAACACGGTCGCCCCGCGCGCCTCGGCTATGATCCCGCGTCAACCCGGAGGGACAGCATGAGCCTGATCGCGCAACTGACACGGCACAAGTCGGTCGAACAACTGCAATCGGAAGTCGGCCGGCGCGGCGATTTCCGTCGCGTGCTCGGGTTGTGGCAGCTCACCGCGATCGGCATCGGCGGCATCATCGGCGTCGGCGTGTTCGTGCTGGCCGGGCAGCAGGCGGCGGTCAATGCCGGCCCCGCGGTCGCCCTCGCCTTCCTGATCGCCGGCATCGCCAGCGCCGCTGCAGCGCTCTGCTATGCCGAGTTCGCCGGCATGATCCCGGTCACGGGCAGCGCCTACACCTATGGCTATGCGGTGCTCGGCGAGCTCGCCGCCTGGCTGATCGGCTGGGACCTGCTGCTCGAATACGCGCTGATCGTCGCCGTCGTCGCGATCGGCTGGTCCGGCTACGTGCAGTCGCTGCTCGCCTCGGCCGGCATGCCGCTGCCGGTGTGGGCGCAAGGCGCCTACGGCACCGGCGACGGACGCGTCTTCAACGTGATCGCGGCGTTGATCACGCTCGCCGTCGCCACGTTGCTGGTGATGCGCACCGAATGGGGCGCGCGCTTCAATACGCTGGTCGTCACGATCAAGGTGATCGCAGTGCTGCTGGTCATCGGCGTCGGCGTGTTCTACATCGACCCCGCCAATTGGCATCCGTTCATCCCCGAGCGCATCGTCGGCGCCGACGGTGTCGGCCATTTCGGCTTCCAGGGCGTGGCGACCGCCGCCGCGGTCGTGTTCTTCGCCGTGTTCGGCTACGACACGCTGACGACGGCGGCCGAAGAGTCGAAGAATCCGCAGCGCGACCTGCCGCTCGCCGTGCTGCTCTCGCTCGGCGTGTCGATGACGCTGTACCTGGCCGTGTCGCTCGTGCTGACCGGGATCGCGCACTACCCGACGCTCAATACCGACGCTCCGGTGGCCGACGCGTTCAAGGCGCTGGGCCTGCACTGGATCTCGGTCGCGATCTCCGTGTCGGCGGTGATCGGCATCGCCAGCGTGCTGTTCGCCTTCATGCTCGGCGCCGCGCGTATCTGGTTCGCCCTCTCGCGCGACGGCCTCCTGCCCGGCTGGTTCGCCAAGGTGCATCCGACCTACGGGACGCCGCACCGGCCGACGATCGCGCTCGGCGTGTTCACCGCGTTCGTCGCCGGTTTCTTTCCGCTCGGCGAAGTCGCCAAGCTCGTCAACATCGGCGTGCTGTCCGCCTTCATCGTCATCTGCGCGTCGGTGATCCTGCTGCGCATCCGCAAGCCGGAGCTGCCACGAGCCTTCCGCACGCCCTGGGTGCCGGTGATTCCGATCATCGGCATCGGTTTCTCGATCTGGCTGCTGTCCGAACTCGCCGCCGTCACCTGGCTGGTGTTCCTGGTCTGGGTCAGCCTCGGCCTGCTGCTCTACTTCGGCTACGGCATCCGCCACAGCAAGCTGGCCGGTACGCGCTGAGCATCGCGCGAAGGCGGCAGCCTGCGTGGCCGCCGCCTTCGCCGGCTCGAACCGACGCGCCGGAACGTTCGAACGCGTCTGGCCGCGTCCTTTTCGTCAATCGAAGCCGTCGGCGAAGATCGCATCCCCGCCTTTGCCGACGTGCATCGCGACTGCAATCGCCACCGGGTTGGCCGGCGTTCGTCCAGGCGCCGCGCACATCGTGCCGTGGTAGTCGCCGTCGGCGTGGCTGCCGGCGCTGAACGTCGCCTGCAGCGGCACGCTGGCATCGGCGCCGACCTGGCCGCCGGACGCCGACACGGCGAGCCAGTCGACCGGCGTCGCGTCGGCGCCGCACGGATCGCTGGCGAGCGTGTCGATCTCCAGAATCAAGTTGATCCAACCGAGGCCCGCGTCGGCGAACGCGATCGGCTCGCCGGCGCCGCAGTCGCGCGCGGCCCAGTAGCCCGACGCGGTTTCGCCGTCGCTGTTGCCGCCGGGATAGAACGCATTGCCGCCGCCGGTGCCGCTGGGCACGTAGATCTCGGCGACCAGCACGCTGTCGCCCGCAACCTGCACCGGCTGGTCGAAGACCACGCGCATGCGTTCGAGCGCGCCGTCGGCGACACCGACGGTCTTTTCGGCGAGCAGTTGCAGATGCTCGAAAGCGAGGTCGCCGTCGAGCGCATAGACGCGCACGGTGATCGGCTGCGTGCCGGTCGACGACGTCGCCGAATCGATCGCGAAGCTGATGCCGCCGATCGTCGTGTCCTGGATCGGCACGCCGCGATCGGCAAGGTCGAAGCGGCGCAGGTAGCGGTTCTCCAGCGAATAGCCGGTGTTCGGATCGACACAGCCGAAGCTGACGTTCTGCGCCGGCGTCGGGCTCGTCGTCTGCACCAGCGGAACGCGCGACAGCACGGCCGGATCGCCGCCGCTGCGCAGCGTCCAGTCGGCCGGCGCCGCACCCGTATTGAGCAGGTCGAACGCGAGCTGCGCCGTTTGTCCTGAGGCGACCGTCGCGGCAGGCACCGCCGGATCGGTCGAGAGGCAGGCCGCGAGCGGGCGCAAGCCGAAGTCGGCCGCGGTTTCGGCGCCGGCGGCTATCGCGAACGACTGGGTCAGAGACTGGTGGTCCGAAGCGTCGACGGTCACCGTGAACGGCCCTTGCGCCGCTTCGATCCAGTACCGGTAGGTGCCGTCGCTCGCGCTCGTCGTCGTGTAGGTCTGTCCGCCTGTGCCTTGAATCGTGATCGCGGCACCGGCGAGCGCACTCGGATTCGCATCGCAATAGCCGAGGCTCCGCACGTGGCCGGCGAGCGATCCGTAGCTCGCAGGCGCGGTCACCGTCATCGTCGCCTCCACGTCGCCGAACGGCCACGCGTACGGCGTGTCTTCGGCCACGCGGATCGGCAACGTATAGACGCCCGGCTGGCTCACGTTGCGCGCATCGAACGTCGCATCGAGCGTGCGGCTCTCGCCGACCGCGAGCGTTCCGTAGTCGGGCGACAGATGCAGCATCGCGCTGGCGCTGATCGTGTTGAACAGATGCACCTGGTCGACGATGACCCAGCCCCATGGCGGCGTCGCCGTGTAGTGGAAGCGCACGCGCACGTCGCCGGCGCCGGCGAAGGCGCTGAGGTCGAGTTCGATCAGCGCGCCGGGACCGCCGCCGTTGTCGTCGTGCGTTTCGCTGTGCACGGTGGTCCAGGTCGCACCGCCGTCGCCGGACGCGTCGACGTCCAGGCGCGGGAAGCTGTCGGCGCCTTCGAACAGCGACAGGAAGAAGCCCATCGATGCGGTGTGGCTGGTACTGAGATCGAGCCGCGGCGAGATCAGCATCGTGTCCGAATCGGCGCCGCCCCAGCACGGATACGGATCGACCATCGCGGCGCTGCCGTCGCCGCCGGCGGTGTTGGCGAAGCGGCTCGGATCGAGCGCGATCCAGCCGCAGCCTGCACCGGCGTTCTCGACGCTCCATCCGTCCGGCGGGAATGTCGCGCCTTCGAAATGCTCCTCGACGGCCGCGCCCTCGAAACCGAAATTCAGCGGCAACGTGCCGCTGTTGGCGACCTTGAAAGGCACCGTCGCGGTCGTGCCGAGTTCGACGCTGGCCAGAGGTCCCGCCGGATACAGGCGCAGGCGGCCGGCCGGCAGCCCAAGGTCGACGAGCACGGCGGCGCCGTTCGTCACATTCGGCGTCGCCGATGCCTCGCCGTAGCCGCTCGGCTGGGTGCCGCGGTCGGCCGTCACGCTCGGCGCACCGGCCGGCGCATGCAGCGCGAAGAAGCCGTCGCCGACACCGGGATCGACGCTGGCCGCGGTGGCCGCCGGCGTCCCCGTGGCGACGCGCACGGCGGCGCCGTTCAAGCCGGCTCCGGTGTTCGCGTCGCGCACGTGACCGATAACGAGCCCGCCGTTCGCCGGTGCACTGCAGGCCCCCTGGATCGCGACGTCATCGACGGCCCAGCCGCCGATGCCGGCACCGAAATCGTCGGTCGTGCCGTCGTCGGAATGAAAGCGCAGGCGCGCGTTCGCGACCGCGACGCTCGACAGGTCGACCGCTTCGTCGGTCCAGCCTTCGAGCGAGGTGGTGATCTTCGGCGTGCCGAGCGCGTTCCACGTCGCCCCGCCGTCGCTGCTCGCCTCGACGTGCGCCTTGCTGCCCGTGTCGATGAAATAGCTGCGGTAGCGCAGCACCGGATGCGCCAGCGCCGCGAGATTCGATGCCGGCAATTGCAGGTAGTCGGCGCGGCCATCGTTGTCCCAGCCGCCGCCGGCGCCGAGTTCGTCGTTGGCGGCGGCGAAGCGGCCGTGCTCGGGAATGACGAGGATCGGCCCGGACAGACTCGCGCTGTCGCCGAACAGCCAGCCGAGCCCGGCACTCGACACGCTCCAGCCGGCCGGCGGCGCCGTCCCGTTGCTCTCGAAATCCTCGTGCAGCAGCGTCGTCGCGTAGGCATAGCCCGGTGCCGCGCAGGCGACCGGGTCGGCGACCAGCGCGAAGTCCTGCACGCCGCCGCCGCTGACCGAAGCGAGTTCGCGCGAGGCCGCCTGGTAGCCGGTAATGTCGCTGCCGACGTCGAAGCGGAAGGCGCGGCCTTCCGGCAGGCGCACGGAATACGTGCCGGTGACCGGATCGCTCCACACCGGGCCCGACGGGAAGCCGCTGCCGATCGCGATCTTCGCGTGCAGCGGCCAGCCGGTCGCCGCGTCGGTAATGCGGCCGTTGATCTTGTAGGTCGCCGCGGTCGCGAGCTGGACATCGTGCCGCGTCGTCGTGTCGGCCTGCACCAGCACGCCGGCTTCGTCCGCCGGCAAGTAGCCGTAGGCCGACACGCGCACGGTGTAGCCGCTGCCGGTGTCGACCGGCAGGCGCCGCACGTAGCTGCCGTCGGCGGCGCTGGTCGTCTGATAGATGCGCACCGATTCATCGACGAAGATCTCGATCGCCGCGCCGGCGATCGGCGTGCCCGACGTCGAGGTCACCGTGCCGCGGACGAAACCCTGTGGGCCGCAGGCGTGCGCGGCGGCATCGACCGCATGCGGCGCGTCGATCTCGCCCCAGCCGGTCGCATAGTTCGGCACGTTGCCGAGGCCAGGCGGCGGTTCGCCGCCGCTGGCGTAGTCGATCGGCCGTGCGTTCTGCATGATCAGGCCGCCGAGCGTGGCGTAGTCGCCGCGCAGGCACTCGCCGGCTTCGAGCATCAGTGCGACGAGGCCGCTGATGTGCGGCGCCGACATCGAGGTGCCGGTCATCGTCGCGTAGCCGTTGCCGCCGTCGATGGCGGAGCGGATGTCGACGCCGGGCGCGACGACTTGCGGCTTCAGCGTCGGGTAACCGCGCGGGTCCGGATAGTCGGGCAGACCGGGACTCGCTTCGAGGCTCGGTCCCCACAGCGAATGCGTCGCGTACTGGCCGTCGTGATTGCCGGTCGAGCCGACCGCGAACGCGCTGCCGAGCGAGGCCGGACTCGTCACCGTGGACAACCCCGGCGGCTCGGGCAGTCCGCAGTTCGACGCATTGCCGGCCGCGAACACCGGGAAGATGCCGGCGGCGACCCAGGCATCGACGATGTCGCGGTAGAAATCGTCGGCGCTGCCGTTGCACAGCCCCGAGTTGCCCCAGGAATTGTTGACGACGTGCGGCCGGCGATCGGGATCGGGATCGCTGCCGTCGGTGCGCGTCGGCGCCAGCATGAACTGCCCACAGGCCGGCAACGCGAACTCGCTGCCCTTCATCGGCAGGCCGAGGCAGGCGATCCACTTCGCGCCGGGCGCCATGCCGATGCGCTGGCGCTGCGCGGGATCGGCCGCGCCGTTGTCGCCGACGATCGTGCCGGTGACGTGGGTCCCGTGTCCCTCGCCCTGCGAGCCGTTCGGCTCCGAGCCCGGGTCCGTCGGTGCATACCAGTTGTAATCGTGCTGGAAGCCGCCGCTGCCGAGGTTGCCGCGATACTGGCTGACGACCGCCTCGTGCCGGTAGAACACGCCGTCGTCGATGATGCCGACGGTGACGCCGTCGCCGGTGGTGCCGTCGTTCCAGACGCGGTCGGCGCCGACCCAGGCGATGTTGTCGGTGGCGCCGCCGCTGCCGGCCGCACGCGCGGCGACGGCCGGCTGCTCGGGTTTGATCAGCGCGGTCTTCGGCAGTTCGCGGATGCGCGCGACTTCGGCAAAGCCGGCCGCCGCCTGCAGGGTCGCGATGTCGCCCTGCTCGACGAGGATCGCGTTCTTGATCCAAAGGCTGTGGAAGCCGGCGCCGCGCTGGCCGAGCATGCGCGACACGCCGGCCTGGCTGCGCCGTGCGGTCTCGCGCAGGCGCTCGTAGACGTAGCGTCCGCGCGCGCTCCAATCGAGCGTGAGCGCGGCCGAGAGGTCGGCATGTTCGCGGAACTCGATCGCGAAATCGCGGCGGCCGCCGGACGTGAGCTGCCGATACAGCTGCGGCGCGATGTCGACGCTGAGCGTGCCGTTGACTGGCGTGACGCCGCTGCCGCCGATCTGCAGATGCGGAACGGGCGTCCTGACGACGCCGCCGGCTGCGGACGCACCGCTTGCGAACACCAGCAAGGCCATGGCCAGCGTACGCGCGCAGAGCGTAGCTCGGCTCGGGCGGCCCGCGCCGCGCCGGTGCGATACGAGCGCCTTCGACCAGCGCGCAAAGATTCCCGAATGTTCGCCGCCAGGCGGCGCCTGTGCGGATGGTGCAGCTTCTGCCATAGCGTTCCCCGGTCGTTCTGCCTGAGCCAGACTCGCCGGCGACGCGCCCGGCGCGCCTTTCGTTGCGGCGACGATGCAGGCTAGGCGAAGCCGGCCGCGGCCCGCATTCGCGCTGCCTTTGCGCGTCCTTTGCTGCGGCTTAATCGCTGCGATGACAACGCTTTAGCGCGCGCCGGCAGGCCCTGGTTCCTGCGCCAGCGCGGCGGGCACGGCGCGCTCGCCGGCAAGGTGGCGCGCATGCTCTAGCGCGTTGCGCCACGGCTCGATCTGCGCCATCGCATGGTAGAGGCGCACTTGCAGCAAGGCCGCTTCGTAGCTCTGCGCCGCCCAGGTCGCCCCGCGCGCGGCGACCGGACCGGCACGCGCAGGATCGCCGCGCGCCAGCAGCGCCTGCGCGAAGGCGGCGCACACCTCGAGGATGTCGGCGGGAACGCGCAAGGCATCGGCTTGCGCGAGGGCCGCCGCGAAATCGGCGTCGGCCTGCTCGGTCGCGCCGCTGGCTGCGGCCTGCTCGGCGCGCGCGAGCCGCGCATACAGGCGCGCGACCGGCGCCCCGTCGCGTTCGGCCCAGGCGGCCATCGCACTCGCGCGGGCGCTCGCCGACGCCACGTCGCCGAGCGCGGTCTGCGCGCGCACGAGGGTCAGCCACGCGCCGGCCTGTTCGCGCGGGGTTTCCGCCTGCCACGACGTCTTCAATACCTCGCCGGCACCGCGCGCCGCGCCCGCCGCATCGCCGCGCGCCATGGCTTCGCGCGCGGCGATGATCCGCGCCGAACCGAGCAAGGCGTCGTCTTTCGCGGCGGCGGCATCGTCGAGCACGACCTGCAGCACGCGGCGTGCCTCGTCGAGGCGTCCGTTCGCCGCCAGCACGTCGGTGCGCGCCAGCATCGCGTAGCGTTTCCATTGCGGATTGGGCTCGCGTTCCACCAGCTCGCGCAGGCGTGCCTCGCCGGCCAGCGCCGCCGCCGGATCGAGCAGGGCGAGATGCGCGTACGCCGCGGCCACGCGTGCGAACAGCTCGCTGGTCAAGTCGTGGAAGTTCGCCAGCTGGTCGGCGCCGGCATCGAGTTGCGGCAGCGCTTCGGCGTAGCGGTCGCGGCGCGCTTCGAGAATGCCGAGATTCGCATCGACGCGCGCGAGTCCGAGGCGGTCGCCCACGCTTTCGAGGACGACGCGCGCCTGGGCGAAGTCCGCAACCGCGGGATCGAACTGGAACTGCGCGCTGTGCGCGATCGCGCGGCCGGTCAGGGCGCGGCCGAGTTCGGGTGATGGCGTCGTGGTCCCGAGCAGCGCGACGACGGCGTCGGCGCGGCCGACGACGGCCGGGTAGTCGTCGCGGCGCAGCGCGATGTTGCCGAGCCCGTTCAACACGCGCGCGCGCAGCAGCGGATCGTCCGTGGCCGAGGTCGACGCCAGCAAGTCCTCGAAGGCATGCTCGGCCGCATCGAGGCGGCCGCTACGGAAGTCGATGCCGGCGCGGCGGAACCGCACGTCCGCCCGCGCGGCCTGTTCGGTGTCGAGCGTGTCGAGCAGGGCGCGCGCGGTATCGGGCTGGTCGGCGAGCATCGCCGCTTCGACTTGCTGCAGCAGTCCGCCCAGTGCGCGGTCGCGTGGAGACAGCAGGTCGCCATCGTGCGGCGGGGTCAGCCCGAGCATCCGCGCCGCGCGATCGGCCGCGGCCTGGGCCGCTTCGAGCAGGTCGCGCGCTTCGCCTTCGGCGAGCAACGGCGGCGTGCGTCCGCGCAGGCTCCGTATCGTCACGCGCCAGTAGCCCGCCGACAGCGACGCCTTCGCTTGCAGCACGAGACCGGCGGCCGAGGCGTCGGCAATGCCTTGCAGCTCCCGCGCGTCGGGACTGGTGCCGCGCAGATCGCGGGCGAGCGCGATCACGTTGTCGCTCGGCACCATCGCCTGGCCGGCGCCGCGCAGGCGATCGGCGATCAGCTCCATCGCGCCGAGCCGCGCCCAGGCGTATTTCGCGTCCGCCTCGATAGCGACCGGCAGCAGCAGCGCGAGACGGGCCTGCGTCGTGCGCTGCGAAGCCGAACCGGACGCGCGCGGCGGCGCCGAGGATTTCCACAGCAGCGCGCCGGCCAGCAGCAGCGCCACCGCGATACCGAGTGCGAGCGCGAACGGCCATCGCGGCCGCCGGGCGGGCGCGGGCGCCGCGGCCGATTCGACCGGCAGCGATTCGGCTGCGGCCGCGATGGACGGCGCGGCGGCGGGGACGCGATCGTCTTCTTCGACGACCGTGGTCGCCGCCACCCAGGCGTAACCGAAGCGCGGCACCGTGCGGATCATGCGGCGCGCTTCGTCGGTATCGCCGAGCGTACGCCGCGCGCGCAACATGACCTGGTCGAGCAGATTGTCGCTGACTTCGCTGCGTCCCCAGACGGCGGCGATCAGCTCGTCGCGGCCGACCGCACGCGTGCGGTGCTCGACCAGATAGGCGATGCAGTCGAACGCCTTCGGCGGCAGCGCCAGCCGTTCGTCGCCGCGCCACAGTTCGCGCCGCGCGGGATCGAGCCGGAATTCGTCGAACTGGAACTGACGCAAGATGGACCGATGCCCCGCGTGAAGGTGCATGTCTGCACGATGACCACGAGAGCGATGGTAACGGCAGCGGACACGCGTGGCGCGGCCCTGGATGCGCCGGCCGCGGCGCCGGGTCGCGGGCGATGCGCGCCGATGTGACGCGAATGCCGCATGCGGCGGAGCGGCACGCACGCAGACGCCGCAGACGCGATCGACGGTGGCAGCGCGTGCCGCGGCCGCCGTCGATCGCGCGATTTGCGTTCCTCAGTCGAAGCCGTTCGAGAACACGTCGTTGCTGTGATCGCGATACCAGAGCAGCAGTTCGCGCAGCGCCAGCGGCGCATTCTGCGCCGGCGGCTGGCCGGCCTGGTTGTCCTCGTTGACGCCGTGGCAGCCGTCGCAAGCGCGCACTTCGCCCGGCTGCACGGTGATCCAATAGCGTTCGCGCACGACCGGCGTGCCCGAGGCATCGGTCGTCTGCCAGCTCATCGCGCGCTGCGCCGGTACGATCGCCGCGACCGAACCGTCCGCCGCGATCGCGACGCTGCCGGCCGGCGCGCCCGAGGTCGGCGGCATGAAGGCGAGCGCGGATTCGTCGTGCAGCGGCTTGGCGAGGACGCGGCGGCCGTCGCGCGGATTGCTGGTGCCGCCCATGCCGCGCAGCTGGTCGCCCTGGAACAGCTGCATCCAGGCGATGTCGTACAGCTGGCCGTTGGTGCCGACGGTCTGGATGCCGCCCGGCACGCGCAGGTTGTACGGCTGCTGGTGATCGGCCGAGTCGCGCGCGGTGACGTCGCGGCTGACCAGAACGCCGAGGCCGCGCGCGCGCAGGAACGCGCTGAACTGGGCCGGGTCGACGCCGGTATCGGTGAATACGCTCGCTTCCGGCGTCGCCATCGCGGCGATCTCGGTCTGCGGCGGCGCGTTGTGCGCGCGCACCTCGACCGGAGAGAACTCCCACAACGGACCGGAGTACGTGACCAGCACGTCCGGATCCCAGTACGAGATGCTCTTGCTGATGCCGCCGGTCAGCGGCGCGCCGGGCGACACGGTGACCTGGTCGGCAGCGAGATCGAGCTGGTACAGACGGAACGCGTAGTTGGGCTGCGGATTGGCGCGCGAGCCGGTGTTGCGCGCGATCTCCCATTGATCGGTATAGGCGGCGACGATCGTGCCGTTGGAGAGCGGCAGCGGATTGCGGTAGCGGCCGGCGAACCCGCTGGGCTGGGTGTCGGAGGTGCTGGCGCCGTTGCGCGGCGAGTGGTAGGTGATCGCCATGCTCGCCGCATTCGTGCCGGGCGCGCCGTCGATCGAAATCAGCTGGCCGGCCGCGTGCGTGTAGAACTCCGGCGCATCGATCGCGTAGTAGCGGCCCGGATGCGACGGATCCTCGGCCAGCTGCAGCATGTTCTCGATCGCATTGTGGTTGGCGCGACCGGAATCGTCGTCGATGAAGTCGTACAGCGCCGGATCGTTGGTGAAGCTGCGCTCGAAATAGTTCTGCAGCTCGTGCCGGCCGACGTGATTGAGTGTCTCTTCGCCGCTGCCGTCCTGGTTGACCATCCACGGGAAGAAGAAATTGAAGCGGTGGCCGTTGACGTTGGAACCCGGCACGGCATACAGCGGATCGGGAAACGTTTCCGGCGCGCGCGGCTGGCGCGCGGCGTTCTGCGCTTCGCTCGCATAGTCGAAGGTGCCGTAGGTCGGCGGATTGCCGGCGGCCTCGTTCGAGGCGTCGGTGGAGGCCTGCTGGTCGGTCTGCAGGTGATCCCAGCGCGTGAAGATCACGCGGCCGAAGCTGTCGACGAAGGGACCCGACGAACCCGACGGCGAATGCTGCAGCAGGCTCAGCGCGCCGGTCGCCGCATCGAGTTTCCACACGCCGGTGGTCGTCGGCTGCGATTCGTATTCGTCGAATTGCGGATACAGATAACGCTGGCCATTGCGCGGACGGTCGCTGGTGAATATCAGGCTGCCGTCGGAACCGTAGGTCGGTTCGATATTGTTGTAATCGGCCGGCTGATTGGCCACGCGCGTAATGGATATCGTCTGGCCTGCACCGAATCCGGTGATTTCATAGAGCTGCCAGAACCATTCGCCGACCTGATATTGCTCGGTCGGCGAGCCGACGATCATGCTGAAGACGGCCTTGTCGCCGGCGAAGTTGACGGCCGGATCGCGCACCGCGATCGAGTTGGCGCCCTGCCGCCCGTCGCTGCCGTAGCCGACTTCTTGGGTCAGGTTGCGCAAGGTTCCGTCGACGTAGCGGATCCACAGGTCGCCGCCGCGCGCGACGGACTGCATGCCGCCGCCCTGGTTGGCGAAGACCGAGCCGATCGTCGCGAAGTCGGCGGGAACCGGGACTTGGGTGACGAACAGGATCGGATTGGGCGTGGCGGCCACGGTCTCGGTGGCGGCGTGGATGGGCTCGACGGACAGCGATCCCACCAGGACGGACAGGCCGAATAAAGATGCGCACACGCGCAACGGCCCGAAAAACGGCTTTACAAACGTCAAAAACATGATTCTTCAACCCCAGTTATTGCATCGCGTGCGGGCCCAGGTCCCACACGACTCGGCGGTGATGCATCCTTCATCATTGTGATGACACGAACAGCGGCATGGTTCGCGCTAACGCAATGCGAACCGCCTTTTTAATCGAAAGTTGCCGAGCTCTCGTAAAAGATTCGTCAAGCGGTAAACTGCGCGGCTAGCAAAAACCCCGGATCGCCCATGAAAAAGCCCAAGATTGCTCCCGTCAGCGCGGCCCAAGCCCAGGAAGCGGTACGCACCCTGCTGCGCTGGGCCGGCGAAGACCCGGCGCGAGAGGGCCTCCTCGACACGCCCAAACGCGTCGTCGACGCCTATCGGGACTGGTTTTCCGGCTATGCGACCGATCCGGCCGACTACCTGCGCCGCACGTTCGAGGAAGTGGCCGGCTACGACGAGATGATCGTGCTGCGCGACATCCAGTTCGAATCGTTCTGCGAACACCACATGGCGCCGATCATCGGCCGCGCGCACGTGGGCTACCTGCCGACCGACAAGGTCGTGGGGATTTCCAAGCTGGCGCGCGTCGTCGACGGCTTCGCGCGGCGCTTCCAGGTGCAGGAGAAGCTCACCGCGCAGATCGCCCAGTGCATCGAGGACGTTCTGAAGCCGCGCGGCGTCGGCGTCGTCATCGACGCCGTGCACCAGTGCATGACCACGCGCGGCGTGCACAAGCGCGGGGTGTCGATGATCACCAGCCAGATGCGCGGCAGCTTCCGCGAAGATGCGCGCACGCGCGCGGAGTTCCTGCGCTTCATCGACATCGATTCGCGGCGCTGAACACAGCCGTCGTTGCGCGCAACCGCCGCTTGCGCGCCATTGCCGTTTTCGACAATCGCGGGCGGGCGCAATCAGATACGCTGCGCATCGCTCGACACTCCAGCGAGATCACCGCGTGAACCAGCCTGCTTCCATCGCCGCGCCGCGCCGCGCCGCCCTGATCTTCATCTTCGTCACGGTGCTGATCGACATCCTGTCGTTCGGCATCATCATTCCGGTGCTGCCGCACCTGGTCGAGCAACTGGCCGGCGGCGGCGTCGCGAAGGCGGCGATGTGGGTCGGCGTGTTCGGCACCTTGTTCGCGCTGATCCAGTTCGTCTGTTCGCCGATCCAGGGTGCGCTGTCGGACCGCTTCGGGCGCAGGCCGGTGGTGCTGCTGTCCAACCTCGGCATCGGCGTCGATTTTCTCTTCATGGCGCTGGTCAACACGATCCCGCTGCTGCTGATCGGCCGCTGCATCTCCGGCGCGACGGCCGCGAGCTTCACCACGGCGAACGCCTACATCGCCGACGTGACGCCGCCGGAGAAGCGCGCGGCCGCGTTCGGCATGCTCGGCGCGGCGTTCGGCATCGGCTTCATCATCGGTCCGGCGCTCGGCGGCTTCCTCGGCGGCTTCGACGTGCGCCTGCCGTTCTATGCGGCCGCGGTGCTCGCGTTGACCAACTTCTGCTACGGCTATTTCATCCTGCCCGAGTCGCTGCCGCCGGAGAAGCGCAGCGCGCGCTTCGACTGGAGCCATGCCAATCCGCTCGGCTCGCTGGTGCTGCTGCGGCGCTACCGCTCGGTGTTCGGCCTCGCCGCCGTGGTGTTCCTCACCAATCTGGCGCACTACGTGCTGCAGAGCGTGTTCGTGCTGTACGCCGACTATCGCTACGGCTGGGGTCCGCAGGCGGTCGGCTACACGCTGGCGCTGGTCGGCGTGTGCAATGCGTTCACGCAGGCATGGCTGGTGCGCAAGCTGGTGCCGAAGATCGGCGAACGCAGCACCTTGCTGATCGGCCTGGTGTTCGGCTTCGCCGGATTCGCCGTCATGGGCCTTGCCGGCAGCGGGCCGGTGTTCCTGATCGGCATTCCGCTGCTCGCGCTGTGGGGCATGGCGGGTCCGGCGACGCAAGCCTTGATCACGCACCAGGTCGACCCGCGCGAGCAGGGCCGACTGCAGGGCGCGGTGACGAGCCTGGCGAGCCTCGCCGGCATCTTCGGTCCGGCGCTGTTCACGCAGGTGTTCGCGTTGTTCATCAGCGATCACGCGCCGCTGCATGCGCCGGGCGCGCCGTTCCTGCTGTCGACCGCGCTGCTGATACTCGGCTGGATCGTCGCGTGGCGCGTGACCGCCGGCACGCCCGCGCACATCCACGCGGCGCTGCCGGACGCTCCCATCGTTCCGGAAGCGCTGCCCGTCGGCGAAATGCCGCCGCCGGCGAAAACATCCGGGTAATGCCGTCTTGAAACCGCCATCGATCGAGAGTAGGGTGCGCGCCCTTCGCGACGATCTTGCGCGAAACGAAAAGACGACTCCGATGCGAAACCTCTTCAGACATCCAGCAGGCAAACGCCAGCCGTCGCGGCTCGGCAGTATTGCGCCTTGCGCGATGCCGGCCGTCTTTACGGCTGATTGCGACCGCATCCGCTCGCGTACGATCTGACCTCATCCAGCGGTCGAGGTCGGTACGCCGACCTCCCGAGCACCACGAACGCCCCCGGGAGGCTTGCCCCCGGGGGTTTTTCGTTTCCGGCGTTCGCGAAGGAGATTTCGAATTCGGCGGATGCCTTCCGCCAACGAATTGGCGCTACGCGAGTGGCGCCAATGCGCGGTCGACGAAACGACGTTCTGCAGCGGCGCGGGCTCACGAGTCCCGCCCGGTGCGCCCGGCTTTGCCGGCGCGTATGCCGCAGGACGCACGCCGTCGGTCGCTTGACGGGAACGGTAGCTCAGTCTGGTAGAGCGCCCGGCCGATCGCCGGGAGGTCGCGGGTTCGAATCCCGTCCGTTCCGAAAGGTAGCTCATTCGGGTAGAGCAACGACCTCATAAGTCGTCGGTAGCGGGTTCGAATCCCGCCCTTTGACGGGCATTGCCCACGAGCTGCAAACCGGGACGAACGTCCCATTGGAAACACCCCGCGCGGTCGCGCGCCTGCGTGTGCAATTGAACGCGCGCGGAAGCGAACGGCCGCAACGTGCTCGTCGGCTGCGTCGCGGTCGGCGTGGCGGGCCAAGGCGGAGCGGAATGCGATGCGCTGCGGACTTCATGTCCATGACGCACGCAGGCAGCGAAGCCGGACCCCGCCGTGCTCGCCGCGATGCCCCGGAGAGGACGTGGGGTGTTTCCAACTCTTTCCGCTCTCTTCCCCGCAGCTCGGCTCGGGGAAGGAAGCCCACGAAGCCGGCGCCCGCAGCGCGCGCCGGATCTTTCGCAACCTGCGCTGTCGATTCATCCCAAGAAAAAGGAGGTCTGTGTGTTGAAGCTCTGGAACAGGGTCGTGGTCGGTGATGGCGAACGCGGCCTGGTGTATCGCAACCGTCGGTTCGAGCGCGTGCTGGCGCCGGGCGTGTACCGCTATCTGCGTCTGTTCGGCCAGGTCGAGGTTCGCGTGCTCGATCTCGCTCGTGCCGAGTACGACGGCAAGGTCGCCGACGATCTGATCGAACGGCTCGGCGACGCGCTCGGCGAGACGTTCGTGCTGGCCGACGTCGGCGTCGACGAGGTCGGCCTGCTGACGCGCAGCGGCAAGCTCGAAGACGTGCTCGCGCCGGGCACGCGCAAGCTGTACGGGCGCACGTCGAGCAGCGTCGAGATCGAGCGCGTCGCCTTGAGTGCCGATCTCGAAGTCCCGGCCGCGGTCGCGCGGCGTCTGCGTCAGCTCGGCGTGCTCGCACGCGCCGCACTGGTCGTGGACGTGGCCGTCGAGAACGTCGGCCTCGTGTTCGTCGACGGCAAGCTCGTGCGTCAGCTGGCGCCGGGTGCGTATGCGTTCTGGAACTTCCAGAAGAACGTGAGCGCCATCGTCGTCGATCTGCGCGTGCAGGGCGTGGAGGTGTCGGGACAGGAAATGCTGACGCGCGACAAGGTGTCGTTGCGCGTGAACCTCGCCGCGAGCTGGCGCGTCACCGATGCCGTCGCGCTGCGCACGCGCGTGGCGAAGTTCGACGAGTTCCTCTATCGCGAGCTGCAGTTCGGCCTGCGCAAGGTCGTTGCCGCGCGCACGCTCGACGAACTGCTCGGCGACAAGGCGTCGCTCGACGGCGACATCCTCGCCGGCGTGCGCGGCCGCGTCGGCGAGTTCGGCATCGAGCTGCTCGGCGTCGGCGTCAAGGACGTGATCCTGCCGGGCGAGATGAAGGAGATTCTCAACAGCGTCGTGCAGGCGGAGAAGGCGGCCCAGGCCAACGTGATCCGCCGGCGCGAGGAGTCGAACGCGATGCGTTCGGCGCTGAACACCGCCAAGCTGATCGAGGAGAGCCCGACCCTGATGCGCCTCAAGGAGCTGGAGGTGCTGGAGAAGGTCACCGAGAAGATCGACAAGCTGACCGTGTTCGGTGGCCTCGACGGCGTGCTGAATCAGCTGGTCAAGCTGAAGGCCGGTGCGTGAGATGAGGGATCCGTCCCCACCGCCCTCGTCGGCCACGCCGACGACTTGAACCGCCCGCGCAAACGGGCGGTTTTTTTTTGGCCGAAGGAAGGAACGGAGCGCGGCCTACGAACCGTACTTCACCGAGCAGCCGTACGGCTCGGAGGTCGGCACGCTCACCGGCTTGCCTGCGGCGAGCTCGGCCAGCGCCTGCGCGACATACGGCGTCGCCTTGCCGATGTCCGCTTCGTCCGTGCTCGCGATCGAATCGATGCCGCCGAGGTAGCGCAGCACGCCTTGCGCATCGATCACCGCCATCTGCGGCGTCGTCTTGGCGTCGTACAGATGGCCGACCGTGCCGTCGGCGTCGAGCAGGTAGGCGCTTTCCTTGCCGCGGACCTTCGCGACGTAGGCCTTTGCACTGCTCGCATCGAGATGGCCCTGCTTGCCGGCCGCACCCGAGTTGACGGTCAGCCAGATGGCGCCCTGCGCGAGCGCGGAGGCTTGCAGCTTCTGCATGTTGCCGCTGCCGTAGTGCTTGCGCACGAACGGACATTCCGGGTTGTTCCATTCGAGCACGACGGTCTTGCCCTTGTAGGCGGACAGCGTCTGCGTGTGGCCGCTGCTGTCGGCGACGCTGAAATCCGGCGCCGGCTGCCCGACGGTGGGCTTGGCGAGCGCGGGCAACGACGTGGCGAGGGCAAGCGCGACGGCGGCGATGAAAGGGACGGCTCTCATGATGCGGCTCCTGGCGGGGGTGGAATCGCTTGTGACCTCAGCGGGCCGGCGCAGTTGCATCGGCCGCGAACGGAATTCGCGCGCGCCACCCGCGCGCGCCGTTCGCGCTCGACGTGGTCAGCAGCACGTCGAGTTCGGACGGCGCGGTCGTGAAGTACTCGCTCTTGCCGGTTTCGATGACGATGGCATCGCCGTCGCGGCGGATCGTCGGCGGCTTGTTGTCGAACAGCTTGCGCTGGGCGGCCAGCGCATCGAGTTGGGTCGCCGCCGGCGGCAGGCCGGGACCGGTCAGCGTGATCGCAAAGCGGTCGCCGGCATCGCGCACCGAACCCTTCCACGCTGTCGCCTGGGGCTGTTCGAGCCGCGCCTCGGAGAACTGCGCGGTCCAGCGCGGATCGGGCTTGGCTGCCACGCGCACGACCGGCAGGTCGATCGCGAGCGACGCCTTGCCCGGGATGCATTCCTCGCGGCAGACCAGCCACTTGGTGACCAGCGCGATGTGCACGGTCGAGCCGACCGCGGCGTCGGGCGGCGGCGTGATCGAGACCGGCAGCAAGGTCTCGCCGTCATAGCCGAAGTTGTAGAGACCGCCGACGACGAAGCGCTGCGGCGTCGGCCATTCGATCTCGTCGGCCTTGTAGCCCGGCGGCAGGATCCATTCGACCGTCGTCGGCAGGCCGGAGTCGCCCGGATTGATCCAGTAGGTATGCCAATGCGGCTGATGGCGCAGCAGCAGGCCGAACTGCTGCGCTTGGCCCGGCACCAGCTCGGTGTGCTCGGCGATCAGCTGCACGTCGATCGGATCGGACGGCGCCGGTTTCACGGCGAGCGCCGGCATCGCTGCGAACGCAAAGGCCGCGGCCGTCGAGTACCCGAGCAAAGAGCGATAGTTCTGGATTCGCATCGCAACGGCTCCTTCGTTTTCGCCGCACCGTAAACGATGCGAAGTTACCAATCCGTAACGAGACGGTACGCGACGCTTCAGTCCAAGCGCGGCAGCGCCTGTTCGAGCCGCTCGAAACCTTCCCACGGATCCTTGCGCAAGCTCTTCGCGCGGCGCAAGGCGCCGGCGAGGTCGAAGTCGGCGGCGCCCTTGGTGCGTCCGAGTTCGTCCCAACGCAGTGGCATCGCGACCGGCGCGCCGGCGCGCGCGCGCAGCGACCAGCTGGCCACGCTGGTCGCGCCGCGGGTGTTGCGCAGCCAGTCGATGAAGATGCGGCCGTCGCGCTTGGCCTTGCTCGCGGTCGCGAGGTAGTGCAGCGGTTGCTGCGTCGCCATCGCATCAGCGAACGCCTCGCAGAACGCCTTCGCCTCGCTCCAGTCGGTGCCGCGGATCGGCACGACGACGTGCACGCCCTTGCCGCCCGACAACCGCACGAAACTTTCGAGGCCGGCGTCGGCGAGCCGCGCGCGCACGTCGCGCGCGCCGGCGACCAGCGCCTTCCAATCGACGCCGGGACCGGGATCGAGATCGAACACGAGGCGATCGGCGCGCTCCGGCGCATCGATGCGCGCACCCCACGGATGGAACTCGAGCACGTTCATCTGCACCAGTTCCAGAACGCCGCGCAGGTCCTTCACGTAGAGGTACTCGTCGCTGCCGCCATCCTTTTCCTTCAGCGCGATCGCCGCGACGTTGCTGCCGAGCGACGCGGCATGGTGCTTCTGGAAGAAGCAGGTGCCGCCGGCACCGTCGGGACAGCGCACCACCGAAAGCGGACGATCGACCAGCTCCGGCAGCAGCCGGTCGGCGACGTCGCGGTAGTAGTCGGCGACGTCCTGCTTGGTGATCGAGATGTCCGGGAACACGATGCGTTCCGGATGCGTGATCGTCACGCCGCCGCCGGTCGTTTTCTTCGCCGCGGCGCGTGCCGGCTTCAGTGTCGTCGTCTTGCGCTCTGGCATACCGAGATCCTCCGTCGTCTTGTCGTCGCGCAGGCGCAGGAAGCTCGCCTGGCGCAGCAAACCCTCCTTCGCCCAGCCGCGAAATTCCACTTCGGCGACGAGGCGCGGTGCGACCCAGCGCACGGCGCTCGCCCGAAACGGCACATGCGCGGGCAGGCGGAGCACCGCATCGGCTTGCGCGAGGCTGCCGAGCTGGCGCGTCAGCTGGCGCAGCAGCGCATCGTCGAAACCGCTGCCGACGCGGCCGACGTAGCGCAACGCGCCGCGCTCGACCGTCGCCAGCAGCAGCGATCCGAACCCTTCGCGCGACCCCTTCGGCGCGGTGTAGCCGACGATGACGAACTCGTCGGTGTCGGCGTGCTTGACCTTGACCCAGCTCTTTGCGCGGCCTTCGACGTAGCGCGCGTCGACGCGCTTGCTGACGATGCCCTCGAGCCCCTGCCTGCGCGCAGCCTCGAACACGCGTTCGCCATGCCCGACGATGTGCGTGCTGAAGCTCAGCGCATTCTTCTTCGAGGTATGGAGCAGCGCCTGCAGCAAGTCCTTGCGCTCGGCGAGCGCGACCTGCGTGAGGTCGACCTGCTCGAGCGCCGGCAGGTCGAACAGCACATAACGCAGCGCTGCATGCGTGCCGGCTTCGAGCGAGCGCTGCAGGGCCGAGAAGTCGCTGTTGCCGCGCGCGTCCACGGCGATCAGTTCGCCATCCAGGCGCGCGCTCGCGACCGGAAGCGCTTCGATCGCCGCGGCGACGTCGGCGAACTTGGCGGTCCAGTCCAGATCGTTGCGCGAGCGCAGCGCGGCCTTGCCGTCGTCGAGATCGGCGAGCAGGCGATAGCCGTCCCATTTCGTCTCGTGCAACCAGTCCTCGCCGCGCGGCGGCGACGCTTCGAGCGTGCACAGCTGCGGCTTGAAACCGGCGTGCAGCGGCCGGTCGCGCGCACCGGCGAGGGCCAGCGCCCGCTTGCGCCAGGTGGCGGATGCCTTGCGCGGCGTCAAAGCCTTCTTCGCAGGCGATTTCTTCGCGGCGGGTTTCTCGGCGACGGCCTTCTTCGCGGGCGCCTGCACCGCGTGCGCGGAGCGCGACCGGCGCGACGCCGCGTCGACCAGATCGTCCGCTTCGAGGTCGCGCGCCTCGGCATCGCTGCGCTTGATCAGCAGCCACTGCTGCTTCGAACCCTGCAGCCGCGTGCGCACGAGCGTCCAATGGCCGCGCAGCTTGTCGCCGTGCAGCTCGAAATCGAGGTGGCCCTTGGCCAGGGCCGCCAAGGGATCACCGTCGGGCGTCCAGCCGCCGTGGTCGAAGATGTCGACGTGGCCGGCGCCGTAGTGGCCTTGTGGAATATCGCCGGCGAAGCTCGCGTAGGCGAGCGGATGATCTTCGACCTCGACGGCGAGGCGCTTGTCGCCCGGCCGCAGCGACGGCCCTTTCGGCACGGCCCAGCTTTTCAGGGCGCCGTCGACTTCGAGGCGGAAGTCGTAGTGCCGTGCGCGGGCGTGGTGCAGCTGCACGACGAAGATCGGCCGCTTGCTGCGCTTGGACGACGTGCCGCGCTTTTCCGCAGCAGGCTCCGGCGTCTGGTCGAAGCGGCGCTTGCGGTTGTACTCGCGCAGGCTCATCGCGGCGCGTCAGGCGGACTTGCGCCGTTTCGGCGACGGCGCCTTCGCCGCCGTTTTCTTCGCTGCGCGCTTGGGCGCCGCTTTCTTCGCCGTCTTCTTCACCGGCACGGCCTTCTTCGCCGGCGTGCGCCGCTTGGTATCGATGCTCTGCTTCAGCAGCGCCATGAAGTCGACCACGTTGGTCGCGGCGTCCTCGCGCGTCCTCGCGTCGTCCGGCTCCGGCGCGGCGACGACGCCCTTCTGCTTCAGGCGCTTCTCGATGACCTTGTGCAGGCGCGCGCGGAATTCGTCGCGGTAGTCGCCCGGCGTCCATTTGCCGGACATCGATTCGATCAGCGCGCGCGCCATCTCCAGCTCCTTGCGCGTCACGCGGTACTCGGCGGCGCTCTTGCTCGGGATGGTGTAGTCCTCGGCGTCGACCAGTTCCTGCGGGTAGCGCAACAGCATCAGGATCAGCGCGTGCTGCTGCGGAATCACCGCGGCCAGATATTCGCGTGTGCGGATGACCACGCGCGCGATGCCGATCTTGCCGGTCTCGGCGAGCGTCTCGCGCAGCAGCACGTAGCCCTTCTCGGCCTTCTTGCCGGGCACCAGCACGTAGGGTTTTTCGTAGTAGACCGGGCTGATCGCGTCGGCATCGACGAAGGCTTCGATCTCGACGGCCTCGTGGCTTTCCGGCGCCGCGGCGCGGATGTCTTCCTCGTCGAGCACGACGTAGCTGCCCTTGTCGTACTCGAACGCCTTGACGATGTCCTTCCACGGCACTTCTTCGCCGGTGTCGCTGTTGACGCGCTCGTAGCGCACCGGCTTGTTGTTGCGGCTGTCGAGCATGCGGAAGCTGAGATCGGTGCGCCGCTCGCCCGGCATCAGCTGGATCGGCACGTGCAGCAGGCCGAACGACAGGGTTCCGGTCCAGATCGGTCGGGCCATCGGCATCGCTCCACGTGACGGGTCCTCGATGCTAGGCAGCGCAGGCTTAACGGGCGCTGGCGGATTCCCGCCGAAATGCAGCTCGCCGCCGGCGCTCGTCTAGACTGCGCCGATCGACACGCCAGGAGCCCGCCATGCCGACCCGCCGAGACCTGCTCGAACGCGCGCTGCTCTGCACGGCCGGCCTCGCCCTGCCCGCCGCCCGCCGCGCTCGGGCCGCGAGCGGTACGCATTCGCGTCCGCTACGCATCCTGATCCTCGGCGGCACCGGTTTCATCGGACCGCATCAGGTGCGCTACGCGCTGCAGCGCGGTCACAAGGTCACCTTGTTCAATCGTGGAAAAAGTCCGCAAGCCTGGCCCGGCGCAGTGGAGGAATTGCTCGGCGACCGCAACACGGGCGACCTCGAGGCGCTGGAAGGCCGCGAATGGGACGTGTGCATCGACAACCCGACCACGCTGCCGTTCTGGGTGCGCGACGCCGGCAAGGCGCTGCACGGGAAGGTGAAGCAGTACGTCTTCATCTCGACCGTGTCGGTCTACGCCGACACCAGCAAACCCGGCGCCGACGAGTCGGCCGCGCTGGCGCCGTACACCGGCAAGGATGCGATGCAGGAAACGCAGGCGACGCTGAAGGCCGACATGGGCCTGTACGGCCCCTTGAAGGCACTCTCCGAGAAGGAAGCGCAGGCGCAGTTCCGCGGCATCGCGACGATCGTTCGCCCCGGCCTCATCGTCGGTCCCGGCGACGAAACCGACCGCTTCACCTACTGGCCGGTGCGCCTCGCCCGCGGCGGCGACGTGCTGGCCCCGGGCGACGGCACCGATCCGGTGCAGTTCGTCGACGCGCGCGATCTGGCCGAGTGGACGATCCGCCTGGCCGAGCAGCGCACGCTCGGCGTCTTCCACGCCACCGGACCGGCGCATGAGTTGACGATGGCGGGCCTCCTGCGAGACATCGGAAGGGCGATCCACGCGGAAGCGAAGCCGGTCTGGGTGCCGGCGGATTTTCTCGAGGCGCAAAAGGTGTCGGCGTGGAGCGACATGCCGGTATGGGTGCCGGGCCAAGGCGAGAGCGCGGGCTTTGCGCGGCTGAATGTGCACAAGGCGATCGGCGCCGGCTTGACCTATCGGCCGCTCGCGCAGACCGCGGCCGATACGCTGGCCTGGTTCCGGCAGCAGCCGGCCGAGCGCCAGTCGGCGTTGCATGCCGGTCTCGATGCGAAGCGCGAGGAAGGCGTGCTGGCGGCGTGGAAGGCGAAGCGCGCGGCGGGCTAGCGGAAGTCAAAGACGCTTCGCTGCAATGCGAGCGCATGGCCGAGCGGCAAGGTTGAACGAAATCCAGACGCGCCGGTCCAAACCCACGTCATTCCGCAGTGACCCGCCATGAAGCAGCAACCCGCCTCGATCGGAACCTGGATCGCCGGCGCCGGTGCCATCGTCGTCGCGATCGGCATCGGCCTTTATTTCGCACGCACCGGCGGAGAAGCCGTCGGCCAGTTGCCCGGCACGAGCACGACGCCTTTGGCAAGCGCGCCGGCGAGCGCGCCGCAGGCGCCGCCGGTCGAGCATCCGATCGAGCAGGCGCAGGTCGATCCCCCCAGCGAACCAGCGACGCCGTTGCCGGCGATCGAAGACAGCGACCGGCCGGTATTCGACGCCATCGCCGGGTTGGCCGGCGGCGGCGAGGCGCTCGGCGTGCTCGTCGATCCGCAGCATCTGGTGCAGCGGATCGTGGCGACCGTGGATGGACTGACGCGGCCCAAGCTCGGCGAGAACGTGTCGCCGCTGCGCTCGGCGCAAGGCGTGTTCGCGACGCGCGCAGACGGCGCGCAGCGCGTCATCGCAGGCGACAATGCGGCGCGTTACGACGCGTATGCGCAAGTCGCGCGCGCGATCGACGCGAAGAAGCTCGTCGCGTGGTACGTGGCGACGTACCCGTTGTTCCAGCAGGCCTATCGCGAACTCGGCTACCCGAACGGTTATTTCAACGACCGCCTGGTCGCGGTCATCGACCACCTGCTGGCGACGCCCGACGTGGCGCAGCCGCTCGCCGTGGTGCAGCCGAACGTGCTCTTCGAGTTCGCCGATCCGGCGCTGGAGGCGCGCTCGTCGGGGCAGAAGCTGCTGCTGCGCAGCGGCCCGCAGAACGAGGCAGCGATCAAGGCGAAGCTGCGCGAGATCCGCGCCTTGCTGGTCGGGCAAAACCTGCCGAAATCCTGAATGGTCAATGTGGATTTTTCCACGCCATCCCTTTCGGCACTCCCCGGCCGGCCCCATCTGACGCATCGTCACTGCGCGCCCGTTGCGGCGCACGAACGAGAACCTCGATGCTGACCTTCGTCCTCTGGTTGCTGTTGCTGGTGTTCTGTTGGCCGCTGGCGCTGCTCGCGCTGCTGCTCTATCCGATCGCCTGGCTGATCCTGCTGCCGTTCCGCCTGGTCGGCATCGCGGTCGAGGGCGTGTTCGAACTGCTGCGAGCCTTGATTCTCCTGCCGGCGCGCATCCTCGGCGGTCGTCCGGCAACGCGGTGACGCGATGACGGTGGCGCCCGTGGTCGCGCTCGATCCGCGCGCGAACTGCGTGCTCGGCTACTGGTTCGGCCGGGCGGAGGACGACGGCGGCGTGTTCGCCGACAAGGGCTCGCTGTGGTTCGAGGCCAATACCGCCGTCGATGCCGAAATCCGCGAGCGCTTCGCGGCACTGCGCGAAGAAGCGGTCGGCGGCGCCCTCGACGCCTGGCTCGCGAGCCCGCGCGGCCGCCTCGCGCTGGTGATCCTGGTCGACCAGTTCTCTCGCAATCTGTTTCGCGGCGATGCGCGCGCGTTCGAGCACGATGCGCTCGCGCGCGGCTGGGTCGACGAAGGTTTGCGCATGGGCGCCGATCTCGCCTTGCGCGCGGTCGAGCGCACGATCTTCTATCTGCCGTTGCAGCACGCCGAGTCGATCGCCGACCAGCAGCATTCGGTGGCGCTGTTCGCGCACCTGCGCGATATCGCGCCGCCGGCGCTGCGTGCGCGGTTCGAAAACTGTCTCGACTACGCCGTGCGCCATCGCGACATCGTCGCGCGCTTCGGCCGTTTTCCTCACCGCAACGCGGCGTTGGGGCGGACGTCGACGGCCGAAGAGATCGCGTTCCTCGAACGCCCGGGTTCGTCGTTCTAGCACACGCGCAGCGCAACGAACGTGTTGCGGTATCCTGGCACAATCGCGGCGATCGCGGCCCGGCTCGCACGCCGGGCCGCGCAGTCCATGCTCTTCGATGACACGGCTGGAGCAATCGCGTGACCGAGCAACCTTCCGCGGAAGAAGCCGCCCAATGGCGCCGCCGGTTCGCCGCCGGTGCGAACAATCGCAGCTGGACGCTCGCCGAGCAGGTTTCCAGAACGCCGGCCGAGGATGCCGAGATGCTGCACGCCGCGCACGCGTCGCGGTACCTGTGGGGGCCGATCGGCACCGAGAAGAACCTTGCCACGGCGGATCTGCTCCTCGGCCAGGTCCATGCGCTGCTCGGCCTCGGCCAGACGGCGATGCCCTATGCGCAAAGCGCGTTCGAGTACTTCACGTCGCATCCGAGCGAAACCGGGGAACTGGCGTTCGCGCATGCCGTGCGTGCGCACGCGGCGCATGCGGCGGGCCGGCACGATCTGCACCGCGAGAGCCATGCCAAGGCGCTCGAACTCGCCGACGCGCTGGCCAACCCGGTGGACAGGAAGATCTTCGACGCGACGTTCGATCTCATCCCCAAGCCGGCGCCGGGACCCCGTTCAGTCTGATCGCTTGCTCGGCGTGAAAGCTGCGCGGGCACCCCATCGGCGTCAGCCAAAGAACCAGTAGCACACGGCGATCGAGGCGATCACGCCGGCAAGGTCGGCCAGCAGGGCGCAGCCGACCGCGTGCCGCGCGCGCTGGATGCCCACCGCGCCGAAGTACACCGCGAGCACGTAGAACGTGGTCTCGGTGCTGCCCTGCACGGTCGCCGCGACCAGCGCCGGGAAGCTGTCCACGCCGTGCGTCTTCATCGTGTCGATGAGCATCGCGCGCGCGGCGCTGCCGGAGAACGGCTTGACCAGCGCGGTCGGCAGCGCGTCGACGAAGCGCGTGTCCCAGCCGCCGGCCTGGACGAGCCAGCGCACGCCGTCGAGTGCGAAATCGAGCGCGCCGGACGCGCGCAGCACGCCGACCGCGCACAGCATCGCGACGAGATACGGCAGCAGATTCTTGGCGACATCGAAACCCTGCCGCGCGCCTTCGACGAAGCTTTCGTAGACCGGCACCTTGCGCCAGGCGCCGGCCAGCAGGAACGCGATCACGATCGCGAACAGCGTGAAGTTGCCGAGCAGCGACGACAGCGAGGCGAGCGCGCCGGCCGAGAGCGTCGCCAGCAACGCGATGAAGCCGGACAGCAGCAGACCGATCGTTGCCAGCCACGCCAGCACGACCGGGTCGCGCAGCTTCAGCTTCTGCATGAAGGCGACGGTGAGCAGGCCGGTCAAGGTCGACGCGCTCGTCGCCAGCAGGATCGGCAGGAACACCAGGGTCGGATCGTGCGCGCCCTGCTGCGCGCGATACATGAAGATCGACACCGGCAGCAGGGTCAGCGACGACGCATTCATCACCAGGAACAAGATCTGCGCGTTGCTCGCGGTGTCCGCGCTGGGGTTGAGCGATTGCAGCTCGCGCATCGCGCGCAGGCCGATCGGCGTCGCCGCATTGTCCAGACCCAGCGCGTTGGCGGCGAAGTTGAGCGTGATCAGTCCGATCGCCGGGTGCCCGCGCGGCACCTCGGGCATCAGGCGCGCGAACAGCGGGCCGAGCCAGCGGGCCAGCCGGTCGATGACGCCGGCCTGTTCGGCGATGCGCAGGAAGCCGAGCCACAGCGTGAGCGTGCCGAACAGCAGGATCATGACTTCGACCGACAGCTTGGCCATGTCGAACAGGCTGCCGACCATCGCGGCGAAGACGCCGGCATTGCCGCCGACCAGCCATTGCGCGAGCGCGGCGGCGGTGGCGACGAGGAAGAAACCGAACCAAAGGCGGTTGAGCATGCGGCAGGTCGCGAGGCGGCCGGATGCCGCCGCGCATCCTAAGCACGTCGCGCCGCGCGCGTCATCTGGGTCCGCGGCCGGAGGCGCCCCGACTCGCTGCCCAGCCCCCTCGGGAAAACCCTAACTGGGGTATGTCCCAGGCAGACGGGTCGCAGTACGCCCGCGTATGGTTGCACCGTACCCGATCGTTCGGCTCTCCGTTCCCGCTTCCCGAGGTGTGCCATGTCACCGATTGCCGCTATCCGCTCGACCGACAGCAACGCGTCCGCCGCAGCGGGCTTCCGCGAAGTCCAGCCCGACGCCGCGCAACACGCGAAGGCGAGCGATCTCGGCGGTACGACCGCCGTGCGCGGTTCGGCGACGGCGGTCGACACCAGCACGCGCATCGACGGCAACGCCACGAACACCGGCGGCCGCACGACCGCGAAGACCGCCGACGGCAAGGACATCGCCGTCGATCCGCTGCACCAGAGCCCGCAGGTGTCGATCGCGCGCGAACGCACGCTCGTCGACGACGGCAGCGGCCAGCAGTACGTCAGCTCCGACCAGCTGGTGCTGACCACCGGCAGCGGCAACGACAAGATTTCGGTCAAGAACAATACCGACGGCTCGCTGGCCGTGCAGGTCAACGGCGAGTCGTATCAGCTCGAGATGGCCAAGGGCCAGGCGCTGACCTTGCGTACCGGCGCCGGCAACGACGTCGTCGACGTCGCTTCCGACGTCAAGGTCAACCTGATCGTCGACGGCGGCGATGGCGACGACACGATCACCACCGGCGCCGGCGACGATTCGATCGACGGCGGCGGAGGCAACGACACGATCAAGAGCGGCGCCGGCAGCGACTACGTGTTCGGCAACACCGGCGACGACGTGATCGACGCCGGCGACGGCAACGACGTCGTCTACGGCGGCGACGGCAAGGACACGCTGGCCGGCGGCGCGGGCGCCGACTACATCGAGGGCGGCGCGGGCAACGACAGCATCGACGGCGGCGCCGGCCAGGACATGCTCTCCGGCGGCGCCGGCGACGATCGCATCGTCAGCGGTGCCGGCGACGACCGCGTCTACACCGGCGAGGGCAAGGACAGCGTCGACAACGCGTCGGGCAAGGACATCGTCTACGCCCAGCAGGGCACGGACACGTTCAGCGCCGCGAAGGGCGCGAGCAACCAGGTCGTCAACGTCGACCTGACCGGTTCGCCCGGCGCGAAGGGACTCAAGATCGAAGGCTCGCCCGCGTTCGTGCAGCGCGTGCAGGCGGACGTCGACATGCTGAAGTCCTCGCCGGTCGGTCGCCAGATGCTCGGCGAGTACGACAAGGCGGCGGCGAAAGGCAACACCGTGACGATCCGCGAACTCGCCAACGAGGACAACGGCTACACGATGCCGGACACCAACGGCACCTGGGCCGATACCGAGCTGGTCAACGGCAAGGCCGGCAAGGGCGACGACGCGGTGATCGCGTACAACCCCTCGTTCCACATGGCCGACTTTCCGGCGCCGGTCGGCGTGCTCTACCACGAGATGTCGCATGCCTACGACGCGGTCAACGGCACGTTCCAGCAGGGCACCTACCGTGGAACCGATGCGCAGGATCGCAATGCCGGCGTGCCGAACTCGGAACGGCAGGCGGTCGGCCTGGACAACAGCGGCACGCCCTACGATTTCGACCACAATGCCGCCACGCCGAAGACCACGGCGAACCCGGCCGCGCTGACCGAGAACGGGTTGCGCGCCGAACTCGGCCTGCCGCTGCGCCTTCACTACGCACTCTGAACGCCAGCTGCGCATCGATGGCTGACCACGGCCATCGACGCCTGCTAAGCTGATCGCATGAATGGATTGCCTGCGCTGCTGATGCTCGCCGCGCTGCTGCCTGCCGGCAGCGGTGCGGCCGCCGAACCTCCGCCTCACCCTGCGATGAGGGACGACACGATTCCGACCACGACCGTCGAGGATGCGCATCTTTCGCTGCGCGTCGAATTCCATTTCGACGCGGGCCATCATGTGCTGCGGATCCGCTACCTGCTCAACAACGGCAGCAAGAGCGCCATCGCGCTGTTCGATCGCGGCGACACCGTCGCGGTCGCGCAGGGCAAGCTCAAGGCCGGCATGGCCGCGGCGGTGACGAGCGAGCAGGGCAAGGCCGGACTGAGTCTCAATCATCGCGCCCTGCCCCTGCGCAAGCCAGCGCCGACCGTGCCGCCGATACCGCTCGCCGCGCGGGTCACGGCCGGCAGCCAGCTCGGCGGCGACGTGCTCGCCGACACGGGCGACGCAGCGCGCGTTCGCTACTGCCTCGGCTACGCGCCGTTCGATCCCGCGCTGTTCTCTTCGCCGCAGCCGGTCGACGGCGTCGATCTGTGGCGCGCTTCGTTCGATGTCGTCGGTACGCAGAAACAGCTGTGCACGCCTTGGTTCGATACCGCGCAGCGCGCGTTCCAAGCGCATTGACGGTGCTTCGTATCGAACGCGCTGGGCGCGCGGCCAAGCGATGACGCCCAAGCCCTTCGCTCCCGCGTGCGAACGCAACCGCGATCCGATCCTCGGCGTGCTGCGCACGCGGTTCGCCGATCGCCGCCACGTGCTCGAAATCGGCAGCGGTACCGGCCAGCACGCGGTGTATTTCGCCGCGGCGCTGCCGCACCTGACCTGGCAGACCTCGGAGCGGCCCGAGCACCTGGCCGGACTTCGCCAGTGGCTCGATGAAGCCCGGCTTTCGAACACCCCGCCGCCGCTGGCGCTCGATGTCGGCGCCGCATGGCCCGGCGGTCCGTTCGACGCGGTGTTCAGCGCGAACACACTGCACATCATGAGCTGGCCGGAAGTCGAAACCTTCTTCGCCTCGCTGCCGCTGGTCTGCACGAATGATGCAAAGCTCGCCGTCTACGGCCCGTTCAACTACGGCGGCGCGTTCACCAGCCAGAGCAATGCGGAGTTCGACCGCTCGCTGAAGTCGCGCGACGCGCGCATGGGCATCCGCGACGTCGCTGCGGTCGATGCGCTCGCCCGCCGTGCCGGATTCGCCCTGCTCGAGGACGCGGCGATGCCGGCCAACAACCGCTGCCTCGTGTGGCAGCGCGGCCCGATCGGCTGACGACGAGCGACGCGTCGCTGCGCGGCAAGGACTCGCGGGAGCGACTTCAGTCGCGATGCCACGATGCTTCGACTTCTATGCCACCCTGCGCTGTCCCTTCCCCCGCCTGCGGGGGAAGGTGGCCGGAGGCCGGAAGGGGGCGACGTTGCATTCGAAGAGCGCCCCCTTCCGCCTGCCGGCACCTTCCCCCGCTGCGCAGGGGAAGGATTCACTAGGAAACGCCGACGCTGTCCCTTTCCCCGCTCGCAGGGAAGGATTCGATAAGAAGCGATGCGGCAGTTTGCCCGCCGCGCGAAGGCCTCACGCCTTCGCCAGCATCGCCTCCGCGCGCTGCACCATGGCTTCCGCGTACGGCGCATTGCGTGCCTTGCCCATCACGCGGCGGTACTCCGGCAGCAGTGCTTGCAGATCCGGCTTGGAGTAGCACTTCTCGAGCTTGAGCGTGAACAGGAACGCGCGCAGACCGAGCGCGGCGACGGCGGTTTCGTTCATGAACTGACGCGCGAGCTGCAGCGGCGAAATCGTCTCCTCCGGCGGCGATGCTTCCGCCGCGGCGCTCGGCGCGATGGCGGCAGCGACACTCTGCGGCTCGACCAGGCCCGCACCATGCAACCCGTCGACGATCGCGTCGACGTCGCCGAGCCCCTGGAACTGGCGGCGCAGCTCCTGCAGCGTGTGTTCGCCATGGATGGCGATCAGCAAGGTGCGCTGGCGCGCGTGCAGCGCGTGCCGGCGTTCGCTGAGTTCGCGCCGGCCAGCCGCGGTCTTCACCGGCACATCGATGTCGCGCATCTGGGCGTCCCCTTCGTCCAATTGGGGAATTCTAGAAAAATACACGCAAACATTCAGTGACCCAGGACGCAGCCATGGCCGCGCTGGCGATTTCGCCGAAACAGCGGCGGCGGTGCCATGCACGAGCCGAGGCGATGGCTTCGCTCAGGGGCTTGCGCCTAGCCGCCGGAGCTGGCCGGGTCGAACCGCCCCGTCGGCAGCCGTCACGCTCAAGCGTCCGCCACCGACCACTCGAAGCGATAGCCGACGCCGTACACCGAGGTGATCGGGTCGACGCCCATGCCGACGAGCTTGCGGCGCAGGTTCTTGATGTGGCTGTCGACCGTGCGGTCGCTGACGACGCGATGGTCTTCGTACAGCGCGTCGATCAATTGCGCGCGCGAGAACACGCGCCCGGGCTGCGCGACGAGCTTGCGCAGCAGGCGGAACTCGACCGGCGTCAGGGTCAGCGGTCGGCCCTGCACGCGCGCCTCGAAGCGGACCTCGTCGAGCTCGACCGGCGCGCTCGCCGGCAGCATCGCGTTGGCGACGCGGCGCAGCACCGCGCGCACGCGCGCGACGACTTCGCGCGGACTGAACGGCTTGCAGATGTAGTCGTCGGCACCCAGCTCGAGGCCGAGCAGACGATCGATCTCCTCGACGCGCGCGGTCACCATCAAGATCGGCACGTTCGAAAACGCGCGCACGCCGCGGCAGACCGCGAGGCCGTCCTCGCCCGGCAACATCACGTCGAGCAGGACGGCGTCGGGCGCCTGCTCGCGGATCCAGTCGGCGGCGCCGGTGCCGCTGTCGAGCACGCTGACGCGATAGCCGGCCGCGACCAGGTAGTCGCGCAGCAGCGCGGCGATCTTCGGCTCGTCTTCGACGACGAGGATGTGGGCAGGATCGTTCATGCCGGCTCCGTCGTGACCAGGGGCAACTCGATGACCACGCGCAAGCCGCCGAGCGGCGACGGCTGCGCATCGATGCGGCCGCCGTGCGCATCGACGATCGCGCGGCAGATCGCCAGGCCCAGCCCGGCACCGCCTCCGGCGCGGCTGCGCGAACGCTCGACGCGATACAGGCGGTCGAACAGGCGCGGTAGATGCTCGGCCGGCACGCCGGGCGGCGTGTCCTCGACGACCAGCCGGACGAAGCGGCCGGCTTGCTCGAGCTCGACGCGGATGCGTCCGGGCGCGTCGGTGTAGCGGCGCGCGTTGGCGAGCAGGTTGTCGACCAGCTGCGCCAGCCGGCGCGCGTCGCCGCGCACGCGCGGCACCTCGTCGATCGCTTCCTCGATCGACAGTCCGGCATCGCCGCAGGCGCGCCGCTGCAGGTCGATCGCCTCGCGCACGAGTTCGGCCGGTGCCAGGTTTTCGAAGCGATAGTCGAGCGCGCCGGCATCGGCCAGGGCGAGCTGGTACAGATCCTCGATCAGGCTGCCGAGGCGTTCGCATTCGGCATAGAGGGAATCGAACGCCTGCGCCGTCGGCGCGCGCACGCCGTCCTGCAGCGCCTGCACTTCGCCGCGCAGCACGCTCAGCGGCGTGCGCAGCTCGTGCGCGATGTCCGCGCCCCACTGACGGCGTGCCTCGCGATGCTGTTCGAGGCTCGCGGCGAGGTGATTGAAGTCGGCCGCCAGCGCGCCGAGCTCGTCGGCGCGTGTCGCCACGATGCGCCGCGCATAGTCGCCCGCCGCGAGCGCGCGCGTGCCGTCGGCGAGCGCGCGCACCGGCGCGAGCAGCCAGCGCGCGAGCGCGAACGCGAGGATGGACGCACCGATCAGCACGGCCAGCGCGGCGATCAGCGCCGTGCGCGTCTGCGCCCGCGCGAAGTCGAGATCGACCGCATTGCTGATGGCCGGAATGCGCGCCAGCCGCAGACTGCCGATGCGCGCGGCGCCGAGCAGGACCGGCACTTCATGCGCGTCGTCGGCCAGGTCCGGACTGCCGGCGACGCGTCGGCCCTGCGCGTCGAACAGCGCCAGGCGCGGCATCAGATCCGGCGGGCCGCGCATTCGTGGGCCTCGCGACGGAAAGTCGTCACCCGGTCCGCCACGCGGCGGTTCGGGCGGCGGCGGCGGGTCGTCGTCGCGCGGTGGCGGCGGCGGCTCCTCTTCGCGACGCGCGCCGAAGCGCGAGCCGCGCGGCTCGACCAGTTCGCCGAACCGGCGCTGATCCTCCCGCAAAAAGGTCCAGCTCTGCCCGTTGTCGCGATAGGCGGCGGCGAGGCGCTGCGCGGCCGGCTGCAGGCGTTCGAGCGCGACCTCGTCGAGATAGCCGAGAAATCCGCGCCGGAAGCTCTGCTGCTGCAGAGCGGCGAAGCCGGCCAGCGCGAGCACGCTGAGGGCGGCGAGCGCGAGGAACAAACGATGCCAGAGGCGTAGACGCATGCCTGCACGATAATGCCGCGCGCGCGCCGCGCCTACGGATCGGCGGCGAACTCCTCGGTTTTTCCACGAAGCCTGCGCGCAGGCTGCGCATTTACCGCGCAGATTGGACCTGCGCCGGATGACCGGTCATGTCCACGAGGAGCCCCATGTCCACAATGATAAAAACCCACCGGCAGCCGCCGCGCGTGCTGGCATTCTCGCTCGCCGCCGCTTGCCTTGCCGCCAGTACGTTCGCCGCCGCCATGCCGCCGGGCCCGCCGGGTCCCCCCGGGCCGCCGCTGCCGTCGGCCGAGGAGCTGGCGACGATTCCTACTCTTTCGACGCAGCAGCAGATCGAACTGCGCAAGATCCTGCTCGAACGCCGCGACGCGCTCGACGCCACGCGCGACAAGACGCACGAAGCGATGGAGGCGCAGCGCAAGCGCGAGCGCGCGGACGTCGAGCGCATCGACGAGCAGAGCAGCGAACGCCTGCGCAAACTGCTCGGCGACGACGGTTTCCGCCGTTATGCCGAATGGCAGCTGGGTCAGCGCGGACCGCACGGGTTCGATGGCCCGCGCCGAGACGACGATCAGCGCGGTCCCGGCCGCGGCGGTCCGGGCGGTCCGGGTGGCCGTCAGGGCGGGCGCCCGGGTTCGCCGCAAGCGCCGGCCGGTGCCGGTGCGCCGGACGTGCCGGCCGCCGATTCCTGACCGGCGCGGCGGCAACGGTCGCGGCACGCGACGGCCGACGGCGCAGGTGCGATGATCGCCCTGCGCCGTCCTGCCGAGCCGTCTCCACGCGACCGGGGAACACGACATGTGCGAACACGATGCGAAAGTCAGCCGGCGCCGCGCGCTCGGCTCGCTCTGCGCCCTCGGCGCGGCCGGCGTGCTCGGACACCGATGGCTCGGCGGCAACGGCCGGCCGTTCGATGGTGCCATCGCCGCCGCGTTCGCCGCGAGCGAGGGCGCCTGCATGCTCGCGCCGGAGCTCACGATCGGACCGTACTTCGTCGACGAGCACCTGAATCGCTCGGACATCACCGAAGGCTCCAGCTCGATCTTCATCGCCGATGCCGTGCCCCTCGCGCTGACGATCCACGCGCTCAGCCCCGCCGCCGGATGCGTGCCGCTGGCCGGCGTGCAGATCGACGTGTGGCATTGCCACGCCGGCGGACTGTATTCCGACGAAGCGGCCAACGGCACGCTCGGCCAGACCTGGCTGCGCGGCTACCAGGTCACCGACGCGAACGGCAGCGTCTCGTTCGCGACGGTCTATCCCGGCTGGTATCCGGGCCGCACGATCCACATCCACCTGATGGCGCGCTGGTTCGACAGCGGCGGCAACACGACCTACGCGTTCACGACGCAGCTTTACTTCGACGAAGCGGCCAACAATGCGGTGATGGCGCTCGCGCCTTACGATTCGCGCGGCCACCGCGACACGACCAACAGCGGCGATACGATCTTTTCGCCGTCGATGCTGGTCGACACGCAGCGTAACGGCGACGGCTCCTACCGCGGCGCGATCTCGATCGGGCTCGATCTGCAGCCGGCCATCGATCCGGTCTTCGCGAACGGCTTCGAGACGGCGTGAGACGCGACCCCGACTGCCGGAGCGCTGCGGCGCACTCCGGCAGTCGATTCGATCAGCGGGCGCGTCCGACGACGAGGTTGTCGATGACGCCCCACGCATAGTCGCCGTCGGGATCGGGCTCGGGTGTGGCAATCGTCAGCGTGTGGATCGGCGCGGTCGCGACGAAGCCGCGGAAATCGTCCGGCCCGTCGGCAGTGAAGGTTTCGCTGCTGCCGTCGTCCAGCGTCAGCACGACCGTCGTCGGCGGTGTCGTATTCATGTCGACGCTGGTGCTGCTGAAGAACAGCTGGCCCCAGAAGTTGCCGCCGACCGCCGTCACCGGCGCGCCGGTGAACGTGATCACGAGCTGGTCCTGCGCCGAGGCGCTCGACAGCATGCCCGAGCCGGCAAACAAGTAGAGGCCGCCGGCCGCGCCGTCCTGCGTGAACACCGAGTAGGTGTAGGTCGCGTTGCCGAAGGCGGTCGGTCCATACAGATAGCCCGAGCGCAGACCCGTGTAGGCGTCTTCGTCGTAGTCGTTGGCGACGCGCGCGAGGAAGGCGTCGCGCGCGTCGAACGTCTGCAATGCGCTGCCGCATGCACCGTTCGATGCATCGTCGAAGCCGTTGGCGAAGATGCGGTCGACGGCCTGGCAGCTGCCCGCCGCCACAGCGAGCGTCAACGGAATCTGCCGCGCGGGCATCGAGGCGTCGTTGCTCGTCACGCACAGCAAGGCCGAGTATTCGCCATCGGCGAGGCCGCTGCTGTCGAGTTCGACGGCGACGTCGTCGCGCACGCCGCCGGCCACGCTGCCGCTGGTCGCGGCCAGGTGCAGCCACGCGGGACTCGCCGGCGTCGAGCAGTCGCTCGCACTGCCGTCGGCGATCGCGATCGAGTACGTCAGGAGGCCGCCGCCGAGGTTGCCGATGCCGAGTGTCTCGGTGCGCTGCGCGCTCGTGTCGGTGGCGACGGCCAGTTTCGCCGGACCGATCGATGCCTGCGGCACGGTCGACGTCACACTGACGTCGTCGATCCACCAGCCGTCGTTCGCGCTCGCCTGGCCGGAGCAGTCCGTGCCGAGGCGCCAGCGGAACTGCACCGAGTGTCCTGCAGCCGCCAGCGGAAGGCCGACCGTCACCGGCGCGAAGGCGTCCTGCGCGCCGCTCCAGGCGGAACGCCCGACGAGCGGATTGGCGTCGGCGCCGGAGCAGTTGGCATTCGCATCGATCGTGCCGTCGTAGGCGCCGGCAGCGAACGCGCCGCCCGCGGCGAGGATGTCTTCGAAGGCGCCGCCATTCATCGCGATCTCGAGCACGCCGCCGTCGTGATGGACTTCGGTGTCGAAGCGCTGCGTGAAATGCAGTTCGCCGCCGCCCGCCGGCACGGCGATCGGCGGACTCGTCAGGTCGGCCTCGCCAGCAACCGCGGGTGCCGGCTCGTAGACGGCATTCGGCGCGCTGTCGCCCGTGCCTGCTTGCGTGATCCAGGCGCTGCCGGCGCCGGCCGTCGCGGTACTCCAGCCAATCGGCAACGCGGGCGCGGCGACGTCGTCGAAATTCCAGCGCAGCGGCGAGCCGGCGTCGGCGAAGGTCAGCGTGACGCTGCCCTCGTGCGGCGGCGGATCGCAGCAGCCGTCGCCCTCGACGGTGACGATGACCGGCAGCTCGCCGACGTAGGCAGACGGAACCTCGATGTCGACCGCCATCGTCTGCGGCTCGCCCGGATCCGGTGCGCCGCCGAAATAGCCGCAGAAGCTCGGGTAGCCGGGGTTGTACCAGCCGCCGACGTCCGTGCCCATGCCGAGCACGAGCAGCAGCGCATCCGGACACGAATGGAAGCCGTCGAGGTAGTGCACGGAGGAAATCGTCACGCCGTCGGGGACGCTGAAATAGACGTTGTCGCCGCCTTCGTAGGCTTGCGAGATCAGATTCAGATCGAACACGAAACGGTTGGTCTGGCCGCGCACGTAGGTGCTCTGCGCGCTGGTGGCGGTCAGGGCCATGTCGGCGCGCGCGGGCGGCGCGGCGGCGACGAGGCACAGCAGGAGCAGCAAGGCGCTGAACGGATAAGTTCTGGACACGCGGAAGGTTCCTGTGGAGGGCGCGAAAGACATGAGGCGCGAGCGAAACGCGGCGGGCCGGCTCATGGCGTGGAACCGATGATCAGGTTGTCGAGCGTCGGCCAGCGGTCGGGTGTTGTCCCCGGCGGCGGCGCATCGAGATCGGGCGCTTCGATCTGCAGGAAGGCGATCGGGGTCGTGCTGACGAAGCCGCGGAAGTCGTCGGGACCGGTCGAGTCGATCGTCTCCGTCGCGCCGGTGGTGCCGTCCTGCAGCACGACCGTCAGCACGATCGTGCCGGTCGCCGGCTGCACGTGGAAATCCGACGGCCACACGTTGCCGCCGATCGCGCCGATCGGCGCGTCGTCGATCGTCGTGGAGACCCAGATCTGGTCGTCGACGCGATCGGTCGAGATATAACCGGGGCCGTTGTAGAGACCGCCGCCGGCACCGAAGAACTCGGTGAAGACCGTGTAGTTGAAGCCGCCGTCGGCATATTGCAGTGGCAGGCTCGTGCCCGGCGCGACGTCGGCGAAGTCGTTTTCGATATGCCCCGGCGCGAGCGCCGCGAGAAATGCTGCGCGATCGGTGTACACGGTCACGCCGCCAGTGCCGCAGACACCGCGGGAGGCATCGTCGAGGCCGTTGGCGAACACCGCGTCGGCGCACGCCAGCGGGGAGGCGATCGTCAGCGGACGCGATGGGGCGTGCTCGGCGACGGCGGCGCTGCCCGAACGCGACACCGGCTCGGCGGCGGCACACGCAAGGGGAAAGGCAGCCAGCAGCAGCGGGACGAACGCCGGCGGGGCGAAGCGGAAAGCGCGGGATCGATTCATGGGGTCTTCGCAAAGGAATGAGGGATGCGGACCGAAGTCCGCTCGCGCGCCCGCAGGGCGGCGGGCGCAGCGCGGGAAGGCGGCACCCTTGTAGGTCGCACCTGCGGCGTCGTCCATTCCAAACGCCTTACGATCGGCTTCCGCGCGGCTTCGGAATGCGGTTCCGGCGCGTCAGCGCGGGTTGCGTGCCGTCGGCGCGACGAGCAACGGTGGCGGAATCGAACGCTCGCCGGCGAGGCGGCGCACGTTCGCCAAGGCCGTTTCCCACCCCGTGCGTTCGCCGAGCGCATGGGCGAGGCGCAATTGCAGCAGCGCGCAATCGAAGTCGTCCGCGGCCCAGGCGCCGATGCGGCCGGCAAGGGCGGCCGCATCGGCGAGACGGTCGTGTTCGATCAGGGCCGGCACGTAGGATTCGATCACGATCGCGCTCGCCAACGGAACGCCGATACCGTCGGCCAAGCCCAGCGCCTGCCGGTAGGCGGCGTCCGCCTCGTCCCAGCGGCCGAGCCAGCGCGCGCGCTCGGCCTCGGCAAGGCGGCGGTACGAACCGGCATGCTGCGATCCGGCGTCGGTCTTGGCCGACGGCGCGATCGCCGTGCCCGGCGAGGCGGGTGTCGGCGGCAACGCGCGCTGGCGCCACAACGCGGCCTTCGCGCGCAAAGTGTCGTCGGCGTCGCCGGCGAGCCAGGCGGTCGGCAGCGCTGCCGCCTCGCGTGCCGCGTCGTCGCTGCGGCCTTCGCGCAGGGCAAGCTCGGTGCGCAGCACGCGCAGTCGCTCGTCATCGCGCGAAGCCGCAAGATACGACTGGTCGCCCTGGTCGATCTGCGCGATCAGTTCGTGCAGCTCGCGAAACCGTCCGCACGCCAGCAGGATGCGCGCGCGCATCAGCGACAGCACGCGGCGCAGCAGCGGATCGCCCGACGCGGTACTGACCGCCCAGGCGCGATCGCTGCTCGCCAAGGCCGCGGCGTTCTGCATCTGGTCGATCTGCACGTCCTGCAGGCCGATGAGCGCGCTCTTCAGTGGCCGGATCGCGCCGAACGCCTCGAACTGGCGCGCCGCCTGCTCGTAGCGCGGGCCGGCCTGCGCAATCGCGCCGCGGCCGGAATCGAGCAGGGCGAGCTCCAGGTCGACGCGCGCGACGGCGAGCGCATCGCCGCTCTGCGCGAGCAGGACGCGCGCGCGGCCGAGATCGTTGGCCGCTGCCGTATAGTCATTGAGCAAGGTGCCGGTCGCACCGCGCCCGACGTAGGCGTCGCCGAGCGCATGCACGAACGCGCTGGCGCCGGGGACCGCGAGCGCTGCATCGAAGTCGGCCTTGGCTTCGACCAGGTGATCGAGCGGGATGCGTGCGGCGCCGCGCGCGATCAACGCGCGCATGCGCAGGAAGGCGTCGTCGCTGTCGCCGAATTCGTGCAGCAGCTGCGTCAGGATGTTTTCGGCCGCGTCGAAGTGACCCTGGCGCGCCTCGACCTGGGCCAGCAGCAGGCGCAGTTCCGCATCGTTGCGCAGCGGCGCCGGCGCCTGTTCGAGCAGCGTGCGCGCGGCTCCCGCGTCGTCGGCGAGCAGCGCCGCGCGCGCCCGCTGCAGCACTTCGGCCTGGGCGGCGCCGATCGAATCAGTCGGTGCGCTGCGACCGAGCGCGAGCAGCAGCTTGTCGCTCGCCCCGCGCAGCGCGAGCATCAGGTCGCCGTCGCTCGCCGCGGCATACAACGGCGCGGTGCCTTGCGCGTTCGCCTGCAAGGCGACGGTCCACGCCGCGCCCGCGCGGCCGACTTCACCGTCCACGATCAAGCCGATGCCGGCGCTGCTGCGCAGCCTGCCGACGCCATCGTCGCCGTCGGCTTTCGCGGCCATCACGACACCGAGCGTCGCTTCGCTCGGCTGCACGGACAATCCCGCGCGGCGCAGCCGATCGACGACCAGATCCATGCCGCCGAGGCGGACCCAGGCCGCGTCGGCCGTATCGGCAACGCGCAGCGGCATCACGGCGATGCGCGCGCCGGAGCGCTCGGCGGCGGTTGTCTTTTCGGCAGCGGATTCAGACGAACGGTGCGACACGAAGAACACGAGCGCGGCAAGAACGAGCACGGCCGCCGCCGCGAGCGCGAGCGTACGTCGCCGCGACGGGACCTTTTCGTCAGTGGGGTGCAGGGGCTGCGCACGCTCGACCGAAGCCGCTTCCGTCGCCTCGACCCCCACGTTCGCGGCAGCGTCTGCGGCTGTGCCGATGGCCCCGGACGAAACTTCCGCCTCGACACGCTCGGTCGGCATCACCCAGCGATAGCCGAAGCCGACGATCGTGCGGATGCTCTGCTGGCGCTCGGCTTCGTCGCCGACGACGCGGCGCGCACGCAGGATCAGCTGGAACAGTTGCGTGTCGGACACGTTGGCGCGGCGCCAGACGGCCTCGATCAGCTCGGCGCGATCGACCGCGCGTTCGCGGTGTTCGATCAGGTAGAGCAGGCAGGCGAATACGCGCGCCGGCACGTCGACGAGCGCGTCGCCGTGCCGGAGTTCGCGCTTGACCGGGTCGAGCCGGAAGTCGCCGAAGCGAAAAACGGGAGAATCCATCGAGCCGATATGCGTTGCCGCCGCCCGCCTGTCAATCGGCGGTTTCGATGCCGGGGTACGGATGCGGTTCGCAGAGCGGCTGCGGCCGCGGTGCGAGGCGCTGAACTTCGTGCGAGGAGCGGGCCCCCTTCCGCCCTGCGGGCACCTTCCCCCGCGTCGCGGGGGAAGGGACAACAGGTAGGGCCAGGGTCAATGGTTACGATGCACACTCATGCGCTGCGCAGCGATGCTGACGCCGACGCAGGCGAGCAACGCGAGCAGCCAGCGGCCGCCGAGCGCGCGGCCCAGGCGTGCCACCTCGGACAGCGACGACAGCCCATCGCCGCCGTACGCGACGAGCACCGCGCCCACGGCGAGCCCGAACGCGGCGATCATCGCCTGCAGCAGGTGCCGCTCGAAGCCGGCGTTCACGCTGCCGTCGGCACCAACGGCTGCCGCGCGCACGGCGACGCGGCGCGCGAAATCGGCAGGCAGCGCATCTACCGGCGGCTGGCGCAGTGCGCGCGCGAGCAGCCGGTAGCGTTGCACGACGACCTCGTCGGCCGCCGCGTCGACACCGCGCCGCTCCTGCTCCAGCGCGCGTTCCTGCGCCTGCCATTCGCGTTCGATCTGCTCGTCATCGGGGAGGCGGGTCATGTTCATGCGGCCGTTTCCAGCGTGGGTTCGAGGCGTTCGCGCAAGCGCAGGCGCGTGCGGAACAGGTGGCTCTTGATCGTGTTGATCGCCAGGCCCGTGATTTCGGCAATCTCGGCGAGGGGCAGTTCGTCCAGATGGTAGAGCGTCAGCAAGGTGCGCTGCAGCGGCGGCAGCGCGTCGATCGCCGCGAACAGGCGGCGCTGCGTCTCGGTATCGGCCCAGGCAGCTTCGAGATCGAACCCGTCGGCGACGCTGTCGAGCAGCGACGAGCCGTCCGCCTCTTCCGGCGATTCGGCCAGCGGCAGGCGCTGGCGCTCCAGGTGGCGCAAGCCGATCGAGTAGGCGACGCGGCCGATCCAGGACTTGAGCGCACTCTCGTAGCGATACTGGTGCAACGTCTGGTGCACGCGCAGGAACGTCTCCTGGCACAGCTCGCGCGCGTCCTCCGGCTCGCGGACCAGGCGCAACAGGATATGCCAGCACAAGCCCTGGTATTGGCCGACGAGGCGCTCGAAGGCGCCCGGCGCGTTCGCCAGCACGCGATCGACGAGTTCGCGGTCCGCGTTCATCGGGGGAAGTCTTGCATGCCGACCCCGGATACGGGCAGGGCGCGATCGGTTGCACGGGGCCGGCTGCAACCGATCGCCTGCCGGCCGTATCTGTGGGGTTGTCCGACCGAATGCGAGGCCCGCCCCCATGCAACAGATCATCGTCCCGATCGCGCTGTTCGCCTGCATCACCTACGCCTTCAAGGCCATTGTCGACGCGCGCATGCGCTATCTGCTGCTGCGCTCCGGCGGCTCCGAAGAGCTGGTCCGTTCGATCCTGCTCGGCGAGGAGCAGCAGCGCCGCCTCGCTTCGCTGCGGTGGGGCATCGTGCTGATCGCCGTGGCGGTCGGCTTCGGGCTGATCGAGGCGTTCCACTGGTACGACATCACGCCCGGCGTGATCGCCGTGCTCGCCGCGGTGACCGGCCTCGGCAACCTGGCGGTCTTCGCGATCTCGCGGCGGCTGGGCTGACGGTGTCGCAGGCCATCCGTCGATTCTTCCCGCCTTCGGAGTCGATCATGAAACCGGCCGCCCTGATCCTGGCACTGCTGATCACCGTGGGCGCGCCGGCGGGGGCGGCGCAACCGGACGCCTTCATCGCGGGCTACGCGAAGCAGCATGACTTCAACGGCTCGATCCTGATATCGAAGCAAGGCAAGCGCGCCTTCGCCGCCAGCTACGGGCTGGCGAACATCCCGTTCCAGGTGCCCAACCGTGCGCAGACCAAGTACAAGATCGCATCGATCACCAAGCTGTTCACCGCGGTACTGATCCTGCAGCTGCGCGAGCAGGGCAAGATCGATCTCGACCGGCCGATCAAGACCTACCTGCCCGGCTATGCCGGGCAGGGCGGCGAGAAAGTATCGCTCCATCAGCTGCTCAACCACACCTCGGGCCTGCCGAATTTCGACAAGGTCGGCGACGCGGCCACGGCCTTGCGCGACGGCCTTCCGGCCTACCAAACCCCGTACACGCCCGACCAGCTCGTCGCGAAGTTCTGCAGCGGCGACCTCGTGAACGCGCCGGGCACGGTGTTCGACTACAACAACGGCGACTACGTCATCCTCGGCAAGATCATCGAGCAGCTATACGGCGCGCCGTACGAGCGCGTGCTCGCGCAGCGCATCCTCGAGCCGCTGCGGATGAAGGACAGCGGCATGCTGCATGAGAGCGATCTCGTCGCGGGGCTCGCCGACACGTATTTCTATCGCGACGACTTGAAGGCGCTGTCGCCCGACCTGCCGGTGTACCCGGAAAACTGGTACGCCGCCGGCGCGCTCTATTCGACGACCGACGACTTGATGAGGTTCGCCGATGCCCTGTTCGGACTGAAGCTGATCGATCAGGCTTCGCTCGACCTCCTGACCAAGCCCGGACTCGACGACTACGGCTACGGCGTGTGGTCGTACGAAACCACGATGAACGGCAAGAAGCATCGCGTCGTGAAGCGTCCCGGCCGCATCATGGGCGCGCAGGCGCAGCTGTTCCACGTGTTCGAACCGGACGTCACGATCGTCCTGCTGGCCAATACGGACACGACGGACCTCGACGAGTTCGTCGCACAAATCGCCAAGCACACGGTCGACTGAAGCGCCACGCGCCGCGCGCGACCGCTGCAAGCGATTGATTTTCCGACCCTTCATTCTTCTTCATTCGCTCTTCCGGCACTTCACCGAAGCAACCGCTGAACTGGCGGCTTCTTCTCGACCGGAGTGCGTCATGCGATATCGCGATCTCGGCCTGCTGGCCGCCCTGCTGCTCGCCCCGCTGACGGCAGGCGCGCAATCCGCCGCCGCCTATCGGGCGCCGGAAGCGATGGCCGACGGCTGGCCCACCGCCGATGCGGCCAAGCTCGGCTGGAACACCGCCAAGTTCGCCGCGCTCGAAGGCCGCGTCGCCGACCAAACCTGGAAAGGCATCACCAGCGTCGTCGTCGCCCAGCACGGCACGCTCGTCTACGAGCAGTATTTCAACGGCGGCGCGCGCGACAACCTCAACGACATCCGCTCTGCGGCCAAGAGCATCACCGCGCTGCTCGCCGGCGCGGCCATCGATCGCGGCCTCCTCGCCGATGCCCAGGCAAAGGTCTATCCGTACTTCGCCGACAAGCCGCTGCGCCAACCGCTCGATCCGCGCAAGGCGGCCTTCACGCTGGAGGACCTTCTGACGATGAGCTCGCTGTGGGAGTGCGACGACGACAATCAGTTTTCGTCCGGCAACGAAGAGCGCATGTACGTGACCGAGGACTGGCTGCAGTTCGCGCTCGACCTGCCGATCAAGGGCTTCGCGCCGTGGATGACGAAACCGGCGCAAAGCCCGTACGGCCGCGCGTTCTCGTACTGCACGGCCGGTGCATTCGTCGCCGGCGCCGTGGTCGAGCGCGCGACGCACCGGCACCTCGACGCCTTCGCCGCCGAGGCGCTCGAAAAGCCGCTCGGCATCGCCGCGGTCAAATGGAACTTCTCACCGGACGGCATCGCGATGGGCGGCGGCGGCACGCGCTATCGCAGCCGCGACCTCGCCAAGTTCGGCGAACTGCTCGTCGACGGCGGCCGCTGGAATGGCCGCCAGGTCATTTCCAAGGAATGGATCGCGGCGAGTACGACGCCGCACGCGCAGGCACGCGACGACGCCGAATACGGCTACCTGCTGTGGCGCTTCCACTTCCCGCTCGACGGCAAGGACACCGCGGTCTGGGCGATGAGCGGCAACGGCGGCAACTACGTGTTCGCACTGCCCGAGCGGCACCTCGTCGCCGTGGTCACCAGCACCGCGTACAACCAGCGCTACGCGCACCCGCAATCGCAGGAACTGTTCCGCGACTTCATCTTGCCGGCACTGCCGCCTTCGCATTGACCAGGTCGGCCGGCAGCCACGCCGCGGCCAGCACGATCGCTCGCTCCTGCGCGACGGCGCGGCTGATCGCATCGACGACGCCGGCGAAGGCCGGATCGTCGGCAAGGGGGCGGAACAGCGGCGTGTTCTGCAGCCAGGCACGGTCGCGGAAACCCCCGGCTACGGCATGGCGCAACGCGTCGATCGCGCCGGCACGATCGGACCCGGCCAACCGCAGAACGGCGACTTCGAGCCACTCGTCGCCAGCGCCGGTCGCCGCCTCGCTCGCGCGCGTCTCGGCTTGCGCGGCGAGCCAGCCGGCATCGAGGGGCGCAGCGTAGGCATGCGCGAGCGTCTGCGGCAGGCTCTGGTGCGGCCGCAGCGCGGATGCCTGCGCGAAGGCGTCCTGCGCGCGCGAACGATCGCCGCGCAGCAAGGCGATTTCGCCGGCCAGCAGGAACAGGTCCGGGTGCAGCGGTCGCTGCCGCGCCTCGGCCAAGGCGCTTTCGGCCTCGGCGTAGCGCCCTTGCGCGAACAGGAAGCGCGGATAGGCGACATTGCCGAATACGTTGTCCGGATAGAGCTTGAACAGCTTCGCGTAGCGCTGCTCGGCCTCGCTGGAAAAGCCGAGCAGATCGAGATTGCGCGCGATCTGCAGGTCGAGAAAGCGCAGCTTCGCGCCGGTCTTCTCGACCGCGACATTGGCGGCGAGCGCGTCGGCGAGACGACCCTCGACCATGTAGAGATTGGCCACCGATGCGCGGCTGTCGACGCGCGCCGCGGGATCGAGCGCGATCGCCGCCTCGTACGCGCCGATCGCCGCATCGAGCTCGCCGCGGCAATCGAATGCGTAGGCCAGCGCGTCGGGTCCGCGGCTGTCGCGCGGCGCGCGCGCGATCACCGCTTCGGCGAGCCGTTGCGCGCGCGCGGCCGCTTCCGGGCCGCCGTTGTACAGGCACATGCGCGCGCTCAATGCGCGGCTGAGTCCGGTGCTCGCCGCGATGTCGTCGGGGTGGATGCGCAACGCATCCTCGTACAGCGAGATCGCACGCTCGTTGTTTTCGCTCTGGCCGATGCCCGCGTAGTACTTCGCGCGCTGCAGCAGCTCGTCCGGCGCATCGGCCGAAATAGCGCCACGGCTCGGCGCCGTGCGATAGGCATGCGTCGCCCATGCCCCGAATCCGAACGCGCACAGCGAAACGACGACGAACGCCACGCGCCGGGCTTTCGAAGGCGGCGTCGCGCGCGCTTTGCCGGTGTCCGCATCGAACGCGACCGCGCGCGGCGCGCTGCATAGCTGATAGCCGCGTCCGCGCACGGATCGGATGTAGCGCGGATTGCGACCGTCGTCGCCCAGCGCCTGGCGCAACAGCTTGACGCGCTGCGTGACGGTCTCCTCGTTGACGATCGCCGGCGCCCATACGTGCTCGATCAATTCGTCGAAACCGACCACGCGATCGCCTTGCTGCAGCAGGTAGCGCAGCAGCTGGAAGCTGAGGCCGGCGACGTCGAGCGGCTGCCCGCCACGCATCACGCGCTGGCGTGCCATGTCCACGCGCAAGTCGTCGAGTGCGAGTATCGGGCGGTCGTCCAAGGGTCGCGTTCCGCGATTCGAGCGCCCCATGGCGCAGGAAACGAGTGTAAGGGAGCGTCGAGACGCTGAAGACACTCCCCGGCGATCCCGTCGGACGAAGGTCATCGCGACCCGACACTTGCCCCCGCCATCCCCCGTCCCTACACTGCGCGCCACTCCATTGGGGAGTAGCCGGCCGCGGCGAGACACTGCGGCACGCGCGTCAACATACTTGGCGAACACGCCATGGCGCGCGACGGACCTGCGATCGGCAGGTTCCTGCGGCAAGACCTTTGGTTCTCGCAAGCCGTACCCGGGCCGGGGGCGGACTGCGCGAATCATCGCGTCCTCGTTCCCCAGCCCGCCGGAGTTCCGATGCAAACCCTGTTCATTGCGACCACCGCGGTCGCGATCGCCGAGATCGGCGACAAGACCCAGCTGCTGTCGCTGATCCTCGCCGCGAAATATCGCCGGCCGTGGCCGATCTGCCTGGGCATCTTCGCCGCCACCCTCGTCAATCATGCGTTGGCCGGTGCGGTCGGCGTGCTGATCGCGCAATGGCTGACGCCCGAGGTGCAGAAGTGGCTGGTGGCGCTGAGTTTCTTCGCCGTCGGCGCGTGGACGCTGGTGCCCGACAAGGCCGACGAGAACGAAGCGGCGCGCGGCGCCGGCCATGGCGTGTTCGTCGCCACGCTGATCGCGTTCTTCATCGCCGAGATCGGCGACAAGACGCAGATCGCGACGATGGTGCTCGCCGCCGAATACCATCCGTTGTGGCAGGTCGTCGCCGGCAGCACGCTCGGCATGCTGATCGCGAACGTTCCGGTGGTGTGGCTCGGTTCGCGCTTCGCCGCCAAGCTGCCGCTCAAGGCTGCACGCATCGGCGCGGCCGTGCTGTTCGCGGCGCTCGGCGTGTGGATCCTGCTGCGCTAGCCCATGGGCTGCGCGCGAGCGCTACAACGCATCCGCATCGAGTTCGCCGGTGCGGATGCGGATCACGCGGTCGAGCTGCCAGACGAAGATCTTGCCGTCGCCGATCTTGCCGGTGTTCGCCGTATTCGCGATCGTCTCGACGACGCGTTCGACCTGGTCGTTGCTGACGGCGACTTCGATCTTGATCTTCGGCAGGAAGTCGACGACGTATTCGGCGCCGCGGTACAGCTCCGTATGTCCCTTCTGCCGGCCGAACCCCTTGATCTCGGTGACGGTGATGCCCTGCACGCCGACCTCGGCCAGCGCCTCGCGCACCTCGTCCAGCTTGAACGGCTTGATGATCGCCATGACCATTTGCATCGGCGCATCCTCTCGGTTTCTTGTCGGCGCGACTATACCCGGAACATTCCGTGTAGGAATTTTCCTACAAAGGTTTACGAACGCAGCGTCTGGCGCTGCTCGGCGCGACGGCACAGACTGCGTGTGCGGGGAGGTGCGTCGACGGATCGACGCCGCAAGGAGGCTTCCGACCGGTGGCGAGCGCTTGCGCCCGCCACCGGTCGACCCCATGGATCGACAGGCCGTTGGGCGGGAAGCGCACGCGGTCGAGTCCGGCAGCGATATGGCGGACTGGTTTTCGGAATGTTTCACGTCGAAGTCGGCCGGAACAGGCCGCGCGACGAAGACACGACCCATCACATTGACGCTACGGGTGAGCAGCGATGATCAACGTGCAATCCATCGATGAACTCGCGCGGCGACTCGCCGCCCTGGTCCCGCCCGGCTTTCAGCAGGCGCGCGAGGACATGACCGCGACATTCCGCAGCGCGCTGCAATCGGGCCTGCGCGATCTCGACCTCGTCACCCGCGAAGAGTTCGACGTGCAGCGCTGCGTCCTGCTGCGAACGCGCGAGAAGATCGAGGAGCTCGAACAGCAAATCCTCTCGATCGAACGCGCGCTCGGCGGCGTGCCGGCGACCGAACCCAAGCACTAGTTCCGCCTGCCGTTTGCTTTTCCGAGCTCGCCGCACGAACAGCGGCGACGGATGGACGCGCCTGCGCCACGGGAACGGTGCGCTGCGGACGGCGCGAGGTTTGGAGAGCGCGACCATCATGGACCGATCGAACGATTTCCCGGGACGCCCGCTGCTTTGCGCAGCTCACCCCAAGGCGGGGGCAGCGGGCTCTTTTTGCGGCAGGCGCCGATGAGCCTCGCCGTGGTCCACAGCCGCGCGCAGGACGGCATCGCCGCGCCTCTGGTCGCCTGCGAAGTGCACCTGTCGGGCGGCCTGCCCGGCACCGCGATCGTCGGCCTGCCCGAGGCCGCTGTGAAGGAAGCGCGCGACCGCGTGCGCGCCGCGATTCTCAATGCGCAGCTGGAATATCCGCAGCGGCGAATCACCGTGAACCTGGCGCCTGCGGATCTGCCGAAGGACTGACGTTTTTATAATTATTTCGTCCTTTTTATCGATATTTGGGATGATTTGATCGATCTGAGGGATGAAATGTGCCCAGGCTGGGGCTCCTGGCGTCTGCGAGGCCCTTCCTCGGAGAGGTTCCAAACCCCCGATGACAGAGGGGTTCCCGCCGCGATAGGCTCGTCCAGCCGTCCATTTCATGGGTAGAGGCATGTCAAGCTCAAACGAGAACGAGCAGTGGCCGCAACGTGTTTACCCAGCGCGCAGACCTCAATCGACAGAGGCCGCCGAGATCGTCGAGAGGTTCTTGGCCGACCTGCTTAGTGATGGCGAGCGGTTTCTCGACAGCGACACGGTCGGGCGTGCCCTATCTGGGTCACGCGTAGCGGATGCTAAAGCGGCGGCTACACGTGGCCGCAAGGAGAATCATGTCTTCGCCGTGTGGGACGGAAGCACCTATCGTTACCCCAGATTCCAATTTGACGACGCTGGTCTGCCGCGGCCACATACGCCTGCACTGATTGAGTTGCTCCCCCGCCAACGAGACGGAAGCAATAGAGATGCCGCGCTCTGGCTGTACGCGCCCGATGCGTTACTCGAGGGGAAGACGCCAGCGGACGTGTTCCCGGAGGATCCGGAGCGCGTGTTGCGCATCGCACGACGCAAGCGCGGTATCGATCCGACGGCTGACTGAGTTCATCTGTCCCGCTTCTGTGAAGTTGCGGCGCCTCTGACGCAGACGACAAGCCGCATCTATCGATCACCCCTATCAGCCGGCCAAATAAAACCATTTACTATCATCCGATAGTTGATCATGACCAGCTATCTGACCTACGCGGATGCGGGGCGCAATCTCGTCATCCTGAAACATCTCCGCCATAGCGCTTATAAAATTCCCTATCTCGCCAGTCATTTTTGTAAGCGTCGATAACCCCATGAGCGACGTCTCCAACCGCTAGAGAACCGTCGCCATGGAAAACTTTTCTTATTCTAGATTCCGCCAAATCCAAGAACTCCTTCCAGCGCACTTCATGCGCGACCAGCTCAATCAGTTCTCGAGGAACCATGCCCGCGTCCAGCGCACCCGAATCTTTCTTCGCGAAAGTATAGTCAACCAATTCTAAGAAGTATGACTTTAGAGAGCTATTTTCCTTTAAGAGATCCACAACGTCGAAGAATGTTGATTCTGCGCGATTTACACCAAAACCAGCCCTCAGTATGCGCGCCGAGTTTTCAATTAGAATGTCCAGCAACCGTCTTGAACTAGAGTGATCCATTAAAAACTCCTCTCCGTATACTTACCCGCCGCATCAAACCCTGCTTTCTGGAAAGCAGACTCAGCAGCGCTGCGCGCCGCCATTCCACTCGTTTGATAATGACCTGATGCATTGTCGAGTGATCGAAGTGATCCGTTAACAAACCGAGCCTCGCCGGCCGCGAGAACATCTGCACCTTGAGACAAGCTCGTATGACCAGTTCTACCAATGACCAACTCCCCAGATTCGGTAACGACATAATTTAACCTGCCACTGTAACCAACTTTCTGAATTTGACTCGCCGGGAATAGCGTAGGCGGCGCAATTTCATCTGCGGGAGCCAGATTTTTGAACAGCGCCTGACCTTCGGTAGCAGCGCCATCTGCAGCTCCCGCCCACCAAGCGGCCACCTTACCAAACACGTATCCTGCCGCTTGACCAACAGCAACTTGTGCAACACCAATCAACCCTTGCTTAGCAGTCTCTCCACCGCTGCAGCCAACGTCGCCAGTTGCGCATTGTACAAATCCCACACCGGGCGCCATCCAACGCGCCGTCTGCTGGTCGATATTTAAATCGCTGTACGGATCGACACCCAGCCCATATGGAAGATTCTTTGTAACATCGCCAACACTGGACGGCGGAAGTGTTGTAATTCCTCCGTGCTCATCCGCACTCCTTTGCGGCTCAACCTCTGGACTTTGCCCAGGATTTGCACCATTAGCCTTTAGAGCAGCAAGGAACTTAGCGCCTTCCGGCGTTGACGAAAACGAAGTCGCATTTCCATTTTTGTCTGCGTTGACCTTGCCGAGATACTGGTCGCCATTGAAAATCTTATTGTCCGAACCTGGATCGAAATTGCAGTCACCCGGGCCTGAGCCGACAGTCTGGCCAACGTCGCAACTCATATAGCCGGTTGGATCCTTCCCGCTCAACGGATTGTTGAGTACGTAGCTGTATGGATTGAGACTCTGCGTGTTGCTCGGGAACTGTATCACCGGATCCACGCTGAGGAATCGGCCAAGCTGATAGTCGTACATCCGCCCGTTCATGTGGATCAGCCAGACGTCGTCAACGTGCTCTTGACCCGTGAACCCTCGCAGGGTCTTCGGTTGCAAGTTCAATGTGCCATTCGTATACGGCGCAAATTCCGCGTCTCGCGCGCCACCAAATGGATCGTAGCTGCGATATACCGGCGTGGTTCCGAACGCACCCGGAGGAGTACCCATGGCAATCGTCGACCCAAGCCGATCCCTTAGCTGGTAGTAAATCGTATCGGTGCTTCCATTGCGATCGATGACGACAGGCCCCACCTCATGGCGATCGGTCGTTTGGGCTGCAACGCTATGCTCGTAGCCGCGCGGACCAAACCAAGTGCTGACGCTGGTGGCCTGCTCCCGGAAACGGTTACCGTTCGGGTCGTACTCGAACTGGGCAGATCCAGCGACGGTTGAGCCCTGGCTACGTGTAACGGACCACGGTTGATTGTTGAAGTCGTAGGTTGCTGCGAGGGTGTTCCCACCCACAACATTTCCGCTGGCGTCGCACGTGTAGGTCACGGTGCCCAACAGCGTCGTCGCCTGGCCGACACCGTGGGGACCGCACCCGTTGATGCCGTATTGGTAGGAGACGGCGTAGTCCGTCTTGGAGCTGATGTTGCCGGACGGCGAGAACGTGTAGTCGGCCTCAGGTGGGCAGAGCAACGGCTGTGTTGCGCAGTTTGCGGTCGGCGGCTGCTGGAACGTACGCTGAGTTAGCCGCTGCAGGTTGTCGTAGACAAAATTCTCCCAGGGCGTTTGGTCCGCACCTCGGGTCTGCCTCGTCAAATTGCCGAAGCTGTCGTATGTGTAGTCCAACTGCTCGAAGACGCCCGCCGCCCTCGACCACTTTTTCTCTTTGATCTGCCCCGTGCTTGCATAGGTCTGGTGTGCCCCGTTCATGGTGCCGAGGAACGTCTCTGCGGTCACATTGCCCCAGGCGTCTTCGGCGCTGTGCGTCCACCATGTCAGATGCGTGGCATCCGCGTTCTGCAGCCCCTGGACCCGGCCGTACGCCGTGAACAAGGTGTACTGCACCAATCCCGTCGGATAGCCGAGCAATGCTTCGCGTCCCCAGGCGTCATAGCTGAAGCTGGTTGTCCAAGGAGTGGGCTGCCCGTCGAGCGTTGAGACTTGGCTCGATGGCCGCTTGGTATATTGTTCGTAGTTATAGGCTTCATTCCAAATCTGCGTCAGCGCTCCCGCCGTCGCGCCTTTCGATCGCTGCAGATTGCCGAGAAGACCCTTGCCTCCCGTCGGACCCGTGGGATCGTAGACCCAGACATCCTTGATGACTTTGAGCGAGGGATCGGTCGCGGTTGCATTCGTGGCGGTGCGCTGCGTCAGGCGACCTAGCGCATCGTAGATATGGGCTGTCACGACACCGCGCGCATCCGTCTGCGTCAGCAGCTCACCCAGTGCGTCGTAGGCAAACTGCGTATGGCCCGCATCGGGATCGAACATGTCCGTCCGCTGGCCAATGTCGTTGTAAGCCGCCTTCGTAATGTTGCCCTCCGCGTCGACTGCGGCAATCGGATTCCCGGCACCGTCATACCAGTAGTTCGTCGTTGCATACGTCGGTCTGTTGCCCAAGCCTTGAACGGTCTGCTCGAGATGCCCCAGGACATCGTAGGAGCGCGTCATGTCCATGCAGAGATTGGTACTTCCTGTGCAGGCACTGCCTGTGGGAATACTGAAGCTGTGCACCTTGATCGAAGTCTTCGTGCCGTTATAGGTGTAGTCGGTAACGACATCGCCGTGGGCAGGGTCCATTTCGGCCCCGGGTGCCTGCTTCTTCGTTGGTCGGCTCAATGCGTCGTAGGTGAGCGCCGTCAGATAAGGCACGTCGCCGATGTAGTACGGCGTGCTCTGATTGGCCACCGTATTCATGTCGTCGTATTCGGTAACGGTGCCGACGAAATTGTCATTCGTAAACCCACGCTCGACATGCTTGATGCGTCGTCCGAGCGCATCGAACCAATCCGCCGTTGACGGATGACCCGTCTGGACGGTCGCCACTCGGTAGGCTGCGTAAGCCTGATTGCCGTCTTCGCCGAAGGAATCCGCGCCAGACGCTGGGCATCGACCAACAGCGTCCCCGCTGCAGCGAGTCATGCTGATCGAACGTGATGGATAGAGCTGACTTGCATCTGCGGCGGAAAACTGGGTCTGTGTAATCCTTCGGAAAGCGTCGTAGGCATTGTTCGTCGTGAGATTGTTCGGATCGACCATCAGCGTAACCTGACCATCCTTTGGCGACCGCTGCGTCGTTGTGATCTGGAAGAGCGGATTCGTCGTTGTCAGAACGAAGTAGCCATCGGCATCGGTCGTCGCGCCTCCTTTGGTATAGGTGAAGCTCGTCGTGCGCGACGCGGGGACCGCCGATGGCGCATTGATCGTCACGCTACTGGGGAGACCGTAGCTCGTCGTCGGATAGGCGTAGGTCGTCGTGCGCTGTTGGCCCGGGAACGTGTCTTGAACCGTCTGCGAAAGAGGTGTTCGATCAGGACTGTTCCATTGGTATTTCGTCGTCACGCTGTGAGGAGGCGGCGTGCCACCACCGGGCAACGAATGGCCCGTCCCATAGGTAACCGCCGTCGATTTCGTGCTCGTATTGAGCTTGTCGATCCACCATGAGGGGTCGGCCGCGGCATACTCGTTGTGTGTTGCGACCGTCTGCGAATTGATGAAAATTCCGCCGGCGCCGTCGTCGGCGCTAGTGACGATCTGATCTTTCAGGTTGCCGTAGGTGGCATCCCACCCGGAAGCGGTGGCTGTCGCCGTTGCTGCATTTACAATTTCCGTGTGGCCTTGCGCCGCACCGGTCCCAAGATCGAAGCGGTTGATGCGCCGCTTGTCGAGCAACGGCGCATAAATCGTCGTGCTGGTAGGCGGCAACAATGAATCACCCTGAGGACAGGCCGACCGGTTCGCAGTACCGCAGATCCACGTATCACTCTCGGTCTCGAATTCGATCGGGCCGGTCGTCGTGTTGCAGACATCGCCAGCAGCCAAAGGTGCATGGGGTGGGAGATAAGAGCAGGCGGACGCGATCTTCCCGGTCAAGGGGAACTTCTGATTGTAGGTCGTCGTCGTCAGAACCTGCCGGTCCGCATTGGTGGTCCCGACACCCGACGTGATCGTCCGAAAGCCCTGGAATCCCCGCCCCATGTGGTTGTACATCGCCTCCGAATAGCCGTATAGCGCCGCACGGAAGCCGAATTGATCGCCAATGCCGTTGTTCCCCACCGTGCCAGCAACGACAGGCATGGAACTGGTGAAATAATAGTGTCGCGTGTCGTTGTAGCCGTTGGTTGATGGCACGGTGTAGAGAGGCACATTCCCTTGGACGAGCGGCAACGACAACGGGCTATAACTCCAAGCCGTATAGTCTCCGATGCCGTCCACTACGTTGGCGAGCAAATCCGGCAGAAACGGGCTCACAAAAGAGGTCGTGGTACCAGACGGCTCCCGTAAAGAAATGTTGAACAGCTCAGCCATCACCGAGGACTCTCCACCAACGAGTCCGTCGCCGATGTTCTGATTTAGAAAGACGGAATAGTCGGTAGCAAAACTCGACGTCGGAACACTAGTGGGCGCCGACGCTGTGGGTGAGCTGTAAACTTGGAGCGATTGAGGCCCGAAGTTAGGCGTGTCGACGTTGAGACAGCCTGGGACCGTGACATTATGAGCTGGATTCGAGTCGATCGGAATCGATATCGGTGGGCTCTGGCATCCAATATCTCCGAGAAGATCGGACAGCCCGTCGCCGAATACATCAGCGACGGGCGGTGTCGCCTCTTCTATCATCGAAGAGACTAATGACGTCTCAACGCGCCTCGCTTCTATGGTCGTCGGGCCCGTTTGAACAAATTTAATCTGTGCCAAATGATATGAGCTTGCATCGGAGCCTGCTTCGTCCGGTACGTCCATGCCTTCGTAGGAAAAGGCGCCGTACATTGGAAAAATCAGACGGCCTTGCCACCGTGAGATCGTGCCGGGCGCTGCCATCTGCGGCATCGTAAACGTCCCCGTGCCTGGATCGACAGGACACCCATAGGCTGGACATGTTCCGCCAGTTTCCCCCAGTCCCAGGCACTCTTCGCTACTCGGTGCCAACAGGGTGACGGTGCAAAGCTTCACCGCAAAGCTTGAGGCAATCAACAAATCTGTTTTTCCGTCACCATCAACATCCATGACGGGTAAGCGATTGGCGTAGTTGAAGGCAACCTGAGCGTTGGGGCCACCGGTCAGGTAGGTATCCAAGCCCGCATTGCTACCAGCCCCCGTTGTGGGGATGTCAGGGCCTAGTTCATTGCCCTGCTGACCACCCCGGTTAAGTCGAACATGCCATACGCCCTGCCATACCCCATTCGCGTTGGCACGGAGCGGTCGAGCGATGACGAAGTCATCCAAGCCATCTCCATTGACATCCATCCAGTGGACTGCGTAACCATTCGACCAGCGACAATCATCTGGGGTCCCGTTTGAACCATCGCTATTAACTAGTCCTATTCCGGCGCACGTCTGCGAAACGGGTGTGCTGACCACTCGCGTGGCGCCAGTGCCGGTGACTTTGGTGAATTTCACGCTGGTGAGCGATGGATCTCCAATTCCTGCGAAGCTGTCCGTTACAAAGAAATCAGGCAACCCATCGCCGTCAAAGTCGCTTATATGATCGATGTGCTCGATATGGGAAAGTGCACCATTGCTGTAGGCAAGACTGAGACAGAACAGGCGCTGCGGCGGCATGAAATGGGGTGGATGCGTCAAACTCAGCGTATGAGTGACCGGGTCGACGGTCGTGTCGTTTAGGTAGGCGACAACGCCCGACAAGGGATGCCCCGAGACGGATCCGCACGAGGCTACAGCCGCGGTACCCGATTCCTCGATGACGATGTCGAGTCGTCCGTCCCCATCCACGTCGACCACGTGAGGTGCCGCCCAGAGGGGAGCTGGTTGCCCGGTACTTGGGAAATAGGGCAGCGCAGGGATATTGGATTCGAGCAGTTGGATAGGCTGCGTTCCTGGTGTCGCTATCGCGCCGCGGCCAGCCGTCCACACACCAAAGCGAATGTCTGCAGGATCACTCGTCGTTCGAGGCATGATGACCGATTCGGAACGACCGTCACCGGCGAAGTCGCCGTAGCAGTCCGTGTTGAAACAGAGTTTTCCCGTGACATCTACGGCACCGCGAACCTGTCGATCAGCGGCAAGCTGCACGAGATAGTCATGCTGCAAGCCGTCGGCTTGCGAGATGGCAAATGCCATCTCACGCGTTCCGTCGCCATCGAAGTCGCCCGCTTCTTGGACGAGCCTTGTCGGTCCGATCACCGGATCGGTCATGGGCGCGGCAAAGGCTCGCAGCTTTCGTTGTCGAACAGCGGTCGCTTCCTCCTGCGGACTCAGCCTCGGCTTGTGAACCGCCTGGGGTAGGTTCAGCGATGAAAGTGACGACAGATTGAACGTCGGCACGCTCGTGGTTGCGCTCGCCTGCTGATTGTTGCTGGTGAATTGCGTCACTGGATGGCAGACCGGGTTGCTGCCTACATCAGGGAACGCACACTCCTTGAGTGCGGCAACCATCAATCGGCCACTGTACGTCGAAGCGGAATAGGTCGGCGTGATCGAGCGAACGTGTGCGCCGGCCGCATAGGTGTCGATGGACTGCAGCGCGCTCATCTGCATGGTGAGGCCGCCTGCGAGATAGCTCGATGTCTTGTCGGTGGCCTGAGATGCCCCGGATGTCGTGACGGCTGACGAGCGGTCTACGTAGGTGAACTGGACGATTCGATCGCCCACGGTGGTACCGAAGCCGGTGTATTTGATCTGATACAGCAGAACCTCGCTGGGGTCAGCGTTTGCAATGTAGGTATAGAACTGATTGTTGCCAACCCGATCCTCTACTTTCTCAACCAACCAACTTAAGGGCTGGCTGACTCCGTCCGGAACCACACGCGAGTGCGCCGTCGACCCGGTGGCGCACGTCAGTATCGTTCCTGTCCTATCGGTGAGAACGACGGCACCGTAATGAAGGATTTGTCCCGACTTTTGTTCGACGCGAAAGCATGCGGTACCCGATTGAATGTTGCCGCCCACCTGAAGGATGCGAGCATAACTGTCGACTTCGGTGCGGTATTCGGCCCCCGCGCTTCCGTAGGCCTCTTTAGCGTCGACTTGGACCAACCGCTGTCCGTCAAGGCAGAGACGGTCGTTCATCGTGTAGGAGACGCCCAGCGTTTGCCCGTCCTGCTCGAGCGTTTGAGGACAGCGATGAATTGAGCTCAGTCCGGAAATCGACCAGCCCAGGCCCATTACGCCATCGCCTGCACGGCTGTTGTAGGTCAGAGCGAGCGACGGTTGCATTCCCGCACGGCCCGGCGGCACAACGATGGGGGCGCTGTAGGTCGAAGCGCCGCCGTCGGTCGCCGCTTGCCCCGCTAACGTGCCAACCGTCGCATCATGGGCAGGCGGAGTGTCGAAAATGATGTTGGGATCGTTACTGGCCGGCAAAGGAACTTGGGCAAAGGCGCAGTGGATGCAGGCAAGCGCCGCGAGCAACACACCGGCTAACGCGCGCGCGAGCAGACGGCTCAATGAATTCTTCATCGCAATCCCCAGTTTCGGTGGTTACCGCAAGACGAGCGGGCACGAATTGACGGGGGAAGCGTGATCGAAATCGATCCAAGGATTCAAATCGCCGGATGTTTAGCGACGCTGTCGGTCGTGCCGCTTTCGGTTCGCGGAGAACTCGTGTGCGAGTGCTGCAAAATGCTCGCGCGCGAGAGGCGACATTTGTCGAAAATCCTTCAGTAGCGTCTCTTCGACGAGCGTTTCCGCGTAGACATCGATAGCGACTGCGGGCGCTTCCATTTCAAAGACTTGCGTAGGTGCATCCACTAGCGCGCTGCCCGATACGAGCCACGCCAGCGGGACATCAGTTGCGGTTGCGATGGCCTGCAATCGGTCCAGATCCGGTCGAGTGCCGGAGGGGTGCTCCCATTGAGCGACGGCGCTCGCTGTTACATGACTCTTTTGTGCCAGGGCCGCTTGAGAAAGCCCTGCGCGCCGCCGTGCGATGCGGATTCGCTCGCCGAGCGTCAACGGATGTTTAGCATTGCTTGGAAAATTCATAACAGTTTTGCTAACTGTGTAGCGCTGCTGTAGGGGGAGTGGCCCTCAAATTCGTCCGCAAAAGCCGCTCTGGCACCCCAAATCGCGTCGTAGCAGGCGCAAGGCTGCGCCGGCCGGCGGCAAGTTCTCCGCCTCGACCGATTCCTGAGCACTCATGGATTCAATTCGCGTCAGAGCGACGCGTTGCCGAACGAAACCGCGGGCCAACGTGCGCGTTGGTCGCGCGCTTCGCTACCCGAACCCTGTCATCATTTCCTTCCCCTGAGGCGCACCGAGCTTCGCTCGGAGTCTTGCGATGGTCCCTCCCCCCCAGTCGCACGATGATGCTGCAGAGCTCAGGTGTCAATAGGATGAATACATGAGCGCGACCCTCGAACTTCTCGATCGATTCAAGGCGGCCAGGGCGTTGCCGTCGGACAATGCCGCCGCCCTTGAACTCGGCATCACGCGACAGACGATCAACAATTGGCGCAAGCGGGCGTCACAAGGCGAACCGCGCGTCATCGAAAAGATGTGCAATGCCGTGGGGGTTGAGCCGGGACCGTGGCTCATCCGCATGCTCGAGGAACGAAGCCCGCATCCCGAGGATCGAAAGGTCTGGCGTCGGATGGCGAAGCGCATGACGCTCCAAGTGCATGTCTTTGTTTGGCTCACTGGCGCTGTGGCGCGAGAAGCCATCCACTGGGAGCGATTGGCATCGACGGTCGGAGGAGTCTAGGTCGGACGCAATGTCTTTCCTGAGACATCGCTGGCAGAGCGCGCCAGCTCCTCACTAGTCATCGGCGAACGTTGGTTTTGCTAGGCAGGCGTGAATTCATCGGCGCCACGCCAGTCAAGAGCTGCCATGCATTGCACGCCTGATAGGTGCCGGATCCGCGGCGTCGACAAACGCGTCGGTCGTCCATTGCAGTTGCCACCTCTCCGTCGGTCAAAGCAGAACTTCCGCAGCCATTGTCCGCGGACGATCTCGGACGTCCGTTTGCGCGGCTCCATCGGCGGAGATCGCGGATTGGCCCCCTCCCAAGCCACTTCGTATGTGGCACGAACGTTGCTCAACAGGGAGTTAGATCTGCCGTTGCTCCGGCGTTCTCCAGGGGTTTATCGTGATTGAAATGCGGCACGTGTCGAAGGTCTACCGCCGCGGCCTCATCGAGACGCACGCACTGCGCAATCTGTCGGTCGACATTCGTACTGGCGACTTTGTATCCATCTCAGGAAGCTCCGGATCCGGCAAGACAACGCTGCTCAACATTGCCGGTCTCATTGACACGCTCACCAGCGGCGCATTCTTTCTTGACGGCATGGATGTATCGAAACTCGACGATCGGGCGCGCTCTCAGCTCCGCAACGAAAAGATCGGGTTCGTCTTCCAGAGCAGCAATTTGCTGGCGCACCTGAACGTCCACGACAATTGCGACTTGCCCCTGCGCTATCGGAGACTCCGTGAGGTCGAACGGCGCCGGTTGGTCGAGCAGGCGCTGGACATCGTTGGGGTCTCCGCCTTGAAGCGGCGCTATCCGTCGGAGTTGTCTGGCGGGCAGCAGCAATGCGCTGCCATTGCGCGGGCGGTTGTAGGAGAGCCCAAACTGATTCTGGCCGACGAGCCCACCGCGAATCTGGATCCGATCGCCGCTCGCCGTGTCCTCGATGTTCTCGAGGCCATCCATCGGCGTGGCACGACGATCGCGATGGTCAGCCACGGCGCTGTCGCCCGCGCCGAGCGCTATCTTCTCGCATCCGGAATGATCTTCAGAGATTTTTCATTTGCGTCGGTGGAGACAACGGCGAGTAGTCAGCCCTGATTGAGCTGATCGCAGCCTTCTACCAAAACGGAAAAAACCCGCAGGCGCCGCCTTGGAAAGGGCGCCTACGGGCTGAACTGCCAGGGGTGAGCGGCAGGTGTTGCCCCGAGGGTGCCCCGTCAATCGGCTGTGGGATCGCACAAAGGGAGGGTACGCCCACCACCAAGAACGAACGGAGCGCAGGAATCCTAGACCCATAAGGGTGCGGTGGATGCAAACAATCGTCACAGCATGGTGACCGCGCAGCACCCTATCGCTGCCATCGTCCCGGTGGACGCCAACCGCTCGCACGCGAGCGGTCAACCACACGAGGCGCCATCCTTTCAATGCCGCCGTGGTTCGGCAAGGATACGAAACACAAGAAGGTTCCCGCCGCTCTCCAATCGAGCCACTCCTACGCTTGAGGGTGCTTCTGCTGCAAGAGAGCTTGGGCGCAGCGCACGATCCCGCAAGACGGCGTCGATGGTGCTGCTGTATGACACGCCTCGGCGAAGTTGTATTCCGAAGGGACGCGAAAAAGTCTGCGACTGGCCGCAAGCGAGGTGCGATGGATCGCCTAACTCGGCGAAAGGTCAATAGATGGCCGCTTTGAACTCTTCGATCGACGCTTAGGTTTCGCCTCCTGGTCAGCGATGAGCTTTTGCAGGTACGCAACCCCCTCTTCCTCCGGGAAGAAGGCGACCACGTGAGCGACGGTTAGTCCGTACCGATTGCGCAACGCCATGAACTCCGCTTGGGCTTGGAGCAAGCGCGCGTGGGCAGATTCTTGCGTCGGCTCGATCTTCTCTTTGCCTGGCGTGTTGCTCTTGCGGTCTAGTGCCGCGAGCTCTTCCTGGAACTGGCGAAAGTCGTAGATACCTGGTTTCATAAGGAAATTCGGCGAGGACCTCCAATTTTTGCACATGCCTCGGCTTGCCACGGCCTCATGGCTGCTCCGGCAGGATGAGTCTAGTCAACTCGGTGGCTGGGTACACGACATGCTGCCAATAATTCATTTAATCCGAATCCCTTTGATGGTTGGCCTACTTCAGGCGTTGGGCGAGGAGATGCAATGAGCGACTGGGACTTTCTTCATGAAATGAACGAGCGCGGTTGTAGTCCAGAGGAAATTGCCGACGCCGCCGGCTCCGGCGTAGCGCCTTGGGATTGGGAATGCATAAGCAGCGAGTGGATCGACTCTCACCTTGCCGAGCAACCCAGTGACGACGCCCGCTCAGTTGAGCCATATGAGCATTTTCGGAGCAGGGATGGATTTCCCTTTTCTGTCCTGGAGCAGGCCCAGATCTTCCAAGATCTAGTTGATTGCGCGGCACGGCACTTCGAAAACACAGGCAGGTACTTACAGGTCTGGGGAGAGCTCGGAGAGATTTATGCTGAGATCAAGTTCGGGCTTCGACGCCATGGATCCCGCAAAGCCGGTTCTGACGGGACTATTGCGGACAGGCTTGTTGAGGTGAAGACCATCTCACCTGAAAAGATCAACGACCGAGTACTCGTTAAGAGACAAGGAAACTTTCAGCAGTTGCTCATCATTCGCATTGATCGACATTTTCAATTCCAAGGCAAGCTCTTTGACAGACGCGAGCTAAAGGGAGCTGCTGGCAGGTTCCTCAAAGGGCGGCTGAAGGATGACTCGAGCAATGCCTAACAGGTCAGCCTTTGTGACCTAAGGTGGTCGGCGTCACGGAAAACAGTCACGCCGCGCGACGACTGGCCGCGGCCAAACGACAATAAGGAGCTGCTGTCTGGATAGTCGCCCCATCAGTCGGCATAGAGGACGTCCTTACTAAGGGACGTGGCGCCAGGACTTCAGGGGCGGCGTCATCCTATGACCGCCGGTGCGCGGTGTCTGTAGGAAATCGATGCGTCGATCGTTAGGAAGTGTGTCATCCGATCACTCATGCGGCGTTTTCCTACAGACAAGTTCACAAACGAGAACTAGGCTAGCTGCCTACGAACGATCTCTAGGGGAGCGCCATGGTAAGAACGCGCGTGTCGCGGGTTGCACTCGCTGTGCTGACAGGACTCGCCGTCGCATCCACCGGACTGGCCCACGAGGTCGTGCGCATCGATGCCTCGTCTGACGCCGCCGCACAGAAGAGCTTTGAGCGGATGAACTTGCAGCTCAGTCAGAAACGGCGCCAGGATCTTGCTCTCGCTTTGGTCAAGATCAATCTCATTGGCGTGAACAGCGCGAAGGAAGTCGATGGCAACCCTGAGTTGCAAAGCTTCGGAATTCAGCGCATCAAGATGAAAGTTTCGGGTATGACCGCCGACGAGATCATCAAGTACGCCGATGCCAACTCGACCGTGAAGATTGAGGTGCGGAAGCCGTAATGCGTCACCAGTCGTTCGGATCGCCAACGAAGTCTTTCTGAGCAGCGACAACGACGTCGTCGGGCGCCGTCAGAAGCCGATCCACCGGCCGGTCGCGATTCAAATGCCCGGCCGGCTGAAACAGCCAGAACACGGCGGACCAGTTGGAGGGTGCGGCCGGCAACACGGCGAGCAGCGATGTGAGGCCCGGGAGCGGCTGTCCCGAGGCTCGATCGAATTGGAATGCTGGATACAGATGTTGACCTCGGTGGCTGACCGCCAGCAGGCGTCGCTCCCGGCGAAGCGTGTCAACCATGTCGTCCGAGTCTGACGTGCTCATCCCGCTTATCAGAGAAGACACTTGCTCCGAGGTGTACCAGTCTTCGTCTGCCAACAACTGATCCCGCAGTCGGCGCCCATTCCTTTGAGGCTCAGACAGTTCTGAAGCGTAATCATCTTCCTCGCTCATCTCATGCCTCCACGCTGCAATCGAGCTTTGTAAGACCACGCGATCCGGCACGTCGATCCGATCGCGCACTGGGAGCTTTGCATGGGCCGCTCAGCGCCTCTTTCGCACGAACAAGTGTACGAGGTTAGCCTCGGCATCCCGGGCGTGGATGCCCTGCCGTCTGCGCGGCTGGTCAATTCGCGGTCTGATAAGTTGCGCGACTCGGTCGAGCAGGCTGCGAAATCGCAGGGGTCGCCGTTGGGAGGAATTCATGGCGTTCATTGGCGAGGTCGGACGGTCTTGACGTTGGACAGCCTGCAATCGAGCGAGATTTGTTTGAGGTGGTGAGGGTTTGTAGTAGGCCGATGGACACGACCCCGGGCTAACTGTGATGCCGCTCCAGAGACTCTGAGCGATGTCCGTGGACCTTCGCGTGGAGCCCTGGCGATTATCTGGTTGATGTGAGGCCATCAAATCGAGCTACGATAGCGCCGTTTGAATCCCCCATATACAGGAGCCTTCATGGCCATCGATATCAAGTCCCTCAATCACAACCAGCTGTCCGATCTCATCGCCCGCGCCGAAGCACGCCAGGCTGAGCTCAAGAAAGAGAACGCTCAGAAGGTCCGCGCGAAGATTGCTGCGCTGGTGAAGGCCGAAGGACTCGATTTCGATGAGGTGATGGGGCGCTCCAAGGGGCGTGGCGGAGCGCGGGGCAAGGTGAAGGCGAAGTATCGCAACCCCGCTGATCCGAGCCAGCAATGGTCGGGACGTGGACGGCAACCTCTTTGGTACGTGGCAGCAGTCAAGGCGGGGAAGAAAGAGAAGGATCTTCTTATTGCCTAAGGCGCCTGTTGGTCGCCCACTGTGCCGCGGCACAATGGGCGCAGGGAAAGCGCCCAACAACTACGTGACTTCGACGCGATAGCTTCCCGATGCCGAACGATCTGGCTGCGCCTCGAATCGCCGCCTTTCCCGCAGGCCCTCATCTCTGGCGCGTCGAATGGTTCGGCCCCATCACCTTTCCCCAGCGCGAGAAGCGCTTCAGCCAACCTTCCGTGCAAGTGCGGCTCGCGAGGGTGCGTACGGCACTTGAGCAAGCGTTTGGCGCATCCGCTGCCACTGATGCGTCGAGCTTCAGTTGCTGGATCTCCGTCGGCGCGTTGATGCTAGTGCGCATCGGCGATCTTTGGCGAGACCGCACCCGAGTCGAAACCCCAGACCACGACGTCGAGACCTTTAAAGACCTTCAGATCAACCCTTCGACGACGCAACTCGTCAAGGCTGGCGCCGCCGTCGATCAAGGCAACTATCTAATTCCGTTTCGGGATCATCCTGGCCACCAAAAAGATACTTCGTCGAACTGTGTCTGCGTGAGTCTCCCGAGCAATCGGCGATTGATCGTGCCGTGCATGGAGCTCATACGGTTCTACTTTGGATCCTCCAGCGATCTGTTGGCGCGTCTGTTCACGCCACCTTTGACGAAGGCAAATCTCTTTTCGGACGCGAACTGGGATCTGCTTCTCCAAGCATTGACAGTCCGCCTTGCGGAAGGAATTCGCGGGAGCAGCGCGGTCGACGTTGCACGCATCGCAAGCAATGACGTCGCGTGGCGCGCTGCGCGCACTGTTTCGACTTCGATCGCACGCGCTTGCGCTGTCGGCGCGGCGGGCTATCCGACGACGACCTTCCCGTTCGAAGGTTCGACAGACCTTGTTGTCCACGGGAAGTGGCTATCGCATGCGGACGAACCCAAGAAGACCTTTCTGGCGTACACCCTTCGGTCGTGCTCTCATCCGTTTAGATTTCAAACTCTACGCTATAGGGTGGCGCCGGGCACGTCGACGTCGCGCACGCGCAAGAAGTCATTTGCCGCGGGAGATGACAAAGCGGTTGTAGGTCGTAAGGCCCAAAGGGCCGGCGAGGGTGCGATGGAGATCCAGGAGCAGGAAGCGTCATCATCTCTGGCAGGTCGCACTGTGCACCTCGGCGATGCCGCGCGCTTCCTCGACCTCGAAAACAAGCGAGTTTGGTCGGTGCGCTCGCTACCCATGGCCTCTCAGACCATTGCATCTGTGGCGGCGAAGCAAACCTCCAGCGCAGTTGGCGAGGCCAACGGCAGCGAGGCGGTACGGGCGGTAAGCCTGGTGACAGCACAGGAAGCGAAACCGCCGCCGGAATATCTGCTGGAGTTGACGGACACATTGCGCCAGATCCCCGATGCGACGCTGACATTGCTCACGGCGAGCGACGCAGATGGATGGACGATTCGCCACCGATTCGATTCCATCGGTGTTGCCTGCCGCATGGCCGTCTTCCTCATCGACCGACCGTGCGCGCAAGCGCTCGTTATCGCCATTGAATCGGACGCGCTTACCGTGTTGCTCCGTCCTTGCCTGCCCGCGCTCGGCCAGCGGCTCCTCGAGGACGCCTTTGGAGATGTCGAAGCTTTTCTCGGGCGCGAAGGTTGCTCAGCGGACCTGGAAATCGACCTTGATGACGAGATAGCTTCGAAAACGCTGTCGTCAGGCTGGATCCTGGATTGCCTCGAACAATGTGTCTTTCCGGCGTTTCGAGAGTGAAAGGGAGACCCTGTCCGCGAGCTCTGCGTGCGACATCGGTGGGCGCCCCACTGGAGCGCCGTCGCACCCGAGGACCGTTGTCCGGCCTGATCGCGGGTACCAACGCGGCACGAGTGAAGCTAGACGATCGCATGCGGTCGCTGCGCTAGCGTGGGGCGAGAAAGGTGCTTTTTCAAAATGCCACTTATCGTTCCAGCGTCGCGGCGCTGCAAACGCGCGGGCGAAAGCCCACTTTTTGCATAAGATGGAGAGACCTCGTGTGATTTTCACATCCGCCACACAGAAACTAGCCTATTTTTAAGAATTTGATGCTCGAAAGACGCTCGAGAAAGCCATGGTGTAGTTGTATGGGCTCGTTCAATCCGCCGACGCATTTCTGGAAGCGTCAGATGTAACGAGGCGCCCTATCTAAAAATTTTTCGTAAATGGCAAGCACACCCCGAGGTGACGTCGATGGAATCGCAGATAAAGAGTATTGAGACAGGCAAATTATCGGTTGATACGACCAACTTCAGGATCGGCGATCAAGAGAGTATCCGAGATGCCTACCGCGCGATGATCGACGAAGAGGGCGCGAACCTCGTGAATCTGGCAGACGACATTGTGAAGATCGGCCTCAGCCCAGCCGATCCTTTCATCATCTGCCCAGATCCTGATAATGCTCGCGCGTACATTGTTTGTGAGGGAAATCGCCGACTCACGTGCCTTAGGTTGCTTGAAACACCTGCGTTAGCTACGGGCACGGCCGTCCATAAGCGCTTCGTCACTCTCGCTCAAGAGTACGCAAAGAATCCGATTCGAGTGGTTCTCTGCGTCGAGATGCGCGACAAGGAGGCCGCTCTTCAGTGGATCGAGCGCAAGCATCTTGGTATGGAGGGACGCGGAGTAGCGCAGTGGGGTTCGACTGCCACGGGTCGCGCCCAAGCGTTCCGGGGGAAAGTTCGTCCGTCGATTGCCATCGTAGACCACCTCCGCACGCACAGGCTCTTGCCAAGCGCGCTGGCCAGCGCGCTATCGACTCGAATGACGAATCTGGATCGCGTTTTTCAGATGCCCTATGTGCGCTCGGCACTGGGTATCGGGATCGAGAAAGATGGAACGATCAACTTCGCCAATGGCGATGAGAAGAAAGGTAGCAAGCTGCTGCAGAAGATGGCTTCTGCGATGACCGAGCCAGGATTCAACGTCAATGACATTCGACACGCAGGCGACCGAAGGGATTTCATCGATCGGTTCGGCATTGATGCCGTATTGGCGAATGACGGGGGCGACGCGGCAGCCACTCCCGCGCCACAGACCAGCGCAGGCAGCCGTGCCCCGACTAAACAGGGCATAAGACAAAGCACTCGACCTGCTCCGTCACCCCTCGAACGAAAAACCCTTGCACTCGGGGGGCGCGAGTTCGTCCTCCACATTACAGAACCTCGCCTCAACGCGCTTTACCGAGAGGCGCAGTCCCTTAACCCTGATGTCCTGCCAAACAGCGCCGCCGTCTTGACGCGCGTCTTTCTCGAACTTTCGACCGATCACTTCCTGACGAAGAAGAAGGTCCCGATTCCCACGAAACATCTTGGCAAGAAGCACTGGTCCGATATCGGCATTCGACTCAACGAGAAAATGGAGACCGCCCTGCGGACGATCGATCCGACGTACAAAGATCCGTTGTTCAAAGAAGTCAGACGCGGCATTTCTGGCACGGATGCGCTGCATTCGATCGATGCGCTGCACGAAGTAATGCATCAACTTTCGGCCGATCGCGATCCGAAAGAGGTGAAGCGTATATGGATGCGTTGGCATCCGTACCTTGCCGCTCTATTTGACACTCTTGCGCCCGGGAAATAGCTGCTGGCCATCTTGCGAGGCGTGTGTTATTTTCCGCACCACCGCCGGAGCCTCTGCATGCAGTACGTGACCCCCCTTCGCTATCCCGGCGGCAAGGGCCGGCTGACGCAAGTCGTTGTCGACATCATTCAGGCCAACGGCCTTGAAGGCGGGCACTACGTCGAACCGTACGCAGGTGGATCAGCGATAGCTCTCTCGCTCCTGACGTTGGAGTATGCGTCACATGTTCACATCAACGACCTCAACCGATCCATCCATGCCTTTTGGAAGACGGTCCTCGACGAGCCAGACGCGCTCTGTCGGCGCATCCGGTCCAAGCGTGTATCAGTCCGTGAGTGGCGGCGCCAACGCGACGTTCAGAACGATGCCGATGCCAGCGACCTAGACCTAGCCTACTCAACTTTTTTTCTGAATCGATGCAATCGGTCGGGCATCATTTTGGGGGGGCCCATTGGTGGCCTGCAACAGGACGGGCCTTGGAAGCTCGACGCTCGTTTCAACAAGAAGGATCTGGTTCGGCGCATCGAGTGGATAGCCTCGCTGCGACATCGGATTACGTTGTACAACCGCGATGCCGGCGAGTTTATCGACGAAGTTCTTCCGCAAGTGCCGAGGCGTTCGCTGGTTTACCTGGACCCTCCCTACTATGTGAAAGGCAAAGGGCTGTATCAGAACCACTACGGCCACAAGGACCACGCGTTCATCGCTGACCGGGTCTTGAAGCTCAAGCATCATTGGATAGTTTCTTACGACAACGTGCCGGAGATCGAAGCCCTGTACAGGGCGGCGCGGTCGCGAACGTTCGGACTGTGTTACAGCGCGCAAAGCCGCTACAGAGGATCGGAGATCATGTTTTTTTCTGACTCGCTCCGCATTCCCGACGTGATAATACCTTCGCGAGCGCAGGCGGCCTGATCCGTCCCCTTGGTGCTGAACTCATCGCAGACGCGGTGCTGTTGCCGCGACGGCCTTCTCAAACGCCTCGAGAAAAGTGCCGACCTCTTTCGGGTTGCAACGGATCCACTCCTCAAGGATCTTCCACGCCTTCAACTGCTTCCAGTGGTTGTTCCACCATGCCTTACTGGCTGTACGGCTAAGGCTATCGCCGGAGTCGTCGATAAAAAATGTGTTGAGCGCCTTATCACTGGAAGGATTGGTGACATTCAGTCGGTGAAGCGCTTCACGAAGTTCTCCCTCTTGCGCAGAGATCATCGAGCCGATGAACTTCCTGATGGTGTTTTCGGGAGAGCGGTCGGTGCCGGTGGCGCCTTTTTTAGTGGGAAACTTCAGCGCATTTCCACGCTTGGCTGCCTTCGCGGGTATCGACGTGTCGCCATCAACAATCAATACGCGGCTCTTGAATAAGGGATCTTGGTTGGGGAGATTAATCAAATTGGAGCCGCCAACGCTCAGCGCAATGGGTTTGATACAGACGTTGTACTTCCTGTTGAGCGCTCGACGTTTGCCGAGTGGAACCAGGGCGTCGAAGAACTGCTTTCCTTCTTCGTCCTCGAAATAAACGCCAAGCACCGGCTTTGACACTGGTGCCGTCAGATCCTGACGCAGGGCCATGTCATCGAGGATGGCCTGCAGCGACTGGTCTGGAGCGATTCGCGGGCTTTGTGTATCGAGAAGATAGATCACTGAGTCGGGCGCACGGAGGTCCCCACCGCCATCAGGATGGACAGCCTCTATCAGGCGCGGAGAATGTGTCGTAGCAATAACCTGGAGATCAAGCCGCTTCGCTTGCGTCTTTAGACTCGTCGCCAACCGCTCGATGGCGTGAGGATGGAAACCCACGTCGAGTTCGTCTATGACAAGCAGTCCGCCTTTGTACGCGTCACCTTGCTCTCGCTTGAGGCGATTGAATGATGCGAGCGCCGTCGCGATACTTCCGAGGCTGTCTTGGCCCATGGAGATGGCCAGCGCGTTGTGAGTAGGGTATCCAGGCTGTGCAGTCCGTTTCTTCGAGCCCTTGATGCTTTGATGGGTCACATCCGTGGTGACCTTGGCGCCCACGATGATGGATTTCACAAAGTCGGCCATGAGCTGTCGATCGGCAACATCCATGTCCGATACGATGCTCGCCACCTCGTTCTCATCTGCCTCACCGATAGAGGCGAGCCGTCGAATCCCGAGATAGATCGTCGGCAGTGGCACCTTAGCATCCGGGCCTACCGGATCGTCGTCGGCTTTGTCTACCGTTCGAGGCACGACGCGTGCACGATTCCACTTTTCGCGCCTTGTCATCGCGCATCGTTTTCTGACGACTACGTCCCCAACTTGCGCTTCGACGATCGGCGGGAAAGACTCCTGTCGCTGTGCACGCTCGACTTCGTCGAGAGCGAGATAGACAATTTTTTCAATGTTTGCGAAAAACGGATCGCCAAAATAGCTCTTCGGGCCGTCGGTGAGCCCGAACGTGTTGGAGAGGAGGCCGAGGATCGTGGACTTTCCGATCCCGTTGTGGCCCGCGATCAGCGTCAGCCTTGCGGAAATAGGTATACGTATGTTCGAAAGCTTTCGAAACGGCGGATGACCAAATTCAATCGATCGCACCCAGATCTTGTCATCAGTGCTCGCCACTCTCCATCCCCCTTTGCGATTCTGATATTGCCGGCTTCGTCGATTTGGCCCGGCCTGCGCGGCCATCGTCGACTTGTCTTGTTTTTCTAGCTTCGTGGCGCGTTGCTCGCTCGATATCTTCCTACCGCGCGGGCCCTTTGTGTTCTTGCCTCGATCGACTTCTCCGTCAGTATACTTAGGCGCCCTCGATCAAAAGAGAAGGGGCATGGATATCACGATCAAGAGCGCGCACTCAAAACTCTTCGAATGCGGTCGGTCGATCGCCAGGTTTGCGGCGACTTCCCCCAGTGAGGCGAAGTAGATGCTTGCCTCGGCAAATTTGAAGGCGTGCCAAAACGATCCGCACAGCACTGCGCTCAACGCAAAGCCAAAAATCGCCGCTGCCCCGACGGATGCGAACGTGGAAGCTCGTGCTGAGACAGAGAGGCTGAAGGTTCTCGACAACCGAAATGCGTTTCCTCTCGGGATGGCGCGCAGTTGCGTGGCCGCGCGGATCGCTGCGAGCACCAAGATGGACGCTGCGAGGCTGCTGAATACGATGTGTTCTTGCAGCAGATCGCTTCCCCAGTTGCGGCCTCGAGGAAAGCGATAACTTATCCACTGGACAAAGCCGACCAGAACCCCTGCAGGTACGTAGTACGGAGCGTCCTTTCGGAGGTCAGCTTCGATCAGTACCCATTGGCGCCTCGGCATAGCGTTTGACCTCATGACTCGCCTCCATACACGGGAGCATCGAACCGGCTTGGGTCGATGAGCTGTTCGAGTCGAGAGGGCTTGTGCGGGACCTGCCGACGGACGTATCCCACTCCTTCGCGGGGCGCAGGAAAATGGCTCCGCACAATCAACGATTGTTCAAGACCGCTTCGCATAAATGAGACGAGCTCGTCGATCGCCGCAAGGAGCCGGCCAAGGATTCGATTTCGATAGGTCTTTACAAGGCTACTGACAAGCGCACGGAATTCTGCAGTCAGATGGCTCTTTCCGGCTATGGCTGCTCCATGGAACAATTCGAACTGCCGAGGACCGGCACCCTTGGTGATCCGCCGCATGAACGGACTGTCTTGGTGGTAGCACCCCAGCCAACGACGCTGGTTGCTTACCGTGTCTGGCTGTTCAGCCTTTGCTATCGCTCGGCGCACCGATTCGATTTCTTCCGCGTTCGGCGCATACCAAGGCCGATACAGATAGTCCCTGACGATGTGCTCAAACCAGTATGGAACCTCTCCGCGATGACCGAGAATCGCGTAGCTCCGTACTCGAAACTTCGTGCATTGCTCGACAAAACCACTGGGCCACCGGTGAAAGGTCGCCGACACCCATCGCATCGCCTGATGCCGAGCCGATAGCGGCCAATTCTCGAATCGACCGGACGGCACGTTGGGCTCACAATCAACGAGTGTGTTGACGGCAGTCGCCTCGACGAAGAGCTGGCGCAGGCCCTTGGATGAGCTCAACAGCCTCAGAAGCCGGTGCAAGACATCGAACACCTGGTGCGAGTAAACCCAACCACTGCCGCGCACACGTGTCCATCCTCGATCGATGGCGCGACATAGTGCGCGCTCGTACCGAACGACACGGCGGTGAGCTAGTACCGCCGCTGTCTGGGCGTATCGGACATCGCATCGGCAGCTGCTGCACTCGCTCACGGGCACAACGCACTCGGCTCGATCGATGCCGATATCGTGCGTCGTGAAATCGAAAGGCGCATCGCAGGAGGGGCAGTTCGAGATCATAAGCGTGGCATGTGCGTCGCAAGTCGTCACAAAGGCATAGCGCCAGTGTCGCCGAATAAAGGGCACCGTATCCTCACGAAGGCATGTCACACATAGCTGAAGCCAAACACCCGTCGGGCGACGCAACTTGCTGACCATGGGAAGCACCCAGCGCTTCAAACCCTGCTTGGGCTGATCAATCGCGGTGAGATTTCCTCGATCGGTCTGGTACGTGAGCGCAATCAGCTGAGCAGCCGGCACGCCCGTGATTTGCTCGAGTCGCTCCCCAAAGCCCGGATCGATTGACGCATCCAGATCCCGGCCCATCAGACTGCGACGCGTGCCGCTGACGATGGTCAGGAGCTCCTGATACTTCAGCGCGTTGGCGCGAGCCAGCCGCACGAGCCATGACGACAGCAGCTCGTTAGGCAGAGGCTGAGGACGTGCGGGAAGGGGCCCGCGGAATTTGCGAGTCACCGGCCCTCGCCCGGCCGTCTCCCCGGCAGCTCCTTCGCAATCTTGCGTAGCAGCGCCTCATCAATACGTTCACTGCCAGAGCGAATGGCCTCTTCAGCGGCGAGAACTACGAGCCGCGAGATTCGCCCCAGCTTGCCTTGGGTAAGCTCGATGATGAGCGTACTCATGGCGTCGTCGCCTAGCCGGCTCTCGTTCCGCAAACCGATCTGCTTTCCGAAGCCTTTCAACAAGCTCTGCGTCGACTTGTCATTCTTCCACTTCCGGAGTGTGCACCGAATGAAGCGCTCGCTGAGCTGGGTATCGTTCTGAAGAAACGAATCGACACCGTCGGTTCCGGCCACGATCAGCGGGCGTTGGGTTCGATTCGTCAAGCCTCGAGTGATGTTCAGCATGACGGTCTGCTGCCGGTGCGTCCCCTGGAATCCGTTGTGAAATTCGTCGATCACGAAGACACGAATTTGGAGGCTAACGGTCAGCACCATGATCTTACGCATGAGTTCGTCGACCGGCTCACGAAACGAGAACACGGCGCCCAACTTGGCGAGGATTTCCCGCAGCATCGCTGCCGGCTCGGGTGACTCGGGCATATCGATGTGGACGATGGGAACTGTCGGCTCTTCATCCGGCTGCAGGTCGACAGGTGCATTTCGCCTGACGAACCGCTTGAGCAGGTAGGATTTTCCGTACGACGGATCGCCGATCAGCGCGAAACTTTCCGGGCGCGTTTCGTTTGGCGCATTCAGGAGGCGGGTCATCGTGGCCAGCGCCCCGGTAGCCTCCGGATATGGCACCCAAAGTTCGGTCCTTATGCGGAGGATTCGATCTTCTGCAGATTCCTCGGGTGAAGAAGTCTGTGGGTCAGCTGGGCTCGATACCGCAGTCTCTCCGTCCACGCGATCCCCTTATCCGATGAAGTCTTCGAACACTTCGACGTCGTCTTCGGTGGCGGCTTTCTCATTGGGGTCGTGGTCCGCTGCCGTTGGCGCCCCGTGAAGCTCCGCATTCAAAAGGTCGGCCTGCTCCCTGGCGACGCGGCGCCGTTCGAACTCGCGGGCACTGCGCTTCCTGTCCGCTTCGTTCTTGGCGCCCTCCAAGAGCCGCTGTACCTCCATGCGCCCCTCGAAAATAATGTCTTCGTCGATGTGCTGGCGCCCTTGTTGCACGAGATACTTTCGAACCGCTTGAAACTCCCAGAGGCTGATCTTCGGCCGCGTGGGCGTGCGATAGCGAATGACGCGGTACTGGAGAATCTCCGGATCCCAGAAGTAGATCTGACTGAGGTCTCGAGGATCTCGCCGGCAGATGAATTGACGCGTCGCCTTAAGGTTGTTGGGGTCGCGGGCGTGGACCCACTTCTGTAAGGACGGATCGCTATACCAAATGTGGTCCCACACGATGCCTTGTGGTGCGACGACGCGCTCCTCGAGCGGCAAGAAGTCGAGGCGCAACTTAAGGCCATCCTTAGGCACGAAGAGCTTGCCGATGCCCGGTTCCGTGCTCGACCCGCGAAAGCCGTCACGCCACCGATCGATGGGGCGCTGGCCTTGCAAAGCGCTGTGCTCGGAGTGGTGGTAGATCATCAGCTGCAACAGCAGCCAGCGCTCGAGCTCCTTTAGCGTCAGGATCGCTTCGGCTTGCGGGTCACGTTCACCGAGCGCGTCGGGACCGGACAGAGTCGCCCCTTTCACGGAACGAAGCAGCTCCGAGAGCGTTCCCATGAACGATTCGATATGGCCACCGTAGTTGGGATGTTTCACCTTGCGGAATCGCATTTCGATCCCGTAGATGTCGCACGCCATTTTCAGCATGTTGCCGTGAAACTCGCCGGCGTTGTCGGCGCAGATCATCCGCATGCGGCCTGAGCACGGCCACGGCTGCGAGATCCCGTACTCCTTCAGGAGATCGCCTTTGGGAAGTATCGCGTTCGAGATGGCGAGGCCCGTCGAGAGATTGCCCGGCGCTTCGAGGGTCAGATAGTACCCGACGACCATGCGACTGAAGAGATCGATGACGACCGTCACCATCGGTCGACCGATCGGCGTTCCGTGGACTTCGTCGATGAGTTGGACCGGTAGTGGCGTGTGATCGATTTGCACGACTGCCAACGGATAATCGGCTCCTCCGAATTCCCCGCGCTGGAGTCCGTGACTGAGTCGGCCGGCGCGCTTACCCTCGCGACGTTCGACGATCTGGTGCTGAGGTATCGCGTTGCACCGATTGTAGAACGTCATGTAATCCGGACAGACCAGCTGAACTTTCGGGTCGAGCCGGTTGCGTCGGTCGATCTCGGTCTCGAGCTCTCGATGCACCGACGACATCCCGTCCGTCGAATCAAGCCAACGGTCGACATAGTGCTTTAGGAGAAGCTCCGCCATCGGGTCAATGCGCGTCTCGCCGGCATCCTTTCGGCGACGGCGCATGAGGGAAGTCAGCACGGGATTCTTGTGATACGCCCGCAACCAACCTCGCCAAGTCTTCAGCGCAACCCCGGCGGCGGCCGCCGCCGCTTCGGCCTCTTTGCGGCGCACCCGGCGCCGGTCCTTGAACGGCTTGATCGCCTCGTACTTCGCGGTCAGCGCTTCGTACTCTTCCTCGCTTATGGTGTGGAGATCGCGGCGTCCGCGGGAGCCGCGCTCGGCGAAGGGCGCAAGCAGCGCGACATCGACGCGTTCGAGCGTGCCCGTACCGTGCTCCTGAACTGTGACGTTCTCGGCGTCTTCGAACTGCATGACCACATACACGCCGGCGCGATCGCGGCGACCGTAGACGCCCCCTTTTTCAATGGGAACGATGTCCGATCCTGCAGGACCGATGATGTGTTCGGCTGGTGTCGATTCCGATTCGTCAGGCGTCACTCCGCTCTTCTTTCGCGCCATGGCATCCACTCGCAGTTGCCGCAGAACCTGTCGGACCGACCAAGGCGCCGGCCGCAGCACGCTCATCATGCTGATGGCATGCTCGAAATCGATGGAAATTTCGCCGAGGCCGACGAGCCGCCAGATCTGCACGATGACCTCGCCGCCGTCATGCCCAGTCACCTCAAGGCGCTCGACGAGCGCTGCAACATCCAGGGAGGGCGCTTTCGCTAACTGATCTCGGACGGCCGTGACGATGTCCGGCCGTTCCTCGCAGTGCCGATAGCCGAGGAGAAAGTGCAGCGACGAGACAAAGGGGCGCGGGATCGTATGCTCATGCACGATGCGAAACCGCCAGTGCTGGCCACGACCATAGCGCTGCGCTGCGCGAAAGCGTGCGCGGAGCTTCGCCCAGTCCTTACGTACCTGGCGACGGACCTTGACCTCGCAGAGCTCGTGACGTCGAACGGGCTTACCATCGGCCCCGAGTCGGTAGGTGATCAACACATCAGGTGTGTAGACGCGCGCTCGGCCGTTGACTTTATGGTCGATGCGAAACGGGTGCGGCTCGAAGGTCTCGACGTCGGGATCGTAGTCGAGCAGGACGAAGAAATCCCGCTCACGAAGACCTTCGAAGAAGTTTAGACCCTTCGCTTTGGGAGACGGATAGTAGCCGGTGACGGTGAGATAGCTGCCGCGACGCCTGCGCGTCGGGAAGTGCGTCGAAGGGCGCTTGGCGCTCTTCGCACGCTTGGATGGCGGCGAACGCTTCCCCAAAGGCTCGAATCCCCTGATTCGTACCGCTGAGCAATCAAAACGTGGCGATATCGTGCATGGTTCTTCGAACTTTGTCGATCCAGGAATCGATTTCCGAACTACCACGATGCTCGCGCCCTGCCCACGGCATCCATCAACCGAAATCATGAGCCGGGAGGGGCGTGTAGGAATGGCTGCTTAAATAGCCCTGCGCTCTTGCGCCGCCTTCAAGAATGCCTGCATTAGTGGATCCGCTGGCAGCAGTCGCGGGTCCGTTCCGTCATGGAATTCCGGATGCCATTGCACACCGAGCAGAAACCCCTCACCGGAGTCGATACCGGCGGAGACAATCGCTTCAACCACGCCGTCGTCCGCACTCGCTTCGACGCGCAATCCATTGCCCAGTCGTTCAACGCCTTGATGATGGATGGAGTTAACCAATGCGACAGTCGCACCGCCATAGCGCACCGACAACCAAGAACCCGCCGCGATGGCAAGGGGATGTACGTGTTTGTCGTAGGCATCGGCGTGCACATGCCAGTTCGCCGTCGCACCGTCGGCCAGTAAATCCTGGTGCAGGCTGCCGCCACAGGCCACATTGATCAACTGCATGCCACGGCAGATGCCGAATACCGGTTTGCCGGCCGAGATGAAGGCGCGCAGCAGATCGAGTTCAAAGCGATCACGGGTGACGTCGACGGGCCCGACCGTGTGCGATGCGACCTCACCGTATACGCGCGGATCGATATCGGCTCCACCTTGCAGGATCAACCCGTCCAGAGTGGCGACGTAATCGGCGATGTCTATGTGGGCGCGCCGAATGAGCGATTCCCGATCTACAGTCGGCACCATGACCACCAGCGCGCCGAGCGCCATCACCCAATGGGCCACAGACTGTTCCAGATACTGAAGCGTCTTGCCGCGGAAACCCAGCTCTGGCGGTACATCGCGTAACAAACGCGGAGACAGCCCAATCAACAATTTGTGCGCAGATTGTTCATTCATGGCTGATGTGTCGGGGCATCACATCGCGGGCGCCAATGGCTCGGACGGTGAGCAGCCGATCAATGTCGTTTCGAGCAGCCAATCTGTGGCTGCACGTAAGGCATATAAGTGCCCGAGGCCAGCCGTCCTGCTCGCATTGTATTGCGCCTCTTGCCGATGTGCGCTGGTGCCACGCTTCAGGATTTCCTTGAGCGTCTGCAGCGCCTCGACCGCATTGAGTACCTGGGCGTCGGGCGCGACCAGATCCAATGCTTCATCAAGCCGTTGCGGCACAGCGACGCAGACGTTCCGTGTTTCGTCGATCAACTGCGCTTTCAAGCCATAGCGCTGAGCCCGCCAGATATTCTCTTCGATCAGGCGCCGCGTGGCATTGCTACGACGTGCGCCTAAGTTCGGTTGGCGCACATGCGTGCGCACCAAGCAGCGAAACAATGTCGCGAGCGCAATAGAGTCCTGCACCCATGTGCAGGCGTCGGCCATGCGCAATTCCAGTGTAGGAAAGTTCGGGGACGGGCGAATGGCCCACCAGACTTCACTGCCATCCTTCGCCGCCCCGGCGCGCACAAGATGTGCAATGTAGTCTGCGTAGTCGCTCTCGTCAGTAAAGAAGTCCGGGACGCCGCTCCGAGGCCATTCAGAGAGCGCTGCCTGTCGGTAGCCGAGGAGTCCTGTGTGCCGCCGATTCCAAAAGGGTGATGAGGTAGACAGGGCGAGGAATAGGGGCAGCCACGGCATCAGCCGGTTCATCAGGCTCACGCGATCCTGCGTCTCGGGTACGGCCACGTGCACATGCAAGCCGCACACGACATCGCGCCGCCCGATCATTTGGAAGTTCTCGATAAGACGTTCGTAGCGCGGTATCGCGGTGTGACGCTGGCGCTGCCATATCGCGAGCGGGTGAGTGCCTGCAGCCAAGATGCCCATGCCGAAAGTGGCCGCGATGTCGGCCACGTCTCGGCGCAGACCGCTCAAGCCTTGGAGAGCCTGCTCGGGATCTGAAAAGATGGGCGAAACAATTTCGATTTGCGCTTGTTGCAACTCGTAGGTGATCCGATCACCCAAGTGGTCACGACAGCCTTTGACGAAATGCTTTGGCACGCGTCCCGCCGGCAAACGCGAACTCTTATCCACTAGGAAAAATTCTTCCTCGATGCCGAAGGTATATGCGTCCGTTGTCACCGCACCCATCGCTCCGCACTCCCGCGCCAATTTGCGGCTTTGAGCCGAACATACTTCCGATGAACGTTTGATGATGGAGTGCGCGGACACGAAGTGGCGTGCTGAACGGAGTCCTCGTCAAACGATGACGGGCGTGGAAACTATTCACGTGGATTCATGCAGCATCGGTTGCCCAGCTCACGCCAGGAGGTCGCCATGCGTCGCCACAAAAGTGAATCCAAACAGGTCCAGGAGCTGTTGCTCCAAGCGCTCGAAACCGAACGGGGCGGCATCAAGATTTATACCGCCGCGGTCTCGGTTGCAGTGAACGACGACCTTCGTGAGGAATGGTCGAAGTACCTCGAAGAAACCAAGCGTCATGAGCAAATTGTGCTGTCCATCTGTGAGGCTCTGAGCATCGATCCGGAGGCCATGACAACCGGTCGCGCGGTCGTTGCCCACCATGGCAAAGGCCTAGTGGAGGCCATTCAGATGGCGGAAGCCGGCGGAGATCCCGCGGCTGCGCAGATTGTGGCCGCAGAGTGCGTCGTTCTTGCCGAGACAAAGGATCACCAGAACTGGGAGCTTATCGGCAAGATCGTCGAGCAGGGGGACGCGGAGCTGGCTAAGGTGCTCAGGCCTGCCTTCGACGAAATCGAGAAGCAGGAAGACCATCATTACTATCACACGAAGGGTTGGACGCGAGAGCTCTGGATCGAATCACTCGGTTTGCCTGCCGTACTACCGCCTCCCGAAGAGGTGAAGAAGGTCGAGACGGCCATCGGGGCGTCCCGCGCAGAGCAGGCCCGCGAAACGATGTTGTGACCACGCAGAGCGTTCATGAAGCTGTTGGCCTACAACGAACGCTGAGCGTCTCGGCCTGGCGCCTCGATCGCTGGGGTCAGGTCCTCGCAGCAGGTTCGGCGTTGTGAACGATGGTGGCTACTTGTTAGCTGGTGGACGGACAGCATGGAAATCATATGCGCGCCCCTGACGTGCGGACTGCGCGCTCACGCCGCGGCACGCTCAGTGTCGAGCGCGAACTGCCCTAGTGGTGACATGGCTACGCCTAGTCCCCGCTGCCGCTCTGCGCGCATTCCGCGCTACGCGTTGTTGATCATGGATATGATCAACACCTTCGATTTCCAAGGCGGCGTGCCGCTGGCACGGTCTGCCATCGGTGCAGCGCGCAACATTCATAAGTTGCGCAGGGCGTTTGCATCCGCCGAGCTGCCGGTCGTTTTCTGCAATGACAACTTTGGGCAATGGCGGTCGGACTTCCGAGCCGTCTATCAACGCTGTGCCAAATCGGGATCCCGAGGCGCAGAGATTGCCGAGTTGCTGGCGCCTGCGCCCGATGACTACTTCATCCTCAAACCCAAGCACTCCGCGTTCTATCTTACCCCACTGGATCTGCTGGTCCGATCGCTCAATGTATCGACGCTCGTCATCACTGGCATCGCTGGCGATTCGTGCGTGCTCGCGACCCTGAGCGATGCTCACATCCGCGACTTCGAGGCCATCGTTGTTTCTGACGCCATTGCGTCCCAGCGGCCAACCAGCAACCGGCGTGTGTTGGCGCACGTAAAGGAGGCCAAGTGGGCAAAAGTGAACTCGACCCGCTCGGTTGCCTCGGCGCTCGTGTCGCGGAATGCGCATGTCGGCGGCGCATGATGCGAGATCCATTCGATCGACGCTTATGGACCACGGGCAAGGTCGTCGCCCGGCGTCATATATCAATTCGTCGTCGGTCGCTTGAAGACCGAAATTTTTCCGGTCGCCTCCAACCTGGCTTCCTCGACCTCTTCGAGACTGCGGACCTGGTGCGTGCGAAGCTCGCGAGCAAAGGCTTCCTGCGCGATGTTCGCTTTCAGGAGTGCGCCAGGGATCAGGCGACCGCCGTGAGCGAGGACGCTCGACCGGCCCTCCAGCAAACGATTGACGACTCCGCTGCGAGCCGCGAGCGCCGCCAAGGCTTTATCGAGGGCGAGAATGGTCGCCACGCCGATGAGAGCGCCAAGTACGGAGGTGTCGTTTCCGGTGACTGCCGATCGCAACACGCCACCGACAAGAATGAGCACCACGATATCGAATGGAGACATTTCGCCAAATGCGCGTTTTCCGGTCCAGCGCAACAGGATCAGCAAACCGAGGTACGTGACGCCGCCGCGCACAGCAAAATGCCACCAAGGCATGGACAATGCGAAGAGTTCGCTCATAGGAAAATCCTGGGGCCAGTGAGTGTCTAGGGTAGCGTCTGAACGCCGCCCGTTCATCGGGGTGATGCTTCGCGACGGACCCATTCGCCGAAACGTTCCGGGCTGGCTCACTCATCTGGAAGGGTCGATGAGGGCTTCGCTGACCGCGGCCATTCAAAACGACTCGTTACCGGCATCCGACCGGCGCGGTCGACGGCCGAGAGTCGAGGCTGGTCAGCCGGCATTCCGCCGACCTCGCGTAGATGTAGCCCTCCACCCAGGGCATCGTCATGGCCAAATCTCATCCGCCGGCCCCACCACTCGCGGCGCTTCCGATCCGTGATGAAGAAGGCTATCTGAGAGCCGTGATTGAAGTCAGCGCGGGCTCTCGCAACAAATATAAGTTCGACCCGTCCCTGCGCGGCCTCGTCTTGCACAAGGTATTGCCGCTGGGCACTTCGTTCCCTTATTGCTTCGGATTCATCCCATCGACCCTAGGCGAGGACGGCGATCCTCTGGATTTACTAGTACTCATGGATGAGCCCGCGCTTCCGGGCACCGTTGTCCCGTGCCGGCTGCTCGGCATCATTGAAGCAGAGCAATCCGAGGGTAAAAAACGCATTCGCAACGACCGGCTCATTGCCGTCGCGCAGCCCACGCATCGATATCGCCAGTGCAAGAAGTTCAGCGACATTTCCAAGAGCGTCATCGAAGAGGTCGAGCGCTTCTTTGTCTTCTACAACCGCGAGCAAGGCAAGACGTTCACTCCAATTGCACGCCACGGCCGTTCGAAGGCCTTGGCAGCAGTCGAACAGGGGCGACGCGCATTTCGCGACCGGCAGTGACATCTCCGTCGACCAAGACGCCGGCATCCGATCGGGCCTTCTTACCTTGCCGCGAGCCAGCGGCGCAACGAGATGTTGACCTATGAACCCTCAATGGTTGCGTCAGCTACAGTTCGACCAACTCGTGTCCGGCATCGCCGATTACGCTATCTTTCTGCTCGACCTTGATGGGCTCGTCGTTACGTGGAACGAGGGCGCAGAGCGCATCAAGGGGTATCGACACGACGAGATCGTCGGTCAACACTTCGGCGTGTTCTATACCGTTGAAGATCGCGCCGCCGGCATTCCTGCGCTGGCGTTGCAGACAGCCCGCGAGCAGGGAAAATTTCAGACCGAAGCGTGGCGTGTGCGCAAGGACGGGTCGCGCTTCTTCGCCAACGTCCTGATCGATCCAGTCCACGACGCAAGCGGGCAGCTGGTCGGTTACGCGAAGGTCACGCGAGACATGACGGAGCGGCGGGCCATGGAAGCGCAACTGCGGCAGGCGCAGAAGATGGAGGCGATCGGCCAGTTGACCGGCGGTGTCGCGCACGACTTCAACAATCTGCTGACCATCATCATTGGCAATCTGGATATCTTGAGCCGCGAACTCGGTGATGTACCGCGCTTACGCCGGGCGACGGAGCATGCTATGCACGGCGCGCAGCGTGCCGCGACGTTGACGCAGCAACTGCTGGCGTTCGCCCGCCGCCAGCCGTTGAATCCGAAGGCCACGGATCCGCGGCGGCTTCTGGCAGACTTGTCCCCCCTGCTCCATGCCCTCCTGGGCGAAACCATCACGCTTAACCTCTCAGCGGCGCCGGACGTGTGGCCGGCGCACGTGGATGGTCATCAACTCGAAAGTGCGCTGATCAATCTTGCTGTCAATGCGCGTGATGCCATGCCGCAAGGCGGCCGACTGACGCTAGCAGTAGCCAATACCGCTATCGGCACCGAGGAGCACCTTCCCGATATTCCCGCCGGCGATTACGTTCGCGTTTCGGTTTCAGACACCGGCGCGGGAATGGATACCGAGGTCTTAGAGCATGCCTTCGAGCCTTTCTTCACCACGAAGCCCCTCGGTCAGGGGACGGGGCTTGGTCTCAGCCAGGTATATGGTTTCGTTCAACAATCCCACGGCGCGATCCACATCGCCAGCGAAGTGGGCGAAGGGACTACGGTATCGCTCTATCTTCCTCGATCCCGCGTGGCACCCGCCGAGCAGCACCCGAGGCCGCTGCATTCCGCACCGCAGCGAGGCACCGAGACAATCTTGGTGGTCGAAGACGAAGAAGATGTCCGCGCTATTACGACGGAGGCTCTGCGCAACGCTGGGTACGACGTGCTCGAAGCCAGCGACGGTCCTAATGCCCTAGACGTGCTGCAACAACACCCCCGCGTCGGCGTGCTCGTCACCGACGTCGGACTTCCCGGTGGAATCAATGGTCGTCAATTGGCCGAACAAGCGCGAGAACGCATTCGATCGTTGCGCGTGCTGTTTACGACAGGCTATGCGCGTGAGGGCCTCATCGTTGACGAGTCACCGGGACCTGCAACCGCGCTCTTGCGAAAGCCCTATGCGAGGTCAGATGTAGCGAGCCATGTTCGCGCCTTATTGGACACTTCCAACGCGACGCCTCCTCGCAACCCCTATGCGCTCATCGTGGAAGATGAGCCCTTGGTTCGTGACATTTTGGGGTCCGTCTTGCGAGGGCTGGGCTTCGACATTTTGGAGACGGGCAGTGTGAGGGAAGTGCGCGAGGCCGTTCTGTCTTCCGATGTCAGCGCCGAAGTAGCGATCGTCGATTACTCTCTAGGCGATGGCACGGCCTTCGATGTGGCGGCACTGGTGAGAGGCCGTTGGCCGGCGTTGCCGCTGATTATCGCCACGGGGCATGCGCGAGCGACGCTAGCACTGGATGCGTTTATCGCGACTGGACCTACGTCCGTATTGACCAAGCCTTACTCGCTGAAGGCCCTATCGAGTGCGCTGGCGGAATTAGACGTCGTAGCCCATGGACAGGAACGAGTGCCTGCACTCACAACCCGATATTCAAGCCCAGAGTGAGCCATCGCTCGATGCCGAGATCGTGAGTGCCGCCGGCCACCAGATCGACATCCAAATCCTTGACGACCGTGAATCGTAGACCAACCTGCACCGTGCGAACGCGGGAGCCGTTGCGAAGCATCTCGCCAATCACATGCCAACTCGGCGCGATTTCCAACTCGAGCGCTGCACCGACGAGCGCATGCCAATCAGGCGTTTCGGTGCGTTGTGCGCCGACGTCCAGATCCACAACCCAGCACTGGTCGGCCGTGAGCGCGGCGCTTGGCGGAACATAGACGTTGGCGACCGCGACGCGACCGTTCGTCATCAGGACGTTGCCCGCCAGCCCCCATGCATGGCCGTCGTGCTCGAGATCCCCGAAGACATGCTTAGACCCAGCCCTTCCGAATGCGAAGACTCCGGACCCTCCCTGCACACAAGCGTGACACTGAGTTCCACGGCATCGGTGGAACACGCGGGCACGGTCGTTGCGTCAAATAAGCCTTGCGGCAGCCATCGAATTGGCAACGTCCAGGCGGTGTGACTGTTGCATCGTCAACAAAATAACTTCCGCCGGTGGCGCCCGCGGTGAGTGCATGACAGGCCAGCCATCCGGCCGCCCATGACATGAAAACTTTCGGTCGCTGGGCTCGCATGTTGTCGCCACACCTGTGATCCCACGTGAACCTAGCACGGGTCTGGACAATGCATGTATGACGGAGACGTGGATGCTCTTTTGTCGGTTCAGGTTCTCATGGGTTTAATCCGTCGGGTCATCTGAGGGAAGGACGGGTATGGGCACGAAGCAGAATACGAAGAAGGGCGGTCTTCAACGAGTATGGCGATCGCTGGGACCGGGCGTCGTCACCGGCGCTGCAGATGACGATCCGTCGGGCATTGCAACGTACTGATCACCGGCGCGCAGTTCGGCAATCAATTCACTTGGGCCGCACTGCTGACGTGGCCCTTGATGGGCTGCGTCCAGATGATGGCAGCACGCATCGGTATGGTGTCGGGAGTTGGTTTAGCCGGCGCATTCCGTCGCAAGTTTCCTCTATGGCTCATCGCGGCTTTCGCGTTCGCCTTGCTCATTGCCAACACAATCAATATTGCGAGCGACCTCGCTGCAATGGGTGACGCGGCGGAGATGCTGGGTGGCGGCCCCGCGCTACTGTGGGTAGCGCTATTTGGGGTGGGCATCTGCATCGGCGCGGTCTACATGCGCTATCAGCAACTGGCCAAGATTCTCCAATGGCTGGCGCTCGCTTTGTTCGCGTACGTCATCACTGCCTTTGTCGTGCATATCGACTGGCAGGATGTGTTGCGCTCTACGTTCATCCCGACGCTGCCCAAAGGCAGCGAGGCCTGGGCAACTCTGGTCGCGATTCTTGGTACGACCATCAGCCCCTTCCTGTTCTATTGGCAAGCGGGACAGGAGATTGAGGAGCAGAAAGCTAAGGGACGTCGTCTTCTCGTTCAGCGCCAAGGAGCCAGCGAGCGGGCGATCGGCGATCGACGATTGGACGTCGCGGTGGGCTCGCTATTCTCCAATCTCATCATGTTCTTCATCATCATTACGACCGCGGCAACCCTGCATGCGTCCGGGCATACCCACATTGAAACAACCAAGCAGGCAGCCGAGGCCCTCAAGCCTCTCGCGGGAGGCCTCTCATACTGGCTTTTCAGTGCGGGTTTGATCGGTACCGGTCTCCTCGCGATTCCGACGCTCGCGGGCTCGGCCGCTTACGCATTCGCTGAGACGTTCGACTGGGCCTATGGTCTCGACAAGCGGTTCAAGCGGGCACCTTCCTTCTATGCGGTCTTCATCTTGTCGACGGTGGTCGCCATCGTCATCGACTTCGTCGGCGTCAATCCGATCAAGGCGCTCTTCTGGTCAGCAGTCGTCAATGGCGTGCTTGCGCCACCGGTCCTGGTTTGCATGTGGCTGGTTGCGACCGACAAGAAGATTATGGTGGGTCAGCCCTCGCCAGCGCTGGTGAATGCCGTCGTTGCGGTGACGGCCGTACTAATGGCTGTCGCCGCCGTAGCGATGTTCGTCGTGTAATGAGGTCCCACACACGCTTTGCTGGGCCATCAGGTTGCGATCGGTCGAATAACGTCGTGGGGTTTGTAACTACAACCAAGCATGCCCGGTGGTATCGATTGGGTTGCCATCTAAATAAATCCTGAATGCGCCGCGGATGGGCGTTTGACTCATCATCACGCTGTCGGCGTCGTTGCGAGGAGAACTCGAAGAGTATGCCCGCGTCTATACGAAGGCGTTCGGGCTGACGGTCGATCTCGCTTCACTGGCCCCACACATGTTGGAGACATTCGTGGCACGTGATCGCGGATTCCAGCGGCTACGATCCGCCCGTGCGACGACTGAGATTCAAAACTCGACTTGATGTCGCATCATTTCGCTGATTCGCGTTTATCGAGAGGCATCTCTACTTTTGCAGTAGACGGTCGTTCCTTGCCAAGGCGGTGGGTTGCCTGGAAGAGGTGCTAGGACAACGATCTGCCGTGTCTCTCCCCTCGGAGGAGGTTCAGTCCTTAGGCGAACTTCCATGGCAGCGCCCGCTTGCTTTCGTCGTACTACACCTGGCTGCGTTCGTGCGAAATCTCTGACGAACCGACGAGGCGCTATCTGACAGACCGTTCACAATCGATTCTGCAAGCTTCATCAGTCATCGCGGGGAGGTGTTGAGTTGGACGAGCTAGGGCTATTCCCTCATAACTGCGGCCGCTGTGGCTTCTGGACAGCTACCGAAGCGAAACGCAGATCGACGGGTTGGACGCTTGTCTGCACGCACTGCGGTTGTACCAGAGACGTTCGCGGCGATACACGTCAGTTCCGGGCGTTCGTCAGTGGACTCCATCGATTCGTGACTGTGGCGGAGGAGAAACATCCCGAGCTAAGCCGACTGCGGACACGGGGGGCATTCGCTACGTTGGGTGTTCGACCGAACAACCTCCGCGTTGCATTTCGATCAGATTGATTCTGGTCGAAGCGGATTGCAAGGATGGCCAGAGAGGCAATGCCTTTTGCCAGAACGAGACACTTGCGCGGTCTCTGCATGGCATGCCAGCGGATTTTAAGGGGCCAAGTCGATCATGTTACGACGGCGACAACCAATGGTTGCCGTTCTGTCGTCCGAAGCTTTCCCAAACATAAGTCTTGGTATCCCATCGCTAACTCCGCGTCGTCACGTCGATCCGCCTTTTTTTCCGGACTCCAATTCCTCTGCCAGCGCGCGGTCTAGGATCGCGTTCGCCATCCAGGTCATTCGCTTCTCCGCCGCAGGTCCGGTCACGCCGCAGATGTCGCGCAGCACGATCAGGGCATCCACGCCCAAGCAGACAGCGAGGCAGTCGATCAAGCGAGCGTAGCCGTCTGCGGACAAGCGCTCACGCACCGGGGACACACTGGTCTTTATCCACTCGAGCCGCCGGTGCCCACGGGCCGGCAGGACAGGTGTCTTATTGGCGCCGACTGTCTGGTCCAACGATGCTCGCATCATCTCGCGAAGTTCGGCGTCGTGGTTCTCCGCGAGCCGTCGCAGCGCCACTGCCAAGCTAGCAATCCGGGCGTGCACGTCGGTCGAGTCGGAGATCGAGGCCAGCATCTCGTCCATCCGGGCGCGCAGCGAATCGAGCGACGCATCCGCCAGCAAATGCTCCTGCGAAACGAAGTAGCGGTAAGCGGTCCGCTTCGAAATGCCCGCGGCGAGTGCAGCTTCCTCGACCGTCGGCCTCCTCCCCTCACGTATCAGCTTGGCGGCGGATTCCAGCAGGGCAGCGCGCGTCCGCGCCTTCTGCTTGGTCCGTTCAAATTTCGCCTCTTGATCCAATGCCATAATGCTCCTATAGTGCCATTACGCTACCAATGTGCCACAAACAACGGAGATGATCATGGTCCAGCCGCCTGCAGCCCCTCTTGTTAGTCTGAACTTCACTCCCGGGAAAATCCTGGCCCTCGCTGTCGTGCTCGCGCTGCTCGTAGCGGGTCGCGCTCATGCTGAGACCGCTGATGATTGGTACGTAGCCGGCGCAGTCACGGGGTCTTTCCTGAAAAAGCCGGATCAGACCATCGCCAACGCCCCCACCCCGGGTGCAACGCTGCACGTTACGAACGACATCGATTCCGGCTGGGGTGGGCAAGTGGCGATTGGGCGAACCCTGGGCTCGTTCCGGCTGGAGGTGGAAGTAGGCCGTACCGAAAACGATTCGAGCGCCTACACGGCGACCTCTCCAATCCACATCACGCTGCCACAAGACGGTAAGAATAACGCCACCCGCTACATGGCCAACGCCTACTACGATTTCCCGCAAGGCACTTTGCCGGTGAAGTTCTACCTCGGATTGGGTGCCGGCGCGGCCGACGCTCATGTGACCACGTTCGCTGCGCCGGCGCGGGCCCCGGCAGCCCCACCCTCGCAGTTGCTCGATATCAAAGAGACCGTCTTCGCGTATCAGCTGATGGGCGGGTTCAGCCGCATGCTGACCGAGCATCTGGGCATCACGGTGCAATACCGCTGGTTCGACGCGGGCACCATCAAAGGCCACGACGCTCGTGGCGAACGCGCCACGCGTGAGATGGCCGGATCCAACGTCGACGTCGGACTCCGCTACCTCTTCTAGTTGGCATTCTTTGGTTGCCGGACTGATCCGTCCCCGGTCAACAGCAAGTCGGCTTGTTGGGGATACGGGAGCGGCGCCGCTGACGCCATTCGGAGCGTTCCGGCGTGTTGACCATCGATCAATCCAAACCTCGCAGTGTTCGCCTCCGTGACTTTCCACTGAGATCCCGCCATGTCACCCGAAATCGTTCGCGCTCTTCGACGTCCGCTCTTGCTGAGCTGCATCGCACTGGCATTGTCGGGCGTGGCTTCAGCCGCGCCGCTCCGTCCGCACATGGAGAGCGTGCATGTGGGTGGACGGCGCGACGATGCAGCTGCATTGGAGCCGCACGCAGATCCTGCCTCAACGCGTCTTCATCCCGTTCATGTCGAGTCCGTCTCCAATTGCGCCGACAGCGGGCCCGGCAGTCTTCGCGATGCCATCGCAGCTGCAGCCGACGGCGATTCGATTGATCTGACCCAGCTGTCGTGTTCGACCATTTCGCTGACGACGGGCAGCATCCATATCCCGCAGAACACGTTGAGCCTCGTGGGTCCAGGCCCCTCGCTGTCCATCACGGAGGACGCAGCGAGTGTGGGCAGGATCCTGACCCATACGGGCACCGGAACACTCACGGTCGCCGGATTGACCATATCGTACGGGTATGAGGACAACGACGGTGGCTGCATCTGGAGCGCAGGCAACCTGACACTCAGCAACGCATCGGTGCGCCAGTGCGAGAGTGGTACGAACTACTCTCCGTCATACAACCTCGGCGGCGGAATTTATGTGACCGGCAACCTGACGATGTCGAGCAGCACGCTGGAGAGGAACGTTTGTTTTTCGGCCCCCTATGGAATCTCGTTCGGCGGCGGAGCGTTTGTTCGCGGCGCGGCCAATATTCATGAATCGACGATCAACGGCAACGTCGTCGGCAGCTCTTATCGCCCAGGCAATGTCGGCGGCATCACCATTCAGGGAACGGAGCCGTCTGCCATCGTCAACAGCACCATTTCGGGCAATAGCGCGACCAATCTTTTGGGCGGCATTTATGCATACGCCAGCCTTACCTTGTCAAACAGTACCATCGCGTTCAATTACGCGTTCAACGGGCTGTCGGCACCGCGGGGGCCAGGTGGCGTTCAGGCGTACAACGGGCCGTTGACGATGAACAGCACGATCGTCTCCAACAACTATGCGTCCGGCAGCGAATACGATCTCTATGCATTCGGCGTGGTCAGTGGAACCAACAATCTCGTGATGATCTCCAGTAACTCGCCGCCGGGAACGCTCACCGCAGACCCCGGTTTGCAATCGCTTGCGGACAACGGGGGGCCGACGAAAACGCATGCGCTCCTAGCCACTAGTGTCGCGATCGATGCGGGAAACAACGCGGCCGGGGTCAGCACGGACCAGCGTGGCGCAGGCTTCGTGCGCGTTAGCGGCGCCCAGGCAGATATTGGCGCATTCGAATTTCAAGTCGCGGCTCCGGCGACCTACACGATCGGCGGCAGCGTCGCCGGACTCGCCGGTACTGGCCTGGTGCTACAGCAGAGCGGCGGCGACGACCTGCCGATCACCGCCAGCGGCAGTTTCACGTTCACTACTCCGCTCAACGATGGCACCCAGTACAACGTGACCGTGCTTGCGCAGCCCACCTTGCCGAACCAGACCTGCGCGGTCGTGAACGGCGAAGGCGTCGTCTCCGGCTCGAATATCACCGACATCGTCGTCACCTGCATCACTACCGACTACACCGTCGGCGGCAGCGTGAGCGGGCTGGTCGGCAGCGGGCTGGTGCTGCAGCGAAATGGTGGCGACGACTTGCCGATCGCCACGGACGGCAGCTTCACGTTCCCGACTCCGCTCGCCGACGGCAGCGCATTTGCAGTGAGCGTGTCGGCACAGCCGAGCAATCCGCCTGAGACCTGTGTCGTCGTCAACGGCGACGGTACGGTTGCCGGCGCCGACGTCACCGATGTCGCCGTCACATGCTCGACCGACATCGCCGATCGGATCTTTGCCAATGGCTTCGAGGTGAACGGATAGCCTGGCACGAGTAGACCGGGGTGAGCGCTACCCAGGCCATGATCAGCAACTCGTCACGTTAGCGCTCGAAGTGCTGCGCGTCGCCGTCCGCTGCCGCACCGGGGTGAGCCTCTTCTGACCCTTCGCCTCGCATCGCCGAGTCGGAGACGCAACCAAACTATTCTTTCAGGAACAAACGTAGTTTGGCCAAAGCGAATAAGCGCTGCTTGTATCCACATTCCCGGTCAAGTCAAGCGACTTTAGGTGGTCAGTTCAGATGATTTTACCTGGTCAGTTCAAGTGACTTTAGGTGGTCAGCTAGGTGACTTTTCGCAGCATTCGAAGAATAACTCCGAGCGTCGCGGGAACCCGCAAGAGCGACAGTGAACAATTGTCAGAGGAGAGCGTGTTCTTCGAGCAAGTTTGGCCCACAGTGTGCGTCGTGTCGTCGGCCAACGCGTTGGCTGGCGGGCGCTCGTCTCCTTTGGCGTAGTGCGTAGCGGTACTTAGCTCAGGGAAGGAAGACATGTCGTTGCGATCATCGATCCGCCGCATCGGCCCGTGCCGGTTGCCGCTGGCCGCCGCAGTATTGCTTGTGTTCGGCTCGAGCGCTCATCCTGCGACCATCGTGGTTACCCAGGATACTGACGCGCACGTCTCCGGGCTCTGTTCCCTGCGCGAGGCGATCCAGTCCGCCAACGAGCACTCCGCGCCGGCAGATACCAATTGTCTGGCCGGTTCCGGTGCCGACGACACGGTTCAAATTCCGTTTGCCGCGATCAGCCTGACGCAAGGAAGCCTGACGCCGACCGGCACGTTGCTAATCGAAGGAACCATCGAGGGCAGCAGAACCAGCGTCACGCGTCCGTCCGATGCGCCCGCCTTTCCGATCGTCAGCGTGCAGAGCGGCGATCTGACCATCCAACACCTGCAGATCAGCGGTGGGCGTGCGGATTTCGACGGTTACGGCGGTGGAGGCGGCATCAGCGCCAACGCTACGTTGACGCTCGTCGACAGTGTCGTGAGCGGCAATTCGTCCGCTACCCAGGGCGGCGGCGGCGGCATCTATAGTTTGCGCGAGTTGACGCTGATCGACAGCACGGTGTCCGGCAACACGGCCGAATCACAGACGAGTTTGGGCGGTGGCATCGTCGCCAAGTACAACGCCAGTATGATCGACAGTACGGTTTCCGGTAATTTTTCAGGGTATTCCGGTGGCGGCATTGCGATCGCGTCGCTTTTCACGTCCGCCGGCGGCTATGCGCTGGACGTCAGTAATAGCACCATCTCCGACAATACCGCTGGCGATGGCCCTGGCGGGGGCATCTTCGTCAGTGCAGGTAACGTGGCCTCCATTTCGAACAGCACGGTGGCGTTCAACAAGTCGAACGAAGCTGCGACAGGAAAGGGAGCCGGTGTCTTCGTCGACGGGAACGACGACGGCAATGGACAGCTTGTGTTACTCAGCACGCTGATGACGGGCAACATCCGAGGCAAGTACTCGCAGGACATTTCGGCCGCCAGGACGGTTACTGTCGGCGGGAATCACAATCTTGTGCGCGACGTCACGCCTGAGGTAACGCTCCCAGCGGACACGCTCCGTTGCGATCCTATGGTCGGTGACTTGGCCGACAATGGCGGCCCTACACAAACTATCCAGTTGGCGCCCCAATCCTGCGCGATCGATGGTGGAGCGAGAAACAACCTGCAGAACGATCAGCGTGGCGTGGGCTTTCCGCGCGTCATCGGCGCCAATGCTGACATCGGCGCATTCGAGTCCTCGTCGGATGTGATCTTCGCAAACGGCTTCGAAGGTGCCAATTAGCCTTGTTACCTAACGACATCGGAGAGTACATCGTGAAAAAGACAGAACAGCCGGAAGCGGGTGACGCCAGCGTTCACACGAGGTGGCGGATTGAATCACCCGACGAGTTGCAGCAGTCAGCTGGAGCAGCTGCAGATGGCGTTGGGTGCCTGTTCTACGGAACCCTTTATCCCGAAGGGACCGTTCTCAGGAAAGGAGACGTGGTCGCGCGGTGTTCCGGCGGCGTGTGGGTCGGCGCGCCGGTGCCAGAAGTTCTCGTCTAATCGCATCCGTCACCACAGCTTGCGAGATGAAATAGCCCTGGCACCAAGCTGCAGTGCCAGGGCTTTGCCGATCAAGCGGCCTTGGTCGCCTCGATGGTGCGGCCGATGTGACGCTGCTTCTCCGGACCGTCGCCGCCGATTTCGATGCGGCGCGGCTTCAGGGCTTCTGGCACTTCCCTCTGCAGATCGATGGTCAGCAGGCCATTGACGAGCGAGGCATTCGCCACCTTCACGTGATCGGCCAGCTCGAAGCGGCGCTCGAACTCGCGCTCGGCGATGCCCTTGTGGAGATAGGTGCCTTCGACCTGCGATTCGCTCTTCTTGACACCCGACACGACCAACAGATTCGGGCGGTCCGTCAGCATGAGTTCGTCCCGATCAAAGCCGGCCACGGCCATGATGATGCGGTAGCGGTCTTCGCCCTGTTTGACAATGTCGTAGGGCGGCCAGTTGTCGAATGGCTGCACGCGGGTTGCGGTGTCAAGCGCATCGAACACGCGATCGAAGCCAATGCCGGTGCGAAACAGGGGGGAGAAATCGAGTGTGGTCCTCATAGCCATATCCTCAACGTTCAAGCGAAATGGACATGAAGCAGCGTCAGCGCTGACGCCCTCACGGCGGGCCCGATGGCGCCCGCACATCGCCATCTAGGAGCGGCCGATCCCATTTCAAGGGGGTCGTTCTCTGGCTTATTTTTCGGTTCGCGAGACGGCTCTTTTTCTCTCACTGAGAAGTCAAAAAAGTTGGGAACCCGAGCGCGTGGCGGCTGTCTCTCCCGGACATATCGTTCCCTACCAAGAGGATGCTTTCATGGATCCCACTGTCCGCTTTCAGCCGCGCCACTGGTGCCTGATGGCCACCGTCCAAGTCGCCGAGGGCGCCCCAGACTTGGCTGACATTCTGGCCGACCTCGATTTTGGCTTCCGGCTCGAACCTGCTGCTTCGTCGCCGCCTGGCTATCGTTGGCTCAACCTGTACGTCGATGCGCGGCGGGGTCCGCGGCGCTGTGGCCTGACCGCTCACCGTTTGCTATCAGCGCTGACGCGCCTCGCGGAGGCCGGGGACATCCCCGGGTTTCGCGTGATGGCCGGTGAGCGCTGGTTCGATTACCCACTGTCCCCGGACTCATCGGTCTCGCGGGCGACGAATGGAGACGCGGACCTGTCTCGGCACTAGACGCGGGGGCTCCAGGTCTAGCCCGGTAGCTTGCTCGGGGGATTAGTCCTATCCGACCCATTGTTTGGCTTCAGCAGCTCCGCCAGTTTGTCCCCCGTATTGATTAAAAGGTTATGCAGCAGCGGCGGGCAGATTGGCGATTCATCCCTGTGATCGATCAAAATTGCTGAGCATTCGTCCCTTTTTTCGTTCAAAACACCAAGGACGGCGGCCGCTTCGACCTGCCGATCGCGCTCGGCATCCTCGCCGCGAACGGCGGCATCCCGCGCGAGCGACTCGCCGATTGCGAATTCATCGGCGAGCTCGCGCTGTCGGGCGAACTGCGTCCGGTGAACGGCGTGCTGCCGGCGGTCCTGCACGCGACGCGCATCGGCCGCCGCGTCATCGTCCCGCGCGGCAACGGCGCCGAAGCCGCGTTGGTCGCGAGCGCCGACGTGCGTGTCGCCGACTCGCTGCTCGAGGTCTGCGCGTATCTCGCCGATCGCGCCGATCTTCCGCGCGCGCAGGCCGGTGCGATACCGGCCATCGCGCCCGCCGAACAGCCCGACCTCGCCGACGTGCGCGGCCAGCTGCAGGCGCGCCGCGCGCTGGAGATCGCCGCCGCCGGCAGCCACAACCTGCTGTTCGTCGGCATTCCCGGTGCCGGCAAGACGATGCTGGCCAGCCGCCTGCCGGGCATCCTGCCGCCGCTCGAAGAACACGAGGCGCTCGAACTTGCCGCCATCCGCTCGATCGCCGGGCAGCGCAACGACGTAAGTTCGTGGAAGGTCCGCGCCTATCGCCATCCGCATCACACGGCGTCGGCCATCGCACTGGTCGGCGGCGGCTCAATACCTCGCCCCGGCGAGATCTCGCTGGCGCACCACGGCGTCCTGTTCCTCGACGAACTGCCCGAGTTCGACCGCCGCGTCCTCGAAACATTGCGCGAGCCGCTCGAATCGGGTCGCATCTCGATTTCGCGCGCGGCGCGGCAAGCGGAGTTTCCGGCCCGCTTCCAGCTCATCGGCGCGATGAACCCCTGCCCCTGCGGCTACGCCGGCGACCCCGGCGGCCGCTGCCGCTGCACGCCGGACGCGATCGCGCGCTACCGCGCGCGCATCTCCGGTCCCCTGCTCGACCGCATCGACCTCAAGCTCGACGTGCCGCGCGTCAATCCCGCGGAACTGCGCGATGCCGAAGGCGGCGAATGCAGCGCCACGGTCCGCGCACGAGTGATCGCCGCCCGCGCACGCCAGGTGCAGCGTGCCGGCAAGCCGAATGCGTGGCTCGGCAACCGCGAAGTCGAACGCGACTGCGCGCTGGACGCCGGTGCGAAGAAGCTGCTCGACCGTGCCGTCGAACAGCTGGCGTTGTCGGCACGCGCGTATCACCGCACGCTGCGGGTGGCGCGGACGATCGCCGATCTTGCGCAGGTACCACGCATCGACGCGGGTCATCTTTCCGAGGCGATCCAGTATCGGCGGTTCGAGGCGGGCTGAGACCGCTCGAGCTGCCGCGGCACCTCCCGTCACGAGTCCGCGCACGAGCGCTGCGATCGCCCGTCTCGCCGGTCGCCGGCGATCTTGGTGCACGCCCAGCCCCACCCGCTATGATCGAACCGCGATGAACGCGATCCATCATACCTACTGGCTGCTCGCAGGCGCTGCGGCGCTGGTGCTCGTCGGCATCGGCTCCAGCCTGGTCGCGCGTCGGTTCGGCGCTCCGCTGCTGCTGGTGTTCCTCGTGCTCGGCATGCTCGCCGGCGGCGACGGCCCGGGCGGCATCCAGTTCGACGACTACGCGACGACTTATCGCATCGGCTCGCTCGCCCTCGCGATCATCCTGTTCGACGGCGGCTTGCGCACGCGCCGCGAGAGTTTCCGCGGCGTATTCGCGCCGACCTTGCTGCTGGCGACGGTCGGCGTCGTCATCACGGCCGGACTGACCGGTGTCGCTGCGCACTGGCTGCTCGGGCTCGGCGCGGTGGAGGCGTTCCTGCTCGGCGCGGTCGTCGCGTCGACCGATGCGGCGGCGGTGTTCTTCCTGCTGCGCGCGGGCGGACTGCAGCTGCGTTCGCGTGTCGGCTCGACGCTGGAGATCGAATCGAGCGCGAACGATCCGGTCGCCGTGCTGCTGACGACGCTGCTCGCCGAATACCTGGCGACGCCGGCGGGGCTGGCGCCGAGCGCGTTCGTGCTCGAACTCGTGGCGCAGTTCGGCGTCGGTGCGCTGGCCGGTGCGGCCGGCGGTTTCGCGATCGCCGCGGCGATGCGCAAGCTGCCGCTGTCGGGCGGCCTCGCCGCCTTGTTCCTGATCGCCGGCGCGATCCTCGTGTTCGGCGCGACGGGTGCGCTCCACGGCAGCGCGTTCCTGGCCGTCTATGTGGCCGGCGTGATCGTCGGCAACCGCAATATCCCGGGTTTCGTGAACCTGCTGTCGGTACTCGATGCCGGCACCTGGCTGTGCCAGATCGTGATGTTCCTCGTGCTCGGCCTGCTGGCGACGCCGCATGCGCTCGACGATGCGCTGTGGCCGGCGCTCGGCCTCGCCGCGTTCCTGATGCTGGTCGGCCGTCCGCTCGCCGTCACCGCGTGCCTGGCGCCGTTCCGCTACGGCAAGCGCGAGATCGGCTTCATCGCCTGGGTCGGCCTGCGCGGCGCGGTCGGCATCTTCCTCGCGTCGATCCCGATGCTGATGCGCCTGCCGCACGCGGCCCTGATCTTCAATGTCGCGTTCGTCGTCGTGCTGGTGTCGCTGCTCGTGCAGGGCTGGACGCTCGGCCTCGCCGCGCGTCTGCTCGACGTCGCGCTGCCGCATCGCGACCGCGAGGTCCGCCGCGTCGAACTCGACCTGCCCGGCTCGCTCGCGCGCGAACTGGTCGGCTACGAAGTCGCACCGGGCGCGGCGATTCTCGGACGCGCGGTATTGCCCAATTGGGCGCAGCTCGCGCTGATCGTGCGCGGCGGCGAAATCCTGATGCCCGAGGCCGGCAGCGCGCTCGCCGCAAACGACCATGCCTACATGCTGGCGCCACCCGGACGCGTCTACCGGCTCGACTGGCTGTTCGCGCCGCCGGACGAGGCGCGCGAGGCCGAGCGCGAGATGTTCGGCGAGTTCAGCTTCGATGCCGACGTGCGCCTCGGCGACGTCGCCGAGTTCTACGCGCTGCCGATCCGCCCGAAGGATGCGCCGCTGACCCTGGCCGAGCATTTTGCGAAGCGCTTCGAGCACACGATCGAAGTCGGCGACCGCGTGCGCCTCGGTCCGGTGACCCTGGTCGCGCGCGAACTGTCCGACGACGGCGTCGCCAAGGTCGGACTCAAGCTGGAACGCCTCGGCAAGGCCTTGGCGCGGCCGGCGAACTGGTTCGGCGGCATCGCGCGGCTGTTCGGACGCCATTGAAACGCGGTAGGCGTGACATCATGCCGTGTGCGTTGTGGTTGGCGCTGCCCGCGGCGAATGCCGGCGGCGATGCAACCGGCCCGAGGTCGTATATCGGCCCGGATGAAGTCGATGGAATCCGGCGCTCGCCGGAATGACGAAATAAGAAAGCGAACCCCTCATGCACGCCCACGCACGCGAAGCCCTTGCCATCGAACCCATCCCCACACCGCCGCTCGGCGGCCAGCGCGCCGTCGTCGACGGCGTACGCGCGTTGGCCGAGCGCGGCGAAGCCGGCGTGCTCGCGGTCGTCGTCGAAACCGGTGGGTCGACCTATCGCAAGCCCGGCGCGCTGATCCTGCTCGACGCCAGCGGCGTGCGCGTCGGCGCGCTGTCCGGCGGCTGCCTCGAAGGCGAATTGGAAGCGGCCGCGCGCCACGTGCTCGCCGGCGGCGTAGCCGGCGACGTGCGTTTCGACACCAGCGGCGACGAAGATCGCGTGTTCGGTTCCGGCACCGGCTGCGGCGGGTCGACGCGGGTGCTGCTGCTGCCGTTACCGGCACAGGCTTCGCCGCTGCGCGAGGCGCTGCTCGACGCCGACGCGCGCGGTCTCGCGCTGCGTCTGACGCTGGCGACGGCCGCCGACCAGCTCGGCCGCGGCGATGCGCTCGTCGGTCGAACGCGCATCGATACGCGCCGCTACCGATTCGACCGCGACGGCTCCGCCTCGACGCAGACGAGCGCGCTCGACGCACCGATCGTTATCGAGACGCGTCCCGCGCTGCGCCTGCTGCTGCTCGGCGCCGGGCCGGAGACGCGTCCGCTGCTGCAGCTGGCGCGCCTGCTCGGCTGGCACGTGGAATTGTGCGAGCACCGCCAGCGCTGGGCACGCTTCGCCGAGGGCAGCGGTATCGATCGCGTGCACGGCGGCGGTCCGGACGCGCTGCCGGCCTTGTTCGAACAGGGCGCGTTCGATGCCGCGCTGGTGATGAATCACAACTACCTGCTCGACGCGCGCTGCCTGACCCATCTTGCCGCGACGCGCATCGGCTACGTCGGCCTGCTCGGCCCTGCCGCGCGCCGCGACGACCTGCTCGGCGAGATCGGCGGCAGCACGGCCGCGCTGCTGCGCACGCGCCTGCATGCGCCGGTCGGACTGCCGCTCGGCGGCGAAGGCGCCGAGGCGATCGCGCTGTCGATCGTCGCGCAATTGCAGAACCAGCTGTCGCGCAAGGGACGCGACGATTGATGCCGCGCCCGGCGGCGTTCATCCGATGAGCGAAGCCGGCCCGCCCTCGCACGGTGCAGTCCTGCTCGCCGGCGGCGCGTCGAGGCGGCTCGGTTTTCCGAAACAGCTGATCGAGATCGATGGCGAGCCGCTGCTGCGCCGCGTCGCGCGCGCGCTGCTCGCGACGTCGCCGCTCGACTGCGTCGTCGTGCTCGGCCACGAGCCCGAACGCATGCGCGCGGCACTCGATGGCCTCCCTGTGCGCAGCGTCGTCGCCGAACAGCACGCGCGCGGCATGTCGGCATCGCTCGCGGCCGGCATCGCCGCGCTCGATGGGCGCTGCCAGGCCGCGCTGGTCGCGCTGACGGACCAGCCGGCGCTCGATGCGGCGCATCTGATCGCGCTGCGCGACGCATGGCGCTGCGCGCCCGACCACGCGGTCGCCAGCGCGTACGCCGATACGCGCGGCGTGCCGGCCGTGCTGCCGCGCGCGTGGTTCGCCGAGATCGCACAGCTGCGCGGCGACGTCGGCGCACGCGATCTGTTGCGCGCATCCGATCGCGCCATCGTCGCGATCGCGGCCGCAGCGCTCGAACGCGATCTGGATCGGCCGCAGGATTTGCATTGAATTCGTGCCGTGCAGACGCCATGGGTTTTTGGCGAGCGCCAACGCAGTCGATGACACCGGCCGACACTTGTGAAATTTCTTGTGCTCCCCTGGAACGTTCGCACGCAGGCGTGTAGGCTTTTCGCTGCAGTTCTGAATCCGTCTCTTCAGGTCACCCGGCCCTCGCCGCACCGACCGGAATCGAGCCAGCCGTCGCGGCATTCGTCCAGCGACAGCGCCATGCAGAACGTTCTTTTCCCTTCTTTCCCCCGCCAGCTCGGAGAACGACCATGAAACTCGTCGTCAATGGCCAGCCGCATGAAGTCGATGCGCCGGCCGACATGCCTTTGTTGTGGGTGCTGCGCGACATCGTCGGCCTGACCGGCACCAAGTTCGGTTGCGGCATGGCGCAATGCGGCGCCTGCACCGTTCATCTGGATGGCCAGCCGATCCGCTCGTGCGTGACACCGGCCTCAGCCGTCGCCGGCAAGGCGATCACCACGATCGAAGGACTGTCCAAGGACGGTACCCATCCGGTGCAGCGCGCGTGGCAGGAGGTCGACGTCGTTCAGTGCGGCTATTGCCAGTCCGGCCAGATCATGGCCGCGGCGGCGCTGCTCGCCGTCAAGCCGGCGCCGAGCGATGCCGACATCGATGCCGCGATGACCGGCAACCTTTGCCGCTGCGGCACGTATCAGCGCATCCGCACCGCCGTGCATCGCGCAGCCGAACTGACGAAGGAGAGCAGCCATGTGGCGTGACCCCGTCGATCTTTCCGCGGCCGTCCGCACAACAGCCGCGCCGTCCCCGTCCGGCGAAACCACGGCCGTTGCGGCCGCCCGCGTGGACGCCGATTTGCAGCGGCGCGCGTTCCTGAAATCCGGCGCGGCTGCGGCCGCGGGACTGGTCATCGCGTTCTTCGTGCCGGCGGCGATGCGCAAGGCGCTCGCCGAAGAGGCGCCCGCGGACGCACCCAAGCCGCCGGTGTCGCCCAACGCGTTCATCCGTATCGCACCGGACAGCAGCGTGACCGTGCTGCTGAAGCATTCGGAAATGGGCCAGGGCATCTGGACGTCGATCCCGATGGTCATCGCCGAGGAACTCGGTTGCGACTGGAGCAAGATCCAGGTCGAACATGCGCCGGCCGGTGCCGACTACGCGCACACCGCGTTCGGCATCCAGATGACCGGCGGCTCGACCAGCACCTGGGAATCGTTCGATCAACTGCGCACCGCCGGCGCGATGGCGCGCGAGATGCTGCTCGCCGCCGGCGCTTCGAAGCTGGGCGTGAAAGCCGCCGACTGCCGCGTCGAGCAAGGCTTCGTCGTCGCCGGCACGAAGAAGGTCAGCTTCGGCGAGGTCGCCGTAGCGGCGGCGAAGTTGCCGGCTCCGGCCAACGTGAAGCTCAAGGACGCGAAGGACTGGACCGTCATCGGCAAGCCGACGCGGCGTCTGGACAGCAAGGCGAAGACGACCGGCAAGGCCGAGTTCGGTATCGACGTGAAGCGGCCGAACCAGGCCGTCGCGCTGGTCGCGCGCGCGCCGGTGTTCGGCGGCACGTTGAAGAAGGTCGATGCGACGAAGGCGAAGGCGGTGGCCGGCGTGATCGACGTCGTCGAAGTGCCGAGCGGCGTCGCGGTGCTGGCCAAGCACTTCTGGGCGGCCAAGCAGGGGCGCGATGCGCTCGTGCTCGAATGGGACGCCGGCGCCGGCGCGGCCATTTCCACACCTGCATTGCGCGAAGAATATAAAAAGCTGGCGGCGACCCCCGGCACGGTGGCGAAGACCGCCGGCGACGTCGATGCCGCGCTGAAAGGCACGCCGAACGTGATCGAAGCCGACTACGAGGTGCCGTTCCTCGCGCACGCGCCGATGGAGCCGCTGAACTGCACGGTGGAGTTCGCCAAGGACGGCAGCTGCGATATCTGGACCGGCACGCAGTTCCAGGGCGTCGATCAGATGGTCGCGGCGAAGATCCTCGGCCTCAAGCCCGAGCAGGTGCGCATCCACACGACTTTCCTCGGCGGCGGGTTCGGCCGGCGCGCGAACCCGGCCTCGGACTTCATCGCCGAAGCGGTCGAGGTCGCGAAGGCGTCGAAGCGCACAGTCAAGGTGGTATGGACGCGCGAGGACGACATCCACGGCGGCTACTACCGGCCGATGTGGCTGTCGCGCTTCCGTGCCGCCATCGGCGAGCAAGGCAAGCCTATCGCCTGGTCGCACACGATCGTCGGCCAGTCGATCATCGCCGGCACGCCGTTCGCGTCCGCGATGATCAAGGACGGCATCGACGCGACATCGGTCGAAGGCGCCGCGGACTCGCCGTATCTGGCGACGATTCCAGCGCATCGCGTCGACCTGCACTCGCCGACGAGTCCGATCACCGTGCTGTGGTGGCGCTCGGTCGGGCATTCGCATACTGCGTTCGCCGTCGAGAGTTTCCTCGACGAACTCGCCCACGCCGCCAAGCAGGATCCGCTCGAATATCGCCGCGCCCTGTTGCCGGCCGATTCGCGCGAGCGCCGCGCGCTCGACCTCGCCGCTGCGAAATTCGGCTGGGGCCAGCCGCTGCCGCAAGGTCATGCCGCCGGTGTCGCGGTGCATGAGTCGTTCGGCAGCTACGTCGCGCAGATCGCCGAGGTGTCGATCGAAGACAACAAGGTGCGCGTGCATCGCGTCGTCTGCGCGATCGATTGCGGGCCGGTCGTCAATCCGCTGACCGTCGAGGCGCAGATGCAGTCGGGCATCGTCTACGGACTCTCGGCCGCCTTGCATGGCGAGCTGACGGTGAAGGATGGCAAGGTCGAGCAGAGCAACTTCCACGACTACCCGGCGCTGCGCTTGGCCGAGGCGCCGAAGATGGAAGTGCACATCGTGCCGAGCACCGACAAGATGGGCGGCTGCGGCGAACCCGGTACGCCGCCGATCGCGCCGGCGGTCGGCAACGCGGTGTTCGCGCTGACCGGCAAGCGCTTGCGCCAGTTGCCGCTGCGCCTCGCGTAGCGGTGAGCGAGGAGCAGGCCGGAGGGTTCCGGTCTGCTCCTGCGCGCTTGCGGAGCCACTGTTCGCCTGCCTGACCGCGGACCTGTTTTCGCACGTTCAGCGTCGATCGGCGATGGTCGACGACGCCTTCGAGGAGAACGTGCGATGAACTATCTCTGGCGTGCTCTATTGACCGCAGCCGGCGCGGCAGGCGTCTTCTCCGCCGCACCGATTCGCGCGGCCTCGGCCGACGCCGATTTCGCCGTCGTGCAGCAGGTGCTGCAGCACCCACGCTGCCAGAACTGCCATATTCCGGGAAATCAGCCGCTGCAGTACGACCAGGGCAAACCGCACGCCCAGCGGGTGCAGCGCGGCGACGACGGCAAGGGCGCACCGGGCCTGCCCTGCAGTACCTGTCACGGCAGCACCAATCTCCCGGCGAGCTATGGACCGAACGTGCCGCCCGGCGCTCCGAACTGGCATCTGCCGCCGGCCCACAAGAAGATGGTGTTCATCGGGCTCGGCGCGCACGACCTGTGCACACGCCTCAAGGACATGCGCGAGAACAACGGCAGGGATCTCGACGCCTTGGTCGAGCACGTCGACCATGATGCACTGGTGCTGTGGGGCTGGAATCCGGGCCAGGGCCGCGCGCCGGTGTCGGTGCCGCATGCGGATTTCGTCGCAGCGTTCAAGCGCTGGGCGGCGGCCGGTGGGCCGTGTCCGGGGTGAAGCGGCGGCACGCTGCCGGTCAGCGCAGCCGACCGTCTTCGTCCCACACGGCATGGCGCGGATCGAGCTCGACCGTCGTCTTGTGCGGCGAGCGCGTGCCGAAGCCGCAAACCGCGAGCACGCCTTCCTCGATCGGATCCAGATCGAATGCCTGTTCGATGTCGACCTCGTTGATCGCGGCGGTGACGAATGCGCCGAGTCCGAGTTCGGTTGCCGCGAGATAGAGATTCTGCGAGGCGTGACCGGCTTCGAGCAGGATCGCGCGATAGATTTTTGGATGATTGCGGTATTTCCAGAACGAACGGCCGAAGCGTGCCGCGACGACCAGCAGCACCGCCGCGTCGGAGAAGTACGTCTGCCCCGCGACGGCGGTTCGCGCGAGCGCACCGGCATCGGCCGCGGGGAGCCCGCGCAGCAAGTCGATCGCATGCGCCTCGGCGTTGTAGTGATAGAGCCCGGGTTGCAAGCCGTCGACGCGCTGCAGGATCAGATAGGCTTCGAGCGGATGCAGTCCGCCGCCTGAGGGATGATTCTTCTTGAGCGCCACGGCGCCGGGCGCGAGTTCCTCGCGTCCGTGCACGCCGAATGCGCGATGCAGCAGAGCGCCGAGGTCGTCGCGCGCGAGCGCGAGGGCCGTGTCGAAGTTGCGGCACGTCGCGCGCCGCGCCATCAGCCCGTCGAGATCGCTAGCGGGCGGCCGCGCCAGGTGCTCGCGCGCGCGGGCATCCGGGCGGCCGTGGAAGTGCGGCGGGGGCGGTCCGAACTTCGCGATGAGGTCCTCGGTCGAGCGGATCGTCGATTCGTTCTGCGATGCCACGCTGTCGACGCCGGACCAGCGCGAGAACATGTGTCCGACGGCAGCGAGGGAATGCCATTGCATGTCGCGCAGGCGCGAGTCCTGCCGATGCGTCAGCGCGCCGTCGTCCTCGACCAGTACCAGCCCGAGATCGATCAGTTCGCGCAGGCGGTCCGTTCCGACGTTGGCCGCGACGTCCGCGCGTGATTGCCACCGGCTTTCGCCGATCAGGCCCAGCGCCTCGACCATCGCCGCATCGAGTTCGACCACGTGGCCGAGGTGTGCGGCGGTCGCGTGCCAGACCTGCGTGATGCGCACGGCTTCGCGCCCGCCGAGCAGCGCGGCGAAGTCGAGCGTCATCCGGTCTTCCGGCTGCAGGGACAGGGCGGCGCAGCGGCGCACGCGCTGGTTTTCGCTCATCGGCGGACTCTCGCTGGAAAGGGAACTGTGCTAGAAAGACGCCCACTCTGGCACAAATGGATCTTTGTAAAGGAGGGTCGGGAAGAACGGGCGGAGAAATCGCGAAGCAGGATGTCTGCCGGCAACGGACTTGCGTCGTTACTCCGTCCCGGGCAACCCATCGCACGCCATCTTCAACTCGGAGGGGAACACGTCATGATCAAGGGCGCACCGTCGAATGACGCCATCGCAAAAGTCCTGGGACAACTATCGACCGATCGCGATTTTCGCGAGCAGGTGCTCGGCGATCCGGTATCGGCGCTGAAGCCGTACGGCATCACGGTCGATCCGGCGGATGTGCCGGCTGCGCGCAGCCTGCCGTCGATGGCCGAGGTCGCGAAGATCCATCAGCAGTTCCAGGACAATCCGCAGGACAAGAGCTGCATCATGGTCTTCATCGTGATCGGAGCGAAATAACCCGTCACGCTCGACGAGGACCGCTGCGGCTATCCGGCGGCGGCCCTCACGGCTTGGCAGCACCGCTCGGCGCAGCGCGCAGAGCGAGCAGATTCGGAACCAGCGCAGCCTCGTTCTCGAGTTCGGCAACGGCCTGGCCGCGATGCTTCTGCAACCAGGCCGCTTGCGCCTGCACTTTGTCCGCTTCGCCTTGCGCCTGATAGGCCAGCAGCAAGGCTACGTGCGTCTGGTAGTACTCGCGCCCGTCGACGAGCGGGACCAGGCAATCGATGCGCTTTTGCGCATCCTTGGCGAACTGCGTCTCGCAGTCGGCCGTGCGCCAAAGCGCAGCGCGGTCGTAGTAACCGTGGTCGAGCGCCTGCTTGCGGGTCGCATCCAAGGCCGACCGGGCTAGATTGGTTTCACCGGAGCGCGCGGCCTGCATCGCGGCCAGCGCCAGATGGATCGAGGCGCTGCCGTCGACGCTCGGCCCTTGCTCCGAAACCCGCTTGGTTTCGTTTTCGACGAGCTGGGCCAGCCCGTGCTTGGCGTCCGGCTGCCGCGTCGCCAGATCGAAGGCGGACTGCGCGAGCAGGACGCGGGCTCGCTGCGCCTGCGAGGGCGTCTTGGCGCTGAACTGTGCCGCGGCAGTCAGCGCGGATCGCGCCCCGGCATCGTCGTTCTGGTCGAGCGCGACGGCGGCGAGCCGCAGCTGCTTCTCGGCCTGGATCGAGTCCGGCACGGTGGCCGGCGTGCCCTGCAGTCGTGCGAGCACCGCCGGGTAGCGCCGCTGCGCCAGGTCCGGCGCGACATCTTCGAAGTGGGGCAGCACCGTCACCAGTTCGCGCGACTTGGCGACATAGGACATCGCGGCGCTGTCGTTGCCGCGCTCGGTTTCGATCACAGCCAAGCTGCACCAGCTGATGCCGCGCAGCGGGTGGCGCGAATTGGCGACGGCGGTGAAATGCGGAATCGCGTCGTCGAGGCGATGCGAGTACCACAGGTAGCCGAGGCCGAGGTTCTGCTGCGCGGCGACGGCATCGGGATAGAGCTGGACGGCCGCGGTCCAGCGATCGATCCATTTGTTGGCGTCTTCGTACTGCGCCGCGGTGCCGTCGAGGAAAAGCTGCTCGCGCGCACTCAGTCGATCGCGGTTCGCCTGCGCAGACTGCAGACTCGCGTAGGCCGCCTTCGAGTCGTTGAGGTACGCGTTCTGTATCGTGCTGAGCCGGCTCCACGCCAGCGCGAATTTCGGGTCGAGCCGCAATGCTTCCTGCAGCAGCGGCAAGGCATCGTTGACCTTGCCCTTGCCTTGCTCGATCTCGGCTTTTCCGAGCGCTCTGAGCGCCTCGAGATTGCCGGTGGTGATCTGCGCCAGCGGTGCCGAGGTGTTGCCGATGGCCGCGAGCGATTCGCCGAGCCGCCCGCGCATTTTCTTCAGCAGCTCGTCCATGCTCGGCAATACGGAATCTTCTCCCTTGCCGTCGACCGAGTCGCTGTACACCGACGTCTGCGTGTTCGGATCGACGACTTCCGCGGTCAGGCGCACGTGGTCGCCGACTTCCGCGATGGTCGGCAAGATCAGCGCGCGCGCGTTTTCGCGCAACGCGACTTCCGCCCCCGTCGCGCGATCGAGCACGGTCCCGGCCGGGTCGCGCTCCATGCGCTTGAGCGCCGAGCGCACCTGCAACTCCGGAATCACGTTGACGTAGCGCGACTGCTCCAGGCCGACGCGAAACGCGGTCTGCAGCGAGTCGTCGAATACCTTCTGGCTGGTCAGGTTCTTGAGGCTGCCGACGACAACCCAGTCGCGGTTCGCGAACGCGATCGCCGGCGCGGGCTGGAACAGGTACCACGCAGGAATCGCGATCAACACGAGCAGCAGGACGCCCTCGATCACGACGGTCGCCGGGCGGCGCCAGAACGGCACCTCGCGGTGCGCCTTGCCCGACCACGGCGGCGGCTTCAGCGGCGCGACGCCTTCCTCGCCGACTTCGAACACCGGCACCGGATCGGGTACGCCCTTGAAGCGATAGCGCCCGTGCGTGCGCCAGCGCACACGCGCAAGCTGCTCGCCGAGTTCGCCCTGCGCGCGATGCGCGATGTCGTAGGCGACGCCGGACAGCAGGATCTGGTTCGGCAGCGCCAGCTGCATCAGCCGCGCGGCGACGGGCTTGACCAGGCCTTCGACCTCGGTCGGCTTGGCGCCCTTCTGCACGTCCTGCGCGAGGTTGTCCCACACCACCACTTCGCCGACGTGGATGCCGAAGCGCGCCGCCAGCGAAGCCTGTTCGGCGGTGCCGAGCGCGGCGATGTCGCGCAGGTAGGCGAGCGCGAACGCGACGGCCTGGATCGGCCGTTCGAACATCAGCAGGAAACCGTCGGTCTTGTCGATCTCGCGGCCGCCGTGCTGCTGCATCAGCGCCCGCGCGAGACGATCGTGCCGGCGGAACAATTCGGCCGCACGCTGATCGCCGAGACGTTCGACGAGCGCGGTCGAATCGACCAGATCACACACGACGAGCGTGCGCAGCACCGCCGTCGCCGTTTCGGCGGCGCGATCGACTTCATGCATCGGTAATGCGGCGGTCACGCTCGGCGCTCCCCCCTGGGCTGGCCTTGTTGCAATTTTGCTATGTATAGCGCGGCCTTGCCAGCACAATCGGCCATGAGGTCCAGCTTCGCCGTCAGGCGGACGGCCAGACCGCCCCGAGCGGGTCGAATTCGACCTCCTTGCGCTCCGGCGCCCGGATGCCGAAGCCGCAGACGGCGAGCGGCCCCTCTTCGAGCGGATCCAGGCCGAACGCTTCCTCGATGTCGACCTCGTTGACGGCCGCCGTGATGAACGCGCCGAGGCCGAGCTCGGTCGCCGCGAGGTAGAGCGTCTGCGACAAGTGGCCGACATCGAGGATCAGCGCACGATAGGCCTTGGCATGGTTCCGGTATTTCCAGAAATTGCGCACGAAACGGCTGGTCGGCATGACCATGACGTGCGCATCGACGAAATAAGCCTGCGCGGCGACGAAGCGCTTGGCCAGCGTGGCGGCCTCGTCGGGGGCCAGGGCCTTTATGGGCTCCAGTGCGTGGTCGACCGGATGGTAGTGATAGAGCCCTGGCGAGACGCCATCGACGCGTTGCACGAGCAGATACGCTTCTGTCGGATGCAGCCCTCCGGCGGAGGGAACGCCCTTCTTGAGCAGTTGCACGCCAGGCGCGTAGTCGTTCACCACGCGCGCGCCGAAGACGCGATAGAGGACGGAGGAGAATTCGTCGATCGTCAGATGGCGCGAACGGTCGTAGTTCCGGCAGGTGACGCGGTGGTCGAGCAGGTCGTCGAGGGGCGTGGGTTGCGCGCTCGGAAGAGATCGACGTTCCGCGGCCGGAACTCGCTCGCGCGCGACCGGCGGAGCCGAGCCCAGACGATCGAGCAAGCTGCCGTCGTTGTATTCGGCGAACTGCTGCTCGGCATCTTCGGTATCGACACCGTGCCAGCGGGAAGCGTAGTGCATGACCGCCGATGTCGAACGCCAATGCGTGTCGCGCAAAATCTGGTCGCGAGAACCCGCCTGATTCGCTGCGGTCACGAGCAGGCCTTTTTCCAGCAACCTGTCCAACACCTCGCTCGTCGATGTCGTGCGCGACGCGTCGATATCGATCCAGCGCGTCGGCGATAGCGTACCGAGAGCTGCGGCTTCCTGCGCCGTCAATACGACTTCATCGTCGAGGTGCGGCGCCAGGGCAATCCATTCGACGACTTGCCGCAATCCACTGTTTCCCGACGACAACAATCCCAGATCGAACTCCAATCGCTCCCGGGGCTCCAAAATCAGACTGGCGCAACGACGTACTTGCATGGAACTTCCCTGGCGTTGAAATACCAGCGTAGGTCACGGCCTCTCTGTTTCGCAAGGCTGTCCGACGATGGGCGTCCAGCACCGGCCCTGTTGGGCGAGCTCCTGCGAGGGTGCGCAATTGCGCAAACCGAGTCGGACTCCGTGCCGACGAGCGAAGCGGCGGCTACTATCGTCGTCGGAATTGGGAAACTGCTTCGTTTCCGAATCCCGACCGCTTCGACGTTTCGCCCACCATACCCCCGTCTTTACATCGTTCCATTTCGAGGAGATGACACGTGACCGACTCGACGCTGCTGCAAGAAGTGTCCTTGGAGATGTCCGAATACAGCGGCGATCTCGCCGCGAGTCCCGCAAGGCTGCCGTCGCATTCGTCCCATTCAGTGCTGTCCCGGGAACAAGGGCTCTTGCTTCTCCAGAAGCTGACGAAAGATGCCGATTATCGGAATCGTTACGAGCGCAATCCCGAAGAGGCGCTCGCGGAGGTCGGGATTCCGGCGGAGCAGATCGCCAATCTGCCAGCGGAATGCGTGACTCCGGGCAAGCTTGCCGACATGGCTACGCTCGAGGCGACGCGTCGTCGGTTGGCGGAAGCCGCCATCAATGACTGCCTCAGCATGAAGGCTCCTCTTATCCGCCTCGATTGAGCGCCGCCTCGATGTGAATGGGCATCGCCTTGCAGCGCAAAGCGATGCTCATTCCGGAAAGCCGCGTTTCCAGCCGCAAGTGCGAGTTCGGTCCGAACTGGCGGGTTGGCGACGAAATGGTTTTTGTGTGACTACGGAGGAGTGCTCGTTCGTTCGCGCCCGTGCGTGTGCCCACCGCACCTAACCCTTCGTGGGCGCAACGGCGGAAACCTGGGATTTGCTGGCGGCAAGACCAGTGGACCGCGCGAGCCGCATGCCTCGCCTTAGCGGGCCGCATCCGATCCCGCGGCGTCCACCCTTCTCGATGACGTACCGAAAAAGGTCGGTTATTCTTCGGCCGCGCACGGACGATCCGATATTCTGTGACTGCAGCCCGGCCTGCGCCCGGTCCCTTCCGACTTCGCATCGCAACCCAAGGAATCCCACATGAGCGATTCAACGCTGTCCAACGAGCAGGCCCAGCTACTCCTGCGGGAACTCTCCACCAACTCGGTCTTTCGCAAGCGCTTCGAGGAAAAACCTGCGGCAGCTCTGGTCGAGCTCGGCATTCCTCATGAGACCGTCATCAATTTGAACGCGGCATGCCTGGCGCCGGTGAAACTCGCTGATCCCAAGCTGCTTGCAGAAGCGCACACCGAACTCAGGACTTCTGGCGTGAATGCCTGCCTCTCGATGATTTCGCCGAAGCTTCGACTCGATGGAGGAAGCGGTACCGCCAAATAAGCTCCTGCGCACTCAGCGGGTCGCGGTTTCCAGGCGTTCGATGCGCGTCATCAAGGTCTTCGGCAAATCGGTCGCGCCCCAGTGGCTACGGAAATCCCGCAATGCATCGCGCGCCTCCTGCTTTTTCCCGAGGGCGACCAGGTACTCGCTTGCGCTCAACGTCGAGAGATTCGAATACGCGACGTTGAACGGCATCAACAGCCATTCGCTGTCGTATTCGGTATAGGCGCGTCCGCGGTGCGCAGCCAGCCAGGCTGCCTGCTCGAGCGCTGCGGCGTAGTCCGTTTTTGCCGCATAGGCGTCCATCAGTACGACGTGGGAAACGTAGGGTTCCGTTCCCGTGAGCAGCGGCTTCAGCAGCGCAATCGCATCGGGTGCACGACCTTCGGCGATCGCCAGTTGCGCCTCCGCAACCATGCGCATGTGATTGAGAACAGGATAGCCCGTATCCCGCGTGTTTCGGCTCGCGACCGCCAGCGCTGCACGGGCTGTCGCAAGATCGTTCTGGCGAGCGGCTAGATAGGCGGTCAACAGCACGTGGAGGTCGATGTCGTCCGCGTCCGCCGCATTCGCCTTGTCGACCGCCATGCGTTGCAGCGTCGCAAGATACTTAGGTTCGCGGCCAAGCGAACCTTGCACGGGCTCGAAAATCGATCGCAAGCTCAGCGCGCCGGCAGTGACTCGCCTGGCATTGCGTACCGATGCCGCGTCCGAACTCGCGGCGAGCTTGTCGAGTGCTGCCAGCCCCGTCTGCAACTGGCCGCGGTCGACTGCGAACACGGCCCCGATGGTCTGTTTGCTCGCGTCGCTGTCGCCACCGGCGGCGAGGGCGGAATCGGCTTTGCCGTAGTCGCGCTTGCTCGCATACGCGGCTGCCTTGAATTGCGTCACCGTAACGCCCGATAGCTGGGCGAACTCCTGCAACGCCTCGTCATACCGCTCGCTGCCGAGCAGCAGGACCGCCAGCAGGTGGCGGCTTGCCGCGTTGTATGGATTTTTCGCGCCGGTAGAAGGCCGGATCGCAACGAGTGCCGCGGCATAGTCGTTGGCCTGCTGCCACAGGCTGTAGGCGTAGGCGCCGTGCGCCGAAAAGAAATCCGGATATAGAGCCGTCAGCTGCTTCCATTTTTCCTGCGCGAGCACGGGCGGCCCCAGGTTTGCCTGCAGAGCTTCCACGTAATAGCGATCGCGCGGGGCGAGGCGATCGTGCATCGCGGCGGCAGATGCCAATTCCCGCGCCGCCTCGGTCGTTTGGCCGGCGTCGTCGAATTCGCGTGCCAGTTCCATGTGGGCCAGCGCGAAATCGGGATCGAGCTGCAAAGCGCGCTGGTAGTACCCCAACGATTCCTTGAAGTTTCCGTTGGCGCCGGCACGCCGCCCCAGCGTGTATGCACGCAACGCATCGAGGTTTTTCGTGGCTGCGCGATCCAAGGGCTGCGACTCGTTCGACACCGTCGCCAGCGCCTCGCCCAACCGAACGCGCAGCTGCTGGTTGACCTTGTCGAGCGACGGCAGCACCGAACCTTCGCCGACGCCGTCGGCGGACTCGGAGTACACCGTCGTCTGCGTCTGCGGGTCGATCACTTCGGCGGTCACGCGTACTCGGCCGCCGATTTCGGCGACGGTCGGCAGGATCAACGCGCGCGCGCCGTCTCGGATCGCGACTTCGGAGCCGACTGCACGATCGATCTGGGTCTGCTCCGGATCGCGCTGCATCAACTTGACCGTCTCGCGCGTCTTCAGGTCCGACAGCACGTTGACATAGCGCGACTGTTCGAGACCGATGCGGAACGCGGTTTCGAGCGATTCGTCGAAGCTCGCCTGTCCGGTCAGATTCTTCAGATCCCCCACCACCACCCAATCGCGATTGGCGAACGCGATCGCCGGTGCCGGCTTGAAGACGTACCAGAGCGGAATCGCGACCAGCGCGAGCACCAGGGCGCCTTCGACGACGACGGTGGCCGGACGGCGCCAGAACGGCACTTCGCGGTGCGCCTTGCCCGACCACGGCGGCGGCTTCAGCGGCGCGTGGCCTTCCTCGCCGACTTCGAAGACCGGGATCGGATCGGGAATGCCCTTGAAGCGGTAGCGCCCGTGCGTGCGCCAGCGCACCGTCGACAAGCGCTCGCCGAGCTCGCCTTGCGCACGGTGCGCGAGCGAAAAGGCGACGCCGGAAAGCAGGATCTGGCCCGGCAGCGCGAGCTGCATCAGGCGCGAGGTGATCGGTTTGACGAGGCCTTCGACCTCGGTGAGCTTGGCGCCCTTGGCGATGTCGTCGGGCGTGTTGTCCCAGGTCACCACGTCGCCGACATGGATGCCGACGCGCGCGCCGAGCGAGGTCTTCTCATTCGCGTTGAGTTCGCGCAGGCCACGCTGGTAGTCGAGCGCGAACGCGACCGCCTGGATCGGGCGGTCGAACATCGCGAGGAAGCCGTCGGTCTTGTCGATCTCGCGACCGCCGCGCATCGGCAGCAGCGCGCGCACGACGCGATCGTGCTTGCGGATCAGTTCGGCCGCGCGCTGGTCGCCGAGGCGTTCCACCAGGGCGGTGGAATCGACGAGGTCGCACAGCACGAGCGTGCGCAGCAGCGGCACGGTGGCCGCTGTCGACGCAGGCATAGCCGATTGTGTGAGTGCGTTCATGACCCGACCGCTCGTCCGTACGCCGGCGTTTGTCGCCGCCCATCGTCTCACAAGTCCACGCCGCAAGCTCCGCGGCGGCCCGGATCTTCACATTTACGCCCAAATGCCCCGGACCCTGACATCCATCTGCAAGGCGTGTGCCAGCGCGAAGCGCCGCGGTCCCCCAGGAAGCTTAGGCGCCTGTCCCGTGCTTGATGTCGAAGCCGTCGCCGCCGCGACCCTTGGCTTCGTACAGCGAGGCGTCGGCGTCGCTGTACCAGATCGCCCAATCCGAGCCGTCGGTGCATTGCGCGCCACCGATGCTGACGGTGATGACGAGGCCGTCGTTGCAACCGGGGAAGCGTAGCGAGTGCACCGCAGCGATGATCTGCGTGGCGCGGGCGCGCAACTCTTCCTCGCCGGTGACCTGCATCAGCAAGGCGAATTCGTCGCCGCCGAGACGGCACGGCAGATCGCTCGACGAGGCGGCGTTCTGCACTTCTTCGGCGATCGCCCGCAGCACCTGATCGCCGACGAGGTGGCCGCACTGGTCGTTGATCTGCTTGAAGCGGTCGAGGTCGACCAGCAGCAGGCCGAGCACCGTCCCGGGCAGGCGCTGCTCGGCCAGGCGTTCCAGATACATGTAGAGGCCGCGACGATTGCACAGGCCGGTGAGTTCGTCGGTCTGCACCAGACGCTGCGCGGTGGACAGCTGCGTGCGCGTCTGCCGCAGCGAATCGAGCGTGACCATCAAGTCTTCGTTGCGGCGCTTGAGGCTCTGGATCAGCTGCTGTTCGCTGGCGACCAAGTACGAGAACGAGCGGCGCATGAACTGCGCGAGCAGACGCGGCTCGGTTTCGATGAGGTCTTCGAAGACGTCGTTCTCGACGATGCGCAAGGTCGTCGGCGCGAGCGCCGCCGCGTTGGCGACGCGCGTATGGCTGCCGATGAACAGCACCAGTTCGCCGAAGAATTCGCGCGGGCCGATCAGCTTGTCGGGCAGTCCGTCGCCGAACTCGAGCTGGACCTGGCCGGATTCGACGATGAACATGCTGCGGCCGAGTTCGCCGCGGCGGAAGATGATCTCGCCGGGCTTCACGTCGCGGCGTTGTCCGGCCTGCGCGAAAAGCACGCATTCGGCGTCGGAGAGCTGACGCGGCAGCAACGCCGCGCGCGAGGACGCCACGGGTTCTGCAATCCTGTCGGCCGGCTCTGCCTTGACGCTGGACACGTGATCCCCCACTGCCCGGTTAGACCTTTGATAGTAACTCATATGGCCGTCGCGCTCATGCCCCGAGGGCCGCCTGGGTGCAAACGCCCATGGGCTACGGGGCGTTTGGACGGCTTGCTCGGACGGCCCGATCCGGATGCCGCGCCGCCGCCACCGTCCTCCTCGCCGGCCCAGTGCCGCAGGCCGAGCGTTTTTCGCGCCACGCCGTGCGGTAACGGCGGTAAACGGGACACGCCAATCCTTATGCTGCAACTGCGGTTCGGCCCCACGCAACGCTGTGCGCACCGAGCCGTCCTGGGGCGCTATGCCGCATGTGGCAGCCCCCAGCAGCGCCGGCATCGGAGCAGTTGAACCCGGCAGCGACCCCTGGCCGCCGGCTCACGACCTCTCCCTCAGGCCTGTTCCGATGCCGGTGGGCTGCGCACCCGCGATCGCCGCCCTCCGCACCGGCGAAGGCACGCCCGCCGTCGCGGGGATGCCCTCTGCGCCCGAACGATCAGGCCGCCTGGGATTTCTTGTCGCCGTGGAACTGCTCTTCCTCGGTCGAGCCTTTCAGCGCCGTCGTCGACGACTGGCCCTGCTGGATCGCCTGGGTGACCGCATCGAAGTAGCCGGTGCCGACTTCGCGCTGGTGCTTGACCGCCGTGAAGCCGCGCTCGGCCGCCGCGAACTCGGCTTCCTGCAGTTCGACGAACGCGCTCATCTGGCTGCGCGCATAGCCGTAGGCGAGGTTGAACATCGAATAGTTCAGCGCATGGAAGCCGGCCAGCGTGATGAACTGGAACTTGTAGCCGTAGCCGGCCAGTTCCTTCTGGAACTTGGCGATCGTGGCGTCGTCGAGGTTCTTCTTCCAGTTGAAGCTCGGGCTGCAGTTGTAGGCGAGCAGCTTGCCCGGGAACTTGGCGTGGATCGCTTCGGCGAACTTGCGCGCGAACGCCAGATCCGGCTTGCCGGTTTCGCACCAAACGAGGTCCGCGTACGGCGCATAGGCAAGGCCTCGACTGATCGCCTGGTCCAGGCCGTTGCGCGTCTTGTAGAAGCCTTCGACGGTGCGCTCCCCGGTCGTGAACGGCTTGTCGTTCGCGTCGACATCGCTGGTCAACAGGTCCGCCGCTTCGGCGTCGGTGCGCGCGACGATCAGCGTCGGTACGCCAAGCACGTCCGCGGCCAGGCGCGCAGCGTTGAGCTTCTCGACCGCTTCGCGTGTCGGCACCAGCACCTTGCCGCCCATGTGGCCACACTTCTTCACGCTGGCGAGCTGGTCCTCGAAATGCACGCCGGCGGCGCCCGCTTCGATCATCGCCTTCATCAACTCGAACGCGTTCAGCACGCCGCCGAAACCGGCTTCGGCATCGGCGACGATCGGCTGCATGAAGTCGATGCTGTCGTCGCCCTCGGCGTGGTTGAGCTGGTCGGCGCGCAGCAGCGCGTTGTTGATGCGCTTGACCACGGCCGGAACGGAGTCGGCCGGATAGAGGGACTGGTCCGGATACATCTGGCCGGCGAGGTTGGCGTCGGCCGCGACCTGCCAGCCGCTGAGATAGATCGCCTTGAGGCCGGCCTTAACCTGCTGCATCGCCTGGTTGCCGGTCAGTGCGCCGAGCGCGTTGACGAACGGCTCCTTGTGCAGCGAGGCCCACAGTTTTTCCGCACCGAGACGCGCGAGCGAATGCTCGACGTGCACCGTGCCGCGCAGGCGTACGACGTCCTCGGCCGTGTAGTTGCGCGTGATGCCGGTCCAGCGCGCGTTGTTGCTCCAGTCCAGCTTGATCTGTTCGGCCGTGGGCAGCGTGGGTTTCATGGAGGTGCCTCGTTTGCGGGTAGAAGTTGGTTGTGGGAAACGCCGCGCCGGGCTGCTCACGGCAGCTGCGGGTAGGCGGCCAGGGTCAGGAAATCGGCAAGCGTGCCGGCGCGGGTCAGTTCGCCGAGCAGGTCGGCGGCAGCATCGACCTTCGCCTGGCCCGGCATCGGGGTCGCGGCCAGCGCCGTGCGCGCCTGGTCGAGCGCGGTTTCGAACGCAGCGAAATCGATCGCGCCGCCATCGTCGAACGTCAGGCCGCCGCGATGCAGCCATTGCCACAGCTGCGCGCGCGAAATCTCGGCGGTCGCGGCGTCTTCCATCAGGTGATGGATCGGCACGCAGCCGAGGCCGTCGATCCACGCGGCGAGGTAGCGCAGGCACACTTCGACGTTGCCGGCGAATCCCGCACGCGTGATCGTGCCTTGGCTCGGGGCGAGCAATGCGTCGCGGTCGGCGGCGACGTCGGCGCGCGCGACCTCGAGCTGATTCGGCGCCGGCATGTATTGGTCGAAGATCGCCTGCGCGATCGGCACCAGCGCCGGGTGCGCGACCCACGTGCCGTCGTGGCCGGCCTTGACCTCGCGCAGCTTGTCCGCACGCACCTTGGCCATCGCCGCTTCGTTCGCGGCGGGGTCGTTGTTGATCGGAATCTGCGCCGCCATGCCGCCCATCGCGAATGCGCCGCGGCGATGGCAGGTCTTGATCAACAGTTCCGAGTAGTGCTTCAGGAACGGCACGGTCATGCCGACCTGGCCGCGTTCGGGCAGCACGCGGTCCGGATGCGCGCGCAGCGTCTTGATGTAGGAAAAGATGTAGTCCCAGCGGCCGCAATTGAGTCCGGTGATGCGCGAGCGCAGCGCATGCAGGATCTCGTCCATCTCGAACACCGCCGGCAGGGTTTCGATCAGGACGGTCACCTTGATCGCGCCGGGCGGCAGGCCGAGCACGTGCTCGGCGTGATCCATCACGTCGTTCCACAACGCCGCTTCGCGGTGGCTCTCCATCTTCGGCAGATAGAAATACGGACCGCGCCCGGCGGCCTGCAGCGTTTTTGCATTGTGGAAAGCGAACAGGCCGAAGTCGACCAGCGAACCGGACAGCGGCTCGCCGTCGAGTACGAGATGCTTCTCCGGCAAGTGCCAGCCGCGCGGGCGCACGATAAGCACGGCGGGGTTCGGTTTCACCGCATAGTGCTTGCCCTCGGGCGAGGTGTAGTCGATCTTGCCGGCGACCGCGTCGCGCAGGTTCGCCTGGCCTTCCATCAGGGCATCGAAGGTCGGCGAGGTCGAATCCTCGAAGTCCGCCATGAACACCTTCGCGCCCGAATTCAGCGCGTTGATGATCATCTTGCGGTCGACGGGTCCGGTGATCTCGACGCGGCGGTCGGCCAGCGCCGAGGGAATCGCGGCAACCTTCCAGTCGCCGTCGCGGATCGCCTTCGTCTCGGCCAGGAAATCCGGCAGCTGGCCCGCGTCGAAGCGCGCGCGGCGCTCGACCCGCGCTTTCAGCAGTTCGCGCCGGCGGGCGTCGAAACGCCGATGCAGGTCGGCGAGGAACGCCAGCGACGGCTCGCCCAACACGCCCGCGTGGGTGCCTTTGCCGTGCGCAAGTATCTGCAGGGGCGACGTCTGGGGTATCGGTGAAGCACTCATGGACAATCCTTGATGCTATGCAGCAAGCCTAGGGTGAAAGGAGTAATTTGACAAAACAGATGTTTCAATGAATTGCATTATCATTGTTAATGTATCTGTAGCTCATTGATTCCATACGTCGAAACGCGTCCGAGAGTGCGCTCCACATGCTGAACAAGCGACGAAAACCATCGCCGGCGACGGGCTCCAAGGGTTCGGCCGCGGAGGCGGCCACCCCGGCGGCGCGGTTCTACTACAAGGGCAGCCGGCTCAAGCAGCTGCGCGCGTTCTGCACGATTGCCAAGCTCGGCACGCTGTCGCGCGCGGCCGAGGCGCTGTTCCTGTCGCAGCCGTCGGTCAGCCTGCAGCTGCGCGCGCTGGAAGAGGAACTCGGCGCGCGCCTGATCGAGCGCCGCCGCCGCCGCGTCGTGCTGACGCGCGAAGGCCAGGCGCTGTACGAGATCGCATTGCCGCTGGTCGACGGACTGGAGAACCTCGACCAGCAGTTTCGTGCGCTGCGCGCGGGACTTGCCGGCGGCGAGCTGCATATCGCGGCCGGCACCTCGACCATCCAGTACCTGCTGCCGGAGTTCGTCGCCGCCTTCCGCGAGCGTCATCCGAGCGTGAAGCTGCAGCTGCACAACGTCACCGGCAGGGACGGCCTCGCGTTGCTGCGCTCGGACCAGGTCGATTTCGCGATCGGCTCGATGCTCGACGTGCCCAACGATCTCAGCTACGAAGCCGTGCAGTCCTACGATCCGATGCTGATCACGCCGACCGATCACGCCCTGGCGCAGCTGCGCGAGGTGCGCCTGGAGGACCTTTCGCCGTACGGATTGATTCTGCCGCCGCAGCGGCTGACGACCTACCGGCTGGTCGACCTGATCTTCCAGCAGCGCAAGGTGCCTTATCGCGTCGCGATCGAGGTCGGCGGCTGGGAGGTCATCAAGCACTACGTCGCGCTCGGCCTCGGCATCTCGATCGTGACCGGCATCTGCATCGGCGAAGACGACCGCCATCGCCTGGCCGTGCGCAACATGAGCGCGTACTTTCCGCAACGCAGCTACGGAGTGGTCGTGCGCAAGGGCAAATACCTGAGCAGCGAGGCGCGCGCTTTCATCGACCTGGTACGACCGGGCCTGTTCACGCGGCGCGACTATTGGGAAGCGGGACACTCCGAACGCTGATGCACCCGGCGCGAGAGCGTTCGCTCGCCAGCACGTCGCTGTTCGCAGGATTCACGGCCGCGACGGGCCGTTCCTGCGAAAACCACGATATCCTCCGTTGGACGTTCGACGACGCGTTCTCGGACGGAGACCGGATTTTCGTCGACGGATTCGACGCCGGCAGGGCACGCCATCGGGCACGAGCCGCCGGCGCGGATGGCCGGCGCTCGGCGCCTTCCATCCGAGGAACCGACATCGATGTTCGCGACCGCCGATCTGTGCGATGCCCACCCCGACGTGCAGGTCTGTGCGCCGGTCTTCCGCGACTTCGGCGGTGTCGCCGCGTTTCACGGATCGATCGCGACGTTGAAGGTGTTCGAGGACAACGCGCTCGTGCGCACCACGCTGGAGCTGCCCGGCCGCGGTCGCGTACTCGTGGTCGACGGCGGCGGTTCGCTGCGGTGCGCGCTGGTCGGCGGCAATCTCGGTAGCCTCGCGCTCGCGAACGGCTGGGCCGGCCTGCTCGTGCACGGATGCGTGCGCGACAGCGCCGAGCTGGCGTCGCAGCCGATCGGCATCAAGGCGTTGGCCGTGCACCCGCGCAAGAGCGAACGCGGCTTGCACCTCGGTCATGCCGATCGCGTCGTGGAGTTCGCCGGCGTGCGCTTCGCGCCCGGCGCGTGGTTGTATGCCGATGCGGACGGCGTCGTGGTCGCGGCCCAGGCCATCCACGCCTGAGCCCGCAGCCGAACGCAGGCGGTCCTAGCCGCGCGGCAGCGGCAGCGAAGGCGCCGGCGCCTTGCCGTTGCCGGCGAGCCAGCCGAACAGGCGGCCGAGAAAACGGAACAGCTTGGGCAGCAGCCAGATCACGGCGGCAAGGAACAGGGCGAGCGCGACCAGGAAGACGGCCGGATGCTGGATCGCGAGGAACAGCCCGCCGAGCACGAGGCCGTCCTCGCCGGCGCTCGCCGTCCAGTTCGTGAAAGGCTCCGGCGACGTGTTGATCGCCGCACGTCCTCCGCTCTTGGCCAGATGCGTGCCGCTGGTGATCATGCCGCCGACGAGCGCCGCGGCCATTTGCGCCGCCGGTGTCGCATCGCCCATGGCACCCCAGGCGAGAAAAGCGCCAGCCGGGATGCGGATGAACGTGTGCAGCGCATCCCACACCGAATCGAAGCCGGGCAATTTGTCGGCCAGGAACTCGCCGACCGTCATCACGCCGGCGGCGATCAATACCCACGAATGCTGCAGCACCAGAAGCTGGTCGGGCAGATGCAGGTAGCCGTAGCGACCGAGCAGCCCGACGATCAGTACGGTCGCATAAAGGCGTATGCCGCTCGCCCAAGCGAGCCCCCCGGCCAGCGCAAGTTGCGATAGCGAGTCCATGATCTCTCCCCCTCTGCCCGCCTATCCTAGTCCCTTCGTTCTTAATAAAGCGTTGTCGCCGCCGGCACCGTTGCGCCGATGGGCGGCCATCAACAAGTGGCCGCGTTTCTGCTAGCGTGGCAGTCCCGCCGCGCTGTCGTTCGAAGATTCGCCATGACCCGCTGGATCATGCTCGTTGTGACCTTGCTCGGCCTCGTGCTCACGTTCGGCGCGAAGACGCCGGGCCTGCTGGGAATCGGCCTGCTGCTGACGTTGATCGGGGTGATCGGCTTCGTGTTCGCGCTGGCCGCCGACCGCATTGCGGCCAATGCCCGGCCGGACGCGTCGATGGCGGCGGTCGAAGACCTTGCCGCGCTGCGCCGGAAGCGCGCGGCGGCGCCTGCACCTGCGCGGCCCGTCGTCCCCGCCGCGCCGGCCGCTCCCGCCACGATTCGGACCGAAGAAGGCAACCGGCAGAGCTGAGACCCGCCTGCGGTGCCACGCCACGCAGCGCGGTGCCTTGCGAATTGCCGACTCTTCCGCCGGGCGCGTCGAATCGCGCCGCGCCGCATCATGCGCCCGCTACCCAACTGCTGCACAATCCTGGCGTCGCATCGCGCGACATCATGACGGGAGGTGGGATGTGGGAATCGAATCGCTGTTGATCTTCCTTATTGTCGGCGCCATTGCCGGCTGGCTCGCGGGCCAGATCGTCAAGGGACATGGCTTCGGCCTGGTCGGCAATATCGTCGTCGGCATCATCGGTGCGTTCATCGCCGGCTGGCTGTTGCCGCAGGTCGGCCTCGCCATCGGTGGCGGCTACATCGCGGCCATCATCAATGCGCTGATCGGCGCAATCATCCTGCTGTTCCTGATCGGCCTGTTCAAACGCGCCTAGCGGTTCGGCGGCATGTGACCTGCACGGTGCGAGGGGCCGGATTTCGATCCGGCCCCTCTTCTTTTGCGCGTGGTTGTGCGCACCGCTATTTGGAGATGTCGACGTCCTTGGTCTCGCGCAGGAAGAACGTGCCGATGACGAAGGTCATCGCGGCGATCACGACCGGATACCACAACCCGTAGTAGATGTTGCCGGTCAGCGCGACCATCGCGAACGCGGTCGTCGGCAGGAAGCCGCCGAACCAGCCGTTGCCGATGTGATACGGCAGGCTCATCGAGGTGTAGCGGATGCGGGTCGGGAACAGTTCGACCAGCCATGCCGCGATCGGGCCGTAGACCATCGTCACGTACAGCACCAGGATCGTCAGCAGCACGATCAGCATCGGCGTGTTGATCTGGTCGGGATTGGCCTTCTCCGGATAGCCGCCGGCGGTCAGCGCGGCCTTCAGCTTGGTGCCGAACGCGTCCGACTGCGACTTGAAGGCAGCGGCTTCGAGGCCCGCGCCTTCGAACGACGTCACCTCGGTGGTGCCGATCTTCACCGAAGCGACCGTGCCGGCTGCCGCCGCCTGGTTGGAATAGGGCACGCCGCCCTTCGCGAGCACGCTCTTGGCGACGTCGCAGGAGCTGGTGAACGTCTTCTTGCCGACCGGATCGAACTGGAAGCTGCAGGTGGCCGGATCGGCCGTGACCACGACCGGGTTCGTCGCACTGGCCGTCTCGATCGCCGGGTTGCCGTAGTGCGTGATCGCCTTGAAGATCGGGAAATACGTGAACACCGCGAGCAGGCAGCCGGCCATGATGATCGGCTTGCGCCCGATGCGGTCGGACAACGCGCCGAACACGACGAAGAACGGCGTCGCGATGAGCAGCGCGGCGGCGATCAGCAGGTTCGCGGTGAACGCGTCGATCTTCAGCGTCTGGGTCAGGTAGAACAAGCTGTAGAACTGGCCGCAGTACCACACGACCGCCTGTCCGGCGGTCGCGCCGAACAGGGCGAGCAGGACGATCTTGCCGTTGCTCCAGTTGGCGAACGCCTCGGTCAGCGGTGCCTTGGAGCCCTTGCCCTCGGCTTTCATCTGCTGGAACAGCGGCGACTCGTTGAGCTGCAGGCGGATGTAGACCGAAATGGCGAGCAGCACGGCCGAGATCAGGAACGGGATGCGCCAGCCCCAGGTGTCGAAATCGGCGCCGAGCGTCTTGCGGCACAGCAGGATGACGATCAGCGAGAGGAACAGGCCGAACGTCGCCGTGATCTGGATGAAGCTGGTGTAGAAGCCGCGCTTGCCAGGCGGCGCATGCTCGGCGACGTAGGTCGCCGCGCCGCCGTACTCGCCGCCGAGCGCGAGGCCCTGCAGCAGTCGCAGCGCGATCAGCGCGATGGGCGCGGCGACGCCGATCGAGGCATAGGTCGGCAGTACGCCGACCAGGAAGGTGGAAAAGCCCATGATCACGATCGTGATCAGGAACGTGTATTTGCGGCCGATCATGTCGCCGAGGCGGCCGAAGATGATCGCGCCGAACGGCCGCACCGCGAAGCCCGCCGCGAAGGCGAGCAAGGCGAAGATGAAGCCGCTGGTCGGATTGAGGCCGGAGAAGAACTGCTTGGCGATGATCGCCGCAAGCGAGCCGTACAGGTAGAAGTCGTACCACTCGAACACCGTGCCCACGCTCGACGCGATGATCACGCGCCGGTGGTTCGTGGTCAGCCCGCTGCCTGCCGGGCCTGCTGTGGACGCAACGCTCGCCATACCGTTCTCCCCGTTTGGATTGCCGTGAGCCGAGCCGCGGTCGTGGCGGCGTCCGGACATTCGACCGGAGCTTGCGCGCGCGCGCGGATGCCGCCTATTCAACCTTGGTCGTATGCCCGACCAACGTCGAAAAGGCGGCCGCGCCAGCCACGTGCGTGGCACACTGCGCGTCTGCAAGAGAGGTTGCGCAAGGAGGAATCATGTCGACCCTGCATCCCGTCTCCGCCGACTTCGCCGCGCAGGCGCGCGTCGACAAGGCCGCCTACGAACGCGACTACGCCGAGTCCGTCCGCGACGGCGAGGCGTTCTGGGGCCGCGTCGGACGGCGCCTCGAATGGATCAAGCCCTATTCGAAGGTCAAGGACGTTTCGTTCGACGCCAAGGACTTCCGCATCCGCTGGTACGAGGACGGCGAGCTCAATCTTGCGGCGAACTGCCTCGATCGCCATCTCGGCGCGCGCGGCGACAAGACCGCGATCATCTGGGAAGGCGACGATCCGGGCACCTCGCGCCGCATCAGCTATCGCGAACTGCATGCCGAAGTCTGCAAGGCGGCCAACCTCCTCACTCATCTCGGCGTCGGCAAGGGCGATCGCGTCGCGATCTACCTACCGATGATTCCGGAAGCCGCGGTCGCGATGCTCGCGTGCGCGCGCATCGGCGCGATCCACACCGTCGTGTTCGGCGGCTTCTCGCCGGATTCGCTGGCCGGCCGCATCGCCGACTCGCAGTGCAAGCTCGTGATCACCGCCGACGAGGGCCTGCGCGGCGGCAAGAAAGTCGCGTTGAAGATCAACGTCGACGAGGCGCTGCAGCGGCCCGGCACCAACAGCGTGGAGACCGTGCTCGTCGTCAAGCACACCGGCGGCGCCATCGCGATGCAGCCGCCGCGCGACCGCTGGTGGCACGCCTTGATGGAAGGCCAGTCCACGGTGCACGCGCCGGTCGCGATGAACGCGGAGGATCCGCTCTTCATCCTGTACACGTCCGGCTCGACCGGCAAGCCGAAGGGCGTGCTGCACACGACCGCCGGCTATCTCGTCTACGCGAGCTTCACGCACGAATGCGTGTTCGACCTGCGCGAGGACGACGTCTACTGGTGCACCGCCGATGTCGGCTGGGTCACCGGGCACAGCTACCTGCTGTACGGCCCGCTCGCGAACGGCGCGACGACGGTGATGTTCGAAGGCGTGCCGAACTATCCGGACACCGCGCGCTTCTGGCAGGTCGTCGACAAGCACCAGGTCACGCTGTTCTACACCGCACCGACCGCGATCCGCGCGCTGATGCGCGAAGGCGAAGCGCCGGTCAAGAAGGCTTCGCGCCAGTCGCTGCGCCTGCTCGGCACCGTCGGCGAGCCGATCAACCCGGAAGCCTGGGAGTGGTACTGGCGCGTCGTCGGCGACGGCCGCTGCCCGATCGTCGACACCTGGTGGCAGACCGAGACCGGCGGCATCATGATCACCCCGCTGCCCGGCGCGATCGACCAGAAGCCCGGCTCGGCGACGCTGCCGTTCTTCGGCATCAAGCCGGCGATCGTCGATGCCGGCGGCGCGATTCTCGACGGCGCCACCGAGGGCAATCTCGTCATCACCGACGGCTGGCCCGGCATGATGCGAACGGTCTACGGCGACCACCAGCGCTTCATCGATACGTATTTCAAGGCGTACCCGGGCATGTACTTCACCGGCGACGGCGCGCGCCGCGACGACGACGGCTACTACTGGATCACCGGCCGCGTCGACGACGTCATCAACGTCTCCGGCCATCGCCTCGGCACGGCCGAGGTGGAGAGCGCGCTGGTGGCGCATCCGAAAGTCGCCGAGGCTGCCGTGGTCGGCAGCCCGCACGACATCAAGGGCCAGGGCATCTACGCCTACGTCACGCTGAAGGCCGGCGAGCAGCCGAGCGATGCGCTGCGCAAGGAACTGATCGCCTGGGTGCGCAAGGAAATCGGACCGATCGCAAGCCCCGACTACCTGCAGTGGGCGCCGGGGCTGCCGAAGACGCGCTCGGGCAAGATCATGCGCCGCATCCTGCGCAAGATCGCCGAGAACGCGCCGGACCAGCTCGGCGACACCTCGACGCTGGCCGATCCGTCGGTCGTGCAGAACCTCGTCGACGAAAGGCTGGTCAAGTGATCCCGATCGCGCGCGCCGGCTCGACCTTGCACGCGTTCCCCTGACATCCAGCTGCCGCTCACGATGCGCGAAGTCCTGATTGCCGACGACCATCCCCTGTTCCGCGACGCGTTGAAGCGCGCGGTCATGCAGGCCTTGCCCGAAGCGGGCCTGCACGAGGCCGACAGCGTGGCCGCGCTGCACGCCACGGTCGACGCGCACCCGGACATCGAGCTGCTGCTGCTCGACCTACACATGCCCGGCGCGAACGGGTTTTCCGCGCTGGTGCACATCCGCGGCCAGCATCCGGGCCTGCCGATCATCGTGGTCTCCGCGCACGAAGAGGCCAGCGTGATCCGCCGCGCGATCGCGCATGGAGCGTCCGGCTACATTCCGAAATCGGCCGCGGTCGAGACGATCGTGCAGGCGGTGCGCAAGGTGCTCGACGGCGATCTGTGGATTCCGCCGGCCGTGCGCGGCGCAGGTTCCGCGCTGAAGCCCGCCGAAGCCAGCATCGCCGCCCAGGTGGCCGAGCTGACGCCGCAGCAGTTCCGCGTCCTCAACATGATCGCCGAAGGTCTGCTCAACAAGCAGATCGCCTACGAGCTGGGCGTGTCGGAGGCGACCGTGAAGGCGCACATGACCGCGATCATGCGCAAGCTCGGCGTGTCGAACCGCACGCAGGTCGCCTTGCTCGCCAGTCATCTGGCGATCGACACCGACGCGCTCGCCAACGGCGCCAGCGACGCCGTCGCCTGATCGTCGCGACGCGCTGCGAGCGGTCGGCGTATTTCGCTATCGTAGCGCTATGCCTCCGCGCTCCCCCGCCGCGACCTCCACTTCCGCGTTCCGGCCGCGCCGCGCGCTCGACCTGGCGTGGCAGCGGGAAGGGCGCGCGCGATGGCGAAACCGTTTCGCGCAACCGGTGCGCGCGGTCGCTGCGATCGCAGCTCTGGTCCTGCTCGCTTCATGCGCCGCCGCTGCGGCGTGGCTGCATTGGCGCGGCGCGGCGAGCGAGCTGCCCAGACTGTTGAACGCACATCCCTTCGCGACCAGCTTCGCCGGTGCGTTCGCCGCGTTCGTCTTCCTGCAGCGGCATCGGCGTCGCGCCGAACGGCGCCACGCGGCGTCCTGGCTCGCAACCGCGCCGATCGGACGCGGCGATGTGGTCGCGCACCTGCGCAAGCACACGCTCGCTGCCGCGATACCGACGGGCGCTGCGTCGATCGCCGGCATCGCGCTGCTCGGATGGGCGAGCGGCGTCGACGTTCGCGACAGCAGCCTGCTGCTCGGCGCCGGTCTCCTCGTCGGTGCAGCGGCCGGATGGCGCAGCGGAGCCCGCGCGCTGCCTCCTCCGGCGCCGGCACTGCCACGCTTGCGCGATCGTCCGCATACGCAGGATTCGGCATCCGGCTTCGACGCGCTGCGGCGCTGGCCGTTCGCGCAGCTGCTCGCCGCGGCACAGCCGCGCCAGCACGCGCGCGTCGTCGCGGCCGTGCTGCTTTCGCTGCCGATGGGTATTCCGCTGCGGATAGCGGTGCCGATCCTGCTGTTGCTCGCAACGGCCTTGTTCGCCGTCGCTCTTCTGCACGCCTTGCTCGCGACGATAGGGCGTGCCGCGGACTGGCTGCGGAGCACGCCGCTGCGGCCGCGGCGACTGGCCGCGCTGCTGTGCATGCGCGTGTTCGCATGGCAGATGGCGGCCGCCGTCGTTGCGGCGATGCTGTGCCGCGCCGTCGGTGCATCGAGCCTGGCGGCGCTGACGATTGCGGTCGCGTGGCTGCTCTGGACCGCCATGGCCGTGCTCGGCGCGTTCGCCGCGCGCCATCGCCCGGCTCGCTTGCGCGGCGAACTCGTCGCGCTGGCGATCGCGCTGTTGGCGCTGGCGGTCATCGCTCCGGCCGCGCTGCTGCTCACACTGCCGGCCATCGGCGCGTGGCAATGGCGAAGGGCGGGATCGGCATGAACGTTCCCGCACTGCAGGTCGATGCGCTTTGCGCGGGCTACCCGGGACGCGCGGTCCTGCAAGGCGTCGAACTGCATATCGCGTGCGGCGAATGGATTGCCCTGCTCGGCGCGAACGGCAGCGGCAAGAGCACCCTGCTCGACGCCTGCGTCGGACGCCTCGCACCAGCCGCGGGCCAGGTGCGCATCGGCGGCCATTCGATGGTCGAAGCGCCGGTGGCCGCGAAGCAGCGGCTCGGCTACGCGATCGCGCCCGAACGCCTGCCCGCGCTGCTGACGGCGCGCGACTGCCTCGCCGTGCAGGCAGCGGCGAAAGGCCTTGCCGTGATCGATGCGGAAGTACTGGAACTCGCCGCGGTGCTCGGGCTGACGCCGTGGCTCGACGACGCGGTCGCGTTGATGTCGTACGGCACGCGGCAGAAAGTCGGCGTCCTGATCGCGCTGCTCGGCGAACCCGAGCTGATCGTGCTCGACGAGACCTTCAACGGGCTCGATCCTGCCAGCGGCCTGCTGCTGAAGCGGCACTTCCGTTCGCGCGTCGATGCCGGCCGCTGCGGCGTCCTGCTGGCGACGCACGCGCTCGATATCGCCGAGCATTGGGCCGATCGCGTCGCGCTGCTGCACGACGGGCGCATCGTGCACGAGTGGAACCGCGCCGAGCTGGCCACCTTGCGCGCGCGCGGCGATGCGTTCGAGATTGCGCTGTCCGAGCAAGTCGCGCAGCGCAGCTGATCGCAACCATCGGCGACGGCGCGAGCACGTAACACGACGTCATTCCCGAGAACGCGGGAATCCATTTTGCTCTCGATGCTCCGATCGGAATGGATGAACAGCATTTGCCGTCGAAAGGCATTCCTGCTCGTGTGGAATAGCGGTGCGCGGCGGCCATGGGCCGATCGTTGCTCCAAGCCGCCACGCCTCGCACACGCCGCCGGCATCTCAACCGATCGCTCGCTTCTTCTCCGCCTGCCGTCCCAGCTGCGTGATCAGCGCGCGCAGCGCGGCCGGCTTGACCGGCTTGCGCAGCAACGCATAGCCGAGCGCGCGAGCGCGCACGGCGAGCTCGGCGCTGGTATCGGCCGTGATCAGCGCACCGGGCGGCGGCGGCGTGCAGGCGGCGCGCAGCGCGGCCAACGCATCGAGGCCGTCGTGTGCCGCTTCGAGGTGATAGTCGACCAGCAGCAGGTCGGGCCGTCGCCGTTCGGCGGCGGCGACGGCTTCGTCGATCGTCGCGGCCAGATCGCTGGATACGCCCCAGCGGGCGAGCAGCGCGGACATGCCTTCGAGAATGGCTGGATCGTTGTCCAGGCACAGCGCGTGCAAGCCGCCCGCCAGCACCGTCGTGTCGCCGAGGGCCTCGCGGCCGCGTGGCGGCACCGCCAGGGCCTGCACGCGCGGCAGCTCGACCGCGAACACGCTGCCGCGGCCGGGTTGCGAGCGCACGCTGATGCTGGTGCCGAGCAGGCGCGCCATGCGCTCGCAGATCGCGAGGCCGAGCCCAAGGCCTTTCTCGCCCCACGGCGAGACGTGGCTGCCGCGTCGAAATTCATCGAAGATGCTGCGCAGCTGGTCCTCGGCGATGCCGGGCCCGCTGTCCCACACTTCGACGCGCACGTTGTCGCCGACGCGGCGCACGCCGCAGACGACGCCGCCGCTGCGCGTGTAGCGCAAGGCGTTGGCCAGGAAGTTCTGCAGGATGCGCCGCAGCAGCTGCGCATCGCTGCGCACCCAGGCACGGCTGGCGACGAAGCGCAGCTTGAGACCGCGCGTGGCGGCGAGCACGCCGAACTGGTGCCGCAGCGATTCGATCAGCTCGGCGAGCGGGAAGCTCGATACGTCCGTCTGGTATTTGCCGGCCTCCAGCCGCGAGGACTCCAGCAGTGCATCGAGCAGGTCCTCGGCGGCCTTGAACGCGGTGTCGATGCGCTCGGCCAGCCGACCGCTTTCGCCGTCGAGCGGCTGATGGCGCAGCGCCGACGTGAACAGTCGCGCGGCATTCAGCGGTTGCAGCAGGTCGTGGCTGGCGGCAGCGAGGAAGCGCGTACGCGACTGGTTCGCCGCCTCCGCCTGGCGCACCGCGCGCTGCTGCGCGACCAGCGCCTGCTCAAGCTGGCCGGTGCGTTGCGCGACACGCTGCTCGAGCGTCTCGTTCGCTTCGCGCAACGCGCGCTCGACGTGCTTGTACGGCGTGATGTCGCTGAAGGTGGTCAGGTAGCCGCCGCCCGGCAGCGGTTCGCCGCGCATCTCGATGACGCGGCCGTCGGGCCGCTCGCGCACGAACACGTGCGGCGTGCCGGCGTGCAGATGCGCCAGGCGGCGCTCGGTCTGCCCGACCAGCTCGCCGCCGCCGAGCAAAGCGCGCGAAGCGTTGTGCCGGATCAGATCGGCGATCGGGCGGCCGACGTAGACGAAGCCGTCGGGATAGTCGAACAGGTCGAGGTAGCGCCGGTTCCACGCGACGATGCGCAGCTCGCGGTCGACCACGCTGATGCCCTGCAGCATGTTGTCGAACGTCACCGCGAGCAGTTCGCGGTTGAAGCGCAGTTCCTGCGAGGTCTCGTCGAGGAGGATCGCGGCCTCGGACAGGTCGAGGCCGGTGCCGCGCAGCGCGCTGGTCAGCATGCGTCGCGCCGAGGCCGCGCCGATCGCGCCGGCGAGCACGCGTTCGGTGTGCTGCACGAGGGCGCGATCGGCCGAGGCATCGGGCAGCAGCGGCGTACCAGTCGCCTCGGCGTACTCGGCGAAGGCGCGCGCGGCGTGCTTCTCGCCGACGATGCGCTCGGCGATCGCGGCGAGATCGGCGATGCGCACGCGGCCGCGCCATTCGCCGATGTTCGGCGCGCGCATCGCATACGGATCGAGGAAGGCGGCGGCGCGCAGGCGTTCCTCGACGCCGGGCCGGAAGCGCAGCGATACGAACACGCAGCAACCGACGTTGGCCAGCAGCGACCAGAACGCGCCGTGCGTGACCGGGTCCCAGCCGCTCATCAGGAACAAGGTTTGCGGCTTCAGCCAGGCGATGCCGAAGGCGCCGCGCTCGATCCAGGCACCGGGAAGCCAGTCGGCGAAGGCCAGCGACGGCAGCAGCAAGGTGTAGATCCACACGGCGAAGCCGGCGACAAGACCTGCGATCACGCCGATGCGGCTGGCGCCGCGCCAGTACAAGCCGCAGACGATGGCCGGCGCGAACTGCGCGACGGCTGCGAACGAGAGAAGGCCGATCGCGGCCAGGTTCTGCGTTTGCGTCGTATGCCGGTAATAGAGGAAGGCGAGCAGGCCGAGCGCGACGATCGTCACGCGGCGCACGCCGAGCACGAGCGGCGAGAGATCGGCGCGCTGTTCGAGCCGCAGCGCGCGCACGCGCAGCAACGCCGGCATCACCAGGTCGTTGCTGACCATCGTCGCCAGCGCGACGGAAGCGACGATGACCATGCCGGTCGCCGCCGAGAAGCCGCCGATGTAGGCGAACACCGCGAGCAGCTGGTTGCCGTGCGCGAGCGGCAGCCACAGCAGATACGCATCCGGCGACACCGCACTGCCGCGCGCGGCATCGATGCCTGCACTGGCGATCGGCAACACCAGCAGCGAGATCACGCCCAGATAGAGCGGAAACATCCAGCGCGCGCGACGCAGGTCGCCGACGTTCTCGCATTCGACGACGGCGACCTGGAATTGGCGCGGCAGGCAGAAGATCGCCGCGAAGGCGAGGCAGGTCTGCGCGAGGAAGCCCGCCGGCAGTCCGTGCTCGGCGATCTGCGCGACCGGCTCGGCGATGACCTCGAGGTTGCCGCCGGCGTACAGGGCGTACAGGCCGATGACGACGAACGCGAGCAGCTTGACGACCGACTCGGCCGCGATCGCCAGCATCATGCCGTGATGATGCTCCGTCGCGTCGATACCGCGTGTGCCGAACAGGATCGCGAACATCGCCAGCAGCAGGGCGATGTACAACGCGCTGTCGCCGAACAGCGGCGGGTTCGCCGTCGACGACGCGCCGGACAGCACGTCGAAGCTCATCGCGACCGCCTTCAGCTGCAAGGCGAGGTACGGAACCACGGCCGTCACCGCGATGACCGTGACCAGCGCCGCCAGCGCGTGCGACTTGCCGAAACGCGACGCGATGAAGTCCGCGATCGAGGTGACGTTGCGCTCCTTAGCGACCAGCACCAGGCGTTCGAGCAGACCGAAGCCGAATACGAACAGAAGGATCGGGCCGAGATAGATCGGCAGGTACGACAAGCCGCCGCGCGCCGCGCTGCCGACGGCGCCGTAGAACGTCCATGACGAGCAATACACGGCCAGCGCCAGGCTGTACACGATCGGCCGCAGCCACGCGCGCGCCGGATACAGCGGACGGCGGTCGCCGTAGTACGCGATCGCGAACAGGGCGATCACGTACAGCACGGACACCGTCATCAACAGCCAAGCCGAGATCATCGCATCCTCCGTCGCCGGGCCATTGTAGACGCGCCGGCGCTTGACGCCGCGGGGCTGCGCGCCAAGCATGGCAGCCATGACCTGCAACGATGCCGTTTCCTTCGAGCCACGCGACGACGTGCCCGCACTGGCCGACGGTGAGATCCACGTCTGGTCCCTGCGCATCGAGCACGCTGCCGATGCGCGCGCAGTCGGCATCGGCGCACGCGCCGAACTCGAACGCCTGCTGTGCGCCTACGCGGGCCTGGCGGCGCCGCCGCTGATCGAACGCGGCGAGCACGGCAAGCCGTTTGCGCCGGCACTGGCCGACCTGGATTTCAACCTGAGCCACGCCGGCTCGGACGTGTTGCTCGCGTTCGCGCGCGCGCAGCCGCTCGGCGTCGACCTGGAACGCGTCGATCGCCGTCTTGCGGTCGGGCCGCTGGCGCGTCGCTTCTTCGCTGCCGAGGAAGCCGCCGCGCTCGCGCGCGTGCCGGCCACTGTGCAGCAATCGGCCTTCATGCAGTTGTGGACGCAGAAGGAGGCCGTCCTCAAGGCGCTCGGCCAGGGCCTTGCCTTCGGTTTGCACCGGCTCGCGTTCGCCGTCGGCGACGGCGGCGAGATCGGCGGCCTGCAGGTCATCGCCGAGGCCGCCGGCCGCACCGAGGAATGGCATCTGCGCCGGCTGTCGCCCGGAGAAGGCCTGGCGGCGGCGCTGGCATGGCGCGGCGCGGACCGTACGCTGCGCCTGTTCGCGTGCGCGCCATGACCGCCCGGGCTGCGACGAAGGCGCGCGTCCGACCGTCCTTGGCTGTGACATGGCCGACGGACAGGCAAGCCTCGTGAACAGCGGCCAAGCGCCCTCCGGTTTTGGGCAGGAGCTCGATCGCATCACGCTGGAACGTGCGCGCCGCGGCGACATGGCGGCGTACTCGGCGATCTATGAGCGCTTCGGGACGGCCTGCTACAACCTCGCCTTGCGCGTGCTCGGCGAACCGGCGGCCGCGGAAGACATCGTGCAGGAGGTATTCTTGAAATTGATCGGTACCCTGCGCGGCTTTCGCGGCGACGCACCGTTCGGCGCGTGGCTCAAGCGCATGACGGCGAACGCGACGATCGACGCGCTGCGCGCGCAACAGCGCTTCGGTGCCGACGATGCGCAGACTTTGTTCGATGCGATGCCGGCGACCGATGCGGACGCGGAGAGCCGTACGGATACGTGGACGCTGCTGATGCGGCTGCCGCCGCGGGCGCGCGCCGTGCTGATCCTGCACGAGGTGGAAGGCTATACGCACAAGGAGCTCGCCGACCTGTTCGGGCAGAGCGAGAGTTATTCGAAATCGATTCTGGCACGCGCGTTGAAGCGGCTGGGCGACAGCGCGCTGAATGCGGGATCGAGGGAGGCGATACACGATGCACCGTAAGGATGGCACCGGCGAGCACGCGCAGCGCATGGATTTGGGCAGGCTACCCGTTTTCGCGCCCCCGGCGACGCTGTGGCCGCGCATCGCCGCGGCGCAGGCTTTGCGCGAGCGGCAGGCACGGCAGCGCCGGCTGGCCTTCGGCGGCATCGGCGGCG
>Ga0207711_10000053_pt1 | contig 138067 bp, 106 predicted proteins | sample KBSS34metaG_FD_184401 | JGI IMG/M metagenome (GOLD analysis project Ga0207711, IMG submission 184401) | Switchgrass rhizosphere microbial communities from Kellogg Biological Station, Michigan, USA - KBS S3-4 metaG (SPAdes) (version 2) | ecosystem: Host-associated > Plants > Roots >... | reverse complement strand
CCGCCACCCTCGCCACCGCCACCCGCGCCTCCGCCACCCGCGCCACCGCCACCCGCGCCACCGCCACCCGCGCCACCGACGCCTGACCCGACAGCCGCCTGATCCGGCGGTGCCCGACCCGCCCGACGCCCGACCGACGGTGCCCGACCGACGGTGCCCGACCGCGCTGGCGCGCGACCACACTGGCGTGGGTGCGGTCACGCGCCGGGTGCGGCGGGAGTGGTCGCCGCGGTCGGCCGGGCAGGCGACGTGATCAGCCGTCGTCGTCGCGGCGGGCCCGGACGATCGAGTCGTGGCTGGGGCCGTGGCCGGGACGCCCGGCCGCCCGCGGGCGGATCTCGGCGGTCTCGACGGTCCAGCCGGCGGCGAGGCCGGCGGCGACGTCGGCGGCGTCCCAGGCGACCTCGGCGAGGTGCGGATCGGGGACGGCCGGGCGTGCCTCCCCGACCCCGCCTGCTCCCTCCTGGTCCTGCCCGTGCCCGTGGCCGTGGCCGTGATCGTGGCCGTGGCCGTGGCCGTGTTCGTGGCCCTGGCCGCCGTCGACCGGGGCGTGGCCGACGAGGAGCAGGGTGCCGCCGGGGGCGACCGCGTCGGCGAGGTGGGCGAACAGGGCGCGCCGCTGCGTCGGCGGCAGGCACAGGTAGTGGGCGGTGACCAGGTCGTACGTGCCGGGGGCCGGCTCGACGGCGAGGTCGGCATGCACCCAGGTGACGACGTGGCCGAGGCTGCCGGCCCGGGCCTCGGCGCGTTCGAGGGCGGCTCTCGACAGGTCGACGGCGGTGACCTTCCAGCCGGCGGCGGCTAGCCAGCGGGCGTCGGCGCCCGTGCCCGCGCCGGCGTCCAGCGCCGTGCCGGCCGGCAGCTCGGCGGCCACGGCGGCGAGCGTCGGACTCGGGTCGTCGCCGTCGGAGTGTTCGGCCGTGCGCGCCCGGTGCCGTTCGCTCCAGGCCTGCTCGCCGAAGACCCGCTGGTAGCGGTACGCCTCGACGGCGACGCGGGTGTCCTCGGCGATGAGATCGGCGTTGAGCGCCGCGGCGGTCATGACGCCCGAGGCGGCCGACGAGATGACCTGTGCCTGGACGTCTGCGACGTTGCCCACCACCCACACCCCGGCGACCGAGGTGGCCCCGGTCGGGCCGGCCTCGATCCGGTCGCCGACGACGAGGTCGCCCATCCTCGCCTCGACCGGCCGCAGGCCCAGCGACGCGAGCACGCCGGCGCGGGCGGCGAGCCGGGACGCGACCGCCACCGCCTGGCGGGCAACGACCGCGCCGGACCGCAGCCGGATGCCGGCGAGCCGGTCGTCGACCACCTCCAGCGCGGCCACCTCGCCGTCGACGACCCGGATGCCCCGGGCGGCGAGCTGCTCGGCCTGCTCCTCGATGAGGTCGGGCGTGGTGTGGCGGAACAGGACCACGTCCTGGCTCAGCTGCCGCCACATCAGCGCCTGGTGGACCGCCAGCGGACCGGTCGCGAGCACGCCGATCGCCTGGTCGCGCACCTCCCAGCCGTGGCAGTACGGGCAGTGCACGACGTCGCGCCCCCATCGTTCGGCCAGGCCCGGCACGGCGGGCAGCTCGTCGACGAGACCGGTGGCCACGAGCAGCCGCCGTGCCCGCGCCGTCCGGCCGTCCGCGAGCGAGACCCGGAACAGGGCCCCGGCCCCTTCGCCGGCGGTGCGACCGCCGCCGCCGTGCTCCCGGCTGCCGCCCCCACGGTTGCCGTGCTCACGGTCGCCGTGCGTGTCGATGCCGCGGGCACGGCCGTGGCCGCCTTCGCCGAGGCGTTCGGCCGCGGTGACCGTTCCGGTCACGATCTCGCCGCCGTAGCCGGCGACCTCGGCGCGGCCGACGGCCAGCAGCTCGGCGGGCGGCGTGCCCTCGCGGCCGAGGTAGTTGTGCACGCCGTCGGCGCGGGCGTTGCGCGGCTCGGCCGCGTCGACGACCAGCACCGAGCGCCGGGCCCGCGAGAGGGTGAGCGCCGCGGACAGCCCCGCCGGGCCGCCCCCCACGACGATGACGTCGTACTCCCGCTCGGCGGCCTTCCCGGCCTTCGCGGCCTCGTCGGCCTGCGCGGCGTCGGTGGCTTGCGCGGCGTCGGTGGCCTGCGCGGCGTCGGTGGCTTGCGCAGCGTCGGTGCCTTGCGCGATGTCGGTGGCCTTCGCGGTGTCGGCGGCCGGCTGAGTCGCCGGGACCTTCTCGGCCGCGGCCGACCCGGCCCGTCCGGTCTCGTTCGTCATGAGTTCCTCCTCGCATCCGCGGCGACGCGCGCGGCCCAGACCCCGGTGGGCACCGTGGTCGAGCCTCCGGTGGGCCGTCGCATGCCTGCCGTCGGACTGTGCGGCAACGAGGCGCGATTTGACAAACAACCTTGCTGGAACGGCAAACTCTTGCCGTGAGGAACGCGAGTACGCCGGGCGGCCGGACGGGCGAGAACGACGCACCCGCGACGTCCGACTTCCCAGCTGCGTGGGTGCCCGACGACGACGGGACGGATCTCGACGCGGTGCTTGCGGCCGTCGGACCTCGGCTGCGCGCGCTGCGCCAGGAGCGCGAGCTGACGCTGCCGAGCCTGTCGAAGGCGACCGGGATCTCCGTCAGCACGCTGTCGCGGCTGGAGTCCGGGCAGCGCCGGCTGACCCTGGAGCTGTTGCTCCCGCTCGCCCGGGCCTACCGGGTTCCGCTGGACGAGCTGGTCGGCCACCCGCAGACGGCGGACCCGCGGATTCACCCGCGCCCCTTCATGCGCAACGGGATGACGGTCATTCCGCTGTCCCGTCGGCCAGGTGGTCTGCAGGCGTTCCGGATGCTGATCCCGCCGCACTGGCCGGGATGTGAACCGGAGCAGAAGGTGCACGAGGGCTACGACTGGCTCTACGTCCTGTCCGGGCGGCTGCGGCTGCAGCTCGGCGCGCACGATCTCGTGCTCACGGCCGGCGAGGTGGCGGAGTTCGACACGCGCGTGCCGCACGCGTTCAGCAACCCGGCCCCACGCCCCGCCGAGATCCTCAGCCTCGTCGGTCCCCAGGGCGAACGGGTCCACATCCGCGCCCGCGCGGCCCCTCCCCGCCTCCCCGCCGACCCGGCCGCCACGGCGCCGACCGCCCGCCACTCATGATCGCCGGTTGCGCCCCCGCGTGGCTGCGAAATGGCCGTCTCCACGACCGCCAGGGTGCACAAATGGCGATCATGCTGGGCGCGGGTTGGGCGCCGGCCGGGTGGGTCAGCCGAGGAGGAGCTCCGTGGAGGGGAGCCGGCAGGTGAGGGTGAGGATGCCGTCCGCGCGGCGGGTAGGCCCGTCCGGAAAGACCGAGCGGAAGAGACCAAGCGCGGCCGTGTTCTCCGCCAGTACGTCGGCGGTCAGCTGGATGATGCCGAGCTCCGCGGCGCGGCGGCCGAGGGCGTTCAGCAGGAGCCGGCCGATGCCCTGACGGTGCAGGGTGTCGGCGACCTCGATCGCGACCTCCGCCGTCCGCGGACCGGTCCGAACGATGCGCACGATCCCGGCCGCGCGAGGACCGTCGGGCGTGCAGACCACGGCGACGAGCGCGAGCCGGTCCCGGCCGTCGACGTCGAGCAGGGTCGCGCGGAACCGGCTGGACAGCCGGTGCAGCGGAGCGTGGAACCGCAGGTACCGGCTGCGCGGCGACAGCCCGGCGAACACCTCGTCAAGGGCCGCGCCGTCCGACGGCCGCAGATCGCGAACCAGGGGGACCGCCCGCCGGACCGCGCGCCGCGAGCACGGCGTGTCACTCCGCCAGCGCCCGCCGCCGCGTTGGCGGGGCACGCCGCCGGCCTCGCCGGTGCGGGCCGGCCCCGAGGCGCGGTCGGGCGAGTAGACGGAAACGCTCATGTACCCAGTGCACTCCCGGCAGCCCGGAACGTCCCCCCGTCGTCGCCTCGCAGACCCACCCGCCCCTGTCCAAAGCCCGACAGCGTCAGGTTGTTGCCCTGGCCGCAACCCCCGCTCGGGCTCTCGCTCGCCGTCGAGAACCTGGTGTCGGTGCCGGGTGCCAAGCTCGGCGCGTTCGCCATCTCGGCCGGGATCGCCGGGCTGGCCGGCTCACTGTCGGCGTTCCAGTTCCGGATCGCGGACTTCACCAGCTACGGGGTGCTCCGGCGGCGGGTGGGCTCCAGGGTGGGGAAGAAGCCCTTGACGGTGCCCGCGGAGACGAGGCTGACGGCCCGGTCGCGGTTGAACAGGTCGTTGTGCCGGCTTTCGAGGGCGAGTACGAGGGCAATGCCCATGACCGCGCGGGCGGAGATGTCGGGGGACTCGAACTCGAAGCCGTAGCGGTCCTCGACCTCGCGCCACGCCTCGGCGAGCCGGTCCATCGCGACGGTGAAGTGCTTGCGGTAGAAGCGCCGGGCCACCTTCGGGTCGCCGAAGAGCACCAGCCCCAGCAGCGGCAGGATGTCCTCCAGCGTGGAGATGAGCTGGCGGTACAGGCCGTTGAGGGCCTCCAGCTGGCGTTCGGGCGTCAGCGGCTTGTCGAGGTCGACCACCTGGGTCGCGGCGACCAGCTCGTCGACGGCCTGGCGTAGCGGCTCGAAGACAGCTTCGTAGAAGAGCTGGTCCTTGCTCTCGAAATGGCGGTAGATCACGCCTTCGCTGATGCCGCCGCGTTCGGCGATCTGTTTTATGGTGGTGCCGTTCATATCGCCGGTCTCGACGAACGCCTGCCGGGCGGCTTTGAGGATCGAGCTCTTGCGCGCCTCTGCTGTCAGCCGTCGAGGCCGCGGCCTGGGCTCCTGACCTGGCCCGGCGGCTGGATCCGGGCCGGCGTCCGGGACTGTCTGCTCCGCGGTCGAGTCGGCCATCGGTCCTCCCGCTATGGCGCAGGGGCGCCAGGTGAATGAACGTACGCTATCTTACCCGGCCTGATCATGGCGTTAGTGGTAGTAGGCGTCTCCTGTGCGCGTCGCTTGATCTCGACGCGGACTCCAGCGACTTGACACATACGTAACAATGATCTCTTTTCCGTTCTAAAGAAATGAGGGCTTACTTACTCCACGCAGAGCGGTTCGTCCAGCATGCCCGCGCGACCAGGCTGCTGACGACGAGCCGGACCGTCGCGTTCGGGGTGAACGCGACGATCAGACATGGCGCCGTGGATCTGCGAGACCGTCGTCGCCGGCGAGGACTTCTGGGTGGCCGGCCGTACCGAGCCCGGGGTGCGCATCGGCATGCTCGACACGGTCGTGTTCGGCCGCAACGAGCCGGCTCCCCAGCACCTGCATCGCGGTTTCGAGGCGGCCATCGAGGCGCATCGGGCCCGCCGTGTGGTGGGTAAAGGATCGGCATGAGTGACACTGCCGCGACACAGCTCCCGTCGGTCCAGCCGGAACGCCTCGACGTGTCCGAGGCGGCCGCGGCCACCGTCGTGACCGAGATGGGACGCCGCTTCCAGTCCGGCGACGTGCAGGGCGCGTCCGCGCTGATGTACCCGGAGATCAGGGTCAACCAGCCCGAGTCGCTGCCGCACGGCGGCTGGCACGAGGGGCCGGCCGGCATGGCGGCGATGAATGCCGTGGCCAGCCGGCACTGGGACCGGGCGATCGTCAATCCATTGGTCTTCGGCGACGCCACCCGCGCGGTCCAGCTCACCACGCAGACCTGGACCGCGAAGGAGACCGGCCGCTCCGCGACGGTCGACGTCGTCGAGGTCTTCACCGTCGTCGGCGGCACGATCCGCGAGATCCGGGTCTTCCAGCAGGACACCTACCTGCTGCTGTCCCTGCTGGAGCCCACCGCGGACGCGGCGCCCATTGGCGGCAGATCCAGGCCGCCCGCGCGCCCATGATCGCGGCAAGGCGCCCGCGCCGCGAGGGCATGATCGGCGGTTGTGTCCCCACGTGGTCGTGAATCGGCCCGAGATACCACCACGCGGGGGCAGAAACCGCGATCATGCGGAGCGCTGGTCAGCGCTTCCAGAAGGCGGTGCGTGACCGGCGGCCTGGCATGCCCGACGCCGGCTGGTCGCTCGGCGCGGGCTGGTCGCTCGTGAGCTGGCGGCCGGTGAGCTGCTCGGCGCGTCCGTCGCGGATGGCCTCCAGCGTCGCCCGGGTGTGCTCCCAGAGCCGGCCGGCGGCCGCCGCGTCCGTCGACGCGGCGGCGAGCTGGTCCGCGAGCGTTTCCAGCGCGGAGCACGCGGCCTCGGACTCCCCCGCGCTGCGCCACCTGGCGAGCGCCGCACGGATGCGACCGGCGAGCGCGACCAGCCCAGCCGAGTCGCCGGGCGTCGCCGTCCCGCCGGGCCCGGGCAGTGCCGCCAACTCGGCGGCGACGAAGGCGGCGAGTGTGCTGGGACCCGGGTCGGTTCGGGCGCCGGCCGGCCCGACACGGCCGGTCTGCGCGGGTTGCGGCGCCGGAAAGCCGCCGGCGAGGAAGTCGGGCACGTCCAGGTCGTCCTCGGAGGCGGGGGAGCTCAGCCGCGCTCGGATGGGCGCCGGCCCGGTGGGCGGCGGCGGAGCGGCGGGCGAGGTCGGCGGCTGGAACATCGGGGGCGGCGGTCCGACGGGCGCGGCGAAGCTGGCGGCGACGGCGCTGCCGGCGAACAGCGGCATACCGGGCGGACCGCCGGCGGCCAGCGCGTCCTCGGACCAGCCGCTGGGCAGGTCGACGGGCTGCGTCACCCGGCGGAGCTGTCCACCTTCGTTGACGACGCGCTGGTCGACGGCGACGAACGCGGTGAAGCGGGACAGCACGCGGTAGCGCAGCGACGTGTCGACGATGCGCTGCTCCAGGTCGTCGTGACCGCCGCGGCCGGACGGGCTGGCAACATACGCGTCCTCCAGATCCCGGACACGCGCCCGCGCCCACAGCGCGGTCAGGGCCGGATTCTCGCTTGCCGCCGCGGTGACCGTCGTCCGCCACGGCGCGTCCGTGTCGACCCGACCGGTGATCACGATCGGGCCCGTCGGCTGACCGGTGAACCGGCCCCGGATGACCACCGGGGCGCCGGTGAACAGGTCAGGCAGCGGCAGGGGAGTCAGGGAATCGGCGTCGACGGCGAGGTCACCGGCGCCGGCGGGAGCCAGCATCAGGTCGGTGACGACAGGCGCGTCGATCCGGCGGTGGATGTGGCGCATCGCGTCGTCCAGCCTGTCCTCGGACTCGACCAGCTCGCAGCGGCCCGCGGAGCCGGACAGCCGGCGCAGGAAGCCCTCGTTCACGGCCCGGTCGATGCCGACGGTGTGGACGCGCACACCGTCGAAACCGGTCGCGAGCTCGCGCAGGAGCTGGTCCTCGTTGCCGACCTGGCCGTCGGTGACGAGGACGACGACCCGGTCGCGTTCCGGTGTCTCGTCCCGGCGGTCGAGCAGGTCGGCGGCTCGCCGCAGCGGCGTCAGCATCTCCGTCCCGCCGCGGGCGTCCACGGTCGCCAGGAACTCGACCGCCCGGAACCGGGACCGGTCGGTCGCCAGCGAGAGGCCAGACGGCAGGGCGGGCGAGGTGTCGACCCGGGTGTCGAACGCCAGCACCGCGAAGCGGTCGGCGCCGCGCAGCGTGTCGACGATCCGGGCCGCGGCGCGCCGGGCCGCCACCATCTTCCAGCCGCCCATCGAGCCGGACCGGTCGAGCACGATGACGACGTCGCGCGGGCGCGGCCGGTCGCCGCCGGCCGGCGGCAGGACCGTGAGCGCGAAGGAGCCGCCGCCCGCCGCGCCGCTCTCGCCGGCGTCGGCCGGGTCGTCGGGCAGCACCGACAATGCGGTGCTCACCGCCTCGTCGGCGTCGAAGGCCAGCCGCAGGATGAAGTCCCGGTCCGCTCGATCGCCCGGCTCCAGCCGGACCCGCAGGCTGTCGGGGCGGCGCTCGGTGACGACCGCGTGCAGGCTTGCGTCCACGGCGGCGAGCGGCAGACCGGCGGGGTCGATGTCGACCGTCACGGACAGGCGGACCGGGTTCGGGAAGCCCGGCAGCAGGACCGGCGGGCTGATCCGCGAGGCGTCGGGGACCGCGTCGGTGTCGGGAGCGACGCCGTCGCCGGCCTGCTCGCCGGCGAGCGGTGCGCCGGGGATGTAGCGGGGCGCGACGACGAGCGGGAAGCGGAAGGTCGCGGCGCCGTCCTCGTAGGACAGCTCGCCGGCGAGCGTGACGCGGACGGTGACGCGCTCGCCGGGAAGGATGTTGCCGACGCGCATGGTGAAGACGCCGGGGCGATCCTCCTCGGCGATCGACGCGCGCCGGCCCTGGGAGACGGCCGTGTCGTAGTCGGCCCGCGCCTGGCCGCGCTCCTTGAGCTCGGCCTCGACGACCCGGCCGTCGGCCTCCATCCGCAGCGCGGTGACCGCGGCCCGGGGCGGCAGGGGGAAGACGTAGGTAGCCTCCAGCGGCTCGTCGTAGGGGTTGCGGAAGCCCTGGCTCAGCGTGGTGGACGAGGCCAGGCCGGTCAGCGCCGCCTGGACGTCGATCGTGTCGAGCGGAAGGTTGCCCCGGCCGGTGCGCAGGCAGCCGAGACCTTCCTCCTCTTCTCGTCGCGGCGGCTGTTCGGCCGGCCGCCCGGTCGGGGCCGTCGGTGGTTCGTTCAGGTCGGCGACGCCGACCGTCCTTATCCGATCGAGATCGGTGCTCACCGATGGTCCCCTTCCATCCCGGCCGGCCTCGGGCCCGCTCGACCCCGACGAGCGGTGGGTCAACCCGAGAAGCTCGTGGCCATCTTGACAGTGTCACGATGACACTGTCAAGATGACGATATGAGGCCGCATCGGGATTTCGATCTAGCGTCATGACCGCGGGACCCGTCACCGACACCAACGCCGGGGAAGGACGCGCGGATGCGGGTCTGTGCACGCTGGCGGAGCTTCCGGGCCGGGTCGCCGCGCTGCTCGCGGGCAACTACGGGGGCCAGCGCAGCGGCCGGATCGGCGAGCTGCCGACGGAGCGGTCCATCCGCTGGTACGCGACGACCGGCCTGGTGGACCGGCCGATGGCCACCCGTAACCGCGTCGCCCTCTACGGCCCGCGGCACGTGCTCCAGCTCGCCTCGATCAAGAAACTGCAGTCCGAGGGCCGGTCGCTCGCCGAGATTCAACAGCGTCTGCTCGGGGCGTCCGACGCGGCGCTCGCGCAGCTAATCGGAGTGCCGCGTCCCGTCGCGGAGCCTGCGGCCCCCCGGGAGGTCACGGCGCCGGCCGGGTTCTGGAAGCGCGGGGCGGTCGCGGAGCGCGGCCGCGCGGAGGCCCCCGCCGCGTCCGCCGCCCCCGCCGCGCCGGCCGCGCCGGCCGCGCCGGCCGTTCGGCTGGCGGATGCCGTCGCCGTCGCCCCGGCCGTCCGGCTGAATGACAGTGTCACGCTCGTGCTCGGCGCCGCGTCCCGGGTGCCGGACCCCGAGGAGCTGGCGACGATCGCGCGGGCGGCCGCTCCGCTGCTCGACCTGCTGGCCGGACTCGGCCTCGCGCCCGAGATCGAGCGCCGCGTTCCTTGACAGCGCGCGTGCCCGAGCTGGAACGATGAGCCGTCGGCGATCGTGCCAGCGGATGGAGACGGCCAATGGAAGCGAAGCCCGCCGGCGACGGGACCCAGGCGGCGCTCTGGAACGGCTCCGCCGCGCGTGGCTGGACCGGGGCGCAGGACCTGCTCGAGGCGATGTACCGGCCGCTGGAGGCCGTGCTCGCCGACGCGGCGGGGCCCGGCGCGCGGGTGCTGGACATCGGCTGCGGCACCGGTCCGACGACGCTGGCCGTGGCGCGCCGGGTCGGCCCGGCGGGTCGCTGCGTCGGCGTCGACGTCTCGGCGCCGATGCTCGAGGCCGCCGAGGAGCGTGCGGCCCGGGCCTGGGACGCGTCGACGGACGCGCCGGTGACCTTCGTGCGGGCCGACGCCGCCACCCACCCGTTCGAACCGGCCGGCTTCGACCTCCTCGTCTCCCGGTTCGGCGTCATGTTCTTCGAGGACGTCCGGGCCGCGTTCGCCCACCTGCGGCAGGCCGGCACCGACGCCGCGCGCCTGCGGTTCGTCACCTGGCGAGGCGTCGACGAGAACCCGTTCATGACGACGGCCGAGCGCGCGGTCGCGTCACTGCTGCCCCGGCTGCCACCGCGGGTCCCGGACGCGCCGGGCCAGTTCGGGCTCGCCCGTCCGGACCTGGTCCGTGGTTCCCTGGAATCGGCCGGCTGGGGTGACGTCGACATCCAGCCGCTCGACCTGGAGTGCGCCTTCCCGGCGACGGAGCTCGACCGCTATCTCGCTCTGCTCGGCCCCGTCGGCCGCGCCCTGCAGGAGGCCGACGACGAGACCCGCGCCAAGGTCATCGAGACCGCGCGGGTCGCCTTCGAGCCCTACCTGCGGGGTGGCGAGGTTCGGTTCACCGCCGCGTGCTGGCGGATCGACGCGCGCGCGGCCTAGCGCAGCGCCTCAAAACGGGCCGGCGAGGCGTCCGCGTCGACGGGTTGCCGTTGCTGGGGCGCGCACAGCAGCGGGCCGCCGCACCGGTCGGCGAGATCCTTGATGGCGATCAGGTTCGCCGCCCGTCGGAGCTGGGCGTCAGGGACAGCAGCCGGTCGGCTTGCGGTGCGCCGCGCCGAGGTCGAGTGCCAGCAGGCCGTTGCGCGACGCCCGGCCCAGCGCGTTGGCCTCGACATACCTGTCATACAGGACGACGGTCTCCCGCTGGATGTGCGCGTTGATCTCGGCGTCGACCTGGGTGTTTTCGCCGTGAATGCGCTGCAGGTAGCGGCAGCGGCTTGTCTGCTGGAACTCGCCGGCCCTGTAGAACCCGGCGGCCATCGACGTCCGTCTCCTCGAAAGCCGCGTCCCAAAGGGGCCTGGATCTAGTCCAGAAAGTCGCGGAGCGCTTCCGAATGCGCGGGGTGGCGCAGCTTCGCGAGGGTCCGCTGCTCGATCTGGCGGATACGCTCGCGGGTCAGCCCGAACTCGCGGCCGATCTCGTCCAGCGTGCGGCCGCGGCCGTCCGCCAGGCCGAACCGCAGCTGGATCACTCGTCGTTCCCGGTCGGGGAGCAGACGCAGCACGGCGTTCAGCTGATCTCCGCGGACGGCGAGCATGGCGGCCGTCATCGGTTCGATGGCGGCGGTGTCCTCGATCAGGTCACCGAGCTCGGTGTCGGCGTCCTCACCGACCGGGGTGTCGAGGGAGACCGGTTCTCTGGAGATTCGCTCCAGTTCGTCGACCCGGTGGGCGGTGACGCCGAGTGCGCCGGCGAGCTGCTCCCGAGTCGGCTCCTGGCCAAGCTCGACGAGGAGTTCGCGGCGGAGCCGGACGAGCTGGTTCAGCAGTTCGACGAGGTGCACCGGGAGGCGGACCGTGCGGGACTGGTCGGCGAGCGCCCGGGTGATGGCCTGACGTATCCACCAGGTGGCGTAGGTGGAGAACTTGTAGCCCTTCGTGTAGTCGAACTTCTCCACGGCCCGGATCAGGCCGAGATTGCCCTCCTGCACGACATCAAGGAAGAGCATCCCGCGGCCCGCGTACCGCTTCGCGATCGAGACGACCAGGCGGAGGTTCGCCTCCACCAGCTGGCTACGGGCCCGCTGCCCGTCGCACTCGACGGCCCTGAGGTCCAGCCGCTGCCGTGCGGACATCGCGTCCGCGCCGGTGGTCAGCTTGTGGCCGGCGAACAGCCCGGCCTCGATGCGTTTGGCGAGGTCGACCTCGCCCTCGGCGGTCAGCAGCGTGGTCTTGCCGATGCTCGCCAGGTACATCCGGACCGGGTCCTGTCCGGTGTCGAGCCGGGTCGTGCTGCCCATGGCTAGCTCCAGCCTGTCTGAGTGGTCGGCGCGGTCGAGCCTCAAAGTCATGAGCTCATGTCCCCGAGCCGACTCCTGGCCGCCGTGGCGTCGTCTGCGGCAGCGGCTCACGACTGATCGTTGAGCAGTCGTTGAATCAGTTGGGTATGCGGCTGGCTTTGGTTGTTTCTGGTGATGGCACGTGTGGGGCAATCTGTCGCAGGCTACGCCATCACACCGCATCGACCGTCTTGGCGGCCGACGGGCCCCACGGCTCCCGGCGGGTGCGTCGATGGCGCGCTCGGCGGACGCCCTACGGGCGGCGGCGGCGGGCGCGGTCGGTCCGCGCAGGCCCAGCGGGCATCCCGGGCCGGGATCGGGACCGGACGTCGCGGGACCACGGGCGGCGCTGGGCGAGTAAGGTGGCGTCGTTGCCTGTTCTCCGCTGTGTGAGCGTCATGCATCGTCGAACGGAACGGCCGGGCGTCGAGTGATCGATTAACGGCGCGCGACCGGGAGACGAGAGACGTCTGCCGAGGAAAGACCAGCTAGGAGAAGGCTCGTGGCTCAGGGTACCGTCAAGTGGTTCAACGCGGAAAAGGGTTTCGGTTTCATCTCCGTGGACGGCGGCGGTCCGGACGTGTTCGTCCACTTCTCGTCGATCCTGTCTGACGGCTACAAGTCCCTCGACGAGGGACAGAGCGTCCAGTTCGAGATCGTGCAGGGCCAGAAGGGCCCGCAGGCCGACAAGGTGCAGCCCGTCTGACGGCGCGTAGAACCAATACAGAACGGCGCGGCCCGGTGGCCGCGCCGTTCTGGCGTCCGGCCACCCGACACGCGTGGCTGGACAGGTGGCCGCCCTCGGCCATCGCTGTAGTGTTCCGGCTGGAGACAGCGCGACGAGCTGAGAGGCAGACACGTTAAGCAGCAGACTGAGCATGTGCCTTGTGTTCCGTTCACCGCCCGTGATGCTTCCCCGGCCAATCCGCCCCGTGCTGTCGCGTTCCGCGTGCCCGGGCGGGCGATTCCCCTGACCCAGCCGAACGTGTCGCAGGTTAGGTGATCATGCGGGCCGCATCCAGGAGACTGGCGTCCGGCGCCGCCTCGCTGCTGACTACGCCGCTGCGGATCGACGACTTCGTCGAACTGGTCGCCCCGCTTCGCTCCCGCCGCCAGATATGGGGCCGGGTGGACGCCGTTCGCCCGGAGACCGCGGACGTGGCCACGCTGACGATCAGGCCCGGCCGGGGCTGGCAGGAGCACCGGGCCGGCCAGTATGTCGGCACTGCGGTGCGGGTGGCGGGCGTGTGGCGGCATCGGCCGTTCTCGGTGTCCTCCGCCCCGGGCCGGGCGGACGGCTGCTTCGAGATCACGGTGAAGGCCGCCGCCGGCGGCCGGGTGTCCCGCCAGCTGGTATACGGGCTGCTACCGGGCACGCTGATGCGCCTGGACCCGCCGGCCGGTGACTTCGTCCTGCCGCAGGACGTTCCGGACCGAGTCCTCTTTCTGACGGCCGGCAGCGGTATCACCCCGGTGATGTCGATGCTGCGTCATCTCGCGTCCCGCGGCGCGATGCCCGACGTCACGTTCCTGCATCTCGCGCGCTCCCGGGCCGACGTCATCTTCGGCCGGGAGCTGCGCCGGCTCGCCGGGCGTTTCCCCCGGCTGCGGCTGCACGAGCGGTACACCCGGGCTGGCTGCGACGGGCCGCGGACCGGCCGCGGCCAGCGACCGACGCTGCCGGAGCTGCTCGCCGACTGCCCGGACTGGTCGGACCGCTCGACGTGGGCGTGCGGACCGCCGGGCCTGCTCGAGGAGGCCGAGAAGCTGTGGCGCGACGCCGGCGCCGCGGACCGGCTGAGCGTCGAGCGCTTCTCGCTGGCCGGGTGCGCCACCGGCGCCGGTTCGAGCACCGGATCCGACGCCGCCACCGAGGGCGGCGGCACCGTCCACTTCACCCGTACCGGCCGGCGCGCGGTCACGGACGGCGCGACCCCACTGCTGGTCGCCGGCGAGCGGGCCGGCGTCACGATGCCGAGCGGCTGCCGGATGGGCATCTGCCGGACCTGCGTCGGCCGCCTCGGCGCGGGCCGGGTCCGCGACCTGCGTACCGGCGCCGAACACGGCGAGGCGGGCGACCTCGTCCAGACCTGCGTGTCGGTCGCCGCCGGCGACGTTGACATCGATCTGTAGTCGACCTGTTCAGGGAGCAAGCGTTGCCGGACGGACACCAGCTGACCGCCGCGGACCTCGATGAGCTCGCCCGCGAGCTCGACCAGCTACGGGCCTGGGTGGTGGGCAGCCTCGGCGAGAGCGACGCCCGCTACATCCGCCGGGTGGTCGGCGCGCAGCGCCTCCTGGAGGTCGCCGCCCGGGCGACGATGTTCGTCTCGTTCCTGCCGCCCGCCTGGATCGCGGGGACGCTGATGCTGGCGACCGCCAAGATCCTGGAGAACATGGAGCTCGGGCACAACGTCATGCACGGGCAGTGGGACTGGATGGGCGACCCCAGGATCCACTCCAGCACCTGGGAATGGGACTTCGCGTCGCCGTCCGCGCAGTGGCGCAACGCGCACAACTACCGGCACCACACCTACACGAACGTGCTTGGCAAGGACCGGGACATCGGCTTCGGCATCCTGCGGATGACACCCGGCCAGCGCTGGCACCCGGCATATCTCGGGCAACCGCTCTACAACCTCGTGCTGGCGGTGACGTTCGAGTGGGGTGTGGCCTTCTTCGACACGGAGATCGATCGGGCCGTCAGCGGTGACAAGAGCTGGCGCGAGGCCCGCGCGGACGTCCGGGCGATGCTCCGAAAGGCCGGCCGGCAGGGGCTCAAGGATTACCTGCTGTTCCCGGCTCTGGCCGGTCCGGCGTTCCTGCCGGTTTTCCTCGGAAATCTGACGGCCAACCTCATCCGGAACATCTGGGCGCACACGGTCATATTCTGCGGCCATTTTCCCGAAGGGGCCGAGACGTTCACGGAGGAACAGACCGCCGACGAGAGCCGCGGCGCGTGGTACCTGCGTCAGCTGCGGGGTTCCGCCAACATCGACGGCAGCCCGCTGCTGCACATCATGACCGGCAATCTGAGCCACCAGATCGAACATCATCTTTTCCCGGACATCCCCAGCAACCGGTATGGCCAGATCGCCCCCCAGGTGCGTGCGCTGTGCGAGCGGTTCGGGATCCCCTACACGTCGGGATCGTTGCTGCGGCAGGCCGCCGACCACTGGGCACGGTCCCTGCGCCTCGCCCTGCCCGGGCCGGCCACCGCGTCGCCGACCGCGCCCGTCGAGGTGACCGGGCCCGCATCGTCGACCATGGCCGCGGCCGTCACCGGCGTCCCGGCTCAGGGCCGCGTCCCCCGGCCGAAGGGGGCCACCGAGCTGTCGCGGGTGCGCGCGGCGGCCCGCCGTGATCCGCAGCGGCGTCGGCCGCACGCTGCCGAGTCCCGCCTGGGCCTGCGCCGCCGCGGCCCCGCGGCCGCCGCGCAGCACGAAGGTTCGCGGCGCCAGGCCGGGCGCGGACTTCAGAGCCTCCTCTGGTGGCTCGCCGCGCACTAGCGGGCCTACGGGTATGCGAAAACGATCTTCCTTCGCGCACCCGGCGGCCGGTGTCCTCGCAGCCACTGACCGGGGCCGCCGTGCGGCCGCGCCCCGGCCCGACGCAGCGCAGCGGGCGATGACGGCCTCGAACCCGATCCGGCCCGGAGCCGAGGCCGACGACGTCGACCCGGCCACCTTCCGCCAGGTGCTCGGGCACTTCTGCACCGGCGTCACGATCGTGACCAGCTGCGACGAGACGGGTGAGCCGGCCGGGTTCGCCTGCCAGTCGTTCACGTCGCTGTCGCTGGACCCGCCGCTGGTGGTCGTCCTGGACGACGTGCTCGCCTGGGTGCACTGCGACATCGAGGCCGTGCACGACGGCGGTGACCACCAGATCGTCGTCGGCGCCGTCCGCCAGCTGCACATCCTGCGCGACCACGGGCCGCTGTTGTACTTCCGCGGGCGCCTACGGCGTGCCGGCGCTGGACGCGCGGCACGGCCAGTAGGGCGCTGCGCGCCTTCCCTGCGTGGTGCCGGGCGCCGTGGCTCCGTCCCGAGGGTTGGTCGCCGGGCAATTAGGCTGGAACGATGGTGGCGTTGACGTGGCCGGAGGCGCGCCGGCGAGCGGAGACGGTCGACGTCGACCGCTACGCGATCGAGCTGGACCTGACCGCTGCGGGCGACCTGTTCACGTCCACCACGACGGTCGTGTTCACCGCCGGCGCGGCGCAGACGTTCGTCGAACTCGTCTGCGAGGAGCTGCTCGAGGCCGTCCTCGACGGCGTGCCCGTGCCGGCCGACGCGTTCGCCGACGACCGCCTCGCGCTGCGCGGTCTGGCCGGCCGGCACGAGTTGCTGGTGCGGGCGCGGATGCGCTACTCGCACGACGGCGAGGGGCTGCACCGGTTCGTCGACCCGGCCGACGACGGCGTCTACCTGTGCGCGACGTCGTCGGTCGACAACGCCAAGCGGTGGTTCGCCTGCTTCGACCAACCGGACCTGAAGGCGCGCTTCGGCGTCCGGGTCCAGTGCCCGCCCGAATGGACGGTCGTCGGGAACGGCGCGGCCGCGCAGGCCGGGCCCGGCACCTGGGAGCTGGCCGAGACCAGGCCGATCTCGACGTACCTCGTCACCCTCGTCGCCGGGCCGTGGCACACGGTGCGCGGCGAGCACGACGGCATCCCGCTCGGCCTGCACGTCCGCCGCTCCCTGTCGGCCGAGCTCGACCGGGACGCCGCCGACCTGCTGCGGCTGACCGCCGACGCGCTCGACGTGTTCCATGAGCTGTTCGAGGTGCGCTACCCGTTCGGCGAGTACCACCAGGCGTTCGTGCCCGAGTTCAACTGGGGCGCGATGGAGAACCCGGGCTGCGTCACCTTCCGCGACCAGCTGATCTTCCGGTCGCGGCCGAGCGAGGTCGAGCTGCTGACCCGGGCGACCGTCGTCGTGCACGAGATGGCGCACATGTGGTTCGGCGACCTGGTCACGATGCGCTGGTGGGACGACCTCTGGCTGAACGAGTCGTTCGCCGAGTACCTGGCCCGCCGGGTCACCCCGCTGGTGTCCGACCTGCCGGCGGGGCCCGACTTCGCCGCGGCGCGCAAGAGCTGGGGCTACGCGGCCGACCGCCGCGCCACCACCCATCCGGTGGCCGGCAACGGCGCCGTCGACGCCCGGTCCGCGCTCGACGACTTCGACGGCATCTCCTACGCCAAGGGCGCGAGCGTGCTGCGGCAGCTGGCGGCCTACCTGGGCGAGGACATGTTCCTGGGCGGGCTGCGGGCGCACGTCCGCGCGCACGCCTACGGCAACGCCACGTTCGCCGACCTGGTCGCCTCCTGGGCCGCGCACGAGGGACCAGGGACGCCCACCGGCGACGACCTGGCGCGCTGGGCCCACGAGTGGCTGCGGATCGCCGGCGTCGACGTCGTCGCCGTCCAGACCGGGCCGTCCGGGTCCGCCGTCCACCGACTGCCGCCGTTGTTCGGGCCGCCGGCCGACCGGCCGCACGCGATGACCGTCGCGGTGCTTCCGAACGGCGCCGGGCCGACCGAGGTCGTCCTCGCCGGCGAGCCGGTCGGTGTGCCCGCGGCCGGCCCGGGCGAAATCGTGCTGCCCAACGCCGGCGACGAGACCTGGGCGACGGTCCGGCTCGCGGCGGACCAGTGGGAACGCCTGCCCGCCGTCCTCGCGGCGACCGGCGACGCCACCGCCCGGGTGGTGGCATGGAACGCGCTGCGCTCCGGGCTGGCCGACGGACTGGTGCCGCCGGAGCTGGCCGTTCGGACCGTCGTGGCCGGCCTGCCGAACGAGCTCGACGTCGTCACCGCCCGGCTGCTGCCGTGGATCACCGACGCGGTGGGCGTGTACCTCGCGCCCGGTCCCGGCCGGGCCAGCGCGCTCGGCGCCCTCGCCGACGCGGCCTGGGCGCTGCTCGCGGACGCGCCGGCCGCCGGCAGCCTCCAGCTGACCGCGGCCCGTGGCTGGGTGGCCCTGGCCGGCGATCTGGACGCGCTGCGCGCCTGGCGGCCGGGCGGCGAGCCGCTCGCCGGCCTGACCGTCGACGTCGAGCTGAGCTGGCTGGTGTTGGAACGGCGGGCGGCCCTCGGCGACCTTGACCCCGACGGGATCGACGCCGCCTACGCGGCGGACCGCACCGCGTCCGGCCTGGTGCACGCGACCCGCTGCCGGGCGCTGCGCCCCGACCCCGACGCGAAGGCCGCGGCCTGGGCCGAGCTCGTCGACCCGGCCAGTTCGATGTCGCACTACCAGCTGTCCGCGCTGGCCGGCGGCATCTGGGTGGCCGGGCAGGAGGAGCTGGCGGCGCCGTACGCGCGGCGGTGGTTCGACGACCTGCCCGCGACCGCCCGCTTTCGCGCCACGCTGTCGCTGGCCAGGCTCGCCGAGCTGTGCTTCCCGGCGCTCGCCGTCACGCCGGAGACCCTGGGCTGGGCGCAGGCCTTCGCGGCGCGCGCCGACGTCCCGTCGGGCCTGCGCCGGACAGCGTCGGACGGCGCCGACGACCTGCGCCGCGCCCTCGCCGTCCGCGCCGCCACCGCAGCCTGAGCGCGCGCCCTGGCGGGCGACATCGAGATGGGCGCGACGACCACCAGGGTCCGGGCGTCGGGTTGAAAGGGGCTGCTGTGACTGCTGGCGGAATCGAGCCGATCATCGGGTGGGCGGCGGACGTGCCGTTCACCGCGCTACCGCCGTCGGCCGGCCGCAAAGCACCGGTGCCGCTGATCGTTACCTGGCACATGATGGACCCGCCGCGCTCCGACGAGGGCTTCGCCGCGCTCCTCCCACTGGCCGGTGTCCCGGCCTGGCGGATCCACCTCGGCATGCCCTTCGTCGGCCGCCGGCCCGTCGAGGGCGCGTTCGAGGCGGCGCAGGCCGATCCGCTGCTGCGCTACGTCGATCCGCTGGTCCAGCAGGCGACGGCCGAGTTTCGGGAGGTCCTCGACGAGCTGCGGGCCCGATTCGGCATCGCGCCGGGCCCAATCGCGCTGGTCGGCGCCTCGCTCGGCGGCAACGTCGTCCTCAACGTCCTCGCCACCGCACCGCAGCCGGTCTCGGCGGTGGTACTCGTCAACCCGGCCATCCGCGCCGCGATGGCGGTGGATGTGGTCGCCGCGGGCGCCGGCGGGCCGTACCCGTGGACGGCCGAGACCCGGGCCATCGCGGACCGGCTCGATTTCGTCAGCCACGCCGGCGCGATCGCTGCCCGGGATCCGCAACCGGCCCTGCTGGTCATCAGCGGTGCGCTCGACTTCCCCGCCAGCCGCGGCGACGCGACCGCGCTGGTCGACGCCCTGCGCGAGCGCTATGCCGCCCCGGAGCGGGTGCAGCTGACCACGATCGACGGCCTCGGCCATTCACTGCTCGAGGCCGGACCGACGGTCGACGCCATCGCCACCAGCTGGCTCACGACCCACTCCTGACCGGCGCGCCGCGCGTCTCTCCCCGGCCACGACCCCGCCTGGGAAGCCGCGCCGGCGGCCTGGCGGCTCGCCGCCGAACGGCGGTGCGGCTCGCCGCCAGGCCCGGAATCCCCAGGCGCGCAGCAGGCGGCCGGGGGAGGTGGCGGTGGCGACGTCCTCGCCGGCGAAGCGGGTCGCGACGCCGTTCACCCAGGTGTACTCGACGCCGGTGCTGCGCACGACGAGGCGGTCCGCGCCGCTGGGCTGGTCGTTCACCCCCTCTCGACGGCCGTCGTCCCGACGGTGTCCGGGTCGAACGCCACCAGGTCGGCGGCGAGGCCCGGCTGGAATAGGCCGCGCTCCAACAGCCAGAACGCCTGGCGCGGCTGGCCGGTGAGCTTCCAGACCGCCTCGTGCAGCGGCAGGGCCCCCCGCTCCCGGACCCAGTGACCGAGCAGGTGGGTCGAGTAGCAGGCGTCGCAGAGCTGGCTCGCGTGCGCGTCGGCGTGGGACAGGCCCAGCAGGGTCTGCTTGTCGGCCAACAGGTCGGCCAGCTCGTCGTCGCCCTCGTTCTCGAGGACGACCCGGTACCGCGTGGTGCCGGCGTCGCTGAGCGCCAGGTCGAGCATCAGGTCGAACGGCGTGGTGCCGCGCTCGGTGGCGGGCCGGTCCAGCGGGCGCCGACGAGGTCTAGGCGCCCGAGTGGTTCGGCTGACGGGAAGGTGGAGAAGCCGATCCCGCCGGCGGCGAGACGCTTCCCGCACGAGCCGGCGCATGGTGGCCAGCTCCTCGTCGGTGCCCGCCCCCGGCCCGCCCGCCCCCGGCACGCCCGCGCCGGTCGGCCGCCCGATCGGGCGATCGTGTACGACGCGCGACAGTTTTCGACTTCTTTACCGCGCCGCGCCGTACGGTCCGGACCGCTGACCAGGGCCGCGGTCGACGATGAAACCCGCGGACAGGTCGCGGAAGGGCCGAGGAAGGAATCTGAATGACCGTGTCAAGCCGCTGTGATGGCGGGTTGGGGCGCGGTCGGGGTGAACTTCCGGCCGTCGCGCAGCAGTGCCCACAAGACGTCGACCAGGCGGCGGGCGAGGGCGAGCAGGGCCTGGGTGTGGATGAGCCGTTCGCCGCGTTTGCGGTCGTAGAAGGTTCTCGAGGGTCCGGTAGTGCGGATGCTGGAGAGGGCGGCCATGTAGAACACCCGGCGCAGTCTGCGGTTGTAGCGCTTGGGACGGCGCAGGTTCCCGGTGATCCGGCCGGAGTCCTGGGCGACGGGCACGAGCCCGGCGTAGGACGCCAGCCGGCCCGGCGTCGCGAACGCGGCCAGGCTGCCTCCGGTGACCACGACGAACTCCGCGCCGAGAATCGGCCCGAGCCCGGGCAGCGACTCGATGATCTCCGCCTGGGGATGCGTCCGGAACCGGCTGGTGATCAGCTTGTCGGTGTCCTTGATCTGCCGGTCGAGGTCCAACAGCTGGCGGGCGAGCCGGGCGACGAGCACCGCCGTGGTCGCCTCGCCGGGCAGCCGCACCGTCTGCGCCTCGGCCGCGGCCAGCGCGGCGGCGGCCATGGCGGGGATGCCCTTGGGCCAGGCGCCGTGCTCGCGCAGGTGAGTCGCGACACCGTCCTGTCCGGCGGTGCGGATCGCCTCCGGGGTCTGGAAGCCGGTGAGCAGGACGAGCGCCGAGCGGGTCGAGTAGTCGAAGGCGCGTTCCAGCGCGGGGAAGATGCTGGTCAGCAGGTCACGGAGCCGGTTGACGCCACGCACCCAGTCGGCCATCAGGTCCTCGCGGTGCCCGGTCAGCCGGGTCAGCTCGACCACCAGGTCATCGGTCGCCGTCACCGGGGTCAGGTCGTCACGCATCCGAGCGGTCTCGGCGATCACCCGGGCGTCCTTCGCGTCAGACTTCGTCTCCCCGCGGAACACCCCGGCCATCCGGTTCACGACCCGGCCCGGCACATAGACCACCTGCTGCCCGGACGCGACGAGCACCGCTATCAGCAACGCTCCGGCGCTGCTCGTCAGATCGATCGCCCACCGCACCTCGCCGGCCGCCTGGCCGGCACGGGCGACGAGCTGCTCGATCGCCCCCTGATCGTTGGCGACCTTCCGCGAGAACACGACCTTGCCGGCCGCGTCCATCGCGCACGCGTGATGCGCCGCCTTGCCCACATCCACACCGACCCACACCAGCGGCCGATCCGCCACGCCCGAACTCCTGTTATCGCAGGTCAACCCCGTGGACAGCCCCGCCAACAGGTCCCTAAACAGCGACGGCCCGCATCAGATCTGAATCAGTGGCCAGGGCGTCCAGAACGACAGGGCGGCCATTCCTTCCGAGCCACCCACGGCAGACACCACATCAGCCACACCCCGTCGTCCCGGGCATCCGGGGCGCCTACCCCGGACACCTACGAACTTAGGGACACACATGACGCAGGAACCCACGCCGCCGGCATCCACGCCGCCGTCCACCGGGCATCCGGTGCTCACCCGCCGGGCGGTCTCGTCCCTGGCGCTCGCCGTGGGCGCGTCCGGCCTGGTGCTGGCCGCGTGCGGCGGCGGCGACTCGACGACCACCGCCGACGCCTCCGCGGGGGCGACGAGCGGCACCCCGTCGAACACGCCCTCGCCGACCGCGACGACCAGTTCGCCCACGCCCTCGCCGTCGGCCAGCGCACCCGCGAGCGCGGCCGCCCCGCCGCAGGGCGGCGGCCAGCCGCCGACGCAGCATCAGCCGGCGACGCAGCCGCCCCAGCAGGCGCCGCCGCCCCAGCAGCAGCAGCCCGCGCCGCCGCCCACCACGGCGAAGCCGGCGGGCACCCGGCTGGCCAGCGTGAGTGACGTCCCGGCGGGCGGCGGCGTGGTGCTCTCCGGCCAGAACATCGTGCTCACCAACACCGGCGGCACCATCCACGGCTTCTCCTCGACCTGCACCCACCAGGGCTGCACGGTCGGCGGCGTCTCCGGTGGCACGATCAACTGCCCCTGCCACGGCAGTCGTTTCGACGCCGCGTCCGGCGCCGTCGCGGCCGGCCCCGCCCAGCGCGCCCTGCCCGCGGTCCGCGTCGTCGTCCAGGACGGTGTCGTCTACAAGCCATAGCCATGCCCCGCGCCCCGACGCCCGGTACGCCCCCACCACCCGCGGCCCGGACAACGACGCTGCCCGGCCGCGACGCCCGGCGCGGTCGGCACAAAGCACGCCGCGCCCGGCACGCCTCGCCCGGCACGCAGATCGCCGGTTGTTGCGAGGACCGCTAGAAGACGCCGCCCTCTCCGCGACCACCGGGGGCGCAACCGGCGATCATGCCGGCGGCGCGGACGGGCCGACCTTGCCTGCCGCGGACTTGTTCAGGGAGTCGCGGCCTGGCCGCGTTCGACGGATTCGTGGGTTTCGTCGCTGAAGTCGGGGTAGCACCTAGATCGTCGCGGTCGCCGGGCTCGGCGACTCGAATGGCGAAATCCCGGGCTGTAGGTCGCGATTTCCGTCGAACCTGGAGAGGGTTGTTGATCATGCCAAAGACTTCTCGGCAGACCGGTGCCAAGGCCGCCTCGGCCGCCAGCAAGACGCTGACCGCGCCGAAGAAGGCGCCCAAGCGGACGGCGAAGACCGCTGCGGCGAGCGCGCTGTCGCAGGCGCCCGCGAACACCGGCCAGACCCGCGCGCAGGCCGCGTCCGCCGCCGCCAAGACGCTGTCCAGCAAGACCGCGACCAAGGCCGAGAAGTCCGCCGCCGCCAGCACTCTGGCGCAGACCCCGTCCAAGGCCAAGAAGAAGTGAGCCACCGGCTGCCCGGGGGACCTACCCCCGGGCAGCCACTGTCTTACAACAGCTCGACGATGGTGGCGTTGGCCTGGCCGCCGCCTTCGCACATGGTCTGCAGGCCGTAACGGATGCCGTGGTCGCGCATGTGGTTGACCATCGTCGTCATGATCCGGGCGCCGGAGCCGCCGAGCGGGTGCCCGAGCGCGATGGCGCCGCCGTTCGGGTTGAGTGACTTCGCGTCGGCGCCGATGTCGGCGAGCCAGGCGAGCGGGACCGGGGCGAACGCCTCGTTGACCTCGAACACGCCGATGTCGGCGAGGGTCAGGCCGGAGCGTGCCAGCACCTTCTGGGTCGCCGGGATCGGCGCGGTCAGCATCATGATCGGGTCGGCGCCGGCGAGCACGGCGGTGTGGATCCGCGCGATCGGGGTCAGGCCGAGTTCGGCGGCCTTCTCGCTGCTGGTGATCAGCAGGGCGGCCGAGCCGTCGGAGATCTGCGAGGAGTTCGCGGCGGTGATCACGCCGCCCTTCTCGACGGGCCGGAACACGGTCTTCAGCTTGGCCAGGCCCTCGACGGTGCCGCCGCGGCGGATGCCCTCGTCCCGGCTGATGACGGTGCCGTCGGCGAGCGTCACCGGGGCGATCTGCGCGTCGAAGCGGCCGTCGTCCTGGGCGGTGGCGGCCTTCTCGTGCGAGCCGAGCGAGAACTCGTCGCACTGGGCGCGGGACAGCCCCCAGCGTTCGGCGATCATCTCGGCGCCGGTGCCCTGATCGGGGAAGACACCGTCGTACCTGGCCAGGAAGCGCTCGCCGAGCGGCGACTTGTCGAGCAGGGACGAGCCCATCGGCACCCGGGACATCGACTCGACGCCGCCGGCGATGACGAGGTCGTACTGGCCGGCGATGACGCCGGCGGCCGCGAAGTGGACGGCCTGCTGGGACGAGCCGCACTGCCGGTCGATCGTGACGCCGGTGACGGTCTCCGGGAAGCCGGCGGCCAGCGCGGCGTTGCGGCCGATGTCGAACGTCTGCTCGCCGACCTGGCCGACGCAGCCCCAGATGACGTCGTCGACGAGGCCGGCGTCGATGCCCGCCCGCTCCACGAGCGTGCCGAGCACGTGCGCCGAGAGGTCGGTCGGGTGCACGCTCGACAGCCCGCCGTTGCGCTTGCCGACCGGTGTCCGGACGGCCTCCACGATCACTGCGTCACGCATGCCAGCCGCTCCCTCGTTGGACCGGGGTTGTCTTTTGTTACACGGTAGTGACGGCGGCCGGTGTGGTCGCCTGCTGGACGCCGGATCCTGGTCGGGCGGCCCGCGTCGGCTGCCTGACCAGGGCTGTCGGGCCGGCTGGCCCTGGGTCTCCCGGCGTTCGAAGGGCTCGCCCGCCGCCACCGAACAGGTTAATTAACGTTAACTCATCTGGGGCGGAGGCGGCGAGGTGCATGCGTCACGCGGGCCGTGGCCTGGAGGATGAGTTGACGTCGATGTTGAAACCCCGGGTCGGTGCCGGGCGGTGTGTGGCTGGAGGCGCTGGATGACCGCTGTGATGCAGGGCGTGCGGATCCTCGAGGTCGCGGAGCATACGTTCGTGCCCGCGGCGTCCGCCCTCCTGGCTGATCAGGGGGCCGGCGGCGGCGAACTCAGAGCAGGATCGGCAGCTTCTCGTAGCCGCGCACGGTGCTGGTGTGCAGCCGGTGCACGTTGTCGTGGTCGATCTCCCAGGTCGGGAACCGCTTCAGGACCTCCTCCAGCGCGACCCGGCCCTCCATCCGGGCGAGCGAGGCGCCCAGGCAGAAGTGCGGGCCGTGGCCGAAGGAGACGTGGCTGTCGAACTTGCGGCGGATGTCGTACGTGTCCGGGTCGGCGTACTTGCGCTCGTCCCGGTTCGCCGCCGCCGTCAGCAGCAGGACCTTCGAGTGCGCCGGGATCGTGACGCCATGCAGCTCGATCTCGCGGGTGGTGGTGCGGCCCTGCACGGGGGAGGGCGCCTCGTACCGCAGCGTCTCCTCGACGGCGCCGGTCAGCAGCGACGGGTCGGCGGCGAGCGCGGCGCGCTGCTCGGGGTGCTCGGCGAGCAGCGCGCAGGCCCAGCCGAGCAGCCGGGCGACGGTCTCGGTGCCGGCGGAGACGAGCAGGTTGGTGAAGTCCGTCGCCTCCTTGGTGGTCAGCTTGCGGGTGCCGTCCGCCGTCTTGATCGTGGCCTCGGTCAGCGCCGTCATGACGTCGTCGCGCGGCGACTCGCGGCGGGCGTCGATGGTCCGGCGGAAGATCTCGTGCAGCTCGATCTGGGCCCCGAAGGAGATGTCGTTGACCATCCCCTTCTCCGGGTCGATGTAGAAGGTCCTGTCGATCAGCCTCCGGACCTCCTCGCGGTCCGCCGGTTCGACGCCGATCAGCTCGGAGATGACCATCGAAGGCAGGATCGCGGAGAACTCCTGGACGAAGTCGAAGCCGCTGCCGCCGACGTGCTGGTCGAGCAGCTGGCCGCACAGCGTGCGGATGTGGTCTTCCAGCACGGCGATCCGGCGCGGGGTGAAGCCGCGGGACACAAGCACGCGCATCATCGTGTGCGACGGCGGGTCCGTGAAGATGATCATGCCATTGTCGTAGGGCTGGTCGCCCATGATCTCGAGCACCGTGCCGTAGGCGGAGCTGAACGTCGCCGGGTCGAGGTGCGCGTCGTCGACGTCCGCGAACCGGGACAGCGCGTAGAAGCCGAACCTCTCGTTGACGTAGACCGGCACCTCGTCGCGCATCCGGTGCCACACCGGATACGGGTTCGTGTCGATCACCGTGTCGTACGGGTCCCAGTACAGTTCCGTCACGTCCGCGACCTTCGTTCGGGAGAAACCGGCTTCGGCTGACGGCGGCGCCCGCGTGCGCGGCGCGGCCGCCGTCCGGCTGGTGTGGTCGGCGCGCGGCCGCCGGCGTAGGCCGGCTGGCGCGCCGACGCGCGGCACAGAGTGCCGCATCTCCAGAGCTTAGGGATGACCTCGTTTTCGAGCAGCCGCAGGCTCTCCCAGACGACCTCCGGCGGGATGCCGCCCATGAGCCGCCCGACGAGATCCACGCGCCATAGGAGTTCGACTCGTGCAGCGCGTGCGGGGCGATCAGGAGGCGCTGCGGCTGCGGCCCACCTGGATCAACGGCGGCGCCGACCTGCCGGGCCAGGGCGGCGTCCTCGGCCCGGCCGCCCACCTGTGGACCCGCACCGAGCTCACCCCGGCCGACGTCGACTTCGCCTGCTTGTACGACGGCTTCACGTTTAACGCCATGGATCGTCCGGGACAGGAGATGATCGCCGCCCGGATCCGGCAGTTCATCGACGCCGGCGTGACCGACCTGTCGGCGCGGCTGCTCCCGATCGGCGACGACCGCGACGAGCTGGTCGCCTCCAAGCGCCGCACCCGCGAGGTTTACGCCCGGATCGCCGCCGACCTCCACAAGTAGCGCTATTCGTACTTGATGACGACCTTGTCGGACTCGGGGAGGCCCTGGCAGGTGAGGACGTAGCCCTCCTCCACCTCCTCCTCGGTCAGGGCGTCGTTGACCCGCATCGAGACCTCGCCCTCCTCGACGTGGGCCATGCAGGTCGCGCAGGTGCCGGACTCGCAGGAGAACGGCGGGGTCAGGCCGCCGCGGCGGGCGCTCTCCAGGAAGGTCTCGCCGGCCCGGCGGGGGAGCGTCACCTTCTTGCGGCCCAGGATGATCGTGACCGAGCCCTCGGCGACCTGGCTGGCGGCCGCGCCGGACCCGCCCGGGGTGGCCGGCTCGTCCTCCTGCGGCGGCAGCGGGGCCGTCCCGCTGAACCGCTCGATGAACACCGTGCCGAGCCCGGGCAGCGCGGCCTCGACGAGATCCATGAACGGCGTCGGGCCGCAGATGTAGATGTCGGCGCCGGCGTCGTCGCCGAGGAACGCCCGGATGGCGTCGGCGTCGAGGAAGCCGCGCTCGGCGTCGAGGTGGCGGGTGACGGACAGCCGGCCGGGGTACTGCTCAGCGAGCTCCGTCAGCGCCCGCCAGAAGATCGCCGCGGGCTGGTCGCGGTCGGCGCACAGCAGCCGGATCGTCCGGTTCGTCGCGGCAAGCGCGCTCTTGGCCAGCGAGATGACCGGGGTGATCCCGCTGCCGCCGCAGAAGCCGATCAGTGGCGCGTCGGTCTCGCGCAGGCAGAAGACGCCGTGCGGCTTCGTCAGCTCGACCTCGTCGCCCTTGGCCAGGTTGTCGATCATCCAGTTCGACACCGCGCCCGCGGGGACCCGCTTGACCGTCACCGCCAGCTCGCCGTCGGTCTCCGGTGCGCTCGACATGGAGTAGCTGCGCAGCAGCTCCCGGCCGTCGATGGAGACCTTGAACGTGCAGAACTGCCCGGCGCGGTAGTCCCACGGACCGGCGGCCGGCGCGAGCGCGAACGTCCGGGCGTCGGCCGTCTCGTCGATCACGCGGGTGACGGTCGCACGCTGGAACAGCGGAGCTCTCGGCATGTGACGGCATCCTCTGGCATTAAGGTTCTAACTAGGCGAGAATACGGTTTCCACCGACGAGACGGGAACCTCTCCATGGTGGTCCTCGTCTCGAGGAACACTCGAGGAACAGGAGTACAGCCGGGCCAGGCTGGACCTCCTGACCGGCCGGCTGGCCGACCGGCTCGCCGCCGCCGGCGTCCAGGCCGGCGACCGCGTGGCGCTCATGTCGTCCACCCGCCCGGAATTCATTCTGGCGGTCCAGGCCTCCTGGCGGCTAGGCACGTCCGTCGTACTGCTCGGCCCTGCGTGGAAGCACGGCGACGTCGAACACGCACTGGCCGTGAGCCGGCCGACGCACGCCATCGGCGACCACCCGGTGCCCGCCGACCTGATGCCGATGCTCCCCCTCGACGGGCTCGTCGAGCGAGCCCAGCCCGCCGGATCGGCCGCTCCCGCCGGATCGGCCGGTGCCGCCGGATCGGCCGGTGCCGCCGGATCGGCCGGTGCCGCCGACCGGGCCGCTCCCGCCGCGTCGGTGCCGCCCGCGCCTACCGCCGCCGCTCCGGATCCGGCCGCGGACGCCCTGTTCGCGTTCAGCTCCGGCACGGTCGGCCTACCCAAGGCCGTCCGGCACACCCATGCATCGTTCGCCGCGGCCGTCGGGCACTGGCGCGCCGTACTCGGGATGACGTCGGCGGACCGGATCCAGGTCGCGACGCCGCCCTCGCACATCCTGGGAATCCTCAACATCGTCACCGCGCTGGAGACCGGCACCTGGATGCGGCCGCATCTGCGCTTCGACCTGGACAGAGTGCTGCGCACGATCCACGACGACCGGATCACCATCGAGATGGCGGTTGCCCCGATCGCGCTCGCGATGGCAGCGCACCCGGATCTGGAGTCGTTCGACCGGTCGTCGCTGCGCCAGCCGGTCGGGCCGGGGGAGACCGGCGAGATCCAGGGCCGCGCGGCGTCGCTGATGGCCGGCTACCTGCCCGCGGAGGCGAACGCGGACGCGTTCGCCGACGGCTGGTACCGCACCGGCGACGTCGGCACGATCGACGCCGACGGCGGGGTCCGGCTCACCGACCGGCGCAAGGAAATGATCAAGGTAAGCGGCTTCCAGGTCGCGCCGGCCGAGGTCGAGGCGGTGCTGCACGGCCACCCGGCCGTCGCCGACTGCGCGGTGTTCGGCGTCCCCGACCCCGTCGCAGGCGAAGCGATCATCGAGGCGGTGACCCGCGCGCAGCCGGCGACGCCCGGCGAGCCTGCGGACGAGGCGATGGCCGACGAGCTGACCACGCTGGTCGCGGCCCGGCTTGCCCGATTTGCCCGACCCGGACGATCGGCATGTGCTCGCAGCTGCGATCAAAGTCGGTGCGGAGGTAGGTGAGATCCTTGACGGGTTGGAGCGTGCGGGGCTAGTCGATACGGTCGCAGCACCTAGCACACCTCGCGCACCCGAGTCTGCGGACAACGACGACGCTGACGGCTAACAGGGCACCGGACACCAGCGAAGGTGCCGCAGCAGCTGACCGCCCTGACCCGCGCACGTGAAGGCGTATCCGCCGGCCCACCGCGAGGGCCAACGGACTGCGCTCAGGAATCGCCGACCGGTCGGGTCGGCGGTCATGGAGCGATCACGGGCCCGAGCGCGGCACGCACCCCGCCGACGACGGCGTCGTCCGAGGCGTCGACGTACATGTCGGGCGGCGGCCCGGTGTCGAGGATGGTGCTGGTGGTGTAGTGCACCGTCTCAGGGCAGCTCGCGCCGTTGACCTGCACGCGTTGGTCCGACACGACGTGGCCGGTGAGGACCTCGATGACCTTGACCGGTATCGCGATCTTGTGGAAGGCGACGCTCTGCCCGGCGCCGAAGGGATTGAACGTCGAGGAGTACGAGCAGCTGCGGACCGTGTCGCCCATCTCCTTCGCCCCTGCGCAGACCACGAGCGCCGCGTCCGCGACGTCGGTGCGCCACCACTCGGCCGGCAGCTTTCCGACGTAGGTGTTGTCGCCGACGAGCAGGGCCGGGTGCAGGCCGCCGCCGGTACCCGGCGCGGCGCCGCTGTAGGGCGCCGGGTTGGCGCAGTAGGCAGGCTGCGCCCCACCGCCGCCGGCCCCGGTGCCGGAACCGGCTCCGCCCAGCAGGCCGCGGACCTGCGCCAGCTCGATCTGCTGGCCCGCCTTACGGACCCCGTCGGTGGCCCGGACGGCGAGCGGGTCGCCCGGGTAGCGCTCGAGGAGCCGGCCGTACTCGGTGCGCGCCTGCTCCCAGTCGCTGCTGGCCATGCGGCTGTCCCCGCAGCCGACGATCGCCGCGGGCGCCAGTCTGGGCACGACCCCGGCGGCGCGGGCGAGTCGGTCACCGGCGGCGCTGCCTTGGCCGCGCAGCCCGTCGAGGATCGTCTCGGTGTCGCACGCGTTCGGCACGGGCAGGTGGCCGAGGAAGCTGTCCAGAGTCCGGTCGACCATCGCCTCGTGACCGGGCTCCTGCGCGAGCACGGTCCGCAGCCCGCCGAGGCCCTTCGTCAGCGCGTCCCCGTCGCCGCCCAGCGCCAGGTTGAGCTGATCGGCCGCGGTCGCGATCTGGGCGCATGCCCGGCCGGTCGACCTGCCGTGGACCGCGCCGGGGGCGTCGGCGAGGTAGTCGGCCGGCGAACGGTCGTCGAGCGCGGCGGTCGCCCGCGCGCAGTCGCCGTCCCGGACGGCGCTGGCCACGTCGCCGTTGATCCGCGCGACGTCGAACCGGAGCAGCGCGAAGGCCACCAGCACAGGGAGCGCCAGCGCAAGGGCCGTGATCAGCCGTGACCGGTTGCCCGTGCGCCGCCGGCGCCGGGGCCAGCCACCGGCCAGCAGCCAGCCGTGCACGATGAGGGCGAGCCACCAGCCGAGGACGACGAACTCGAACCAGACGGTCCGGACGGCGGTGGCCAGGATGAGGACGAGGACGAACGTCACGAGTCCGACGCCGGCCGCCCGCCACCGCCAGCCGAGCAGTACGTAGCCGGCGCTCAGCAGCGACGCGTTGCCGATCGCGACGGCCGCCGGGTCGCGGTTGACCGGCCGCGACGCCCGCGTACCGTCGCGGTCGCCAGCCGGGGCGGCCCCGACGGGACCGCCGTCGCGCAGCCGCCTCGGCGACTCTGACCGCTCAGGCTCGTCCATGGTGCACCCCCGGTGGCGCATCCGTTCCGCTGCGTTCCGCGCGCATATCGTCCCGTATACGGCGTAATGCGGGGGAGACGCAAGAACAACATGGCGCTGTCGGGAAGCGGACGGTCACGGTCCGGTGCGAGGGCTTCCGTTATCGGCCGCGACGCGCTATCGGCAAGATCGCCGGCTGTGCGTCGGCGAACACGACGACGGGGGACTTCCCGCCGAGCTCGAGCGTGACCGGGATCAGTCGGTCGCCCGCCACCCTGGCCAGGTGGCGCCCGGTGCCGACGGAGCCGGTGAACGCCACCTTGCGGACCAGCGGGTGGCCGGCGCGTAGTACCGGAAGTACGCGACCGACATGTCGATCTCGAGGGTGAGCTGGCCGTCGGTCTTGCCGGTGCTGACGCGTTCCAGCTCGGCGAGCTCGCCGGCGCTCGCCGCCATCGCGTCGGCGAGGGCGTGCAGGGCGTCCGCGCGGTCGGCGGCGGGCCGGGCGGCCCAGCCGGGCCAGGCGGTCGCCGCGCCGGCGACGGCGCGCTCGACGTCGGCCGACGTGCCCGCGGCGATCTCGTCACCGGGCGCCCGCGTCGCGGGGTTGGTGGTGGCGAGGCAGGCCCCGCCGGCGGGAGCCACCGCGGCTCCGGCCGAGTGCGGTTTCTGCGCCGACGGCGACCGGACGTCTTTTGATCGCCAGTTGTGTATCGGAATCCGAACGGGCGAGGGCTCGGAGTTCGGATTCCAGTACACAACTGGCGATCGTGGTCCACTAGGTGAGCTGCTCCACCGCGCCCTGGCATGGTCCTGCATCCGCGCACTCCGCGGCGGGCCGGCCGCGGCGGGTCCGCGGCCGGCGGGGCGTCGTGTGGTCGGGCGATGCGGTCAGTTCGCGGACTTGATGGTGGTCTTCATCTGGTCGAGGTTGACCAGCACCGGCCAGCCGCTCACGGACAGGGCGTTGCCGTGGCCGGTCTGGTGAATGTCGAACACGGACTGGATCGCGGCGTAGAAGCCCTGCACGTCGAGGGTCTGGTTGACGGCCCTCTTGAGCGGGTCACGGTGTGCGCTGACGCCTTCGAGCACAGCGGTGCCGGTCTGCTCGCCGGCCAGGACCCCCGGCGCGAGTGGGCTGAACCACGTCATGGTCGCGAGGTACGGCGACGGGTCCGTGGCCCGGCCCAGCTCCTCCAGCAGGATCGCGAGTTCGACGGCCTCGGCGGCCTCGGCGGCCTCGACGGCCTCGGTGGGCTCGGTCAGCTCGGTCCAGCCCAGGCCCGCATAGATGCGCTACAGCGGCCCCTGGTCGGCGCCCTGGTCGGCGACGGAACGGACCAGCGCCGGCGGGCACTCCTTCGCGAGGACATCGCGGACGGTCGTGCGCCACAGCAGCTGGTCGGAGTCGAGCTCAAAGAGCATGCCGGCTCCCGACGGTTGGTGGATTCTCAGCCACGGAGGACCGCCTGACGGTATTCCGCCCGGACGCGATGGAGAATAACCTTCTCGGAGGGTGGAAGCATCGGTCTCGTGGGTGGCGCGGGAGGAGGGGCGAGGAGCGCACATGGCTGGACGCGGAGCGGGGAGTACGTTCTACTCATGGCGCAGGACCAGGAGCTTGCTGTGGGCACGCTGAGTGACGAGCCTGCCTGGAAGCGGCGCGCCGTCGAGCGCTCCACCAAGGCCGCGCGTCTGCGGGCCGAGCGCAAGGTGCAGCAGTTCCTCGAGGCGGCCCAGTCCATCATCCTGGAGAAGGGCTCGACCGACTTCACCGTACAGGAGGTCGTCGACCGGTCGCGCCAGTCGCTGCGCAGCTTCTACCAGCACTTCGGCGGCAAGCACGAACTGCTGCTGGCGCTGTTCGAGAACGCCCTGCGTCGCTCGGCGGACGAGATCCGGGCCACCGCCGCGGCCGAGCCCGACCCGCTCACCGCGCTGGAAGTCGCCGTCCGGCTGCTGTTCGAGAGCTCGCTGCCGGATCCGGGCACCCGACACCCGCTGTTCACCGACTTCGCCACCCAGCTGCTGATGACGTACCCCGCCGAGGTCAGGTCCGCGCACGAGTCGATGCTGAGCGTCTTCGCGGAGCTGATGGCCCGCGCCGACGCGGGCGGATACCTGCGTGCCGAGCTGCGCCCACGGCGCGCGGCCGCGATGGTCATGCAGGCGGTGATGTTCCTCGCCCAGTCGACCGCGGTCGCGGCGGAGAACGAGAGCGCCCACCCGCTGACCACCGACGAGGTGTGGAACTTCTGCTCCGGGGGGTTCGCCCGTCACCCGATCGCGTGACGGGCGAACCCGGCCGGTCGACCATCGTGCTGGGGTCCGGCCCGCCGCCGAACACGTTGCTCATGCCCAGCCACACCGGGTCACTGGCCAGGCCGGTGACCGGGATGTTCCGGTCCTGCAGCAGCCTGGCCGACGTGCTGCCGCCACCCGGCGAGTAGATCAGCCCGAAGATCTTCTCGACCTGTGCTGAACGCGCGTTCGGCTAGGTCCCCTGGTTGAGGGCGTCCATCTGTTCTGGACTGATCGAGGCGCCGCATTCGGACGCACTGGCCGCCTCGAACTTGGTTCCGTCGCGGCCGACCTTGATTGCGTAGTAACAGACCGAAATATCCTGGTAGTTCGTTGACAGGTCGTTGTTGGCCTGTGGGGTCATTCCGGCGCCGTCGTAGTTTTTAACGGCGCGCAGGCCGGAGATGAAGGACTCGCGGGTCGGACAAGGGCCGGCGGCGCGCAGGCCACGAATGAACAGATCGGCGGACAGCCAGCCGTCGACCGCGCTGTCCCCGGTCGCGGGCTGGATCTCCGGGCTGTACCTGTTCATCGCCCGCAGATAGGCCTGCTGGCCCGCGGTGTTGACCTCGAAGGGCTTGATGGACGTGAAAATGGACACACCCGCGAGGGACGGCCCGAACGATGCGAGCGTGCCGGCGTCGTAACCCAGCGGCATCAGGGCGACCTTGAGGCTGCCGCCCAGGGTCACGCCGATCCGGTGCAGCTCGGGCAGCAGACGCGCGGCGGCCGCGGGGAGCAGCACGCCGCCGATGGCGTCGATGCCGTCCGCCTTGATCTGCTGGGCGACGGTCTGGTAGTCGGTGACCGCGGCCGAGATCTGGAATGTCCGGACGACCTCGATGCCGCTGGCCCGCAGGCTCGCCGTGTACTGCTCGTTGAAGTCGTTGTTGGACGCGCTCGTGTCGACCGCGAACACGGCCGCGCGGGTGCCGCCCTGGCTGCGGATGTACCGGCCCCAGGTGGTGGCGGAACCGGTGCCCAGGTAGAACCAGGAGAACATGTTGGCCCGGCCGAGCCAGCTCGGGTCGCTGGCCAGCCCGACCACCGGGACCTTCTGCTGCGCGAGCCAGTCGACCGACGCGGCGCCGCTGGCGCTCGGCATCGCGATCAGCCCGAACACGTGCTCCTCGTCGACCAGCCCCTGCGTGCCGCTGAGGTTGAGCGCCCGGTCGGCCTGGTCGTCTCGCCAGGCGTAGGTGAGCTCGCGGCCGAAGACGCCGCCCTGCTCCTGGTTGGCGCTGGCGAACCGGGCGTCCGCGCCGGCCCGGAACGCCCGCATGCTGCTGGCGGACGGCCCCGTGTCGCTCCAGACCATGCCGGCCTTGACCTTGGTTGGCGTCACGCCCGGCGCCGTGTTGGCGCAGTTCGGCCCGGCGGACGCGTTCTGCGCCGCACCGCCGCAGGCGGTCAGCCCGACCGCCAGGCCGGCGGCGCTGATCGCGAGCGCAACGGCCCTGAAATGCAGCCGGCGACGTGGTAACGACATCGGGGAAACTCCTCCGGGGCTCGGCGACCGCGCGGCGCAGAATGAGCCGCGCCGTCACCTCGGCGCGCATATCCGGAGCGACGTTCCGCTTCTGGCCGTGGTCGACAGCTGGCCGACTGCGGTTGCGTGCCTATATGAGGCTTTTATCCCCGCCGATGTTATAGAGAACAGGTCCAGGACGTTCGCCGGGGCCGGGCCGGCCGCCTGGCCCGGGCCGGCCGCCTGCCCCGGGCTCGCCGCGGTCGGCTGGCTCATGAGTCGGCCGGGCGCGACGCGTGCCGCAGGGTGCCGCGCGCGATCGCCCCGCGCGGGCGGCGTCCTGCGTCCGTCAGACGCCGCGGTTGGGGGCGCTCATGTCGCCGGTGCCAGGGGTGCCCTCGGCGAGCCCGTAACGCAGGTACACGGTGCCCTTCGGGCTGGCCACCGGCGGTTCGAGGAGCGTGACGTTCGTGGGCACCGCGCCGTCGTCGAAGATCTTCTTCCCCACGCCGAGCACGACCGGGTGCACCCAGAGGTCGATCCGGTCGAAGAGCTTCTCGCGCAGCAGGGTCTGTACGAGGTCCAGGCTCCCGACGACCTTGATGTTCTCGTGCCGGTCACGGATCTCGCGCACCGCGCGGGCCAGGTCCGGGCCGAGGTGCGTCGACCCGGCCCACGAGAGGTCGGGCGTGCCGCGGGAGGCCACGTACTTCGGGATGCTGTTGAAGAGGGTGGCGATCTCGTTGTCCTGGCCGCCCTCCTGGTGCGGCCAGAAGGAGGCGAAGATGTCGTACGTCCGCCGGCCGAGCAGGAGGGCGTCCGTGCCCTCGTACGCGGCGGCGATCTGCGCCCCGCCGACCTCGTCGATCAGCGGCGCCTGCCAGCCGCCGAACGGGAAGCCTTCAGGGTCCTCGTCGGGACCGCCGGGCGCCTGCCCGACGAGGTCGAGGGTCGCGAACAGCTCGAGGTGAATCAGGCCCATGACGTACTCCGATGCGTTGGTTGGCTCGTACGGCAGGTAGACCCCCACCCAACGCCGTACTCATCGCCGCGTCCGCACCAGGTCCGTTCGCGCGGCCGTCGCCGATACCTGATCAACTGGTTGGCGCCGTCGGGTAGTCCAGTCCTGGGTGGTGCGACGGTTGGACCGCTTGCAGGCTTCTCGGAGCCGTTTCGTAGCCGGCGTCACCGACGACCCGCAGCATCGTTTTTCGTCGAATCCGTAGTGGAAGAGTGTGCGGACAGCAGCTATAGTACGACCGAGGTGCACCTCGGGGGACGTGCTCGCACCTGGCTTATACTTGATCCCATGGGAGCAAGTAGCCCGGTTGGCCCCCGATTTCACGTCACGACGCGCCCGGGGGGGCCAAATGGGAACCGAAATACTTGCGATCGCGATTCCTTGTGCCATAGCGCTTGTGCTGCTTCGGGTGAGCCCGGTGTTTCGGTGGCTCGTCTACGCCGTCGCCGGTCTGGCGACGCTGATCCCGCTGATCGGCGCGGTCCTGCTCGCGCCCAGACCTGCTGCCCTGACCGCTGTGCTGTTCGCGATGCCGGGCGCGGCGTTGCTCGGCATCGCGATCATGATGGGGCGGGCGCAGTCGTCGGCGATAGGCCGTTCTTCGGCGCGGAACCCGTACCGGCCTCCATCCCGCATCGAGCCATTCCGTTACACCGAGGCACTCGACAACCCGGAAAGGTACAGGCAGCGCCAGGAACGCGGGTACTGAAACCGCTGGCTGGTTTCTCGGGTATGGGAGGTTCGGGTCGCCCAGGCACTCTCTGATGTACGTCATATTGCAACCATGACGAGGTCGGGGCCGGCCAGTAAACCGCCTGGATCCCGAGAATCGGTCCGTCTCCCGCGCCCGCCTCAACCTCGGCACCTACGCGCGACATGCTCGAACTGGGAGCACTCGACGAGGTCGCCGCAGCCGCCGAGAAGGCGGGCTTCGACGCCATCTCGCTGACCGAGCACCCGATCCCGGGCGCCGCCTGGCTGGAGAGCGGCGGGCACCAGAGCCTGGACCCGTTCGTCGCGCTCGGCTTCGCCGCCGCGGCGACCACCCGGCTGCGGCTGATGACGAACCTCGTCGTCGCCCCCTACCGCAACCCGTTCCTGCTGGCGAAGGCCGCGGCGACGAGGCGTCAAGGACGCGGCCGCCGCGGCGGGCCGGCCCGGCCCGGCCCGCTGGACTTCACCTCGTCCTACAGCGGCGCCCAGGCCGCCGTCGCGCCGGGCGCGGACGCCGACCGGCACCGGGAGGAGTGGGCGGAGCTGGAGAAGATCGGCGTCACCTGGCTGATCATCTCGCCGCAGTCCAACTCGGCCGCAGAGACGTTCGGCTTCATCGAGGCCTTCGGGGGCACCTACCTGTCCTGAGCCCGGCTGAGAGGATCTCAGCCGGTGGGCACATGATCGGGGTGCGGACATGACCGGGTGCGGACGCAGAGGAGAGGAACGCTCGTGCCGAAGGCGTACATCGTGGTGACGGAACAGATCAAGGATCCCGCGGGGATGGCGGAGTACTCGAAGGCCGCCGCGGGCGCGTTCGACGGTGTCGCGGGGCGCCCGCTGGCCGTCGGACCGGTCGTCGAGGTCCTTGAGGGCGAGTGGTTCGGCAACCAGACGGTGATCCTCGAGTTCGACTCGATCGACGACGCGAAGGCCTGGTACACCTCCGAGGCCTACAGCAAGGCGATCCCGCTGCGCCAGGCTGCGGCGGACGCCAACATGGTGATCGTCCCCGGCTTCTGACGCGGGCCGCGACGACAGCCGGGCGGCGGTGGCTGAAGCCACCGCCGCCCGGCTCCGCATTCAGGCGATCTTCGTCGTCAGGCGCTCGTGTCGTCCGGCGATCTTCGTCTTCAGATGCCTACTCGACGGTGATGGCCCGCTCGGGACGGTGACCGGCGACGGTGCGGACCTCGGCCTCCAGGTCCGCCGGCACCTCCTCGACGAGCACCTCGCCGAAGCCGTCGGTACTGATGCCGAACACCACTCCTGCCCGTCGACCGGCACGAGACGCTGGTGCTCTGGCGCCGCGTGCGGGAGCTGCACCACAACCTCAGCGCCTATGACGCGCAGTACGTCGCACTCGCCGAGGCGCTGGGACTGCCCCTGGTCACGAGCGATGCGCGCATCCAGCGGGCCGCAGCGGCGAGGTGTCCCGTCGAGGTCTTCTCCTGATCTGGCCGGCTCGGTGCGGGAGCTGGCCAGATCACCGACCGTCGGCCGGGAGCGGGGTCAGCGCTTGGAGCGGTACTGGACCTGGATCTCGGTGAAGCCGGCGAGGCCCCAGGGGCCGTTCTCGACGCCGACGCCGCTCCACTTGAAGCCGCCGAACGGCTGGTGCGGGCCGAGGGCGACGTGCGCGTTGACCCAGGCGGTGCCGCAGTCGAGCCGTTCGGCGACGGCGCTGGCCCGGTCGGGGTCGGCCGACCAGACGGAGCCGGACAGGCCGTACATCGTGGCGTTCGCCCGGTCGACGACCTCGTCGACGTCGCGGTAGGGCAGGACCGGCAGGGCCGGCCCGAACTGCTCCTCGTCGACGATCCGGGTGCCCTCCGCGGCGCCGGTGAGGATGGTCGGCTGGAAGAAGAAGCCCGGGCCGTCGACGGGGGAGCCGCCGGTGGCGGCCTTCGCGCCGCCCGCGAGCGCCTCGGCGACCAGGCCGGAGACGCGCTCGAACTGCGGCTTGTTCTGGACGGGCCCCAGGTCGGACGCGGGGTCCATGCCATCGCCGACCTTGACCTTCGCGACCCGGGCCGCGAGCGCGTCGACGACGTCGTCGTAGAGCGACTCGGGGACGTAGAGCCGCTTGATGGCCGAGCAGACCTGGCCGCTGTTCTCGAAGGCGCCGCGGAAGATCTTCTCGGTGATCCTGGCCGGGTCGGCGTCGTCGAGGACGATCGCGGCGTCGTTGCCGCCGAGCTCCAGGGTGACGCGCTTGAGGTCGGGGGCGGCGGAGGCGGCGATGTGCTTGCCCGTCGCGACCGAGCCGGTAAAGCTGATCTTGCGGGGGACGGGGTGCGAGGTCATCCACCTGCCGAGCTCGTCGCCGCCGGACACGACGTTGAGCACGCCGGGCGGCAGGACCTCGGCGAGGATCTCGCCCATCAGCAGGGTGCTGCGCGGCGTGAACGGCGACGGCTTGAGCACCATCGTGTTGCCGGCGAGCAGCGCCGGGCCGATCTTCCACGAGGCCAGCGTGATCGGGAAGTTCCACGGAGTGATCGCGGCGACGACGCCGATCGGGCGGCGGACCACCTCGGCGAAGGCGCGCTCGTCGTCCTGGATGACCTCCCGGCCGAACTCCAGATCCGCGAAGTACTTCAGCCACATGCTGGCGGCGAACGACTCCATCGTCGCGGACTTCAGCGGCTTGCCCTGCTCGGCCGTCAGCACCGGGCCGATCCGGTCCGCCGCCGCCGCGAGGGCCGCCGCGGCCTCCCGCAGCGCGGTGCGGCGCGCACCCTCGTCCTTGCGCCAGTCGGGGTAGGCCTTCGCCGCGGCGTCGAACGCCTCGTCGAGCTGCTCCCGGGAGCAGTCCGGCGCGTCGGCGTGGACCGCGCCGGTGGCGGGGTTCACGACGCCGAACGTCGACGGCGCGGCTCGGCGCTCGCCACCGATGATCATAGAAACGTCGGACATGAGGGTGCCTCCGTGTCCCGCACCGGAGCGCCGGCTGCTAGGCCGAAACTATGTAGAAATCTCACTAGCGTGCCCGCCGCCGGAGAGTCAACCAACCCCTACCCGTGCCACCGGTTGGCAGCCTGGCCGCCAGCCAAGGTCCCCAGGACGTTCGAGTTCGTCGACGACCTCGGCCGCGCCGACTCGGGCAAGATCAACCGCCGCGCCCTCGCCGCATGTCCTGGTACCAGCCGCGTCGCTCTGCGGCGGTCGGGGAGAGTTCGTACAGCACCGCCGACCACCGACACAGCCCGACCACAAGCCGGTCGCCAGCCGCCAGTCCCGACTTCGGACTCGTCCATCTAGGGGGCGGGCCCTCGCGGCGGACGACGTGAGTCGGAAATGGACGTCTCCGGCGCACACCGCCGCACTCGCGCGCGGGGGTGGGGTTGGGAAATTACCAACCGATCATGTAATGTGGTCATGTGGCTGGGATCGGGGAGCGGGTGTCGGAGCAGATCGGGCGGGTTCGGCCCGGCGCTCTGCATCGAGACGTCGCGGAGCGGGTCGGGATGACGCCCGACGCGTTCTCGCGCGCGCTGAACGGTAAACGGGCGTTCTCGTCGATCGAGCTGGCCCGGCTGGCCGACGAGCTCGACGCGGACGTCCACTGGCTGATCACCGGCGAGCCCGACCCCAACCGGCTGGTGGTCGCCGCGCGGCACCGATTCGACCACGAGACGGGCCGGCGGGACGTGCCCGGCCGCGAGGCCGACGAGCAGGCGCTGCGCGACATCGCGCTCGCGTACCGGCAGAGCGGCGGCGCGGCGCGCCCGGCGGCCCCGCTCCCGACCTCCGCCGAGCAGGTTCGGGCCGCGCTGGGGGAGGACTTCGTCCGGCCGTTCGCGGACCGGCTGGAGGCGAGGCTGGGCGTCGACGTCGTGCGGGTCGCCGAGCTGTCCACCGCCTACTCCTTCACGCTCGGCGCACAGCGGGTGATCGCGCTGCCGGCGACGGGGAACTGGTTCTGGGAGAACTGGTCGATCGCCCACGAGCTGGGCCACCTGGCGCTCGCCCACCACGACCAGGGGCTGCCCGAGGCCGAACGCGACCGGCACGAGTCGGCGGCGAACGCGTTCGCCGCCGACCTGCTCCTGCCGCCCGTGCTGCTCGCGTCGACCGACTGGGAACGGCTGGAGCCGGCCGAGCTGGCCGAGCTGGTGTGGCAGTGGGGCGTGTCCACCGACGCGCTGGCGCGCCGGTTGCACGCCGTGAACGGCCAGGCGTCGCCCATCGTGCGCGAGTGGGCCGGCCAGCCCACCCAGCGCCTGCTGCGGCGGCACTGGGCCGCGGACGCCGGTCTCGACGAGATCACGCTGCGGATGGACGCGGCCGCGCGTCGCCGCTTCCCGCTCGCGCTCCAGGAGGTACACCTCGCCGGCATCGAGTCGGGCACCCTGGGTAAAGGCACGCTCGCGTGGATGCTCGGCATCGACCCCGACGCGCTGGAGGTCGACGTGCCCGTCGAGCCCGACGTCGACGTCGACGACCTCGCGGCCGCGCTGGGAATCTGATGTCCCGCGTCGGCCGAGGTCGCCCCGACAACACGACCCGGCCCGGATACTGATCGCCGCGTGTGCACTGGAGGCCGAACGCGCGGGAGCTCGGCAATCGGATCCAGATACGCATCCGGCGATCTCTGTGCCGCCGCCCGGCGGACCTTGCTAGAAGCAAGCACCAGCCGTGCGCCCTGGCGGCTGCCGTCTGTAGAGGCTCTGAACGGAAGGTTCGGCGGGTGGCCGTCCTGCTCTTCCCCGACAACACGGTTCTGATCAACTTCGCGCTGATCGGGCGGATGGACCTGCTGGAGCGGCTGGCGAACCGCAACGGCCGGTGGTGCGCGACCGTCGCCACCGAATGCGATGCCTCCGCGCGCCGGCCCGAACTCGCCGCGCTGAGCGCCGCCAGGGGCATCTTCGGCCGGCCTTGGTTTCCCAACGCGGCGGAGCTCCGGGAGACCAGAAGCCTGCGCGAGGAGCTCGCCAGCCCCGGCGACCGCCCGCACCGCCACCTCGGCGAGGCCGAGACACTCGCGATCATGATTCGGCGCCGGGTCGACGGCTACTTCGTCACCGACGACAACGACGCCGTCCGGCTCGCCACCCGGCACGGCGTCCGCGTCGTGCGCACCTGGCATCTCCTGCACGTCGCCGGCCGGGCGGGCCTCGTCGAGCCCGACGTGCTGTGGGGCCACGTCCAGACGCTGCGCGCCCACGACCGCGGCGGCCCGCCCGGCGTCACCGACCGGCCGACCTTCGACAAGTGGCTCGCCCGCTGACGACCAGGGGCTCGGTCGTGTCGACCTGGCTGCGCAGCCGCACGCCGCTTTTGATCTGGAACGGGGTGTCTCCTTTGACGAGAACGGACGGAAAGCGGGCGCGCCGACGGCCGGCCAGAGATCGTCCCTGGCCGGCCGGGAGCGCGGGCTACGGGCGCAGCCTCGGCGTCAGAGCACGATGGGCAGCTTGTGGTAGCCGCGGATCGTGGCCGTGTGGATGAGTTCCGCGCCGGTGAGGTCGAGATCCCACTTCGGGAAGCGGTCCAGGATCTCCTCCAACGCGATCCGCCCCTCGATGCGGACGAGCGCCGCGCCGAAGCACGCCGTAGGGCTCCCGCTCGGTCCAGCGGTGCGCGCCGAAGCCCTCGATGTCGCCGTGGCCGGGGTCCTGGGAAGGTGCGCGCGGCCGGCCGGGGATCCGGTCGGATCGAGAGGCGATCCGGCGAGGGCCCGGCCGTGCCCGGGGTCACTGGTCGCGCGAGACGGCCGCGACCGCCCATTCGGTCTGGGTCTTGGTCGCGGACGAGGGTGGGCTCTGGCAGTCGGGCATCGGGACGGTGCGCCCGGGCTGGACGTCCGCCGACCAGGTGACGGTCTCGCCGTCGTACACGCAGGACAGCGCGGCCCGCCCGCCGTCGAGCGAGCCGGTGCGCGGGGCGTCCAGCAGGTCCCAGCCGACCTCGCGCAGGACCTCGAGCTCCAGTGCCTGCACCTGCGGGCCCGGCAGGCCGGCGCAGCCACGGTAGCTGCCGGCGACGTCGGCGAAGTCGCCCTTGCGGCGCAGCACCGTCTCGACGAGGTCCTCGTCGCCGTAGGCCCAGGCGGTGCCCTCCGGCAGCACGACGAACGTCGCGGCGAACCGGTGCCCGCCCAGGTGGCTGGTCCGCCAGTAGTGCACGCTCTCGGGCGGCGTGGCCGCCGCGAGCCGGGTCGCGAGCCCCGCGCCGAGCCGGCCGCAGCAGGCGTCCCGCCGGCCGTGGCCGCAGACCAGCACGTCGATCCCGTCGGTCTCCAGGTGTGACGGCGCGGGGTCGGCGGCGATCGCGAGCAGGTCCGCGACGGCGTCGGCGAGCGACGCGCCGACCGGGCGCTCGAACCGGCGATAGCCGGCGAACAGCGGCTCCCCGGCGGGCCGGGCGTGCAGGATGACGCGCCGTTCCTGCGGGCTCGCGTCGGGGTTCGACGGGGCGACGCCCTGCAGGCGGTAGCCGAGCGGTTTCAACAGCGGCGCCACCACCGTGGCCTCGGGGGTCTCGCCGATGTCCTGCGGCCACGGCAGCGGGACCTCCACCAGCAACAGGCCCGGGTAGCTGCCGAAGGAGCCTATGGGGGCGAGCGACGCCGCCCGGGACCAGTCGGCGCACCGGATGTTGGCGTCGGGGTCCACGCCCGTCGAGGCGATCAACGTCATGTCAGCCATGACCTCAGCCTGCCTGTCCGGCGGCCGCGGCGGCGACGTCGCGCAGCGCGGGCAGCACCGGTGGGCTGCCGCGCCAGTCGGCGACGCCGTCCTCGCCCGGTGTCGCGACCGGGAACCCGCCCTGGTGCACCCAGGCCCAGTGCGCGTGGTTGAGCTCGTAGCACTGCAACGACTTGACTTCCGCACCCAGATTCACCGGATCGAGCCGACGGCCGACTCGTCAGGTCACGTGCCGAGCCGGCCCGGGTCGCGGCCCTGGCGGACGTCGGCTGGCGAGCTGGCGGCGGCGGCGTCGTTCTCGGCCCGCGTCCCGGCCCGGTAGTCCTGGACGGCGCGGTCTACGTGCGCCAGCAGGTCCGGGGCCATCCGGTGCAGGGCCCGCCGGTCGTACCAGCGGACGATCACGGTACCTGCGACGAGCCAGAGGAGAAGGCCGATCGCGGCCGCCGCGAACCCGCGGGCCAGGCCCGCGTCGGCCTGGGCGTCGAAGTACAGGATGGCCCGGTCGCCGGCGAGGATCTGCCGCAGCGGCTCGGCCTCGCTGAGCACCCGGAAGAAGCCGGGCAGCGCCTCGATCGGCACGGTCCCACCGGCCGAGGCCAGGCCCGCGTAGACGAACAGCAGCAGGGCCACCAGCTGCCCCGGGGTGCCGAGGACCGCGAACAGCACGATCGTCCCGGCGGCGACGCTGGCCGCGCACAGCCAGGCGTACAGCCACAGCAGCAGCGGCTGCGGGGCGTCCATGCCCAGCGCGCCGGCCGCGATCGTGATCATGAGCCCGGTCGCCACCGCGGTCAGGACCGCCGCCATCGCCCATTTGATCAGCAGCGTCCGCCAGCGGCGGATCGCCTTCGGCTGGAGCTGGGTCCACCGGGGACCGACCTCGGAGACGCCGTAGCCGAGGGCCGCGTCGACCGTGCCGTGCAGGATCGTGCCGGTCAGGAACCCGCACATGAGGGTCAGCAGGGCGAGGTAGAAGGCGCTCAGTCCGAGCGCGCTGCTCGCGGGCGGGGGATGGAACTGGCTGGTCGTGAGCGTCACCGGGCTGGCGAGGAACGCCGTCGTCGCCGCGTCCGGGGAGCTCGCGGCGGCCGCCGCGGTGAGCTGGCCACTCACCGCGCGCGAGGCGGCGGCCATGGCAGGCTGCAGGATGCCGGTGGCCAGGCTCACTCCCAGCGTGCCGGCTCGCGGATTGGTCAGGAGCCGGATTGCCCCGTCGCCCGGCGTTCCCGTCGTGGGCAGGCCGGCCTTCGCGAGGAGCGAGGCGGTGAAGTCGGGTGGGATCACGATGGTCGCGTAGGCGCGGCCGTGGTTCATCACGTCCTCGGCCGCGGGGAGGGTCACCGACTCGAGGCGCAGCCGGTGGGACACCTCGGGACTCCCCCGCAGACCGGCCTCGATCTGCCGCCCGAACTCGACGCGTTGGGTGCCGAGGGTGACCCCGCGATCGCCGTTCACCACCTCGACCGGCAGGTCCCGGACGTGCGCGACCGGGTCCACTGCCGAGCCGAGGTACAGCGCGGTCATCGCCGCGATCACGACCGAGGCCAGGACCATCGGCAGTACCCAGACCGCGCGCTGACGCAGCAGGTCGCGTGCCCGGACCGGGAACCGGTCCGGCGGTGGGCCACCCTCCGGACTCGTCATGCCGCCACCTTCCCCTCTGGCCGCGCGCGCCCGCATGTCGTCAGCCCGCGGCGTGTCTGATGAGCTCGGCCGTCACGGCGGGCTGGGCGATCATCGCGACGTGCGAGGCGCCGATCTCGACGGTGTGCGCGCGGGCCCGCTGTGCCATGAACCGCTGCGCCGCGGCGGGCAGCACGTTGTCGTTGCGGGCGACGAGGCTCCAGGAGGGGATGGACTTCCAGGCCGGCGGGCCGGACGGCTCCTGCAACGCGCGCACGTCGCTCGGGCGCTGGCCGGCCCACATCAGGTCGGTGGTCGTCTTCGGCACGTCGCCGGCGAAGACGTCCCGGAAGACATCCTTCTTGATGTACCCGTCGACGCCGCTCGGGTACGGGCGGATGTCGAGCGCCGTCTCGTTCAGCCTGCTTCCCGGGTACTTCGTCTGCAGGTCGAGCAGTGTCTCGCCCTGGTCGGGGACGAACGCGGCCACGAAGACCAGTGCCCGCACGTTCGGGTTGCCCGTCGCGGCGTTCGTGACGACGATCCCGCCGTAGGAGTGCGCCGCGATGACGAGCGGGCCGGCGACGGTCGCGAGGATGCTGGCGAGGTAGGCCGCGTCGGCGGCGACGCCGCGCAGCGGGTTCGGCGGGGCGATGACCGGGTAGCCGCCGCGGATGAGCCGGGTCGCGACCTCGTTCCAACCAGAGGCGTCGGCGAAGGCGCCGTGCACGAGGACCACGGTGGGTTTCGTCCCGCCGGCGGACAGGCCGCCGGCCTGGGCGGCGGGAGCCGCGAGCACGCCGCCCGCCCCGGCGGTGGCCGCCGTGGCGATCACGGCGGATCCAGCGAGCAGAGTCCGACGAGACGTCGTCATGAGATAGCCCCCTCTGAAGCGCACTATTGCCGCAGAACCCGTGATGTGGGTGATTCTCGGCCTTGATCGAGGGCCAGCGTAGAGCCGCGGGCTGGAGGAGCCGTGAACGACGACGACCGTCCGCCGGGCCCCGATCCACACATCGTTCACTCGTCGTCAAGAGTGCCCGCCTAACCTGCGGCGATGATGAAGAACAAGAGCGAGGCTGCGGTGCGATGGGGCCTTCGCATTCACGTCCTGTGGTACGTCCTCGCCAACGTCGCCCAGATCATCCTGTGGGCGACCCTCACCTCGGACAGATTCTTCTGGCCCCTTTATTCCATCGTCGCCTGGGGGATCGGGCTCGCATTCCACATCCGGGCGGCCCGGGCCTACCTGCCGTCGCATTCCGCCGCCTGAACGTCGCTTCTTGCCCGAGCGCGCGATGCGGGCCTCGGGGGAGACGGCCGGTGCGGCTGGGGCCTGGCCGCGGGATGAAGAGGCGGGCGAACAGCAGACCCGCGGCCTCCACCTCACGGCCGAGCTGGCGCGCCAGCAGCTCCGCGCGCTCCAGCAGGTCGAACGGGTGCCGCCGAACCCGGCCTGCCGGCGCGGGGCGATGGCGAGCAGCGACAGGGCGGAAAGCTCCTGCTCGGGCAGCCCGGCGGCTCGGGCGATCTGGGCGGCCGACTCGAGGTGCCGGTCGGCGGCGGCGAACGCGAGCCTGGCCGTGGCGCGGCGGCCCGCCCGCTTCAGCGCCTCCACGGTGCGGACCGGCTCGGCGAGCGGACCCGCGGCCGACAGGTGGTAGGCGAGCCGCTCGGCGATCGACTCGTCGTCGGCCTGGCCCGTCTCGAGGGCGTCCGCGATCGACCAGGTGCACCCGGATGGCCTGTTGGTGCGCCGTCGTCTGGGTGACCGACTCGCGCACGATGTCGTGCGCGAAGCGCCACGAGAACGGGTCGTCGGGCGCCGCTTCCAGCAGGCCGAGGCCGCGCAGCGGTTCGAGGTGTTCGAGGCAGGCGGCGAGGTCGACGCCTGCGGCGCGGCCTCAGAGCGATAGCGTGCCGTCCGGGTGCAGCCCGGCCAGCACGATGGCCGTCCGGCGGTGCAACGCCTGGTTGAGCCGGCCGGTCCGCCCCTCGGCCCATTCGAGAATCGAGTCCAGCACCAGCGCCTCCACGATCTGCGCCATCTCGGCCGGTTCGACCTGGGCGGTCACCTCGCCGTCCTTCTGCGCGCGGGCGAACAGCGTCTCGAATGCGCCGGCGAACGCCGGCTCCAGCGGCGGTATCTCGCTGTCGGCACGGCGCGGCCGGCGGAACTCGGCAAGCGCGCGGATCACGGCGGCCGGGTCCGCGGCCTTGATGTTGCGGGCCAGCGCATTCATGAGGATGCGCAGCGACTCCTCGAGTGGTTTGTTCGCCTTGATGCAGCGCGCCGCCTCCTCGCTGAGGACGGCGGCGGTCTCGTAACCCATTTCAAGGAGAATCTCCTCCTTGTGGGCGAAGTGGAAGTAGAAGGTTCCCTTCGTGACCCCGGCGGCCTGGGCAATCTCCTCGGCCGTTGTCTCTTCTATTCCGGTCTCGAAGCCTCGCTCGGACCACAGGCGAAGAGCGGCGCGCACCAGCCGGCGGCGTGTTTCCCGGGAGCGCGCCTGCATAAGGCGGGCTCGTCGCGGGGCGGGCCGGGTCGTCATTGACCAAAGTATACCGGTGTGGTCACCCATCTCGTCAGCCGACCCGGCGAGAAAGGACAGGCCAGCCGTCGGCGCCGGCCGGCGGCATCGCGGCCCGACCGGGCTGGCAAGGTGCCCGGCTCCACGGCGCCGGCGACGCCGCGGAGCTGCGGCTGACCAGCGGGCGCGCGGGTCGCGGACCCGTTCAGGCCGGCCGCGGCGATCCCCGCGCCGGCTGGCGCGGGCAAACGTACGAATGGATTCGTGTTGCGTCGCCCTGACGCGCACCCTGGCATGGGGAGCTGCCCGTGGCTGATCGGGTCCCGCTGGTGGACTATCTGGTTCTCGGGGACGATCCCCATCTTGTCGCCCACGAATGCGAGCGGTGCGCGGCGCGATTCTTCGACCGCCGTAACGTATGCGCCTCGTGCGGCGCCACCGCTTTCCGTGACGCGGACATCCCGCGCGCGGGAAAGCTGCTCACCTTCACGATCGCCTCGACGGCGGCGCCGGGAATCCCGGTCCCGTTCGTGGCCGCGATCGTCGAATGCGGCGGGACGAAGGTGCGCGGCAACCTGGTGAATGTGCGGCCGGATCCCGCCGAGGTGCGGACCGGCACGGAGGTTCGGCTGACCACCGTTTCCGTGGGCATGGACGGCGCGGGCGTCGAGGCCGTCGGCTACGGCAACGGCCACCGGCGGGTAGGTGCTCCGCGTAGTCGATAGAATGTGGCCGCGGCGCGCCTTTCTGAAGCGTTGGAGTTGCCGGCGGCGAGTGGTGACCCGCTGACGGATCGAATCTCGATTGGTGTTCTCGCTCGGGTTGTCCCGCGGGATGTGGTCGACGAGGTGCTGGCGGAGACGAAGAAGTCCGAGCGGCGGGCGAGATTACTCCCCGACTCGTTCGGCCTTCATCGCCAACCTGTGCGCGGTGAAGGACCTCGACGCCGGCTGCCTGATCCCCACGACGGACCTCAGCCGCTACGACCAGGCCAACCTCTGCTACGCCTTCGTCCGCGTCAACCCAACCGGAACCGCCTTCGACTCATCTAGTCGGCGGCGAGGTCGGTCGTGGTGAGGGCGTGGCCGGGCAGTGGGGTCGTCGGGCGGGCGCGCAGCCCGTCGAGAATGATCGCCCGGGCCCGGTCGAAGGCGATCTCGGCGGTGGTATCGGGGGCACGGCACAGGCCGTAGGCGGCGAGCGCGAGCAGGTGGGCGACGTCGCCGGAGCCGACGTCGGGACGCAGCGACCCCTCGGCCTGCGCGGCGCGGACCAGGCCGTCGAGCGTCTCGGCGTACTCGCGTCGGATCCGGGCGACCGCCGGGTCGGCGCGCACCGCCGCCGCCATCGACGGCGAGAACAGGCTGGTCAGCCGCATCGTGAGCCGCAGCTCGTGGGACGGGCTGAGGCTGCGGACCAGCGCTTCCCAGGCCAGGCCGTCGGCCGCGGACTCCTCGGCGGCGGCACTGGCCCGGGCGAGCGACGTCGCGAGGCTGTCGCGGACGACGGCGACGACCAGCGCGTCCCGGTCGGGGAAGTGCCGGTACAGCGTGCCGACGCCGACGCCGGCCAGCCGGGCGATCTCCTCCATGGGCACGTCCGGCCCGTCGTCGGCGAACGCCTGGGTCGCCGTGGCGATGAGGCGGTCGCGGTTGCGGCGCGCGTCGGCTCGCAGGCGGGGCCGCGCCTCGGCCGTCATGACGGACCTCCCATGCCGCGCGCGGTGCGCGGGGCGGGTCTGCTGGGCCGGCCGGCGGCGCACCGGAGTCCAACATCATACCGCCGGGCCGCTCGTCGAGTGCGCGGTCGGCCGGTCGGCGACGCCGGGTCCCGGGCGGCGGCCGAGCCGCCGGACGTGCGCGAAAGCGAGAAACCAGATCGGCGAGTCGTGTTAATATCCGGACGATATCCTTCCGCTTGCTGGGCGTGGCGAGGGGCTGACGCATGACGGACCCTGTCCGCGCCCTCGGACACGCCGCCGGAGCCCGCGACCTCGGGCGGACGCATCTCCGGTGACATCACTCCGGCGTCGATCACCGCCGCGATCAAGGCCATGCCGGAGCGCGACCTTCCCGGCGCCGACCCGATGAAGTTCCGCCGCAACGGCAAGGCCGCGCCGGCGACCCCCGCCGTCTGCGTCCGCGGCGGCCTCGTCACCGCCCTCGACGAGAAGGGGCAGCCCACCGAGCTCCGCGCGGTCGGCTCCACGCCCATCGAGGGCTGACGCCCGCCGCCCGCCCCGCCAGGCCTCGGCCGCCCCGGAGAGCGGCCGAGGCCGTCGCGCCCTAGCCTTGGCGCTGTGGCGCTGCACCGGCAGGCGGTAGAAGAGCAGGCGAACGCGCGGCTCGCGGTGCGACCGCAGTTCCAATGGCCGGGTGCGGGGATCGAGAGCGGCGCGCAGCTGCCCCGATACCGGCTCCCGGCCGGCCCGATGGACCCGGCGACCGCCTACCAGCTGGTGCGCGACGAGCTCATGCTCGACGGCAACGCGCGGCTGAACCTGGCCACGTTCGTCACCACCTGGATGGATCCGCACGCGGACCGGCTGATGGCCGAGTGCGCCGCCAAGAACATGATCGACAAGGACGAGTATCCGCAGACCGCCGAGCTGGAGGCGCGCTGCGTGAACATCCTCGCCGACCTCTGGCACGCCCCGGACGCGCGCGACGCCGTCGGCTGCTCGACGACCGGGTCGTCCGAGGCCTGCATGCTCGCCGGCCTCGCGATGACCCGCCGGTGGCGGGCACGGCGGCGCGCGGCCGGGCTGCCCGCCGACCGGCCGAACCTCGTCATGGGCGCGAACGTGCAGGTCTGCTGGGAGAAGTTCGCCCGCTACTGGGACGTCGAGGCCCGGCTCGTCCCGCTCGCGCCCGGGCGCACCCACCTGACCGCCGAGGAGGCCGTCCGGCACTGCGACGAGAACACCGTCGGCGTCGTCGCGATCCTCGGGTCCACCTTCGACGGGACGTACGAGCCGGTCGCCGAGATCGTCGCAGCGCTCGACCGGCTCGCCGCCGGCGGCGGCCCGGACATACCGGTGCACGTCGACGCGGCCTCGGGCGGGTTCGTCGCCCCGTTCTGTGACCCGGACGTGGTCTGGGACTTCCGCCTCGACCGGGTCGGCTCGATCAACGCCTCGGGTCACAAGTACGGCCTGGTGTACCCGGGCGTCGGCTGGGTCCTCTGGCGCGACCATGACCACCTGCCCGAGGAGCTGGTCTTCCACGTCGACTACCTCGGCGGTTCGATGCCGACCTTCGCGCTCAACTTCTCCCGCCCCGGCGCGCAGGTCGTCGCCCAGTACTACTCGCTGCTGCGCCTCGGCCACGAGGGCTACCGGCAGGTGATCCAGGGCTGCCGCGACGTCGCCACCCGGGTCGCCGACGCGATCGCCGGGGCTGGCCCGTTCGAGCTGGTCTCGGCCGGCGACACCGGGATCCCCGCGTTCGCCTTCGCCATCCGTGACGCCGACACGGCCGGGTTCAGCGTGTTCGACGTGTCGGAGCAGCTGCGGACCCGGGGCTGGCAGGTTCCCGCCTACCGCTTCCCGCCCGCCCTGACTGAGCTCGCCGTGCTGCGGGTCGTCGTCCGCAACGGGTTCGGCCAGGACCTGGCCGACCATCTCGTCGAGGACCTGCGCCGCGCCGTCGACCGCCTCACCGCCACGGGCCGGCCGGGCCGGGCGGCTCCCGCCGGTGAGGAGCCCGCCGCCACGGGTTTCCACCACTAGCCACAGCTCGCCCACTGGCCACGGCTCGCCCACTGGCCACGGCTCGCCCCGAAGCGCCGCCTGCCAGACTGATGCAGGGCAAGGACGGGGCGTCACGTCGAAGTCCGCCGGCCGGCGGAACGGCGCCAGCACCTCGCCGACCTCGGGAATCGATGTCGGCGGGTCGGAATCAGGCCCCGGAACGGTCCCGCGCGCGTTTACGCGTGGGTCCGGGACGCCAGCGGCAGCGTCTGGCCGGCCGCCGTCGCGCACAACATGGTCAACACGGCGCTCGACTACGCGTCGACCGTCGCCGTCGCCTCCTCGCCGGCCGCGCTCGCCTACGTCGCCGGCGAGTCCGGGCTCGTCACCCCTCGCGGCGATCACGGCGGTGGCCCTCGGCCTGCTGCTCGGGCCGTACCGCCCGGCGGCCCTCGCCGGCGCGGGCCGCGCATCGCGGCGGGCCGGCGCGGCGCTACCGGCCGGAGAGGCCGGGGGAGATGCCCCAGGAGCCGCCGGAGCTCTCGCCGGGAGCGAGGACGCGCAGCCCGTCGCCCGAGTTGAACGCGTCGGCGGGGCAGGTCAGCGGCTCGACGGCGACGCTGCGCCGCCGCTCCTGCGGGCTTAGCGAGTCGCCGGTGAAGACCTGGACGTAGTCCCAGGCCTCGTCCATCCAGACGGTGACCGACCCGCCGCCGGCCGGGCCGGCGAGAACCACCCGGGCCCGGCCGTCCGGGTCGCGGCGCAGCCCGGCGAAGCAGTGGTCGACGGCCAGCGGGCCGACGGGGCGGGCGGCGCGGAAGTCGAACGGGCCGTCGGCCACGGCGCGTGCCTCGGTCGGGATCAGCCGGTCGTCGACGAGCAGCACCCGCTCGGCCGGCAGGGTGAGGGTGACGTCGTCGGCCCGCACCGGCCCGCCGCCGGGGCCGGGGACGAACAGGTACGGGTGGGCGCCCATGCCGACCGGCGCGGGGCCGGCCGACAGGTTCGTCGCCGTCATCGTCACCGTCAGGCCGTCGTCGCCGAGCTCGTAGGCGGCGCGGACGGCGACGGTGAACGGGTAGCCGGTCTGAGCGCGCACCACGAACGACGCGGTGACCGCCGCCGGTCCGGTCCGCTCCAGCTCCCAGGCGGACCAGCGGGCCAGGCCGTGGGACGCGTTGCCGGTCTTGACCTCGCTGATCGGCAGCTGCTGGGTCTTGCCGGCCCACTCGTACCGGCCGCCGGCGATCCGGTTCGGCCACGGCACGAGCAGCTGGCCCGCGCTGTGCGGTGCCATCGCGTCGACGGGGTAGCCGTCGAGGACGGCGACGCCGCCCACCCGGTAGTCGCGCAGCCCGCCGCCGACCTCGACGACGGTGACGACGCTGTCCGCGTGCGTGAGTTCCAGCTGCCGCCCGGACGGCGCGAGGGGATCCACCCGTGCATTATCCCGACGCCGGCGCCTGCGCGCGGCGCCCGGCCCGTGGCCTGGTGTGATCGTGAAGACCCGTGGCGCGACGGCCCCTCGCGCCACGGGTCAGCGTGGGTCGGCCGGTCAGCGGCCGAGCCAGTTGGGCGTGCGCTTCTGGGCGAACGCGGTCGCGCCCTCCCTCGCGTCCGCGCTGCCGAAGACCGGGGCGACGGCCTTGGAGATCGCGTCCCAGTCGGCGGCCGGCACCTCGCCGACCATCAGCGCCTTGGTGCACTGGACGGCGAGCGGGCCGTTGCCGGCGATCGTCTCCGCGAGCTCCAGCGCCGTCGACAGCACGTCGGCGGCCGGCACGACCCGGTTGACGAGGCCCACCTCGTAGAGCCGCGTGGCGGTGACCGGCTTGCCGGTGAGGCCGAGCTCGAGCGCGAGGGCGAGCGGGACCCGGGTCGGCAGTCGGGTGCCGCCGCCGGCCGCGACCAGGCCGCGGGTGACCTCGGGCAGGCCGAACTTGGCGGTCTCGGCGGCGACGACGAGGTCGGAGAACAGCGCCAGCTCGAAGCCGCCGCCGACGGCGGTGCCGTTGACCGCGGCGACGACCGGCTTGGGGAAGGTGCGGCGGGTGAAGATGCCGAGGCCGGGGCCCTGGACCTCCATGGCCCCCGGCGTCACGAACGCCTTGAGGTCCATGCCGGCGCAGAAGATCTTCTCGCCGGCGGCGGTCAGGACGAGGGCGCGGACGTCGCCGTCCTTCTCCGCTTCCTCGAACGCGTAGCCGATCGCCGTCATCGTGGCGCCGTCGAGCGAGTTGCCGACGTTCGGCCGGTTGATGGTGATGACGGTGACCGGGCCGCGCCGTTCGACGTCGACGGACATGTGGGGCTCCTTCGCGGGCGCCGCCTTCGCGGGCGCTGCTGCGCTGGGTCCGGCCCGAGGGCCGGAGGAGGCCGCCGGGCGCTCCGGAAGCACATTCTCACTTGCAGAATGGCAATCAACCGGAGCAGTCCGACCACCCTGCCAGTCATCGAGAACGCGCCGCGGGCCGCCGGGCGCCCCACGGCGCCGGATGACCTGTGACGAGTGCTGCGAAAGGTTGCGCGCGGTGAGCGCGGGGTGCAAGCGTCTAGACACCGATGCCCCGGGGCTGAGCCGGCTTTCCGTGGCGCGCCCCCGGCGCGTCGTCGAAAGCCACTCTCTGCCTGTCTGCGGCCCTTCACGAGCGGAGTGCGGATGACGATCGCAATGCTGCTGGACATGGCCCGCGGCGCCTATGGCGAGCGAATCGCCCTGGGTCCGCGCTCCGGCGGTGGATTGTCATTTGAGGAAGTAGGAACGCGGGTCGCCGCAGGCGCCGCGGCGATCAAGGCCTCCGGGGCCGAGCGGGTCGCGTTCGTCGGCATGAACGGTCCGGCGTTCCCCGTCATCCTGTTCGCCGCCGCGTCGGCCGGCGTGCCGATCGCGCCGCTGAACTACCGGCTGTCCGCCGAGCAGCTGCGCAGCCAGATCGGCCAGCTCGGCGCCGTCCTGGTCATCGCCGACGAGGTCTACCGCGCCGCCGTCGACGGCGTGCCCGGCGTCGCGGGCGTCATCAGCACCGAGGAGTGGTTCGCCGCCACCGCCACCCCGGCGCCCGACGCCGACCCGCACGCCGACCTCGACCCGGCCGACGTCGACCCGGACGCCACCGCCGTCCTGCTGTTCACCAGCGGCACGACGTCCGAGCCGAAGCGCGTCATCCTGCGGCATTCGAACCTGATCTCCTACGTCCTGCAGACCGTCGAGTTCGCCTCCGCCGAGGAGGACGACGCGATCCTCGTCAGCGTCCCGCCGTACCACATCGCCGGCGTCGGCACCGTGCTGACGAACTTCTACTCCGGCCGCCGGGTCTGCTATCTGCCCAACTTCGACGCCCAGGTCTGGCTCGACACGGTCCGCACCGAGCAGATCACCAACGTCATGCTCGTGCCGACGATGCTGGTCCGGATCGTCGAGGTGCTCGACGGCAAGCCGGCCGACTCCCCGCACCTGCGCTCGATCGCCTACGGCGGCGCCCGGATGCCCGGCAAGGTGCTGGAGGCCGCGCTCGGCGCCTTCCCGGAGACCGGCTTCGTCAACGCCTACGGCCTGACCGAGACCAGCTCGACGATCGCCGTCCTCGGCCCCGACGACCACCGTGCGGCCTTCGCGTCCGACGACCCCACGGTCCGGGCCCGCCTCGGCTCGGCCGGGCGACCCGTGCCCGGCGTCGAGTTCGAGATCCGCGACGAGGCCGGCACGCCGGTCGGCGTCGGCGAGCCGGGCCTGCTGTGGGTGCGCGGCGAGCAGGTCTCCGGCGAGTACGAGGGCCTCGGCTCGGTGCTCGACGCCGAGGGCTGGTTCCCGACCAAGGACGGCGCCTTCCTGGACGCCGACGGCTACGTCTTCATCACCGGACGCAGCGACGACACGATCATCCGCGGCGGCGAGAACATCGCCCCCGCCGAGATCGAGGACGTCCTCGGCCGGCACGAGCAGGTCCGCGACGTCGCCGTGTGCGGCGCCCCCGACGACACCTGGGGCCAGAAGATCGTCGCCGCCGTCGTGCTCCAGCCCGGCGAGTCGGCGACCGCCGAGGACCTGCGGGGCTACGTGCGCGGCCAGCTGCGCGGTTCCCGGACCCCCGACGTGGTCGTCTTCGTCGACGAGCTGCCCTACACCCCGACCGGCAAGCTCCTGCGCAACCAGGTCGCCCAGCTCGTCGCCGACGGCGCCCAGCCCGCCTGACTCGCCGGAGTTCGAGCCCGCTGGCCCGGCTCGCCGCCGGTCGCCGGCACCGGTCCACCGCGGCCTGCTCACCCCGGGCCGCCCGGCGGCCGGCGGCCGACGCGGGCGGCGGCGCCGCCGACTCGCGCTAGCGCTGCCCGCGCAAGGTTGGCGTCGTCCGCTCTGCCGGCATGAGACGTGCGTTCGTTCGCTGTCGCGGCGCTAGCTCGTCTCGGCCGTGTTAGCCGGGTCAGCTGCGCTAGCTGTGTCAGCTGTTTTGGTCGCCGCCGCCTTCTCGGCCCAGGTCCGCGAGCCAGCCGGGCAGGTCGTCCCAGGTGACGATCTCCCAGACGACGCGGGTCTGGATCTCGCCGGCGACCGCGACGCGGACCTCGTGCGGGATGGCGGTCCGGCCCTCGCCCAGCGGCGGGCACACGGCGCACGTCACCACCGGCGCCTGGCCCGACCGCCCCTGCCGCAGCATGCCGGCCACGGCCAGCGCCAGCGCCGTCCGCCCGGGGGACACCCCCGACGGGCAGACGACCACGGTCCGGACATGCGCGAGCCGCGCCATGCTGAGCGCGACCCGGACGAGCTCGCCCCGGTGGATCTCGACGAAGTTCAGGTCGGTGCGCGCGCTCCCGACGACCGCGCGGGACCGGCGCTGTGCCAGGCGACCGGCGTGCCGCTCGGCGGTCGGGCCGGTGGCCTGCCGCAGCAGCAGCCCGGCCCGGTCCGGCAGCGTGAGACTCACCAGCTGGGACCGTCCCGGCTGCCCCGGCTGCGCCGGCGCCGCGGCGTCCGGCACGACGATCCGCGCCGCGCCGTCCCGCGTCGTCTCCTCGTCCGTGGGTGTCTCGTGCTCGGTGATGAACACGTGCGCGCTGCTCGACTCCATCGCGGCCTCCCGACTCATCAGCTGAACAGGGAGCGCCACGGGACGGCCGGCCCGTCGTGGACCGCCGAGCGCCAGAAGAAGGTGTCGGCGAAGCTCCCGGGCTCGTCGCCGCCCTCGTCGCCGTCCTCATCGCCGCTCTCGCCGCTCTCGCTGCCGTCGCCGTCCTCGTCGCTGCCGTCGCTGCCGTCGCTGCGGTCGCTGCTGTCGTCGTCGCTGTCCCCGTCGTTCGTGCCGTCGTTGTCGGAGGTGGCCTCCGGGCCGCCGGTATCCGCGCCGCCGTCGGGCTGCTCGTCGGGCTTCGGCTCGGGGGTCGTCTGGCCGCCCGCCGCGGCGGTGGGGGGCCTGGCCGTGTCCTCGTCGTCCGGTGTGGGTCTCGCTGGCTCGTCCTCGACCGCCTGGTCCCGGTCGGACGGCGGATTCTGCTTGGGCACGGCTCCTCCTGACGCTCCCGGCTCTGTCGTACCCGACAGTGTCGCACCCATCACCTCTACCGTCCGCACCGTGCAGAGCTTCGTGACCATCGGTTACCTGATGAAGCGCCTGAAGGTGGGGCGAACGCGCGCCTACCAGCTCACCCGACGCCCGTCGTACCCCGCGCCGGCCGGCACCGCCGACCACATGCGCATCTGGCTCAAGGCCGATGTGGACGCCTGGCTCGCCGTCCACCGCCCCGACGCCGTTCCCGAAGACGAGCCCGCGACCGACGACGGCGACGAGGCGTAGCGCCGCCGTCCCGCCCTTCCGACGCGTCCCGCGTCCCGCGCTAGATCGCTAGCGCTGGGTCGCCGGGTGCGTCATCCTGACTAACCGTCAGCACTCTCTTGCCGCCGATCCCGTCCGCGACGATGCGGTGATGGCTCCCCGGTGATCTACCGGGGCGCGCGGCTCCGCGTCCCGCACCACCCCTCGACGCCCGCTGCGGGCCGCCGGTCGTGGCGGGCGGCCGCGGCGGCCAGGCGCGCGAGCGAAAGCTCACGAGAGGACGGCTCGCATGGTCAGCACACGGGCAGCGCTCCTGTTCGGGCCCGGCCAGGACTACAAGATCGAGACCATCGAGGTGGACGAGCCGCGCGCCGGCGAGGTCCTGATCGAGCTACGGGCCGCCGGCCTCTGCCACTCGGACGAGCACGCCCGCACGGGTGACATGCCGATGCCGCACTACCCGATCGTCTGCGGCCACGAGGGGGCCGGCGAGGTCGTCGCCGTCGGCCCTGGCGTCACGACGGTCGCGCCGGGGGACCACGTCGCGATGTCGTTCATCCCGTCCTGCGGCCACTGCCAACCCTGTCGGGCCGGGCGTGCCTACCTGTGCGACGAGGGCGCGAAGCTGTTCGACGTCGGCGCGATCACCGACGGCCGGGTCGCGCACCGGTACGGGGACGAGCCGGTGGCGCGCTACGCCCAGCTCGGCGCGTTCTCCGAGTTTCAGCTCGTCGGCGAGGCGTCCGTCATCAAGGTCGACCGGGACATTCCGTGGACCGCCGTCGCGCTGGTGTCCTGCGGCGTCGCGACCGGCTTCGGCTCGGCGGTCAACCGCGGCGAGGTCCACCCGGGGGACACCGTCGCCGTGGTCGGGATCGGCGGCGTCGGGATCAACGCGGTGCAAGGCGCCCGGATCGCCGGCGCGAGCCGGATCATCGCGGTCGACCCGGTGCCCTTCAAGCGCGAGCAGGCGTTGCGCTTCGGCGCGACCCACGCCTACTCGTCGCTGGACGAGGCCGCGGGCGAGGTCGCCGGGCTCACCGCCGGCGCGATGTGCGACGTGGTCGTCTGCACCGTCGGCGTCATGCACGGCAGCCTGCTCGAGCCGATGCTGCGGCTCACCGCGAAGGGCGGCACCTGCGTGATCACGTCGGTGGCGCCGATCGTCGAGGAGAAGGCCGACCTGAACCTGTTCATGCTGGCGATGCTGAACAAGCAGCTGCGCGGCTGCGTGTTCGGCTCGGCCAGCCCGCGCACCCAGATCCCGCGGTTGCTGGACCTCTACCGGGCCGGGACCCTGAAGATCGACGAGCTGGTCACGCGGACCTACTCGCTGGATCAGGTCAACGCGGGCTACACCGATCTCGAGGCCGGCCGCCTGCTGCGCGGGGCGATCATCTTCTAAGAGGCGCCGCCGGGCCTTCGAACGTCGCCTCGGCCGCCGACCCTTCCGCCTGGTCAGCGGGCGGGCCGGTGGCCGTCCGCCCCCGCCGGCGCGAGCACCGGACCTGGTGAGAGCACTATTCTCGCCAACGGGAGCGACCTGTCCGCCCGCCGGGCCACCGGTCGGGGGGCGACGAAGGGATAAGGACGACGATGAGTGTCGACACCGCGACCGAAGGCTCGGCGTCCGAGACCCCGCGTCAGCAGCGGCGCGGACGGCGGATCGCGATGACGCCCGCCGAGATCGACGCGTTCCTCGCCGAGGAGCGCACCTGCCGGGTCTCCACCGTCGGCGTCGACGGTGCGCCGCACACCTCGGCGCTGTGGTTCGTCTGGGACGGGGCGGCGCTCTGGCTGAACAGCATCGTCAAGAGCCAGCGCTGGATCGACCTCAACCGCGACCCGCGCGTCTCAGTGATCATCGACACCGGTCACGGTTTCGGCGAGCTGCGCGGCGTCGAGCTGATCGGGCGGGTCGCCGTCGTCGGCGAGGTGCCCCGCACCGGCGACGAGGCCGCGGCCGACCTGCTCGCCGAGCCCGAGCGGCTGTTCGGCGACAAGTACGGCAACGGCACGTTCCACTACGACGGCCGGCACGCCTGGGTGAAGCTCGTCCCGGAGAAGCTGGTCAGCTGGGACTTCCGCAAGACCGGGATGTAGCCGGACCCGCGGCGGCTACTCCGGGCTCGCTGGGAAGGCCGCCCGCGGCGACGGACCGCCGGCGGCCGCCCCGCGACCGTCCGCCGGATCGGTCCCCGGGGCGCGCTGGGGATGGATCTCCGGGTGGGCGGCGGCCGGGGACACGGCGACGGCGTCCCGTGCCGGGCTGGTGCGCAGCACCACGTCGGCGATCGGGGACGTGACGCCCAGCCAGTAACGCTCGTTGCGGTAGTGGTGCAGCCGGTGGTTGCGCCAAGCTCGCCGGTAGAGCTCCGTACGCGGCTGGTACCGGGTGTGGATGAGGAAGTGCGTCCAGTCGTAGGCGAGCACGGCCGCGCCGACGCAGAACATCCCGGTCGCCAGCCGCGGCGAGCCCACGGCGCCGACCGCGACGGCGACCGCGCCGGCACCGAGCACGTCCTGCGCCCGCATGAACATCGAGTTCAGGTTCGTCGGGTCCCGGTGGTGCTGGGCGTGGCCCCAGCCGGCCGCCTGGTAGGCGGCTCGCCCGAACGGGCCCTCCGGCGGCGCGTGCAGCAGGTACCGGTGGATCGCCCATTCGACAAAGGGCTGGGCCGCCACGCAGCCGACGGCGACGGCCGCGTCCGACGGCCGGAAGTCACGGCGGACGCCGCGCGCGATGCCGAGCGCGGCCACAGTGCCGATCAGCGCCGGCGGCCGCGGATGCGCCAGGAAGCGGCTGAGTGCCGCGGGCAGCGTGCTGACCTCGGTCGCCCGGCCGTGCGGCCCGGGCGGGTCGAGGCGCCGCAGGAACCGACGGTAGCGCCCGCGCAGCGCCTCCCGGGCGTGGCTCGCGTCGACGGCGCTCGGCAGGGCGGCTCGGCTGGCGGCCATCGAGCGCGCGGCGCCGGCAGGGCCCAGCCGCCGCCTGACCGATCGCGGGCCGTGCAGCAGGAAGGCGTTGACCATGACGTGGACTTTACGTGTCATGCCGGTGTCCGGCAGCCAACCTGACCGGGAACGCCGCAGAACAACAGGTATGCCACCCGGCCGCCGACTCCCGCCGCGGCCTTCGGTGCTGCCGGCGCCGCCGAGGACGCTCGCGGTCCGCCGGGGGCTCGCGGTCAGCCCGACGCTCGCGGTCCGCCGGCACGGTGGGCGACCGCTCCGGCGATCAGAGTGAGGACGGCCGGTCCCGGGGTCAGCTCGGCGAGAACCGCCGCGGCCGGCTCGGCGAGCAGGCACAGGTCGGCGGGCGCACCGGGCACGATGCGGCGCGGCGGCCCGCCCGGATCCGCCGGGTCACCGAGGTAGAGCGCGAGCGCCCGGGCCGGCGCCAGCACCTCGCCAGGGCCCATCACCTGCCCTGACGCGGTCCGACGGCGCACGGCCGCGCGCATCGAGGCCCACGGGTCGGCGCCGCCGAACGGGGCGTCGGTGCCGGCGGCCAGCGGGATGCCGGCGGCGAGCAGGCCGGCGCCGCGGTAGAGCCAGGGCAGATCGTCGGCGTCGACGTCGCGGCGGTAGGCGTCGCCGCGTTCGGCGAGAAAGTGCGGCTGGGTGACGACGGTCAGGCCGGCGGCGGCGACCGGTTCGACCAGGTCGGGCGGCAGCACCGCGCCGTGCTCGATTCGGTCGCCGGGCAGCGGGCCGCCGCCCGCGTCGAACGCCGCCAGCGCGAGGGCGAGCTGCAGCCGGGTCACGCAGTGCACCGCGACCCGCCGCCCGCGGGCCCGCGCCGCCCGCACGGTCGCCGCCAGGTCGTCGAGGTCGACGGGCCGGCCGTCGTCCAGCACGATCTTCACCGGTCCGAACCCGACCCGAGCCGGCCCGCTGTCCGCCGATCCGGTGGAATCCTCCGGGCCGGGGCTCCGCGGCTCCCACCGGATCACCGGGCGCGCGGTCGAGGCCGCGCTCGTCGGCCCCAGCGGCGTGAGGTCGGGCGGCCCCGTCAGCACCAGCCGCTGCGGGAGTGCCCCGTCCTCGGCGGCGGCGCGCAGGGTCCCGACCTGGGCGGGGGCCGTGGTCACGGTCGCGTCGGTGACGCCGGTGACGCCGTACGCGGCCAGCAGGGCGCCGACGGCGGCGAGATCTGCCGGGTCCACCGCGCCGCCGGCGCCCGCCTCGGCCAGCCACCGGCCCAGCCGGTCGTCCGCGCGGAAAAGCCGCCCGTCGACCGGCAGGCCGACCGCCGACAGTCGTTGCGCGGACGGCTCCGGCAGCGCGCCACCCCGGCCCGCCCGGCTGCTCCCGCCGTGCGCTGCCGCGCCGGTGCGGTCGGTGCCGCCGCCGGCCGCTCGCCGGTCATGCCCGGTGACCAGCGCCGTCAGGGCGGCCGAGTTGAGGATCCACAGCGCGCCGGAGCGGTGCTGCACCCGCACGGGTACGTCGGCGACGATGCTATCCAGGGCGTCGCGGTCCAGGCTGCCCGACACCGACTCGTGATAGCCGACGGCCCGCACCCAGCGCCCGGCCGGCGCGCGCGCCGCGGCACCTCGCAGCGCGTCCGCGAGGCCGGCCGCGTCCCGCACCGCCGGCGGCCCGACGGGTGTCGACGACGCCAGTGCGGCCAGCGCCAGCAGGTGGATGTGATGGTCGTGCAGGCCGGGCAGCAGCAGGCCGCCGCGGGCGTCGACGATCTCCTCGCCGGGGCGGGGCCGCCAGGCCGTCCGGTCGGCGGCGTCGCCCACGGCGGTGACGAGCCCGCCGTCGATCCGGACCGCGCGGCCCGGCCGGCCGTCGATCTCGGCGTTGACGATCAGCATTCGTCCTCCCCGCCGGCCGGGGCTGGCAGGAGCCGCGCGTTGTCGTGGCCGGCCGGCGCGGCGGCGCCCGCCGGGGCCCGCACCCGCGGCGGCGCCACCGCGAGCGCGTGACCGTCGTCGCCGCGGCCCGCCAGCGTCGGGTCGTGATCGGGCAGGACGGGTCGGCCGGCGAGCAGCGAGCCGGTGGCCTCCCGCAGGGCGATGTCGACGTGCCGACCTCCGCCGGCGGCGAGGCACCCGAGCGCGGCGGCGGCGGCGAGGACGCCGGTGACCGGATCGGCGACCGCGTCGGCGAGGAACACCGGCCGGCCGGCGGCGTCGACGGCGACGGCGCCCGCTGCGACGGCCGCATCGTCGCCGAAGGCGGGCCGCTGCCGCCACGGCCCGGTTCGGCCGTAGCCGGTGATGCTCACCCACGTCAGCGCCGGGTTCCGCGCGATCATGACGGCCGGCTCGATGCCGAGCTGCTCGAGCGCCCGCGGCCGGGACGCCTCCAGGACGACGTCCGCCCGCTCGATCAGCCGGACCAGCGCGGCCCGGCCGTCGGCGGTGCGCAGGTCCACCGTGACGCTGGCGTGCCCGGCGTGCAGCAGGTCGTAGAACGCGGCGGGACCCCGGCGGGCGCCGTCGAGCCGGCCGACGCCCTCGACCTTGACGACCCGGCCGCCGGCCAGCCCCAACAGGTGCGCGCACAGCGGGCCGGCCCACAGCGACGACAGGTCGACGACGGTGAACCCGCCGTCCTCGGGCGCGCGCCGGTCGCCGCCCAGGAGGTCCCGCCCGGGCGTCGCCGGCCCGCCGGATCGCCGGCCCGCGGCGGCACCGGCGGGGCGCGCCGCAGCGCCGGCGGGGACGTCCGGCGCCAGCCCGTCGACGAGGAACGGCGCGAACGGGAAGCGCCGCCCCCGGGCCGTCGCCTGCGCGTCGGTCGCCGCCGTGGCCGGGTCGACGAGCAGCGCGACCGGCAGGCCCAGCAGGTCGGCGCGCGCGGCGAGCTCCGTTCCCGTCCGGACGGCGACCGCGGCGGCGAGCGCCTCCCAGGGCCGGGCCCGCGCCGGCGGCTCGCCGTCCGGGCCGAGCGTGCTGTCCCGGTTCTGCGCGCGGTCCCGGTTCTGTTCGTCGTGTGGGCCGCGCTCGGCGGGTGGCCGGGCGTCGTCGGCCAGGTCCGCGTCGGTCGCGGCGAGGTCGTCGCGTTCCAGCCAGGCGGGCAGCAGGTCGACGTCGTCGACCCGGGCCAGATTGACCGCGAGCCAGCCGTCGGCCGCGCGGACGAGCCTGGCGGCCCGGCCGGCGGAGTAGACCCCGCCACGGGTCAGGCCGAGCGCGGCGGCCCGCTCGCCGAGAAGCTGCCCGGCGCCGGTGGGCGGGTGCGGGGGAGTGCCCGCCGAGGAGGCGAACGGATGGCCCCTGTCGGCGGCCAGGGTCTGGACGACGGCCAGCGCGGCGTCGAGCCGGGCCACGAACGGCACGGTCAGCCCCAGCGGGGCCGCGCCGGCGTGCCCGGTGAGCGCCATCGCACCGCTGGCCGCCCAGGCGGGCTCGACGCCGCCGGCCCAGCCCGTCCCGGCACCGCCTGGCCGGGCGGCCTCGACGTCGACGGCCGCGTCCCGCGTCCCGATCCGGCCGGCGCGCAGGTCGGCGGCATAGTCCCCGAGGATCTCGGGCAGCGCCTCCCCGGTTCCGCTCACCGCCCACCCTCCGTCCCGCGTGCCAACACCGCCGCCCGCGCACCAGCTGCCCAGAGACCGGACCCGGGCACTCGACCCGGACGCACGACCCGGACGCAGTGCCTGGGCATACGGTATGGCGGTGACCGCCGCGTTGCTCCCTGCCGGGGCCGCGCTGGACCTGGTCCGCGCCCTGTCGCCGGCCGACCTCGCCGACGTGTTCCCTGCGCCCGTCCTGCTCGTCGACCTCGCCGACGCCCGCCCGGACGACGTCGCGGCTCTCGCCGCCCGCCGCCCGCCGCTCGTGCTCGTCGGCGTCGGCCCGGCCCTCGACGTACCCGCCGAGGGGCGGCCGGAGGTGGCCGCGGCCGCGGGGGAGCTCGACGTGCTGCTTCCCGAGGTGCTCGCACCCGGCGACGACGTGGGCGCCGCGGCGGTGGCGCTGGTCCGGGCCGTCGAGGCCCATCCGGTGGCGGCTGTGGCGCTCGTCGGCTTGCTGCGGATGTCGGCGCGGCTGGATCCGCTGGATGGGCTGGTCGCCGAGTCGCTGGCGTACTCGACGCTGCTGGCCGGCGCGGACTTCGCCCGCTGGCTGGCGGCCCGTCCGCCGCGTGCGCACCGGCCGGCCGACCAGCCGCTGCTCGCCCGCCGCGACGGCGACCGGCTGGTGCTGACCTTCAACCGGCCGGAGGCCCGCAACGCCTTCGACACGGCGACCCGGGACGCGCTCGTCGCCGAGCTGCGCGCCGCGTCCGCGGACGACACCCTGACCGAGGTGGTGCTGACCGCGGCCGGGCCCGCGTTCGGCGCCGGCGGCGACCTGACCCAGTTCGGCACCGCGCCCGACCTGGCCAGGGCGCACCTCGTCCGGACGGGGGCGAGTGCCGGCGCGGAGATCGTCCGCTGCCCGCACCGGACGGTCGCGTACCTGCACGGCGCCTGCGTCGGCGCCGGCATCGAGATCCCGGCGTTCGCGGACCACGTCGTCGCCGCCCCGGACGTGGCGATGCAGCTGCCCGAGCTGGACCTCGGCCTGGTGCCGGGCGCGGGCGGCACGGTCAGCGTCACCCGCCGGGCCGGGCGCCGGCGCACCGCGTGGATGGTCCTGACCGGCGTCGTCCTGGATGCCGCGACGGCCCTGCACTGGGGCATCGTCGACGAGCTCGCCGACGTCGCCGGGCGGTCCGGCTGATGAGCCGGCCTCGCCAGCGATCAGCTTGGTCTCGGTCAACCACGGTGCCGCCCGCGTTCCGCTGCGTCCGTTCATGACTTCGGGGCAGCACGTGTGGGGCCGAGATCGGCTGGGCGGGCCCCACACCTGCCGCCCCGATCTCATGACCCGGCACATCAGGGCGGCGTCGTCGCGCCGCGTGCCCGCCGCTCGCCGTCCGGTCGGAGATGTCGTCGACATGGGCGCTGCGCCGAGGCGAGGCGGGGGAGGCGCCGAGGCGCCGATGTCGGTAGCGTGCCGGGCGGATCGAGTGCTGGACGGAGCTGCCAGGGTGTGGCCGCCACGGCGCCGTCGGCTCCCGATCCGCCGGAATCCCGGCATGCCTCGTTTCCGACGTCGACAGGACGCACCATGAGCGAGATCCGGTACGAGGTCAGCGACGGGGTCGCCGTCGTGACGCTGGACGCGCCGGCGCGGCGCAACGCGCTGACCGTCGCGATGGCGGCCGAGCTGGTCGCGGCGTTCGACGAGGCCGACGCGGACGACAAGGTCGGAGCCGTGGTGATCGGCGGCGGCGCGTCGTTCTGCGCCGGCGCCGACCGCGGGGTCCTCGCCGCCGCCGGTGCGGACCCCGCCGAGGACGAGCGGTTCCGCGACATCGAGGTCATCTACCAGGCGTTCCTGCGGGTCGGCGCGCTGCGGTCGCCGACGATCGCCGCGGTCCGCGGGGCGGCGGTCGGGGCGGGGATGAACCTCGTGCTCGCCACCGACCTGCGGGTCGTCGGCCAGGACGCCCGGCTGATGTCCGGCTTCCTGCGGATCGGCATGCACCCCGGCGGCGGCCACTTCGCGCTGCTGGAGCGCGCTGGCGGCCGGGAGAGCGCGGCCGCGATGGGCCTGTTCGGCGCCACGGTCAGCGGGGTCCGCGCCGCCGAGCTCGGCCTGGCCTGGGCCGCCGTCGAGGACGCGGCCGTCGACCAGACCGCGTTCGAACTGGCCGCGTCCGCGGCGGCCGACCCGCAGCTCGCCCGCCGTGCCGTGGCCTCGTTCCGCCGCTCGACCGGCAACCCCGGCGTCTCGTGGGACGTCGGGGTCGAGGTCGAACGCTCCCCGCAGATGTGGTCGATGCGCCGCAAGGACACGTCCCGTTCCTAGGACGTGTCCCACGGGATGCGCCCTGGCGGGTCAGTCCGTCGTGCGGCCGCGGTAGAGGTGGACGGCGAGGGGGGCGGCGACGGCCAGGATCCCGATCGACCACAGCACGCCGGCGACCACCGGGTGCTGCATCGGCCAGGCGTGCGAGGCCGCCGACGGGTTGGGATTGCCGAACAGATCGCGGGTCGCCGCCGAGACGGCGCTGACCGGGTTCCAGTCGGCGATCGCGCGGACGAAGGCCGGCATCCCCGCGGTCGGGACCATCGCGTTGGAGACGATCGCGAGCGGGAAGAGGATCACCAGCCCGATGCCCTGCGCGCTTTCCGGCCCCTCGGTGACCATCCCGAGGCAGGCCGTCGCCCAGATCAGCGCGTAGGAGAACAGCAGCGCAATGGCGAACCCGGCGACGAACTCCGGCACCGAGGTGTGCGGGCGCCAGCCGATGACGAGGCCGGTGAGCAGCACCATCGTCGCGCACAGGACCGCGGAGAGGATGTCGGAGACGGATCGGCTGACCAGCACCGCGGCTCGCCAGATCGGCAGCGCGCGGAACCGGTCGATCGTGCCGGTGTTGAGGTCCGTCGTGAGCCCGACCGCCGTGCCCATCACCGACGTGGTGAGGTTCAGCGCGACCAGCCCGGCGATCGCGAACTCCTTGTACGAGCCGCCGCCCGCGAGCGAGATCCCGGAGCCCAGCACGTAGACGAACAGCAGGGTGAACATCACCGGCTGGATCAGTACGTCGGAGAGCTGCAACGGCTCCCTGGCGATGTGGATCAGGTTGCGCCGGGTGAGGACGACGACGTCCTTGAACGGTCGGGCGAACGCCCCGGAGAGGGCCGGGACTCCGGATGCGGCGTCGAGGGTCGGCGCGAGCTGGGCCATCAGAAGGCTCCCTTGGGCGAGTCGGCGTGGCTGGTGGCCGGGATGCCCGCGGCCAGGACGGGCGTGCGCTGGCGGGGAGCCGCGGCGTCCTCACCGGCGGCGCCCGGGCCGCCGGGGGATGAGCCGGAGCTGGCGCCGGTGTCGCCGGCACCGGTCGGGTCGCCGGGTTCCTCGGCGGCGGCCGTGCTGGCGGCGGCCGTGGTGGCGGGGGGCGTGGTGGCGGGGGGCGTGCCGGTGAGCGCGAAGAAGACGTCGTCGAGGGACGGTGGGTGCACCGCGACGTCGTCGACGAGGGCGCCGACGCCGTCGAGGGCGCGGATCACGGCGGTCGCGACGCCCACGCCCGCGTTCACGGCGGCCCGCAGCCGGCGGCCGTCGGCGCTCGCGTCGACGCGTCCCGCGACCAGCGGGGTGAGCGCCGCGACGGCGCCGTCGTGGGCGGCCGTGAGGGTCACCTCCAGCCGGGTCCCGCCGACGGCCGCCTTCAGCTCGTTGGCGGTGCCGCCCGCGATGATCCGGCCGTGGTCGATGACGACGATCCGGTCGGCCAGCGCGTCCGCCTCGTCGAGGTACTGGGTGGTGAGCAGCAGCGTCGTGCCCTGCCCGACGAGGTCGCGGATGACGTCCCACATCCGGGCCCGGCTCGTCGGGTCGAGGCCCGTGGTCGGCTCGTCGAGGAAGAGCACCGGCGGCCGGGCGACGAGGCTCGCCGCCAGGTCGAGCCGGCGGCGCATGCCGCCGGAGTAGCCGCGGACGGCCCGGTCCGCCGCGTCGGTCAGCTCGAACTGCGCGAGCAGCTCGGTCGCGCGGGCGGCCCCGGCGGCACGGCGCAGGCCGGCGAGCTCGGCGACCATCCGCAGGTTCTGCCGGCCGGTCAGCGCCTCGTCGAGGGTGGCGTCCTGCGCGGTCACGCCGATCCGGCGGCGGACCTCGCCGGCCTGGCTGACCACGTCGTGCCCGGCGATCTTCGCCCAGCCGGTGGTCGGCTTCGCGAGCGTCGTGAGGATGCGGACGGCGGTGCTCTTGCCGGCGCCGTTGGGGCCAAGCACGCCGAGGATCGTTCCCGCCGGGACGGCGAGGTCGATCCCGTCGAGCGCCTGGGTGTCGCCATAGCGCTTCGTGAGACCTTCGGCCTCGATCATCGTCTGGACCATCCGGTACCCTCTCCCTAACGGGGTTACTTGCCGCACGGTAAGGTCGCCTACAAACCTGCCGGTCGTCAAGTTAATTTTGTGTCGCGCGTGTCGGTGCGCCGCCGGGGGCCGAGCGCGGGGGCCGAGCGCGGGGGTACTGTCGGCCGGCCGACAGGTAAGGTGGAAGCGTGGCCAGACCGCCGGCGCGCCCCGCGGGCGAGAAGAGCACGCGGGAGCAGATCCTCGACGTAGCACTCGAGCTGTTCACCGCGAACGGCTACGAGAAGACGTCCCTGCGCGAGATCGCCGAGCGGATGAACTTCTCGAAGGCGGCTCTCTACTACCACTTCGCCAGCAAGGACGACATCCTGCTGGCGCTGCACCTGCGGCTGCATGAGCTCGGCAAGGCGGGCCTGGACCGGATCGACGTGGACCAGGTCGGCCCGACGGACTGGGTCCCCATGATCGACGAGTTCGTCGACCTGTTGCTGGAGAACCGCCAGCTCTTCATGTTCCACATGCGTAACCACGCGGCGCTCGAGGCGCTGGGCGACCATTCGCACGACGACGCGAACGGCGACATCGAGGAGCGCGCGCGGCGCCTGCTGACCGACGCGCGCATCCCGCGGGTGCGGCGGATGCGGCTGTCGTTCGCTCTCGGCGCGGTCGTTGTCGGCCTTGTGATAACCGGCGACATTCTCGCGGAAACGTCGACCGAGGACCTGCGCGCGGAGCTGCGCTCGGTCGTCCGCGACATCCTCGAGCCCGGCAGTGACCGACCCGGCGGCGACGAGCCGGCGAACGCGTCCGGCTCGGCCCTCGACGCGGCGCCCCCTGGCCGCGCGCCCGACGAGAACGGCGTGACCAGCGGAACCGGTGTGCGCCGCGGCGTCGCGCGGGCCGTGTCCAGCCAGCGCGGCTAGCCGCCGTCGGCCGCCCCGGCCGGCTGACCAGGCCCGGGTCCCATCCTCGCTCGGCGCGCACGCCGCCAGCCGACGGCGCGGTCGATTCGCTTACCACGACGGGGTGCGGCCGGTCAAGAGGCGCGCCTCGCTGTCGAGCCAGGATGCGCAGGTACAGTGCGGCTGCCCGCGATCGTCATTCAATGTCGCGAGGGCCCGTTATGCCCGACCCTGCGGTCTCGCGACCTGTGTGACGGGAGTTGACTGCAATCATGTCGTTGCCGGGAGAGGCCGCCGCCGCGGGCGTGCCGTGCTTCCTGGCCGACACCTGGTGGTTCGCGCTGACGAGCCGGCTGTCCGAGGAACGGTTCGCGCAGCTCGCCGACCTACGGGCCGCGCAGGGGTTCAGTGCCGTCCAGCTCGTCGCCGGCGTCCCGCCGGAGGTGGGGCCGGGCAACGTGAACGCCTGGAGCAGCCACGGGCCCGCCTGGTTCGCCGACGGCCGGCCGAACCCGGCCTACCTCGACCACGCCAGGCACCGCATCGGGCGCCTCAACGGCGTCGGGCTCACCGCCATCGTCTACGGCTGCTGGGGCCACCAGCTCGCCTGGCTCGGCGTGGCCGGCGCGACCGCCTGGTGGCGGCGGCTGGTGCAGCGGCTCGACGACCTGGACGTCGTCTACTGCCTGTCCGGCGAGACCAACCTGTGGATCGGCGCGGAGGACGCGCTGCTGCCGGACCGGTCCACCGACGACCTGCTGCGCACCGCCGTGCGGGCTCGGCTGCCGGACCGGGTCCGCACCGCGCTGCGCCCCTGGCGCGCCCGGTACGTGCGGCGTCGGCACGCCGCCGCCGCCCGGGCCCGCCGGCACGGCTGGGACGACGTGCTAGCCGAGCTCACGGCCTCGACGGGCCGGCCGGTGCTCGCGCACGTGATCCCGGGCGAGACCAGCGCCGACGCGCTGGACCGGGCGGACCTGCTGGCCGCCGTGACCGTGCAGACCGGCCACGACCAGGCGAGCCGCCCGCTGCTGTGGGAGTGGCCGCAGCGCGTCGCCGGGCGCCAGCCGGGCCGGCCGTTCATCAACCTGGAGCCCTGGTACGAGGGGATCCGCGACGGCTTCGGCACCGCGGACCAGCTGTTCGCCTACTGGGTGACGATGCTCGCCGGCGCGGCGGCCTACTGCTATGGCGCGCACGGGATGTGGAACGCGGGCGACGGCGCCTTCCTGGCGCACTGGGGCACGCAGAGCCTGGACGCCGCCGCCGCCCTGCCCACGCCGGGCCTGCTCGGCGCGAGCCACCGGGCGCTGCGCCAGCACGGGCTCCCGGACGCCCGGGGCGTCACGACCGTCGACGCGCGTGGCGGGCAGCTGCGCTCGATCACCCGCGCCCGCGCGGACGGCTCGGGAGCGGCCACGTTCTATCCCGACGCGGCGCTTGTGCCCGCCGCCGGGGCGGCCGAGGGCCGCTACTTCGCCCCCGGCCTGGGGGAGTTCGTTGTCCAGCCGCCCGGCGAGGGCCCGGTCGTCCAGCTCACGTGACGGCCGGGAACTGCCCCTCGACGACGTCACCGACCGGGAAGGAACGTCACCTGTGCCCATTGGCTCATGCGTCCGGGTGAGACGGCCAGTGTTGCTGCGCCCGACGACATCGACGCCCACGGCGACATTCTGATGACTGCGAGTGCTCACATGACTATGAGAACGCTGTGGTCCGCCTCGCCCGTCGCGTGGCCGGGGCACGACGTCGCGTCGCCGGTCCCGTCGGCCCAGGTGCGGGTCGGGCTGGTCGGCACGGGGTACATCGCCCGCGGCCTCGCGCACATGCTGCGCCGCTCGCCGCACCTGCAGCTGTCGGGGGTGCTGACCCGGCGCCCGCTCGACGACGCGGAGGGTCCGTGGGAGGGCCAGGTCACCCACTCCGTCGAGCGCCTGGTCGGCCAGTCGGACGTCGTCGTGATCACGACCGGGGACGCCGTGCACGGGACCGAGGTGGCCGCCGCCGTGCTCGCGGCCGGCCTGCCGGTGGTCACGATGGACGCCGAGCTGCAGGTGACCTCCGGGTCGTACCTGGCGGGTCTGGGCACCGTCGTCGAGGCCCAGGGCGATCAGCCGGGCTCGCTCGCGCTGCTCGCCCACGAGGCCCGGCAGATGGGCGTCACCCCGCTGGTCTACGGCAACATCAAGGGTTTCCTGAACCACAACCCGACGCCGGCGGAGATGGACTACTGGGCCCGGCGGCAGGGCATCTCGCTGACTCAGGTCACCTCGTTCACCGACGGCACCAAGCTGCAGATCGAGCAGGCGCTGGTCGCGAACGGCCTCGGGGCGACGATCGCGCGCCGTGGGCTGCTCGGACCGCGGACCGACACCCTGCCGACGGGTGCCCTCCAGCTCGCCGAGGCGGCCGCGGCCCGCGGCGGCGAGCCGATCAGCGACTATGTGCTGCCCGAGCGCGGCAACCCGGGGGTCTTCCTCGTGGCCACCTTCACGGAGGAGCTCGGCGAGTTCCTCCGGTACTACAAGGTCCGGCTCGGCGACTCCCCGTACGTCCTGCTGGAGCGCCCGTTCCACCTGTGCAACCTGGAGATCCCGCTGACGATCGACCGGCTGGTCCGGGGCGATCTGGTGGCGTTCAACAACGGGCCGAACCCGCGGGCGAGCGTCGCGGCGGTGGCGAAGCGTGACCTCGCCCCGGGCGAGCGGATAGCGCCGGCCATCGGCGGGTTCCAGGTGCGCGGCGAGGCGGTGCTGATCGCCGACGAACCCGAGCACGTGCCGATCGGCCTGCTCGACGGGGCGATGGTCGAGCGCCCCGTCGCCGCCGGCGAGACCGTCCGTCTGGAGCACGTGGACGTGCCGGAGAGCCTGGCGCTGAGGGCCTGGCGGTCGACCCTGCAGTCGGTGCTGGCGCCGCCCGGCGCCGCGCCGCGGGTACCCAGCCAGGCCGCCTCGCCCGCGTCGCTGGCGAAGGGCCGCGCCCCGCGGCACTCCACCCACTAGCGCCTCGCCCACTGGTAGTTGGGTTGGTGTTCGGCCGGCCGATGGCCGGCTGACGGGTGCCGCCTCCGGCCCGCGGGACGCGTCCCGCCCGAACCGTGCGACCATGGCGAAGTCGCGGGCGGCCGGTTTGGCGCAGTCGTGCCATCTCGTGCCGGTTTGGGCCCCAATACTACTCTGCCGCTACTGGCGTGTAGAAGCCCCGGCGGGCGTCATTTTCCGGCGAGTCCGGTCGCGCGGACGCCGCCGCCGGCCGGCCGCCGATCGGGTTGCGGGGCCGCCGCGACGTGCCTCGCCTCCGGGGCCCGGTCGTCGCAGGTCAGCCGCGGACGGCGGCCGTCCGGGCCCGAACGGCCGGCACGCGCCGTCGACGACCGCGTTGACGGGACGTGGCAACCGGCTGGAGGGTCGAGGCCGGATGCCCCGGCGGGACGTGGCCGCCGGCCGAACCGCACGGGAGAGCGAGCGTGGACGAGACAACGGCCTGGGGCGTCGTCGCGGCGGGCGGGCCGCCGGGACACTCCGTGGACGCGGACACGGGCGGACCGGCGGGCACCGCCAGCCGCGACACCCAGGCCGACGTCGCCACCCTCGGCCCGGTCCCGGCCGACGGCCCCGCCCACGGCCCGATCCCGGCCGACGGCCTGCTCGCGGCCGAGAGCCCGGTCGCGGCCGACGGCCCGGTCGCGGCCGACGGCCCGGTCGCGGCCGACGGCCCGGTCGCGGCCGACGGCCCGGTCGCGGGCGACGACCCGGCCGAGCGGCTGGTCTCGGCGGCGCTGGCGCGGCTGAGCCTGGAGGATCGGGTCCGGCTGCTGACCGGCGGGTCGTTCTGGCGGACTCGGCCCGCGCCCGCCGCGGGCCTGCGGGCGATGGTGCTCTCCGACGGTCCCGCCGGGGTGCGCGGTGAGCGGGCGGACGAGCGGGAGCCGTCCGCCAGCCTGCCCTGCCCGTCCGCGCTCGCGGCGACCTGGGACGAGCGGCTGCTGCGCCGGGTCGGCCGGCTGCTCGCCGCGCAGGCCCGGGCGAAGGGCGTCCACGTCGTGCTCGGCCCGACCGTCAACCTGCACCGCAGCCCGCTCGGCGGACGCCACTTCGAGTGCCTCTCCGAGGATCCGCTGCTGACCGCCCGGCTGGGTGCTGCCCTGGTGCGTGGTATCCAGGCCGGCGGGATCGCCGCCACTGTGAAGCACTACGTCGCGAACGAGTCCGAGACCGACCGGTTCACGGTCGACGTTCGAGTCGATGAGCGCGCACTGCGCGAGGTCTACCTGGCGCCCTTCGAGGCGCTGGTGCGCGAGGCCGGCGCCTGGGCGGTGATGGCCGCGTACAACGGCGTCGACGGCGCGACGATGACCGAGAACCCGCTGCTGCGCGACCCGCTCAAGGACGAGTGGGGCTTCGACGGCCTGGTCGTCTCGGACTGGATCGCGACCCGGTCGACGGTTCCGGCCGCCCTGGCCGGGCTCGACCTGGTGATGCCCGGCCCGTGGGGACCCTGGGGCGCGGCGCTCGTCGCGGCCGTGCGGGCCGGGGCCGTGCCGGCCCGCGTCGTCGAGGACAAAGCGCGCCGGCTGCTGCGGCTGGCCGTCCGCGTCGGCGCCCTCACCGAACCGCCGCCCGAGCGGGCCGTCCGCGGCGACCCGGCCCGGTCCAGGCCGGCCGTCCCGGCCGTCCCCGACCCGGCCGTCGACGATTCCGAGAGCCCCGACCCGGCCAGGCGGGCCACCCGGCCCGGCGACCTCGGAGCCGACCCCGCCGGATCGTTCACCCGCGACCTGCTGCGACGGGCGGCCTCGACCGGGATGGTCCTGCTGCGCAACGCGGGCGGTCTGCTCCCGCTGCGCGCTGTCGGCGAGCCGGGCGAGCCGCGCCGGATCGCCGTGATCGGACCGAACGCCGCGCTGCCCCGCGGGCAGGGCGGCGGCAGCGCGACCGTGTTCCCGCACCACGTCGTCGACCCGGCCGACGGGCTGCGCGCCGCGCTCGGCGGCCGCGCCGAGGTCGTCACCGCGACCGGCGTCCGGGCCGAGCCGTGGCCCGCCCCGCTGTCGACGGCCCGCGCGCGGGACCCGGAGTCGGGCGCGCCGGGCGTGCGGGTCCGCTTCCTCGACGAGGCCGGGCAGGTGCTGCGCAGCGAGCGACGGCTGTCCGGCCGGCTGATGTTCATGGACGACCCGGTGCTCGCCCGGTCCGCCCGGGTGGAGGTGACGGCGCGGCTGACCGCCCACACGTCCGGTCGGCACCGGGTCGGTTTCGCCGGCGCGGGCCAGTTCGCGCTGCGGGTGCGCGTCGACGACCCGCCCGCCGGCACCGCGGCCGCCCGGGACGCCGTGCGCGGCGAGGCGGCCGCCGCGGCGGGCACGGACGTCACGCTGCACGACGGGGCGCTCGACCCGCCCGACGGGGACATCGTCGCGGCGTTCCTGCGCCCACCGGTCTGGTGGACGGAGGTGGAGCTCGCGGCGGGCGCCGACGCACTGGTGACGTTGCGCCACGACCCGCAGGCCGGGCTGCCGATCGCCTCGTTCGCCCTGCTGGGCGAGGACCCGTCGTTGCCCGCCGCGGCGGAGCTCGACGCCGCCGTGCGGCTTGCCGCCACCGCGGACGTGGCCGTGGTCGTCGTCGGCACCAGCGACCGGGTCGAGAGCGAGGGCGTCGACCGGGCGGGCTTGGACCTGCCCGCCGACCAGGACGAGCTGGTGCGCCGGGTGGCCGCGGCGAATCCCCGCACGGTCGTCGTCGTCAACGCCGGCGCTCCGGTGCTGCTGCCCTGGCGGGAGGACGTGCCGGCGGTGCTGCTGTCGTGGTTTCCCGGCCAGGAGTTCGGGGCCGCGCTCGCCGACGTGCTGCTGGGACGCGTCGAGCCCGGCGGCCGGCTACCGACGACGTGGCCGGCCAGGGCCGAGGACTGCCCGGTCTGGTCGGTCACTCCGGCGGACGGCGTGCTCCGCTACGACGAGGGCATCCACGTCGGCTACCGAGCCTGGTCCAGGCGGGCGGCGGCGGCCGCGCCGGGCGGCGCGGCCGGTCGGGGCGCGGGTGGTGCCGGTGGTGGCGGCGATGCCGGGCTCGGCGGCGCCGAGGGGCGGGCGCCGGTGCCGGCTTACCCGTTCGGGCACGGCCTTGGCTACACCACCTGGGTGTATGAGTCTCTCGACGCTCCGGCGGTCGTGACGCCCGGCGAGCCGGTGCGTCTCCGGGTCACCGTCCGTAACTGTGGCGACCGGGTGGGTCGCACGGTCGTGCAGGCATACCTCAGCCGGGCCGACTCCGCCGTCGAGCGCCCCAGGTTCTGGCTGGCCGGCTTCGCGCCCGTCGACGCCGCCGCCGGCGAACGCGTCACCATCACCGTCGAGCTCGCGCCGCGCGCCTTCCAGCACTGGCGGTCCGGGGGCGAAGCCGAGGGGCGCGCCGCCGGCGACAGCGCTGGCAGGGGGCCTGGCGCGGTCGACGAGAGTGCCTCGGGCGAGGCCACGGGCCCGGCCGACGCGGGCGGCTGGTCGACCGAGCCGGGCGTGTTCACCGTGCGCGTCGGAACGTCCAGCGCGACGCTGGCCCTGCGCCGGGACGTCGTCGTCGCGCCGCGCTGACCCTCGTCCGGCCACTGACCGGCCGCCCGGCGCGGCCTGGCGGGCCCGGCGGGCCCGGCGGGCCCGGAGACGGTGCCTCGTGGTGGACGGTCGGTGGCGGGTGTGGAAATGGGTGGGTAGCTTCCTGTCCGCGGATCGGCCTGGCTGTCATGTTTTGGGGCATGGTGATTCGGCGTCGCGCGGCGGGGGTAGGCCAGGCTCCGCACGGCCGATATTGCCGCCGCTGGCTTCCGGAGGCGCATGGGATGGGCATGATCGCACCGCTCACGGCCGATCCACTGAGCTGGGGACGCGTGTGATCGACAGAGAAGGAAACGCCGACGGCACGGCGACCGTGTGGGACGGCGGTGCCGACGGGCCTTCCGTCGACCGCCCGGGCGCCGATGGCGAGGTGCTGGTCGCGCTGCGTATCGACGGCGCGTCGGAGGCCGTGCCGCGGGCGCGTCGGGAGATATCCAGCCGGCTGGCCGGTACCAGTACGCCGATCAGCGACCTTCTCGGCGACATCAAGCTGCTCGCCGGCGAGCTGCTCACCAACGCCGTGCTGCACGGCGAGCCGCCCGTCTACCTACGGCTTGTCGCCCGCCCGTCGTCCCTGCGGGTCGAGGTGGCCGACACCAGTCAGGTGGCGCCGCTGCGGGCCCGCAGCAGCGCGGACACGATGACCGGCCGCGGCCTGGCGCTCGTGGCCGCGATCGCGACCCGGTGGGGGACGGACGTCAACCAGCACGGCAAGGTCGTCTGGGCGGAGGTCGACCTCGTCGTCGGCGGCACCGACGACCCCGCGGGCGAGGCAAACGCCAGCTTCGCCGTTCCGGTCGAGACCGGCGCCGTTCCCTCCGCCCGGGGCGACCTCGACGCGGCGGGCGGCCTCGGCACCCTGCCGGACGGGCTGACGGCCGGCGGCGGCCCCGCGGCGACCCGGCGTGGGCCGGGCACGCCACCGCGCTTCCGCGTCAGTCTCGGGGACGTCTCCACCGACCTGCTGCTCGCCGCGAAAAGCCACGTCGACAACGTCGTCCGCGAGTTCACGCTGACCGCCGTCGGCGGGAGCAACGGCGAGAGCGCCCCCGTCCCCCCGGAGCTGGCGGAGCTGATCCGCACCGTGACCGAGCGGTTCGGTGAGGCCCGGCAGGCGATTCGCCGGCAGGCGCTGGCCGCCGCGGCCGCGGGGCAGCGACGCACCCATCTGGAGATGTGGCTGCCGGCCAGCACCGCGGACGCCGGCGAGGAGTACCTCGCCGCCCTCGACGAGGCGGACCAGTACGCGCGGGAGGCGCGGCTGCTCACCCTGGCCTCGCCGCCGGCGCACCGGGCGTTCCGGCTCTGGTACGTCTCCAGCCTCGTCGCCCAGCTGCGCGCTGCTGGCCGCGGCGAGCCCGTGCTGGCGGCGCCGAGCTTCGAGGAGTACCTGCGCGAGCGCACCGTGCCGCCGGAGCGCGCGGACCCGCCCGGCGAGGCCCGCTAGCCGGTCCCGCGGTTGCAAAAGGGGGCGTCGCCTCAGCGGCGGCGCGGCCGCTACCGCTTCGTCTCAGACGCCGTCGGAGACCGCGTTCGGGCGGAACTGCCGGCGAGCCCGGTCCGCGGGGCGGCGGGGGGCAGGCACCTGCTCGACGACCGGCCGATGAGTGTCGTGCCGGGACAGCTCGGGAGCGTCGTCGGCGGCACTGATGTTCAGCAGATCCTCGTCGTTGGCGGCGGCGATAACCTCGGCCGCCCACCGCAGCTGGTCGCGCACCTGGCCTCCCGTCGAATCGACGCCGCGTCGCCGCGGACCGTCGGCCCGGGCTCCTCGTTCGATCCGGTCTACGAACCTCTACCACACTGTAAATATCATCTCGCCGCCGAGCGAGGTAGGTCTGTTGTCCCGCCATGGCCCTTAGCTGGGCACATGGGCCCCGCCGCGCCTCCGCGGACATGGCCGCCCGCCCGGTTCGCCGCGGTGTCATTGTCCCCTCGGCCGGCGCTCGCCGCGTGCGACGACGCAGGTGGGGGCGGCAATGGAGCGGCCGGCCGGCCGCCGGGCGCGCGGCCTGGGCGCCGACGCCGCTGACCAGCCGCAGCGATCGTCCGGCCCGGCGGCCGCGGGGCCGGACCATCGGTCGAGGTCGACGCGTCGTGTCCCAGATCACGGCCGGTGGCGCCGATTCGGGCGGCCGGGCCGCCGCTCGCACGCGCCGGGCCGTCGCCCTTGGGACCTCCGGCCCTAAAGGCGCCGCGACCTGCGCCGACAATCGCGGGACCGCCGCCCGCCGCCGCCGAAGAATGGGCTTCTGGGCGGTCGCATTGGTCGCCCTGTGACCGGTGCCACTCATTCCCGGCCCGGCGGTAAAGGCAGGTATGTGGCCCGCGCCACGCGTGCCCGGCCGGCCCGTATTGGCCTGTCCCGTATGCGTCACAGCTCACCACCGGACGCCCTACAAAAACGCCGAACCGTGGTTCACAATGGATTTGCGGCCACAAAGAATTGCGGTCGCGGTCACGCCTGCCCCAGGAGAACGACGTGCGTAATGACGCTTCCACCATCACGCGGCTGCGGTCGCAGGTCGCCGCCCGCCGGGTCGCCCGTCGGCAGCGCCGGGCGCTCGAGACCTACCTCACCCAGGACGCCCTGTCGCCGAACGCCCGCCACGAGCTCGAGGTCATCCTCGTCCGTCAGGGCGCGTCCCTGTAGGACGACGGCGCCACCGGCCGCATTCCGTGCGGCCGGGCGTGGCGTCGGCCACGGTTGTGTCAGGGAATACGGAATCCATACAATTCCCGCTCCGCCGGGCCGATGAATGCCGATCCACGTGACCCGCGCCACGAGTGGCTGGCAGGAACCTCCTAACACCCGGGACGACTCGGGCAAGACGCCGGAATCGGCACCGAGTAACCCACGACACGTCGAGTTACCCGCGACACACCGACCTGGTCGGCGGACGGCGGCGATGCGCGAAAAGCCTTCGCCAGCGAACGCGGCCAGCACCTTTCGGAGCCGACCGGAACGTCCCGGTCGGCTCCCGGTGTTTTCGGGGTTCTTCGCGGAACGGGCCCCGCGGTCGCCGTCGCCGTAGCGGGAGTGACGCTGTGTCGCGACTGGCGGTCGGGCCGAGCGGCCGACGGAGCGGGCGGATGTGTGCTCGCCCGTCCTAGTTCCCGCGCGGCGCGTGAGATGGGCGCGACCGGCCCGTACCTCGCCCTTCTTCGACAGAAGGCAATCGGACGACTACCGTGCGTGCCGATTGATGTTGACCGGCTGTCGTAGCGAAGGGTCCGAGGGCGTATGGTCCGCAAGTCCGCGCCAGAGCAGGTCGAGACGGTCGTCGTCGGTTCGGGTTTCGGTGGGTCGGTCACCGCGTTCCGGCTCGCCCAGGCCGGCCGCGAGGTGCTGGTACTCGAACGAGGTCGGGCGTATCCGCCAGGCTCCTTCCCGCGAACCCCAAGCGACGTGGCCCGCGCGCACTGGAACCCGGCGGCGGGCCGGCACGGGCTCTACGACATCTGGTCGCTCGGTGGCCTCGACGCGCTGGTATCCGCCGGTCTCGGCGGCGGCTCGCTGATCTTTGCGAACACGCTGGAGCGCGCCGACGAGCGCCGGTTCGCCCGCGCCGAGGGCCCAGCCCGCCGGGCGGCCCCGGGCGGCCGGGCCGGCGCGGCGGCGGCGAGCCGGCCCCGCGGATCCGGGGGAGCGGCCCGCGGCGGCACGCGGCGCGGTCCGGCCGCCAGCCGACCTTGGCCGATCAGCCGCGCCGACCTCGAACCGCACTACGACGCGGTGGAGAAGATGCTCGGTGCCGTGCCGTTCCCCACCGGGCGGCCCGGCTACGAACCCGCCGAGCGGACCGCGGCGTTGCGCGCCGCCGCCGAGGGGGCCGGTCTCGGATGGCGGCAGCCGGCGCTCGCGGTGAGCTTCGCCGCCCGCGGCGTCACCGCACCCGGGCTGGCCCTGCCCGAGGCGCCGTACGGCAACGTGCACGGCCGCGCCCGGGCGACCTGCCAACTCGCCGGCGACTGCGTGCTCGGCTGCAACCACGGCGCCAAGAACAGCCTGGACCACACCTACCTCTCGGCGGCTGCCTACCACGGGGCGGAGATCCGCACCCGCTGTGAGGTGCTCGCGATCGCCCCCGACGACGACGGCGGCTGGGTCATCAGCTACGCCGAGCACCACGGCGCCGTCGACGGCACCCCACGCGACCTGGCGATGCTGCCGGCGCGCACCGTGCGCTGCTCCCGGGTGGTGCTGGCCGCGGGGGCCCTCGGCTCGACCTACCTCCTGCTGCGAAGCCGGTCGGCCCTGCCGGGGCTCAGCCCGATGCTGGGGCACGGCTTCAACGGCAACGGCGACGCGTTGGGGCTGGTGGCCGGCGCCCGGCGGGCGGACGGCTCCGCCTGGCCGCTCGGCGCGGCGCCCACGGTCACCGCCGCCGTCGGCGTCACCGACGGCGCCGCCGGGCACACCGGCCTCCAGCTGTACGACGCCGGCGTCCCCGCGCTCGTCTCCTGGCTGCTGACGGGACGCCGGATCGCCGGCGGCGGGCTGTGGGGCGGCCTCGGCCATCCGCTGCGGCTCGCCCGAGGCTGGGCCGCCGACCGGCTGCGCGGCGGCGGCCAGGACGACCTGCGTGGCCAGCTGGCCCGGCTCGCCGAGGCGGGCGCCGACGGCGACGCCATGCTGGCGCTGGTGGCCCTGGGACGGTCCGCGGCCGACGGCGTCCTGCGGCTCGACGGCGACCGGCTCGGCCTCGAGCGCGCGAGCGCCGGCCGGGACGCCGACGACGAGCTGGCCGCCGACCAGGTGCGGGCGGCGATGACGCGGCTGGCGGACGGCCTCGGCGGCCGGCTCGTCGTGGACCCGGCGGCCACGGCTCGCCGTCGCAGCACCGCCCATCCACTCGGCGGCGCGCCGATGGGCGACAGCCCGCGCGACGGCGTCGTCGACGGTCACGGCCAGGTCTTCGGCCATCCCGGCCTGTACGTCCTGGACGGCGCCGCGCTGGCCGGGCCGCTCGGCGTCGGCCCGGCGCTGACGATCGCGGCGTTCGCGGACCGAGCCATCCAGCATGTGCTGAGCGAGAGCCCTGGCCGCGGCGGCCGCGTGCCTCGCCCGCGCCCGGCCACGCCCGGCCGGGTCTCCACCCCACCCGCCGCCGCCCGCGCGACGTCCACCCGCGCCACCACCACCCGCACGACGTCGGTTCGGGACGCCGGCCGCGGCGCGAGCGTGCCCTCGACCCGGACCGCCGCCGCCAGCGCGGCGGCGAACACGCCGACGACCGCGACCGCGCGGCCCGCGACGGTCAGGTCGGCGCCGACGAGGGCAGCAGCGAAGCCGGCCAGGACGACGACGGCCAGGACGACGGGAGCGACGGCGGCGAAGGCGCCCGCGCCCAAGACGGCCGCACGCAGCACGACGACCGCGGCCAGGGCGACGGGGGCGAAGGCAACGGCGGCGAAGGCAACGGCGGCGAAGGCAACGGCGGCGAAGGCAACGGCGGCTAAGGCAACTGGTCCGGCGGCTGGCCGCACCGCGACGATCGAGTCGGCCGGTACGAAGGCCGCGGGAACCGGCGCAGCGCGCGCCGGCGGGACGGCGAAAGTCCCGGCTGCGACGAGTCCGGCTCGCCGCCCCGAGGCGACGCGGGCGGCCAGAGTGCCGGCCGCCGTGGCGACGCCGGCGGCGGCCAAGGCATCAGCCGCCGTTAGGGCACCAGCGGCTGGGAAGGCGCCGGACGCCGCGCAGACGCCAGCTGCCGTCAAGGCACTGGCCGCTACCAAGCCGCCGGCGGCGGGGAAGGCGTCGGGTGCTCTCGGGACGCCCACCGCGGCGAGGGCGGCCGGGGACGCGGCCACGGCCCCGGCCGCCGCGAAGGCAGCGGAGACCGTCAGGCCGCCCGGCGCGACGAAGAAGGCGGCCGCTGACCGGGTGCCCGGTGGCGCGAGGGCGTCGGGTGCCGCCAGGACCGCGGTTGCCGCCAGGACGAGAGGTGCCGCGAAGCCGACCGTCGCCAACCGGTCCGCGGATGCGACGAAGACGCCGAGCGCGACGTCGGTGGCGGGCGTGGGCAAGCCCGACGGCACGCCCGCGCCTGGCACCGCGCAGCCCGGCGGGAACGTGTCGCCCAGCGGGGCGGGGACGTCCGATTCGGCAGCGGCGTCCGACGCAGCCGGGGCCACCCGGCGGGCTGGGGATGCGGCGGCGGTCGAGGTGCCGCAGCCGCGAGGGTCGCGCGCGGATTCCGTCGGATCGGCGAACTAGCCGAGAGCGGGCCCGCTGTGCTCGTAGAGTGCCGCGTAGGGGGGCGGAAGGAGGCCGGTGACCACCTACGCGGCACTGCTGCGCGGCATCAACGTCGGCGGCGTCAAGGTCGACATGGCCGACCTGCACGCCGTCTTCTCCGGGCTCGGGTACGCCGGAATCTCGACCTATCTGCGGACGGGCAACGTCCTGTTCGGCACCGAGGCACCAAGATCGGCGCTGGCGGCGGACATCGAGGCGCGCATCGACCGGGTGATCGGCGTGCGTACCACTGTCCTGCTGCGCAACCGGGACGAGCTCGCCGCGCTGGTCGACGAGAACCCGTTCGTGGACCGTGAGCCCGATCCGAGCAGGCTGCATGTCACCTTCCTCATGGAGGCACCCGTCCGGGGCCGGGCCGCCGGCCTGGCCGAGCTCGCCGCCGACGGCGAGGACGTCGCCGTCGTCGGGCGGGAGGTCTACCTGCACTGCCCGCACGGCTACGGACGCACGAAGCTCAACAACAGCGCGATCGAGCGCCGGCTCGCCGTCCAGGCCACCACGCGCAACTGGCGCACTGTCACGACCCTGCGCGACCTGGTCACCTCCGCCTGACGACGCAGGCCCGAACCGGCCGCGCGCGGGGACGGAGGATGAGGCGTGGATGAGCGCGGGCGGGTCGTCGTCGTCGGGTCCGTCAACATGGACGTCGTCGTGACGGTCGAACGGATGCCCGCACCCGGCGAGACGCTGGCCGGCGGCTCGGTGCATCAGGTGCCGGGCGGCAAGGGCGCGAACCAGGCGGTGGCCGCGCGCCGGCTCGGCGCCGCGACGCTGCTCGTCGGGGCGGTCGGCGACGACGCGTTCGGAACCACGCTGGCCGCCTTCCTCGACGCGGAGCGGATCGACACGTGCCGGGTCCGGACGGTGCACGGCCCGTCGGGCACCGCCCTGATCACGGTCGCCGACGGCGGCGAGAACACCGTCGTCGTCGCCGCCGGCGCCAACGCCGCCGTGCGCCCGGACTTCGTCGCCGACGCGGGGATCCGGGCCGGTGACGTCCTGCTGCTGCAGGACGAGATCCCGGCGCAGACGAACGAGGCGGCCGCCCGGGCCGCGCGGGCCGTCGGCGCGACGACCGTCCTCAACCTGGCGCCGTTCCGTGCGCCGAGCCGGGAGCTGCTGGCCGCCGTCGACCTGCTCGTGGTCAACGAGACGGAGTTCGCGCAGCTGGTCGCCGAGCCTGCCGAGCCCGGTGCGGCCGGCGAGCTCGGTGCGGCCGGGGCGATCGAGGACCGGCTGGGCGCCGGCGCCCGGCTCGCGGCGCGGGCCGGCGGACCGCTCGCCGACGTGCTCGGCGACATCGTGGTGACGCTGGGCGCGCAGGGCGTCCTCGCGCGGATCGGCGGCGAGGTGCTGCGCGTCCCCGGCCGGGCCGTCCCGGTGGTCGACACCACCGGCGCTGGCGACTGTTTCTGCGGCGCGCTCGGTGCGTCGCTTGCCGCCGGGATGTCGCCGGCGGAGGCGCTCGCGCGGGCGAACCTGGCCGCCGGCCTCGCGGTCGGCCGGTTCGGCGCCGGTCCGTCCATGCCGACGGCGGCCGAGGTCGCCGCCGTGCCGTGGGGCGCCTGACCGGTGCCGCCGGGGGGAACCCGATCGGCCTCGGCTCTTCTGACCCGCGACCCGGCGCCTGCCGTCGCGCCGCTTGTCGCCCCTCGTGCGGCATCGGGCGCGTCAGGTGGCGAGATGGGGAGCTGTTCGCGATAGGCATGGCAGGGTGTGATACGTGGGGTCGATTCGGTGACGAGCCCGAGGGATGTGTGGACGCCTCGCGGGGCGGTGGACGCCCTGGCCGGTGTGCGCGGTCCCGCGTGGCGGGCGCTTGTCGGCGCCTCGGGACGCGCGGCCGGCACGGCGATCTCTCTTCCGGCCGTGACGGGCGCCGCGCTGGTCGCGGGGCTGGGCTACGGGCTGCCGGCGGTGACGGCGCTGCGCCGGGTCCGCGGCCGGCTCACCCCCGCTCTGGCCGGCTTCGGCGCCGTCGATCATGTGGCGCTCACCTTCGACGACGGGCCGGACCCGCGGTCGACGCCCCGTTTCGTCGAGGTGCTCGACGAGCTGGACGTCCGGGCGACCTTCTTCGTCCTCGGGGACGCGGTCAGCCGTGCGCCCGGCCTCGTCGCCGACATGGCGGCGGCCGGCCACGAACTCGCCATCCACGGCTGGGACCGCACGCCGATGCTGCTGCGGGGCCCGCTGGCCACCTACGACCAGCTCGCCAGGACGCACGACCTCGTCGCTGCCGCGACCGGCCGGCCGCCGCGGTTCGTCCGGCCGCCGCACGGCCTCCTGTCGGCGGCTGTGCTCGCCGCCGCGCGGCGCCTCGACCTGACGCCGGTGCTCTGGACGGCCGGCGGCCGCGACGGCGCGGCGGGCGCCACGCCGTTGTCCGTGCTCGCGGCCGTCGGCCCGGACCTGCGCGGCGGCGCCACGATCCTGCTGCACGACAGCGACCGGGCCGGCACACCCGGCTCCTGGCGCAGCGCGCTCGGCGCCCTGCCCGAGCTCGCCTGCCGGTGCACCGACGCGGCGCTGCGCCTCGGCCCGCTCGCCGACCACGGCCTGCTGCCGGGCCACGACGCGCGGCGTCCCGCCCGCCCGACCGGCGCGTCCTAGGCCGTCGGGGCACAAGGCATTCGCAAACGCCTTCATACGGGCGCCCGCGCCGCCCGCGAACTCGTCGTATAAATCGGCGGCGACAGCGGAAGTCACGTTCCTGGGCCGCGGCGTGATCCGGCCCTTCTGCCCGCCGCCGGGTAGGCGATCGCCTGGACCCTGATGAACCGCCGGTGCCCGCGCTGAAGTGCGAATTCACATAATGACGCACGGGTCGGGGTCGCCCCGCTCTGCCTTGATCGGGCTGCCAGGAGCGTGCTCCCGCGACGGTGAGCTGGATGGCGACGGTGACCCGCATAAGGCCGGATCGGTGGTGCGGGCCCGGGCGTCGTCCCCGTGGCCACGGCTCTCCTCGACCCGCGCTGGGAGGCGGATCCGGCCTGCGCCGCCCGCTGCATCCGCGGGTGGACGCATTTCCGACGCCGCCGCGGGCTGCGATAACGTCCCACCTGTCCGGAGAGATATCAGAACCGCCGTATTCGAACACTGAGCAAGGTGGCCGCGTGCCCTGTCAGGACATCGCCGTCGGGCCCTCGGCGGCGCGTGAGTCTCTCCGGGGGCCGCGTCCGTGACTTCTCTCCTTGTCCCTGTCGGTCACCGACACACGCCCACGATCAGACCAAGGTTTCGCGAATGAAACGCAAGCGACCATCACCTGGCGATTCGGAAGGCGGCTCCTCCGTCGTCTTCGGCGCCCTGGTAGCAGCAGCCCTGACCGCGCTCTGTACGGTGGCCGCGGTCCTGCTCGCCGCGCCGCGCTCCCGGGGCGCCGTCGCCGTCTGCGGCCTCGTCGCGGCGGTCGCGGTGGGGCTGGCCTGCGCCGAGATCCGCCGTCGCGGGCACGAGATCGTCCAGCTGCGCCGCCGGCAGGCCGCCACCGAGCACGAGCTCGTGCGCCGGCTGGAGATGCAGGAGGCGGAGACCAGCCGGCTCGCCGTCGAGGTGTTGCCGGCCGCGATCAGTCGGCTGCACCACGGCGACTCCGTCGAGGAGGCGTTGTCCGGTGCGAGCCAGTCCTCAGCGCTCGGCGCCGCCTTCATCAAGGCACACGACGACGTGGTCCGCTCGGTCCTCGAAGCGGTCAAGGCGGAGGAGGACCTGCGCGACTCCTCGCAGCGCGCGTTCGTCAACGTCGCCCGCCGGGTCCAGGCGATCGTGCACCAGCAGTTCCAGGATCTGCGCGAGATGGAGGAGCGGCACGGCGGGAGCCCCGACGTGTTCGACGACCTGCTCCGCGTCGACCACGGCACCGCGCTGATCGGCCGGCTCGCCGACTCGCTCGCCGTGCTCGGCGGATCCCGCCCCGGGCGGCAGTGGCAGCAGCCGGTGCCGCTGTTCAACGTGCTGCGCGGCGCGATGTCCCGGATCACCGACTACCAGCGCGTCGAGCTGCACTCGGTGGTCGAGGTCGCCATCTCCGGACCCACCGTCGAACCGCTCATCCACGCGCTCGCCGAGCTGCTGGACAACGCCACCCGGTACTCGCCGCCGCAGACCCGCGTGCACCTGACCGCGGTCGAGGTGCAGTCGGGGATCGCGGTCGAGATCGAGGACGGCGGCGTCGGCCTCGGCGAGGAGGCCCGGCTGCGCGCCGAGCGGGTGCTCGGCGAGGTTCGGTCGGGCCTCGACCTCGCCGACCTCGGTGAGAACCCGCGCCTCGGCCTGTCCGTGGTCGGCCGGCTCGCGCAGACCCACCGCTTCCGCGTCTCGCTGCGGCCTTCGGCGTACGGCGGCGTGCGCGCCGTCCTGATCATCCCGCGCGACCTGGCCACCGCCGTGCCGCTGTCCGCGACCGACTCGGGCCCCGCGGTCCGGGCGAACCCGAACAAGCCGATGCCCGCGATCGCCCTGCAGCCGGAGGAGCCACAGCACATCGGGATCAACGAGAACGGACTGCCGCAGCGCAGGCGCGGGACCACCGCCCTGCTCGGCGCAGGCCGCGGCCAGCGGAGCCTGACCGAGCCGCCGCCCGGCGGCCCGGCCGCGTCCGTGCCGAGCGACGCACCCGCCTCCGCCGCCCCGCCTCCGCCGCCCGGACTGTGGCTCGCCGCGTTCCAGAACGCGGTGTCCGGCGAGGACACGAGCACCGAGCACGCTTCGACCGGCGACGCGTCGAGCAAGGAAGGCGAGTAGTCGATGAACCACCTGCGGCCCAGCATGGACTGGATGCTCAAGGACCTTGCGGAAAGCGTGCCCGGCACCCGGCACGTCATCGTCCTGACCGCGGACGGCCTGCGCATGGCCCAGTACGACACGGATGTGGACACCGCCGACCGGCTCGCGGCCGCGTGCGCCGGGCTGCAGAGCCTGTCCGCCGCCGTCGGCGCCGAGTTCCCGCAGGGGGACAGGCGGATGCGGCTCGTGGTGATCGAGGTGGGCGGGGGGTTCTTTTACCTGATGGCGGCCGGCGCGCGCGCATACCTCGCGGTGCTGGCCGACGAAGGGGTGGACGCGGGGCTGATGGGGCAGCAGATGCGCAGCCTGGTCGCCCGCATCGGTGAGCACCTCACCAGTCCGCCGCGGATGGAGGAGAGGACGGCCGGGTGACCCCGTCCCCGATCAACGGGCCGCCCTCCGACTGGGAGCAGAGCGGCCCCGAGCGCCTGTACGTCCTGACCGGCGGGCGCGGCGCCTCGGGCCGCCGCGCCGACATCGACCTGATCACCCTCGTGGTGGCGCGGGCCGCGCCCCGGCCGGAGATGCAGCCGGAACACGCGTCCATCCTGCGCATGTGCCACTGGCCACTGTCCATGGCGGAGATCTCGGCGTACCTCAAGCTGCCGTTCAGCGTGGTCGCCGTCCTGGTCTCCGACCTGCTCAGCGAATCGTTGGTCGAGGTGCGCGCCTCCGTCCGGATGGACGGAATCGGCGATCCTGAACTGCTCAAGGCGGTGATGAATGGACTCCAGAGGCTCTGAGCTGACGGTCGGGCCGGCGCGCGAGGACGCGCTGCCCGCCTCGGCCGCCACCGCGGTGAAGATCGTCGTGGTCGGCGGGTTCGGCGTCGGCAAGACGACCCTGGTCGGCTCCATCAGCGAGATCAGACCGCTGACGACCGAGGAGACGATGACCGAGGTCAGCGTCGGCGTGGACGACGTCCGCGGGGTCGAGCGCAAGGACGCGACCACCGTGGCCATGGACTTCGGCCGGATCAGCATCAACGACCAACTGGTGCTCTACCTGTTCGGCACGCCCGGACAGCAGCGCTTCTGGTTCCTGTGGACCGGGCTGTTCGAGGGATCGCTCGGCGCGGTGGTCCTGGTCGACACCCGGCGGCTCGAGGCCAGCTTCGACGTCCTCGGGCGGCTCGAGAGCGGCGGCGTGCCCTTCATCGTGGCCGTCAACGTCTTCCCGGACGCGCCGAACCATCCGCTCGACGAGGTGCGTGCCGCGCTGGATCTGCCGGCTGACGTGCCGATCGTCGCGTGCGACGCGCGCAGCCGGGCCTCGAGCCGGGACACCCTGCTGGCCCTCATGCGCTACCTGTACAGGCTGTCCACCCAGTCCGCGGCCCCGGTGGCCGCCTCGGCCGCCACGGAGTAAGTGTGTCGACACCCGTACCCGAAGCAGACGTCGAAGCCGCCCGGATCGCGCTGCACGGCCCGGAGGCGCAGCGCGATCCCGGCGCGGTCTACGAGAAGCTCCGCGCCGAGCACGGCGGGATCGCCCCGGTGCACCTCGAGGGCGACGTCCCGGCCTGGCTCGTGCTCGGCTACCAGGAGAACATGCAGGTCGCGCGCACCCCGAGCCGGTTCACCCGGGACGCCCGGCTCTGGCGGGACTGGAACGAGGGCAGGATCGCCGCGGACGACCCGCTGCTCCAGCTCATCGGCTGGCGTCCCGACGTCGTCTCCTACGACGGCGACGAGCACGCGCGGCTGCGCGCGGCGGTCAACGAGTGCCTGACCAGGTTCGACCGGCATGGCACCCGGCGGCATGTCCAGCGCTACGCGAACCAGCTGATCGACGGCTTCGTCGAGGACGGCCGCGCGGACCTGGTGAACCAGTTCTCCGTGTACCTGCCGATGCTCGTGCTGAGCCGGCTGGTCGGCCTGAGCGAGGGATACGGCCGGAAGATGGTCGAGGCCATCGTCGGCATGCTCAGCGGCGGCGAGGAGGCGTATGCGCACAACCAGTACATCATCGGCACGCTGCGGTCGCTGACCGAGGCTCGGCGCAGGTCCCCCGCGCACGATCTGGCGTCCTGGTTCATCCAGCATCCCTCGGGGCTCAACGACGAGGAGGTGCTCAACCACCTGCGGGTGGTGATCGTGCTGGGCTACGAGACCACGACGAACCTGGTCTCGAACACGCTGCGGATGGTGCTGACCGACCGGCGCTTCCGTGCGTCGCTCACCGGCGGCCTCATGACGCTGCCGGACGCGGTCGAGCAGATGCTGTGGGATGATCCGCCGCTGCTCGTCTGCCCGGCGCGGTTCGCCACCCACGACATGCACTTCGCCGGCAAGGAGATCCGCGAGGGCGACATGCTGCTGCTCGGCATCGCGGCCGGCAACGCGGATCCGGAGATCCGTCCGGACCGCGACGCGCCGATGCACGGCAACCGCTCGCACCTGGCGTTCAGCCGGGGCCCGCACGAGTGCTCGGGGCAGGAGATCGCCCGCGCCATCACCGACACCGGCGTCGACGTGTTGCTCAACCGGCTACCCGACCTGCGACTCACGGTGGCGGCGGACCAGCTGACCTGGACCGCCTCGACCTGGGCCCGGCACCTCGACGCACTTCCGGTCACGTTCGGCCCGCAGCGCCGCTCCGCCCCGCAGCCTTCGCCGGGCGCCCCGGTGACCTCCGCCCCCGTCGAGCCGAGTGCCGCGAAGGAGGCGCTCGCGGCGGTGGCCGAGGCCGACGCGCTGGCCGCGGCGGACACCCGCCGTGGCTTCCGGGCCTCGCTGCTCGGCCTGTTCCGCCGTCGGCGCTGACGGTCTGGTGGACGGCTGACAAACCGCGCAGTGGTGCCCGGGGGTTCCCGGGCACCACTGTTTGTTTTCGACGCGCGGATGTCGAAACGCCGTCTTCGAAGCGCCGTCAGGCCGCCCACGGTGAGGTCAGCATCCGGGAGATCTCATCACGTGGCGGGTCCGTGTCCATCAGCAACTCGTTGGCGGCGGCCCACGCCTGGTAGCCCCAGTTCCAGTCGTCGACGATTTTCGCGCCCATCCGGGCCTGGGCGCGTTCCGCGTCCGTGAACTGCAGGACGTCGCAGGCGTCGGCGAGGCGCTGCTTCAAGGTTTGCATCGACCGGTCGAGCGTCCGCATCTCCTGCTCGCAGCGGGTCCGAGCCTCCTGCCAGTCGCAGCCGGTCTGGTCGCGGATGATCGTGAGGATGTTGCGCGGGTCGTCGTGCTGCGCGTCGCGAACCGAGGAGTAGACGTCGTTGCAGTACACGATGATGTCGCTCGCCGACGCGCGCAGCAGCCGCAGCTGGGTGCAGTGGTGGATGTGCGGCGCCAGGTAGGTGAAATTCACCTTCTCGCCGAGCACCAGGCACAGCGGCACCGCGCCGTTTCCCTGGCGTAATTCCAGGTACTCCTCGACGGTCGTGTCCAGCCGTCGGTCCCGCATCGCCGCATAGGTGGCCTGCGTGCTGAAATACCATTCCCAGTGCTGGCTGACCCGCGTCACCCACTCGTCCGGCGAACTGATGATCTGCCGGGTCCACAGGTCCTGGAAGATCATTCCCATGAGGGACTTCGCCGGTCTCCCATAGAGAATCCCGGTGAGCTCCGCACTGATGACGTTGATGCTGCCGATGTCCGCCGCGAGATCGTCGGTGAAGTCGTCGTAGATCCGGAAGAAGCTGCTGATGTCGTAGGCGAGTTCCAACTCCGGCAGCGGGGCGTGCGGGTACACCCAGGCCGAGAGTGTGGCGTATCTCTCAGCCCGGGGCGTGTGGACCTGGAAGCGGGAGAGCCATTCGACGGTGTGCGCCAGGGCGTCGGCAGCGTTCGTGTTCGGCTGCCAGGAGCGCGCGGCTTCGTGCACTGTGAGGATCTGCTCGCCATTCATCGCGGCTGGGCCTGTCTCCTGGGTTGAGAATGGTGATTACGGATCGCTCTCGCGTTCCTGAGGTGCGGCGTCGGGCAGTCCTGGAGCCAGCGGGTTTGTGGGCATGGTCGTTAACCGCCTTCGGTCAGGGTGACAGACCGTGACGGGAGAAGGGGTGGCCGGCACAGGCGACAGCGCCATCCGGCCGGGGCGGGATTGTTGAAGTGGCGTCCCCGGGCCCGGGACGCCGCTTTGACTTTCTATTGTGTCCGATCGCGCGGTCACAGGCCACGAAATGGGCATCGTCCGCGCCGGGACCGTCAACAGGAGGTGGAACGACGCCGGAGGACAACGACACCACGGGACAACGACACCGTGGAGCAAGGCCCGTCGGCGTTACGGAAGCGAGCGGTCCGGGAGAGACCGACTAGGTCTGGGGGTACAGCGAGTACGACGGGAAGTTGCCGTAGAGGCGCTCGTCGGGGTCGGACCCGGTCGTGACCGCGCGGACCAGGTGCTCGCCGCCGACGAACGCGCCCTTCCAGGAGGCACCGCGGCCGCCGAACGGCTCCGCCCGGTCCCCGCGCGAGCGTGGTTTGTTGATACCGATCTTGAACGCGGCGAGCTCGGCGGACAACCGCCGGGCCTTGTCCTCGTCGTCGCAGGCCAGCGATGCGACGAGGGCGCCGTTCGAGGCGTTCATCGCCGCCAGCAGCTCCGCCTCCGAGTCGACCAGCACGATCGTGTCCACCGGGCCGAACGGCTCGGCGTGGTGCAGGGCGCACGACGGCGGCGGAGACAGGATGGCCGTCGGCGCCGCGTAGGCGCCGAGGTCCTGGCCGGGCAGGAACCGGCCGTCGGCGAGGCTGCCGCGGTACAGCGGGACGCCGCCCTTGGTGATCGCCTCGTCGATGCGCCCGGCGAGCTCGGCTGCCTTGACCGCGTTGATCAGCGGCCCGAAGTCGAGGTCCGGCAGCGGCTCGTCGTCGGCGCTGACCGCGAGCGGATGCCCGAACCGGACGGACTCCACGACCGGGAGGTACATCCTGAGGAACTCGTTGAAGAGCTGCCGCTGGACGACGTAGCGCGGGTAGGCGGTGCAGCGCTGCTTCGCGTACTCGAAGCCCTTGCGCAGGTGGCCGGCGAGCAGGTCCCACTGGGAGAACTCCCAGATGCCCCACGCGTTGAGGCCCTCCTGCTCGAGGAAGTGCCGCTTTCCGGTGTCGCAGAGCGCGGCGGCGACCTGGCCGCCGGCCGAACGGCCGCCCACGAACGCCAGCGCGCCGATCTCCGGTGCCCGCACGAGCGCGCTCGACAGCCGCGACCCGGGGCCGGAGACCAGCGACAGCGGCAGGCCCTCGCGGCGGGCGAGCGCGCAGGCCAGCGTGAGGCAGGCGGCGCCGCCGTCCGTCGGCGTCTTGGCGATCGCCGCGTTGCCGGCGAGCACCTGCACCAGCAGGGCGTGCATGAGCACGCTCATCGGATAGTTCCAGCTGGCGATGTTGCTGACCGGGCCGGGCAGCGGCGCGCGGTCGGCGAGCATCCCGTCGATCTCGTCGAGGTACCAGCGGACGCCGTCGAGAGCCCGGTCGACGTCGGTCCTGGCCAGCCGCCACGGCTTGCCGATCTCCCAGACCAGCAGCAGCGCGAGGATGTCGCGGTGCGCGTCGAGGGCGTCGACGGCAGCGGCGACCCTGGCCCGCCGCTCGGCGAGCGGCACGTCCCGCCAGGCCCGGTGCTCGGCGCACGACGCGCCGATCGCCTCCCGAGCCTCGTCCAGCTCGATCATCGGCGGGCCGGCGATGGGGGAGCCGTCGACGGGGGAGACAGTGTGTGCCAGCGGCACGCCGGTCTCCCGCCAGCGCCCGCCCCACAGGTTGCGCAGGCGGTCGTCGCCGAAGGCCTCCGGGGCCGCCGTGGCCGCGCGGGTGAACACGTCCGCCCAGGCGGTGCCGGCCGCGAGACGCAGCCCGGGCCGGCCGCCGGTGTCCGGCCGCGAGTCGGGGGCGGCGACCGATCGGTCGGCGGCGGTCGGGCTGGCGGCGCGGCTGGTCCGGGCGGCGGTAACCATGCCCGCAGCGTGCGGCACCCTTCCCAGATGCGCCAGCCAAAGCGGACGCGCCGAGCGCCCCGCGGCGGTATGCCAATCGCCCCCGATGGGTGAGCGCCCGCGGGTGACCGGGGCTTTCCTGTGACTTTGCTGAATATCCGATGAATCGACTGTGAGATCCGCGGCGGGCTGGTGATCGGCGCCCGGCTCGTCGGTGCATCCGCCCAGGGCGGTCGGCCGTACGTCCTATCTGCGCACTCTTGGGCCTATCTGCGCACTCTTGGGCGAAAATGGAACCGGGACCGGGGGTACCATTCGGGCATGTCGGAATCGTGGCGCCGTGTCACCGATCGGTGTGCGGTTCCCGGACGCCGCGCGGCGCGCACGTCGATGCAACCGCTGGTACGTGCATCATCACGTAGAGTGGGCGGGTACTCGAACCGCTATTCGCCGGTAGTCCTATTAGTTACCTCCGAACGATCCGCTCATAGATTTCCGGGTGTGTGATGACGGCCAGTGTCGTTCCGCCATCGGCCGCTGCGGCCGCCGACCCGATCCGGGACACGACTCCGATCCGGGTCCTCGTGGTGGACGACCATGAGCTGTTCCTGCAGGGCCTGCAGACCGTTCTGGAGATAGAGGACGACATCAAGGTCGTCGGCCGTGCCGGCGACGGCCAGGAGGCGGTTTCCCTGGCGACCGGCACGACGCCGGACATCGTGCTGATGGACGTCCGGATGCCGCTGCGAGACGGCATCGCCGCCACGGGCGCGGTCAAGCGGGCGGTCCCCGGCGTGAAGATCGTGATGCTGACCGTCTCCGACGAGGAGAACGACCTCTTCGAGGCAATCAAGGCCGGCGCCGTCGGCTATCTGTTGAAGTCCATCCCGCCGCACGAGGTCGCCGACGCGGTCCGCTCCGTGCACCACGGGCAGAGCCTCATCAGCCCGTCGATGGCCTCCAAGCTGATGGCCGAGTTCGCGAGCATCGCCCGCGGCACCGACGACCGACCGCGCCTGCACAGCCCACACCTGACCGCGCGCGAGCTGGAGGTACTCAAGCTCGTCGCCGAGGGCCGGGCCAATCGGGAGATCGCGCGCAAGCTGTTCATCAGCGAGAACACCGTCAAGAACCACGTGCGCAACATCCTCGACAAGCTCCAGCTGCACTCCCGCATGGAGGCCGTCATGTACGCGGTTCGCCAGGGCCTCTTCGACATCGAATAGCCCCGCCGGCCGCGGCCGGCCCCGCCGTCGCCGTCGCCGTTCCGTGGTGCGGTGCTTACTGCCCCGGTCGCGTGGGGTGGTCGTTCGACGGCTCGACGTGTCACCATGCGGAACGTGACGAAAGCGGACCGTCGGCGCCCGGCCGCACCGGGCCGACGGTGAGCGTCGTGCGAGCGCGCCGAGCGGCCGGGGCGGCGAGGACGGCCATGTCGACGGCGACCACCACCCTGTCGGCCGTGACGGTCGCGGCCGTCGTCGGCTCGGCCGCGATGGTCGTCGTGACCGCCCGGATCGCCGCCGTCGTCGCCACCAGTGCGGCCGCGGCGGCCGCGGCGGCCTCGACTGCGGCGGTGTCGGCCTCGTCGTCGGCGGCGGTGGCGGACGTCGCGTCCCTCACCGCCGCGAACGCGGCGAACACGGCGACGGCCACGGTAGCCGCGGCGACCACCGCGGTGGCCTCGGCCGCGCGCGCGGTCCGGGCCCGTGGCCGCACGATGTCCCCGCCGACGGGCATCCTGGACAGCCGTGACCGTCACCCACCACGGCCCGACCACTCGGCTGCTCCCGCCCGCGCGTCCGATCGCCGCGCTTGATCGCCACGTCCGTGTCGCCAGCGTCGTGACCGCGGGTGTTTCGCGACGCCGGCGACACGGAGGCGGCGATCTTCCGCTCTGGGCTGCGCCGGCGGCGACCTGGAATGGGCTTCGGTTCCGTGCGGGTGTGCCGTGCGGACCGCGCCCGCGCGCCTCGACGCCCCGCAGCGGCGACGGACGGCCGTGCTGATGGCCGTCGTCGTGCTCGCCGACGGCCGACCCGCCACCGGCCCGCGTCGTGTTCAGCCGGACGGCGCCGGCCCGCGCCGGGGGCCTGTCGGGGTCCTGGTGGACGACCCGCGCTGCGGCCGGCTGCTTCTCGACTGCGGCGTCGGCGTCGCCGTGCGCGCTGCCTTTGCCGGGATCTCGCTCGCCGAGGTGCGGGTCGTGCCCACCGGAGACGGACCGGACCGGCTGGACCCGGACGTTCCGCCCGCCGCGGTGCTGCGGCCGCCGTGGCTCCCGGCCGGAGTGCGGATGCTCCCGGCGGGCGCCGGCGAGGTCGCCCTGCTGGTCGAGACGAGCCGTGGGGTGCTGCTGCACTGCCCGGGGCCGGGGCCACTGCCCGCCGAGTCGATCGGCGAGCTGCCCGCGTGGGTGACTCCCACCGTCGAGCTCGCGCCGGCCGTGTGCGACCAACTGGCCGGCGTAACGAAGCTCGCGCCGCCGGCGACCAGCCGCCGGGTACTGGTGACGGGCGGCGCCCGGTCGGGCAAGTCGGAGCTGGCCGAACGGATGCTCTCCGGTTGCGAGCACGTCGTGTACCTCGCGACCGGCGGCGTGCCGACGGCGGACGACCCCGAATGGTCCGACCGGGTGGCGCGGCACCGCGACCGCCGGCCGGCGGAGTGGTCGACCGTCGAGACCGGCGACGCCGCCGCCGTCCTCGCGGCCGCGGCTTCGCAGTCCGCCGTCCTGTTCGACTGCGCCGGCACCTGGCTCACCGCCGCGATGGACGCCGCCGGCATCTGGACGGTCGGCGAGGCAGCCGGCGCCGGTCCGGAACCCGTGCCGACCGGCCCGGTGCCGACCGGCCCGGTGCCGACCGGCGCTACGGCGATCGGCCCAGTGCCGACCGGCGCTACGGCTCGCCGTGCCGCCGATGCGGCGCTCGGGCTGGCGGTGGACGGACTGGTGGCGGCCTGGGCGGCGACCGACGCGACCGTCGTCGCCGTGACCAACGAGGTCGGGTCGGGCGTGGTGCCGGCGACCACCGCGGGCCGCCGGTTCCGCGACGAGCTCGGCCGGCTCAACGCCCGGCTTGCCGCCGCGGCCGACGAGGTCTGGCTGTGCACGGCCGGCATCGGGCAGCGCATCCGCTGACTTTCCCGCCTTCGCCGGGAGTGTCGGTCTTGGGTACCTGCGTCGGATGAGGCAGGATGATCAGGGAGGTACCTGGCGCGGAGCCCGCGGATAACCGTGGGAACCCTTTGGATGTCGACAACCGTCAAAGAAACGGGCGGCAGAGGAGGATCCGGCCATGACGACACCGGGCGGAGGCGCCGGCGGCGAAAGCCGCCACGGCGATGACGGTCTCGACGCACGACGCTACGACGATCTTGGCTACGACGGGCGTCGCTTCGACGAACCCGGATACACCGATCCGAGCTACGTCGATCCGAACCACGTCGATCCCGCCCAGGGCGCTGCGGGCTACACCGACCCGGCCCAGGCCGCGCCGGGCGGCTATGCCGACCCGGGCTATGCCGACCCGGGCTATGTCGACCCGGGCTACGCCGGCCAAGGCGTTGCCGGCCAGGGCTACGCAGATCCGAGCTACGCAGATCCGGGCTACCCGGACCAGCGTCACGCGGACCAGCGATACGCGGACCCCGGTTACGCCGACCCCGGCTACTCGGGCCAGGGCTACGCCGAGAACACCACGCCCGGGCAGGGCCTTCCCGCGCAGGGCCACCCGGGCGAGGCCGCGGCCCGGCAGCCGGGCCCGTCCCGGCCCGCCGGGGCCGGCTACGCATCCGGGCGGCCGGACGACCCGAGCGGCACCTACGAGCAGCGCTGGCAGCGTGCGCCCGGCGGCCAACCCGGCCAGCGCCCCGCCGCCGGCGACCCCCAGGACGTCGGCGTCCAAGGCCTGCTGACGAACAGCGAGCCCCACGGCGGCGGGCCCCGCCGGCCGCGGCGCGGCTGGCGCGCCGGCGCGGACCCGCGACGAACCGGCACCCCCACCGAGCCGCGTCCCGCCCCCGGCGCCGAGCCGAGTGCCACGTCCACCCGTCCCGTACCGGGACCCGAGTCGCCGCCGCCGGGCCCGGGAGCCTTCGGTCGCGTGGGTCAGGGCGTCGGCCAGCGTGTCGGCTGGATGCGGGACCGGGCCGCCGGTGGCGTGACGGCGCTGCGCGCGCGCCGCTCCGAGACCCCGGCGCAGAGCCGACGGCGCTCGGCCGCGCCCGACCAGGCGGCCGTGCGGGCACTTCCGCTGGCCGTCGGGATGTTCACCGTCATCCCACTGCCGGCGACCCGGACCGCGCAGGACCCGGCCGAGCCCGGGCTCGGCGCCTGGGCGCTGCGCTGGCTGCCGCTCCTTGGCGCGCTGCTGGGCCTGGTCGCCTGGGCCCTGTCGCTGGTCTTCTGGCGCGGCCACGACGGTGGCGCGGCGTTCCTCGGCGCCGTCGTGTGGGTCGCCGTCCTCGCGCTGCTCAGCCGCGGCCTGCACCTGGACGGCCTCGCGGACGTCGCCGACGGCCTCGGCAGCCGCCGACCCGCCGCCGAAGCCCTCGCGATCATGCGGCAGTCCGACATCGGGCCCTTCGGCGTGGCCGCGGCCGTCGGCGTGGTGCTGCTGCAGGTCGCGGCGGTGGCCACCCTGCTGGGCGGCGCGAGCCGCGCGCAGGGGCTGGTCCTGCTCGTCGTCGCCGTCGTCGCTGGCCGGCTCGCCGCCCTCGACGCCGCCCGGCCCTCGGTTCCCGCCGCCCGTCCTGGCGGCTTCGGGGCCGTCGTCGCCGGGACGGCTGGCACCGCCGTCAGCGCCATCGCGATCGGCGTGACGCTCGTCGTCGGCTGGCTCCTGCTCGCGCTCACCGCGACCAGCCTCGTCGCCGCGCTGTGGCTGCCGTTCGCCGTCCTCGTCGGTCTCGCGGCCGGTCGGCTCGTCACCTGGCATGTCGTGCGCCGCCTCGACGGCATCACCGGGGACGTCTTCGGCGCCGTCATCGAGATCACCACGACGGTAACCCTGCTGGCGCTCGCGGCCGTCGTCGCGTGGAACGGCCTGCTGTGACGGTGTGACGCCCGCGGACGTCGAGGCCGTTCGGGGTCCGGGAGCGCGGGACGTTCGGTAACGTCCGCCCTCGGAGCGAGAGGAGCCAGCATGAGCCCCGAGCCGTTGGACACGTTCGTCCTCGACCGTCTCACCGCGGCCATCCGACCGGTGGACCCGGCGGTCGCGCGGGCGGCCGGCGAACACCAGGACAGGCTGACGAAACCCCGCGGCTCCCTCGGCCAGCTGGAGGTCGTCTCCGTGCGGCTCGCCGCGCTCGCGGGCCGGGTGCCGGCGCCGGTGCCGACCTCGCCGGCGGTCGCCGTGTTCGTCGGGGACCACGGCGTGCACGCCCAGGGCGTCTCGCCGTGGCCGCGCGAGGTCACCGGCCAGATGGTGGCGAACTTCCTCGCCGGCGGCGCGGTCGTCAACGCGCTCGCCCGGCAGGCCGGCGCCGCGGTCGCGGTGGTCGACGTCGGCATGTCCGACGAGGCGGCGGCCGTCGTCGGCGCCGCGCCCGGTCTCGAGCGCCGCCGGGTGCGCGCCGGCACCGGTGACATCACCGTCGAGGCCGCGATGACCAGGGCCGAGGCGCTGGCCGCGATCGCCGCCGGCGCGGCCGCCGCGGAGGGGCTGTTGCGCGCCGGTCACGACCTGCTCGTCACCGGCGACATGGGCATCGCGAACACCACCCCGTCGGCCGCTCTCGTCGCCACGCTGCTGGGCGCGGACCCGGCGGCGGTCACCGGCCGGGGCACCGGGGTCGACGACGCGACCCTCACCCACAAGATCGACGTCGTTCGCCGGGCCGTCGCGCGGGCGACGGCCGACGGCGTCGGCGCGGACGACCCCCTCGGCGTGCTCGCGTCCGTCGGCGGCCTGGAGCACGCGGCGACCGTGGGCTTCGTCCTCGCTGCCGCCGCCGCCCGGGTGCCGGTCGTCCTCGACGGCGTGATCGCCTGCTCGTCGGCGTTGGTCGCGGCGGCGCTCGCCCCCGACGCCCGGGCGGCGATGTTCGCCGGGCACCGGTCCGTCGAGCCGGGCGCCTCCGCCGCACTGGCCGCGCTCGGGCTCGATCCGCTGCTGGACCTCGGCATGCGGCTCGGCGAGGGCTCGGGCGGCGTGCTGGCCGTAGGCGTCGTGCAGGCGGCGGCGCGCGTGCTCGCCGAGGTCGCCACCTTCGACAGCGCCGGCGTGACCGACAAGGGCGCCGCCGAGCGGCCGACCAGCGACGGCTGACGGCGGCGGCCTGCGGGGAGGGGCCGACCGGCGGCGGCTGACGGCGGAGGCCTGCGGGGAGGGGCCGACCGGCGGCGACTACGGCGGCGGCTGGCGGCCACCGCTGACAGCCGTGGGCCGCCGGTTGGCGGGGCCGGATCGGCCGCCGTCGACGGATGGCGATGGTCCTCGACCTGTCGGGGACTGACGATCGGCGGCTGCTCACGGACCGCTACGGCTGGCGGCTGTACTGGACAGCCCGCAGCCGGGTAGGTCGTCGGATGAGGCGCAGGTGGCCGGCGGTCGGCGGCCAGGTGACGTGCAGGCGCCGCCGCTGTCCGCGCCGCTACACGTCTGCGGCCCGACAACGCCCCGTGATCGGCCGACCGGCCCGGCAGCATGGTCATGGGCGCGCACAACGCACGCCGTGACCGAGGAGATGAGAACGATGCGTGAGCCGTTTCGGACGAGCTTCCTGTCCGCGTCCGTCTCGGCGGCGCCGGACGAGGCGTGGTGGGTGCTCGTCGGCGGCGCCGGACACGGCGTCGAGGCGCCTGGCGCGATGCTCGCGGGCCGCCGGCTGATCTCCGACTGGCGGACCGGCTCCACGGTCCGGCTGGTCGCCGCCGGGACCGCGGTCTACGGCACCGTGCTGCGGGCGGCCGCGCCGTACCGGCTGACGTACAGCCTCGGCGCGCCGCGTCCCGACGGCGAGGACGCGACCACCATCATCACCTGGGAGATACTTCCCGCGGCCGACGGCGGCAGCGTCGTCATGCTCGCGGTCGACGACCTGTACCCGGACGGCGGGGATGACCTGCGCGACGCCTGGGCCGAGGTGCTCGCCGAGGTTCGTTCCCGGCTGGAGGTCCTCTTGCCGCCGGTCACCGGCAGCCAGAGCTCCTGACCTCCTCGGCCCGCCGGCCCGGTGCCTGCCATTGCCGGCCTGCCATCGCCGGCCTGCCTCAGCCGGTCTGCCATCGCCGGCATGCCACAGCCGGCCTGGCGGCGGTCGGGACGTCCCCGCCCGGCCGCCGGTGATCGTCGGTGCGTCCAGTGCTGCCCCCGCCGACGTCGGCCCGCTCACTTGATCGCCGCTTGCGCCCGCGGGTGGTCGTAAATCGGCGCTGATCGCGATCACCGCGGGGCACAGACGCCGATCATGCGGTCGGACGGACGGGGCCGACCTCGCCGGCTGCGGCACTAGCATGGGCGGGTGCGGGAGGCGGATGGTGCCGGCGGCGGCTCGGCCGCGGCGTCGCTCGGCCGTCGGTTTGGACCGTACTTCGCGCTCGACGTCCTGACGGCGGTGCGCCTCGACGCCGACGGCCCTTCCTCGTCCGCCCCTTCTGCGTCCGGCCCTTCCTCGTCCGGCTCGGCCGCGACCGGCCTTCCTGCGGACTCGTCCGGCCTTCCTGCGTCCGGCTCCGCCGCGTCCGGCCCGCCGGCCGGCTGGTCGGCGGTGGCGGACCTCGCGGACCCACGCACCGGTGCGTTCGCCCGCCGGGCGGACACCGTCCGGGCGGCGCTTGCCGCCGCGGGTGGCGTCGAGGTCGGGGCGGTCGACGAACGGGTGGCCGTCTCGGTGGCCCAGCTCGGGGTGTGCGCGCGGCTGGTGGCGCCGGCGCTCGCGCTGGCCGTCGTCACCGGCCGCTCGCCGGCGCTGCGCCTGGACCGCGTCTTCTGGCAGGACCTCCTCGGCGGCCCGTTTCCGCTCGCGGTCGACGGGCCGCCGGCGCTGGGCGACGCGGCTGGCACCGAGGAGACGGCATCGGCCCGGCTCGCCCGGGGACTGGCCGACGGGGTGCTGGTGGCGGTGGTCGCGCCGTTCGTCGCGGCGGTCGAGCGGGAGCACCCCGTCTCGTCGAAGATCCTCTGGGGAAACGTGGCGTCCGGTCTCGCGGGTGCCGCCAAGATGATCGGCCTGCGCGAGCCGGCCGCGGCGGGGCGAGCCTGGGGTGTCGTCGCGGCGATGTGCGCGCAGGAGGGCCCGCTGCGCGGTGCCGGCGGCCTGGTCGCGCCGGGCCGGTTTCGCCGGCGCAGCTGCTGCCTCATCTACCGGCTCGCCGAGCGCCCCGGCGACCGCGCCGCCCCGCCTGGTGCGCTGTGCGAGGACTGCGTCCTGCACCTGCGTCGACCCGCTGCCCGCTAGCCCACCGTGCCGGGCCGCGGAGCGCATGCCGCTAAAGTGAACATCACCGGGCCAACGCGGGCGAGTTGGTGGACGTGGGCGGAAAGGTGCGGGTGGGGTGGACGCGGTCAGGCGTGGCTATCTCGGCCTGATGCTGTTCATTGCGGCCCTCGTGCTGATGCCGCTGCTGATCGTTGATTATCACCGGCAGACCGGGGCGAAGGCTGATGACCGGGAGTCGGCGGTGCCCGCCAGCCCGTCGCCGGCGAATGCCGGTCCCGTCGCGGCGATCAGGCCCACGCCGACGGTCGGTGCCACGGCGTCCGCCACCCTCGGTGCCGCGCCGATGATCGTCAGCTTCCAGGGTGTAGTCGAGGGCCAGACCCTGCACGGCGACGTCCAGATCACCCTGGTCACCGTCGGCGACGTCGGCGCGGTGAAGTACACCCTGTCCGGGTTCGGTTCGCCCTGGCTGGCGGTGAGTCCGCCTTATCTGTTCGCGCCGCATCCGGTCGGCTGGCAGACCTCGGCGGTGGCGGACGGAAGCTACACGCTAACGGCGACTCCGCTCGACACCCGCGTCAGCGCGCGCTCGGTGCATTTCAGCGTCCTTAACTGACCCTTCCGGGCCATCAACCGATCTGTCCGCCCAGGGGCGGGCGTGACGCTGCGACGGGGAAACCCTAGTGTCTGGGAGATGGACCGCCTGGTTTGGATCGACTGCGAGATGACAGGACTAGACCCGTCCTCCGACGTGCTGCTGGAGGTCGCCTGTCTGGTGACCGACGGCGAGCTGAACATCGTCGGTGACGGGCTGGACCTGGTGATCGCGGCGCCCGAGGCGGCCCTCGACGGGATGGTGCCGGTTGTGCGAGACATGCACGCGACCTCCGGGCTGACCACCGCCGTCCGCGCCTCGACCCTCAGCGTCGCCGAGGCGGAGCAGGAGCTGCTCGCGTACGTCGGCGCCCTGGTTCCGGAGAATCGGCGTGCCCCCCTCTGCGGCAACTCGATCGCCACGGACCGCACGTTCCTGGCCCGCTACATGCCCAAGCTGGACGCCTACCTGCACTATCGCATGATCGACGTTTCGTCGGTCAAGGAGCTGGCCCGCCGCTGGTATCCGCGCGTCTACTACGCCGCGCCGGTCAAGCGGGGCGGCCACCGGGCTCTCGCCGACATTCGCGAGAGCATCGAGGAGCTCCGTTACTACCGGCGCACCGTGTTCGTCGCCCAGCCCGGCCCGACGACCGACGAGGCCCGCGCCGCGTCGGTCGAGACCCGTGCCGAGACCGAGGCCACCACTTCGGCCGGTACGGCGGCGGCCGACGCCGCGAGGCAGGCGCCGTTCCCGTCGACCACGGTGGAGATCACCGAGCCGACCGAGACCGCCCCCAAGGGCTGACGGACCCCCCAAGAACGTCTGACGGTCCCGGGCGGCTGCCGGCCCCCGGCGGACTGAAGCCCCCCTCACACTCGGTGGGGCATCAACGCGTTCGCGGGGATGACGCCGAGTCGGCCGGCCTGGAAGTCGTCGAACGCCTGCTGGAGCTCGGCGCGGGTGTTCATGACGAACGGGCCGTACTGCGCGACGGGCTCGCGGATGGGCCGGCCGCCGAGCACGAGCACCTCCAGGTTCGGCGTGTGCGACTCCTGTCGTTCCGCCGCGGCCAGCACCACCTGGTCACCCGCGCCGAGCACCGCGAGCTGGCCGGTCTCGATCGCGGTCGCCGTCGGGCCCACCGTGCCGGCACCGGCCAGGACGTAGGCCAGCGCGTTGAACTCGGGGTTCCACGGGATGTCCACCCGGGCGCCGGGGCTCACCGTGGCGTGGACCAGCGAGATCGGGGTGTGGGTGGCGCCGGGGCCGTGGTGGCCGGCGACGTCCCCGGCGATGATCCGCAGCAGCGCGCCGCCGTCGGGGGAGGCGACCAGCTCGACCTGTGGGCCCTCCAGGTTCTGGTAACGAGGCGGGGAGAACTTGTCCTTGGCCGGCAGGTTGACCCACAGCTGGATGCCGTGGAACAGCCCGCCGCTCTCGACGAGCGCCGCCGGCGGCGTCTCGATGTGCAGGATGCCGGCGCCGGCCGTCATCCACTGGGTGGCGCCGTCGGTGATCAGTCCGCCGCCGCCGTGCGAATCCTGGTGCTGGAAGGTCCCGTCGATCATGTAGGTGACGGTCTCGAAGCCGCGGTGCGGGTGCCACGGCGTGCCCTTGGGCTCGCCGGGGGCGTAGTCGACCTCGCCCATCTGATCCATGTGCACGAAGGGGTCGAGGTCGGCCTTGCTCACCCCGGCGAAGGCGCGGCGAACCGGGAAGCCCTCGCCCTCGTGGCCGAGCGGAGCCGTGACGATCTTCCGGACCGGGCGCGGGATGTCGCCCAGGCCGGGCGCGGACAGCCGCGGCAGGGTGACGGTGTCGGCGGTGACGGCGGGCATGAGTCCAACCTCCCTGGTTGCATGTGCAACTATCGGCCAGTGTAACCGCGGACCCCGCGGCTACCTTCCCGCGCCCGGGCCACGGGCGGGCCACCTCTCGAGAATCCTCGACCGGTTGCTGGATCGACCAGCGGCCGGCGAGCGAGCCGATCGATCGGCGGGCGAGGGCCGCCTCCGGCTCGCGGCGGTCGGGCCGGGCGGTCGGGCCGGGCATGACGAGGCCAACATGATCGTTCGTCATTTGACCAGAGCCCCGACGGGCTAGTCGTCGGATGGCCTAGGAGAGTGATGAAGCCGCTAACGTCACCCATGACACGCCGGGACTTTGGTAAACACCGTGTGACGACGGACACCAGATGCTCCACGGAACGCTAGCTTCGGGGGCGTGGATCGCCGATGCTCAAGGCAAGAGCGGATCATCCAGGAACGCATTCTGGGCATCAGCCGCCTGCGGGGCCGTCAGCGCCCCCGGGACAACCGCGGCCTGGCGCACCTCCCCAGCCGCCCGCCGGACCGCCGTCGTCGCCGCTGAGACACCGTCACCGCCCGAACCGACACCCGCGTAGCCGGCCCGATGACAGTCAGGCCGGCGCGAAAACCCAGTTGCCGCATCCGCCGGTCCGCCCGGTACGATGGCGAAGCCCGGTAGGGGAAGAGCTTCGGCACGCCAGGCCATCGCGGATGGCTTCGGCGAGTTGGCTCCACCCGGACCGGCATGGTGGGTGTAGCTCAGCTGGTAGAGCACCGGGTTGTGGTCCCGGTGGTCGCGGGTTCAAGTCCCGTCACCCACCCCAGCCCGGGATTCTGTTCGCTGCCTTTTTGGGGCAGCTGCACCCTGTTCGATTATCTGCTGGAACGCGGCCCCTGGAACCCCCGGCCGGGACGCTTCGGCTTCCGCCGGGCCGGACGCTTCGGCTGTCCGTACCAGCGTCATTTTCGTTGGCTGGCGCCGGCGGGTCGACCCCTTTCCCACGGCGCGTGGTACGCCTCCTCCGCTTACGTGGCGGGCGCTGGGCCCTTCGCGCGCGGCGCGCTTTTCGGGATATTGGTGGCATTCGGGACCATTCGCGGCACTGTTCGATGCGATGCGTGACGTGTCTCGTTGTGTGTTGCTTGCGAGGGTCGAGCGCGAGCTGGATCCTGATGACGACGGCATGGTCATGTCGGGAATGGCATGGATGCGGGGGCACCATGAGCGGGTCAGGGCCAGGGGAATCGCCGAACGGTGAGGCGGCGCGGCACGAGTGGCTGCGGCGGGCCCGCTGGCCCGAACAGACGCTGGTGGGGAAGCTGCCGGAACGATCGCAGGCGGGTCTGCTCGCGCTCGGTGGATATCGCGAGTTCGTCAGCGGCGCCCCGATCATGCGGGAAGGCGACCGGACGACCTTCGTCGCGGTGCTGCTGCGCGGCTGGACCAAGGTCACCGCGTTGATGGACGACGGCGGGGTGGCGCTGCTCGCCGTCCGGCACGGCGGCGACGTCGTCGGCGAGTTCGCCGGCCTGGACGCCCAGCCGCGTTCCGCGACCGTGACCGCGGTCGGGTCCGGAGGCGTGCTGGCCAAGGTGATCAGAGGCGAGGACTTCGAGGCCTACCTGGCCAGGGACCCGGCCGCCGCCGCGGAGATGAGCCGGAGCATCGTGGCGAAGACGAGATTCAGCATCCGCCGCCGCGTCGAGTTCGCCGGCAGCCCGGTCGCGGTGCGGGTCGCGCGGGTGCTGGTCGAGCTGGACCGTGCCTACGGGACCGATGGCCCGTCGGGGGCGCGCGCCCTGGGGGTGTCGCTCAGCCAGCAGGAGCTGGCCGCCCTGGTCGGCGCGCACGACCCGACGGTGCACAAGGCGCTGCGGGCGCTGCGCCGCGACAAGGTCATCGAGACCGGCTACCGGCGGGTGACGATCCTGGACATGGCGGCGCTGGAGATCGCGGCGGGTCTCCGTCCGGACTAGAGCTGGCTGGTGGCTTGCGGCTGGGCTGGGTCGGTGGCCGGGGGGTCGGTGGTCGGACCGGTCCGTTCGGTTGGCCGGGGCGTCGAGTCAGGGGTTGTGGGGCCGAAAGGGAGCGGCGTGGCCCCACAGGTTCTGCCCAGATGACCTGAGTCGCCGGGCCGGCCGCCGCGATAGCGCCGCCCCGTCCCGCCCCGTCCCGTCCCGTCCCGCCTCGCGCCGCGTCGCCCTGTCCTGTGCTGCGCCGTCCCGCGCCGCGCCCCGCTGCCCTGCGTTGCCCCGTCCTGCCCCGCGCTGCAGTCGCCCTGCGCTGCGTCGCCCTGTCCTGCGCTGCGTCGCCCTGTCCTGCGCTGCGCCGTCCCGCGCTGCGTCGTCCCCCCGTCCTGTGCTGGGCTGTCCCGTCCCGCGGTGTGTGTCCAGGCAGGTGATATTGGGGTCGGCGGAGGCCGGCGCACCCCAATTTCGCCTGCCAGGATGCGTTCGGTGTCTGCCGGGAAGTGTTCGGCGTCTGGCGGGATGCGATCGGCGTGTGGCGGATGCGATCGCTGGCGGGATGCGTCCGGCGTCTGGCGGGACGTGATCGGCGGCTGGCAGTGGCTCACGGTTGGAGGGGTGGTCGCGCTGCGGGCAGCCCCGGTGGCAAGCAGGAGGCCCCGGCTGGCGCAATGGGTGCTGGCCGGATCCGCCGCTACGACGGGCACCTGGCCAGTGCCGAGGCTCGCGAGTTTGCCTGGAGCTGGCTGGGCGCTCCCGTCAGTTGATGGGTGCCCTGAGCTGGGCGTATGGTCGAACGTGAGTTCGAAGGCGGTGTCGGGGGCGGCCGCCAGCTCCGGGGGGAGTCTGGATGGACGGCGATGGGACGGCGGGGCTGGCGGCGCTGCGCCGCGCGCTCGCGCAGATCGAGCCGGCATCGCTCGCGGATGGCACCGTCGCCGATCTGGTCGACCAGCTCGGCGGGATCGTCGCGGCCGCGCAGGCCGCCCTGGTGCGGGCGGTGGGCGTGGCCGACGTGACGGGGGTGTGGGGCCGGTCGGTGCCGGCGGCGCGCCGTGGCGGCGGGGCGGGGGAGCAGCCCGGCGTGGCGGGCGGCTGCGGGCCCGGCTGCCCGGCAGCCCTCGGCGGCCAGCCCAGCCGCCCGGACGGCCCCGGCGGCCCCGGCAGCCACGGCGGGCCGTACACCGTCGCCGGCTGGGTAGCCGGTCGCACCCGGATGACCGGCGCGGCCGCCGCCGCGCTGCTCGTCGCCGCGCGAGCCCTGACCGTACTGCCGGTCCTGGCGGCCGCCTTCCGTCGCGGCGAGGTCAGTCTCGACCATGTACTCGCGCTGACAGCCCCGCTGACCAGCGCCGCGCGGCTGGTCGCGTTCGCCGGCCCGGCGGAGGCCGAGCTGACGGCCCTCGCTCGCCGGTCCGGTCCGGCTGAGGTCCGCGCAGCCGTCGCCGACTGGCTGCGGGACGCCGACCCGAGCGGCGTCCTGCGGGACGCCGAGGCCGCGTGGCAGATCCGTGCACTGACCCTCATACCGGCGCCGCCCGGGTGTGCGCAGGCACACCCGGGCGGCTGGGTGACGCTGGCCGGCAGGGTTCCGGTCGACGACGCGGGAACCCTGCTCGACGCTCTGCTGGTGGCGGCCCGGGCGACCGCCGGGCCGGCCGATGGCCGCGCGCCGGCCCAGCGGCGGGCCGACGCGCTGCTCACGGTCGCGCGGTGCTACCTCGCGGCCGCGGGCCACCTCACCACAGCTGCGCGTAGCGCGTTGCCGCAGCCGTGTTCTGGTACAGGCAGTGCGGTCCCTTCGGCCGGTAGATGTTCGAGCCGAGATTCTGCATCTCGCAGTTGTTGAAATACGACTCGTAGTACATTCCCCGGCCGGCGCGGGCCTCCATCCAGTCGCGCATGAACTGGATGTAGTTCGCGTTGTCGCCGCCGCCGTTCTCGCCTGAGCCGGACGCCACCCCCCATTCGGGGACGCCGAACAGCTTCCCGTGCGCGCGGGCGAAGTTGTACAGCCAGGTGATGCCGCCCTGCGCCGTCGCCTGGGCGTTGAACTGGTCCAGCGTGTACGACGGCGGGTACTGGTCGTACGCGTCGATCGACACGATGTCCACCCACTGGTCACCGGGGTAGAGGTCCAGCGGGTTGTGGCTCGGCGGGTTCTGCGAGTAGTGCGAGTTGATCGTCCAGTCGAACAGCGGGTCCGGGTTGGCCGTCGACTTGATTGCGTCCACGACGTGCCGGTAGCAGTTGACGAACGCGACTGGGTCGCTGCCCGACCACGGGTACCAGTTGCCGTTCGCCTCCCAGGCAAGCCGGACGATCGAGTTCTGCCGGCCGGCCGCGTTCAGCGTCTGGCCGAACTGGCGCCAGTTGCTGTCGTAGGCCCCGGTGGCGCAGGTCTTCAGCGACGAGCCGGTCTCCGGGAACGGCGGCACGCTGATCACGAGCTTGCCCGGCCAGCCGGCGAAGTTGCCGTAGACGAACGACTGCCCGACGATCGACTGCCAGCTGTCCCGCGCGGTGTACACCTGCGCCACGTCGCACAGGTTCCCGCGGAAGGCGCAGAACGCGTCCACGTCGGCCGGAGTGATCAGCGGGTCGCCGTTGGCGCCGGACAGCCACGGCTCGCCGGAACGATTGCCGCCGCCGCCACCGCCGTCACCGCCGCCCGAGTCGGGGGCGGCGTACGTCTCGGCGCGGTCGAAGGAGACGGCGAACGCCGCCGACGCCGCGTTGCGCTGCCCGATGTTGGTGACCACCGCGATGTGATCGCCGAACGAGAGCTGGCCCGAGTCGTAGATGAGCGCGTTGCTGGAACTCGCCGCATAGGTGTCGACGGTGCTGGTGGTCCGGCCGTCCACGCTGACGGTCAGCAGGCCGCCCGCCTTCTCCTTCACGCCGTAGATAACGATGCGGGTGCCGGTCCAGCGGATCGTCGCCGTCGAACCCGCCGTCAGCGAGTAGCGGAACGAGTTGTTCGGCGTCGTCGGCTGGCAGCCGCGGCAGGGAACCCAGTTGCCGTTGTAGGTGACCTGGTTGTCGCCGACGCCGGTCGCGGTGTCCTCGACGATCCGAGGCGTGCCGGTGGGCGGCGGGTCAGTTCCGCCGCCGTCGGTGGGCGTGTCCGTGAAGATCTCGGCCCGGTCGAAGATGACGGCGAACGCGGCCGACGAGGCGTTGCGCCGGCCCAGGTTGGTCACGACCGCCGTGTGCACGCCGTTGGCGAGCGTCCCCGAGTCGTAGATCAGCGCGCTGGTCGACGTCGGTGCGTAGGTGTCGACGGTGGTCGCCGGCCCGTTGTCAACGCGGACGGAGGCGAGGCCGCCCGCGCGCTCCTTGACGCCGTACACCTTGATCTGGGTGCCGCTGAACGAGATGTTGGTCGTCGCTCCGGCCGACAGCGAATAGCGGAAGGAGTGGTTCGGCGTGTCGGGCGCGCAACCCCCGCAGACGGTCCAGGTGCCGCCGTAGCTGACCTGGCCGACGCCGGTGCCGATCGTGGTGTCCTCGATGACGCCCGAGGCCGCGGCGAGCGGCGCGACCTCGCCGACACGGACCATGGTCTGGACGAGTGTGTCATTATCGAGCGGCTCGGTGGCCGGTGCGTCGGTGGCGAGGACGGGGAACTGGCTGATTCCCGTGCTGTCCGGCGCAGCGATCGTGGTGTGCAGGACGCCCGGCAGGGTGCTGGGGTCGACGGTGTCGAACGGAAGCCCGGACGGGTCGGCGGACGCGGCGGCGGTGGGGACCACCAGCGCCCCGAGCAGCAGTGCGACCACGACGAGGATGGGACGGCGGGGGCCGCCCGCGGCCCATCGACGGCCGGCGTGGTTTCGGCGGGCGGCGCGGTGCGCCGGTCGCGGCCGGCCCGGTGGCCCGCCGTGCTCGGGCCGTTCGGGGGGCCGGGCCACGCTGCCCGAGCCGGCGGCGCGCGACGACGCGGACCGCGATCGACGCGGTCCGAACGGAGCGCGGGCCCGCCGGCGATGCCGGCCGGTGGGTACCGGCGGGCCTTCGTTGTTGGTTTGGGTAAGCCCGCCCGCGGCCTGGCGCGTGGCCTCGGCCGGGTCATCGGTCGGGTCGGTGGTCGGATTCGAGAAGGGTCCGGTTCCCAGGGGCGAGTTTCCCAGGGGCACTGAGTCATCCCTTCGTCCCGGGCCAGATGACTCTTGACGCCACCACTACGGCCCGAAGCGGTCAGCTAACGTCCGGACCATAAGCAGAGAGTAACGAGTGATTGCTCTACGTAGCGGATGTCCGGAGGTTCGGCGGCGACACCACGCGCTTCGTCGTGAGCCGGTAGGAGTGCCGCGTTCGGCTCCCATCCACCCGCCCGTGGTCATGCCGACCTTCAACCCGCCACCCACCCGGCGTCCCGACCCGCCACCCGCCATCAGCGCCCGGCGGTCACCGGCCTAGCGCCCGGCCGTCACCGAGCTAGCACCCGGCCGTCACCGGCCCAGCGTCCCGACCGCCCACCGGCGTGGCGACGCGGCGCACACCACGGCCCGATCGGTTGCCCCGGCCCGTCGCCTGGCGGGAGCGTGTCCGAAGGCGATCGGCCGGCCGGACGGGGAGGTCGCGGCCCTGTCCCGTCGATCCCGGCCGGGTCACCACCGCCGCACCCCGTGGTCGGCCCGGCCGCCCGCCCTGCCCGCCCTGTTGCCTGACCGACGCGCCCAGCCCCCCAGCCGCCCAGCAGAGGAGACCGCATGAAGATCGACGCGAGCCTGTCCGAGGACATCGGGACGACACACGCCCAGGCCACGAAGATCGAGGATGCTGGCTACGCCGGGGCGTGGGCGTCGGAGACCAAGCACGACCCGTTCCTGCAGTGTCTCCAGGCCGCGATGGCGACCGAGACGGTCACCATCGGCACGGCGATCGCCATCGGGTTCGCCCGCACGCCGATGACGCTGGCGAACATCGGATACGACCTGGCCCGCTACTCCCAGGGCCGGTTCGTTCTCGGTCTCGGCTCGCAGATCAAGCCGCACATCGAGCGCCGGTTCTCCATGCCGTGGTCCCGGCCGGCCGCCCGGATGCGCGAGCTGATCCTCGCGACCCGGGCGATCTGGACCGCCTGGCAGGACGGCACGAAGCTCGACTTCCGGGGCGACTTCTACACCCACACCCTGATGACCCCGTTCTTCGCTCCCGAGCCGCACGAGTACGGGCCGCCGCCGATCTTCCTTGCCGGCGTCGGCGAGCTGATGACCGAGGTCGCCGGCGAGACCGCGGACGGCTTCTTCGTCCACCCGTTCACCACCACCCGCTATCTTGAGCAGGTCACCATCCCGGCGCTGCTGCGGGGGCGGGCCAAGGCCGGCAAGAGCGACCTCGACGGATTCGTCGTGAACGGGCCGGCCTTCGTCGCCGTCGGGCGTACCGAGCAGGAGCTGGCCACCGCCGTCGCCGGGACCAAGAAGCGCATCGCGTTCTACGGCTCCACTCCGTCGTACCGCGCGGTGCTGGAGATGTACGGCTGGGGTGCGGCACAGGACGAGCTCAACCGGCTGTCCAAGCAGGGCCGGTGGGACGACATGGGGGATGTGATCACCGACGAGATGCTGCATGAGTTCGCCGTCGTCGGAACGCCCGCCGAGGTCGGACCGCAGCTCATCGCGAAGATCGGCAAGATCTACCAGCGCGCCACGCTCTACAGCGCCTACGAGGCGGACCCGTCCCTGTGGACCGAGCTGCTCGCGGCGATCCCGTAACGCGCCAGTGGACGGCCGGCCCGCGGGACACGCGGGCGGCGTGCCGGGAAAGGGGAAGTCGGATGGAACGCCCACTCCTGTCGGCCCGTGCCGACGACCGGCGGGACCTCGCGCGGTACCCGTGGGTGCACGAGATCCGCGCCCGGTTCGCCGACGTCGACAACCTCGGCCACATCAACAACGTCGCCGTCGTCGCGTACTACGAGGACGCGCGGGCGGCGTTCAACCACCAGGTGCTGGGCCTGTTCAGCACCGCCAGCCCGGTGAAGGCGGGGCCGTTTCACTTCGTCATCGCCCAGACCCGAGTCGACTATCTCGCCGAGGCACACTATCCCGGGATCTTCCAGGTCGGCGTCGGGATCGGCTGGATCGGTCGGTCGTCGGTGATCTACTTCGCCGGGCTGTTCCACCAGGGCCTGTGCGTGGGGCTGTCCGACACGGTGATGGTGCACCGCGTCGAGAGCGCAACGACACCGGTGCCGCCCGACCGGCGTGCGCTGCTCGAGAAGATGGCCTTCCGAGCCGCGGAGTGACGCCCGGCCTTGTCCTGGCCTTGTCCAGTTCTTTGACGACGCGCCAGCCGGCCGGCCAGTAGCGTCGCAGGTGTCCGCCAGATGATTCATCAGAGGAGATGGCTGATCATGGGTGTTTACGATTTCAGTGTCAAGACCGCTGACGGCGGTTCGCAGCCGCTCGGGGACTACGCCGGAAAGGCGTTGCTAATCGTCAACGTGGCGAGCAAGTGCGGCCTTACCCCGCAGTACGAGGGTCTCGAGGCGCTCTATCGGGAGCTGCACGGCCGAGGCCTGGAGATCCTCGGTTTTCCGTGCAACCAGTTTATGGAGCAGGAGCCGGGAACCGACGCCGAGATCCAGGATTTCTGCAGGACCTCGTACGACGTGACGTTCCCGGTATTCAGCAAGGTTGACGTCAACGGACCGGACACCGCGCCGCTCTACGGATACCTGCGCTCCGCGGCGCCGGGCGACTTCGGCCCGCAGTACGGCCAGATGTTCGATTTCATCTCGAAGACCTTTCCCGCCCGGGTCGGCACCGACGAGATCAAATGGAACTTCACGAAGTTCCTCGTCAGCCGCGACGGCGAGGTGGTCAGGCGTTACGAGCCGCCGGTGACGCCGGCGGAGATCCGCGCCGACCTCGACTCCGCGCTCAGCTAGCTTCGCGGGCTTGTTCGTTCGCGGCCCGTGGCCGCGGCCGGCCGTACCCGCGGCCGGCCGCGGCGACGGGGCAGGACGGCGACGGGGCCGGGCGGTTCGATCCCGACGGCGGGTCAGAACAGGGTTTGCGGTTCGGCCGGCACGTCCGGCGATGGCAGCGGCTCGAGCTCCGGCACCCGCGTGCGGACATCGTCGTGGAAGCGGCGGGCGAGCCGCGGCGCCTCGGCATTGTCCGGGGTGTGCAGGAAGACCGTCGGCGAGCGGCCCTCCCGCAGCCACCCGGCGACGATGTCCGCCCACCCCTGCCAGCCGTCGACGGTCCGCGCGACGTCGTCGCGGCCCAGGTAGCGGACGATCGGCTGGTCCGTCAACGCGGCCACTCGACGCGGCACACGCGGCTTCTTGGTCCACGCGTCCCGTTCCGCGTCGCTGGCCGGCGGCGCGGCGAAGAACGTGGTGGTGTCGAACGGAACCCACTCGGCGTCGACGGCAGCGAGGGCGTCCTCCAGCAGGCCGGCCGCGCGTGGGTCCGTGAAGAAGGCTGGATGACGAACCTCGACGGCGTACCGGTGTGATGTCGTCAGCCGGCCGAGGAATCCGGCCAGCAGCGAGACATCGGCTGGCCCGAACGCCGCGGGCAGCTGGATCCACAGCGTGCGGGCCCGCCGGCCGAGCGGCTCGACGGCGTCCAGGAAGGCGCGCAGCGGCTCGTCGACGTCGGTAAGGCAGCGCTCGTGCGTGATCAGCTTCGGCAGCTTGGCGAGCAGGCGGAAGTCGTCGTCGGTCTGGCGAGCCCAGGACGCGGCGGTGTCCCTGGTGGGCGTCGCGTAGAAGGTCGTGTTCCCCTCGACCGCGTTGCACCAGCTCGCATACTGTCGCAGCCGGTCCCGGGCCGGCCCGGAATGCGCCAGGAACCGCCCTTGCCAGGCGCTGTGGGTCCACATCGCGCAGCCCACGTGCAGGCGCATGGTCGCCGAAGCCTCCTATTCCGGGCGTGACGGAATGACCGCGTACCCGAGAACGCGGACGTCCCACTGGTCCAGGTCGGCGTCGGCGAGACCGCCAAACTGGCCCGCCGAGCGCAGGAAGGGCAACGCCTTGGTCGTGTCGACCAGCAGTGCGTAGAGGCGGGTCGTCATTCCTCCATATCCGCCGTACCCCAGGCTGTACGGCGGGACCGCGAAGCAGTTCTGGTCCGTCGGTGCCAGCTCGTCACTGGGGTAGTAGCGGCCATTGCCGGCGTTGTGCGCCACGGTGGAATCGGTCGTCGTCGGATCCGCCCAGGCGGCCAACAGCAGCCGCCAACCGTCCGGGATCGGCCCGCTGAGCCGGCCGCCGACGGCCAGCGACGGATGCCAGGCCGGGTAGTACGTGTAGCGCACCTCTGCCAGCCGGACGCCTGGGTGGGTGCCGGGTTGGTCCATCAGCCGCGCCGGAGTCTGCGCCGGCCGAAGGTCGCACCCACGGCGCACGGCAACGACCCCGCCCGCGGGGGGACTCATGTCGGCGCGCGGCGGCCCGGGCCCCCCGACCGGGCCGGCAGCGCCTCGCCCACCCACGTCCGAACGCGGCGGCCCGGCACCGGGCGGTCTCCCGTCGTCCGGCGCGGGGCCCGGCGGGGCGGGCGGGGCGTTCTGCGCGGCCGCCGAGGCGGCGGTGTCGAGCCGGGCCGTCGCAGTGCTGTCGCCGCGCACCGTGACGAAGGTGACCAGAGCCGCGAGGGCGCTGGCGAGCAGGGCCGCGCCGACGGTGAGCCAGACCGTCCGCCAGGGTGCCGACCAGCGGCGATCGGGCTGTGTCGGCCGGGTCCTGACGTTGCCCGTGCCGGCGACGTCCATGACGTCGGCACGCCCGGAGCCCCCGCGCAAGCCGGCGGGAGTCGCCGCCAACGCACCCGTCGGCGTGTCTGGTCCTCCAGGCGTCGTCGACGCCTCGTCCGAATCGTCCGACCCGTCGTCGCCTAACACGCGGGATCGCGGGACCGAGCCGTGAAGGGGGTGGTCGAACTCGTTGTCGGCGCTGTCCTCGTCGCCGAGCGTCCCCGCGGGTGGATCGGTCCGGCTGACCCGGGGGAGCACCCGCCGCCTGGCCGTCAGCCACGCCTCCCGCCGGGCCGGATCGTAGGCCTCGACGATCAGCGTGAGCGTCTTCGCGGTCAGCCGTCGGCGCCCGTTGCGCAGGTCGTTCACCGTCGTCTTCGACAGCCCGGTGCGCCGCTCCACGGCTCGGTCGTAGGAGTCGCCCAGCAGGGCGAGCACGGCGACAAGCAGCTCGTCCTCGGTCGAGACCGCGGAGGGATCGGGTACAGACTCCATCCCCGGCTCCGTCATCAGCGCGTGCTCCTTCGCGTCAGGTGCGCCAGGCATGCCCATCACGCCGTGCCGCTACCGCCGTCCGCGTCCTGCCGTACCCGTCCTGGCCGTCGTGCCGGGCGGATCGGCCGCGCCGACTGTCGGCGAGGGTGGCCCCGGATGGGTGCGGGCGTGCCTGTCCGGCTGATTCTTCCAGCCTGCCGGCGAAACAGGACGGGACGGGACAGCCAGGACGCCGTGTCGGGGTGAGGGGCGTTGCCTCAGGGTGTCGGGCCGATAACTTGGGCTCGCGGCACGGGGGGCCGGCGGTGGCCGGTCACCGTCCCCGGGTTCCAGCCGGGGCGGTGGCCGGCCATGCCGCATTCTCAGGCCCATAAGCGCTGGTGTGCCGGCGATGGCGGCGGTCGGCGCACGCCGAGCGGGCGCGACGATACGGTCGACGCTGGCGGCCCTCGGACGTCGGTACGGCGCGAAATCGACGGCGTCGCTCGTCACCGGGCCGGATCGTCCACATGCCGCGACGGCGGGGCCAATCGGTCCATCCCTGGCCGCGGCCCGGCGGGGAGGCCTCGTGCCCGAGAGCACCAATGTCGACGCCAGTTTCATCCGCACGCGGTCCGCGTTGCACGCCGTCGCGGAGCATGTGCTCGCCGCGGCGCGCTACCGAGCCGCCGGCCGGATCGGTCTGACCGTGACGCCGGGCGGGTTCGGCACGCCGCCCTTCGGTGACGATCGGCGGATCGTCGCCGTCGACGGCACCGATCTGGTCGTCGGCTCGGGTGCGCCCGGCGGGACGACGGACGACGCGCCGGCCCGGGCGCCGCTGCGCACCCTGGCCGCCGCCGCGACGCTCGCCGGCCTGCCGGCGCCCGGCGGTCCCGCCGACGTGTACCACCTGAGCACGCCATGCAATCCCGACGCGGAACTGACCATCGACGCGGACGCCGCCCGCCGCCTCGCCGACTGGTACGCACTCGGGGACGCGGCGCTGCGCGCGTGGCGGACCGAGATCGCCGCCGACGCGCCGAGCGACGTCACGCTGTGGCCCGAGCACGCCGACGTCGCCATCCGCGCCGCCGACATCAACTACGGCGCCTCCCCGGGCGACGATTACGTGGCGGCGCCGTACCTCTATGTCGGCCCGCCGGCCCCACCGCCGGACACGCCGGCTTCGGACGGCTTCTGGAACGCATCCTTCGGTGCCTTTCGCACCTGGGACACGATCCGATCGGTGGACGACGCCGTCGACTTCCTCCGCGAGGGTCGGCGGCGGGCCGCGTACTGACGGCGAACGCCGGCCCGCTGGGGTGAGGAAGTTCGTGGCCGGCCGCAGTGGCCGTTGGCGCGCACCTGTTCCCCGCCACCTGTTCCCCGCCACCTGTTCCCCGCCACCTGTTCCGGGGCGCCTGTTCCCGGGCGCCCGGTGTGCCGAACTTCGCGAGCGGGTTACCACTTCCTGGGTCGGAGTTCACGGCCGCGCTTTTGCGGCTAGAAACAGAATCAGGATTATAGGCGGGCGTGAGCTTGTGTTTTTGACATGCGATAAGCTCGGGATTGACGCTTCGATCAGCCTGCGGAAGCTGCCGGCAGGGTGGGATCCAGAAGACATTGCGTAGGCTTCTGGCGGGATATAATACCTACTTTCTTGCTCTGCTTGCGGTAGCTAGCGCCCGCGGAGTTCAGCATTGCCAGAGAGCCTGACTCGCGAGGTCAGCTCTTGGACATCGGGGCTGTTGGGCCATCGTAGGTGCATCACCGTGATCGCTCGGTGTAGCTCACGTCGTGCCCAGACGGACGGTAGCGATCCAACCGCTTGATGGGTCTTGTCCACGAGGAGAGCAGCTTGATCGGCCTCACCGGCGTTGGCGTATGCGAGGGCTAGTCGAGCCCGATTTGTGTTCAATCGCCTCGGTGATCCTGCGGCTATCTCGGATAGGTGCGATTCTAGAGACGGGATCGGTTCATCACTTTGGCCCATGAGGATCTGAGCGTGCGCCCGTCGCATCGCGACAAGATCCGGTCTGGTCGTCGACTCGATGAAAGAAACAGGACTCTCGGGGCAAGGAACAGTCGCCGTTAGATACGCCATGGAGTCGTCCCGAGCTCGACGGCTCGAATCTGAATCGCCGAGTAGAGCATACCCAAGGCTCAGCCACGTTGACGCCGTCCCCTTAATATTTGCCGTGGCACCTGGATGCGTGATGGCGTTGGTCGATAGGCGGACGACGTGAATTCCGTCGTCGGAATAATTGAGCGCCATCTGTGAGCGACGGTGGAAGGTGAACGCAATCATTTCGGGCCACCCGGCTGCGGCTGCCCATGCGGCTGTACGATCGATCCAGAACAGCGCCTGTTTGAGGTCGTACGACTCTTCGTACAACCAGCTGAGCAGCTCTGCATGGCGGGATAGCAGAATCGAGATCTCTCGCCGCGGGCGGGCTGCCTCTGCGTTGAATCGGAGCGCGTCTAGGTAGGCGATCTGGCCCATGATCGCATCTTTCAGTTCGGGTGATGTCGTGAAGCGAGATGCGTCGAGAAAACCGTCGAACGTAGCGGCGGCTCGGTCGATGGTTTCCGGCGTGATCCGAGCATCGGCGAAGACACCGGTGGCCACGCCGAGGGCGATTCCAGTGAGCAAGTCTCGGCGATCAATCGTAGCTGTCCCATCGGGCAGCCGAACGACGATGACATTGTCGGCCGTAAGGCTCGTGACCGATGTGCCGGATCGATAGATCTCATCCAAGCGCTTCGCGAGTGATGACGTGAGTTTCCGTTGCCCTAGCTCGACGGCAGACAGGAAAGATGGCGAGCAGGGGACGGCCCGCGCGACCGCGCGCAACGTCAGACCTTGATCAATCCGGATCTGGCGGACGAACGCTCCCACGTCCATGGGTGTCCCTAAGTTCGTAGGTGTCCGGGGTAGGCGCCCCGGATGCCCGGGACGACGGGGTGTGGCTGATGTGGTGTCTGCCGTGGGTGGCTCGGAAGGAATGGCCGCCCTGTCGTTCTGGACGCCCTGGCCACTGATTCAGATCTGATGCGGGCCGTCGCTGTTTAGGGACCTGTTGGCGGGGCTGTCCACGGGGTTGACCTGCGATAACAGGAGTTCGGGCGTGGCGGATCGGCCGCTGGTGTGGGTCGGTGTGGATGTGGGCAAGGCGGCGCATCACGCGTGCGCGATGGACGCGGCCGGCAAGGTCGTGTTCTCGCGGAAGGTCGCCAACGATCAGGGGGCGATCGAGCAGCTCGTCGCCCGTGCCGGCCAGGCGGCCGGCGAGGTGCGGTGGGCGATCGATCTGACGAGCAGCGCCGGAGCGTTGCTGATAGCGGTGCTCGTCGCGTCCGGGCAGCAGGTGGTCTATGTGCCGGGCCGGGTCGTGAACCGGATGGCCGGGGTGTTCCGCGGGGAGACGAAGTCTGACGCGAAGGACGCCCGGGTGATCGCCGAGACCGCTCGGATGCGTGACGACCTGACCCCGGTGACGGCGACCGATGACCTGGTGGTCGAGCTGACCCGGCTGACCGGGCACCGCGAGGACCTGATGGCCGACTGGGTGCGTGGCGTCAACCGGCTCCGTGACCTGCTGACCAGCATCTTCCCCGCGCTGGAACGCGCCTTCGACTACTCGACCCGCTCGGCGCTCGTCCTGCTCACCGGCTTCCAGACCCCGGAGGCGATCCGCACCGCCGGACAGGACGGTGTCGCGACTCACCTGCGCGAGCACGGCGCCTGGCCCAAGGGCATCCCCGCCATGGCCGCCGCCGCGCTGGCCGCGGCCGAGGCGCAGACGGTGCGGCTGCCCGGCGAGGCGACCACGGCGGTGCTCGTCGCCCGGCTCGCCCGCCAGCTGTTGGACCTCGACCGGCAGATCAAGGACACCGACAAGCTGATCACCAGCCGGTTCCGGACGCATCCCCAGGCGGAGATCATCGAGTCGCTGCCCGGGCTCGGGCCGATTCTCGGCGCGGAGTTCGTCGTGGTCACCGGAGGCAGCCTGGCCGCGTTCGCGACGCCGGGCCGGCTGGCGTCCTACGCCGGGCTCGTGCCCGTCGCCCAGGACTCCGGCCGGATCACCGGGAACCTGCGCCGTCCCAAGCGCTACAACCGCAGACTGCGCCGGGTGTTCTACATGGCCGCCCTCTCCAGCATCCGCACTACCGGACCCTCGAGAACCTTCTACGACCGCAAACGCGGCGAACGGCTCATCCACACCCAGGCCCTGCTCGCCCTCGCCCGCCGCCTGGTCGACGTCTTGTGGGCACTGCTGCGCGACGGCCGGAAGTTCACCCCGACCGCGCCCCAACCCGCCATCACAGCGGCTTGACACGGTCATTCAGATTCCTTCCTCGGCCCTTCCGCGACCTGTCCGCGGGTTTCATCGTCGACCGCGGCCCTGGTCAGCGGTCCGGACCGTACGGCGCGGCGCGGTAAAGAAGTCGAAAACTGTCGCGCGTCGTACACGATCGCCCGATCGGGCGGCCGACCGGCGCGGGCGTGCCGGGGGCGGGCGGGCCGGGGGCGGGCACCGACGAGGAGCTGGCCACCATGCGCCGGCTCGTGCGGGAAGCGTCTCGCCGCCGGCGGGATCGGCTTCTCCACCTTCCCGTCAGCCGAACCACTCGGGCGCCTAGACCTCGTCGGCGCCCGCTGGACCGGCCCGCCACCGAGCGCGGCACCACGCCGTTCGACCTGATGCTCGACCTGGCGCTCAGCGACGCCGGCACCACGCGGTACCGGGTCGTCCTCGAGAACGAGGGCGACGACGAGCTGGCCGACCTGTTGGCCGACAAGCAGACCCTGCTGGGCCTGTCCCACGCCGACGCGCACGCGAGCCAGCTCTGCGACGCCTGCTACTCGACCCACCTGCTCGGTCACTGGGTCCGGGAGCGGGGGGCCCTGCCGCTGCACGAGGCGGTCTGGAAGCTCACCGGCCAGCCGCGCCAGGCGTTCTGGCTGTTGGAGCGCGGCCTATTCCAGCCGGGCCTCGCCGCCGACCTGGTGGCGTTCGACCCGGACACCGTCGGGACGACGGCCGTCGAGAGGGGGTGAACGACCAGCCCAGCGGCGCGGACCGCCTCGTCGTGCGCAGCACCGGCGTCGAGTACACCTGGGTGAACGGCGTCGCGACCCGCTTCGCCGGCGAGGACGTCGCCACCGCCACCTCCCCCGGCCGCCTGCTGCGCGCCTGGGGATTCCGGGCCTGGCGGCGAGCCGCACCGCCGTTCGGCGGCGAGCCGCCAGGCCGCCGGCGCGGCTTCCCAGGCGGGGTCGTGGCCGGGGAGAGACGCGCGGCGCGCCGGTCAGGAGTGGGTCGTGAGCCAGCTGGTGGCGATGGCGTCGACCGTCGGTCCGGCCTCGAGCAGTGAATGGCCGAGGCCGTCGATCGTGGTCAGCTGCACCCGCTCCGGGGCGGCATAGCGCTCGCGCAGGGCGTCGACCAGCGCGGTCGCGTCGCCGCGGCTGGCGGGGAAGTCGAGCGCACCGCTGATGACCAGCAGGGCCGGTTGCGGATCCCGGGCAGCGATCGCGCCGGCGTGGCTGACGAAATCGAGCCGGTCCGCGATGGCCCGGGTCTCGGCCGTCCACGGGTACGGCCCGCCGGCGCCCGCGGCGACCACATCCACCGCCATCGCGGCGCGGATGGCCGGGTTGACGAGTACCACCGCCGAGACCGGCTGCGGTGCGGTGGCGAGGACGTTGAGGACGACGTTGCCGCCGAGCGAGGCGCCGACCAGCGCGATTGGGCCCGGCGCGATGCCGAATCGGGCCCGCAGCTCGTCGAGGACCTCCCGAAACTCGGCCGTCGCCTGCTGGACCAGCGGATCGACGTAGCGCAGCAGCGGATCGGCCTGCGCCGCCTCGAACGCGCCCTCGACGGGCCGGCGGCCGACGAAGGGCATGCCGAGGTGGATCCGCCAGGCCGGGACACCGGCCAGTGGGAGGAGCGCGGCGAAGCCCTCGTCGGAGCGCGGCGGGTCCATCATGTGCCAGGTAACGATCAGCGGCACCGGTGCTTTGCGGCCGGCCGACGGCGGTAGCGCGGTGAACGGCACGTCCGCCGCCCACCCGATGATCGGCTCGATTCCGCCAGCAGTCACAGCAGCCCCTTTCAACCCGACGCCCGGACCCTGGTGGTCGTCGCGCCCATCTCGATGTCGCCCGCCAGGGCGCGCGCTCAGGCTGCGGTGGCGGCGCGGACGGCGAGGGCGCGGCGCAGGTCGTCGGCGCCGTCCGACGCTGTCCGGCGCAGGCCCGACGGGACGTCGGCGCGCGCCGCGAAGGCCTGCGCCCAGCCCAGGGTCTCCGGCGTGACGGCGAGCGCCGGGAAGCACAGCTCGGCGAGCCTGGCCAGCGACAGCGTGGCGCGAAAGCGGGCGGTCGCGGGCAGGTCGTCGAACCACCGCCGCGCGTACGGCGCCGCCAGCTCCTCCTGCCCGGCCACCCAGATGCCGCCGGCCAGCGCGGACAGCTGGTAGTGCGACATCGAACTGGCCGGGTCGACGAGCTCGGCCCAGGCCGCGGCCTTCGCGTCGGGGTCGGGGCGCAGCGCCCGGCAGCGGGTCGCGTGCACCAGGCCGGACGCGGTGCGGTCCGCCGCGTAGGCGGCGTCGATCCCGTCGGGGTCAAGGTCGCCGAGGGCCGCCCGCCGTTCCAACACCAGCCAGCTCAGCTCGACGTCGACGGTCAGGCCGGCGAGCGGCTCGCCGCCCGGCCGCCAGGCGCGCAGCGCGTCCAGATCGCCGGCCAGGGCCACCCAGCCACGGGCCGCGGTCAGCTGGAGGCTGCCGGCGGCCGGCGCGTCCGCGAGCAGCGCCCAGGCCGCGTCGGCGAGGGCGCCGAGCGCGCTGGCCCGGCCGGGACCGGGCGCGAGGTACACGCCCACCGCGTCGGTGATCCACGGCAGCAGCCGGGCGGTGACGACGTCGAGCTCGTTCGGCAGGCCGGCCACGACGGTCCGAACGGCCAGCTCCGGCGGCACCAGTCCGTCGGCCAGCCCGGAGCGCAGCGCGTTCCATGCCACCACCCGGGCGGTGGCGTCGCCGGTCGCCGCGAGGACGGCGGGCAGGCGTTCCCACTGGTCCGCCGCGAGCCGGACCGTCGCCCAGGTCTCGTCGCCGGCGTTGGGCAGCACGATTTCGCCCGGGCCGGCCGCGGGCACACCGACCGGCTCGCCGGCGAGGACGACCTCGGTCGGCCCGGCGCCGTTCGGAAGCACCGCGACGGTCATCGCGTGCGGCCGGTCGGCCGGCGGCCCGAACAACGGCGGCAGTCGGTGGACGGCGGACCCGGACGGCCCGGTCTGGACGGCGACGACGTCGACGCCGGCGATCCGCAGCCACTCGTGGGCCCAGCGCGCCAGGTCGTCGCCGGTGGGCGTCCCTGGTCCCTCGTGCGCGGCCCAGGAGGCGACCAGGTCGGCGAACGTGGCGTTGCCGTAGGCGTGCGCGCGGACGTGCGCCCGCAGCCCGCCCAGGAACATGTCCTCGCCCAGGTAGGCCGCCAGCTGCCGCAGCACGCTCGCGCCCTTGGCGTAGGAGATGCCGTCGAAGTCGTCGAGCGCGGACCGGGCGTCGACGGCGCCGTTGCCGGCCACCGGATGGGTGGTGGCGCGGCGGTCGGCCGCGTAGCCCCAGCTCTTGCGCGCCGCGGCGAAGTCGGGCCCCGCCGGCAGGTCGGACACCAGCGGGGTGACCCGGCGGGCCAGGTACTCGGCGAACGACTCGTTCAGCCAGAGGTCGTCCCACCAGCGCATCGTGACCAGGTCGCCGAACCACATGTGCGCCATCTCGTGCACGACGACGGTCGCCCGGGTCAGCAGCTCGACCTCGCTCGGCCGCGACCGGAAGATCAGCTGGTCGCGGAAGGTGACGCAGCCCGGGTTCTCCATCGCGCCCCAGTTGAACTCGGGCACGAACGCCTGGTGGTACTCGCCGAACGGGTAGCGCACCTCGAACAGCTCATGGAACACGTCGAGCGCGTCGGCGGTCAGCCGCAGCAGGTCGGCGGCGTCCCGGTCGAGCTCGGCCGACAGGGAGCGGCGGACGTGCAGGCCGAGCGGGATGCCGTCGTGCTCGCCGCGCACCGTGTGCCACGGCCCGGCGACGAGGGTGACGAGGTACGTCGAGATCGGCCTGGTCTCGGCCAGCTCCCAGGTGCCGGGCCCGGCCTGCGCGGCCGCGCCGTTCCCGACGACCGTCCATTCGGGCGGGCACTGGACCCGGACGCCGAAGCGCGCCTTCAGGTCCGGTTGGTCGAAGCAGGCGAACCACCGCTTGGCGTTGTCGACCGACGACGTCGCGCACAGGTAGACGCCGTCGTCGGCCGGGTCGACGAACCGGTGCAGCCCCTCGCCGTCGTGCGAGTAGCGCATCCGCGCCCGCACCAGCAACTCGTGCCGGCCGGCCAGACCGCGCAGCGCGAGGCGGTCGTCGGCGAACGCGTCGGCCGGCACGGGCACGCCGTCGAGGACGGCCTCGAGCAGCTCCTCGCAGACGAGTTCGACGAACGTCTGCGCCGCGCCGGCGGTGAACACGACCGTCGTGGTGGACGTGAACAGGTCGCCCGCAGCGGTCAGGTCCAGCTCGATCGCGTAGCGGTCGACGTCGACCGTCTCCGCTCGCCGGCGCGCCTCCGGCCACGTCAACGCCACCATCGTTCCAGCCTAATTGCCCGGCGACCAACCCTCGGGACGGAGCCACGGCGCCCGGCACCACGCAGGGAAGGCGCGCAGCGCCCTACTGGCCGTGCCGCGCGTCCAGCGCCGGCACGCCGTAGGCGCCCGCGGAAGTACAACAGCGGCCCGTGGTCGCGCAGGATGTGCAGCTGGCGGACGGCGCCGACGACGATCTGGTGGTCACCGCCGTCGTGCACGGCCTCGATGTCGCAGTGCACCCAGGCGAGCACGTCGTCCAGGACGACCACCAGCGGCGGGTCCAGCGACAGCGACGTGAACGACTGGCAGGCGAACCCGGCCGGCTCACCCGTCTCGTCGCAGCTGGTCACGATCGTGACGCCGGTGCAGAAGTGCCCGAGCACCTGGCGGAAGGTGGCCGGGTCGACGTCGTCGGCCTCGGCTCCGGGCCGGATCGGGTTCGAGGCCGTCATCGCCCGCTGCGCTGCGTCGGGCCGGGGCGCGGCCGCACGGCGGCCCCGGTCAGTGGCTGCGAGGACACCGGCCGCCGGGTGCGCGAAGGAAGATCGTTTTCGCATACCCGTAGGCCCGCTAGTGCGCGGCGAGCCACCAGAGGAGGCTCTGAAGTCCGCGCCCGGCCTGGCGCCGCGAACCTTCGTGCTGCGCGGCGGCCGCGGGGCCGCGGCGGCGCAGGCCCAGGCGGGACTCGGCAGCGTGCGGCCGACGCCGCTGCGGATCACGGCGGGCCGCCGCGCGCACCCGCGACAGCTCGGTGGCCCCCTTCGGCCGGGGGACGCGGCCCTGAGCCGGGACGCCGGTGACGGCCGCGGCCATGGTCGACGATGCGGGCCCGGTCACCTCGACGGGCGCGGTCGGCGACGCGGTGGCCGGCCCGGGCAGGGCGAGGCGCAGGGACCGTGCCCAGTGGTCGGCGGCCTGCCGCAGCAACGATCCCGACGTGTAGGGGATCCCGAACCGCTCGCACAGCGCACGCACCTGGGGGGCGATCTGGCCATACCGGTTGCTGGGGATGTCCGGGAAAAGATGATGTTCGATCTGGTGGCTCAGATTGCCGGTCATGATGTGCAGCAGCGGGCTGCCGTCGATGTTGGCGGAACCCCGCAGCTGACGCAGGTACCACGCGCCGCGGCTCTCGTCGGCGGTCTGTTCCTCCGTGAACGTCTCGGCCCCTTCGGGAAAATGGCCGCAGAATATGACCGTGTGCGCCCAGATGTTCCGGATGAGGTTGGCCGTCAGATTTCCGAGGAAAACCGGCAGGAACGCCGGACCGGCCAGAGCCGGGAACAGCAGGTAATCCTTGAGCCCCTGCCGGCCGGCCTTTCGGAGCATCGCCCGGACGTCCGCGCGGGCCTCGCGCCAGCTCTTGTCACCGCTGACGGCCCGATCGATCTCCGTGTCGAAGAAGGCCACACCCCACTCGAACGTCACCGCCAGCACGAGGTTGTAGAGCGGTTGCCCGAGATATGCCGGGTGCCAGCGCTGGCCGGGTGTCATCCGCAGGATGCCGAAGCCGATGTCCCGGTCCTTGCCAAGCACGTTCGTGTAGGTGTGGTGCCGGTAGTTGTGCGCGTTGCGCCACTGCGCGGACGGCGACGCGAAGTCCCATTCCCAGGTGCTGGAGTGGATCCTGGGGTCGCCCATCCAGTCCCACTGCCCGTGCATGACGTTGTGCCCGAGCTCCATGTTCTCCAGGATCTTGGCGGTCGCCAGCATCAGCGTCCCCGCGATCCAGGCGGGCGGCAGGAACGAGACGAACATCGTCGCCCGGGCGGCGACCTCCAGGAGGCGCTGCGCGCCGACCACCCGGCGGATGTAGCGGGCGTCGCTCTCGCCGAGGCTGCCCACCACCCAGGCCCGTAGCTGGTCGAGCTCGCGGGCGAGCTCATCGAGGTCCGCGGCGGTCAGCTGGTGTCCGTCCGGCAACGCTTGCTCCCTGAACAGGTCGACTACAGATCGATGTCAACGTCGCCGGCGGCGACCGACACGCAGGTCTGGACGAGGTCGCCCGCCTCGCCGTGTTCGGCGCCGGTACGCAGGTCGCGGACCCGGCCCGCGCCGAGGCGGCCGACGCAGGTCCGGCAGATGCCCATCCGGCAGCCGCTCGGCATCGTGACGCCGGCCCGCTCGCCGGCGACCAGCAGTGGGGTCGCGCCGTCCGTGACCGCGCGCCGGCCGGTACGGGTGAAGTGGACGGTGCCGCCGCCCTCGGTGGCGGCGTCGGATCCGGTGCTCGAACCGGCGCCGGTGGCGCACCCGGCCAGCGAGAAGCGCTCGACGCTCAGCCGGTCCGCGGCGCCGGCGTCGCGCCACAGCTTCTCGGCCTCCTCGAGCAGGCCCGGCGGTCCGCACGCCCACGTCGAGCGGTCCGACCAGTCCGGGCAGTCGGCGAGCAGCTCCGGCAGCGTCGGTCGCTGGCCGCGGCCGGTCCGCGGCCCGTCGCAGCCAGCCCGGGTGTACCGCTCGTGCAGCCGCAGCCGGGGGAAACGCCCGGCGAGCCGGCGCAGCTCCCGGCCGAAGATGACGTCGGCCCGGGAGCGCGCGAGATGCAGGAACGTGACGTCGGGCATCGCGCCGCGGGACGCGAGATGACGCAGCATCGACATCACCGGGGTGATACCGCTGCCGGCCGTCAGAAAGAGGACTCGGTCCGGAACGTCCTGCGGCAGGACGAAGTCACCGGCCGGCGGGTCCAGGCGCATCAGCGTGCCCGGTAGCAGCCCGTATACCAGCTGGCGGGACACCCGGCCGCCGGCGGCGGCCTTCACCGTGATCTCGAAGCAGCCGTCCGCCCGGCCCGGGGCGGAGGACACCGAGAACGGCCGATGCCGCCACACGCCCGCCACCCGCACCGCAGTGCCGACATACTGGCCGGCCCGGTGCTCCTGCCAGCCCCGGCCGGGCCTGATCGTCAGCGTGGCCACGTCCGCGGTCTCCGGGCGAACGGCGTCCACCCGGCCCCATATCTGGCGGCGGGAGCGAAGCGGGGCGACCAGTTCGACGAAGTCGTCGATCCGCAGCGGCGTAGTCAGCAGCGAGGCGGCGCCGGACGCCAGTCTCCTGGATGCGGCCCGCATGATCACCTAACCTGCGACACGTTCGGCTGGGTCAGGGGAATCGCCCGCCCGGGCACGCGGAACGCGACAGCACGGGGCGGATTGGCCGGGGAAGCATCACGGGCGGTGAACGGAACACAAGGCACATGCTCAGTCTGCTGCTTAACGTGTCTGCCTCTCAGCTCGTCGCGCTGTCTCCAGCCGGAACACTACAGCGATGGCCGAGGGCGGCCACCTGTCCAGCCACGCGTGTCGGGTGGCCGGACGCCAGAACGGCGCGGCCACCGGGCCGCGCCGTTCTGTATTGGTTCTACGCGCCGTCAGACGGGCTGCACCTTGTCGGCCTGCGGGCCCTTCTGGCCCTGCACGATCTCGAACTGGACGCTCTGTCCCTCGTCGAGGGACTTGTAGCCGTCAGACAGGATCGACGAGAAGTGGACGAACACGTCCGGACCGCCGCCGTCCACGGAGATGAAACCGAAACCCTTTTCCGCGTTGAACCACTTGACGGTACCCTGAGCCACGAGCCTTCTCCTAGCTGGTCTTTCCTCGGCAGACGTCTCTCGTCTCCCGGTCGCGCGCCGTTAATCGATCACTCGACGCCCGGCCGTTCCGTTCGACGATGCATGACGCTCACACAGCGGAGAACAGGCAACGACGCCACCTTACTCGCCCAGCGCCGCCCGTGGTCCCGCGACGTCCGGTCCCGATCCCGGCCCGGGATGCCCGCTGGGCCTGCGCGGACCGACCGCGCCCGCCGCCGCCGCCCGTAGGGCGTCCGCCGAGCGCGCCATCGACGCACCCGCCGGGAGCCGTGGGGCCCGTCGGCCGCCAAGACGGTCGATGCGGTGTGATGGCGTAGCCTGCGACAGATTGCCCCACACGTGCCATCACCAGAAACAACCAAAGCCAGCCGCATACCCAACTGATTCAACGACTGCTCAACGATCAGTCGTGAGCCGCTGCCGTAGACGACGCCACGGCGGCCAGGAGTCGGCTCGGGGACATGAGCTCATGACTTTGAGGCTCGACCGCGCCGACCACTCAGACAGGCTGGAGCTAGCCATGGGCAGCACGACCCGGCTCGACACCGGACAGGACCCGGTCCGGATGTACCTGGCGAGCATCGGCAAGACCACGCTGCTGACCGCCGAGGGCGAGGTCGACCTCGCCAAACGCATCGAGGCCGGGCTGTTCGCCGGCCACAAGCTGACCACCGGCGCGGACGCGATGTCCGCACGGCAGCGGCTGGACCTCAGGGCCGTCGAGTGCGACGGGCAGCGGGCCCGTAGCCAGCTGGTGGAGGCGAACCTCCGCCTGGTCGTCTCGATCGCGAAGCGGTACGCGGGCCGCGGGATGCTCTTCCTTGATGTCGTGCAGGAGGGCAATCTCGGCCTGATCCGGGCCGTGGAGAAGTTCGACTACACGAAGGGCTACAAGTTCTCCACCTACGCCACCTGGTGGATACGTCAGGCCATCACCCGGGCGCTCGCCGACCAGTCCCGCACGGTCCGCCTCCCGGTGCACCTCGTCGAACTGCTGAACCAGCTCGTCCGGCTCCGCCGCGAACTCCTCGTCGAGCTTGGCCAGGAGCCGACTCGGGAGCAGCTCGCCGGCGCACTCGGCGTCACCGCCCACCGGGTCGACGAACTGGAGCGAATCTCCAGAGAACCGGTCTCCCTCGACACCCCGGTCGGTGAGGACGCCGACACCGAGCTCGGTGACCTGATCGAGGACACCGCCGCCATCGAACCGATGACGGCCGCCATGCTCGCCGTCCGCGGAGATCAGCTGAACGCCGTGCTGCGTCTGCTCCCCGACCGGGAACGACGAGTGATCCAGCTGCGGTTCGGCCTGGCGGACGGCCGCGGCCGCACGCTGGACGAGATCGGCCGCGAGTTCGGGCTGACCCGCGAGCGTATCCGCCAGATCGAGCAGCGGACCCTCGCGAAGCTGCGCCACCCCGCGCATTCGGAAGCGCTCCGCGACTTTCTGGACTAGATCCAGGCCCCTTTGGGACGCGGCTTTCGAGGAGACGGACGTCGATGGCCGCCGGGTTCTACAGGGCCGGCGAGTTCCAGCAGACAAGCCGCTGCCGCTACCTGCAGCGCATTCACGGCGAAAACACCCAGGTCGACGCCGAGATCAACGCGCACATCCAGCGGGAGACCGTCGTCCTGTATGACAGGTATGTCGAGGCCAACGCGCTGGGCCGGGCGTCGCGCAACGGCCTGCTGGCACTCGACCTCGGCGCGGCGCACCGCAAGCCGACCGGCTGCTGTCCCTGACGCCCAGCTCCGACGGGCGGCGAACCTGATCGCCATCAAGGATCTCGCCGACCGGTGCGGCGGCCCGCTGCTGTGCGCGCCCCAGCAACGGCAACCCGTCGACGCGGACGCCTCGCCGGCCCGTTTTGAGGCGCTGCGCTAGGCCGCGCGCGCGTCGATCCGCCAGCACGCGGCGGTGAACCGAACCTCGCCACCCCGCAGGTAGGGCTCGAAGGCGACCCGCGCGGTCTCGATGACCTTGGCGCGGGTCTCGTCGTCGGCCTCCTGCAGGGCGCGGCCGACGGGGCCGAGCAGAGCGAGATAGCGGTCGAGCTCCGTCGCCGGGAAGGCGCACTCCAGGTCGAGCGGCTGGATGTCGACGTCACCCCAGCCGGCCGATTCCAGGGAACCACGGACCAGGTCCGGACGGGCGAGCCCGAACTGGCCCGGCGCGTCCGGGACCCGCGGTGGCAGCCGGGGCAGCAGTGACGCGACCGCGCGCTCGGCCGTCGTCATGAACGGGTTCTCGTCGACGCCTCGCCAGGTGACGAACCGCAGGCGCGCGGCGTCGGTGCCGGCCTGCCGCAGGTGGGCGAACGCGGCCCGGACGTCCTCGAAGAACATGACGCCGAACCGGGAGACGAGGAGGTCGAAGCCGGCCGGTTCGAACGGGTGGGTGGCGGCGTCGGCCCGCACGAAGGTCACCGGCGCGTCCGTCGACGCGTCCCAGGCCCGGGCCGCACGCTCCTCGGCGGCCTCGAGCATCGGCGCCGAGACGTCGACGCCGACGCAGCGACCCGCCGGGCCGACCCGGCGCGCCACGGCCAGCGTCGTCGGACCGGTGCCGCAGCCGATGTCCAGCACCCGCGCGCCGGGCCCCGCCGCGTCGGCGAGCACGGCCTCCAGCGGCCGGTACATCGCCTCGAGCAGGTCCTGCGCCCCGGTCCAGCCACGCGCGGCGGAGCCGTTCCAGAGCGCCGCCTGGGTCCCGTCGCCGGCGGGCTTCGCTTCCATTGGCCGTCTCCATCCGCTGGCACGATCGCCGACGGCTCATCGTTCCAGCTCGGGCACGCGCGCTGTCAAGGAACGCGGCGCTCGATCTCGGGCGCGAGGCCGAGTCCGGCCAGCAGGTCGAGCAGCGGAGCGGCCGCCCGCGCGATCGTCGCCAGCTCCTCGGGGTCCGGCACCCGGGACGCGGCGCCGAGCACGAGCGTGACACTGTCATTCAGCCGGACGGCCGGGGCGACGGCGACGGCATCCGCCAGCCGAACGGCCGGCGCGGCCGGCGCGGCCGGCGCGGCGGGGGCGGCGGACGCGGCGGGGGCCTCCGCGCGGCCGCGCTCCGCGACCGCCCCGCGCTTCCAGAACCCGGCCGGCGCCGTGACCTCCCGGGGGGCCGCAGGCTCCGCGACGGGACGCGGCACTCCGATTAGCTGCGCGAGCGCCGCGTCGGACGCCCCGAGCAGACGCTGTTGAATCTCGGCGAGCGACCGGCCCTCGGACTGCAGTTTCTTGATCGAGGCGAGCTGGAGCACGTGCCGCGGGCCGTAGAGGGCGACGCGGTTACGGGTGGCCATCGGCCGGTCCACCAGGCCGGTCGTCGCGTACCAGCGGATGGACCGCTCCGTCGGCAGCTCGCCGATCCGGCCGCTGCGCTGGCCCCCGTAGTTGCCCGCGAGCAGCGCGGCGACCCGGCCCGGAAGCTCCGCCAGCGTGCACAGACCCGCATCCGCGCGTCCTTCCCCGGCGTTGGTGTCGGTGACGGGTCCCGCGGTCATGACGCTAGATCGAAATCCCGATGCGGCCTCATATCGTCATCTTGACAGTGTCATCGTGACACTGTCAAGATGGCCACGAGCTTCTCGGGTTGACCCACCGCTCGTCGGGGTCGAGCGGGCCCGAGGCCGGCCGGGATGGAAGGGGACCATCGGTGAGCACCGATCTCGATCGGATAAGGACGGTCGGCGTCGCCGACCTGAACGAACCACCGACGGCCCCGACCGGGCGGCCGGCCGAACAGCCGCCGCGACGAGAAGAGGAGGAAGGTCTCGGCTGCCTGCGCACCGGCCGGGGCAACCTTCCGCTCGACACGATCGACGTCCAGGCGGCGCTGACCGGCCTGGCCTCGTCCACCACGCTGAGCCAGGGCTTCCGCAACCCCTACGACGAGCCGCTGGAGGCTACCTACGTCTTCCCCCTGCCGCCCCGGGCCGCGGTCACCGCGCTGCGGATGGAGGCCGACGGCCGGGTCGTCGAGGCCGAGCTCAAGGAGCGCGGCCAGGCGCGGGCCGACTACGACACGGCCGTCTCCCAGGGCCGGCGCGCGTCGATCGCCGAGGAGGATCGCCCCGGCGTCTTCACCATGCGCGTCGGCAACATCCTTCCCGGCGAGCGCGTCACCGTCCGCGTCACGCTCGCCGGCGAGCTGTCCTACGAGGACGGCGCCGCGACCTTCCGCTTCCCGCTCGTCGTCGCGCCCCGCTACATCCCCGGCGCACCGCTCGCCGGCGAGCAGGCCGGCGACGGCGTCGCTCCCGACACCGACGCGGTCCCCGACGCCTCGCGGATCAGCCCGCCGGTCCTGCTGCCGGGCTTCCCGAACCCGGTCCGCCTGTCCGTGACGGTCGACATCGACCCCGCCGGTCTGCCGCTCGCCGCCGTGGACGCAAGCCTGCACGCGGTCGTCACCGAGCGCCGCCCCGACAGCCTGCGGGTCCGGCTGGAGCCGGGCGATCGAGCGGACCGGGACTTCATCCTGCGGCTGGCCTTCGACGCCGACGAGGCGGTGAGCACCGCATTGTCGGTGCTGCCCGACGACCCGGCCGACGCCGGCGAGAGCGGCGCGGCGGGCGGCGGCTCCTTCGCGCTCACGGTCCTGCCGCCGGCCGGCGGCGACCGGCCGCGCCCGCGCGACGTCGTCATCGTGCTCGACCGGTCCGGCTCGATGGGCGGCTGGAAGATGGTGGCGGCCCGGCGCGCCGCGGCCCGGATCGTCGACACGCTGCGCGGCGCCGACCGCTTCGCGGTGCTGGCGTTCGACACCCGGGTCGACACCTCGCCCGCCCTGCCGTCTGGCCTCTCGCTGGCGACCGACCGGTCCCGGTTCCGGGCGGTCGAGTTCCTGGCGACCGTGGACGCCCGCGGCGGGACGGAGATGCTGACGCCGCTGCGGCGAGCCGCCGACCTGCTCGACCGCCGGGACGAGACACCGGAACGCGACCGGGTCGTCGTCCTCGTCACCGACGGCCAGGTCGGCAACGAGGACCAGCTCCTGCGCGAGCTCGCGACCGGTTTCGACGGTGTGCGCGTCCACACCGTCGGCATCGACCGGGCCGTGAACGAGGGCTTCCTGCGCCGGCTGTCCGGCTCCGCGGGCCGCTGCGAGCTGGTCGAGTCCGAGGACAGGCTGGACGACGCGATGCGCCACATCCACCGCCGGATCGACGCGCCTGTCGTCACCGACCTGATGCTGGCTCCCGCCGGCGCCGGTGACCTCGCCGTCGACGCCGATTCCCTGACTCCCCTGCCGCTGCCTGACCTGTTCACCGGCGCCCCGGTGGTCATCCGGGGCCGGTTCACCGGTCAGCCGACGGGCCCGATCGTGATCACCGGTCGGGTCGACACGGACGCGCCGTGGCGGACGACGGTCACCGCGGCGGCAAGCGAGAATCCGGCCCTGACCGCGCTGTGGGCGCGGGCGCGTGTCCGGGATCTGGAGGACGCGTATGTTGCCAGCCCGTCCGGCCGCGGCGGTCACGACGACCTGGAGCAGCGCATCGTCGACACGTCGCTGCGCTACCGCGTGCTGTCCCGCTTCACCGCGTTCGTCGCCGTCGACCAGCGCGTCGTCAACGAAGGTGGACAGCTCCGCCGGGTGACGCAGCCCGTCGACCTGCCCAGCGGCTGGTCCGAGGACGCGCTGGCCGCCGGCGGTCCGCCCGGTATGCCGCTGTTCGCCGGCAGCGCCGTCGCCGCCAGCTTCGCCGCGCCCGTCGGACCGCCGCCCCCGATGTTCCAGCCGCCGACCTCGCCCGCCGCTCCGCCGCCGCCCACCGGGCCGGCGCCCATCCGAGCGCGGCTGAGCTCCCCCGCCTCCGAGGACGACCTGGACGTGCCCGACTTCCTCGCCGGCGGCTTTCCGGCGCCGCAACCCGCGCAGACCGGCCGTGTCGGGCCGGCCGGCGCCCGAACCGACCCGGGTCCCAGCACACTCGCCGCCTTCGTCGCCGCCGAGTTGGCGGCACTGCCCGGGCCCGGCGGGACGGCGACGCCCGGCGACTCGGCTGGGCTGGTCGCGCTCGCCGGTCGCATCCGTGCGGCGCTCGCCAGGTGGCGCAGCGCGGGGGAGTCCGAGGCCGCGTGCTCCGCGCTGGAAACGCTCGCGGACCAGCTCGCCGCCGCGTCGACGGACGCGGCGGCCGCCGGCCGGCTCTGGGAGCACACCCGGGCGACGCTGGAGGCCATCCGCGACGGACGCGCCGAGCAGCTCACCGGCCGCCAGCTCACGAGCGACCAGCCCGCGCCGAGCGACCAGCCGGCGTCGGGCATGCCAGGCCGCCGGTCACGCACCGCCTTCTGGAAGCGCTGACCAGCGCTCCGCATGATCGCGGTTTCTGCCCCCGCGTGGTGGTATCTCGGGCCGATTCACGACCACGTGGGGACACAACCGCCGATCATGCCCTCGCGGCGCGGGCGCCTTGCCGCGATCATGGGCGCGCGGGCGGCCTGGATCTGCCGCCAATGGGCGCCGCGTCCGCGGTGGGCTCCAGCAGGGACAGCAGCAGGTAGGTGTCCTGCTGGAAGACCCGGATCTCGCGGATCGTGCCGCCGACGACGGTGAAGACCTCGACGACGTCGACCGTCGCGGAGCGGCCGGTCTCCTTCGCGGTCCAGGTCTGCGTGGTGAGCTGGACCGCGCGGGTGGCGTCGCCGAAGACCAATGGATTGACGATCGCCCGGTCCCAGTGCCGGCTGGCCACGGCATTCATCGCCGCCATGCCGGCCGGCCCCTCGTGCCAGCCGCCGTGCGGCAGCGACTCGGGCTGGTTGACCCTGATCTCCGGGTACATCAGCGCGGACGCGCCCTGCACGTCGCCGGACTGGAAGCGGCGTCCCATCTCGGTCACGACGGTGGCCGCGGCCGCCTCGGACACGTCGAGGCGTTCCGGCTGGACCGACGGGAGCTGTGTCGCGGCAGTGTCACTCATGCCGATCCTTTACCCACCACACGGCGGGCCCGATGCGCCTCGATGGCCGCCTCGAAACCGCGATGCAGGTGCTGGGGAGCCGGCTCGTTGCGGCCGAACACGACCGTGTCGAGCATGCCGATGCGCACCCCGGGCTCGGTACGGCCGGCCACCCAGAAGTCCTCGCCGGCGACGACGGTCTCGCAGATCCACGGCGCCATGTCTGATCGTCGCGTTCACCCCGAACGCGACGGTCCGGCTCGTCGTCAGCAGCCTGGTCGCGCGGGCATGCTGGACGAACCGCTCTGCGTGGAGTAAGTAAGCCCTCATTTCTTTAGAACGGAAAAGAGATCATTGTTACGTATGTGTCAAGTCGCTGGAGTCCGCGTCGAGATCAAGCGACGCGCACAGGAGACGCCTACTACCACTAACGCCATGATCAGGCCGGGTAAGATAGCGTACGTTCATTCACCTGGCGCCCCTGCGCCATAGCGGGAGGACCGATGGCCGACTCGACCGCGGAGCAGACAGTCCCGGACGCCGGCCCGGATCCAGCCGCCGGGCCAGGTCAGGAGCCCAGGCCGCGGCCTCGACGGCTGACAGCAGAGGCGCGCAAGAGCTCGATCCTCAAAGCCGCCCGGCAGGCGTTCGTCGAGACCGGCGATATGAACGGCACCACCATAAAACAGATCGCCGAACGCGGCGGCATCAGCGAAGGCGTGATCTACCGCCATTTCGAGAGCAAGGACCAGCTCTTCTACGAAGCTGTCTTCGAGCCGCTACGCCAGGCCGTCGACGAGCTGGTCGCCGCGACCCAGGTGGTCGACCTCGACAAGCCGCTGACGCCCGAACGCCAGCTGGAGGCCCTCAACGGCCTGTACCGCCAGCTCATCTCCACGCTGGAGGACATCCTGCCGCTGCTGGGGCTGGTGCTCTTCGGCGACCCGAAGGTGGCCCGGCGCTTCTACCGCAAGCACTTCACCGTCGCGATGGACCGGCTCGCCGAGGCGTGGCGCGAGGTCGAGGACCGCTACGGCTTCGAGTTCGAGTCCCCCGACATCTCCGCCCGCGCGGTCATGGGCATTGCCCTCGTACTCGCCCTCGAAAGCCGGCACAACGACCTGTTCAACCGCGACCGGGCCGTCAGCCTCGTCTCCGCGGGCACCGTCAAGGGCTTCTTCCCCACCCTGGAGCCCACCCGCCGCCGGAGCACCCCGTAGCTGGTGAAGTCCGCGATCCGGAACTGGAACGCCGACAGTGAGCCGGCCAGCCCGGCGATCCCGGCCGAGATGGCGAACGCGCCGAGCTTGGCACCCGGCACCGACACCAGGTTCTCGACGGCGAGCGAGAGCCCGAGCGGGGGTTGCGGCCAGGGCAACAACCTGACGCTGTCGGGCTTTGGACAGGGGCGGGTGGGTCTGCGAGGCGACGACGGGGGGACGTTCCGGGCTGCCGGGAGTGCACTGGGTACATGAGCGTTTCCGTCTACTCGCCCGACCGCGCCTCGGGGCCGGCCCGCACCGGCGAGGCCGGCGGCGTGCCCCGCCAACGCGGCGGCGGGCGCTGGCGGAGTGACACGCCGTGCTCGCGGCGCGCGGTCCGGCGGGCGGTCCCCCTGGTTCGCGATCTGCGGCCGTCGGACGGCGCGGCCCTTGACGAGGTGTTCGCCGGGCTGTCGCCGCGCAGCCGGTACCTGCGGTTCCACGCTCCGCTGCACCGGCTGTCCAGCCGGTTCCGCGCGACCCTGCTCGACGTCGACGGCCGGGACCGGCTCGCGCTCGTCGCCGTGGTCTGCACGCCCGACGGTCCTCGCGCGGCCGGGATCGTGCGCATCGTTCGGACCGGTCCGCGGACGGCGGAGGTCGCGATCGAGGTCGCCGACACCCTGCACCGTCAGGGCATCGGCCGGCTCCTGCTGAACGCCCTCGGCCGCCGCGCCGCGGAGCTCGGCATCATCCAGCTGACCGCCGACGTACTGGCGGAGAACACGGCCGCGCTTGGTCTCTTCCGCTCGGTCTTTCCGGACGGGCCTACCCGCCGCGCGGACGGCATCCTCACCCTCACCTGCCGGCTCCCCTCCACGGAGCTCCTCCTCGGCTGACCCACCCGGCCGGCGCCCAACCCGCGCCCAGCATGATCGCCATTTGTGCACCCTGGCGGTCGTGGAGACGGCCATTTCGCAGCCACGCGGGGGCGCAACCGGCGATCATGAGTGGCGGGCGGTCGGCGCCGTGGCGGCCGGGTCGGCGGGGAGGCGGGGAGGGGCCGCGCGGGCGCGGATGTGGACCCGTTCGCCCTGGGGACCGACGAGGCTGAGGATCTCGGCGGGGCGTGGGGCCGGGTTGCTGAACGCGTGCGGCACGCGCGTGTCGAACTCCGCCACCTCGCCGGCCGTGAGCACGAGATCGTGCGCGCCGAGCTGCAGCCGCAGCCGCCCGGACAGGACGTAGAGCCAGTCGTAGCCCTCGTGCACCTTCTGCTCCGGTTCACATCCCGGCCAGTGCGGCGGGATCAGCATCCGGAACGCCTGCAGACCACCTGGCCGACGGGACAGCGGAATGACCGTCATCCCGTTGCGCATGAAGGGGCGCGGGTGAATCCGCGGGTCCGCCGTCTGCGGGTGGCCGACCAGCTCGTCCAGCGGAACCCGGTAGGCCCGGGCGAGCGGGAGCAACAGCTCCAGGGTCAGCCGGCGCTGCCCGGACTCCAGCCGCGACAGCGTGCTGACGGAGATCCCGGTCGCCTTCGACAGGCTCGGCAGCGTCAGCTCGCGCTCCTGGCGCAGCGCGCGCAGCCGAGGTCCGACGGCCGCAAGCACCGCGTCGAGATCCGTCCCGTCGTCGTCGGGCACCCACGCAGCTGGGAAGTCGGACGTCGCGGGTGCGTCGTTCTCGCCCGTCCGGCCGCCCGGCGTACTCGCGTTCCTCACGGCAAGAGTTTGCCGTTCCAGCAAGGTTGTTTGTCAAATCGCGCCTCGTTGCCGCACAGTCCGACGGCAGGCATGCGACGGCCCACCGGAGGCTCGACCACGGTGCCCACCGGGGTCTGGGCCGCGCGCGTCGCCGCGGATGCGAGGAGGAACTCATGACGAACGAGACCGGACGGGCCGGGTCGGCCGCGGCCGAGAAGGTCCCGGCGACTCAGCCGGCCGCCGACACCGCGAAGGCCACCGACATCGCGCAAGGCACCGACGCTGCGCAAGCCACCGACGCCGCGCAGGCCACCGACGCCGCGCAAGCCACCGACGCCGCGCAGGCCGACGAGGCCGCGAAGGCCGGGAAGGCCGCCGAGCGGGAGTACGACGTCATCGTCGTGGGGGGCGGCCCGGCGGGGCTGTCCGCGGCGCTCACCCTCTCGCGGGCCCGGCGCTCGGTGCTGGTCGTCGACGCGGCCGAGCCGCGCAACGCCCGCGCCGACGGCGTGCACAACTACCTCGGCCGCGAGGGCACGCCGCCCGCCGAGCTGCTGGCCGTCGGCCGCGCCGAGGTCGCCGGCTACGGCGGCGAGATCGTGACCGGAACGGTCACCGCGGCCGAACGCCTCGGCGAAGGCGGCCACGGCCGTGCCCGCGGCATCGACACGCACGGCGACCGTGAGCACGGCAACCGTGGGGGCGGCAGCCGGGAGCACGGCGGCGGCGGTCGCACCGCCGGCGAAGGGGCCGGGGCCCTGTTCCGGGTCTCGCTCGCGGACGGCCGGACGGCGCGGGCACGGCGGCTGCTCGTGGCCACCGGTCTCGTCGACGAGCTGCCCGCCGTGCCGGGCCTGGCCGAACGATGGGGGCGCGACGTCGTGCACTGCCCGTACTGCCACGGCTGGGAGGTGCGCGACCAGGCGATCGGCGTGCTCGCGACCGGTCCGCTGGCGGTCCACCAGGCGCTGATGTGGCGGCAGCTGAGCCAGGACGTGGTCCTGTTCCGCCACACCACGCCCGACCTCATCGAGGAGCAGGCCGAGCAGCTCGCCGCCCGGGGCATCCGGGTCGTCGACGGCGAGGTGGCCGCGCTGGAGGTGGTCGACGACCGGCTCGCCGGCATCCGGCTGCGGTCCGGCGCGGTCGTTGCCCGCCAGGCGGTGGCGGTCGCGTCCCGGCTCGCCGCCCGCGCCGGCGTGCTCGCGTCGCTGGGCCTGCGGCCGGTCGAGGCGAGGATGGGCGACCTCGTCGTCGGCGACCGGATCGAGGCCGGCCCGACCGGGGCCACCTCGGTCGCCGGGGTGTGGGTGGTGGGCAACGTCGCAGACGTCCAGGCACAGGTCATCTCGTCGGCCGCCTCGGGCGTCATGACCGCCGCGGCGCTCAACGCCGATCTCATCGCCGAGGACACCCGCGTCGCCGTCGAGGCGTACCGCTACCAGCGGGTCTTCGGCGAGCAGGCCTGGAGCGAACGGCACCGGGCGCGCACGGCCGAACACTCCGACGGCGACGACCCGAGTCCGACGCTCGCCGCCGTGGCCGCCGAGCTGCCGGCCGGCACGGCGCTGGACGCCGGCGCGGGCACGGGCGCCGACGCCCGCTGGCTAGCCGCCGCCGGCTGGAAGGTCACCGCCGTCGACCTGTCGAGAGCCGCCCTCGAACGCGCCGAGGCCCGGGCCGGCAGCCTCGGCCACGTCGTCACCTGGGTGCATGCCGACCTCGCCGTCGAGCCGGCCCCCGGCACGTACGACCTGGTCACCGCCCACTACCTGTGCCTGCCGCCGACGCAGCGGCGCGCCCTGTTCGCCCACCTCGCCGACGCGGTCGCCCCCGGCGGCACCCTGCTCCTCGTCGGCCACGCCCCGGTCGACGGCGGCCAGGGCCACGAACACGGCCACGGCCACGGCCACGATCACGGCCACGGCCACGGGCACGGGCAGGACCAGGAGGGAGCAGGCGGGGTCGGGGAGGCACGCCCGGCCGTCCCCGATCCGCACCTCGCCGAGGTCGCCTGGGACGCCGCCGACGTCGCCGCCGGCCTCGCCGCCGGCTGGACCGTCGAGACCGCCGAGATCCGCCCGCGGGCGGCCGGGCGTCCCGGCCACGGCCCCAGCCACGACTCGATCGTCCGGGCCCGCCGCGACGACGACGGCTGATCACGTCGCCTGCCCGGCCGACCGCGGCGACCACTCCCGCCGCACCCGGCGCGTGACCGCACCCACGCCAGTGTGGTCGCGCGCCAGCGCGGTCGGGCACCGTCGGTCGGGCACCGTCGGTCGGGCGTCGGGCGGGTCGGGCACCGCCGGATCAGGCGGCTGTCGGGTCAGGCGTCGGTGGCGCGGGTGGCGGTGGCGCGGGTGGCGGTGGCGCGGGTGGCGGAGGCGCGGGTGGCGGTGGCGAGGGTGGCGG